>JGI24891J29808_1000002_pt1 | contig 434551 bp, 456 predicted proteins | sample FreactcultuFSWF8_FD_29808 | JGI IMG/M metagenome (IMG submission 29808) | reverse complement strand
AGAACGGAAGCATCAAGCCCAACGACAACTGGAAAGAGCGCAGAGACAACGACCAGCGTGGTGGCCGTGGCGGCCGCGGTGGACGTGGAGGCCGTGGCGGTCGTGGAGGTCGCGGTGGCAGAGGTGGACGTGGTGGTCGCGGAGGCCGTGGCGGTGATCGTGGCGACCGTGAGGAGCGCCCCAACACCCGTAACGCAGAGCGTGAAGACCGCAAGCGTGGTCGCGAGGATGAGGGTCAGCAGGGTGAGGCCAAGAAGGCCAAGACCGACGAGTAAACAAGACAAGAGAGGATTGTATATCCCAGGATCCACGGCAAGAGGGTGGAGATCTGATGTTGCTTGACGACCAAAAAAGATATTGCATGGGCCATGGCGTTTTCTTCTTTGAAAAGGACTGGGAGGTGGTTGTACAATTTCCGGGCTTGATACCTGTGAGTACCCCTAGAAGGAGGGGACTACTTTGAAAAAGCAATTTATTCCTTTCTGCTTCGATTTCAAACTTGGCCAATCTCCTATTATCGTGTCTTCATCTTGGCTGTGGGTTTGTGCTCGTATATGTCTTGTGCATGGACAAACCTCTACACAGCAGCACACGCGGAAACCATCTTTGATTCCAAGTCCTCTCTTGCTTAGTCCGTTACATCGATTCCTGTCTGTTGTTCTTTTTCCTTCCATCAGATTGGTTTCATTGTAATTACTTTAATTCATGAGTCTCGCGGTGAACCTGGATCCCGAACTGATAAAGTCCGCAAACTCCGAAGCACGTCCTCCAGAAAGTTTATACCACAATCCATGCGACGCGATCAATCGACACTCAATCATCGGACTCTTTGCCTCGCACTCTACATCGACTTGAAGTAAATTTAGCTCTACACCTGAGAGACACTTACTCCTAAGGTCGGAAGGACGAGCGACACACGCCCACCACTCACGCTGACGACAACCCACCACTCGATCACCTCTCCCGACCTCATACCCTGAACACACCTTTCGCCGCCATGTTCACCAGACTCACCCGCCTATTCAACAAAATCCCCGCCGAAGCCCGCCTTTGCGGCAAAGGCGCCTTCATCGGCTGCAGCACGTGGATCGTGCTAAACGATCACGTCCTCGAACCCATAACCGTCGAAGGCGTCTCCATGTCACCCACCCTCTCCCCCACATACCACGAAACCGGCGCCAAAGACACCCTCCTCATGAACAAATGGTCACCGCTCAAAGACCTGCAAAGAGGAGATGTGGTAATGTTGGATCTACCGCACAAGCCTGAAAAGCTGGGGATTAAGAGGGTTGTGGCGTTGGAGGGGGATTGGGTGACGTTGGATTATAGGAGGAGGGATAGAGGGGGCAAGGAGGGGAGTACGGCGGAGGGTATGGTTTGGGAGGGTGTTGGGGAGAAGAAGGAGTTTGGGGTGGGTAAGAGGAGGTGGAAGGTTCCGTATGGGCATGTGTGGGTTGAAGGTGATAATGTGAATCAGAGTAAGGACAGTAATTCCTACGGTCCGGTGAGTTTTGTTGAGTGGACATCTGAGGTTGTGTGGTCTTGCTGACATGGTTTGATTTAGATCTCAAAGTCTTTGATTGTGGGCAAGGCGATATTTCAACTACGCCCCTTTAGCAAATTTGGTGAAAAGCCATGGGAGGGATACAACATCAAGACCAAAGTCGAGAAGGATCCCAACTTCGAACGCGAAGGATGGGAAGATTTGTTCTACTGAGCACGATGTGAATACCAATCGAGGTAAGCTGACCTCCTTTCCTACTTTTGAAAGACTGCCTCAATCTCCTTGCACACTGCTTCCGTCACTTTTTTGGTGTTGCTACTTCCTCCCAAGTCCTTCGTTTTGACACCAGCTTTAGTTACATTCTCAATCGCTTGCATCAGCTTGTCAGCGGTACCATCCAACCTTCCTTGACCGAGCCACCTGACCATCTCGGCCGCACTCCAGAAGGCGCCGACGGGATTGGCCACGCCCTTGCCGGCAATATCTGGAGCACTACCATGGATAGGCTCGAACATACTTGGATGCTTTCTCGTGGGATCCAGATTACTGCTCGGAGCAATACCGATACTGCCGCTCAATGCGGCTGCCAAATCACTCAAGATGTCGGCATGCAGATTTGTTGCGACAATGGTATCCATACTGGCAGGGTTGTTGACCACTAGGGGTATAGTCAGCAAAGCTTTGTGAAAGAATGACATGGTACTTGGTCATTGAGTCAGCGCACACATTGTGATCGAACATTGCTTAAATGGCGTCCTTGGACCCCATCTCATCAATGTCCAGACATATGTGCAACAATGGCCCGTCGACTGTACCTCCGAGCACACGTACTGCGCACAGTCATTGCGTCGACAAGCATCTTATCCCAAGTCACATCTGGATAGTCCTCGGCGACCTCATAAAACACCTTATCCCACAAGACCATACCATGTCTTTGCGCATTACTCTTGGTCACCATTGTCAACTTCTTCCTCTCTCTGGATCTTGCAGTCTCAAAGGCGAATCGCATAATACGCTCGATGCCGACACGGCTGAAGATGGCGAGCTCGGTGGCGATGGTGTGGGGGCCGTTCTCGTGTGTCGTGCCGCCCTGCCCTGCGTATTCGCCCTCGCTGTTTTCGCGGATGATGATCCAATCGAGAGTGTCCGGGTTGGCCTCACATGCAGAAAGGGGAGACTTCGTGCCTGGGAGGATTCTCGTGGGTCGGACGTTGACGTATTGGTTCATATTTTTGCGGATGGGCAGGATGAGACTCCAGAGGGAGATGTGGTCGGGCACATCTATCTCGCATCAGCATGTTTCTCTTTTCCATGCCTATCATGGTGTCGTACCTGGCCAACCCACAGCGCCGAAGTAAATAGCATCATGCTTTTGCAATTGCTCCATTCCATCAGGTGGCATATACCATCCTCTCTCCAGATATGCCTTACTGCTCCAATCGAAATGTGTGTAGTCGAAGTTGAAGCTGCCATCTACCGAAGCCAGTTTATCCAAGACTTGAATAGCTGCTTCTGTGATTTCAGTGCCGATGCCATCGCCGGGGATCGAGGCAATCTTGAAGGTTTGTAGGTCTGACATTTCGTTCACTGCTATTTGGAACAATCGATGGAAAGTGAGAAATGGTATTACCGATTATGGAGGGGTATGGCGGGGTTTTGTGGATTGGGCGGAGTAACGAACATGCGGATTGGCCGAATTCGGAGAAGTGCATATCCGGTGACGATCATATACCTCTGTTTATATGATATAACGGCATGATCTTTTGCCGTGCTATATCGCCAGTTCTAAAACCAATGATTATCGATTGTAATGACCATATCGTCAGATCGAGATCGTGGTAGCAAGACAGTGCCTAGATAATCATACAGCTCGGAGGAGAGGTTGCGGAAGGCATCGGAGCTTGAGTGTTCTAAACGCCGAGGGTGACGATGTTTACCTTTGAATTGTTTTGCGACAGCTTCCAGCACATCAACAGCATCAACCATCCTCGCCATAAACAGATACTATAGTGCATTTTAACAATTCAGCTCTTATACCTTGCATCTGATCCAATTGCATCATATCCCGCCTAAACATACCTAAAAATCAAAACAACAGAACCGCCGTGCACATGGAAAAGTTCCTCCGCGACTGGAGACAGGATGCCCTGAACAAACACCAGTACGAGTCAGCCATCTTTGTTGGTGACAAGCTGCTCGCCTTGACCAGTGTGTGCTGCATCTTTTACAGCTTGGGGTTGAAGTATTTCTGACATGTGATGCAGATAATGACAAGGACGCCTTCTGGCTGGCTCAAGTCCACTTCTCGACAGCAAACTACACACGCGCCCTCGGTTTCCTGTCTCGTCAAGACCTAATCGCACGCAATCCATCATGCAAATACCTCGCCGCACATTGTTACGTCAAACAGAATCGATACGATGAGGCATTACATATCCTTGGCGACAAGAACCCCGTCCACCTCATCACCTCCTCCGATCGATCGCGTCGGAAACTGCAACATCTCGATCCACGCAATGGTCTTGGGAAGCTGGCGAAACTGCCGCAATTGAGATCAGATCGAGTGGATCGCAGTGAAGAAAGAGACAAGGAAGACATGAGCAACATTCGTTTCGAGGCCGCCATGTGCTATTTACGTGGTCTTTGCTACGCCAAACAAAACGCCTTTGATCGTGCGAAAGACTGCTACAAAGATGCCGTACGGATAGACGTCTTGTGTTTCGAAGCTTTCGACCAGCTCATGAAGAACTCGCTCATGTCTCCAGCCGAAGAATGGGAGTTTCTAGACTCTCTAGACTTCGATAGTGTCAGCGCCTCCGACACTCCTACCTCGAATATGCAAGAAGCCGGAGAGTTTACGAAAATGCTCTACATGACGAGGTTGTCCAAGTACAGCAGACCCGACGACTTCAACGCCGCCGTCGAAACCCTGTCGACCCACTACAACCTCTCCAGCAACTCTTCCATTCTCCTCTCCAAAGCCGAACTCCTATTCACAAATTGCCGCTTCCGAGACGCTCTCTCCCTAACAACCCAAATCGTCGAAACGGACCCTTACAACTTCTCCGCCTTGCCCGTTCATCTAGCCGCTCTCTTCGAGTTGAAAGAAACAAATGCGCTCTTCTTGTTGAGTCACGATCTAGCAGACACCCATCCAGAAGAAGCCTGTACATGGCTAGCAGTAGGAACCTACTACCTCTCCATCTCCCGCATCCCCGAAGCCCGTGGCTACTTTTCCAAAGCCTCGCTCATGGATCCTCACTTTGGCCCCGCCTGGATCGGTTTCGCCCACACCTTTGCCGCCGAAGGTGAACACGATCAAGCCATTTCCGCCTACTCCACCGCAGCACGCTTGTTCCAAGGTACACATCTCCCTCAACTCTTCTTGGGCATGCAAAATCTGTGTTTGGGCAATTTATCGCTAGCAAAGGAGTATTTGGAAACGGCGTATACGATGTGTGAGAACGATCCTCTGGTGCTTAATGAAATGGGAGTGGCGTATTATCAAGAAAACGCCTTTGACTCTGCCATCCGGACGTTCGAACTCGCTATCAGTATCTCCTCTGAGATCTCCACCTCTTCCGCGTCAAGTCTGGACACGCGCACGAATTTAGCACATGCCTATCGTCGCTGTCAACGGTTCCCCGAAGCCCTGGAGACATTCTCGGAAGTCCTCAGGTTAGGAGGGAAAGACGCGGGCATTTTCTCAGCCAAAGGGTTGGTACTTTTGGAGATGGAAGAATGGTTTGAAGCTACGGTCGTGTTGCATGAAGCACTTGCTCTATCGCCGCAAGATCCCATCGCCACTGAACTTTTATCTCGCGCTCTTGAAGGATTAGAGGGAGAATCCAGAGCGGCGGATACAGAGGATGAAGAAATGGATAGGGTTTTAGAGCAGAAGTTGGCTCTGGCGGAGAGAAACAATAGGAGAAGAAGGAGGGGAAGGGGAGGCTTGGAGAGTGAAATCGAGATGGAGGAGAGTGGGGTAGAGGTATCAGGCGTGGAGATGACTGAGGTTTCTGGTGTTGATGGAGAAGTTTGGACGGGAGCTGATGAGTCTGGTGTCTGAATGCCGGTCTCACTTCGAGGTCAGACGTAGGATATCCTGGGTAGGCTTCTTTTCAGCTTGATTATGCATATTCTTTACGATTACTGGATTCTCTTCTGATATGCATTTGTGCTGTGTCAGAGAGCTGTGTTTACCCCTTTTTCTTTTTTTACCGCCTTTTTTCTTCTTCGAAATGACAGAATATGGTTTCGAAAGTATTGTCATCTGAACTCGATGAGGATGGAAGGAAACAAGGAGGGTAAGGAGAGGAGTGCAAGTGCGAAGACCATCTCGTTTCGAACTGGAAGGAGCTGCCGGCAGTGTTGCTGCCCGCAGACGCCACAACGGTTATACCTTCCCAACTTTGTGGCTCGAGACGCGTTGCACATTTGCAACGCATCGCAGGACTTTGTTTCTCTACTACTCGAGCACGTCAAGTCACGATTCGTTCCATCAAGTAGTATTGACAGCGACCATCGACTCTTCATTCGATATCATCAACAGGGTGTGCTCAAACCTTGAACTTTGCAAGCGATGTGATCCTTTAGAAATGAACACAGCCCCTCATGCACGAGCTTATTGGGCTTCATAGGACTGGCAAGGATTCTAACCATGTCATCTTGCATAAGGTCTGGGACCATAAGATATCACGACCATCCCGACGTCTAAAGTTCCTGGACATAATGCTGAGATTCACTGGCTGAATATACGTGTTCACGTTTTTCTGAACATGGACAACATTGACGTCGAGCAGTGTGCGTTGTACAGCGGCTCAGATCTTTCCCTCCGAAACCCAGCTCATCATCTTCGTACCGCGGATCCTAGTTCCAGGTCCTCATCTGCTACTCGTACTAAAGATGCAAGCTCGAGACGATATCTATCATTTGACGACCATCATTACCAACAGCTTCAGCCCGATCTCAAGACTGAATGTCACGTCAACCAGCAGATTGAGACAGCTTCTGCTGAAGGAACCCGCCTCCATCCCCGAAGCTTTGAAGCACCAAGCTCACGTCACACCTTCTGGCTCGGGAGCAATCCTTCTGAGACGACCGAGAGTGGGGAGACGGGCAACCATGTTGATCTGCGATACATGCTCCCAATAGCGACAGTGGTCTGTGTGGTCGCTGTTGTGCCTTTGATAGTGTTCGCTGCGACACATAATAAAATGGAGAAGATCATATACGAGTACCAATACGACACATACGAATGCTCGTGGGTACTGCCGCAAAATAGGCATAGCATCAAGCTTTGCTAACACGTGTTTTCAGTGTTGCCGCAAAGGCGTCAAGAGATATGCTCTCTGGAGATCTAGGTAAGACTATGTCAGTAATTTAGCCTAGAAGAGCAGACAACTAAGCATATTATGACAGCAATCAACCTTATTGTTTTCGAAGACATATCTTTCACAGCTGTAAAGGTCATAGATCTAGCTTGGAACATGCTTGTGGGTCGCGGTTATCAAGCTATTGCAGCATTCGCCTGCTACCGTCTCTTTACCGGAATACTATACCTCACAGCAGAGCAACAAAGTATATCCGCGAGAACTTATTCGGCTGTTGCTTTCTATGCCACGAGTTTGTGGAGCTCTGGATCGATCTTCAGAACGATACGCCTGGAGAAGTTGAGATTGTTCAACAAGCTGGCTTTTGTCTGGATGTTGATTTCAGTCATGTACCTACTTTTCGTAGTGACTATGGCTGATCTGATGACTGGTTATGTGGCAGGTCAGGCGATGTGGGTGAGTGCAATCTCTTAAGAGCGCAACACCCTTCGATAATATTTGGCTGACTACAGACCAGCTCAAATATCCCAATGGTACTATGATGGAAACAGGCCCGATCAACGAGACTGCGCTGTTCAATATCGTATTAGATGTGCAAAACGCGCATCTGCCTCCACAAAACATTACCATGCCGGACAAGATGGCCATCGAACCGAATTGGACCCTGTCAGCCGGAGGAATACACATGGCTGTCATACCGTCATCGCCAGAAAGCAAAAACGGAACTATGATTTTCGAAAGCTGCCTCAACGTCAATGAGATGGGTCTGTACTACGTCGACGCATATCTTGACCCTAGACCAGGTAACCCGTATGGACCCTATTGGTACTCATCTGGCGATTATCGGTATAACGACCCTCCTCGGCAGAAGCTATTGATCTCCTATTCTGCTGAGTCGTGTTTGAATCTCTTCAACTTTGGAACTACGGACTTGTTCCAGCTACCTAATTATTCTCCTAACATGACATGGTGGCGAGATCAGAAAAACTTCCGCTGTCTGCCTTCTGAGACTTATTCCTGGGTGAGCTTTCTTTCTGACATTTCCCCTTCTTCTTCTTCTCTCTCCCAGACAAAGTCAAGGGTAGGGGCTTCATAAAGTACAAAAGCTGACAAGAGATCTCCCTAGGGTTTCTCATACCAATACACCATCCTCCTCACGTCTGCCAACAGTATCTGGCTTCTCGTTACCGCATTACTATGGCTTCACGTAGAGCTTAAAAGTCAATTCCTTCAAAAGCGCGGGCCGCTCGGCACCTGGAGAGCCGTCATAGATCTAGCAAACGCTGTGCAAGAGAAACTCGGTCGCGATACTGGAGCATATACAGAGGCGCAACTGGAAAAAGAAATCGCAAAGATACAGCCGTTGACGTACGGTATTGAACAAGATGCACCGGATGGTTTAGGAAGAATTAGACTTGGAACATCTGGTGAAGGTGACGAAGAATGGCCAAGAAGGGGCCTCGTATTGAATTGGAAGGTCAAGTACTGTTGAAACATTATTGGCCACAACCACATCGTATGACCCGAGCCTATTCTACCCGAAAGTGGCCAAAGTAACATCGATGTAGTATCACAATGACCCAACCATGCGGGCGTCACCAGCGGGAGCGGTGTATTTGTTCAGGTAACGATGGTGCGAGATGGTGGGACCTCCGAGGTAGAGACCGTCCTCAAACTTCTGCTCCGGGGAGGAAGGCTTGTAGAAGAGCAGACGTTTGACGCCATCAAATCTCTTTACGCCAACGTACAAGACACCGTCGATCCGGGGGAACTTAAGGTGCTGCACAAAGTCGATCCATTCAGATCATCGTGGCCAGTGTTTCTCGATCGCACGATGTCGGAAACAGAAAATGAGACCAGGCAGCCATGTTCACCACGTCCACAAATGTCTCCTGTGCCATTATTCCACCTACTACACCGTTGCCCTCACCAGTGGATTTTAGAAGTCGACCCGAAACAGGATCGAACTTGTAATAAGCAACCATGACCGTCTCGCCGATAGATTTGTTTCTTGGTTGTACACTGGCCAGATACTGGTTAGTGATGCCAATCATCTGTTTGCCTTGTGTGTATTCGCCGACACATTGGATGTTTTGGCTTACGCAGGGCTATCATCAGTATGCTGATCAAGGAGTGGTTATTTCCATTGTAGATTACTGGTCCTACGGTAGAGACACAGGAGGCGAACGTTTTTGCAAGATTTCATTTTGTAAATGCAGCTACATGCTTTTGAACTGGATTTGAGTGCAGAAGTCGCAGCGCAGGGTTTGTAGCAATGTTGCAAATGTCCCGAGCGCTCTTGTCATATCAATTTTTGCTTCAAATTCCACAAGGCCGGTGCAGTATTTTGGTCTGATCCTCATCGGGGCAGACTGTCTCTGTCCCAGGCCCATAGCTATCGATATCCTCCAGGTCCAGCCAATGATTCGCGGCTGAATGGTTCCCTTGTTTCGTAGGCATTGCACAGAAGAGCACTTGCTGTGACATGCAAAGACGTTCTGCAAGCTCTTCTGTGTAGGCGTTTTGGTAGACAGCATGAGTCGGGCTATCGACGCCTCACAAGAGCCGAGACCCCGGTCAAAAGTACCAAGAGTCAATCGCGTAACCATCAATGGCAGCAGGTAACTCAGGCAACTCGTTGGTACCGTTTCTGCGATCTCGCATTGCCGAAACAATCACTTGTCTGGTATAGGCCCATCTGTCCTCGGTGAACTCCACACTTCTGTAGTGTTGGAACCGGCTTGGCTCAAAGATACTGGCTCTCAGTCCTTGTCTGGTCGCTTCCTCATCGCTCAGGGGATTTTGAATGGCTGTGTAGAGTTTGTAATAGTCCCGAAGTTGGTTGGCTGAGGATGTTTGAAGACGGGCATGCAGTGCTCCCCTCGCTTCAGGGTACTCGAAGGCAAGTACACACAGGCGGATTGGATAGTAGCAATTAAGATCTGGAAGATCATCGCGAGGGCTCCACATAGCTCGGTATGAAACACAACCGGCGTGTGCAGTCGCAGAGAGGTCCAAGATACGAACCAAGTTTGGCAGCCAAAGATGTGATGGTGGTGGACTCTCGTGGCTGACGTGTCCACGACATCTGGTCTCCAGCACGGCGAGGTCCATTGCTTCTTTGGCTTGAGGAATCGTCGACTCAGCGATACTTCTGACGATGTAATCATTGTTGTCGAGCCAGATGTTGTGCAGAAGTTTGTGCACGCTGGAAAGACGTACTGAGGTCGGGATGTCTGGACTGTCCTCGAAGATACGGATGAGCAGCTCGGTTGGCATTGAAAGAAAGCCAGTCGTAGTTGATGCAGATGGTGCCATGGCGTAGATATCTTCGATAGGGTTCGCCCTTGTTAGCCCGAGCAATCACGGCAAGTATCGATAGTCGCGTGCTCGAGATAAACTCTTTATGATGCACTGGGAGGGTTAGGGTCTTCGACGAACTTTGAAATTTGATGATGTCGCGAATGACCGCGTTTGCGTGGGTTCGACGAATCGACTCGAACTGAGCAAGATTCGACGAATAGGTAAGCGATTCGACCCAGTGCTTCACAAGAAGTTTCACCTACACATTCGACACCCCTGCTATCACATTCGAACTTCGTGGAAGTGAATGATGGTATTGTTCGGCATAGTTCATCACAATGGTCGACGTGCATCTCTGTGAACAAAATGTATGTGTGGCAGGCATCACTCGTGATTCATGTGTCTATACTGCAGAGACTATACACCGTACGACAAGGCTCATAGAGCATTTGCGTACAATCTCTATCAAGCCGGCATTGTCAAGACCCCATCACTTCCTTGTTGTGAGGTGATGAAAGGAATCAGGTGAGGTTGCACGAGTCGTTGAGCGAAGGCGTGATCGCAAAAATCTGGGGATGTGAAAAAAGGCCGTGCGCGACCTCCCGCGACAGCACCCTGTCCACAATGGGGAAGCCAGCACGCGCGACTTCGGCGATTTCCTTGATCTCCCTTTCTTTCCACGTTCTGCTTTCTTGTGCTTCGTTCTTTCATTTACATTTTGTCTATATCGAGGAGTTTCTGGAACTATGCATAGAGTAGCCTTTTCCGCTGGCCGTTCGGTCAACACAGCTAGCAAGATTTCGAGTTTGAGAACTTTTGCATCAGTAAGCTCCGCTTCAAAAAACCACAGAGTTGTTGTCGTTGGTGGTGGATCTGCTGGTCTGGCAATCAGTCACCAGCTCCTCCGTACCGGAAAATTTACACAGGACGACATTGCCATCGTGGATCCTGCGGCCTACCATGATTACCAGCCTGGATGGACACTGGTCGGTGGCGGCCTGAAGACCAAGGAGGAATTGAGGAAGCCTATGAGCAGTCTTGTGGACTCTAAGCTGAAGCTGTACAACCAAGGAGTCGGTAGCTTTGCTCCTGAGGAGAATCTGGTCACACTCGGCAACGGTGATAATGTAGGGTACGAGCACTTGGTTGTGGCACCTGGAATTGGCATCAAGTACGACAACATCAAGGGACTGCCCGAAGCATTGGCAGATCAGTCAACACCAGTCTCCACCATCTACGGCTACGAGACTTGCGACAAGGTCTTCCGCAACATCAAGGAGTTCCGTGGTGGTGAAGCCCTTTTCACTCTCCCTACTGGTGTTGTGAAGTGCGCTGGTGCACCGCAAAAGGCCATGTGGCTCGCTCTGGACCACTGGAAGAAGGCCGGTCTCTATGATCCCAGTAATGTCGCCAACTCACCCATCAAGATCAGTTTCGCAACTGCTTTGCCCGTCATGTTTGGTGTGCCAAAGTACAGCGCTACTCTCGAGCAGCTGCGCAAGGAGCGTGGTGTCGAGGCCATGTTCCAGCACGATCTGGTCGAGATCAACGGCGATAAGGCCATTTTTGCCCGTCTTGACGGCAGCGAGGAGAAGGTGTCCAAGCGCTTCGATCTACTTCATGTAGTCCCTAAGATGGGACCTCACGCCTTCATCAAGGACAGCCCTTTGGCCAACGCAGCTGGGTTCGTTGATGTCGAAGACGTCACTCTTCGCCACAAGAAGTTCTCAAACGTCTGGTCAGCAGGTGATGCATCTTCATTGCCTACCGCCAAGACTGCTGCTGCTGTTACTTCTCAAGCTCCTGTACTGGTCCAGAATATGCTGCAATCAATTGAAGGCAAGGAGCTCAACGCCGCCTATGACGGATACACATCTTGCCCTCTGTTGACCGAGTACGGCAAGGTTTTGCTCGCCGAGTTCAAGTACGGTGGTCAGCCGAAGGAGACATTCGCCAAGTTCGGTGTCGATCAGGCTGTTCCCCGCCGTGCTTTCTACCACCTCAAGAAGGATTTCTTCCCTTGGGTGTACTACAACAACATGGTCAAGGGTACTTGGGGCGGTCCCAAGGGTTGGGTTTGGTAGAGAGTTCATCACGTTCAGATGAGGAGCGCTGTTCTTGATTTTGGTAACATTTGCATTTGTTGGATGGATTGATCTGGAGCGAATCATGAATGGGGTATTATATTGTACATACATAGAGGACATAAAAGTTATAGGACACACGAAGAGAGACTTTGAATATACAAAGCTCTTGTACTCAATGTCAGACCGATCTTCGATCATGTTCCTTTCATCTCTGCTCAGAATCAACGTGCTCTTTGTTCCATGACCGAATTGAGATTCGGCATTGTTCGTTCAGGCCGAGCCGCAACGCGTGAAAACGCGTCATCCGCCGCCAGTCGCGACTTCCACTTCCACTCAACTCAGAAGGCGCTCCACCATGGAGCTGAATGCGGAGAAGGAAATGGCGACCCAGGATCAAAACAGTCTCGAAAGCGAGCATATATCGTTACTGCACGAGAAGATACTACAGGTGAGTTTTCTTCGAAGTCAAAGAGTCGAATGCACGACACGATCGGCGACCAGGGTATGCAGCGTGGCGGCTAACAAGCGACGTGCAGGAAAACAACCACTTCTCTCTCACACAACTGTCGCAACGGATGAACGATGGTCAGAATGATCAGACACGACCTCGTCACACGTCAAACACAAAGATCCAGCGAATGAAGCCTTCATCCACCGCTCCTGCTGCGCCTACCCTGTCCGACATGGACTCGACCGACCAACAGCATGCCACGCCCTCGCTAGTAAAGCACACGACTTTCCACGGTTTCCCTCTTCCTCTCGACCTCGATGGCGACACACAGCCAATGCCTTCGCAGTTCTACAAAAACTTCACTAGCGGTCTTGGTACAGAGGAAGACACTCAATTCGAAGACGAGACGGCGCCTGAGACAGAGCAAGAGACGCCACAGATCGATCTGATGCAACACTGGCATGAGCCGAAATACCACGAACTTTCGAGTGACGACGAGGAGGAAAAGGATGAGGGACAGTACTTTCTCAGCTCTGTCGCGAGACCTGCCTTCCCGAAAACACCTGCGACCGCCGGCCACAAGCGCACTCACCGCGGTGATGTTATTCCTTCAACTACCAGCACGAAGACACCAGGCTCAGGCGGCATGTCAGCTTTTGCATTTGGCAATGCTGCGCCTTTGACTAGCACTCAGCTCTTTCAAGCGACACAAGCTCCCTCAAGTCCAGTACCCGACGTCCCCAGAAGCGATCCCGTCTTGAGTCGACCAAGCCCGAATATCAGACAGAGCTCACCTGGACAGGCTCTGGCATACTCGTCTCCGCTCAAAGGTCTAGTGCAGAGTCCAAGTCGATCTGTCAATATGGCAGGCAGGCTAAGCAGGCCAGGTACAAGAGATGGGCTTTTCCAAGGCAACACCGGCATATTGAATGGTCTAGAAGACCGAAGTGAGAATGAATGGGAATATCACGACCGTGAAGGAGTCAGTCTCGAAGACGACGAAGGCCATCTCAGTCCGGCTAGCGAGTCGATGGATGAGTATGATGAGTTCGCTCAGTCAATAAGATTCAGTCAGAGACAAGCTTCTTCCTCACCACAGCCCGCCCAGCAGTCGGATGATGAGAACGATGATGTCGACTCCTCCAGCCGTACGTCGACGCACTCCAGTCAGCACGCTCTTGAAGCTGAAATGCCGCATGCGTCTGGACCTTCAGGTCGTCAGCAAAGTTCACATCAACTGCCCACAACGCAAATGTTAGGCCGAGATGCAGAGAATGACGACTATACTATCGCCGATTCGCAACCTACCAGACAAGAAGAGACTCAACTTCCGCCACCTTTGGTCGAACCCTCGTCCATGTCGTCTTTCGTTCCTGGATCATACCCACTCAGCCAAACAACACAACGTCTGAACGTTCTCAAGCGCGATGCCGCAGACTCGTCTTCCATACCCAAACCACCTCCGACGACAAGTCAAATTGCGCCTCAAACGCAGAACCGTCTACCGAGTAGTCCTCCTCAGCTTCCTGTCGCATCTGAAGAGTCTGAACAAGGGGAGCCTCCGGATTTGAACACACAAGCACAGACCGTCGATGGCGGCGCACATTCAGGTGCATCCTCTCCACTACCAGAGACCCGACCTGCCCCGTCACAGAGAACCAAGGAACTGAAACAAGATAACCACCAGCAAAGCTCTAACGTTCCCGATACTGATCCAGCCGATGAGGCCCGGTCCTCCAATCAAACTACAGAGCCGGTCGCGGGACCGGATATTGTTGTTGCACAACAGCAAGTTTCGAAGTCCGTTACAAGTACGCAGAGCGAAGCTTCCCCCGTCGTTCCTTCCGTTTCCCAGTTCGACAAGCATCGTGCTAGCCAACTGCAAACTCAAAGTCAAGTTCAAAACTCTCCATCAAGTACTGAAAGTCCACGCAAGGCCGCAGGCATTCTCAACTTCGCGGACATTGCCACAGACTCTACTCCACCAGGCGCTTCTAGCAAGGACCTTGACCTGAACATTGACATACTCTCGAATGACGATCACGATTTTATGGACATCATGACATCGCCACCTGCAAAGAAGATGCGCTTGTATGGCAAGAAAGGAAGAGGCTTGGAGAGGACAAGGTCGAAGATAGATGACAAGAGTCCTACCAAGCACAGGACTATCACTAACAGTCCAGACAAAACTGCAGCGAGGACTGTCACTTTCCATGACGACGTTTCCGAGCCTGTCATCACTTATGCTGCGGATGTCCCCGAGGTTGTCGTGCAGGAGCCGGAACCCTCGAAAGCAGCAGACCATCATGAAACGACGACCAAAGAGTCGCTTCAACCAGCGGCGGCAGGATCGGGAAAGTCGCCCGAGGTAGCCTATGAGCCTGCTGCAGAGGCTACAAAGACAAACACAACGCTACCGGACAGGTCCGCCGAAGCAAGGCAAGCCCAGGCGGTTGAAAATGAGGAAGACGAGGAGACACAAGAAGATGGTCTCCATCCTCAATCCATTTCGAACCTTGATCCAAAACTCCAAACTCCGCCGTCTGCAAGAAAACGAGAGCAAGCTGGTGCATCGGCAGCGACAAAGGCTCGCGAAACAATGCTCGCTCGGCGAACACTCGAAACAAGAACTCCGAATGTCAAGAGCAGCACAGGAAGACTCGTCCGACCAAAACGGAGGACATCTGAACAGAGCCCTCTACGAACACCTATATCCAGGGCACAACATGCTGAAGCGCCAAAGTCAAAGCTTTCTCACGTCCAGCGCGTCTCGCAAGATCGCCCTCAGCAGGCAAGATCGACCGTCCAAGATGAAACTACCGCTTCCGAAGCTCCCGCACAAGAAGGAACTACCACTACTACCACTACTACCACTACTGAGCATGCAGACATACTCACGGATGTGTCTATGACTGACATTGCTTCCGAACAGAACGAAGCTCAAGAGGAGAATGTCGTATCAGAGTCGGAGATCACCCAACCAGACAGAGTACTGGCTCTGTTCAAAGGAACTGCACAAGCATACTACCCGGCTACTTGCCTTGGTGCGGCTACGCTTGATGGTCTTAAGCTCCGTATTCGATTCGATGACGGTACAATCACTCAACTAGATTCTTATCTCGTGCGACGTCTTGACCTGCGTCGCGGTGACCAGGTCAAAGTTGATCTGCAAGGCATGCGCAGCAAAGTGTATGTTGTCGTCGGCTTCCAAGACAAAGTCGAAGACGTGCAACCTGATTCTTATCCTAAGACCGATGTCCATGGTTTCGAGACTCTACAGTTGGTGCCCAAAGATCGAGACAGTGTCGCAGCGGTGCCCCGAGCGGACACTGCAGCATTGATCAAAGTGCCTGTCACCAGCGCTTATTTTACACAAACCATGTGGGTTCGCTTCGAAGGCAGGGACTATCTTCCTTCCACGGCAAGTATGACGACTATTGCGACCGGATTCTCGTCTCGTCCACAGACGCCTGTGCCTCAGAACACTACTCTTGGCACACCAGCCTCGAGATCTAGACGAGGTACGGTGACTTCTATCCATACATCAACAATCACCTCTGTGCGCTCATTAGCACGGCCGGACTTTGCCTCACCTCTTCCAGCTGGCCGCGGTATATTCTCTGGTATGGCTTTTGCAGTGTCATACAGTGCGGATTCGCCTGAGAAGAACCGTGTTCTCGAGCTCATCCAATCGCAAGGAGGCCTGACACTTGAGAAGGGCTTCGATGAACTCTTTTCTGTCAAGGATCTTGGTGACGCTTCTGAAGAGGCAGCCACGCCTTCATCAACAGCGACGAACGATACTGATGCTTTGATCTTGTCTGCTCGTGCTCAAACGCTAGGCTTCGTTGCCTTGATCGCCGACAAGCATTCCCGAAGGGCAAAGTATGTACAAGCTCTTGCCCTCTCCTTGCCTTGTCTATCGGGACGCTGGATCCTTGACTCGGTCGCTTGTACGGCACCACTGCCCTGGACCAAATATCTCCTACCAGCTGGCGAGTCGGCGTTCCTCTCCGGAGCCGTACGCAGTCGCACCTTGACGTCTTATCTTCCGACCACTGTTAAGCTAGCACAAACAGTGCAAGAGCGCGAAAGGCTACTCCAAGGTGGACGAGTGCTTCTCGTCAGCGCAGGAGCCGGCGGCAGAAAGTGGGAAGCCAGACGCGCATACGCCTTCCTCACCGTTGCTCTCGGAGCCAGCATCGTACGTAGAGTCTCTGGCCTAGATTCTGCCAAACGCATCCTCGACTCAGAAGAAGGATGGGGCTGGGTATATGTGGAAGGCACTGTTGAAGAGGCAGAGACTGTCCTTTTCCGCGATGGCAGTGTCGAGAGTACTGGAGCTGCAAAGAAAGGCAGAAAGAGAAAGAGAGATGAAGAGGGGAAGGAAAAGATGGTAGCAACTGGTCGTGATGGCAAAGTCAGGATTGTTGGTGATGAGTTCGTGGTACAGAGTCTTATTCTGGGAGACTTGATGTTGAAATGGTAAGGGAGCGCGGAGTTGAGGTAAAAGGTGGACTGGACAAGTAGCCTCACTAAAGGCAGGGTATTGGACTAACGGGCCTCATAAATGGCATAACGAATAATATTAGCTTCTAAAGGATGTCTTGCGTCACAACCTCCGACTTTTGCTGGATCCGAGCTGGCAGAACACGCATGGATAAGGTCCCCACTTGTATGTGACTATGTTGCATCCACTAATCTTAAGTATCTGCACCTGACGTTCTTACTGCTCGGTCGAACCTTGCTCAAAATCACAACAAGTCCTCCGTAATCGGTGCTAGAGTACAGGGACTATGAGTACGCCAAGGCTTCCTATACTCCGAACAGACACGAAAGATTGTGGGGCACTCCACTTCTCCGTGCTCCATGCTCCATACTACATCCTTCGCACTGTCTAGCATGAATGGCGGGGGCAATGATCTACTTATACGTGACACAATGATCAACAATTGAAGCAGGTAGAAAAGCATACAAGGTGCCTTCACATCCGATGGTTAGCGTGAGAGTCCACGTTCCTGCATAACAAGGTCATTTGGCCAATGACAGCAGTTACCAAGGTCGATATAAGCAGTGTTCGAAACTCACACACTGACCGTCGGATGCAACTACACCCTGTACTGTTATGCCCTAGTAATATCCGGTCGTCTATCCACCTCCCTTTAGTGCTTCCTTCGCGCCAGAGTCGTTAGTCAGGCACAGCGGATCGATCGATGCAAGACTTTAACGTGTGGAGTGATGGTCGTAGAATCAGGAAGAGATATAAAAAAGCCACAGACCAGCCATCTCACAAATACAGCAGCACTTCTCTTGCGTTCTCTTTACAACCCAAAAGTCTTTCATCTGAAGAAAAAGAAACACCAAATTCTTTCGCAGTAATGCTCTCTTTCTCTCTCCTCGCTTTGGCCTCTGTAGCTTCCTTCGCCACGGCCGTTCCTTCTGATCAGAGCGGCACCGCTCAATTCGCTCTCTCCTGCAGTGGAATTACAGTGCCTGACGTCGTCGCTCAGAGTGGCACGAGCTACTTTACATCCTCGCTCAAATTCTTCCCCGACGGTGGAGATGGCGATGCGATCCCGGCTACCGCTTGTACAGACGAGAGTTCAACTTGCAGCAACTGCCTATTCGAAGGCGGCGGTCTCAGCTCCCCGACCAATGTGACCGGTTGCTGGAACCCGTGAGTGTTTCTCACCGCACCCAAAATTGCATTGATCTTTGCTGATGGTGGACTTTTTTTCTTCTTCAAGTCCTGCCGGTCAAGCTGGATGTTCTGTCAGTTTCCAATACAATGGTTATGACTTTGATACTCAGAACAAACAACCTTACTGTAAGTTCCAAATCGCTGCACCCCAATCCCCTATTCGAGACGGGCGGTAGTGGCTTATGGGAATTATTTGTCAGGTGGACATAAGAACGGATTTCAACCTTTTGCTTCTGACCTTACCGCATTGTGCTACTTCAATGTAGACCAGAACTACAGTGGAGCTTAAGGAATGGGTTGCATAAGAAGACGTGTGGTGGGTTGAGAGCTCAAGGACTGGATGTTGAAGAGTCATGGTGACTGGAACGTGGAAATCCAGCGGTAAACTCGAAACGAGAAGACGGCAGAAAAACACGTGGTTAGCATGGCCATGTCGAAGCACAAATTCTAGAGAATGGGCAGATCAAAGATGTCTCCAGAGGCAAGATGGCGAACTACAAGACCTTAATGATGGCGTCACACATGCTGATGGCTTCTGAATGACATGTTCTATTGATTTTCTATCTATCGATTTTCTTCTATGCTCATCCTGAGTGATGATTTCTGCACAGCGCCTTCCTCTCAAGTATCACGGACTTTTAGCCAAGTGGTGCCTTCTGTGCTCTTCAACGACTCTTTCTTCCCCCATCCCCTTTTTACAACCTGCTCCTGCCACTGATAAGACATCGACAGTAGTCGTCGAACGCTGTGTTCTCAGCTTTCAAGCTATCGACAAATTTGTGTCGAGGCTATCAAGAACCAACTCATTCTTTCAACTGCTGTTCGAGTGCAGAAGATGCTCTTGTATTCGGGAGGTTATGTGTCACTGTGGAAATGAGAGATTGTATCTAGACACGCTTTCTCGAGAAAAACGTTGATCCTCACATCCACGATCATGTTCAACTCGCTGGTTTCTAATTTGAGACATCAGATCAGTGTGAGTTCGAGGGTGCTGGAAATAACAGCACTAAGAACGAACAACGCTCAAACCGAACTTTGAATCGATTTCTTTTTAGCTTTGTCTTCTACTTCCTGCGCAAAAAGGTCAGTTTGAGCCAAAAGAGTAACTTCCATGTATGATGCCCTATGACCACAACTGTAGAGTAAACTTGAAACGGAAAAAAGGAAGTTTTACGATAAGTGGAACATGATCACTAGTATGGAAAGGTATTAGAGAGAGGGAAGTGTTTTCTATTCTCCAACTGTAATGACTGTAAAGACTGCGTGTTGCTGATGCCAATTTCCTGGGCTTAGAGCAAGGCATGATGTGTGCTGAGGCACGAGCCTTAAGTGATGAGAGAGAGGTCCTGAAGCTGTCTCAAGTCTGATACTAAGGATGTTGAGGCGGATCAAGGCGTAAAGGACGATGAGGCTTGAGCTTTGATTGATGTGATAAGGTCTGGTCAAAATGGAAGATGGATGAGCATATTCCAGGGCAGGCCAAGGCGTAAGTGGTGCATGAGGCACAAGCCGTGAGTGACATAGAAGATGTCTTGAAGGTTACGATGAAACGTGCTGGATGAGCAAAAAAGTGAGACATGCGCTGATGAAGGTTAAAAGCGGAAAGGAAAATGGAGAGTGGATGTCCGGCGCATTGAAGAAAGAAAAAGCGAAGACAGTGAATCCAGACTGGTCACCAGCCTAGTTCTCCGCCTTCCCTTTTCCTTTACTCTTCTCTTTTTTGCTTCTGCTCAGACTTAAACGACTCAAGCCCTTGACCAATGGGTCCTTGACGGGCGAGATGGCACGTTTTGTCACCCTGTAGGTGCTTGCAAGATGACTAGTGAGGTACTCACTAAAACCACGGGAGATAGACTGGCCACGGTTGGCTACCGGGAGGGCATCGAACTTCACTTGGGTAGCAGACCTGATACTGGCTACCATCTCTGAGACAATCGCATTTTCATGCTTCTTGGCGTCATTCACCTTTGAATCAAAAGCAGGTCCGCGTAGGCCCATGTCTAGCAAAGATGCTGTGAAGTAGCGTTTGGGCTTGTCGTAATCTTGACCTTGACCGGGACCTGGCTCCGGGAACAAGACAGATTTAGTGACAGATCTGTTAGCGGTGGCCAGAGTTGGTTGTGATGCTACAAGGTTAAATTTATTGTCATCAAAATCGTCAAAACTGCAGACTGGGTCGATTTTTAGAGCCTTGAGAAGATTTTCTGCTTTTTGATTGAGCTCTAGTCGATAGAGAAGCTTGTCGAACATCGCTTCCAACTCGTCGTCCTCCATAGTTTTCTCGCTGAGGACCTTTTGAACTGCAGTGTGCAGACTGGTGTTGGGACTCAGATTGTCAGGTCCAGGTCCCGAGGTAAGATATTCTTTCGCCGCACTTCGGACTTGCCTGCGTACAGCAGACATCGAAGGGCCTGCACGGATCCTTGCTGACGCAGTCAAGATCCTGTACGGACTTGCCATGTGTGAAAAGAAGTCATCATCTGTAATGGACGAGGGGCTCAATTGGCCAGCATGTCCTGATGCACCGCCACGGAGAGAGACAACATGGTCTCTGCTTGAGTTTACATGGCTGACGAAAGCATCAAGCTCCTCCAAGTAATCCTCCGAATGATAGCTACGGTCGGATAATTCGTAGTTGGGTGGATCCGGCGCAGGATGTATCGGCAGGGCATGAAAGCGAGACGTGAACTCACTCAAGGGTAGATTGATCAGTTTTCTCCATGGCTCCAGGATCTGGTTCTCTTGAGCAGAAAAGGTGATTCCGTGTTCATCGTGGAATCGATCGAGCCAGGCAAGTTTGATTTTGATTCCTCTTACAAGATCCAAGAAAGACTTGTCCTTCGCCTTTTCGACAACATCCTCTTCCTTGAGGAGCTGCTCAGTGACAGCAGAGTCGTAGATGCCACCGCACCTTCTCTCAGAGATACTGCCTACTTTCTCGCCCCACGAGATTGACTTTGTTTGTGCGCCAGCAGCTGCAAGCACGGTCATTGCCGGCGAGCACCATGCCCCTGAGTAGCATGACGTGAGCAGGACATTGACAGTCAAGCCAGGGAACTTCGCAAGGATTTTCTCCACCTCCTCAGGTTCGATCTTGGCTTTCACGTTTTCTTCGTCGCCAATGACAAATGCTCCACTGTCAACACCGTGACCAACGAACACAAGCATCACTTTTCCCTTACTCTGGTGGGCAATGGCAAACGTCTTCTCAACTTCGCTCAGAAAGGCTTTCTTGAGCGATGAGTGTTCGACCACTGTGATGCTTGTTGGGAGTGGATGGTCTTTGCTGAGCACAACCCGTCTATCCTGCCACGGATTTCCATGGAGGAATACTTCGTGTCGTTGTAGGAGATCATGGGGAGCACATGATGTCAACCATTTGTCCTCACAGTCTTTTGTATTGGCAAAAAGGTGATGGAAGAGGTAAAAGTCTGATATGAACCAGCCGTCGGCGTCAGGTCTCGACAGCTTGATATCCGTACCACACAGAGCAAGTAGATGGATCTTTGGAGCCATAGAAAAAGTTGTCGGGAAGATGGTTGAAAGTACAGGTTAAGAGCACAGGACCGGCCAGTTAAATAGTAGGATGATGCGTTGGGAAGCCTACATGATTGCGTTGCCTCTGTCTTTGATTAACACATGTAGCAGCAGGTCTTCGGGATGATTGGAACATACTGCTGGTTTCTAGAAGCTGTCGAGATTTTCTGGTCCCTTTACTACCGGTACAAACACAAGGTAATGAACAATCAAATTCCCCTTTTTCTCATTGAGGATGGTTCCAGAACGGCAACCCGTGAAGAACAGGTTTCCTTGTCAAGTCGCCGACACAACAGCGTCATATCTTTGATTAGTTTCGACTGCATCTGTGTCATATAGACCCATCTTCAAGTGAGATTCAGCTCATGGTCGTGTGAACAAAGAAACTCGAATGTAAGTCCGCGTTGTGTGGTTCGACGAATTAATGAAGGTATCAAACGGCACGCTCTGGTGTTCCACGAGCACGGCACTGGGGCATTCTTTATCGATATAGCATGTCCTTCATCACAAGAGCGCTAGTATTGGAGCAAGACCTTCTTAAAGAAAACGAATGACATCGGCAAAGAACACGTAGTCAAGTGGCCTGGATGGGGAAGCAAAAGTGATGAATTGGTGGGGCTAGGCGGTGAGGTTCTGCCGCGAATGTTATTTTCGCTCCACGACAGGCTACAGCGCATCACAAGGTGTCCACAAATACTCGTCTAGAGCTTATAGTCTTGTCCTTTGATGCAATCGATAATTTCCAGCTTTTTTGCGGTCGCAAACTTCTCCTCGGTGTGCGCCTTTATCAGTACAAGCTTGTCCTTGAAGGCTTCCACGTCCAGCTCCATAGCATGAACGACAATGTATTTGTTGATCTTTCGATGCAAGGCTGAATCTGGCGGCAGTATCTCTTGGGCCACAGATAGGAGTTTGTCTGCCTGAGCCTGACGTGACCTTCCTCCAGTGGTGACAAGCAATGCCCATTCGTAAGTACCAAATCTTTCAAACAGCCACATTGGCTCAAGTTCCATGGCTTCCAACACATCGTACGCATACTCATCACAGTCGTTGCGATAAGTTTGTACGTCGACCTTTCCGCGAACCACTCTTTTTTCGAACTCGAATTCCTGGTCCATGTTGCAGTTTTGCCTCAAAAGGTTCAGACAATCTCCTTCAGTCTCGTCAGAATCTCTGAGCTTCAAGATCCGTTCTTTGAGAGATAGGAATAATGTCGATTCCCTTCCTGATATCGATTTTGCCATCTCAAGCTTTTCCTCAAATCCTTGCCCAGGCAGAAAACCAGCGGCCAAGAGGCTATGCAAGACAAACGTTTGAGGCTCGTTGTGAGGCTGACCAATGGCTGTGTCCTGAAAGAATAGTTTGGCCTCGCGCATCATGCGGCATGCGTCTGTTTGGCTCGCCAGAGCGTTGAGCTTCTTGTCGCCGAGAAACTGATGATCAAATTCGTGGAAATCGCACACAGGAGCAATAGCCATGACATCCAAGTATTTTTGTGCTAGTCCATTGACTGCGTTACGGTACAGCAGAGCCGAAGAAAGGTTTGCCAATTCCTCAAGCGACACTTCCTCTCCGGACAGACATCTCCTAGCGCGGCTGTGCAAAGAGGTGTTGGGGCCTACACAATCTGGTCCTGGATTGCTGGAAAAGTACCTAAGAGCCTCCCTCCTGACGGCGTCGCGTGCCGAGATCTTGAAACTCCCTGATGTGGCCGGTTTGGCGCTCGGTTCGTTGTAAGTAGATGCTTGGGTCATCTTTGATGTATTGTGGAAGTTCTTCGCTGATGCAGGAAGAAAATAAAAAGTTGGGAAGAGAGAATGGAATGAATGGATGAGTCGGAAGCTGCCTGGTTTGTACATCTGGTGAGTCACTCTCAAATTTGCTCCTTTCTGTTCGATTCCTGTTGACGCTCATCACGACAACGCTTGACAAGGATCAATCCAGAGCAAGAACCATTCGACATCTGACTTCCATTGTACCAATCGAAGATTTCATTGTTCTTGTCACGCTGACAGCCCTTCCGCGCTCTCGGCACTATTGCATTCTCTCTCCACGGCCTTCTTCAAAAAAGCAAAATCTTTCACTGGGCTCGCATTCAGGAACAAGAAATGACAGACAACGTATCTTTGCACCTTTCTGTCCAAAGCAGTCTCACTAGGACAGATGCCTTCGAGCAGAGAGAGGCCGCGGTCCGACAAATCCTTCGCTCTGTTATGTAAACTCCACTCATAATTACCGAATGCCTCAAACAGGTAGAAGGGCTGGACTCCAATGCCTTCGAGAATGTCATATGCTCTCTTATTGGCGTCAGAGTAGTAGTATAACTTGCCGCAGATCTCTCGTTTCTCATATTCGAATTCCCGGCTCATACCACAGCACAACAAAAGTAGATCAAAATGATCTTGGACGTACGTTCCTGGAAGGCCATCTCCAAGGCGCGATAACTCCGCCGAGACGTTACTGTAAAGACTGGTTTCCTCGTCTTTGATTGACTTTGCCATGGCCAGCTTTTTATCAAGGGCTTCTCCAGGAAGAATACCAGCAGCGAGGATGCTTTGCTCCAAAAAGTTCACTGGTTTGTTGTAAGGTCGGAAGCCACCATGTCTACCACACACAAACAAGTCTGCGTTATGGATGACATGAGTCAACCCTGTTCTGTCCCCAAGATCCAGTAGCTCTTTGCCGATCGCTAGGGAACTGTGGTACTCCGAGAAGTCGCAAATGGGCTTGATTTCCATTGCCTCGAGGTATGCTTGCGCCATATCGTTGAGAGTATTGCGACAAAACATGCCTAAAGAGACTCTAGACAACTCCTCGACAGTCATCGGTTTGGTGGATAGCACTTTGCGCGCTTGGTGGTGAAGGCCGATATTGCTTGCAAGGCTATCCCGTCCAGGGTCGCTAGAGAAGTACTTCAAAGCTTCTCTTCTAACAGCATCGCGTGGTGATATGATGCAGTCGTCAGCCAGGCTTTCGATATCCATCGGTGATGCCATTGTGACAGCTGGTAGTCCTGTTAGCGTTCTGATCTAAGAGACGAGCCAGAACCTGATCTGTTACAAATGGGATACGGAGAGAGGTTACCGGAAGAGGAAGAATCAAAAACAAAGGCTCGCTAACATGTATGTGAGGAGTCTCGCTTAAACTGACTCACCCACCTTTAGCGCCATAGCTACTTATGCCATATGTTCGAGTCACATAGATGGAAAGACTGAGCAGTAGAAAGACAGATCGCATGAAGGTACAACTGGTTGTTTAAAGGTTATCTTAGAGCTGCAACAGAATTCAATATCACCTTTGAAAATGCACAGAGTTATTCAGAAGGTGAGTCGTACAAGTGAGAGCAGGAAATCCTTGGCGCTTCAGGAAAGAAACAAAATTCACTTCAAAGATGTTCTGCATTGCAACAATGCTATGATGTAGGGCATGGAAGAATGAGACATCAAAATGATTAAATTCTGCTATGGATCTAGCTGAAAAAGAGACCAACGGACAGATAAGCCAACGTTAGCTTCTCAGAAGACGTGAAGGTGATGAATACGTCAGGGGAGAACAGGGAAGTATATCAGAGAGGGAGAGACTTGATCCGAGAAATGGGACCAGGCTCGTGGAAGAGAAAGAAAGGCTCATACCGGTGAAGTAAGTTGTACCTGAAGACGCCTCAGGAGTCAGGGGCCTTCTGATACTCCGACTTGCCACGCTTGTGACCTTGAGATGCAGCAGGTCGATGAGCGAGGGCGGCTTCCGGAAGAGACTTCGAATGTCTGTGTGAGGGACCCGAGCTACTACCTGTTGATGGCCTGGACTTCTTGACCGGCGACAGAGCACGACGGGTTGCTGAAATGCCAGAAATTGCGCGAAGCCTCAGGTAGTTACTCAGGCTGCTGGAGAGAGATACATGGGTCCAAGGGGAAGACGATGAGGTACGTGCAACAGTTGGGGCGAGCTTCGGCACCTTGCTGCTAGGGGCCGGGAGCAGAAGCTGGCTACCTTGAGACAAGCTGCGGATTTGTCCGACCATCTGCACGGCCTCTGCACTCTGATAATTTTTGACCTCATTGACCTTTGCCACAAAATTCTTTCCATAGATGCGGGCCTTGAGTAATGAAGCAACGAAGAAGAATGATGGTTTAAAGTAGTGTGCTCCTTGTGAACGAGTGGGCTGAGGAAAGATGTTGATGTTACGAAGATGAGTCTCCGCCAATTCTCTTTCAGCCGTCCTTCCGATGGAATTGTACAGCTGACTTGTGAAAGTTTTGAACGTACAGACTGGGTCAACCTCGATCACACTCAAGTAATGCACGCACGCCTCATTCAGCTCAATCCGGTACTCGAGCTTGTTGTGCAGGGCTTCAAGGTCCTGAAGAGCCATAGGGCGTTTGCTCAGGCAGTCGTGTACTTGGATATGCACGCCTGTGTTCGCCGAGGTGTTGTCCGGGCCTGGACCACTCTCCAGATACTGACGAGCTTCTCGTCGCAATGCATGGCGCATTGCTGTTTCCGAGCCAGGGGCTCTTAGCCTAATCGAGGCAGACAGCACTTCGCCGGCAGTAGCATCTTCAGCGAAGAAGTCCAGGGGTGCACCGCCACCAAGCAGCCGTTCACTGTTCACACTTGCCTGGAAAGCCTGGAAGGCTGCTTCTTGCTCTTCATTACGCGTGCTGCGATTTCTGTCAGGGTTAGGAGGGGGAGGGGGAGATAACCAAAATTTCGGTAGCACGCGGAGACGTTCCGTCACATCGTCCAAAGGCAAATGGATCAGGTCGCGCCAATGAGCCAGCATAGCATCCCCTTCGACTGAGAATGTGATGTTATGCCTTTCGTGCAGCCGATCCAACCAAGCAAGTTTGATTCTCAGGCCACGCCAGAACTCGCCGGCGGTACGTGAAGAGGGTCCCTGCTCCTCCTCCCACTCCTCTCTGTTGAGTCTCTCTTCGGAGAGCAGTTGACTGGCTACAGCGGATGAGTAGATGCCGCCACAAGCTCTGGATACAGGACTCCCAGGTCTGCTCCACCAGGCAATTGACTCGTCGCCTGGACCGGCAGCGGCGAGGACTGTCATGGATGGGGAGCACCACGATCCGGAGAAACACGATGTCAAAAGAATGCTGACCTTAAGTCCAGGATAGTTCACCCGAAGATCAGCGATTTCACGCTTTGTGATGCGTTTGCGAAGGTCTGGGTCGTCCTCTTCAGGTTCGGGGCCTATGACAAAGTTTCCATTCTCCATGCCATGGCCTACGAGGACTACCATCACTTGCTCTCCATTCCGATGAGCAGTTCTGAATGTTCTATCCACCTCATTCAAGAAGGCCTGCTTCAATGTGTTTTGCGTGACGACAACAAGATTTTTCGGGTCAGGAACTCCGTCTCCAAGGACTACACGTCTTTCCGAATACGGGTTTCCGTGTAAATATCGATGGTGTAGGGTGTGTAAGTCGCGAGGTGGGCACGAGGTAAACCGTTTGTCGATCGAACCTGAGGTAGTGGATTCAATGTCAGCCCATATGATCTCATAACAGTTGTTAATATTCGTACCCGGAGCATCAGCAAACATGTGGTTAAGAAGGAAAAAATCAGACAACATCCATCCATCTTTGCTGGGACTGGCGTCCTCCATGGGTACGCCACATATGGCCAAGACATGTGTTTTTGGTTTTGCTGACATTTCACTGGTGAATCTTTATAGATAATGTAGGTTGGGTAGATGTAAATGTGGGATGGGACGGCGGGGACCGGGGATATATGATGACCTCAAAACTGCTGTGTTTGCACAACACAAAGAAGAATGTATCGGAGCGCTGTGTGTTTGCGCAGGGACCGTCTGATCCATCACTTGTTCAAAGACATCGGTGCCAGACAATGCTTGTCGCGCTCACACTGGACACAAATTTCTGGCCGGATGATTCGTCTTTTTTACAGGCATCTGGGCCAGCCTCCAAAGAATAGGCCTCAGAAAGAGAGAAGAGACCTAAGCTGAGCTTTTTGACAATGACCGTCTCAAGCTTGCCCTGCCGTGCGAGCGAGGCATTGATCCAGATGGTCCTGAAAGTCCGGAGGAGCGGGTGTAGATGAGCGACATTGCATTGACTTTCTCAGCCTATCGCAGCATGAGAAAATGCTTTGCTGTCTCCCCATGTGCTAAACTTTGCACGCGTTTAGCTGTAGAGATCCATGATTCTTGCTACATCAGAGATAGCCCTGACTGAGAGCGTAACAGCCAGCACTTCGCTGCGGCGGGCTGTTGATCTAGAAGACTCGATGCAAGCTGATACTCAAGACATAACATATGCTCAAATAGGTACTCCTAGGTAACGCGCAAAATCCATGTTGGTGGGAGTTGCGAGTCGCGAACGGCGGTGGAAGTCTTGGCGAAGAAAGTTGGTCTTAAAGTCTTCAATGGCGCAGTAGCCCTGTACTCTTTATTGCACAGGCAACTCTTGCCAGAGGAAATTATGATTGACTTCCTTCAGGGCATCAGATTGATGGAATCGCGCTCGTAGATTCTCCGGTTGTTATGCAGAGACAAGATGTGGCACTCCATTGAGGATGAACACGGACCGATAAGATTATCATACGAAGGCGGTGAGATTTTGCGACTTGAGCCGCGAAAGCGGATCCGCTGGTGGCTTGGGTGTGTTACTCTCTTAAAATGGTTGCTTGCTCTCGGCTTATCTCTGACAGTTCTAGATGCCATATCCTTTGTTCCCGATCCGCTGGATCTCCATCGAGTCTTTTGCAGAAGCAATCTTCTCGGCTACTCCTCTTGTCAGCTCCAGCTTCGCGTTGGTGGTCCTGGCAAGTCGCAAGACATGACACACGATGTATCTGTTGGTCTTTCTGTGCAAGGCCGTCTCGTTGGGAAGTATCTTGCGGATCAGAGAAAGGCATTCCTCCGCGGCGTGTTGACACGTCGGTCCGCCAGTGACAACACAGTTCTCCCAGTCGTAAGGACCAAACTTCTCAAACAGCTCGAAAGGCGCAATCTTGATGATCTCCAGAGCGGTGTATGCATCATTGTTGATGTCACTCCAGTAGACAAGCTTGCCGCATATCTCACGTTTGTCGTATCCGAGCTCTTGGTCCATGCCGCAGCTTGCTAGCAGCAACTCCGGGTGCCCTCTTGTATCAGCCTGAGAATTCTCGATGAGAATTTGCTTCCTCGCCGCTTCAACGTCGCGGAAGACCGTGATCTCCTTCTCCATCACTGACTTTGCGAGGCCGATTTTTCTATCGAACTTGTCACCAGGAAGGATGCCGGCCGCAAGTAGACTTTGCTCTAGGAATCTCCTTGGTTTGGTGTGCCGGCGATTACCTGCAAGGTTGACCGAAGGGAATATTTGAGCATCCAGGATTACTTGACTTGTTCCTGTCTGTATTGCGAGCTTCCAAAGATCCTTGTTAGGCGAAAAAGTGCAGTCAAACTCATTGTAATCACAGATGGGGGAGATTCCCATGGCTTCGATGTACTTTTGCGCCAATTTGATAGAAGTGTTACGGTCCAGCAGTCCCAAGGAAAGTCTTGCGAGATCTTGAACAGACATATCACGCGCTGACAGGCACGTACATGCGCTGTTGTGCAGTCCAACATTAGGTGCTGCGGTGTCCATGCCGGGGTTGCTGGAGAAGTATCGGAGAGCTTCTCTTCTAACAGCATCGCGAGGTGAGATGTTGAAGTTCTCGTTTGCGCTCTCGATGTCGATTATCGACGCCATGATGCAGAGGCTGATATGAGTCGATGCTCTTGTTGGCCGTTGACTTTCAGAATTTGTTGCACTGAGAGACGTTGTTCAATGATGACATGGGAACTGGGAGAGGATTTTACCTATACGTGTGGTGAGTCGCACTCAAACTTACTCATCTGCTTTCAAGATCCTTGAATGCTTGGCGTAGCAGTCACAAGATAACTACTCATGATACAGCTCCGCTGCAGCGACTGACAACTCGTGGTGGGTCTGACCGTTCTACGGCTGTATTTTCACTTCTTTCATGGAAAACCGGCTGATCTTTGGCACGCTTATGTCGCCAACGCTTTGATTGTGAACTTCTCTAGCCTCCCACAACGCCTGACATTGACCTTGAGCATTTCCTGAACACTCTTTGGGGCTCTTCATAGCATATGCGTCCTCTTCCTCACTTCCTCTAGAAACAATTTCCAACTGTTCGTCCGCCATGATGATGTGGCGCGCCGCGAGTCGCACGAGGATAATCCTGGACGAACGGACTCTTGTAACGACTCTGGATATCTGCCCGCATGCTCTTCATATCCTCAGCGAACGCCTCAATCCAATTCACCGAACAGCGGACCGTCTCGCTGCCATTCTGCCACGAAACGAGTCGTGATTCCACATCCCGTCTAATAGACTTATTAAGATTGGCCCTGACCTCCGTGAATGTAAGTATCTTTGGTGGACCGTCTGCCTGAAAATCGACGTGGAATTCGAGACCAGCATGACTGCGAGAGAACCCGACATGCAAGTTGAGGGATCTGATGTGATGAAGCTGATTCATTGCCAGATTCGAGTCGCTGAATATCTTCCACTCGTTTCTAAGGTGTGTGTCACGAGGGTCCTTGCGTAGTAGTGCCGGGTGGTAGGTCTTATGAGTCCACGGCTCGGGTGTAGCTGGGCGGAAGTTCAACGACCATGAATGTTTTGGGTGCTGGAGCCAGCCGTCGAGATGCAGCGTCAATGTGCGCATCAACACCGGTGAACTTTATTCTCGGACTTGTTGTGACACTAGCAAAAGCGGGCATGTCGGCATGAAAATCCTGGATCGGCTCTTTTCTTCGTTGTGGCTCTTGACGTATTCTGCATAGACTTGCAGGCGAAGTTCTGTGGGTAAATCAATGAGCCGAAACTGGCTTGCGCTCGTCTTGGACATTCTGACTATGCTTTTCGGCTTTCTCTCTTAGGATTGTTGGTTGTCTTTGTCGGTTGACGGTTGGTGTTTGACGGAGACGTTTGGTCGGAATCGCAGCGAGCTGATTTGTTTTTATTCGTGAGACTTTCGACAAAGATTTTTGGTTGTGCGCGAAAGGAATGGCTTTGAAATATTGGAAGACAATGCCAATAGCGAGAGCTTCAATGTGAATGTGCTGACTCACGTTTAGGCACCAGTCAACAACAATTGCCTCAATCAGCCTCACGACATCTGATCTCGACTTCCTCTGTTCCTTTCTAGAACTCACTCTTAACAACAGGTCCGCAACAGTGATTCGCCACACATCCGATCAAGATAGGGCGAGACTTTATGAACACTCGAATCGAGGCGATCTGGATTCTCCTGTCTTGCCTTGAATTCTTATTGCAACATTGATGTCCTCGACAAAGGCTTCAATCCAGGCAACAGAGCAAAGAACTGCCTCAATCATACTCTGGAGATGAGCGAAGATCTTCTTGTCTTCGTCTTGGAGTTCTCGCATAGATCGGACCTAGGGGATTAATTACAAGAGTATGACATCCTATCTTGGTAGGTGGCCAATGCCTGGAATGCTAGAGTGCGTTCGAAGACTCGAGAAGTCCGTACAGATATCTTGGTCCACATAAAGAGTGTACACAACAAAGTCTCCTGGCTAGCATTCGTGTTAAGTGCTACCTTGATGAACAATCATTTGCAAGCTTGAGATAACATGCCTTTGCCGCTGGCCAGGCGATTTGGCGTGATTTTTATCTCAACCATCACGAAACCCACGGCACTTGCCCCACGATGCGGGTCATCGGTCGACAACGAGATTCAACAGCCAGAGATATTGGAGCCCACACCAATGCAGAGAATGTCAAAGAAACCATAAAGGTATGTATGAACGGCAAAAGACGGCTGAAGGTGCTCTTCGAAGCACTGGGCTATAGCGATGCGGCAGGAATTGAAGATCGTGAAAGGTTGATTTAAGCAATAGAACGGTCGCGACCGTGTTTAAGTCGTATTCAAGTAGGGCTCATCCGCGATGTTGTGTGATACGGTGGACTCGGATTCGGAGCCGGAGTAGTCACCGATAATATCAACAAGGTATCAACGGAGTTTGTCCCGTGAAAGGCTAGACCTTTAAGTCATCGAAGTTTACTCTGGAATGCCCATTGAGTATCTATCGGAATCAACAGGTTGCTAAGCCAAACGACGCTTTTTTGAAATCACGGATCCTCGTGCTTTTCACTGTATTCAGATTCCAGAATGTCGAGGAAGCTACGTTCCTCACTCCCAAGCATTGCCAACCCTGTTCCGGACCTTTCCGAACAAGACGACCACCAACTGGAAGGAGGAAAGAAGCGACGACTCATGAGCAAGGTTGCCGCTTGCAACGCATGCAGAAAACGGAAATCTCGCTGTGACGGAGTCCGACCTTGTTGTGGCGCGTGCAACCAGCAAACTCGAAAATGCATCTACGACGTTGAGCCAGGTGTCTCGCGACATAAATCTATACGACACAGACTGGATGTTCTTGAAACCAAGCACAAGTTTCTACAGGATGTGGTTCATAAAATCCGCGATGGCACGCCTGAGCAGGTGGACTTGTTGTTGCGGCGTCTCAAGGCAGGGGACGTTGATGGTATTGAGCCTATGGGCATCACGCCTATGCGAATGCCTGACTCGCCGCCGGATTCTTTGATAGTCCCGGATCAAGATGAAGAAAGATGTGTCTGCTTGGGATCTGATACTGGAGAACAGCATCCGCTTGTCGACGACACTTCGCACGGTTGTTGTAGCATACTTCCCCCAAGGCATGTCTTCGATACCGCTGTGGCTGGTTACCTCGACTCAGTCGATGTGCTATTTCACGCTTATACGTCGGAGCAAGCCAGACGCTTGCTAGATATCGTGTTTAGCTCGGATCAACTTGTACAACCTGTACAACCTAGCAGCGCTCTTACGCAGCTATGCAGTATAGCGGCTGTAGGTAGTCTGTGTGTCTTGCGTACGGCTTCCATTCAGACGACTAAGAGCTTTTACAACTTTGCTCAATACTTTCTAAACTCATTGGTTGAAGAAAATACTCTGGAAGCGGCCAAAGTGGCATTGATGCTTGCTTATTGTGACATCATGACGAAGACCACAATGGCACTAAATCACATCAGTAAGTATCTGCTAGCAATTTCGTGCTCTACATTACGAGTTGGGTTGACAAAGAGCTAGATTTGGGGCTAGCTTTGTCGGAGAAGTACAATCTGAAGTCTAGTCAAGAATCTACTTCTGCTAGTTCACCGGAATGGTTGGATCGAAGAAGACTCTGGACTACGTTAATCATACTTAAAGGGTAATGTGCCCTGGTTCCAAATTTCCAGGACATGACTGAATTTCGGTAGTTGGATCTTTAGTACAACAGACTTACCCGTTGAGACCGACTGGCTTGCTTGTCACCAAATGGTCTGTAACTCTTCCACATCATACTTTACCCTCACTGATCGTTAATCCAGCTCCGGAACTTCCAGTTCACAACTGATATGCACTGGCGTGATGCAATACAATTAGAAATGGCCAAGATCACAACTATCAAGGCTGACGTTCGCAGCACTTTACACAACACCAAGAATTTTCAGCCACAAATCTTTGCAGAAGCTCACTATCAACTGCAAGGATGGTGTAGGGACTTGCCTGAGTCCATGTGCCTCCACTCTCTGTTGGACAACGACTTGCTCGCCACTGAAGACCGGAGTAGAACATTGTTCACCCATTTAACATACCTTAGCGGTCTGATGTTGCTTCCACAATATCTCGCGCGGGAATGGATTACGAAAAACTTCAGCACGGCAGATCTCTCATCTGTGGAAGCAGTCAGAGGTCTCAATGCAGGATTCTCAGCCGCAGAACAATCCGCTCGTATGTTAAGTCTACTCAGACCACAACAAGACATCATCGACAAACGATGGTTCTGCACGTAAGCCCTTCGAATAATCGCCCTTGCACAAAAATACAACATTCTAATCCCCAAAATAGATCAATAAGCTACACATCAAGCACAATGTTGCTATTCACACTCAGCCAACAACTCCTCCACTCCAGCCCCCACATTCAAAACAAAACGACATTCAAACCAGCCTGGGAATCGTTGAAATGTCTGCAACTCTGCGCGAGCAAAGATCATGCTGGCAAAGTCCTTTATTCTCGCTTGCAACCACATATCGCTGTAATACAAGCAGAGCGGTTACGGATATCTACGCTTCCTCGACAGTTGCCAGTAGGAGATGGGCATCTATTCGCTATCCCTAGCGATGATAGCGCGCTTTATCATACTGCGCATGCACTTTTGGATCTTGTGGCGCAGCCATTTCCTATCATCACTGGTGATGGGGGATATAGTGTAAGAGATGAATGAGACGGTGGACCAGGGACTTTATGGTGAAAGTGCAGAGATAAAAAAACGCTGACTCTCGGCCAAACAAACTCAGACATAAGTAACGTGTATGGCAAAAGATTCCTCTGGCATACATACAGCTGCCGTGTATGATTTCTGGCTAAGAAGTATATCTATCAAGCATGAAGTTTCTCTTGCCTTTCGCATTTTCTCTTGTCCTTAATATTTTGCTTCATAGATCATCCATTTTTGAGGTCAGTCGTTATTTCTTCTTTTGTCGACTCGATCGTTCCTTACTTCCTCGAAACGCTGTTCGCTCCTACCTTGAGTGCGAAGTATCATTTTTCCGTCTACTTCACCGCTCCTTCTCATCTTGCCAGTTCTCTACATCTGTATTCTAGCTTCGAGTAAGTTGGAATTTCATGCACCTTTCTCCTTTTGTCTTCCACGGCAAGCAAACGAATATTACATCAACTTCGATGCTTGTAACAGCATATCCGCCAATTCACTATCGATTCTCGAATCCCTCCTGACAACTTCTAACCTCCACTTCCAAAATGCCCACCTCCTCTCATCAACTACATTCGTTCCATGTCGATCTCGCCAAAGCTGCCCTGCACTCGCTGTCCAATATCCACCCTCTTGCCCCACTTCCACAGCTTCCCAGACGGTATCTCTAGCTAAGCATATCCACGCACAAGCAGCAGGAAGATGCAAAATCGTATTCCTACCCAATCGAGACTTAGGCGGGTGTTCAAGAGCCATCGCCAAAGTATCAAAAGCATGCCAAATTCGATCACCAAAGAGATTTGGGGAAATTGTGGCGTGGTCGCGGATGAGGATTGCGAGAAAGGAGTTCATGTTTTTCCATTTCCGTGCGGCGACTTTGGGAGGCTCGTTGTGGCAGAGGTGGGTTTCTGGTCCTTGCATCCGCTCGGTGATGTTTATGGATAGGAAGGAAAGATCGTGCCATGGGTGTTGTTTGTGGCCGAATTGTTTGTGGCCGGGTGGAGTGGCCACGATTGCTTGCATGGTTTTTTGCTCTATCGCTTCGTCATTGACAGCATTCGGGGCACGAGCTAGACTGTCCAGAAGATCTGATAGAATTGTAAGAGTCTGAACATCCGAGAACGATTCGACGGCGTTAAAGAAGCAACCCCAGAGGTTGCCGTAAAGGATTTCGGTGTCTTTCGATGGCAATATCACGTCGGCTAGACGCTGAGCTGCCTCTTCCCCTCCAATCCCAGATTCAAGCAGATCTTGGAATGTCTGGACAATGTGCCATTGGGGAAATTGAGGATCAAGAACCCGCTCTGTAGGCGGTAAAACGTCTCCATGCTTCGGGTACAATTGTCCAAGCCATGCCCTCTGCTCTCTCACGTATTCTTCAACCATTTTTTATGAACAGGAGTCTTGGATTCAGTGAGTAGTCAAGGTCGCGATGTCTTGTGAATGCAAGATAATTCAACTAGCGATTTAGACGTTATCGCCAAGTACAGAGGATCTGAATCGAGACACCGCAGGGTGGGAAGTAAACTGTTAACGCACCGCCTGTGACTTTGCCACAGAGCAGGAATTGGAGAACTGATTGAGGTTTCTGGAAGGGTTAAAGGTGCGCTCTCGAAGACCTATTTGGCTACCACGAAGTGTAGCCTATTTGGAATGTCCAGAAGTCATCACCAGACTGAACATTTCGTCAACCGCAAATCAATGTTAGATATAGGTTGATTCAATGTCCCCATCAAGTGCTTGGTACTCGAAGGGGAAAGAGCGACCTACGAAAGAACACAAGGGCCGCTACTCAATTAAAGCAAGAACAATCAACGAAGCGAGACTCAAAGAAAGAACGACCAACGCCGCAGAGAGAGACATAAGAAAGAACGATCATCTGAAGAAGGATAGAAATCCACTCAACATAAGACACAAGCGTATGGATCTACGAATCAAGCCAGCGTCGATCTTAAAAGCAACAATAATATCACATTAGAGAACGACAAGACGCAAGAGAGAGAGAAGATCAAGAGTAATGGTAAAAACGATTCTTTTATACAAAACTGCAGGAACCCGCCCGCAATGATAGTTAGAGTTCTTTAATTGGTTCGCGCGCGATCGTGTGATCATAAACTTGGCCTGATAAAAACTGCAGCATTTGTATATCGAACAAGACAGAAAAATGAAGAACAAACAACGAATCAAAAGAGGTGGGTGAATAAGAAGAAGTGTAAAAGCCAACAAGCAACAACAAAAAGGGGAATAACTTGTCGCAGAACTCTCCATAAGTAATAAAAACACAAAAAGGTTGGTTGTTTGGGGGGGTGGTCATCAAAAGGTATAAAAAAGAGTTTTTACTACGTCCAAAACAACAGGCCTGCTAGTACCCAATCATTGATAATACAACAAAAGAGATGCTTAGCGACGAGGGTGACCGCGAACACGGCGGTGCTCCTTGCCAACGTGGCGGCGGGCGTGTGCGTTGGCGGTCTCGACGGCAGTGGCGGTGACGGTGACGTCGACCTCCTCGATCATCATCTCCATGACCTGGTTGCCAGAGGTGTACCAAGAGGTGGCGATGATGTTGCCGGCAGCGTCAGTCTCAGCATCGGCGAGCGAGGCAGCGGCAGTGACGGTGGAGGCAGAGACGGAGACGACAGCGGTGGGGCTCTGGACGTATGAAGAGGCGGTCTCGGCGAGGAGGATACCACCACCGTACTTGTCAGTGACGGAAGAAGTGCCAGGAGTGTAGCTCAAAGTGGGGACAACAGCCGAGGCGGAAGCAGCCGAGGTGGTTGCCTTCGACGAAGCCTTGGTGGAAGTGGCAGCAGCCTGAGTCTCGTCACCGGCAAGGACGACGGGATAGTTGGTGGCGTAAGAAGGACCAGACTGGATAGGAACAGCAATGGGGAGACCGTCCTCACGAGGACCAAGAGGGTTGTCGTCCTTGATGGCATCAACTTCGGCGAAGGTGCACTGACCCTGGTCGGCCTCGGATTGGATGTTGAAGAGCGCGCAGTCCTCGATCTCACCAGAGGCGTTGGTGCAGGTGTCAACGGCAGACTGGAGGAAGTCGGCGCTGTCCCAACCCATCTGGAAGTCACCGTGGTATCCGTAACCGGTGGGATCACCGTTGGAAAGAACGAATTGACCGTCCATGCCCTTGAAGGCGTAGGTGTTGAAGATGGTCTCAAAGAAGAGCGAGGGGAGCTTGGTGCCGAAGCCCTCGGGGCAGGCACCGCTCATGACAAGGTCGGGGAAGGCGACGTGCGACTTGTGGTCGTCAGAGTCGACATCCTTACCGTTCCAGCACGAAGGGAACATGAGCTCGAGACGGATACCGTCAAGGCAGTTGGCATCGAGGTAGTCCTTGTCGGGCAAGAAGTGACGGTAAAGAGACGCCTCGGGGGTGGCGGCGTAGTTCAAGCAGTTGAAACCAAGAGCCTTCTGGGAGAGAGCGCTCTGGGTCTTCTGGTCGGCAGTCCAGCTCGACTTGTCGTTGTCAGGAATGGGATACGGGAAGCTGCGTTGACGCTTGTCGCCAGAGATCATCTGGAAGCCCTCAGGGAAGGCAGTGATCTTGCCGTTGGGGTTGGCAGAGTCAGTGTAGAGAAGGTAGTATGCGAGCATGCCGCCGACCTGCTCAACCATCTCGGCAGTGCCGTTGGAGTGGAGGAAGTAGATCGGAGGAGTCCAGTAGGCAGACTTGTCCTGAGTAACGGCACATGAGGTGCAGTCAGAGCTGGCAAGATCTTGAGGAGTGTTGTCGATACCGAACTCTGGGAGTGTATTAGTATGTGGCAAGTCATGATATCAATATCAAAAACATACTGTTACCACCGTGGATAACGTGAACGTGGTCAGAGACCTCGCCGGGGTCCATGATGGGGTCAAGACGGCCGACACCAGTACGGCCACGGCAAGGAAGACGCCAGAAAGCATCGGCACTGCCAGCGAGGGTGAGGGCGCTGACTGCCAGAGACAGCGCGGAAGCCTTGTTGTTCACCATATTGGCGAAAGATGTTTTTATCGATTGGAAGTTGTAGGGTTGATCAAGCTTGACAAGACTGACTGCAAGGCCGGTCAATTGTCAGGTGAAGGAGGATGGGAATTACGCAAGCCACGGACGACTCGAGTTGTTTTGCTGCTGCGACTAAGGAATGTGGGAGAGAGTCTGGATAACGAGTGAAGGTGGTGCCAAGAATTGGGCTGCAGCGGATGCAGGTAGATAATGAATGTTTTTTGACCGAAGGGAGGCCAGGTGAAAAGAGTGACGGTAAATTGAAGCAGCAACAGAAACAACAGACGAAAGTGAGGTGACCAAGGCGTGCAGGGGAGCCAGAGGGGGAAGGGTGTTTAAGGAAATGAAGCTGTTTCTAAAAGGGGCACGGTGCTCCAACACGCGCCGCCACAATTTAGAGCGTTTCATCTTGCAGTACCCCCGATGCACCCTGCGGCATCTGCGTTAAGAACCGTGTTATTGCCTTGCCTTGTGTGAGTCCGGGTCCTATCGATTGTCCGCTGCTTTCACTGTCATTGTCACCTCGCATCGCTGTCACTAGCCGTCCGCCGCGGCCCTCGTGTCGGAGCGCAGATTGTGCTCTGCGACCTGCTTTCGCCTTCTGCAAATCAGGGCCCCAAGACAGCGTGGATCATCGTGTATTCTTGGGATATCGATCTGCATGTCGGAAATGAGCCTTGTCAAACAGTCGAGCCAGTGGTTGTTGACACCGCGAGAGACGAGGTCACAACAGGTCTCAACTTTTGGTTTCGCGGCAAGCCTCAAAGCTTAGCTCACAACGGCCGGCCAGCGGCAGAAAGAGGAGCAGGAGCACCATCACACAAAGCACAAAAATGCGTGTCATCCTGCATTCTTTTCTTGTTGTGTGGGATATGATTGCAACGAATGAAACGTCTGCTAACACAACGATGCCTCCTCCACAGCAACAGTAACCGCGACAAAGTCTCTTGTCATTGCGACACCCCTTACTTCGCTCACATTCTTTGACAGGTGCACATGACACGGTCCGGCATGAATCGACCACGCTGTTTAATGCATCAAATCGCAATCTTGCCATGACGAGGCCGTGGTTATTGCCAATACGTGGCAGCCACTGCGGCCCTGGGCGCCTCTGGACATTCGCGGCACAGCGCGGGCGGGATCTCTCCTTATATCGTTTTCCAAGAGACGCAGTAAAATTATCGATATGATTGCGCACACCGTTCTTCCGGAATCTCTACCGGCCTGGCATAATGCAAACCCCTTATGCAACAGTCAAGCGACTGGCCAAGCCTGGATGTCGGAACCATTGTATGGGGAATGGTGGCGATCCCCATACAATCGCAAAGGCAATGGCCTGCTCCTGGTCACCCCTTGTGCATCTTGCCATTTTTATCCCCTAGACACGTCGATCGTTTCGTGTCAAATACCAACACAAGGAGATCTCATGGCAACTGCTTTTCTACCATGACGTTTTTGTTTTCAATCGAGGCTCCGATGCAATCGATTTCCCATCTTCCCGTACTCCTTCCAACGGGCGGTTCCCCTGGCGTTCACCTGCACTGCCCCTACTAATATACAAACCCCGCTTGTTAATTGGCAGGGGCCTTATCCACGCAAGAGTTTCACGGTGACACGGCTTTCGGCATTTCAGTATAGGGATGCATCGAGTTCAAGCCACAGGGTTTGACGTTTTGTTACAAGTATCGCACTGCGACGAACCAACATTTGCCTCTTCCTCCATTATACCCTCGATCTGTACTTGACGTAAACACGCTCCTTTGGCTTAACGGCAGCGTGGTTGTTGGAATCGCTCTGCGGCACTTTGACGCCGGTGTTGCCATTCTTGTCCGCCAACTCAAAGTCAAAGTACGCTAGGAAGAAGGCAAGAATGATGTTTTGCTCGAGTTTCGCAAAGCGCATGCCGAGGCATGGATGTCTTCCTGCGCCCCAGCCGATGAATGCATGTTTCTTCTTTTGGTCCTCTTCCTTTCCTGGTAGGTATCGTGATGGATCCCATTGGTTAGGGTTGGGATATACCTCGGGATCGAGATGAACGTCCGCAATGGGATATGCTACGTAGCCTCCTGCTGGTACTTCGAAGTCCGCTATTTTGACAGACTTGGTGCTGTCGTTCTTGCGGAACATGGAGCCAGAAGCATTCAAGCGGATACTGTCTCGTAGGCACAAGTCAATGGTAGGCAATTCATGCTCCCACGCTTCTAGAGGCACATTTGCAAGACGTTCTGCGAATGTTTTCGACGTGTCGCGGTCGTACTTCTCAGCGACTGCTTTGACCTCCTCCCAAACGACACCGCGCCAGTAATCGTCGTTCGCCAGATAGATGATGACCCAAGCAGCATTGATCCCAGAATTGAGTTGACCTGCATATAGCGCTCCCAGCACGAACGTCAAGATCTCCTTGGTGTTGTCTCCTTGGTCGATAAGGTACTGGAGGGGATCCTCCTCTCGATGTCCGGTCTTGGCCCGTCCATCGATAATGTTCTTGAAAATCATGTAGAGCTTGCCGCCGTACCACAATCGTCTCAGCTTTCCAGGAAATAGTGGGAACCAAGGGAAGATGATCAATTCTGCAGAATTTGCAGCCTCAATTTGTTCAAACATCTCCAGCGTTTGGTCCAGAAGAACACGGTCGTTGGCGATATCATTGCACGCGACTGTTCGCATCGTGAGTTGGTAGACAATACCGTATATGCTCTCGAACGGGTCCGTCAAGCCTTTGGGGTCTTTCGCGAGTTGGTCTAAACGTGTCGTCGTATCGGATATCAAGAATTGAAGACCTGGGCCTTTGTGAGCCTCTCTTCTAGGAGATCCTGTTTGCGTTCATACCTTTCACAAAGTTCTCTTTCTTGGTCATTCCCAAAAGACGTCTGAAAAACAAGTGATCGTCCATCTCTCCTTGATCTGTGTCATGCACCTTCGATACAGTCGGCGAGCCAGCAAATAGTGCAGCATATCTACAATAGACCTCATGTTTAGTAAATTTGGACAGTTCACCAAAGACTAATTTCTGACTCACCCAGCCGTGGCATCTAATTGTTTGCTCTCCAAGAACACTTTTCTGCCTTCATCTCCAGTAACTCCAACAACCTTGTGTTGTCCAACGTGAAATGAGAAATGGCCATTAATCGAGTGCCTTGCTGCCTCCTGGAAGAAGTCCCATCGTCTTGTCCAGAAACTCGTAGGGCCAATTATGGGCCAATTGCCCTTGACTGGTGGTGGTAGTCTGTCAGAGGAAGACCGATTGACGAATAGATAAGCGGTGATGATGCCCAGCGTCAGAGACAAGACGGTTAGCAACGTCTGAGAGGAACCGAGACCCTGAAGCACTTCCGCCAACGCCATGGTGATAGTATGTCAAGAAACCAGAGAATGTGGAAAGTTGAGATCAGAGCCGCAGGGCCTTGCGGTCATGATATAGGAAGCCATGACCCTCGTGATGGGCCGCAGTTGAATCACGCTATCCACGACTATACCTTAGCGATGTAGGATCCTCTTGGAGTCGTGGTCGTGCCTCTCCAATCAGATGGCGTGGACGTCACGGCCGGTACAAGCGAGCTGCAGGTTTATCCGGCCCTTCCATTCTCCGCGCAGATCCTTTGGAGTCTATTCGTGCCCTCGGATAGGCATTTACGACATACGTGACGTGCGGCTACCAAAACTGCTACTGATTCATGCGGTTTGTATCTTCAACTATAGGATTTCTTGCTTTAGAGTCTGTTGTACAAGGTTAGAAGGTGGTTGATCGTGTATAGCAAGATCGTGGGGTCATAATAGGCGGACCTGAGAGCCGCCTGCTCTACTTCTGTTGGCGACGACAATGTACATTCTTGCAACATGACACTACTGATATCTGGGTATGACATGGCGTACAGCCACTGAAGATATTTACCTCGGGAGGCTTTTCGTACCTTGATCTTTTTCTCATGCTTGTATTCTCGTGGAGGCTGGGACAGTTTCGCGGCGTTTTGCCTGGACATTCTCTGGCTTCGCGTTTTGAATAGCAAAATTTACTACTGCGCCATTGGACGCAGTGTTTTCACAACCAGGACTTCGAGATATGATTAGGATCATTATCAAAAGCCATTATGAGCATTGAACCATACTATATACTGAGCGTGCGTGTCTCTATGTTACAAAAACTCGTCGTAGCAGTCGTTGCGGGTACGACCCTGGTATATCAATTCAGGTGGATCTGGTGGAGCCTCACAACGGCCGTATCAACTGTAGTCGTTGCGCCTCACTCAACAAATCAGAAAAAACCTGCAGCAAGACATTCGATAGGAAGCCTCGAAGCGGCTGTTCTCAATACGAACTGCCGAATGCTTGATCGAAGAGCGAATGCGGCAATGCCTGAGTCGTGTGTAGTGCATGGCTTCGCGTTTCGGACAGAAGCCTCGCCAGCACGCGTGCATACCATAAACGTGAAAGATGGAGACGTGAGTGGTACGAGTAATAGATATGTTCAATGCTTGATATGAATACAAATGCTCATTCGAGCAAGGTCGTAGAGTTCATTGCGATATGTTGGTCTTTTCCATCGACGTCATGACCATGCATTTCCTCGTCATGGTATGCGTATGTCCTGCAATTCCACCTATTGCTTATCGGTTCTGGCACCTAGACCAGCTTTTCCTCCCTTGACCTCGTCGACTTCTTGGAAACCGGTGCTCCTGTCGCTAGGCTTTTGAGGATCGGGCTGCTTGGCAGGATGGTCGTCGCCGCTCTTGTTTGCGGCGGAGCTCTTTGTAGAGGCAGAAGACTTTGTGTCGTGAGCTGGTGACTCAGTATGGCCCTTTTGCTGTCTGCCCGGGGGAATGTTTGGTGGTGGAGGAGCGTCCTTTTGTGCAAGGCTGGAGGTGGTGCTCAGAGGGCGCATTGAGGCGATGCGGCTGGTGCGCATGAAAGATGTTCGTAGAGACATCATGATGGTGGTGATCGTGTGAGTTGATTTGGAGATTGTGTCTGGGTGATTGAGGAACAATTCAAATGTGAGTTTGCTGAAGGTAAGGACAAGCTCTATGACAAGCAATCAAATCGACTCGTCCATGATATCATCATGATGGAGATCAGTCCGGCGGGAGAATGGATAATCTCAATCATATCAGACCTTCATTTACCTTCTTGCTGTTGAGCTCAATTGAATGGCATTGCTTGCTGCAATGATTATACATGCTGGGGAGGTGCGGCATTCTCAATCTCAACTCGAGCAGTGAGCTTCGCGTTGTATATAGAATGTTATCTCTGACATTCGAGTAAAATCAAACCAACGATCTATGCGCTGTTGTCGACATAATTGAACCTAGAAAGCTTAATAGACGTTTGTGACTGTGCCTTGCATGGGTACGATCGAATCGAGCAGTCTCCGAATGTGAAAGTTGTTGTCGCCGTCAAAAGATGGTATTCATAGCGGAGCGGAAACAGCCGCTATGGATCGGAAGTCTTGGCATGTCCGAAGTTCGAAGTCGAGGCCGAACAATTTAGTGGCAGCGAGCTATCGACATCTGATATACCACACACTGTCGCCATGGCCTCCACAAGAACTTGCTTGTCACAATTGACACGAACGACTCTATCACGACCAACCCTCTACGTCCCCTCCATCTCGATACAACAGCGTGGCGCTGCACAGAGTGCCAACGCGCAAAAGTACAAGCGCAAGGAACTGCCCACATCACAGCGCAAGAAGAAGAGCAGAACAACCTTTGTCAACCATGACTTGAAAGATGCCATCCAGTTCCCTCTGGTTGATGCCATGAGGTATGATTTTCTGCCCGCCCTACACCATACCCATTACATCTTTCGTCGACCCATACCATAAGATTGGTGAGACTGACAGTATGCAGATACCTTCGCGCAACAGAAGTTGGTCGTGTACCGACATCGTCCAAGTACGAATTGCATCTTCGCCTCAAATCGCTCAAGAACGGTCCCGTAGTCCGCAACCGTATCCGCCTCCCACACCCTGTAAAGACCGACCTCCGTATCGCTGTCATCTGCGATCCAAACTCTTCGGCCGCCACTGCTGCAAAGAAGGCTGGAGCAACCTTGGTCGGTGAGGAGGCCATCTTCGACGCTGTAAAGGAAGGCCGCATCGAGTTCGACCGCTGCCTCTGCCACCAGGACTCGCTCGCAAAGATGAACAAGGCTGCTTTGGGAAGAATTCTGGGTCCCCGAGGCTTGATGCCCAGCGCAAAGACCGGAACAGTCGTCAAGGACGTTGCAGCAAGTGTGCAGGACATGGTTGGTGCAAGCGAGTACAGAGAGCGTCTGGGTGTCATCAGAATGGCAATTGGACAGTTGGGCATGACTCCTGAGGAGCTTTCAAGGAATATCAGAAGCTTCATCGAGAACGTCAAGAAGGACATGGCTGGTATGAGCGACAGAATCGCCAAGGATATTCACGAGGTGGTAAGTGACATTGCTTTCCTGCGCCTCTACCGTTTCGAAGAGGTCGCACACTCTAAGAATCGCTGACTAATATGGTATAGGTCCTCTCCTCTACCAACGGACCTGGTCTCAGTCTGAACGGTGACCTCAGAGGCCCAGACTCGATACCCACAAAAGACCTCGCAACTGCTATGTAAGCAAAGCAAGCAGGTAATGCATTGTAAATATACCCGACTTTTCATGTGCCCTTCTTCTTTCTGTTCACTTTTTGTATCATTATTCCGGGTCTTCAATATGATCTGAAGAGGCAATCAAAGACGTTTTCTAAGTTTTGCTCTTTTCTAAGTTCTTGATATTAGCCCACCTTCACTTAGTGGTAGCGTTTCTCTCCTAAACCCCATCCCCAAGACTTGCTACTTACATTCGCCCTTCTACTTTCGCCCGTCACCTTCGCTTGTTCACTAGGCACCTGCTTCTTTATCACTTCGATGTTTGGTGACCGGACTTCGCTTTGATACCTTCCCTCGTTATTTCTTCTCTCTGCACTCGAGGATCCAATTGTCCGAGCACGATAACAACCGGCGCAAAGCCTTATGCGTCTAGGTTGACGCCTTCGGGTCTTTACCGTCATTGCTCCCAATCTAAGCGGGCACAGAACCCCATCATTGCTGTTGTTAGCACCGCGAATTTCTTCGCGCAGACCATCACTAAATCAAACAACCTCGTTTCCACAACCAGCGCGTTAACGAAAACCAAAACACTATCCGCGCAGACACCTCGGTCTCGTGTCGACTCGCCGATACTTTAATAACAGCATTGCCCCTACCCCGAGTGTCATTCGATATCATCGGACACGTCAAGTCTGACACTTAACTCGTTAACCACCGTCACTCTTCTTCCAAGATCTTACAACTTTTCGTCAAGATTATCGAGACGAAGCCCTTCCGTCTGTTGTTGAGAAGAGATAACTGGCACATTAACCACTGTGCGCTCTACTCATAACTTTCGGACACCGACTTCAAGTTGTAAGATCCCCTTAGACCATATTCATGTTGGATCTGCACTAATGCAAGAATAGCACAGGATCTTGTCTCCCAGTCACAGAAACTTACAATGGACGGTCAAAAGCGTGCTCGTGAAGACGCGCTTGTAGCCGAGTCCGCTGTATCTAAGTCTGACGCAAAGCGCATGAAGACCGACCCGTCCGTTTCGGTAGTCGTTCACGAAAGCTCAACTACTGCTAGGCCCAAGCGAACACTCAATCTTCCTGCTGCAAGCGACCCTCCGTTAGAGTCCATGAGAAGAGAAACGGAAGCCGGTCTCAAGTTCTGTGAGCACATTCTGGAAGAATTCCGCAGATTTCGATACAACGATGTAGTTAAGCCGTTCCGCGTTCCTGTCGACCCGGTTGCATTGAACCTTCCGAACTACTTTGATGTCATCACGTACCCCATGGACATCTCTACTATTACAAGAAAGCTTAAAGCAGGAGCATATGAGTCTACAGACAGGTTCTGGCACGACTTCGACCTAATGCTCCAAAACTGCTTCCTCTTTAATCCTGCCGAGACCGAGGTGCACAGAAGGGGAAAAAGCCTTCAAGAAGAGTTTAACATGGAGTGGTCGAGTTTCGATGACTGGACACAAGACTACTTGGCCAAGAAATACACGGCAGCCAAATTCGGCCATATCGATACGGAGAACGGTAAACAGCCCGTACAAGAGACCGCCAAACCGCATGTGTTGTCCAGAAATCCAGGACCTACTCAGATGCCCACAAGGGCGCTAAAACCTGACTCCAGAACGGATCAACAAAGAGCCGCTCGCACCGAGACGAGTGACACGATTATAGTCCGAAGCAAGCCTCCTCTTCCAGCGCCGCCTACTTTAGATCCTCCCAAATCTGTTAGATTAGACAAGGCGGCATCGAAGCAGACTGTCCTAACGGCAGCCAACTCCGAACCCCTTGACGCAAAGATCGCTCGTATAGAGAAGACCAAAGCAGATGCCGAAGCAGCGCTCGCCGCCAACAGAAAGATCATCGAAGACGCCGAGGCAGAACTCGCTACTAGCAAGAATCACAAGGCGCTACATGAAGAGTACAACGCGCTCAAGATCGAAAATGCCAATCTCCGCCGCAAGCACAACGCAAAAATGGCGGAATTCAATACCAGAAAAGCGGAGTTCAACGATTACGCAAGGGTAACTCAAGAAGAGTTGCGTAAATCAAGCACTAGTGAGGCATGAGCAGATCTCTACCAGGATGAGAACGATCGAGGAGGAAATTCCAGAGGTTTATGACGAAGACATCGCTTGAATCTCAAGAAACTCGCTCTCGAAAACACTGGAGCAACAGGCCGAGAACGATCACTAAAGAGACGGGACGAAAATCAAGGAAAAAGACGGGGAAAAGAGATAAGGGAGAGAGAAGAGAAGGGAATATGAACCAATGCACAATAACACCGTAAGGAAGAAGTAATGATATCGCAAGAAGAAGGCCAGGAACTAGTCCACTCCGCTCCGAAGAAAGAAGAATTGCACACGATATGTAGAGTAACAAAATTTGATCTCTCTTCACCACATGAAACCTTCGAAATACGTCCGTTGCTTCCCACGTTTTTTACAATGACGCTGATCAGAAGACTTACTGATCACACTGATTACACTGATTACACTGATTATACTTCACGCTTATCACACTTATTACACTGATCACGCTCACCTTCCTATACAGCAGGAGATTGGAAAAGAATGCCAAAATAAGCAGATCGACATCTGTCTACCAAGAACCCTTGCTGATTCACAATGCGGATCACGACTCTTTGGTCACATCCAGATACCTTTTTCATGGTAGAAAAAGAGATCCACTCAGGACACATCGATTAGCCACCGCCTTGTGCTCCTAAGCCAAACCAACACATACGACGGGATATCAAGAGGTAGATGGTTGAAAACGAAACGACAAAAGCGCGCGGATGGGTTTCTTGCTAAGCATACAGCAAAATGCTTCAGAGGCAAGAGATCGGCTGGGTAAAGTGTGTCTAGCTATCCACACGGTAAGAAGGCTTCCTTCCTTCTGTGAAAAATGGGCATCAAATCTTGACTTAATGCCGCCATTGCTGCCACTACACAGCATAAATCTGCCCCTCTCTGAAAATATTCCATCATACCTCTAACTCTCTTCCTCACACTCTCAACCCTGTTTCAAAGCACCAACACCTTCCTCCCCCTCCCCCAATTCTCTATAAATGACCAAGAAATCGAGTAATTGTTTCCCGCCAACTCCAGCGGTTTGTGCTTGTTTCAAGCTCGTCCTCAAGTCCAGTAATAGTGTATTTCTGATGCGCAAGAGTCGAGATTGCTGGGCTGTGACGAATGGATGATGGTGGAGTTTTTGGGTCAGGTGGGTGAGGAGGAGGTAGGCTTGTGCGTGTTTCCTCAATCGCGCGAGAGTGGCAGAAGTCGCGGAATCTCCGTCTCCGTCTTCGTAATCCTCGTCCTCGTCTGATTCTGAATCCGAGTCGTCGTCCATGGCGGATGTGTTGTTTGCGGAAAGTGAGTTGGAGGGTTCGACCATCAATCTGGCTTCTAGGTCTTCCAATCTCTCTTCAATCTCCAAGAGTCGTCGGCCAACCATGACGTCTTTTCTAATCCTCTTTTTCTCTTCTAGTAATGTGCCGACTTCTTGCACTTTTTCCGCGACTGCATCTCTGACGTTTCCGACTTCTCTGCTGAATCCTAGTACGCCTACGCGAACTTCTTCTATCTTCTCCTCTCCTCCTTTTAACCTTAGACCCAGGGATAGAAATTCCTCGTAATTGGCATTTACCAGATCTAACAGTTCTTTGGAGAGGAGTTGGGAGCGTTGGCGAAGGTCGGATCGCAGGTCTTCAAGGGTTTGGTGGCGGTTGGAGAGGGTGGAGAGGTAGGCTTCGGGTGTGAAGTTTGGGGTTAGGAAGTCGCTGCGGGGGAGAGCTGCTGGGAATGGTAGGGGGGTGTTGTCGGCGTCGGAATCAGAGTCGGAGTAGGTGGAGTAGTTGTTGGAGGAGTAGGGTTTGCGGTCCAAGGGATTTGATTTGGGAGATGGAGGGGAGGTGAGGGGGGAGGGTGTTGCTGTTGTTGCTGTCGAGTCTGGGAGCTGTGGAGGGATGTTTTAGCGTTGGTTGGGGGATTGGATGGATGGAGGGATTCACGTAGAATTTGCTCATGGTTGCGGTATCAATGTGAGTAGGCGACAACGAGGTGAATTGCAATCATCGCAAAGTGGTTGGTTGGTTGCTAGTAAAGACAAAGGCTCAGGTATACAGATGGATAAGATAAGATTGGCTTTCGCTATCTCCGCGATATGTGATTACCAATAGCCGAGGGCCCGGTGACGACATGTCATGACGAATAAAGCAAAGACAAGAGGATAAGTGTGGTCTTGTTGTTCTACTTCTTCTCTTGTAATTGCAAGATCGAAGTGCAAAGTGTCAAGAATGCCTACACCTTCTCTCCCTCAACCCGCACATCCAGAGCTCGATTCAATGCTGACGCGGAAGTTTGGCAAGGAAGTCGCCAACTACTTTGCCGGTAATTGAATCCCCCTCCACCTATTTTCTCAATCCAACAAGATAGCAATGATACTGATAATGAACAAATCACAGGCTCTCCCTTGAACCGCTTTGGCTTCCTTCGTAGCGACAATGTCTTCCTCTCTGGAGCCCTGAAGCACCCGTCTGCTTCCTTCCTCCTCTGCAACAACCTGCAGCCATTGACCAAGGACAAGACCAAGCTCGCCTATGTCCAATACAAGGATGTCCAACCCATCATCGGCGAAGACCCCTACGCCACCCCAGAGTCCAAGATGATCGAAACCTACAACTCCAAAAAGTTCATCCCCCAAATGATCTTCCTCGGCCTGGACGAATCCGTCAAGGAAGACTCCTTCAGCTACGAAGCAAAGAATGCCGTACACAAGGGCGCTCCTTACTTCGCCATCGATGTCACTCCCAAAGACCCTCTGACCCAGCAATGCAACGACGTCATCAAGTTTTGCGAAGACAAGGGCCTCACATTCGCCCAAGGCAGAGCAATGGACCTCATAGCAGGCGACGCGGCAATCTACGCCGAAGCCCGCCAGCTCCTCGACTGGAACATGCGCAACCCCTTCTGCGCCCAATGCGGCCACCCTACCTTATCCGTAAACGGCGGATTCAAACGCACCTGCCCACCCACCGATTCCAGCACCTTGCCCTCCACCGCCGTATCCACCTCCAACACCGACGCCTCCAGCATCGACCGCCCCGCCTGCGCAACCAGAAAAGGCGTGTCCAACCTCTCCTTCCCCCGCACCGATCCCACAATCATCGTCGCAGTGGTCAATCACGCAGGCGACAAACTTTTACTCGGCCGCAGCAAGCGTTTCCCCAAATACTGGTATTCCACCCTCGCCGGCTTCTGCGAACCCGCGGAGTCGATCGAAGAAGCCACTCGTAGAGAGGTTTGGGAAGAAGCTGGTATCCATCTCGGTCGCGTGATCATCCACTCCACCCAACCATGGCCATATCCCGCAAACCTGATGATCGGCGCAATTGGACAATCGGTGCCTGAAGGGGAAAAGATTGATCTGGGCAATGATCCCGAACTGGAGGATGCCAAATGGTTTACTTTTGACGAGGTCAGGACGGCGTTGAGAGTGGGGACCAGTGGGTTGGATGAGGGCCCGAAACCTGAATACAAAGAGGGAGATTTGAGATTGCCTCCGGAGACTGCTATTGCTCATCAGCTCATCAGTGCTGTCGTTGAAAAGGGCTTTTTGGCTGCAGAGTCAAAAATGTAGATGATGTTTTGGTAGAATTGTTGATGTAGCTTGGCAATGTTGTAGATTTGGATATAGCAGCTTGGAAAGATGAGTTCAAGACTTTGAAGAATCCTCTTTTCGTCGTGATGTTTTGTCGCTTTTGCTAATCGGAGTCAATGCCTTGAGATGCCATCACAGGCTTCGGGACATTGAGTCGTCGACACTAATGCAGTGAATGGAGCAACAAGAGAACAGTGTCAAGGTCAAGGATATCATCAGTGCTTCTTCTATCCATATGCCCCATTGTCCAATTCTTCCGCGACCTTCATCAAGCCGTCTATAGCAACCCTTGCTTCTGCAAATCATAGTACACCTTCTCGGGCATGACATTGCCCTCTCCATCCTCCATCTGCACAACCTGATCACTAGCCGTGCTCTCCACCTTCCTATCCCCCTGCAATTTCTTCCACAACTCAGTCGCCTCCTCAATACCCGTCACATCCCTAAACATACTCGAATTGGTGATGCCCAATCGCTTCAATCCGTACAAATGTCTGGCTTCTCCGAAATGCTTGTCGAATGCTCTGCGGCCCATGTAGACGTAATTACCGCAGATTTCGCAGGGGAATTCGACACCTAGGCCGTGCAGTTTGTAGAGCCAGAAGGGGATGGGTTTGTCATCCCAGCCCAGGGGGAGTTTTAGCGGGTTGTAGACTTTGCCTTCTTCGTCTTGTTCCGGGTCGTCGGCCTGAGGGTCTGCGGAGGCGAGGTCCATGGATTCGGCGTACAGGGCTGCGAGTTCTTGTTGGCGTTCCTTGTCTGTCATGCCTTGTTTGCGTTCGACGTTGGCGCGTGTGTCGGAGCGCTCAGTTTGCATAGCGGCAGCCAGTTTACGGATGCGGTGTTCGCGTTCGGCTACGGCTTTTTCTTTTAAGCGGTGCATTGAAGCTGCTGCTGTGTTGGAGCTGCCATTTGTGGATGCGGCTTCTCCATCTGCGGCGCGTTGTTTTCTTGCTTCTGCGTTTTTGATGTGCTTCTTTCCTGTCAAGTGGCCTTTGTAGACGTTGTCGTTCTTGAACTCCTTCTCACAGTCCGGGCACCACATTCCTTCGCCTGTGCCTTCTGTTGCTGGTGCGTCTGATGTTGATTTTGTGTTGAGTTGCCAGCCGGGCACTTCGTCCTTCTCCCAGAGTTTCAAAAAGTCCTCATCGAAGCTGAGGAACAGTCTATCCAAATCCTCCAAAGGCTTGATTCGGCGCATGAAGCTTTCAAGGTATGTAGCCAGGTTTCCGAGATATTGGAAGTATTGATCCTTCAGCTTTTCCGGTCTGGACATGCCATCAAACTCGTCAAATGTGTCCAGATATTGCAGATATGTGATGCGCCTCTTTGAACCAGGCAGGTTGATGTAATCCTCGTGCAGGGCGTTCATGTCGAAGTAGCGACCAAAAGCCTCCTCTCCGGTGAACATGGTGTCAATCTCGGATGGGAAGGGGGCATCTTCGCCAACAGCTCTGCGCTTGTATGCGCGCTCGAGGTTCTCAACAGGCTCGTTTGGGTAGCGCTTGTGGAAGTCTTTGATTTGGTTTAGTTGCTTGTAGAACTCGTCGAATGTGTCGCCGGTCGAGATGGATTGGACTTCGCGTAAGCGACTGCCATCGTTGTCTTTGTACAGGTCGACTGCGCGATTTGATTGCGACTTTATGCGATCGAGGAAGGCAGCGATTTGGTGGTCTCTTTGTAGGCGGTCTCGAATCTGAGAGTGATTAGCATCTGCACATGAATGGCATAGTATCTTCGCAAGAAAACGTCCTCATTTCCCTGGAGGCTGATGTGCGATTGAGAGCAATACAGCTCCCAAAGAACTGAAGCGTAGCTAGATGAGTTAGTGAAATGCGAAAGATTGACGCTTACATGTTTGGGATCTTCGAGCGAGCGCTCGGCTATGGCCTGCTCGAGACGCTCAAGGTCCTCCCTCGTATTGCGCAAGTCTTCTAACAGCATGGTGGTTGATGTGTGTATGTGAGCGTGGAAGAAAGATGATCGCTGGTATACTGAATCGGCGCGCGGCGAGAGATGGAGGAGGGTCCGTGCTTTGGATGCTTCGTTCGTTCTTGCCTTTCGAGCTTTATTCCTCTTTGACCCGTCACTGCCACTTTTTATATCTTTACGACTCGTACTTTCCGGATCTTTTGGTCTATCGCGCCTGCCGCCTGCTATCTCCCGTAAACACACAGTCACATCATTCAACATGGCGGAAGGAGGAATCGACCGCAAGATGGAGGAGCGCATGGAGTTTTCGACATCCAAGGAAGTTCGCGTCGCGCCCACCTTTGAGGCCATGCACCTGAAGGAGAACCTGCTTCGTGGAATCTACGCATATGGATACGAGTCTCCCTCTGCCGTTCAGTCGCGCGCTATCGTCCAGATCTGCAAGGGTCGCGACACCATCGCCCAAGCCCAGTCCGGTACTGGTAAAACTGCCACCTTCTCCATCTCCATTCTTCAGGTCATCGATACCGCTGTGCGCGAGACTCAGGGTAAGTCGCATCTTTCTGGTCGTACACGTTTTGCCAAGTACTGAAGTCCCCAGCTCTCGTCCTGTCTCCCACCCGTGAATTGGCAACTCAGATTCAGTCCGTGGTTATGGCCCTCGGCGATTACATGAACGTTCAATGCCACGCTTGTATCGGCGGCACTAACGTTGGCGAGGATATTCGCAAGCTCGATCACGGCCAACACGTCGTTTCTGGTACTCCTGGACGTGTCGCTGACATGATCCGTCGTCGCAACCTCCGCACTCGCAACATCAAGATGCTCGTCCTGGATGAGGCCGATGAGTTGCTCAACCGTGGTTTCCGCGAGCAGATCTACGACGTCTATCGTTACCTCCCTCCCGCCACTCAGGTCGTCGTTGTGTCAGCCACTCTCCCTTACGATGTGCTCGACATGACCACCAAGTTCATGACCGACCCCGTCCGTATCCTCGTCAAGCGTGATGAGTTGACCCTGGAGGGTCTCAAGCAATACTTCATCGCTGTTGAGAAGGAAGAATGGAAGTTCGACACTCTTTGCGATCTTTACGACACCCTCACCATCACACAAGCCGTCATTTTCTGCAACACTCGCCGCAAGGTCGACTGGCTCACCGACAAGATGCGTGAGGCCAACTTCACCGTGTCCTCTATGCACGGTGAGATGCCCCAGAAGGAGCGTGACAGCATTATGCAAGACTTCAGACAAGGCAACTCAAGAGTCCTCATCTCGACTGATGTCTGGGCTCGTGGTATCGATGTTCAGCAAGTCTCTCTTGTCATCAACTACGATTTGCCCAGCAACCGTGAGAACTACATCCACAGAATTGGTCGTAGTGGAAGATTCGGCCGCAAGGGTGTTGCCATCAACTTCGTCACCAGCGAGGACGTCAGAATCCTTCGTGACATTGAGCTTTACTACTCTACCCAGATTGATGAGATGCCCATGAACGGTAAGCCGCTAGAATCTCCTCTGACAAAATATCTTATGCTAACGTGCCATAGTCGCCGACCTGCTTACCTGAGCAACCTTTCCATCGATATGCTATATCTTTTTTCTGTGCAAGTTGATAAATTGCAAAACGCCGGATGGAGTTGAGAAGTTTGCCATTGAGAGCATAAGTAGGGGGAAATGGGCCATGTAGCCAATACGGTTAGTACTTTCTTGATCCTATTTCATCCACGAAACCATGCTAACATGACACGAGTGCAGTCAATATCACAATTGCCATTCCGCGACCCCGATCTCAGACTCTTTTTTCAAATGAAGCTCTCCTGAGAAGTTTCAGACCACTAATCCTGAAAGCCAACGAGCACAACAAAGCCGGCGTCGATGGCGAAAGGCCGAGCAGGACGATGTCTTCGATCTTGGGGAGTCGAAAATAGCAAGTGCAATGAGCAACCACCCAATGGATGGGGTCACGTCACAACAGCTTCACAATGAAGTGGAATAGTCTGCAGACGAATCTGAGAGATGAGAGGGACACGGACGAGGTGTGAAGGTAGAAATATCAGCTCTGCAAGCGAACGAGATGAGCACCTTACGTTTAGGCTCACATTCAGAACTAGAGCTTTCGCGCTCCGTCGAGTACGGAAAGAAGCTGGCGCAATACCAATGTTCTGGATCTAGTCGAGCTGACCGCCCAGGGAGCTCTTCACTACGATTCTCTTTGGATAAGTAAGAACTTCTGATTTTCTTTGCATTGCATCAGCAAGAATTTCAGTGGTGAGGAGAGTGAAAGCAAGATCCTAGTGAGTGACTGTTGAGATTTGCCCGCTCTTGATGTTCTCACTGCTCGCACTGCGGCAATCCACTTTTCACTCAAATTCAGTCTCTTCTATCACCTACCACTCTGAAACTGCCTTATTACTTCCCAACTCGAGCGTCTAGGAGAACAAGCTTATCATCACTTCTGCTTTGTCACCTCTCACTCGGTCAACCTAGAAAATCCCGCCACACAACCAGCACTCAACTTCATCATCCAACTCACAACACCCTTGACTAGTCTATACAACAACAACGAAACGTCAACCAAGTCTTTCAGCAAACATTGTCAACATGGCCACTCCAATCACCGCGAGATCCATCTTGCCGACACTCCCGCCAGAGCTTCTTGGCCGAGTGTTTGACTTCGTCAACGACAAAGATCTGATCAGTTTGCGCCTCGTCTGTAAAGACATCTGCGCGGCCGCAAACAGACCATTCGCAATCTGCTTCTTTGCAGAAAGCCGACATGTCGTTACGCCGCACAGCATCGGAACGCTTCTTAAGGTCAGCAGTCATGCAGTCTTCGGCCCGTTCATTCGTAAAATCATGGTCAGCCCTGCTCGCCTGCCAGCCAACGTTATCGAACACGCTGCAGACGTAGACCCAGATCCAGACTCAAATGATTTAGACGGAAATCTCGACGAGAATACAGATGAAGACATGGAAGACGGTGTTGTCGTAAACAATGCGTTCATCAAATCCGGACACTTCAGCATCCTCATGCAGCAGATCTTCGCCAACGCCAAGCACAATCCCCATCCAATCACTATCGCGGTCCACGAGGACCGATACATCACGCTCAGTCCAAATCAGTACCATATGCCCGCCTCACACAAACGGTTCTATGGTTCAAGAGCTTTTCATACAGACAGCAGAAGTGCGCCAATCTTCAGGACCGCTGAGACCATTAATCTGGTCGCAGCAGCGGCAGATGCGGTCGGTTTGATAATCAGCGCCCTCGAGATCGACTTGATGTCAGTACCGAGAGATGTAGTGGACCTTAGCACGCAGAAAGCAATCCACGACTTTCTCCAAACTCGTACCATGCCGCTGGACGTTCACCTTAGTTGGGATGATTGCTCCACGCTGAGATTCGAGCATCGAGAAGCTCGTCTGTGTTTCTCAGCATCATCCCTACTGGTACCCCACCCAAGATGGGAGACTCACCTTCGAACACTAAACAAGGTTGTTCAGTGGCTAAACAAAACCCCTATCCTCGAGCTTCGACTTGAAGATCTGGATGTTGAGCGCCTATCTTCTCTGGACGGCTACTTCTCACAATTCCTTCGAAGCATCAAACTTGAAGATATCAAACTAGGTTCAACCTTCTTCGATAAAGGTCCATACAGCAGCCTCTTCGAGCAATTCTCCGGACTTTTGAATCTGACCTATTGCGGACTCTCCAGACTGCATTATAGATTGCCCGAAGAAGACGGTCATACTGCGATGCATCTTCTCTCTGGAATCTACCCAACCGCATGGATCACTCTCCTCCTTGTCTTTCCTGACGGCCAAACCGAGTATGAGCTTCAGGGTCATGGGGTATGTAGACAACTCGAGGATCTGGCCGCATACACCGCGGCAGCCGAGAGGAGGAAAGTCCTTACCATTCAAGCAGACCAAGAGGTCATTGATTATCGGGTCGCAGGCGCGGACGCACCAATCGACTACGAGAAAGAAGATTTTGAATACCGTTCCAGATGATTATTGGTCAGCCCTCCTCGGATGCGGTAACCTACCGCAATGTACAGAACCAACTACGCGACACGTTCTTCCATCGAGAGCCGCGATCAGCAAGACCCTCACTAGAGGTGTGTCGCAAAAGCTAGAGACTCTAGCATGCGGCAGCCTTTTTCGAAGCCCCTTGATCTCGAGAGATGATGCTGCAATGGTTCGATTCAGTCAACATATAATATTCGAGAGACGAGGAGAATTTGCGAAGGCGCAGGACGATTCTGCTACCATGCAGATACTGAAGCAGAAAGAGGATACGATGGCTTCTGGTAAGCCCCGAAGAAGTCACATAATGGGATACGAGGGCAAGATGGCAGACTAGGGGAGAGCGTGGAGGTCATGGCAAAGAGCATGGCACAACAGAAAGGAAGAACCAAAAACATCAGTAAAATGGAGAATGAGAGAAAACGCTTTACCGCACCAAAACTAGTAGGTACCACCCATGAATATGCAGAAATGTGACATGATCTCAGATCAAGCGGCTCGTATCGAGAGACTAACAAAGCGAACAATGAAATGTCGGAAAGCAGTAGAGCTCTTGAGACAGAGTTTGCTTTGCTGAGCTTTGTCCGGACTCGTGCCTTCTGGAAACAAAACAACACTGTGCATTGCGTCAGTTTGCCTTTCTCGAAAGTGCGAGCCGCGCAAGGAAGTCTCACCTCCAAGTGAACTGTTCCTTCTCAATATCAGCCTTGGCGTTCACTCGTTCGACACTCATCATCACAACAACACAAAACTTCCGCGCGCTTCCAACTTCTTCCTCTCAAACCAACACAACCACATAATCAATATGGTAGGTCAACCATCACCTTACTGCCACGGACGTCCCTGAATTTATTCTAGGCCATCTCCACAGCCAACGATCCAAGCACCAACATGGTAAGTCCATCGTCAGCGCATCACAAGCGTACCCTCTGACCTTCATCTCAGGTCATCTTAACTCCCAACCAGCCAGACATCATGGATCTACCACCCGAAGTCCTTGTCGAGATCTTCAACTTGATCGACAACAAGGACCTTCCCAATGTTCGCCTCACATGCAAGAAGCTGTGTGAAGCTGCCAACAGACCTTTCGGATTCGCCAATTTCACCGAAAGAGCCCACGTGGTCTCTCCCTACAGCATCAATACGCTTGTTGACATCACGGAGCATCCTATCTTTGGAAGCTATGTCAAGTCTGTCGGAATTTGCAGCGCAAGGGCAGGCCTCAAAAAAGAAGGCTTTGACTACTACTACCGTATGGACGCAGATGCCATGAATAAACTGATCTTGAACGGATATGTCAAAACTGGTCGCTTCGGACGTCGAATGAAGCGGGTCTTTGACAACGTCAGAATGCATTCCCGATCTGTCACAATCAGCATCTATAACGACGAACCTGACGGAACAAGATTTGTCAACGAGTCCTGTTTGGCACCCGAAACGTATTTCGGTTGGACTCAATTCATCAAGCAGAGCCCTGGGGCCCCTGCATTTAAGCCAGCAGAGACACTAGAGCAGACTGTGTACGCAGCCAGACGTGCAGGCTGCCTTATCAAATGTATCAGGATGGATTACTTTTCGCCGGACGTGCGCTTCAGAGGAGAAATCCAGAGAAGACTGGACACGACCATCCAGCAAGTTCTTGAGTCCAGCATCACACCGCTGGACTTCCATGTTGATGGGATCCGCTATCATGATAGGTCAGCCAGTCTGGAGATATCTGAGTTCATGCCCAAGTTGAGGGAGGATACAATTCATGAGTGTCCTTTGACCGCCTTCTACTGTTGGGTGAAGGCGAAGAAGATTGCTCGACTCAGATTTCACCACAACAGTTACTTCAACATCCGCCATTTCCAACCACTACTCACATCCCACTTGGAGTATTTGGGGCTTGATCGACTTGGGATTCCATGTAAAGATCTTGATGTTAATCTCTGGAGCGAGCATATTCAATCTCTCTGTGGATTAAGGGGATTGAGATACTGCAGGCTCGAGCGCCTCAGATATGAATGCGATCTTGGATGGGACAACGTAAGCGACACTGGCTGGCTTGAGCTGCCTGGCCAAGATCGCTACGTTTGCGACTACGATAGCTTCCACCTTCTGTTTCGTGACGGAACCAAATCTTTCGAAGCAAAAGGCGAAAGCGTGTGCACAGAACTCAAGGGATTGGTATGCTACTTGGAGGCATCCGAAGAGCAGAAGCGTTCGCAAATCATCAGAGAGGGACTTGTCAGCCATGACAAGATCGGGATTGTTGACTAGAGCCGCAAAACAAGTTTCTGACAACCACGAGGATGTCGAGATAAAAACTATCACTCAGCTATTAGCCAGCCCTGAACTAGCTGCAAAATCACACTCTCATTGAACCTTCCAGCAGAATCAAAAGTATCGTGTATTTTTGCAGTGATTGTTGAGACCCCTGGTCACGCATGAAAGCCTGTATTCTGGTCGACCATTGATGTATTGAAGACTAAAGAACGAGAATAAGACATGAGTTCTTCCAGGCTGAATTATGTGCTCTTAGTAGATATTCTGAGTAGAACAGAAAATCTTGCAATTCTACGACATTTTCTGAACCTCCGTTCATACCTAATAGTAGCAGCCACGAAGTATGTTATGCTAATACCATATATTCGTGATATAAATGTGAGAGGGATGTATTCGGAAGGAGAGAGAAATGGAAAGAACGACCGAACAAGATGCAATAGAGAGAAAGACAGAAAGAGCGACCGAGCAAAGTAGAGGGGTTTATAAACATAAATCGAGAAGGGGCAAGTGCATGTTTGCGAAAAGGGCGATGCATGAGCTCACTTCAGAGTGGAAAGAGAGAAGCAGGTTGTAGAGGTATCATGTGTGAAAAGTATTGTGATTGGAAAAACTATACTACGTTTAGCTTTTCGCGTGTGCTGGTTGTCGACTTTGCCCCTTTTTCCTCCATTTGTTCTTCTTATTTTCTTCCCTCTCAAGTCCTCAATCGCTTTATTCTTTTCTCCACCATCCCTGGACCAACGTCACGGCTCTCTGGATTATACCCAAGCTTCCAGTTTGATCGGTGTGCTCGACTCCGGGTTGATCAGTATTCTCAACTCCAGCCTCATCATCCCCCGAACCGGAGGATTCAAGCATCTTCACATATCTGTCACGAACGCGTCCATGTGTTTCGATGTCGGAGATCTTGTTTGCTTCCATTTGTGCCACTTGGACTGCCAATGACTTGATTCTGGCGGGCACGTATTCTCCACGGATCACAAACGGTTCGTCAGTATCGGAAAGAGACAAACGAAAGTTTGCGGTGTGCTTCCTGTCGTAAGCAACGTACTGACCGCTCGAGAGGATAAAGTAGTATTCGTTATCAATTTCATGCTGAGCGAACTCATAGAGAGCACCTTGAAGTTCGAAGTACGCCAATTCTCGTAGATGAGACAACTTTTCAAGGAGGCTGCTCCAAAGATTGCGTTCGAAATATCTGGTTTTGAGGGACACCCTTCGTAGAGTGAGACGCTCGAGGGTTGGGCTGCACAGAATCTTTGGATATTCTGAGCCGTCAAGCCAACAATCCTGGATATTGAGGACGGTTATTCGGAAGGCCAAGAGGCAGCTCAGGACTTTTCTAAGGTAGTTGGTATAATTATAATACCGATGACCGAACTCGAGACCTGATAGGTCCATCGTGGCCGTCTTGTGATCATATCTGAGCTGTACCAAAGGGATAGAGTAACTGTCGTAATTGAGACTCAGATCTAGGTTTAGTGGTTTGGATAGAGAGACGACGAGGCTTTTCATCAGAGTCCTGATCTCGCTCCTCAGGTCCGTATTGCTTATTTTGGACACGGCATATCCCAGAATCTCAATCTTGACTCCTTGAATCTCGCAACCAGAGTTTTGGGCTGCTTCTTGAATCTGTTGAAAAGTCTTGCTTAGAGAATAATTCGTGAAAGATTCTTCACGATCGGAATAGTACCACTGTCTCTTCAGTGAGTCTTCGACAAGATCAACACAAAGCTGGTAACTTTTGGAGCCGTAACATCCAAGCGGTTTGACACAAATTCCTATGGACACAGAGTGTGAAATGCGCGCGATGTTCGAAAAAACGTCATCCAGCTTCTCTCTGAATTGCTCCGGAGTCATGACGAGATGACGAGGAGCATGGTCCATACAATAACGATCGTGCTCTGGTCGCCAGTACGAGCCACAGTCCACAGCATAGTATCTAGCCCTTTCGACCTCAGGTCTGAAAGCACTAACAATCACCTTCTTGACGAAGATGCCAAAGAAGGCGTGGGCCGTGATCTCGACCAGGGCTTCCATGCTGTGCAGAGACTGGACATGCTTGCGCTCCGAGAAGTTCAGAATTGCAAAAGGCTTGTTCGCGATTGCGCGGAGATGTTTGTTGGTAAGACGCAGTGCAGGAAAGGCCTGTGGACCGGCATGATCGACAATCATGGAGAGAACTTCGTTGGGCATTCCGAGCAGTAACGGGTTGGCATCTTGGACGGCCACCTGTACATTTCCAGTGAGGGAAAATCGACCGTGCCGGATAGATGTGCGCACCATGATGGAACGACTGGGAGAGGATCGAGGTTTGTGAGTGATCTCGACGCTGTATGGCGCGTGGTTGACAATGTTGTGAGAGAAGACTTTCAAGTCTATGCCGTTATGGCGTGGACGAGAAAGGATTGCACGTCGTTGATGCAGATCGTTGAGAAGCCGAGTGCTGGTGTTGTCGAAATGCTTCGCGGCGGTACTGTGATACAGAGAGTGAAACTGAGGCGAGTGTTGGTAAATCGAGAGGTGTGAAGGTGATAGAGGTAAGTGAGTTACTTTCTCGATCCGATCGTCACTGGTCGTATCGCCAATAAAGCTGGTGGCCGAGTGTGTTATATTTACGCAGGTGAGTTATGCTCTTTGGCAAAAAAGCACCTGCCAAGGCAAATGATGAAGTGAAGGAAAGAGGAAGCCGTGATCAGCGCAAGTCGGGAATATGAGAATAAGACAACAACGCGAAGATGGGCGATGCATCGTTCTTACCATTTCTCTTCACTTGGAGACACTGTCTTCCAATGGAAACATATCTAAGCTTCTGTCTCACCTCCAAAATCATCAAGGTCGCCTTCCATATCTCTGTCATCTTCCATTCCATACCCTGCATCATCTTCGTCTGCGCCATCTTGCGCATTGTCTTCAAGCACTTCTTCATCTCCTCTGAATCTGTCCCTGACTCTGGAAGCAATATCCGTCTTGACCAGGTTTCTAATTTCCATGGAAAGCTGCATTACCTTCTCCCCATGAGCATTTCTGTCGAAATAGCATTCTGCATAGCTCGACTTGTCCACTTGGTTTGGTATGACGGATACTGTCTGATATGCTGCAGTGTCCGGAGCTTGGCCTGAAAGCATCATACCGATCATGTCTCGCATGATGATACGCGCCTTTGCGACTGTACCGTTGCGGTACCAGCCATATGTTTCGAACTGCCAAGTCAGAATGGGTTTGCGAACAAAAGAAGGTCTAGACTCACATCGAACTCGGACCGCAAATCTTCGGTAGCTAGCAAGTCTGCAAGAACAGGCTCTTTGATGTCACAGACTTGCCATGTCTTTCCGTTTGTCGTCATACTTTTGCCGTCAAAGACGTGTGAAGGCTCCTCGTCTTTCCGATATCGGTCGCTTCTGATCCATTGATTCTTGCCATCTCGCATCTTCTTGGCTGCAGCAATGACCTTGTCTTTTGCGATGAGTTGGAAGGAGAAAGTCTGGTAGCAACGGTACTTTGGATCGGTACGAGGGTCGAGACCATACTTGACAAGTGTATCCCTGAAAGGACCAGACTTGAAGCTATATCCCACATACTGCGTAGCTTCCTTGAAAAGAGCCTCGTTGCCCCAGTCTATCAGGTTGCAAGCCACACGTCTTGTGACGGCAGGTCGATTTTCAAGAAGCTCCAGTAGATTCTTGACACATTGTTGGAGAGCTTCCGATTGCTTCTCGATGGCTGGAAGGCCTTTCGGTGGCTCCGTGGGTACCTCATCAATGTCGTGAGGCACTGAGACGACTTGTCGCTTCTTCGGAGCTTGTGTGTTGACAGTCTTCACACGACCTTGCTCATCTGTCAGATGAGTAACACCAGGGTTCTGCTTGTAGAGGTAGTTCAGAGATTGCTCGAATGAGGTAAAGTTCGGAGGCGCAATAAGCTCTTCGTTTGCTGGTCGGCCAGGAGTCATGTCGAGGTGGAAGTTCTTGATACTCGACACTATTCTTGTCAGATTTTTTCCGAAGAAGGTCTGATACGATAGGCGACTCACAAGTGGGATTGACAAGGCTTTTTCCAATTTGGTCCATTACCGGCTGGGAGCCAGCTTGCAGTTGGAAATCTGGAAGGGCTCGGAACCTGTGAGTCTGTTTGATTGTCGCAACAGGCTGGACCGTGTATGCATCCGTGTTGTCAATGAGTCTACGTCTTAGCTGTTCTGCCGTCAGGGGAGGCGCGATGGGAGCGTCTTCAGCATCCTCATCTAATACCTCCCTTCCCTCACAATGATACTCGAATGGATCATTCGACCCTCTCTTTCTTTTACGACCGGTTCGTTTTGGGACAGTCACGCGGAGAAGGACGTTCTGAACAGCCATCTCTTTCGAGACGAGCTTTTTTGCGAGAGGGTCATGTGGGCGTAGAGATAGGCCGACAGATAATGTTTGACCCGCAGGAGCAAGCAGCTATCATGACAAGTCTATCAGATGACATGGCAAGGGGAATGAAGAAATGTTATTGACCTACATGTTTGATGTGATGTTCGCCGCCAAGAGAATGGAGACCCTTGTCGATATCTTTGATAATACTCGGATGCTCTACAGAAACAACTCTGTCGGAAGAGACAGCCAGCCAGTCAGCTAGTTGGTGACGGTTGGAGGCCAGATCTGGCCGTTGATCGGTCATGATGGAAATATCTGTGTTGTGAAGGTGAATATGTCTAAGGCTGACTCGTTGTTGAAAGGTTGGAGCCGGGCATGCAAGCAATTTGTTGGTGAGTGACAGAGAAAGGGTGTTGGTGGACGAGGCTCTTTTGGCAAGCGCACTGAAACCGAAGTGTGATTTGAATGTACCGTAGAAGGAGATTTGGCGCGGATCTCTATGGCGGGAGTTGAATTTAATCAGGCTGGCGACGGGAAGCGGTTTCATTATTGGTTGCGGCGGCGGCGGGGCTTGCGCCAAGGCCCGACCTAACGGCGGGTGCTGGTTGTAGGGCAGTCCGGACAGCCATGTTGTGATGCATCTGGCATAGCTAATCGTCCTGCTACGCTCAAGTCTGCCATTGTTCACGGCCATCGCATCCTCCCTCCTAGCATCTCAATCCCAGAGAACATAGTGTCCGCAGTACCTGGAGACGGCCGGCTCGACGCCTCGACTTGTACCGTGTCCCTAGGACGACGTCTCGCAAGCATCCACCAAGCCCGTATCATCATCCCCTGCAGGCCACCTCTCCCACCCACCTCCCGGCGCCTTCCTATCAATCTGCCATCTCTGCCACCCGTGACGGAGCGAGAATCAGCCAGGCCAAGGGCCATCATCTTCCCAGTTGTAGCTACCCATGATGAAGGGATTCAGACAGCGCGTGGTAGGCAATCCCACACCTAGCAATCAGGGTCCCCACACAAGACACACCATGGCTAACGACCTCAGCATGAGCAGCTCTCACGAGCCAAGGATAGCAACAAGATCTCAAAAAACAAGAACAAGGACCAACCTTCCGGCACCGCCTCTCCCCACGGCGGCGCCGCCCAATCGCCCGCTGGCACCCCCTCGTCCTCGACCCAGAATCTTGCCGAAACTCGCAAACCATCAAACGATGCTCTTACACCGGGCCAACAACAGCCAGCAATGTCGCAACACCAATACATCCAGCAAAACCAGGGTGCTAATGGCACTCAAAGCCCCAACCGCTATAATCAGCAGGGTGTAGCTCCTAGTGTCGTCATCAGCCCCAGCGCGCCCGTAAGTGAAGGCTGTCAACAACACATCAACACAAAAGTACTCACTAAACGCAGCACATCCCTCCTCCCGGCGCCGCCGAAACCATGCCTCACGATCTAGCTCCTCCCAAGGCTGGCCAGAAGTCGCTGTTGTTCGACAGACTGCAGGCCACTCCCAAAGACACTGTGCCCGAGGGCGTGCGCACTCCCAAGCGCCAACATTCGTCGAGATTCGACATTTCAGACCAGAGACAGCGCGAGCTGGAGAAGCTGCCCGGCTTCCATGAGGTCCCTCCAAACCGTCGTCAAGAGCTCTTCATGCAGAAACTCGACCAGTGCAACATCATCTTCGACTTCAACGATGCAAGTGCCGACATGAAGTCCAAGGAGATCAAGCGTCTTGCGCTCCACGAACTGCTAGACTACGTCGCCCAGAACCGCCAGGTCATCTCCGAGCCCATGTACCCCAGAGTTGTCGAGATGTTCAGCAAGAACTTGTTCCGCCCAATTCCTCCCCCGATGAACCCTCAGGGCGACGCCTTCGACCCTGAAGAGGATGAGCCAGTCCTTGAAGTCGCCTGGCCCCATATTCAAGTGGTTTACGAGTTCTTCCTCCGTTTCATAGAAAGTCCGGATTTTAACACAAACTACGCCAAGCAATACATCGACCACAGCTTCGTCCTGTCATTGCTGGACTTGTTCGACTCGGAAGACCCTCGCGAGCGCGATTTCCTCAAGACCACCCTCCACCGCATCTACGGCAAATTCCTCAACCTGAGATCATTCATCAGACGTTCCATCAACAATGTCTTCTTCCAATTCATCTACGAGACTGAGCGCTTCAACGGAATTGCTGAGCTTCTTGAAATACTGGGATCCATTATTAACGGATTTGCCCTGCCACTCAAGGAGGAACACAAGCTTTTCCTGACCCGCGTCCTCATCCCTCTACACAAAGTGAAGAGCCTCAGCATGTACCACCCGCAGCTTGCGTACTGCATTGTGCAATTTTTGGAAAAAGACGCCGCTCTGACTGAGGAGGTCGTGCTTGGTCTCTTGCGTTACTGGCCCAAGGTCAACAGCACCAAAGAAGTCATGTTCTTGAACGAGGTTGAGGATATTTTCGAGGTTATGGACCCCGCCGAGTTCGCAAAGGTGCAAGAAGCTCTTTTCAGCCAACTTGCAAAGTCAGTTGCCAGCCCACACTTCCAGGTATGTTTACACTTTCCACTTCTCTAACACGGCCGTGTCTAACAAGTTCCCAGGTCGCTGAACGTGCCCTGTACTTCTGGAACAACGAGTACTTCTGCAACCTCGTTAGTGATAACGTAGATGTTATCTTGCCAATCATGTTTGCTCCTCTTTACGAGAACTCTAAGGGACACTGGAACAGGTACGCTGCTTCTGACTACCAATTCACGTTATCAAGACTAACAAAGCATAGAACAATTCATGGAATGGTATACAACGCTATGAAACTCTTCATGGAGGTTAACCCCCAGCTGTTCGATGATTGTTCTCACGACTACACCGAGCAACAGAACAACGCGCCCGAGGTGAAGAGAGTCAGACAAGAGAAATGGGACAGACTCGCTTCTCTTGCGCAATCAATGAAGAGTGGTCTTCCCCCATCGGCCGCCATCAACACGAGTACCGTACAGAGCGCCACACCCGCACGCACAGACGACACGGATCCGCTGCGCCTAGAACAACTCAGATTACAGGACGACTCGGAAAGGAGACCGAAAGAGTTTGAGAGACAGACCAGCTCGGTACGTTGATCAAGTGCGAGCATCTTCTCTCCCTCTCGATCATGGGTCTGTGAATGAGTATATGTTAGACTTTGAAAACACACCGTCATCCCCTTCACATGCCCCCATCACATCTTTCTTGTGTCACATCATCCTCTTTGTTTTCTGCTTGCTATCGGGTCACATCGGGGCAAATATATTCCACACAATGGCGTTGGGCGTTTCTTCATCAATCTGTTGCCTTGAACTTCTGGAGATCTTCAAAGCTCCCATCACCTTTTGTCCCTTTCTTGATCCCTGTATCCAATCCAAGCACTTTTCTTTTCTTTTTCTTCTCTTTTCTCGTCATTCGGGCGAATCAAAACTATTTTCTCGCTACAAACAAAAATGCCATGACAAGTTCAATCTAACATGAAGGATTTGTGGTGGATGTGCAGAAACGAGACCACCGTCACAATCGTCACAAACATGCGTCGAGCGTCGGCAACACGAGTGGTTCGAGTCACAGTCGCCGACGAAGCGGAAGTCGTACGTCGTCGAAAAGTGTTGGCTCAACCCCACAGATGTCGAGAAGCAATTCAAGAAGCAGCTCCAGCAGCACGACTCATTCGGTCGGGACGTTGGATGATGTGGAAAGGATCAGACATAGGCAGTGATGAGATATTCGGCGTTCTGGGTTTGGAAGAATCGGTGTTGAGCTCGATGGGGAGAATGTCTGGTAGCAGAGTCCTGGCAAACTTCTTTTCTTCCTATCTTATTGTTCTTTCTTACTGGCTTGTATTGCAACCATGTGATGTCTGGAGCTTCGTTGAGCGTCCTACTTGCAACCCCATCGCTGCAGTCTCATCGGACTCGGTGAATCTCACGTCGTGTCATATTGGCCGAAAAGCTGGTCCAATGACACAAGCTGCACTCCCATTTGCATACCTAGATGTTATGTACGTTATCGAACCACGCCAAACACCGCTTCATACTATGAGAAGGTGCATGTGCATGTGCATGTGCATCAAGCTCTATTCCAGTAATCTCCTCCATCCATATACTTTCCAAAGGCAAGGCAAATAATTCTCATCAAACCACATCACAAAACCTCGATACCTCCGATTGCAAGCCCCCCAAGGCAATCATGGTGAAACGGCACATTCAAATATCGCTACTTCTACAACACAACCCTACCTCTCCGGTATCATCGGGTCTACTGTCATGTAACCGATTCTCTCAGGCCTCATCATGGAATCCCAGTTCCGGATGCAAGGGAAAGTTTTGCGATGAAGTGCATTTATCTGTAGGTCTCGAGACCATCAAGCAGAACGCAGAGGTTTGAGCGGATGGAAGGAATGTCGAGATTTGGAAAATGCCAGTGTTTGAGTGGGAAGAAGACGGTGGGTGTTGAGGGTTACCCTAGCTATGGTGAAAGATGTCGATGTCGATGTCGATGGCGAGAATGAGAATGAGAATGAGAATGAGCTGGTCGATGATGTCGTTTTATGATGCGCAGGATTTTGGAGGTTGTGAATGTGGCATGCACAATGGGGATCAGAAATGAGATGGTGGACGCGATGTTTGCTTGTTCCGAGCATTGGATGGAGATGAAGAATCAGTGGGACTGCTTTTTCGGTGGCTCGTTGCGAGCTCAGGTATCCTCGAGAGCGTTCCGTTTTAGCATACAATTTAGCCAAGCGTAGAATGCTCATACAATTCGATATCCTGTAAATCTGTATATCCGATGGTCATGATCTGCAAGCATGTTCTCCTTTCATTGGTACTATGGCGCTCGCTTCGGGGCAAGATAAGATTAGGAAAACAAAGGCATGAGTTTGAAACAATATACATTGCTGCGGGCGAGGTACACAACGATCCAATAGGGAGCCCCTCCCGCTTTCGTCGGCTGTCAAGCAAGAAAATAGTACATTTCATCTTTCGTCTTGTTCGTTCTCTCGGACATGTTTAAGTGGAATGGCGTTGATGATTTCATCCTCTATCGACAGGTGGAAACGGATATAATTTACGAGGACTCGGGGTACATGGCCTCTCTGAGCTCGATGCCAAGCTCTTTCCTGAGGCTCTCGAGCTCGGTGAGGTACTCGTCGTACTGAGCCTGGTTCTCGACCTTGGCCTTGATGCCTGGATATGTGTCAGCATGCTGATGTGGTTGTCCGGTGGGTTCGAGATGACGCACCCTCAAAGACTCTGACGGCGGTAGGGAAGTCGTTGACTCTGCGGGCGGCCTTGAGAGCGGCAACGATGACCGAGGGAGCGGGGACGAGATCGTAGGCGAAAGCGTTGTTCAAGTTGCGCTGTTGGACGAGTCGGTTAGATACGGAGTTGCGAACAGACAGGAGGTCAGTTGTGTGGAAGTACCTGGAGCTCGAAAACATCCTGGACGGCCTCGAATTCCTTCTCGTATCTGTGTTGAAGAGGTATGTCAGCAATTGACGAGCAGTGGGCCATGGGTCGTGGTCGGGAGTGTCGGAGGTTGAAGAGCAATTGGCTTCCTCAGACGGTCGAGTGTGTGCCTGGAGAGTGACTGAAAAGCGAACTGTGGACCGAGAGATGAACGCACCTGGCGGTGAACTCCTCGAAGCTCTCCTCGTGGTGGGGGTCGTGTGCATCGACGTCGGCACGCTTGACGCTGGCGACGCTGAAAGTTCTGGCCTGGTTGAGACGCTGGATGCGCGATGCGACCTGGATACGGGGCTGTGCGGGGGCGCGGACGGCGCGAGCGGCGACACGGAAGAAGGACATTGTGAGTTGAGCGGAGAGCGAGTATCGAAGAAGGTGAATTGAGTCGACGATGAGCGGTGCAGCCTGTCTGGAGAGGCAGCTTTGCATGACCTGTAATCCGCTGCGCTGTGAGTGCTTGGCCCGTGCCCCCACCCAGAAGGCTCCGGGCTGCCTCATCATGACCATCACCTGAGAGCCGATACCCTGACCCTGACGAACATTCCCATTTCTTACATTACGCGAGCCTGGCCCGTCAATTCATCCTTCCAGTCCTCTCAGGTCTTGTCTTCAAATGTGCCAAGTCTTCTCTCTTTATCCAATCTACCTTCGTGCCGCGTCTGCGTAGGAAACAGAGATGGGCGATGGTGCCATGTTTGTTTGGCAAGTGCAATGCTTGGACACCCATGTTACTCGGTACCTGCATATATCTGTTACATATCATCGTAGATACATAGATATACACACATCAGCAACGTCTATCTCTCTATAAGTATCCTATATCATATCCACAAATGGAATTGCTTGCGAGAAACTCTTGGACGACAGGCTCGCTGACCATCTAGCCGCCCTCTCCCTGAGGACCTCGGCCGCCAAGACCAGCCCCAAGTTGTGTTGGAAAGAATAATTTCCCGACCTCCTTTATAATGTAACCTTCCTCCTTCTCACAATCCTCCACCCTATCTCCAGGTCCAATTCTTCTCTTCTCCACTCGGTAATCCTGTCATTACCATATCTGTCGCTCCTTTGCTGGCCGCTGGCCTCGTATCTGCCTCTACAAAGCTTCAGCTCTGAACACGTCTCAACCCTCCAGCTTACCGACAACAATGTCTACTCCCGAATGGATCCGCTACGGCGTGCCCACTCTTGACCGTCCCTTCGGTCTCGAGCTGTGGCCCGTTTTTGAGAAGGCCTTCACCTCGATCAAGGGCTACAAGCCCCAGGACTTCCGCTTTGTCCCCGGAAAGACCCCTATGGCTACCTTCAAGGAGACGGCCACCATGCTCATTTGCTACTACATCATCATCTTTGGTGGCAGAGAGTTCATGCGTGGTCGCGAGCCCTTCAAGCTCAACTTCTTCTTCAAGGTCCACAACTTCTACCTGACCCTGATCAGTGGTCTTCTCCTGCTTTTGTTCGTCGAGCAGCTTCTGCCCGAGCTCGTCAGAAACGGCGTCTTCCATGCTGTCTGCGCCTACGAGGGTGGCTGGACCGACAAGCTCGTTGTTCTTTACTACGTATGTTCCGCCGAATCCGCGACCACGAGACGCGCGTATTGACAGATTGCAGCTCAACTACCTCACCAAGTACCTCGAGCTGATTGACACTTGCTTCCTTTTCCTCAAGAAGAAGCCCTTGAGTAAGCACAGATCAATCTCAATTGCCAATTGCGCCAGCTAATTGATTTCCTAGCTTTCCTCCACACCTACCACCACGGTGCCACCGCCCTCCTCTGCTTCACCCAGCTCCTCGGCCACACCGCAGTCTCATGGGTCCCCATTACCCTGAACTTGACCGTCCACGTCGTCATGTACTGGTACTACTTCCAGGCCGCACGTGGCATCCGCATCTGGTGGAAGAAGTACATCACCGTCATGCAAATTCTCCAGTTCATCATCGACCTCGGCTTCGTCTACTTCGCCTCGTACACCTACTTCACCTTCAGATACTTCCCCAACATGCCCAACATGGGTATCTGCGCCGGTGAGGAGTTTGCCGCCTTTGCTGGTATGGCCATTCTCAGCTCTTACCTCGTCCTCTTCCTCTCCTTCTACGCCGCTACCTACAAGAAGCCCACAAAGAAGGGTCGCAACCGTGCCACCAGCGCTCTGGTTGAGATGAAGGACGAGAAGGTCCCCACTGTTGGTGAGGCTAGAAGAAGATTCAGCGGTGGTGAGGCTCACTTCACTGGCCGTGACGCTCCTACCCCTAACGGCCGCGTTACCAGAAGCCGCAAGGCGTAAATGCACAAACCAGTGCATGCCAGCGCCTGAAAGTACGCAAGGTTGAACATACTCAGCCATCTCAAGATGCGTAGGTGAGTATACGACATCTTGACCATTTTCCAGGGAATAGTCTGCAACGACTATAGATTGATGGAGCGCACAGTCGCCAGGGGTTGCTGTCCTCAGGCACTTGTCGCAAACTCCTCGGCCTTTGAGGTGTTTTGGCCGCTTCTTGAGCATCTTGCTATGCAAGTACAATGCTCACTTTATTACTTCTTTGTAATTTCATTAGGGCTCGGTGTCAAAAAAGGAGTACTGGGCGGAACACAGGTCGACATGATTGTTGTAAAAAGAATCCAAGAACAAGAGAGACAGGGTCAACGCGTCATGCTCGCTGTATGATAGAATCATGTAATCAAAGAACGAGAAAAAGAGTTATAATCACACTGCTGCACATCATAATTCAGGGTCCTCTAAGGTTTACACCACTCTCGTGCCTATCAACATTTTAGCCGGGGACAAACCTCCGAGGAGCAAGTTGTCGCGTTGTTCAGTTGCTTCCCTGGCAGCAGCCACTGCATCTGGTGGCTTACAGGGGTCTGCTCGTGCGTACGTACTGGGCTTCTCAGTACAGGTTGTCTCCAGGCTCTCCGTTGCCGGCATCCTTCAAATTTAATATTGTCATCAGTATAGATATGGTTCGTTCGCGGAGCCCATGACACATGTAGGTTCGACTGGCCATCTTGTTCGGTGAATCAAGCATTGCCCGGGAAATGTTTTGAAAAGCCGGGATTTGGCCACCATGAACAAGGAGGCGTACCTGTAGTATCCGGCTCACAAATAGAAGCACTTATCTCCTGGTGAGCCCTGACTGTTCGAGACGTTTACCCAGGTCAATGGAGTGCATTATCAGACCAAACTCAAAAACTTGTCTGCCGTTGAGGAATACAGATTGCCGTTCGCACCCGAATCGCAGACACCGTTTTTACACTGCATCAGACACGGGACGTCCTTGCCAGTACTGAGACAAGATCGCAGCACCAGAACATTTCTAGAAAATGATCACGACGGTGATGTAGGGTGTGACACACGTTGCAGTCATCACATCCTCACAAGGCGGATCATATGTCTGAGATGCAGCGTTAACTGTTCATCGAGTTTCGAGGCTTAGACATGATGATATGTCAAGCTAGAAGGGCGAGAGAAGGTTGTGGAAGGACTCGATCACGTTAGTATGGCACGGCTCAGACATGGTAGCTGAGAGAGATATCAACGCATTCAATGTGGTTGTCTGTTAGATAGCAGGTGCCGGCATTGGAGGATGATAGATATTGACGGCCCGCTGTGGATGCTTGAATGTTTGCTTATAACATTGCTGCAGCAGTGAGTACTTGGTCAGCGATATAGCGGATAGACAAAGCCCCAATACAGTGTGCTGTTGTGTAAATTGATTGCGACTGTTTGTTGTGTAGAATTGTGAGGCTGTCCAAGGCTTCAAGCCATGGGCAGCGAATCAAGTGACAAGGCCCAGGGAAGTCGTTTTGACGCGGAGGCTCCGGACGCAACTTCTCGCCGCACGCACATCGGACTTGGACATTGCTTCAATCCACATCCTCGTCACACGTCCACGACAACCGTTGCACATACCTGCTGTTCGCTGATTGAATGCGCCCGTGTCAATAGCACAACCCACATCTGTCATTACTAACTCATCTATAGCAATAGCTGTCTGCACTAGTCATGGCAGAACCTCAAGGCCAAACTCCCACAGCCGATGCCGCGACGGCGCTTGAGCGCGACGACCCGCAAGAGGCGACTACTGCCGCATCAACCACCTCGCAGCCGGAGAGATCTCCATCTCAAGAAGGTTCTGAAGAGGGCGAGATGCCCGACACCGAAAGTCCCTCTGCGACTGGTGACGCGCCACCACTGCCTGACGAGCCATTGCCTGGTGATGCACCGCCTCTCCCTGATGAGCCTTTACCAGCTCAGACCGACGAGGACGATGGCTGGTCAGCTCAACTAGACCCTTCCTCTGGCTGCTGGTACTTCCTCAACCGCTTTACTGGACTGTCGCAATGGGAGAACCCGCGAATGCCCACTACGGTTCCAAGCCAGCAATACGCCCCTGGTACTGGTCCAACTTCGCACGCCCCTGGCACATCTGAAATTGTCGCAGCGCCTCCTTCACCACCAAGAGAACCATATCTGGGCTACAATCCAAAGATACATGGCGACTTCGACCCCAACGCAGATTACGCAAAGTGGCATCAGGAACATCAAACAGAAGAGTGGGCCGCCTCAGAAGCTGCCCTGGCACAACAACCTACGACAGCATTTGAGCAGGCTGGCACTTTCAACCGCTTCACCGGAGCTTTCCAAGCTGCCGACAAGAGTGCCGAAAATTACAATGACGAGAACAAGTCAAAGCGCCAGTTGAATGCCTTCTTTGACGTAGATCGCGCCGCCAATGCTCATGAGGGTCGATCCCTCAAGGCAGAGCGCGCGAACCAAAAGTTGAGCAAGAAGCAAGTCAAGGCATTCAACGAGCAACGACGTGCCAAGAAGGAGCAAAAGCGCCGCGACTTTCTCATGAGTTGACGAGCCAACATGTGCCGAGAGGACGTAGTGAGTGTCAATTACGTGACCTATTTGTGCGTGTACAGTACTACGTACGGAGCAGATTCTGCTCGCCTATAACGGCTGTCTTCTACCAACGACTAACATTGCTACTCTGCAGGATGAATTATGGGACAGAGATTTTCCTTCTTTGCATCAAAGCAAAACGGCGTCTCGAGGCTAGGATGAGCGGACGGCGTTGAGAACCACTGGAGACATCTCTGCTTTCTCTCGCCGATGTTGCACTCGAATTTTATACTTGATTACATATGTTCCCTCGGTCGATGTATATCGCGATCCCTTGCTGCTTTGGTCGACGCTCATCTCGGTCAGAAGCGCAAAGTAGGAGGCATAATAGATTCAAGCGGGTTGGGGTAGGAAGAGCACCCACATGTCATGCGATATCCAGGCGAGCTCGAGCCTTCACCTCCACCTCGCCAAATACAAAAAAGTCCACTTCAACACCCACAATTCATCTATATCGGCTCCAAAAAGTGAAACGAGCATATCGTATCTACAAAACGCAATCCCACCCAGTTACGTGTATCACGGCGTGCCCGTCCCTCTGTACAGGTGTTCTCCCGCAGCCTCGGTAGTGCTCTCAATCCATCAGATTATATTGAGAGGCTTTCACAATTGCCCATTCGGCGCATGTGCCATTTTAGCTAGCGCCAACGGCTCGCAAGCGTGGAGAGGAAGCAAAGGGTTTCGGTCGTTAGTCTCGGCACTGAGTCAGTCTCAGAAGTCTACTGTGCTTCGTTTCGTCCAAAGCAGCTGCTACGGGTGGAGGACAGTTGCAGTCGTTGAGTGGCAGGTTGTAGGCTTATGGTGCTCCTGCAGCTGTCAAGGCTAGATCGAGAGTCTCCCTAACCCTGCGCGTGGTCATGCCTTTGATGGCATTGGGTGACCTGCATAACTAGAGATCATCAGGTACATGCAGGGAGGGCTCTGGCGGGCTTGCCGGATCGCGTTAAGCAGAGATCCGGCCCGCTGCTGCCGAGTCACTCATGGGCCCGTTCTCTCAAAAGCCAATTCTCGCTCGCTCAGAGCAACATCTGCCTCTGCACTTTCCCTGCCGAATGGTAGTGTAGCCGGGCCGTGAGCGATCAACGGGTGTGGAAATGTTTCAATGAGGATCACTGCTCCGACGTTTTCTTCTCGCGACCGAAGCTGGCTTTGGTGTCTGCTCGCTGGCAATAGATTTTTCATGGCGTGAAAGCGTTGGCAGGCTAGCTCGTGGATGGATTGGCATTGGTCGCTCGTGCAGTGGCAGATCCGGGAGCCAGGTCGTTGAAATTGTTACGGGCAGCAATAACGTGAATGCTTCCTAAAAGACGCCACTGGTGAAAAGTCCCCGCGGGCGAGGCACTTGCGACTGGGCAGCAGTAGCTCCACTGTCCACTGATTTCTCTTATCCCTACTCGTACTTTTATCCGCGAACGTCCCGTCTTCTCTTGTCCTCTTTTTTCGCTTGCTGGTGCCGTGATAGCAAGGACCCGACGCATACCTGAGATCTGACATTGAGCCTGACCTGACCTGATTCCGATTCTGATCCTGACCTTGACCTTGATCTTCGGAACTGAAACATCTCACACGCCTCGATCAACTTTCTTCTTCCCCTCCACCAACCCGACCAAGCAAGCCACCTCGCGCCGCGAGCTGCACCCCTCCGCCTTGACAGCAGTGTCACACAGATACAGTCGTCGCCATGGGTCTCTTTAGTCGTAAGGACAAGAAGTCAGCAGTGGATTCGGAGAAGGGCCCCGGATCAGATGCTGGATCCATCCACAAGTCGCCAGCCAGCAAGCCCATGAATGGCAACCCCTCGGCCAATGCCTCTCTGCCACATGTTCCGCTCCCCAAGGCACCCGACCCGACTCTCAACCCTGCTGCCTACCTTCGCAGCATCTATGCTGTGCGCGAGAGATCAAAGTATGTGCTCGAGAGAGCTAAGCGCAACAAGTCGCAGCACTTCGACGTCGACATGACCAAGTTCGGTGACACAGCACGCTTCGTTGTTTCGATCATTAACGTAAGTTCCCAATGCTCAGGCAGAAAACCCAAAATCATTCGCCGAGCCTCCTCCTAACGCTTAACCGGTAGAGAGATTACGCTCCCGACTACGCTTCAATCCCCCCACACGGCCGTTGGCAGCACTTTGAGGTTGGAGGCAGACCGAGAGTTGACCAACTCATGGCAACATGGCCTAAATCAGTCAACCCCCAAGAACGTACTCGCAGACTTATCGACCTCTTTCTCGTATCTGTGCTGTTGGACGCTGGTGCTGGAACAAAATGGACCTACAAGAGCAAGGAGTCTGGCAAGATGTACAGACGCAGCGAAGGTCTCGCAGTTGCCAGTTTGGAAATGTTCAAGGCTGGTGCCTTCAGCAGCAACCCCGATGAGCCATGCCAGGTCGACGCCGCTGGTTTGAAGAAGATCAACGCACAGTACCTGGCAAAGGGCTTGCAAGTCACAGAACACAACCCTCTCGCTGGTCTGGAAGGCAGAGCAAGTCTTCTGGTCAAGCTCGGAGATGCCCTGCAAAATCAGGACATCTTTGGCATCGAGGCCAGACCTGGATACCTGCTTGGTGAGTCGCATGCAATCTCGCAACGTTCTCAAAAGTGCTAACGTTGTCTCTCTTACAGACTACCTCCTTTCGCACCCATCTACTCAAGCCTCATCAGTTCCCGTAGTTCCGTTACCCACCCTCTGGAACGCCCTTGTTGACGGCCTCGCACCTATCTGGCCTGCAACCCGCACACAAATCGACGGTGTCCCGATTGGAGATGCCTGGTACTGCTCTGCCATGCCAGCAGCAACGAATGCTCCTTGGGAGAAGATTGTTCCTTTCCACAAGCTGACGCAATGGCTTTGCTACTCTCTAATGGTACCCATGACCAAGCTCATGCACGTACACTTTGCCGGAACCGAGCTTCTCACTGGACTGCCGGAATATCGCAACGGCGGTCTCCTCATCGATACCGGTCTCCTCACACTCAAACCCGCAGATGCTAAGCGTGGTCTCGAACAATACCAAATAAACGCCATGAAGCAAGGACAACCCAACATGGAGGTTGTGCCCATGTTCAGCGTCGACGACGATGTGATTGTAGAATGGCGAGCGCTGACTGTTGGCTTTTTGGACGAGTTGTGCTTTGAGGTCAACTCTCAGTTGGGACTTGTGGGCAGTAAGAAGTTGAGCCTGGCACAGATTCTCGAGGCTGGTACCTGGAAGGTACGAATAAACGAAAGAGCATGCCATACAGGAATATCACGCTAACAACCAAACTAGGCAGGCAGAGAGATCGCAGAGGTCTCGAGACCAAACACCAAGGAGCCACCGATCATGATTGTGTCAGATGGCACTGTCTTCTAATTGATACCCCCTAAAACCGCAGGCCTAACCGGTTTATTCCATTCGATTGTGCATCATCACCATTTCTCCTTCTCACGGCGGAACATTGTATCTTTTCTCCTCTACTTTCTCTTCTAATGGTTCCCTTTGTTCTTATCTGATCACTTTTCTCTCTTTGCCTGTGCCTGTTTTCTTCTTTTTCCATCCTCGCACCAGATTCACCCAGTCTTCATACGGCAGCGCATTTTGTTCATAGACTGCTTTTTCCCACTACCGCGAACCACGCACACGAGCCCAGAAGGATGCCCACCCCCCAAAAAGAAAGGAAGGAATGCTCTGGCCCTCGACCAGCTATTCCATACGGCCAAGAAGCTTTCCGCACTCTGCATGTAGATATCGACGAAACAAAAAAAAAGAAGAGAGGTTTCAGATCTGTCACACACTTTTCATCATGAATCATCGAACTTGCCAACTTACCCATACACTGACGCATGAGAGGATCAGATGGGCTAAAGTGTATTGAGTCGGCAAGGTCAGAATAGGTAGAGTCAGGCAGGGCAGGGCACAATTGATACGCAAAAAGCTTCTCTACCTTCGGCAAACAGCTTAAACGCTTTGCAGATGTACCCTAAGAAAACAGTCCCTTAGAAAGCCCTATCCTTAAAGCAATTCTTCAATTCTTCTCCACACGGGTGAGAGTAGACAGTCAGTATTGAGGGTATCTCACGTGTGTGTCTGTCGGTAGAAAGAACCGAGATCGTACGGTCCAGCCCCTGATTTCTGCCTCGTGTGCGTATGTCGATCTGTCAAAGCCGAAGTTGAAGAGTGGTTGAGATAAATGGGTTTGTGAAAGCTTATATCTGAGATTGCTTCTTGATTGATCTGGACGGTGATGGATTGTTTGAGGATGTCTCGAAGTACTGATAAGATATTGACGGTCTGTGCTCAAGTATGCGGTAATGGCTTGCTTCCTTATCGGACCTCTCTTGGCCGAGGCAGTTGCAGCGTTCAAGCAGCGTCACATTCAACAAACACACGACAGCAGTCAAGATGCTGAGCTCGGGGTCAGCGCGGAGGCAGAAGCAGCGCAAAGTGCTGTTGATGGGCAAGTCGGGCGCAGGCAAGTCGTCTATGCGCTCGATTGTCTTCAGCAACTACGTGGCCAAGGATGTCCGGCGATTGGGAGCGACCATCGATGTCGAGCACAGTAATATTCGCTTCATGGGCAATCTCATGCTCAACCTATGGGATTGTGGAGGGTAAGGTGCTGATGCATTGGCCAGTGTTGGGCTCTGAGTACCAAGACTGACACTATGCGACAGACAGGATGGCTTTACCGAATCGTATCTCACCAACCAACGCTCAAGCGTCTTCGCATCCGTCGCCGTCTTGATCTTCGTCTTTGATGTTGAATCGCGCGAGTTCAATGCCGACCTCATCAACTATGCCTCGATTGTCCAAGCCCTCCGCGAGAACTCGCCGCAAGCAAAGATCTTTGTGCTGATCCACAAGATGGATCTGATCATGTCCAACATGCGCGATGTTGTCTTCGCCGAGCGAAGCGACGCGATCCGCCAGATCAGCATAGAACATGGTTTCGGCGGTGACCAACAAGATGCTGGGAAAGACGTCGACTTTTGGGGCACGAGTATCTGGGACCAGAGCTTGTACAAGGCGTGGACACAAGTCATCTACTACCTCGTGCCCAACGCCGGCGCAATCGAGAACCTGCTGCGCCAACTCGCTGAGGTCATCGATGCTCACGAGTTGATCCTCTACGAACGCACGACCTGCCTCATGGTCACCCACGTATCACGCCCTTACGAAGCAGACGGCAACCCGCACCCCGACCGCTTCGAACGCCTCTCCTCCATCCTGAAATCCCACAAGCATTCAGTCGCCAAACACACGGGCATGCCCGCCGGATCAGCCAACTTTGCCGAGCTACAGATCAAGACTGGTGAATTTATGTTCTTGATCACTCGTCTTAGTGAGAATACAAACTTGGCTGTTGTCATGGGCAGCGGCGAGGCCATGTACAATGCTGCGAGAATCAACATCACCAATGCACGCGACAAGTTCGCCGAACTGGACATCGCCAGCAAGAGTCGCGAAAAGGCCGAGACCAGAGCCTAACATGACGCCGCAACGAATGCTGGCTTTGCACACTGAAGCACGGAGCGGAACGTCCATATCTGGCCTTCTCTCCGTCTTCTCCCTCTACACCTGCGTCCAGTCAGCGTCTGGACCTGCCGTCCTTTTTACCTTTTACCTTTCCGTCAGTCCTGTTTTGTTCCAAGATACCCACAAATCTTCTCATCCACCCACCGTCGTCGGTTGCCTCTTCTCGCTACATGTAACATAGAGGAAAAGCATAACTTTACTTTAACCTTTTTTTCTCTTGTCTTTCCACGCCGTTTCCACTCCGTCTTCTGCCGCCCCGGCCATGAGGCTGCCCGAAGTTCGCTGCGAAGTTTACCTAAAAGTCTGGTTAATCTCCGGCTTTTTGAGGATTTAACCCTACGACAACTTCAAAAACTGTCGCAACCTTGATGTTGGTGCTTGACACGCGGTGCGGGTATAACACTATTTGGAATCTAGACTTTGTTTCCTCGACTCTTAGACGAGCCAGTGAGCCCCTCGAACAGTTGTTTTCTCTGCCCTGCCCCAGCGTGCAATGGGAAGTGGGGCTTGGTTGACGCGCTGTCATGTCAGCAAACCAACACGCTCTCGCGTCTACCGAGCACGAGGTTGGTGGGTATATCCGGCATCCGAACCACCAACCATGATGAGTCCTATTCACGTGGCAGCACGAGACAATTGATCGCTGCGCCTTTTCTTGACAAGTCTAAGCAATATGCACGTCTGACATGCCTAACATAGCTTAATTCTAACATTAATCCTGTTGCTTATTTTGGGCTTGTTACATGTCAGATCTACGCATCTTACTGGATGTCAGAGCTGAAGAATGTGAAATGCTTAGCTGATGTTATGCCAGATCTTAGAAGTTGGGGACGCGACTACATGCGGTAACAGGCAAGTAACTTGTAGACATGCGACTGTGTATAAAGAGTGTGGATCTGCTGTAGAGATTGGGAATTTCATCAACATTTGCAATTCAAACATCTTTACAGTCAAGCCTCCATCTTCTTCTTTACAACAATCACTTCTCCTCTTATCACAATCATTCTTCCAAGTCTACAACACACATCTCCTTCAGCAATGGCATACCGTGCAACCGCTTTTTTGGCCCTCTCCGGCCTTGCATCTCTCAGCAACGCCAAACCCATCCATCCTAACAGCTCTTCCGCCTCTTCCTCTTGGTCAGGTTCTTCCCACTCAACTTCCTCTTCCTGGTCAGATCCCTCTCGCTCGACTTCCTCCTCCTACGAAAGCTTCCCCACCCAAGTCGCTTCCTCCAAAAACCTCCTCCTCAGTAACGGCTTCCCCAATCTCTCTCCCGCACCTCTCTCGGATGTCAACAACGCAGCCCATGGTACCCTCTCCAACGCCTCTGCCGGCAACATCACCTTCCCCGCCGACTCGCTCACAAGCTTCCAACTCGTCGCCGTCAACGAATTCTTCGAAGTCGCATTCTTCACCTCCCTACTCACCAACATCACCACCGGCGTCCCCGGCTTCGAAATCCCCACTCATTTGAACTCGACATTCATCCTGGACACCCTCATCGCCGTCCAAGCTCAAGAAGAACTACATGCCATCAATGCGAATACCAAATTGCCTGTTCCGCTCAGCACTTGCGAGTATAAATTCCCGACGACCAAGTTTGACGATGCTATTGCTCTGGCTGCGACATTTACCGATGTGGTGTTGGGAACGCTTCAAGACATCGCTACTATTTTCGCAACCAATGGAAATGCTGGAGTCGTGAGGGGTGTGGCTGCTACGATTGGGCAAGAAGGAGAAAAGAATGGTTTCTACCGAGCCATTCAGAATAAGATTCCCTCTGCCCAACCATTCCTTACCGCATCGGCTAGAGATTTCGCCTTTTCAGCTCTCAACCAAAACTTTGTGGTCGAGGGCAGCTGCGACATTTCCTCCATCCCCCTCAAAGTCTTCGACGTCCTCACTTTAAACACACCCACCATTGGCCTCGGCGATCAAACCATTTCTCTATCTTTCGACATCAGCGGTTTCCACGGCAGCGCTGAAGATTTGCAATTCGTGCTGATTTCTGGGCAAAATGTTCCCATCGTTCAAGATCTCAAGAATGTCAAGCAGGATGGCAAGATTGTTACTTTTGATGCCGACTTCCTTCAGCAGACTGACCTGCTTTTTGGACTTACTCTTGGTGCTGTTGTACGTAAGGGCGGGCCTTTGGCTACGGTCAATCAGGTTGCCAATGCTGCTGTTTTTGGCCCTGCGCTTATTGAAGTCGCTTAGATACTGTTCCCGGGTGGCTATGGAGGTGGAGGTTTGATGGGAGGAGGCGTTGAGAGCGGTGTAGAAGAGATGGACCTGCCTCACTCTTGTGCGGTGTTTTTCGTTTTCTTGGTTGATCTGCAGCATCTTCGGTCTTGCATTTTCTGGTCTGTCGTTTCTGATATCCTGGGCCGCTTTTTCTGTTTACATTGTTTATACTTGTTGTTTTCTGCTTTTTATACATATAGAGCGTTTTATTCGGCTTTTTGAATTGGTTGATCTTTGTGGACTTGGTAGTTTGTTTAGCATTATATAGTTATAGCGATTTCTTGAATTCAAGCATATTGCTCAAAAAACATGACATTCTTCTATTTCCGTCAAACCGCACCTTCCCTTGTTTCGATAGCCGTGTTGTTTATGTTAATAATGGGCTTGGCTTTGTTGTTTGCGTATGCTCTTTCCTCTATCTCTAAGACGGCCGTCATTTGAATGAAATGACAACTTCCTTGTTGGTTGAGATTGAACTTGATGGACCAAGGCAGTCGCATCCAGTATATTCAGTCAAATGCAAGTTTTTTCCTTCCTGGTCGACGATTGCACAGAATTCCTTGTGTATCTTCAAGGAAAAAAACTTCCTGAGAACGTTGTCGCAGCAAAGAGTGCAGCAAAATTCTTATGCAGATAACACCCCTAGAGACAACTCCCCTCCTAGTCTCCACCATCATTCGATCTCTCTCGCCCCCCTTCTCTGCTCTTTGTCTTTTTTTTTTCTTTTCTATATTTCTCCCTACCCAATATGAAAATATCTCTTGGATATCCACAAAAAGGGGGAGATTAGAAGGAGAGGGAGGAGCATTCCGCAGCTGAGGAGGGAGCAAAAGGAATGCGCTATCGTGACGAGCAGTGTGCTGCTGGTAGTGGTGGTGGAGGTTTGGGTGGCAGGATCTGAGGGGGAGGAGGAAGGGGGTTGGGAGTCTTCGGAGGAGTCGTTTTCGGAGTCATCCTCGTCGGTATCGCTTTCCTCATCATCGCTGTACAACGAGTCTTCAAGATCTTCAAGCCAGTGGCATCTCGGACTCCAGCTACCACTGTTGTTAGGCACTTGAGCTCTACGATGAGGATGACGGTTGAGGATCTGCAGAGTGGGACGGTAATTGGGGTTCTCCATGATGGCGAAAAGCGTGGGATGGGTTTTTGAAAGTCAAGATGGCTTTTGTGAGGATACAGGTTTCTTTCCAGGATAGGAAAAATGGGAGAGAATGTATGTTGAAGTGCGATACGACGGAGTCATTGGAATAATGAGTCAATATATCCTCAAATGTGCTCAGATGGACTCTCGAATATTCATCAGCTTGTAAACAGCACGAGAGTACCATAGCTATCTGGGTCATCGCCGAGGCACGACTTCATTCATCCCAGAAGTCCCGACCTTCTAAGCCAACGATCAAAGAGCCCCGCCATTTTGTAAGACACATTCATAGCAATAACGCATACAGGAGGGCCAATGAAGAGATGCACCATCCAGTACCCCTTCCATGTACCAGGTAGCTCCCAATCTGAAACCGGTTTTGCTACACACCACATCACTGCATTCAATGTCCAAAAAATGGCGAATTGTTGACACCATATCTTTCTTTTGTGAATGGCAAGCTCCATCTTGTTCTGAGGTGCTGCCAGGTGGAAGTGGGGAATCAAGGAAGATTCGTAGTCGATCCATTCGCGGTACGGAGAGGTATGTTTGGAGTCGTTTTCGGAAGGGTAGTCATCTTCGCTGTCGTAGTCCGAAGAATCATCGTTGCCGTTGTCAGTTTCATCGCTTCCGTCGTAGTCGCTGTCGCTGTCGTCTTCTTCGTCGCTGTCGTCTTCTTCGTCGCTGTCGTCTTCTTCGTCGCTGTCGTCTTCTTCGTCGCTGTCGTCTTCTTCGTCGCTGTCATCTTCTCCATTAATGTTGCTCTGATCGCTATGTTCGTTATCGTCTCCATCACTGTTGCCTTCATCATGTTGTTCAAAGCAGTCATTGCCTTCGGTTAAGCGGCCATGGTTGTCGGTAATGTTTTTCCCCTGGCAGGGCTCATGGTTGTAGATATCTCTGCTCGTTCTGAAGGTAGGTATGAAATCGACAGCTCTGCATTCAGCATGGAAGTCCAGACTATCCGGGACGACGGAAGGGCCCTCCATGGTGGGAATAGACGGATGGTGATATCTTCTTGAGTGATGACCTTGGAAGAGAAAGTGGGAATCCGGAAGTTTTTGTGTGATTCTTTCGACGCGGCTCTAATTTGCTCAATGACCAGGAAGAAATGGACAAAGAGCAGGAAAGAAGACAAATTCTCACGTGTCTGAGGAAGTACGTGGCAGAGATTCAGGCAACTGGAAACTTCAGCAAAGCACTTTGGTGATCTTATGATTTGCAGTTCAAGTCTGGCCTTGTAAGTTAGGCGACGACGAAAATCGCGATCAAGACCATCAAGCAGTCAAAATCGCTCAGGCCCACCCACTCTTCCATGACAAATTCAACGTCATGAGGAGTGTGTCTCTTCCATCGCTCCAGGCATATTCGTCTTTAACGGTCCGAGTGCGGGTTTTGATTCGAGAGTTACGCCCGCTCTTTTTATTTGATCTCTTCATGTTGATAGTTTGGGATAGATACTGTTTGCAAGAGGTATTGGCGATGAAGACCTCAACAAGAAGTGAATTGAGCGTGAATTCCATAGTCGGATGGAAATCTATAGATAGCTTTGTATGCAAACGTCAAGACATGTCATTCAACAAAGCCTTTCGAGTAAGGCAAAAAGGTGACTCAGAATAATGCAGCTTATTGCGTGTCGCCGTAGCATGCATCCAGACTGCGTGTTTCATTAATACATTCTAAAAGTCGATGGACAAGGGAAGATGTTGTACTGAGCAATGAGACTTTCATAAGGTCTTTGTGTAGAAACGTAAAAGACCGTGCCTTAGGATGGTTGTTTGATGAAATACCTCAGCAGACATACCCCAAAATTCACGCTCAGCATCCGACTTCTTCCACATGGTCCGATGTGGATTTCTCGCTCATGACCTTGTCATTCTCTAGCTTTGTCATCGAGCCAAAGGACTCGACGCTCGTCTCCTTGAACTTGCGAGCGGATGTGTGGGCGTCGAATAGCATGTCCATCTCAGCATAGGTGCGACCCTTGGGCTCTGGCACTCGGAAATATGTCCACACGGCGCATAGAGCTCCAGTGCCAGCCCAGAAGAAGCCAGCCTTCGCACCCCAGTTCCATGCGTCCGGATTGAGCATGTGAGGTGTGAGGACATTGGCGACGACACCTGTGATGTTGTAGAGATTACGGGCAAGAACGACTGTTTTGTTTCTCAGGCGAGTGGAAGGGATTTCGGCGACTAGAGAGTAGCTGTTCATCATGTCAATTTGAGGAAGACTTTATAGATTGGGTGATATCGCGACTTACCAGACTGGCCCTACCGTCATGTCGTAGATAAAGGTGTAGATCAAGATCAAAGCTCCGATACCCCAGTGTGCACCTGCTGCGGATGCTGGTGCGATACCAAGGAAGCCAACGACCATAAGTATGAAAGCCATGGCGATCTGGCCCCAGAGGTAGAGCGTGCGACGCCCGAATTTGAGCATCAACAACCACGAAAGGATAGTGCCGACAGCACCGAGACCGTACTGGCCGAGAGACATAGAAAATGCAGATGAGACGTCAAGACCAGCTTGTTCAAAGAAGTAGGTCGAATATCCTGTGAACGAGGATGCACCGCACAGCGTCTGGACAGCCCAAACCATGCACACGATCTCGGTGCGGCGGCGATCTGTGCCCCTGAAGCAGTCCCAGTAACTGGTACCAGTTGTATGTGCTTTCTCGAGTTCATCGGTGTAGATCATCATATTTACTGTTTCATCGACATTGAAGCCAGAGTCTGTCTGATTGCGAGAAGTCAGTCGGAGGACCTGCTTCTTCGCCTCGTCAGGACGTCCTTTGCGGACGAGCCACCACGGAGACTCTGGTGCCAGTGCGATGCCAATGATCAAAGGCAGTGGCCAGATCCATTGTAGACCGTAGGGAAGTTTGTAGCCGATCGGTCCGGTCTTGTTGGCAACAGACTTGAGCACTGCCGAAGATAGGAATTGACCGATGACCCAACACAAATTGACGTAGGTCGTGAGATAGGCACGGAGACTGACAGGGCATACTTCGGCAGCGTATGTTGTCGTCAAGGTTTGGAATGCGCCCCTAAAGGTCCTATTAGTCAGTACTTGAATATGCTTGAGCATGCGAGCCACCTACCAGGGGATGCCCATGAGAATTTCGCCGACAAGAAGCATCGGTAGACTTTGTGCGAAAAAGACGATGAATATGAAACCAGTAAGAGCGATGAGCGAGCCAATCATGGTTTTCTTATACCCGACACGCTCGACGATGTATCCGATGAAGAGTAGACCGATAACTTCGCCAACCAAAGCTCCATTGGACAAGCCGGATTGCCATGCAGCACTGATTTGGTATCCGCCATCAGGCGAAGGCTCTCCAAAACGCCTCTGGAAAGCAGGAAGTGCCATGAGAGAATTGATGAGCACAATATCGAACCCTTCCATCTGGGTAATCAGGTAAGTATATAGCCAAAAGACACGAGGGGTTCCCTTACGATGATACATGTAGACAGCAGTACGGACCAGCCGATGGCTTTGGGATAGGTCTTGATCCCCTGCGACAGCGTCATGGAGATTTCAGACTGTGTGGCTCTTGCGGCTTCAGCAGCGATGGCGGTATCGACTCTAGCCAGGTGGTGGACATCGTCTGCCGCAATGCTCTCATTGCGTTTGGGACCATTGTGGTCAGAGATGGAGAAGGTTCGTGTGTCGGTCATTGTAGGAATGGTTCGTGACTTGGATACCAAAGAGGATCGTAGTAGACTATGACTGTTGCGTCTTGATGCTTTCTCTGAATAGGAAGTTGACGAGCTTTATATAATAACACGAGTACAAGATAGGCTGTGTCAACTCAGGGATCTGATCCGGTGCCATGGGGTAACTGGTAGTGAACCGGTCGGTAGTTCCCATTCCCCAGCAAGTTGTCAATTCCGAGAGTGCGTTCGAGTCTCGCATTTCTGCGGCGATAAATTATTAGACTTTGTGGCAGAGGCAAAACCATAGAGCGAGCGGTTCATAAACAGAAATGCGGAGAATGCAGCGAGAGAACGAGCGAGAGAACAAGCGATAGTAGTAGCTTAATCACTGTGATTGGTTCGGGATGATATCGGTACGGCCCCTCTGGGGAAAGAGAGGCGGGGTCGAATACGTGGTGGCGTTCTGCAATCGATGCCCGGCCAGAAAGCTACGAGAGAAAGAGCGAGCGAGCGAAGTCGCGATCCACTCACAGATGGTGTCTGGTGGCATATGGCGGCCACAACGCGTTTGGCCGCGAAGGATCATCATGCTAAAAGATGATAACCGTCTGATCTTGGTGCCGCTGCCCGGCCGTAAGAGACCTCCGCCGTCCTGCATTTTATGACTAGATCTCCCACTTTTGTTAGCTTTGCTCTTCTTAAAACTTGCCTGCCAACCTTCTCGAGATACTCACCACACGATATGGGATTCACAAGTGCTCAAGCGAACGGTGAAGTCCGCTCGACAAGTCAACACCCTTGGTGGAAGGAAGCCTCTGTCTACCAGATCTATCCAGCATCCTTCAACGATAGCAATGACGACGGAATTGGTGATATCCCAGGAATTACCCAGAAGCTCGACTACATCCAGTCGTTGGGTGTTGACGTGGTCTGGGTTTGTCCGATGTTAGTGCTGTCCCATCTTTGATATGCTAGATGTAGTGTTTAATCTTCTGAAACAGGTACGACAGCCCTCAAATTGACATGGGATATGATATCTCAGACTACGAGGCTGTCTATCCCCCATACGGTACCGTTCAAGACATGGAGACCCTGATCAACGAAGTTCACGGTCGCGAAATGAAAATCATCCTTGATCTGGTCGTCAATCACACTTCAGATCAACACGCCTGGTTCAAAGAATCACGCTCTTCGAAGACGAACCCAAAGCGTGACTGGTATATTTGGAAGCCTGCCAAATACGACAACGACGGTACACGAAAGCCTCCAAACAACTGGCGAAGCAACTTCGGTGGATCTGTCTGGGAATGGGACGAATTGACCCAAGAATACTATCTGCACCTCTTCTGTCCAGAACAGCCAGACATCAATTGGGAGAATGAAGAAGCACGCAAAGCCATCTACCAAAGTGCGATGAGATTTTGGCTCGACAAAGGTGTCGATGGCTTTAGAATTGATACAGTCAACATGTACAGCAAGCCTGTAGGCCTTCCCGATGCTCCGATCAAGGACTCCGCCGCAGAATGGCAAGAAGCCGGATTGGTCTATTGCAACGGACCACGCATGGACGAGTATCTCGGCGAATTGAACGCTATCCTATCGCAATACAATGCAATGAGTGTAGGCGAGTGTCCATTCACTCCCGATCCTGCAAGAGTACTTGGATATGTCAGCGAAAAGGAAGCTAGGCTCAACATGGTCTTCCAATTCGATTCCGTGGACGTCGGCATGGGAAGTGTCTTCAAGTACATGACCAAGCCATTCAACTACACTCTGGCCGATGTCAAATCTGCGATCTGCCGCACACAAGGCCTGATCGACGGCACAGACGCTTGGACGACAAGCTTTATAGAAAATCATGACCAAGCACGCAGTATCTCCCGCTTCGGTAACGACTCACCTCAGTGGCGCTCACGCTCTGGTAAAATGCTGGCCATGCTTTTTGCATCTCTATCTGGCACACTTTTCGTATACCAAGGACAAGAGATTGGCATGATCAATATACCCAAAGAGTGGCCGATCGAGGAGTACAAGGATGTCGACACCATGAATTACTTTGCAGAAGTCGTTCGGAGAAACCCGGACGATACTAAGGCACACGATGAAGCAAAAGCAGCTCTGCAAAACCTGGCTCGCGATCATGCCCGCACACCGATGCAATGGTCATCGCAAGCAAATGCTGGATTCACTAGCAAGTCCGCAACTCCTTGGATGAAAGCCAACACCAGCGCTCAAGAGGCCATCAATGTTACTGATGAGACGAATGACCAATCCTCCGTTTTGAACTTTTGGCGCCAGATGCTCAAGCTCAGGAAGACACATGCAGAGGTCCTCATTCACGGCACCTTCAAGTTGATTGATGATGACAATCCCAGCGTCTTCTCGTTCACCAAGACCTCACCTGATGCTCAATCTCAGGCTACTGTGGTCTGTAACTTCTCGGACAACGAGAACAAGCTGCCTCTGTTCGACGAATTAAGCACGGCTGACATGTTGCTTGACAACATGTCCGAGGTCTGCACTGAGGACCAGTCGATACTACAGCCATGGGAAGGAAGAGTGTATTTTTCCGACAAGCGTGAACACTTATGATGATGAGATATAGATATCAGAAGTACTATACAGATTGACAATAGAGAGCTCTTTATACAACGTTACAGCTTCACACCCAGTCCCAAGTTCATGAACTTGTCCCACTCCGAAACACAGACCCAAACAAGTGTTTTCACTTTTGCAGATAGGAAAGTCCGCACACACTTTGAAAATGCGCTCGACCCTTCAATCAAACATATCGTGAATGCGAACTAGATTCCCTCCTCGAGTTCTGTCTCCCGCCCCGACCCTCTCTCAAAAGCTGCACATCCGCAAGATGAACATACTTCTGCTCAAACCTACTCCCTTCACTCTGATCCATCTTCCTCTGCAGAATATGCACATAGACCTCCCTCGAAGTCGGTGAAACAGACAAACTCAACAGCAGAGATCGCAGCACCTCATGATGATCACCCGGATGCGATATATTCGAAAACTTTAACGCGTCGAGCAATGAGTATGCGATTTCGAATTGTTTCTCAAACTAGAATGCGTGGGTTAATTCTCCATTCAATTTTGATGTTCTCGGGATTTAATTGGTAGGGGAGGATCTTTTGACTTACGATGCCCAAGCCGTGAACTTGTATCGATATCGGCGCCAGTGTTTTCAAAATCTCACATAGCGAAGACGCAATCTCGACCGGATATCCATATGAGAAAGCGGAATCTGCAGCGGTGGAGGATATCAAACCGAGTCTCAAAGCGGTTTGCCACACCATCAAGCGTAACCATTGTTGCGTGATGAGAATATTCGCGGATTGAACATCATTGACTCCATTGAGATGTAGTGGTTGACATAGATGTTTCTGCAGCTCTCCAAGTTTTTGGGGAGCGGTGTCGGATAGCAAAAGGTCACTCCATGCTCGAATGAAGTTTATGTCGAGAAGAGAGAAGAGGCGAAAAAGGCCACTGAGACTGAGCGATATGGCAGGGTCTTCGTTAGGCAGTGCTTCGCAGGGCAGATCCGGTGGCTCCAAAATGCTGATTGGGAATCTGTCATGTATACAAGCTCCGCGTTCGGTGATGTAGAGTATCGCATATACACGCTGGTACAGAAGCCTCTCTTTCGGATCCAGCGCAGTGTTTCTCCCACTAGAGGATATACCCACATGATGGGCCAGTGTAATAGATTCCCTGAGATAGTACCATGAAGTCTTGCGACACTTGAGATCAAAGTACGTTACAGCGATGAAGAGCGATGTCAGCACATCCTCGATTGAAGCTGTTTCGATAAAACCAACGCTCAAGCGAGTTTCCAGGCATTTTCGGATGTAGTTGCGTGCAGTGGATACTCTCCACTCTGTGCTCATTCCAGGCCAAGAGTTCGCGGTTACGAGAGTCAACGCGCAGATGGACCATATCTGACAAGTCTCTGCCCAACTGCCTTCTCGAGAGCCTGATAGTATCGAGCGAATACTGCTCTGATCGACTATCGGATATATCGGATAAGTGTGCTTGAAGAACAAGTCAACACTACGCTCGACGACTTTGTCTATCTGCAAATGATGCGACGATGAGATCTCCGGTGATAGAAAACTCGCAGTGGCAACGGAGAAGGGACTTTGCTGCTCTGTAGCCAGTTGAGTCGCATGATTTGTTTGTGGCCATGAATAATCGGTTTTTGGGTATGGAAGCTGTCTCGAAGAAGTGGCAAGTACATTCTGAGCAAATTCGTCGAAGGTCAAATACGTGTCGTCAAGAAAGCCATCAGGTCCCGCGTCTGATTCAGTAGGGATGGTATTTCGATCTGTATCCAAGATGCCATCATAGATGTTGTCGAGATCCTCGGTGTTTGGTACAACTGTGTTGTGATTGGAATGTGCAGCTCCAACTGGCTGAGTTTCCCGTACATTCTCGACTTCAGTCGTAGCTCGAAATGGCGTCGGCGTGGCTGTTGACGATTGCGCTCGCAGCCGGTCAATGACAATGCCCCTGCCGGCTTTTGGACCTTTCTTTTTTCTGATGATATCGAAAGTACAAGCTAGATTATGGCTCTGACATCGATCACAGGGCAAAGAATAATTACACCTCACTTTACGTCCACGACATTGATCGCAAGGGCGTAAGGATCCTTTCTTGGACATGTTTAGACTCTTGACTGATCTCTGACATGTTTTCCCGACTTCTGTCTCTGGTTTTCTCACAAAGCACCCTTCCCGGTTGGTTCTCTCATGTTCGTGGGAAAGTGTCGATAATCAACAGAAAATACAAGTAGTCGTTTGATGATTAATGCCCAGGTGTTAATTGAGGGCACGTCCGCCTGCTACAAACTATGGCCGCATCAAACATGACATAAAAGTTGGCCAGACGCTCTCCTTGTTCAGCTTGACACCTAAAAATATTGAAAAACACACTACGCTGCCTTGCCTCCACTGCGATTTTGGTAAGAGGATCGAGATTTGAGCTAATCGCCGTGCCTAGTCATCTCGAAGCGATCGTCCAGTATACACGCTGCCTAGCTTTCGTTACGGGTCACACAAAGCCAATCGAGCTGTGCGAGCAACGCTATAGATACTGTAGCTTTATAAGCCTAACCCCTTGTTTGGCTCAGTGTGCCACTATATCCATCATCTCAAAGCCTGGTTAAGTCATGCACACGCTGCTTTACTTCCGTTGCGGGTTAAGGAAGTCATCGAGCAGTGCGAGCGACGTCGCTCACACTACGGCGATGTTGACCTGGTTCGCGTACTTGGCTCGGACTTGCTCTGGAGACGAGACGATTGGCGGTCCAGGTAACGCTTTTCTTGAAATGACGAGAGACGGACGTCTGCATCGTTGAAACACCTGGCGGTAGGGAAGTCGAAGCCCTGGTCTATGGGAAGCTACTTTAGAGGCGGAGTAGCGGGAACCTGAAGCATGTGAGTGAGAGGGCATGTCATGTAAGAGAATGTGAAAATTAATTTTTGAAGTTGTGTGACAAGAGTCGTGAGGAAGACATCGCGAAATGAAAGGCTTCCAAAGCAAGTGGATGGGGCATCGCAATCCACTCCCTATTGGTAAGGTCACGAAATCAGTGGCGAGAGCGGTAATAACGTAGTCTTGTGCAAGGCGTAGCTTGCGATTCTTGATTAGTGATTCGTGATAACGTCTATGTGCTTTCCAGGTCCTTTGTATTTCTATAGCAATGGTATCCAAGACCATCGATGTACATCCTGGAAGGAGCCCCATTGCATGCTGATAGTCCAACTGGCGGTGAGTGACTTTGATCGCATAGCCTTTGGAGGCCAGCGAATGGCTGTAGAGCGGAAAGAAGGCTTTGGGATGGGTGTTGCTGTCTCAGCTGCTCAGATGTGAGCGGGCGTCCGAGGCGCATGGGCTTTGCTGTTTGTCGATCCGATCGTATCGGCTCTTCTCACTTCTCCAGGCTTGATTCGCCCATTTGGCTTGTTACGCCCTCGACATCGGCCTTCTCTTCCTCAGTAGCCTCGCCCTCTTGTGCCCTTGACTTCTCCTCGTCTTCCTTTCCACCAGCGATCAACAATGTTGCGACAACCTCATCCTTTTCGGCACGCTCTGCCTCGAAGACGGGCAAGTGTCCAGCAGCGTTCTTGACCCAGACGTCTACGCCGCTGTCAATGAGGGCTTTTACTGCTTCGATGTGACCATTGACTGATGCCCAATGCAATGCTGTGTTGCCGGCTTCGTTCTTGCGGCTCAAAACTTCCGTCTTTGTCGAGGGCTCGAGTTGCGAGGAAAGTGTTTTCAAGAGGTCTATGGCGATTGTTGTTAGCGGGGAGGCTTCTCTCATCTGCTTGGGCGAGTCTCGTACCAGCATAACCGTTGGCGGCGCAGTAGTGGAAGGGTGTGTTGCCGTTGTCCTCGTCGACACTGCTCTCGAGCAGAGCAGCAATACTGCAGTTGTGTTGTTGGGAAAGCTGGCCAAGATATTGCTGGAGCTCGGTGCTCTCGTTCGTGCGGGTAAGATAGAGGATATCGTCGACCTCGTCGTCGCTGAGTTGGACTCTGGCTGCTTTTCCGGATGCCATGTTTGTGGATATGTCTTGCGCGGGAGTTTGAATAGAATGAACACCACAAGATTCGAGATTGGCGATTCTTCAAAACAACTTTGGTATAATCAATCGATGCGATATGCGACAAGGATCAAGGTGCTTCGAAGGGTAAACTTTTGGGAAGAATTTCTTTGGGAGGAACCATGCTGAAAACGCGGGGTCGATATCTGATAGAAGAAAAATAGAAAGAAATTAAAAAGTATTCAAGCAGGATCTCATGACATCTGCCCTTTTAATTTATCCCGCATGTGCATCTGCCAGTACTACATACCATATTGAACATCGAAATGTGACCCATCTTTTAATCTCCTCTGAGACTATCGTAGGACCAGATAACTTGACGACAACAAAAAGATGTCGCGCTCACGCTCAGATGATGTTCTCGACGAGCATAAACGTTACGTAAATTGTGCAAGGGCACAAACATCGTCATTTTTGTGACTCAAGACCTTGGAGCCGCGAAAGAGAATTCCCCACGACCAACCACACGGCCGGCATTGGACTTTGACTCGCTAAACATCACCACCTGACATCGCTAACAGTAAAGTTCGCTCTTTGCTGTGTACCTATCAATTCTATAGGAGCATATCGACAAATCCGCAGCCATGTTCCCGCCATCGGCAGGGTACAACCTCGATATCGAGGCCATCAGCGGCATTATGGGTTCCATCTCAATTGGTGAGTGCTGCTATATTCGGCAATTGGCCTTGTTGTGATATTTGAACCTAATCACTAACACAATAATAGCCTGCTGGGTCGTCGTGTTCTCGCCTCAAATCATTGAAAACTTCAGACGTAGCAGTGCCGAAGGTTTGAGCATAGAATTTGTGATCATATGGTTGCTTGGAGATTTCGCCAACATCATTGGTGCTGTCATGCAAAGAGTCCTTCCTACAATGGTGAGTTATGAGCTTTCCTTGTGCCTGACTAAATCCAAAACTCACATCAAACAGATCATCCTGGCCATCTACTACACATTCGCGGATATCGTGTTGCTGGCTCAATGCTTCTACTACCGCGGATTCCATTTCAGAGACCCCAAGCCTGTGAAGCCTTCGGACGTAGAAGAAGAGACTCCTACCGAGCGCTCTGGACTTTTGTCGACCAACGGTAATGGCACCAATGAGCTTCCTCGCACTCGCTCGGCATCATCTTTCGGCGAGCGCTTCGTCAGCGATGGTGTTCACATGTCTCCTGCCAACCCCATGCATCCCACTCCCAAGGTGCAGAAGCCAAGATCCGCCAAGCGCACAATTATGCAGAAGCTGCTCTTCAACTTGACCTGCATTGTCCTCGTTGTTGCAGCTGGTATTGCTGGCTACTACCTGAGCCCCTCTTCCAACAATGCTGGCGAGACCGAGGAGCAGCAAAACGACAGTCTCCACTTCAACATTGTTGGTCAGGTCTTCGGCTACTTGTGTGCTGTACTCTACCTTGGCAGCCGTGTCCCTCAACTCCTCCTCAACTACCGTCGCAAGAGCACCGAAGGTCTTAACGCATTGTTCTTCCTCTTCGCCTGCATTGGTAACTTGACCTACGTTCTCAGTATTTTCGCTTTCAACCCTATCTGCCACCATGGCAAGCACGGACAGAAGTGCAGACCTGGTGAGGCTAGCGCAATCTACGGCAGATATATCCTGGTCAACCTCAGCTGGTTGCTTGGCAGCTTGGGCACGCTTTTCTTGGATTTCGGCGTGTTCGCACAATTTTTCATCTACAGAAACATGGACGAGGATGAGGAAGATTTCGAAGATGTCATCGAGGACAGAGGAAGATCTATTGATTAGAGATATGAACATTTGGATTGGGCCAAAAAAAAAGGGAGAAGGAAAAGGAGGAACGGATCATGAGATTTGATATGGATATGCGTGTATAGTAAGTAGACATCAAAATTTGGTTGGTTGCAATTTTGACAACCTGAGCAAACAACTCATCGAGACCTTATACCATTCAACAGGTCTTTGCAGGCTTATAGATCCTTACAGGCCTGTACATCCCGACCTTTGCCATAAGTACATCTATGGAGAAGCTGGCCGACCAGCGTTGGACGCACTTGTCACAATGTCGGTTCGAAAGACATACCGTGCAATTCCGAACACTTCGTCGAAATGCCTTCTCCGTCCCTAGACTCCTTCCGAGTCTCTTCGCCAGCAACCGAGGAAACCATCCAGTATCCTCGCACGTATCATACCGAGACTCAACATAGTATGGTCTGACCTGATTGCAATAGTCAACGACAAGATTGATCAGTGTTCTATCCCCTATAATACGAGCGTCATACAAACTGACAATCGGCTCAAAAAGATCAACACATGCATCATCAACACTCTTCTCGTCCAGCCTTCTCCAAACAATATCCGTTACTCTCTTACTCAGAGATATAATCTGGTATTCATCTGCAATCAGATAAATCTTCAACAACTCTTGTGAGGGTTTTGCTTGAAACTCTGCGTCGTTGTGGGGGCTGTAGATGTGTTTGATCATCGTATGCATTGTTTCGGGCTCGTGGTCTTCGATGCCGTATTCGGCGACATCTGCGAAGCCGCTGAGGAAGGCGGCTTTGAAGACTAGCGATTGTTGACTCAAGATGCGCTTGTGGGCGTGAATGACCTCTCCGTTGTCAAGTCGCAGTGTTATGTCCGAGGGTCCCGGATGGATCTGAGAGGGAGCGTTCAACATCATGGCTTTGGTGTTGGAGTTCCTACAGTGCTTGCGGAAAATCTGGTCGTCAGTCGCTGCCATCCTTTTTATTCGCGACTTCTGAAGTCAGGATTTTGCTTACAAGTTACAGCAAGTTTCTGTGGGCGATGACCGTCGTCGGACGCATGACGCGGAGGAAAGTGTGCCACATGGAAGACAATGTTCAACATGATCCCTGGATGCTGTCTTCAGAAGCAAATGAAACCGGAAATAAGCAGTACGATCGATTGTGTAGTCTACGCGATGGGGATGCTTTCTGGGGGATTACAGCACTGCCAAATGCATCTTGCCGCAAACCAGCAAGGATGAGCGTCAATAAGGTTGTCAAAGCTACGATGGACCCCCAATGGACCTTGTCAGATATTTGGACTGCATCAAAAATGACCAAAAGCGTGAATGTTTGAGCAAGTTGCTCACGCAAAGTTTTCTGACTAATTTCCCAGGTTTTGGCTCACTATAAATACTGGCAACTTGGCTCTCCGCGCATGCCTCATCGAGTTACAAGAATTTCACCCATCAGCAAAATTGACGGATTACAAAGACGCCATCTTACGAGCTTACGAGCAGGCATGCGACAAATCAGACACTATGACTTGGGTCGACCTCATACTCAAGACCGAATCAAAGCCAGATCAGACGATTCGAGTGATGAAATTCGTGCTGGACCTGTCGTCACCTGTATTCCTTGCAGCTTTCAAGGAGAACAACTTTTCGAATGCCGCCAGCCTCGAGTACGTGATTACTGGATACTCGGAGACCGTGGTCAAATCCGCCATCAGACGTCTGAATGGATATGCTCTTGACGACGTTGAGAACCTCGACGCCGAAGCAATCGAATTTTACATGGAGATCTATCTCTTTGCGAACGAGTATCAGCTGACTTCAGTCAAACGAGATATTATTGAGCGCTTGATATTCTGGATGTCTCATCTCTGGCACAACGACGGAAGCCCACTGGTGAAACACAAGGAGGATAAAAACTATCGCCACAGACCTCTTTTCGAGCAACTATTTGAGAGTATCATCACGCTTTACGACTCGAACGCGTTGTATGACTTGGACACCAGCTACAAGGACAGTCTTCTCATCAGCACGGCACGGTTCTGTGATAAGAAAAAGCCCGGATACGTGGCAGAGAAATGCAAGTCCGCGGATGAGAAGTACAGCGAGATGGCAATGCATATTTCCGCCTATCGAGAAGAATTTCGGGAGCCTTGTTATCTAGACAAGCGCTGTTCTTATTATGATGAGTGTCACTGCGTATTCGGCACCACAGAGATGATAAAGGCAGCTGCAGCACGCCAGTTGACACCGCTAGTATACCAATAGCGATCTCGTCGTCGATACAAAGCTGGGACGTCGAAATTGCGACCTTTTACAATCCAGTAGTCCGTACAGAGTAGAGCAGCAATGGGAGCGAGAAAGATAGCCAACCCCGACATGAAGGTGAGAAGAGAACTCGCGGAATAAACGATTTTCCAGGGTACCATGATCCAGCATGACGTAAACGTGGTGAGAATAACTCCTCAGCGCATGTTGATGTGTTTTTGGAACAGGCTGATCAGGTCATTCGAGCATGAGATGATGCTGGCAGATAAGTTTGTGCCAATCTGCGCGACGACCCAGCAGAAGCTGACGAAGAAAGCTCCACATCGACCACCAGGGCCGTCCCATTGCGCAGCCAGCTCCAGTGGAGACCAAATGTACTCCCCATACACGACCTTGGCACAGGAAGTGCTGATGACTCCAAACATAGACATTAGGAGATTGATTACAGGCAGGAAGAGTGCCTGCCAATATAAACCTCTGCTTGAATGCATGTACCTCGTGAAGTCAGGGATATTGGTCGCCATGGTAGCCCAACCTCCACATTGGGATGAGAAGTTGTTGAGAATAATCCAAGAGCGGGCTGAGCCGGAGGTTGTGTACTCTTGATTCCAGATATCGTCCACGCCTCCGGCCTTGCGTACCATTACTACAACAGTAGCGACACTGACGACTGGAACGATCAAAGTCTTGAAAGCGAAAAAGTACTTAAGTTTGTGAGGAGGCGTCAACAAGATTGGGATCTGAACGCAGAATAAGACGAAATGAGCTATCAACTCATTAGACGTGATGCCGGCGCTCTCGGGTAAGCGGTTGGGTATGCTCAGAAATCTTGGCCAGATAGCTCGGATGATTTGAAACATAGCGGTGCTTCCGGTCCATGACTGAATGGCATGCCAGAACAATGCAGTTGCCATTCGTGTGACAACTGCAAAGCGCGAGAGGTAATAGCCGAATGACGCTCTGGCGACAATCAAATAGGGAATGTGATAGTGAGCGCCGATAGCACCATTGAGCATAAGCGGGATTGCATCAACCATGTCCGGTGATTGCTGTCCAGGTTAGTCATAGATTCAATACGATCTAGAGTGTATCCAACACACATAAATATATCGCTTCCCGCCATGTCAGACCGGCAGCGATAATAGCGCTTGGCCCTTCCCAGCCTTGAGCGTTGAGAGCATCACTGCACCAAAATCCCAAGAGTGATCAAGAGCCCCAAGTTCTTCTCTCGAGAGGCGTGACATCGGAGTCAATATTCGACCAAGTACCCTCATTCGCAAAAGATGTCGCTTGCCTTTCTAGGACCCAACCGTCTAGATGAGCTTTCGTTCTTAGATTGACGACTGTACGGCGCTTGGCGGTAGAAAGTGTCGCTTGAATATCTATCGCCATCGTTCTGGAAGGAGCGGTGCTATGAAAGAATAGATCGGTTTGATCTGTCTCAGCATCGCCCATGTTGTATTTATCAAACCCCGCGAAGGCGCTTCGGGCAACTCTATCATGTTCCTATCTGCAGATGTTGTCGTTAGCGTTATCGCGATTACGATGATTGTATGAGATTTTTAAGCAAAATGGTGAAGATGGGAAAGTGGTCGGGTCGATTAGCCATATCTGTCATGCAAGACCGCACATCGTTGACTTATCTGGATTCTAGCTTGCCCGCACGTTAGATAACATCGACACCACGCCTTGTATATAAGAAGTGACCCTACAGGTTTTTACAATGCTTCATGTCCGCCATAGCTATCACATACAAACCTCAGTCGGATCCTGTACAAAATGACATTTTTTCTCCTTTGCTTTCTGGTCGAAATTGACCCTTGCTGCAGAGCAGACGCCCTTTACAAGGTCTAACATCTGTCGCTTCACGCTTGCCATACCACAACACAAACTCCTCGTGCATGCACTCCGGTTCTGTAGACGTGCGGGCGTGAGCAAGCGCCCCCCACGAAACCTAACATCTCCCGCTCCAGGCTCTACGACAAACCCTTCGTACATCCGTTCCGTTTGTTTTGACATGCGAGCGTGAGAGTCGGACCCGCTAGCAGAAAATGATCTTGGTGACCCGATGCGGCCATACGCATGCTACAAGCGTGGAAAGACCCGGAGGAAGACAAGACCGGTAGGCACGCAAGGGGATGGTCTGATGAGTCCTGATGATAGGCTGATTGGGAAAGAGAAGGAGTATGAGCGAGTTGGGTTGGGTTTTATAGGTGGTGGAAGGGAAGGTTTGGGTTTGGGTTTCACTGTCTTGCAGAATCGAATTGCGCATAATCGCAGCGATATCTTGAAGGTCGACGGAGTACTCGTAGGTAACTTACATGCCGAAGAGGAAAGGTTTGTCTGCGTCCCCGAAGATTCTCCGTCCAGCCACCTCTGAACTTTTAGGCTAAATTCTTCCACCCATGCTTCCATGTTTCCATCCCGCGATGATGATGCAGATCTCGAGTGGAGAAATCGCGGGGATCGTGACATCTCGACTTCTTTTCCCGTGCCCTTGGTCGAACAAAGCTTGAATGGCAGGCATACTTCCTGGCACCTGCCGCGTGCGAAAGCGAAGGCTGGCAGAACTAGTGGAAGTGTGCAGTTCTCATGCCGGTGCCGTAACCGAGACAGGCTGTACGATACTTCTCATAGGCTCTTGTAGATGGACTTGGAGAGGTATAAGAAGGTAGGGTCGTTCTTTCCCTCCCAGTAAGTTTCTGTCAATAATCTCTGAGATTTACACATCATGCCTACCTTTTCACTATCAGCATTGCTAGCCTTGTCCTCAGTGGCATCAGCATGGCCACACTTTGGTCCTCCTAATCCACCTCTTCACCCCCTCCCTAAGTCATCAGCTTGGAACTTGAAGAAATTCACTAGCTTGGTCGCTTTCGGAGACAGCTACACTGACGATTCTCGTCTTGGATACTTTGGCTCTCATAACGGCACCGCTCCCCCAGTCGGATGGATCAGCCCAGCAAACTACCACTCTGCAGACGGCGGTCGTCCTTGGCCTCAATACGTGGCTCAATACTCCGGTGCTAACATCTACAATTACGCTGTATCGGGAGCAGTCTGCAGCAACAATATCACTCCTCGCACATTCTCCAGCATCAATGCCCTATTCCCTGACATTGACGGCTACGAACTTCCTGCCTACCTTGCTGACAGCAAATACGTCTATCCTAATGGCACAAAAGCATTGAACGTGCCTGTGGACTCGACTGTCTACTCCATCTTTATCGGCACCAACGACCTCGGCAACTACGCCTTCATCGACGACAGTCAAGTCGCCAACAAGACCATCCCCGACTACATCGACTGCGTATACACTCAATTCTCCCGCCTTTACGCTTCCGGCGCCAGATACTTTGTCCTTCAGAATGTTTCTCCGCTGCAATTGAGTCCTCAGTATGGTTTGCCATCTAAGGGTGGCTTGAACGCTACCCAGTACTGGCCCGAGAAGCCGGCGAACACGACCGAGGTTTCTGGCAGAATGTTGGAGACTGTCACGACGGTCAACGATGTGTTCAAGTATCGCACGCCATTCGAGATCTTGGTGAACAAGAAGTTCCCCGGTGCTCACTTTGCTCTGATGGATATGTACGGTTTGGTAAGTTTCTCAGCGCCTTCCCCTTGCCTCGAGATATAATTTGCTGATTCAAAGTTGCAGATCACCGATATGTACAATAACCCGTCGCAGTATCTCAACGGCACGAACCCCACTGTCACTGGCTATGTCAACCACTGCACCACAGCTGGCACAAACTGCGTTGCTGCTTCCAACCCTGATTCGTACCTTTGGTATGACCCTTTGCACCCCAGCGAACAGGCCGATCGTGGCTTTGCTAAAGCTTTCATTGATGTGGTCAATGGAAACAGCAAGTGGGCCACTTACTACTCTGGTTAGAGTCGGTGTATATAAATACCCACGAAGATTTTTTGTTATGCGAATCCACACTTTGCGATGACGATATGAATGCACAATGAACCCGGTGTCCTCTCATTCAATCTTCCACAACGCCAGATTGGTCTCCACATATCTGTAGAAAGGCAAAAAAGGGTTTGGTCAAGATCAAATCTGCCAATGAGAGTCCTTCCAGCATGACCTCTCAGCGGACAGTTGTGATTAATTGAAAACTTTCTTGCCTTTTGATGATATGTCATGCAGCATGACTGGGCAAAGAAAGTATCAAGATATCCAAAGCCTAGCTTTCTCTGCCCTGACATGTCTCCCAGTTCAATCGATCCGTGAGCCTTTGTCACAATGCAGAATGGTTTTGCGCGGGACAAAGAGATACAATAAGCAGCTCTCCTCGTCTTTGATTCCCTAGAAGTTAGCGGGATCTGGTGGGTTGAGATGATGCATTTGTCCATTGAATTTGCTTCATAGTCGAAGGCAGGGGGCTGGTTCTGTTTGAGCCCTGTCCTCTTTGTCCTTCGGCTTGATATCAGATGTAATGGGTTATTTGTTGTCTCGGATATCCAGCAATCTTTCCGCGTGCAGCTGTGACACTGAGTATAACATGATGATGTGTGTCACATTGACCAGCGATAAATGAATAGGGGTCGGATGGCAGAAAAGGATGCGGGCCTGATGTCTTGTGCTCTCCTGTATGGTCAACTCGTGGGTCCATCAGCCGGTACAGTGCTGCTTTGACCCTCGACCTGCTAGAAGACATTGGAAGTCGTGTCGAGAGACAATCTTGAGCATCGGGCGCGAGAGAGGCTAACATATGACCACTTCTCTGGCTTGGCTTTTCCAAACCAAACACACCAGGTAGTTTACACTCCTATAATCACATATTCGCTCGCCATTATGAACAACCATACACACCGTCCACTTGGAGCCGGTCATGATCATCTATCTGCGATGCCAGCTGAGATCTTACACGAGATCTTCAAGCACGTTCTCCAGACCCCGTCGCAACAGGTGCTCCCTAATCCCTTGTCGCAAATATCGTCAGGGATCGCACCGCATGTATCCTATTTCCTTTTGAAGAACTGCACAATGCAGCTAGAGTGTCGCCATGAACACTCCCACCATTTTTGGGCCACCTCGCTGTACCGCTCGTCCGCAAAAGGTGACATCCTTCGTCCCTGACCTCCCTACCATCAAAGGCTCGAACGCGCGCTGGAGCAAGTTCCGCCAACTCTGGAAGCATGTCGAGATTCTCAAGGGGGTGGACTCCTTGTACATCAAACTCAACCATGCCGTGGCTTTCAGCATCCTCCTTCATCGCAACCAACCGCCATCCATTACCTCTCACACCCGTCGTCGTCCAGGGTTTCAACCTGATCTGAGGCACTGGAAGGAGCCTGCACGTTGCTCGGTCGAATGGGTCGAGCTCTTCATCGAGAATATGCGCAATCAGTGCACCGAGTACCGGAGGCCCGGCACCCGCGTCGACGATGACCGTGATGTTCACGCTGGCGTCATGCATGAGATGGATCTACGTCAACCCTGGCCTGGCCATCCCGTCCTCTTGAGACAGATAGATCGATCTGTCGCCGTACCCAAGATCCTGAGTCTTGACCAGAGAGAGTCACTAAAATACACCTTCTGTGGACAAAAGTGGGTAGAGGGAAGACGTTTCAGAAAAATCGAGAAGTGCTCTACGAGTATCGCGCAGGGTGTTTCAAAGTTTGGGTTGGTGAACAGATGAGGGAAAAGGCAGAGGATTTTAAGAGATTGGTGAGAATGGAGGAGGCCATGGGGCATATCACAGCAAAGCCCTAAGACGCCACTCGTTCTGAATGGCCTGGATAGGCGCTGGACACCTCATTCGAGAGCACTAGGAGAGCGAGTGACATGACAGGCGAGGATGGTCGCTTCTTTGTTTCGCATGATGCAGGCGCTGCTCTGGGTTGTTGGATCGTGCAATTGAGACCACCGCTTATTCAAGCAAATCGAGATCAGGCAGCCACGTTGAGCATTGCAATCGTCTTTATCGAAACATCCGAACATGTGTTGTTTCTGAAACCACCTTGTGAATTCTTTGTCATGATTTGCCTGTGGGACAATGATCTGAGTCCAGACAAAGCAAACTCCGGCCGTGTAAAGTTGGCTCGATTAGCAACATGTCACAGGCATCGTTTGTCTCAGCTTTTCGTAGATGACACTCGCCTTCTGCTTGGGGCTTCCCTCGAGCGTGACTTCTGTCGGACTGACCCAGCCATCCTTGGTACGGAAGTAGATGCGCTTCTCTTTATCATGCTTGAAGGCCGAAATGGCGCCAGGGTCAAGAGGATGGTTGCCAATCCTGATGATGGGACCCTTCGCTTGAACCTGTTCCCAGCAAGCATCGGTCGTGTCTTCAAATCCATGAAATGTGATTCGCTTCGTGGGTGCGAGGCCTGTATCCAAAGCAAATAATCGGCCAAGCACTCGATTCCTGAGTAGGATCTCGGAGGAAGGCCAGCGGAAGTTGACATGACGGTCTTCTGGTATGATCTTCCGGGCATGACGAGGGTACTCGGCGGACCCGTCCATTTGTCCAAACAGATCGTTCTTTGTGTTCTTAAGACTTCGGCTCGCTGAGGGCGTGATGCTGGTGTCCGTAGCGAAGTTGCCGTTCATGATGTTATTGTAGAGCATGTCAGCGCCGAGAGGACCGATCCAGCCAAGAACCGAGTCTAGGGTAGCCGTCGCTTCATCTGGTATGGATAAGCCGGAAGAAGGAGTCTGGTCAATGATTCTACCCTGGTCGAAATGCTTGGGATGTAGCGTTTGTAGAGTGACTCCAGTTTTGCTCAATCGCCGTAGTAGTGTGTGATGTAGAGGTGCTGGACCAGGTAGGCTGGGTGAATGTCAGGATCACGAATGAGGTTGCATGTTGATTTAGTGCATATTTACTCGGGAAGCATCGAGGGGTGAACGTTGAGACCGCCATACTTTGCGGCGTTCAGAATGCGCGGTGGAACAAGCAAGCCAAAGGAAACTGCGACCACCATGTTGAAAGGTTGATCATCGGTTTGAGGAGGCGTCCAACCAGTGAACGTGTCTATCTGATGTACATTGAGGCCCAACTCAGTAGCAGCTACACTTTTGATTGGTACTACATAGACTGAGCATTTGGAAAAAGACATGCGATGTGGCAAGAACTTACCTTCACGAATCTGCTTCAGTCCTCTGCCAACACGCTTGTCTTTTCTACACACGACATCAATGGAAGCAACCTTTTCAGGATTTTCTTCTCTGATCTTGTTCAGTGCCTTCAGAGAATATATGCTAAACTCGTCAGCGCCGCAGAACAGGACCCGCAGAGGATCATGCTGAGGCTTGTCTGAAAGATAGCGCCTTGACGCTACACAAGATTGACGTGTGAAGTGCCCGCTTCTGGCAGCAAGTGATGCTACGACACTCACTCGCGACAACATTGTTGATAGCTGCTTAAGGTAGTATCCTTGTGGTCGTCAGTAATGGAGTTGGTCGCTGGGCGGAACATGTCAAGCCACATCCGGGAAGCGCACGTGATCGACTTCAACGCCAAGGCTCGCTTGTGATTTCGCCAGCTTTGTGGGAAAAGTTTGCGAAACTCCATCTTCTGTGACGACCTGAAGAGCATCTCGACAAGCAACCGCCCTCTCGCCCAACGACGACGTAAAAATGTCCACCACCCAGAAGACCCAGAAGCCCAAGGCTGGCCGTTCCGCCATCGCCGATGTTGTCGCTCGCGAGTACACCATCCACTTGCACAAGCGTGTACGTTCAGTTTGATGAAGTCCATCAATGGCCGCTCTCCAACATGAGCTGGTATCGGACGGAAGACTGATTCCGGATTTTTCTAATATAGGTCCACGGTGTTTCCTTCAAGAAGCGCGCTCCCCGCGCCATCAAGGAGATCAAGGCTTTCGCTGAGAACGCCATGGTAAGTCGAAGACCCTCTTCCCTGTCTGCGATTGTGTCTTGTATACGCGCAGAGTTTTCCGAATGCGATGCGACTACCAACTCACTTGCGACGCCGCCTTTCCAACTCCAGAGGCTAACCACTTTTCACTTGCAGGGCACTCGCGACGTCCGCCTCGACCCCCAGCTGAACAAGAAGGTCTGGGAGTGCGGTATCAAGGGTGTTCCCTTCCGTCTCCGCGTCCGCATCTCGCGCAAGCGTAACGACGAGGAGGGCGCCAAGGAGAAGCTCTACTCCTACGTCCAGGCCGTCAACGTCAAGGACCCCAAGGGTCTCCAGACCACCGTTGTCGAGGACGCATAAGCGTATCGCCACGGCATGCTGGATTGAACTTGATTGTTTTCACAAAAGGGGGCGCTGGTCAATGGATTGGGAATGAACAACTGTTTTACATTTTTTACTGAGCTGGGATGCATCGGTTTACGGCCATAAACCATCGAGTCACGATATGGCGGGAAAAGCAAAGTACTTTTCTTGTTGCTTCAAAATACCACAACAAATCAGGAAAAACAGTTCGACCCTTCCTGTATAACTTTCCTCTTGTGAATTTCCATCTTGTCCTGAAAAGTCTGCAACGATTCGACTCACGACTTCTTCCTCGTCTATCTATATCCAACAAGTCCCTATTGTCCATGTCGCTGGCATCTCGTTTCCCAAGAATGTATGTTATGTATTTCGAGTCTTTCGTCGTTGGCGATGGCTGTCACCGCTGTATGACCTATGCTCACTGATTCATACTGACAGGCCGACAGCTCTGACATGAATTGGACAGTTTTAGTGCTCTTTGTATGCCTACGACCGAGTGTTGATTGTTGCGAGGTCAGATCGTCCCAGCTCGATTTCGGAACCGTCGATACAACGTTCACACATAAAGATCACAGCTGCATGATTCAGCAGTACGAGGGGTCTAGATACCTGGTTATTGGTAAATCAGCCGTTGCTATATGGCTGGACTCGTCCTTGCGAAACCACTGATTCATGGGTCACCTCTTTTAAGGTGAATTTTTAGGGTTGGACACAACGTCTACTGGTCGATGACAATTCTCCGAATTGTTGGTTCTTGAATCAGAAAAGATGAATCATCCTAACCTATCTTTGAGATCTGTTTGCTGAACAGACAAGTTGCTGCAACTTGCACGTTTGATGCAGGCTACCCACCCTCTGCTCATAACGATTCCACCAACGACTTCCGCGGCTTGGCGGTGAGACACTTACATGCCTCGCTGCTCCATCCCAGTCTTCTCCGAGTCAGAAGATCAACGAACTCGCTTTCGCAAGTAACGGATAGCTGTACTGCAACAGTTTTGATGGCGACAGGGCAACCACTAGTCGTCATGGTTCAAGCTTGTCGGCTCATAGAGCCCATGTCCTCTGTGTTATACCTTTCTGTTCAATATCATCCATTCAAACTTAACTTCCTACCAAGCGGTTCACATCCGGTCTCCGAAACTCTGATAATACACGCAATCGATCGTTTGGAGACTCCAGGATGTCCTCTGCCAATTCCATCTTGACACGCCTTGCAGAAGTAGAAGCTGAAAAGCACCTTCTCCAATCACAACTCTCTTCTGTTCGCAACAAGAATAGAAGTCCAGAGAGACCCAAGAGACAGACGGTCTTCCTCCAGAGCTCAAAGGACGTCAAAGCTCCGACATCAACACTTGACAAAGTCACAGGCTGGCTCAATCATGACAAGCCTGCACAAAGATCATCGCACTCACCTCTATTGGACATCTTCACACAACACGAGCGCTATCATGTGGTCTTTGACAATATCTATCAACGACTAGAGATCAAGGACATAGTTGCTGTTAGTCGAACATGCAAAAGGCTATCATCCTTCTACAGCAACATGTTGCCCTGCCGCTGGAACATAAATCGACGACTTGCACGATTCGTGAACGACCCAAAAGAGTTCAGGTCACGACTAGGACAGGCAGATGCCTTGATATCTGGAACATTTGCTCTACTGTTCTTTGCGCAGTTATTCTGGCTAGACTCTGGACTCGATATCTACGTACGGCAAGGAGCCAAAGCAGACACATTGATTCGATATATTGGCGAAGACAAGAGCTATGAATTTGATCACAGTTATGGATGGTCAGACAACGATCAACATCGCACCCTCACCAAGGTAAGTCTTTGTGACTCTGTTTCAGAACTCCACGCTCACAAGACAAAGGTTCTCATCTTCCGAAGGACGGTACCGCCTGGATCACCACAAATCAGATTCCACCTGACTCGAACGCTACCCTTGCACAGCATCTTGACTGATTGCGCTTTCTCAACTGCTCACGTCAACATCATCACATGGAACAAGGCTTACTGCATGTTTCCGAACGTCACCTTCATCGATCGCCGCATGTACTTTCTACACAATCCGGATGAAGCTCTTGGACAAATCTTGAGCAAATACTCGGCCCATGGGTGGCGTACATCAGAATGGGTAGACTACGATCAGACTAAGGGGTGTAACAAGCCAGGGATACGAGAGAACTTTCGAAGAGTAGGCGATTCGTCTTCGTGGGTTATACCTCTTAACCTTCACAAAATACGGACACCTGAAACTTCGGACTCGATACTAGAGAGTTGCACCTTCCAAATCTTCCCCGATTCTGGACCCCAAAAGTCACGCCATGCTGTCACAGGACTCAAGACTTTCAGCATAGGCGCACAGATCTTCTCATGCTGCATGCTAAAGCATAATTACACATTCCACACGCCAGATGCCAGTTGGAGCAGATTTCTTCGAGAAAACCTCAGTCGAATGATTATGCTCGAGATACTCAAGACTGGAGATGCTGATCTCATTGCCAGAACAAGGCAGCCAGACTTTATGCTCGGCGATCACAAGTGTTGTCCACTGCTACGCACGAGACCACGATTCCAAAGACCCGAAGGCTGGGAGTATGTTGACCACATGATACCTTCTTGGCTCGACGAATGGAAATCGGCTCGGAGAAATAGAACAGGCAGTATCGACCTGACGCCACATCCCTTGACTGTCATCCGCTCGAAGAAGCAGCCATGCAATGTACCCCAACCATCGGATCTTTCCTCGCCACCTCCCTTACTTCCTCCACGCGCAAGAAGTATGACAACAAGCAGGTTGCCATCCAGGACAGTACCACCTCTGAGCTCGAGAAGTGACCACTTTCCTCTGTCGCTCAGAACGACTCAACAACCTCCCCCGAGGCTCCCTCGGTCATCGTCGATCAGTCACATGAACATGCCACAGACTGTAACAACAAAGCTACCAGCTCTGAAGCCATCGCCACGTCGTGTTGTCTCCGCTCAAATTCAATCTTCAAAATCCGAATCCATGCTCTCTCATAAAAAGTCTGCTTCAACACTTTCCTTCAATACTCGACCTAGCCACATTCCAGCTCCTGGTAATGTACGACCGACTCTACACCCACTTTACAGGACTGCAACATCACCTCAGAATACAAAGTCCAGTAGATCATCTCAGACTACCACACCGGCGACATCGCCTCAGAAGCAAAAAGGCGACTACTTTTCACTCATACACAGACGACCCAAAGCTCCCATGCCTCCACCTCTCATACTATCTCCGACCAAACTCGGCCCTCTGATGCCTGATCTCCTGACACCGCCCCCCGACATGCCACTGCCCGACGTCCCTAGCGAGCGTCAACCAAAAAGATCTCCTCTGCATTTCCCATCACATCTACCCTGGTCGCCCTTTGAAAAGAAGTCACGCGGTCTACCCAGCAAATCTGGCTGGATAAGCGCTGCCTCATTGAGTTCCAGCTCGACCGGGCCCGAGAAGATGATACCTGGAGAGATGAATTGGATCTGAGATATCTTGGTATTCTTTCCATTTGTTTTTCTACAACTATTTATTATACAAAGGCCTTTTTCATACACTACGCACAAACACTTTTCTATCTGAGTTTTTCATATCATCTGACCCTGGTTCATCGAAACCTCTCAATCTCTGCACCAATTCATCGTGTTTGGATTCACTATTTTTTCCCCGAACAGTAGTTTATTCGCAGTTTGCATCTCATACTTGTTGGATATTCCGTTGACGTGTCCTTGGGTGTTCGATCATACCTGCCTCGAGGAGATGGGATAGGTGATACGATCAAGTCATCAGGAGGTGATGAGAAAGCACCAGCAGTAACAAAAGCCAAGAAAAACAACAAAGCATCCTTGTCAAGAAAACAACACACCTAACGAAAGCAAAACCAAACCAACAATCTCACAAAAAAAGCTCATTAGAATATATAAGTGTAATCATAAACACATAAAAAAGCCCCCAAAAGAAACTTCCCCATGCTTTCTTTTTCCCCCTCTCCACTTGCTCTCAACATGATCTTCATGATTGTTATATCTAAACAAGATATCTGTATTCCGGATTCAAATCTCCCATTTCCGTTTTTTCGTATTCGGTGAGACCGACATCGGTGGCGGTTTTGTCTCGTTGGCGGTTTTGGGATATGCAGGCGAAGTAGTAGGCGATGCAGCTTACGATGCTCAAGCAGGTGAAGGCGATGCAGATGCTGTAGCCGGGTTTGTACAAGGGGGCGTCCTTTTTGAGGAAGGAGAAGACGGCGATGATGCCTGTGGTGTTGAGGTTAGTGAACATGTCCGGAGAGGATAGGAGAATTTGGAAGAGGAAATGGAGGAGGATGGAGTATGCACTTACCACCAATGTTGCCGAATGCCACTTGCCATGCTGATCCGACACTTCTGCGGTGATGTCCTCCCAGGTTCATGTTGAAGCAGCACACTATAATCGGCATGGCGGAATAACAACCCATGGCCACGAGGAAGAGGGCTGCGTATTCAAGAGGCCTGTTGTCATGTACAGAGAGCAAGATGGCGAATCCAGTGATGGCTACACAGATAGCGAAGATTGCATAGCCCAAGCGGTGGCGTGTCTTGTCGGAAATCCAGGCCAAAATCATGGCAAAGGCGAAAGCGGCCGCCCATGGGGGTACACTGTGCAACTGTGTCTGGATCTTGCTATAGCCATAGCCGTTGACAATAGACGGCGAGAAGTACGCATAGCTGTACGCCGGTACGATGAGTCCAAAGTACATAAAGCCTCCGAGCCAGATCTTGTAGTCCTTGAAGACATTGGCGACATCTTTAGCGCCCATTTTGCGTTCCACGGCCGAGGCACCTTGTTCGCTGCGGAGACGGTTTGTGACGAAGTGCTTCTCCTCCGGTGTAAGCCAATTACTGTCTTCGGGGAAGTCGGGCAGGACGAAGAAGAATGCTGCGCTGACGACACAGGTGAGGATGCCTTCGAGGATGAAAATCCATCTCCAGCCTTGGTATCCAGCAATTCCGTCCATCTTTCCAATGGCTGCAGCAAGCAGACCAGCGAATGCACCAGCAAGAGTAGTGCTCGAGAAGAAGAAGCTGTATCTTCTCTGTGCTTCCGTTCTCAGGTACCAAGTGCCCAAGAGGTAGAAGCATCCGGGAAACATGCCAGCCTCGAAAAGTCCCAGGAAGAAACGTGTAGCGAGCAAGCCAGAATAATTTTGTACCACTCCTTGCAATGTTGTTGTGAGGCCGAACAGGAACATGCAGCCCGAGAGCCAGACATGTGGCTTAAACTTCTTGAGCAGAATATTGCTGGGGATCTCGAAAAGAATATACGGTACGAAGAAGATGACGAGGGCGGTGTTGTATTCGTCACCTTCGAGATGTAGGTCCTCGGACATGCCTGCGACATTGGCGTTCGCGATGTTGACTCTGTGAGCATATCTAGTCAGGATGTGTTTTCTATTTTCCCGAGGCCTAAGCGCGACTCACCTGTCCAAGAAGGCGAGCAAGTAAAGGATACACAAGAATGGTACGACGTGAAAATCAATCTTCGACACCAGCTTGCGCTCCGTTGTGTGTGGTGGGCAGACGAGTGCATCGTCGTATGACATGCCTCTTTCGCGGTCGTCGAATGAGGCTGGCGAGCCGCCATCAATGTCCTCTGATTTCATCGAGTCAGTCATCTTCGATGCGCGTGTCGCAATGGCGAAGATAGTCTTACTCTCTCGATAACCCATGCTGGGCAAGGCTTCTTTATATATTCAATGCTTTTCAAGAGTGAGGTAGGTCCGAAAGATCAACTCGGCCGTCGACGAAATGAGTAATCGCACCGCAAAGCAGTTACGTGCGATACAGCGACTCGAGCTTATAAAGATGGAAACAAAAAGGTGAGAGAGAAGATCAACGAGATGTGGAAAGATGACTGTACTTGTGCCCTTTCCATTCTTCCGACACCGCGCATATGAATGCGAGGTCCTCCATCCTGCCACACGAATTCAATCGTTTGACCTAGCAAAACGACACATGCAGGCCTTCAACTCGCGTCTCTATTCGTTCCCATTTTCCAATCCATCTCCCCACAATAATGATCGACACAGACTGTATGGGGCTATCCTTGGCGATGACGGCGGAATCCTTCCGTAAAGGGTTGTAGCAGTCGCAAATTCACCGCCGTGCACTACTCAGTCGGTAAAGCGCTAAAGCAGATCTCAATGACGTTGACGCTGTGTTTTTCTGCTGGGAAGAAGTGCTTTCATCAGTTCAAATGCTGCTTGTCTTGAGGGCGGGCTCTGGCGGGCTCCGTCTCTGTATATTGATGTTGTACCGAAGGATTGGATGGTGGCTTCAAGAAGAGCGATATTCGCTGACAAAATGATAGGTTGCGCCGATCTCGGCAAGTCCGTTCGTGTAACAACACCTTCCTATTTCTGCCTCGGCATTGTGCCTTCTTTGGGTTGTACAAGATACTCAGAGACGTTCACTCCATCGTCGAAGTTAGCTGTCAGCTGAATATTCGAATGCTATCACGTATAGCGGATATACTCCGCTCAACAACGTATCGGGCAGTGGGCACTGCACTAGTCTACATGCTTAGTAGCGGCGATTCTTGTAACCTTGGACGCTCTCTAATAGTCACATAATACTCCCTGCTGCAAGATGAACACATCACAAAGAACAAGTCAGCAAGGGTCGGCCACTCGAGCCTGCCTACATTGCAAGAAGCGGAAGAGGCGATGTGACAAACAGCTCCCAACATGTTCGAGCTGCAAGTGGTATGTCATCTTCTCCGCAAGCTCTTCCACGATATGCTGAAGTGCTCTCGAGGTTGTTAGCCACTTGTCAGTATGAAATGCCTATCTCTTCCGCCTCAGACTTCGTAACTCTGGGTAGCTCTCGAAGTGGCCCGTCATCATTGCCTTGGGTGTACGGCGAGCCTAATCTGGTTGCGACTACAATTCACGATTATGCGACAAAGCTATTTGCATCAGTACAGCGACTTGATGCGATCCTGTTTGATTACTTCTCGCGTGTACACCAATGGATGCCGTTTATCTCGCGACAGCGGTTCTACGGACGACTGTCAAGACTTTCACATACACCTGATCATAGCTTTGTTCTCCTGATATGTTGCATGCACTTGATACTTTGTATTCCCCCACAGGTGGAGAAGAGCCCATCTCGGTCTGTCGAATATATGGAGGTCAAACGCCTACTCGCGCTGGCTGAATCTCAAGGACCACTGACGACTGATCTCGTACAATGCGGCCTGATAGTGGCGCTGTATGAGATGAACCACGGTGCATTTGACGAATCATATATGTCGCTCGGGAAATGCACTCGGGTTGGTATTGTTCTCGGCTTGAACCAGTTGCAAGAACGGGAGCATGCGTCGCAAGACAGCTTGTATGTTATGTCAGAAGAGAAAAGAAGGACTTGGTGGTCAGTCATTATCCTTGAAAGGTATGAAGGCTCCCCCACTGTCTGCAGTATGCGTTCTAATGAAGTCCAAGAGTTCTGCGACTGCAAAGACCAGAATGGCCGACCGCTGTCAGGGATCCAAGCTCGAACGATCTTTTACCAATGGACGACGCCGAGTGGGATCAACTTCGTCCTGATGACTCCGGCGCACCGACTCAACATATGTCGCAGAATGGTTCTCTGAAAGAATATCCCAGGGCTATGTTATCACTCTCAACGCCTTCACAGGTTCGTGTAGGATACTTTGCGCGTCTGGCGCAAGTCTCACACCTTCTCGGTCTGGTCTTGAGGAACAAGTTGGATCCTACACCCGATGAAGCTTTTAATGCACAAGAGACTCAACAGTTAGGACGAACCACAGCTGTTTTCGCGGAGCTTCTGCCAAAAGAAGCCACTGCTGCAGACTGCTCCCATTATTGTGGCCCCATCGCAATATTGCAGAGGTACTTGGTATACTGGACCTGAAGACTGTAGCTTCCGCTGACGAGCGTAGTGCGCAGCTCATCCTGGAGCAGGCTCACATCAGGAATGACCTCTTTTCTGACTTCAACCTTGCTACCAAGGTTCTCTGCGCCGAGGTGATTCGGCTGGCTGAACAACTGAACATCGAGCTCGCTGAGACGCAAGCCGATCTTCTACGCCCTCTAGCCATCTATTCTGTCTACCAGGTTGCTCAGATCTATGTCCGACAGTATCGAAGAGATCCCAGCCCCGACTATGAAAATGGTATTCATACGCTCTTAAAGACACTGGGCTTCTTTGAGCAACGGTGGAGAGTCGCAGGTGAGTTGTTCCGATACTTTCAGGCCTAGTGTATCGCAACTAACGTCCAAGTAGGCCTGTACAAGGCCGAGATCACGTCAACGATTGGTCTGCCCAACATGAGCGTGTGCAGTGATACAAGCGAGGGCTGAGACCCGTAGCAGCACTCCTGACGTACGCCACCAGTGCTGCGAATCTCTTCCTTTGGATCGTTGCCGTGTTGTTGCTGCGAGTGCTATGGTTGGGGACTGACCGGCTCGATCCAATGAAAAACAAGATTAAAGATAACGAGGAATCCTGCATCTGATTAGATGCGGGTCATTGAACCGACATAGATTCCATAAGCTCAATGCTTGGGATCAATTTGTTATCTCGACATGGACTTGGTGATTTGCTTCTAAACTCCGTCTCGGACACTCGGTCTACATGAGCTTTCAATAAGGCATTATTCCAGGCAACTGTATTCGCCTGCCATGGGTGGAGCTTGGTCGAGACAGGGAGCGTAAGCTAGAGCGGAGCGTGGAGTGGGCGCTAGAGCGGAACTTCAAGCGGAACTTCAAGCGGACGCTAGAGCGGACACTAGAGCGGGTCCGACGGGCATCTGCATACATCTCGAAGACCAGTATCTCTTTTGCACCAAAATGATTCATCTCGATGTATGATTGCTGCACCATCTCATAAAATGGGCCCGCACCTGGAGTCATCAGGAATCAGGTATATAAAGCAAGCATTCTCACCTCGAAAGTGATATCCTCGGAATCATCATATCCACTTAGCTTGACTTCAAGAAGGCACTCCTTGATCCAACTCTACTTCCTACCTTTGAAACATGCCGAAGATCCTTATCCTAGGAGGCACGGGCTTGTTGGGTACTGCCCTCGCTCAATCCCTGCTACGCGCAGGCAACAATACCGTCTTTGTACAGACCCGTGCTGCTTCGAAGAGGGGAGCAATTGTTGCCGCCGAGATGACACCTCTGGTCTTTCCTCTCGAAGACAAGGCAGCCTTGAGATCTGCACTGGACACATACAACATCGACACAGTTGTCGACGTCTCTCAAGGCTATCAACAGGCCACCTCTATTCTTGAGACAGTCGTCTCTGTTGCCAAGGATCGACAGGCTGCTCTTGCCAGAGAAGGAGCCATTGGACCCAAGCTTGGTTTCGTCTACACTTCCGGCATAATGGTGCACGGCTCTCCAGCTGAGCGCGTGTCTGATCTCTCACCCGTTGGCAACAAGCTCGCATCGGACAAGCCAGCAACCATGGTATCTTGGCGCCCATCCCACGAACAGGCTGTCCTCGCCTGTCGTGACTTCCTCAACACCGTCATTCTCAGACCTGGCATGCTCTATGGCCGCAACGCCTGGAACTTCGGCGTGTGGTGGGGTCCTGTCGCTGCACTCAAGGCCAAGGGTGGTGAAAAGCTCTCTATCAGCGCTGACAAGTCTACACGTGTCTGCCTTGTACATGTCGACGATGTTGCATCGGCTTTCCGCGCTGCCATTGATCGCCTGGATGGCCGTCTGGGTGATTGGCCTGTATTTGATGTTGTCGCAGAGACCATCAGCCTCGAGTCCATCATCGAGGGGACCACGGAGGCTGTTGGCCTCAAAACGAGCGTGGACTTTGCCGGGACCGGCGGAGATGTCTTTCTGGAGGCCATGGGACTACGCGCAAACGTCGACTCCTCACGCGCTCGGACAGTACTTGGATGGGAGCCGAGAAGGCGAGACTTTCTGCTCAACGTGGGAACGTACTATGCGGCTTGGGAGGTTGCCCAGTAGCTTTCAGTAGACATTTCAATGCATTTGCTTCGATAGGGCCTCAAGTCCATGCTCACAGTCTGGTCAGCGCTTCAATGGTGATGTTCGGAGCTCAGGCATGAACCTCGTTACCTGTGCCAACAATAGAACGTGAGGAGCATGCGAATTCAGAGAACAAAGTGATTTGTGAATTGGCATCAAAGGAACCGATCCGAGATTTGTACAGGAAGAGAGGTCGGCTCAGCGTCATCCGGCTTGCACATCCAGCAGCTGGGAAGGCATTTAGCTCTACGATACCGGCGAAAAGCAGCCATACGTCCGGTGAAGCGTGGATTCATTTCGCACATCCAGATTCGATGTTCAGGTGCTATCCAGCCCAGGGTCATCTGAAGCGTCCTCCTTGGTTGATGAATTTGCTGACCAGCATGCGGGTCGATCTCCCCACGCGAACTCGACGATCTTCTGGAGAACGAACATCCAAGATCGCTCTGAGGTCTCCAGGTCTGATAATGTTATGACAACCTCAGACTTACATGCGCTTATGGCCAGCAAGACAGAGAACGGTTTTTGTACTCAAAGATGAGTGTTTGCAGTAGTGTTGGAATTCATGATTTTTGGTCCGATGGGAAACATGGACAGTGGTATAGATGCTTGTTGCGACAAAAAGATGTGATCACGCTGTTGAAACACGCCATTCCTGACCATCCAGTGTTAGGCAAGTTGTCCCGGATGACTGTGATTGCATGTCCGCATCGGAGAAAGAGATCCATCGCGAAACGCGACGATTGCCGTTGCGAATGCAGGAACGCGCGAGTCGGCGTTCACTTTTGACGGTGTTTGTCCCTGCACTGCGGAAGTTGCCAGCAGGTGGCCGACCAATCATGGCGCACACGTTGCAGCTTAACCGCTTTATCCATCAAAGTCTTTGTCAACATAAAAAATTTGTATGGCAAACGCCGCTCATCATGGACACTTTTCTGCAACAATTGCTCGTCGAATCGTAACACGAAGGAGACGGCTTCGATTCTGGTGTCTCTTGTGTTTACGCGACTTAGGGCAATACAGCAACAGGCATACCGAGGGCCGATAGCATAGATAAGGCCTCGATGGTGGGTCTGGATGTTGCCGTCCGGGAGTCCCTTATCGAATCACGGCGAAGGCTTTGACAACTTTCTGTCAGCGACAATGAGCTCTTCATGGCCCATGCGCTATCAGATCGCGGCGGTCCCATATATTATTGACAAGTCGCCGGGAAAGCTACAGCTCCTTCTCGCTCCTGTCCTTCTTTCTTCCCTTTCTTGTGATACCCTGAGTGTGTTTGTCTTTTCTCTCCTCTCTATCCTAATTCCAATACATACACAATGGCTTCCGCTGCCAGATCTTTCACCCGCGCTCTTCGCACCCCCGCCGCCTCTTCCTTGAAGAGAAGCGCCACCTTCGTCCCTCGCACTACTTTTGCCCAGCAGGCACGTCGTGGTTACGCTGATGCAGCTGGTGCTAAGAAGGGCGGCAATGGCCTCCTCATCGGTGGTCTCGTTGCTGCTCTTGCCGGTGGTGCTGGTTTCTACTACATGAACGGTGCTGAGCAGGTCAAGGCCGCCGGTGTCTTCACCCCCAAGCAGGAGGACTACCAGAAGGTCTACGACAAGATCGCTCAGCTCCTTGTTGAGCACGATAACTACGATGACGGCTCTTACGGACCCGTCCTTGTCCGTCTCGCCTGGCACGCCAGTGGTACCTACGACGCTGAGACCAAGACTGGTGGCAGCAACGGTGCCACCATGAGATTCCCTCCCGAGGGTGACCACGGTGCCAACGCCGGTCTTCACGCTGCCCGCGACTTCCTCGACCCCGTCAAGAAGGAGTTCCCCTGGATCACCTACTCTGACCTCTGGACTCTTGCTGGTGTCGCTGCCATCCAGGAGATGCAAGGCCCCAAGATTCCCTGGAGACCCGGCCGTAACGACCGTGATGTCTCTTACTGCACTCCCGACGGCCGTCTCCCCGACGCTTCCAAGGAGCAGAAGCACCTCCGCGCCATCTTCAACCGTATGGGCTTCAACGATCAGGAGATTGTCGCTCTCTCCGGTGCCCACGCTCTCGGCCGCTGCCACACTGACCGCTCCGGTTTCTCTGGTCCCTGGACCTTCTCCCCCACCACTCTCACCAACGACTACTACAAGCTCCTCATGGAGGAGAAGTGGGCCTACAAGAAGTGGGACGGCCCCAAGCAGTTCGAGGATGTCTCCACCAAGTCCCTCATGATGCTTCCCACCGACATGGCCCTGATCAAGGACAAGAGCTTCAAGTCTTACGTCGAGAAGTACGCCAAGGACAACGACGCCTTCTTCAAGGACTTCTCCAACGTCGTCATGAAGCTTTTCGAGCTCGGTGTTCCCTTCGAGACTGAGGAGCGCATGACCTTCAAGCCTTCCGAGTAAACAATCTTTCGATGCCCATAAGACCATCAACCAAAAAAAATAAAAAGGAGGGAATAGAAACATACAATGGCCCGGATACACTACTAGACGCTGCTTCGGCCAGAGCGCATCACGACTACAACTACAACTACAACAATAGACCGTGCTGGATAGCATCTCTTTCTCGATGATACCTCGATTCCGCATCTAAAGAAGTGGATGCTTGATTTTTCTGTTACTTGGGTTTTGTCTTGTTCATTTAGCGCTCTTCTTTTCTTCTCATCATCACAAAATCAAAAACTTCATAACCAAAACCAAGACTTGACGTTCAGTTTGCCTTTAGCCATGCCATGCCTGCAAGGCACCATAACCTTAACTCTCTTTGGTTGTGTTCCGCGTGCCGTTGCAGGATCATGTTTATGAGGCGTTCGACCCCGCTCCTCAAGAGAGACTAATCAGTTCCGGAACAGAGATTGCGTATGGAATTACGAGTATATATATCAAAAGGTAAGATGTTTTCAATACTTGTCCACTAAGAGCGGGTGGTTCCTAGGCAGGATTGGTTTGTGCATCTTTGGAAAATTTGCCCCTGTCATCATGCTTCTCAGGTCGCCCTGTCTACAGATATCTCGACCTTCTCTGTTAGCCTCCCTGCTCATTCATGGTAGTTTCGAGCATTCGTGTCATATCTGTTGTCTATCATGCCTATCTCTTAATTTAATTTGAGCTTAGATACTGTGGAGAGCAGGTTGCGTTCACGAAATCTTCAGTGTTCGGATTTTCCAATCCTCACGCTTGGTGTCAGTACGAAGCAACCCCACGAGACTTGAGCGATCTTGTTCGACCAGCAACAGGGCGTAAGTTACAATAGTTATAGGAACCAAGCTGTCTTCACCGTCCTAGACCGCTCCTCTTTTCCTCCTCCCCAGTGCGCCTCTTACTCAAGTCCCCAAGCTGTGCGCGAAGCTGAGCAACCTGCTCCCCATCTACCTCAACATCACCTCCAGCATCCTCACCCAACGCTCCCATATCTCCCTCATCCCCAGCACCAGCCAAACTCCTCTTCAACCTCTCCACCATCCCAACATCCACACCCTCCTCATCCCCATCCACCGCCTCCGCCATCTCCTTCCTCATAAACACCCTTTCAAACCCATCCTCCTTCCACCTACCCACCTCTACATACCCAATCTTCTCATACAACCCGATATTCTCCACCATCTTGACATTAGTATACAATTCCAATTTCTTCACCCCCAAATCCCCAGCCAAATCTTCCGAAAACTTCATCAACAGTTTTCCGAATCCTTGGCCTTGGGCACTGGGATCGATGGCTACATTGTTGATTTCCAAGGTTTGGATTTTGGGGACGAGGCGGAAGGAGATACAGCCGATGATGGTGTTGGAAGGGGAGGTGGAGGTGGTGCGAAGGATGAATAGTTTGCGGGTGGCGATTAAGAAGTCGTAGTTTGCGGTCATGGGGGCTGGGGATTTGCCATTGAGGCGGGTGAGGTAGGGGTGGTATGCCGCGTAGACTAGGTCGTTTATGCGTTGGAGGTCGCGGTGCTGGGCCACTTCCACTGTGCCTTGGGGGTAGGTCTTGATTATGACGTCGGTGGTTGGTTGAGACATCTTCTGACTGTAGGCTCGAAGGAAATTATGTGTCGCTTGACGGGCAAAAACTCGCAACGGGTGCATGGATCCTGCTTCCAAAAAGTTTGGACGGAAGTTGATGGTGTTATACTAAACATCAAAATGTGACTCAGAAGTCAAGTCACACCTGCATGAGATAAGCACTTTGAAAATAAGGGTCCAGATACCGAATCGAAATTGAAAGATGAAAATGTTGAATATATTGACAGTCGTGATATCGCTGATATGCTAAAACGCTAGAATGAAATTACAAAATGCTTTTCTTCGTAAGGAGTCATCTCATGACAGCCAAGACCAGAACTTGCCGAAGAAAGTTGTTGGTACTGGCTCCTCGAAGACCGCTTCGTCGATCTCCTTTCTTCCTGAGTCAATGTCGGCCTCTGACGGTCTAACAAATCTCGGTCTGACAATAGCCTTGTGGCCAATGTAGAGAACAGCGAACAAGATCAGACTGATGTACGCGATGAAGAAGGCAGATGTGTCCCAGGGAATGAAGGCGGTGAATCCTTGCGTGAAGATGATCAGGACCCAGAAGAACAGACCATAGTAGGTAAACCATGGCTGGAGCATGGCCTTGTACGGCAGTGTATCTCTTGAGATACCACGGTTCTCCAGAATCTTCATGAAAGCCAAGTGGGAGACCAAGATACATGCCCAAGCAATAAAGCCTGCAACTCCGGAAATCTGGATGAGCCAGTTGAAGGCAACACTTCCCGCCGACGAGACATTCATGAAACCGAGGAGGCCAAACAGAGAGGTGAATCCGACAGCGTAGACGGGCACATCACCCTTGGTGAGCTGGAAAAACTTGGGAGCGAAACCTTCACCAGCAAGTCCAACCAAGATTCTCGAAGCCGAGTAAACGTTCGAATTGGCAGCGCTCAACACTGTGCAGAGCAGGACGGCGTTAATTAAACCAGGCAAGGTCTTCACGCCTGCTAGTTTAGCTGCGATGACCAGAGGCGAAGCAGTTGCATCATCACCACCAGCTCGCAATTGCTCATTGTCGTAAGGAACCAGAAGACCGATGAAGAAGATGGTGAACACGAAGAAGAAGATGATGCGGAAGAAGGTCTTGCGAATAGCCGAGGGGATGGTCTTGCGAGGGTTGTATGTCTCGCCTGCAGCTACTGCGACCAATTCTGTTCCAGAGTACGAGAAACCAGCTTGGATCAGGACAGACCAGAATCCAACGAATTTGGCCAAGGAGGTACTTCTACCGCCATCAACGAGGTATGGTGCAAAAGCACCAGGGCTTCTCCATGTCTCGAAGCCCAAATATCCTTGCTGACCAGCTCCTGCATCGATGCAGATGGCGAAGATCATAAAGCCGAGGACGGTGATGACCTTGATGAGGGCGAAGTAGAATTCAATCTCTCCGTAGAAGCGTACTGGCAAGAAGTTGAGAGCGGTAATGACGATCCAGAAGCAGCCAATGAAGATGGCTTGACTCAAATCAGGTCGCCAGTATTGAATGATGATACCACTTGCTGTGAGTTCGAGGGCGTAACACGAAGCCCAAGCCCACCAATAGATCCAACCCATAGAGAAACCCAGCGAAGGGTCGACGAAACGACTGGCGTATGCGGTGAAAGCTCCTGTGACGGGAAGGAATGCGCACATCTCTCCTAATGATACCATGACGGAGTAGACAAGTGTACCAACGAAAGCGTATGCGATCAGGGCTCCAGCTGGACCTGCATTGGCGAGGGCTGTTCCGGAACCGATGAACAATCCAGTACCGATGGTGCCACCTGATCTATGTCAGTCGATGAGACTTGTATAAGATAATTCAATGTGCATACCAATTGCAATCATTTGCAAATGTCTAGACTTGAGCTGTCTAGAAAGCTGATGTGTAGTTCCTCGCTCGACCGCATGATCCAGAGAGCCTGAGCTCGCATCTGATTGCCAGGTGTGTTTCTCGTTGATATCGAATTCTTTCTGTGGTTGCGATGCCGCACTGTGTATAGCGTTATCCGCCATGATGGTTGTCGGCTTTCGATTGCTCAAAGTCAGGGAGCTTGTGGTATAGTATGGGACGAAACAGACACAGAAGGCAAGTGAAAAGCGACGAAATCATGGTGAGTCCGACTTGGCCAGCTCGGGCCGTAAAATTTGCCTGTGATGCAGTCAGAGGTTGCAAGTACGTAAAATTCAACGTTTAGCCCCAGAAAATTGAGTGTCAAGAGCTTGGGCTTCGCGAAACGACAACCCGAAGTCGCTGTCTGGACCAGAAAATCGCGTGGAGGATCAAAGGGGAAAGTAGAGGAGAAGATGGTGGAGTGTGGATATGGATTCTGTTGAGGAAGGTCATATCCGAGCAGAAATGCGACGTCGAAGAGAAGTTGAGTCTCTGAATGAGCGTGAAGGAGAGGAAGCTGCTGAGTATGGAGACGAAAGCGCACTCAAAGAATCAACACCACTGCCGACAAAAGGTGTGGCAACGGTAACATAGCATTGATTGTTTTGCAAATGAAATGTCTTCGAGCATAGAGACGGAGCGAGTTCATCAGGGTGTGTCTACTGTTGGTTTGGAGGAAGAGATACATGAGGAGAGGGCAGGACAGGGCTCAAAAGAAGGCCCGCAACCGGCTTGGCACCGCGTCGCGTCTCGGGAAAAGCATCGAAACCACTTCGTCATTGACAAACAGCAAGAGCCGCGAGCATTACAAGATTTCTAAGCAAGCTGTCCCTTCTTGTATGGGAACGTCGAGCGGAAGTGCTCGGCAATGGCAGTACGCGTCGTGACCCAGACACCTTCCTTCTGCTCAATGTACTCGACAAACTTCTTCAAGGCCGCGAAACGAGCAGGCTTGCCAATGCATCTGCAGTGAAGACCGATTGTCATCATCTTTGGCGATCCCTCAGAGCCTTCTTCGTAAAGCACGTCGAATGCGCCTTTGACATGGTCATAGAAGTCTGTCGGACTGCCGAAGCCTGTTGGCACGTTGAACTTGTAATCGTTGCAGTCTTGTCGAGTCAGCAAGTGTACATCTTTTCATGATATGACCATCACTTACCATAGGAATACGGGATCATCAGCATGCCTTCAGCCTTCTCGACGCCCTTCTCTGCAGGCACATCGACCCAATACGGAACATCATCAGCGTACGAGTCTGACATCCACAGAAGTGGAATGCCCATCTCCTTGTACACGTCCCAGACAAGTGCTTGCGACTTTGGACTCAGACGACCATAATACCATCCCTTCGGATACTCGCCTGTGACATCCTTGATTGCGTTGATGCCCTTGCGAATGTACTCCTTTTCTTTCTCAGGAGGGAAGTCGTGGTAGTCAACCCAGCTGTAGCATGTCAGCAGACTGGTCAAGAGCAAGGAATTGTTGAAGATACCGGTATGCATGACTGGCAACATCATGACCATTTTCAACACAGGAACGGCCAACCGCTGGATTGTCCTCTAAAGCCTTCCCTACACCATAGAGAGTAAACTTCATGTCGTGCTTGTTGAAGAGTCGGAACAGACGCCAGACTCCTGTTCTTGCACCATAGTCATACTCGGACTCGACATTCACAGCACGCTCCTTGAGTCTTGGTGGACCGCCCTTCACAACTGTGTCAGCCTTGTCGTGGACTATCGCGAAGATTCAAGACTTACCGGAGCTTCCCACAGATGGTTCTCGCTGTGGATATCGCCGTTCAACACACTGTTCTCTGCACCCTGGGGAATGTTCAGCGACCTATCCTTTGGCCAAGCATTCTCATAATACCGACCTCTTCATAGTTGATCACAAAGGAGACCGCAATCTTCGCGTTGTTAGGCCATTGGGGATTGTGGCTCTTCTCGCCATAGCCGATCAAGTCTCTCGGGAAGTCGTAGTGATCGTCCCACTTCCAGTCAGCTATGCTGTCTAGGTTGTCGGGCAAGACTGAAGGCGTAAGTGACATTTTTGTTTGTATGGAAAATGTGTCAGAAGTTTGGAGTACAGTGCCTACTTTCCCTCTGACCCCAGAGTGAACACTGATATATACTTTTCAAGACAGGCTGACCACAGCATTCAGCTATCATGGCAATATACAGTCGGCCTATCTCTTGCAGAGAATCGATTGATTGGAGTAGTTGGAGTATGTGCCGCTCGTGGATAGCACTTGCTTATCCTGCTTTGTAACCATCAGGGTAGGGCGATAAGCGATAAGAGCTGATAAGATAGATGAAGCTGTCACCCTATCTCAACCTCGGCGGACGATCATACCAGACCCCACCATGACCAAGCAATCATAACAAGTCTGTTAAGTATGTCAAAGATCCATGTCCGAATCAATGTCCGCGTTATCGCCCCAAGATGTCCGTTCTCTTCACATCCATCTCAGCGTCAGTTGGCCTCTTAGCCTTGCTCATCGCCTCTGTTTACTGACATTCGACCACCAGTGGAAACACAGTATCTATACAAGATGTGCGTGAGACCTTTGCCAAGCTCAATGTCAGCGTACCCGAGTCAGAGGAAGACGACTATCAAAAACTACTAGCAGCGATCCACGACTGCGCAGAAACAGTAGCTGCACTGCCAGACTCGCATCCGCCAACAGACCTCGAGCGATTTCCCAGAAACAATGTCCATCGACCAACTTTAGAAGAAAACATACTCGGGCACGCTTGGGCGCATACCTTCTCTATCAAAGACAAGAACCCTACAGGTTGTCTGACAGGCAAGACTGTCTGTCTCAAGGACTGTATCTGTGTTGCTGGCGTCCCTCAACTTCTTGGTACCGACATCATCGATCCTTGGACTCCCGAAGCAGACGCTACAGTCGTACGCTGGGCTTTGGAAGCAGGTGCAGAGATTGTTGGCACTGCACACTGTGAGAACTGGTGCCAGAGCACGAGTTCATTCTCTAGTGCTCAAGGAGTAGTCCACAATCCATATGCAGAAGGCTACTCAGCTGGTGGAAGTACCTCTGGCGCTGCAGCACTGGTAGCAGGTGGCTTCGTCGATATCGGCATCGGAGCAGACCAAGGAGGTAGTATCAGAGTACCAGCGTCTCTGTGTGGTTGTGTAGGGCTGAAACCTACTCATGGTTTGGTCCCATACACAGGCATCGCTAGCAATGATCCGATAGACGACCACGCCGGACCGCTCGCTCGCACAGTAATGGAAGTTGCGCAATGTCTAGACGCCATCAGTGGCTACGATGGTATAGACGACCGCAGTCTCGGCGCCCCAAAACACGGCACTACCACCTTCGCCTCCGACCTCCTCAGCAACCCAGGTGCAAAAGGCATGCGTATCGGTATCTTGACTGAGTCCTTCGAAATTGCCCTTCTAGGCAAAGACGTGAAAGACCTTGTGCTGTCTGCAGCCCACAAATTCAAAGACCTCGGCGCCACAGTCGAAGAAGTCTCCGTCCCTATGCATCCCCTCGGTATCGCAATCTGGACAATCCAACAACGCATTTCCGGCTACCTAGCCCTCCAAGGCCATCAAACCGGTCGTCACAGCTACGGTCTCACAGGCCTAGAAGAAGCAAAACTTCCATGGACGCAAGAGAAATTCGACAAATGTGTGTTTTCACCCCCTCCCCTCTACCCTACCTCCTCCATCTCCGCCTTCAATGCTAACAGACAAAACAAAGGCTTTCCAACAACCAAAAACATATTCCTAAATGGATCTTACCTCCTCACCAATTTCCCCACTTTATACCCAAAATGTCTGAATCTATGCCGTCAACTCCGTGCTTCCTATGAGCATGTGTTCCAATCCTATGATATCCTCATTGCACCCACTACTCCTTTCGTAGCGCCCAAACATGGGAAACTGACGACGCCGATCGAGACTATAAGTCCGACGGTGGGGTTGACGAGTAATACGGTGCAATTTGACGCTACAGGGAATCCGGCCATGACGATACCGGTGGGGAGGGTGGAGGTGGAGAGGGGTGCGAGGTTGCCGGTGGGTATGCAGATTATAGGGGGCATGGGAGAGGACGGGAAGGTTTTGAGGGCGGGCCATGCTTGGGAGAGGGCGTTTGATTGGAAAGAGATGAGATGAGAGGTTCTGCACGTGCGGAAGAGGAGTAGTTCAAAGATTGAATTCAAAAATTTATGTAACGTCCGTAGCACTCGTGAATCATCTATGCCTTCTTTGCCTTTTTCACGACCATCTTGCTCTTTTCTTTATCTGCCATCTCAGCCAACTTTGTATCTCTCCATGCAGTAGCCTTTTCAACAGCCTCGCGAGGCTTCTTTCTGTGTAACAGTAGATATCCTTGCACATCAGAAGGTGCAAATCTACCCTCCGGCAGCAGTTCAGCAAATTGTGTGCTCAACACTTCCAACTCAGCTTCCGTGAGCGATTTCTCTGTATCGCCAGTGCTAGCTACATTTCCAAAGTTCTTCATCAAACCAATCTTGGGCAAGTGCTTGGTTCCAGCGGATACAGCGGGGAGATTATCCACAGCATACATGCGCAAAAATAAACTTTTGATTTGCGAAGAAGTGGCATTGGTAAAGGCGATTTGCATATCCACCCTACCTGCACGGATGAGAGCTGGATCGAGCTTTTCTGGGTGGTTGGTCGTCATGATGAGGATACGACCTTCATGTGTTGCTACACCGTCTATGCAATTGAGGAGGCCAGAGAGCGAGATCTTGGATGTGGGTTCATTCTCGGTGTCCGAGGTGGATGTATTGGCCTTACGATTGCGACGGCGCTTGCGAGGGGATGGAGAGGGCGATGATGAGGTGGAGCGGGCACGTCGACTGGCAGCGATGAGGGCGCGAGCAAGAGACTCGACGGTGAGGGGATCATCCTTGTGGTGGCGGGAGGATGAAGACGAGGTTGAGGATAGACGGGAAGCTGAAAGCGATGCAGACTCAGAGGCTAAGGACAAGCCGTCGGCGTCAGAGATGTGATCCAAAGTATCGCCGTTGATTTCGAGCTTTGGGGAAGGTGCGATGGAATCGACTTTCTGAGTTGCGTCGTCATCGGTTTCGCTGTCGAAATCAAGTGCAATCGAGCTTTGTTTCACTGGCCTGGCTGCACCATTTGTGGTCGTCCGCTTTTGAACTGCAGCACGGCCTCTGCTCTTTCTACCGTTCTTGTGAAACACCTTCCTTGGCTTTTCATACTCGCTCTCCGAATGAGAGTCAGACTCGGAATCAGAGTTGGATTCCGAATCACCATCCGAATCATCCTTCCGCTTCTTGATACCTGCAGCATCAATGTCCTCGAACAAGACAATGCATCTCTTTGGCAAGTTGTTGAACAATCTCGACAACATGCTCTCACTCATCGACGGATCCATGAGATTGATGATGTGGATATCCAAGCCGAAGATACCAGCGAGGGAGAAACTGAGACTTGTCTTGCCAGTTCCAGGAGGTCCAGAGAACAGGTATCCACGACGGTATGGGATGCCACGAGATGCATACCACTTGGGACTCAGGGGATGAAGATACTCATCCATGTCAGACAAGATGCGTGACTTTTGCTCAGGGTCAAGGATGACAGTGTCGAGAGGACGCGAGGGACGCTCTGAGCTTCTCATCCAGGCGTTCCAACGCTCAGAGCATGGTATACGAATGACAGTCTTGGAGCCTTCCTTGCGTACAGACCAAGCCTTGATATCAGCGATGAGGAGTTTGATTGGAGCGGTGGTAAGGCCAATGCAAGAAATGTCAAGAGCAGACTCTGTACGTTCACCGCCATCGTTGCCCCGAATGGTGTACTCGGTTTTGCTGAACTGAAAGGTACCACGAGGAGTCGTAAACCAGAAACGACCATAGAATGGCTCATAGCGTGGAGGAATACGTGCAGCCGTCTTTGAGAAGTTGAAGTAACCGTGATCACCGATTGCGACTTTTGCAAGCATATCTGCATCTTCGCCGTCGGCGTCGCTCTCGTCGTCAGAGTCGTACTGGTTGCCGTATTGTGTGCGAGCCGTAAGCGAGCGCTTCGATAGATCGGGTCTGGTGCCTCCGATCCACTCAAGTACTGTAGTGTAGAGATCATCACTGCCATCGATGTGTACAGAGCTGCTGAAATGATCCAGAAAAGTCTTGTATGAACGAGACCAGAGAAAGTCGAAGGCACGCTTGGCGATGAAGAAGAAGGCGACGCAGGTCATGACCAGACTGATATCGAAGCCGAGCCATTGCTGTACGGTGGTTGCGAATAGACTATATCCGGGAACGACCGCCTCGAGAAGCTTAATGGGAAGGTCGCTGACCTCAGTGCCATTTCCCGAAGGTAGAGCTTCCATAATCTGCCGACCAATGTAAAGAAAGTCCATGTCGATGGTTGGAACAAGCCAATATAGTCGAGTTAAAGGTCGTACAAGCCTGGTTTGATATACTTCACGGCGGTGACGGGATTCGGCGGCGATCGAACACAGCGACCGCGTTGTTGCAGCAAACGCGTCTGTTCAGGCAATAAGTTGTACACCGAGAAAACCTAGCAAACCTACACCTTATATGTCATATCACAGCGGACCAGGTACCGACTGCGGGTCAATGATCGATGACTCTACATCAGGGACTCTAGGCTGCAGTATCTCACGTTCGCAGCACGTTTCTGTGCGTTTGCAGCAAGTGAAAGCATGTTAAACGCTACAAACCTTTTAGCATAGCCATATTTCAAAGGCCGTGCGGCTATGTCTCTGTAGGCGCAGCGTTTAGGCGCCGTCCGCAGTGCTTTCAGTCGTGGTTGTCTAGGATTGGTCGATTGACCAAGGAGGAAAATGGTGCTGTGTGCGAGAGTCACATGTGGGGAAGCACAAAGGAGGGGCAGGAGCGAGCGTCACCAAATCAATGAGACATCTGCGAATTGAGACAGCTGCATCTTCGCCATGCATGATTATAAGATTGACAGATCTAATGAATATCACGGACTGTAAACTAAGATGATCACGGGATGGTGAAGAATTGGTCGGTGTAAAGATTAAATACTCGAGCGAGTTTCTTCTCCGCTCCCGTCTGGATTTTCCTAAAAATTATTTCCTGTACCCGCTCGGTTCTTGATCGGGTTCCTATTTCTCAATGCCTTTGACGACTAACGAGATCCCTTAAACAAGAACGTATTGCTAAATCACGTCACCGAACGCGGACTCGGTTGAACGCAGCGTGAGTGAAATGGTAGGAATGTGACGTTTAAGTGATAAAATGTCAATTTTGCAATATATATTCCTCTATGTTTCAGGGAAAGGACAGGGTATAAACAACTAGTAGTGAAATGAATCGAACATGAATCGCCAAAATGCAAAAGGCACCTCTATTGTAAAAGTGGAGAGGCAAGAAAAAGGACAAAACATCCGAAAAGGCAGAGAAGTCAAGCAACTAGTCGCTTACTCGGCCTTTGACTTCTTCTTGGGCTTCTTGGGCACACGAGCAAGCCAGTAAATACCAACAGCGGCGACAGCGTTGAAGATGATGAAGACCCAGAGAATACCGAAGTTTCTCCAGCGGTGGCTGTATGAAGAGCTGACCGAAGACAAGAAGACGTTGGTGTCCGAGATCTGACAGAATTGGCAGTCCATGGTTTGGTTGTTCTGTAGATAGCCGCCATAGCTGGAGATCCAAGGCTGCATGAATGTTCCACAGTCCTGACCTTGAGGTGCGCGGAACTGAAGATACTCGTTGTCGGCGCAGATGACGTTAGTGTTTGCGACACCGACAGCCAACATACCATCGACGAGGTAAGAGAAGGGCGACACGCGGTACATGAAGATCCAGAAACCAGGCATAACGTTGGGTCCGACAAGGACACCACAGAAAATCAAAGTCAAGGAGAACATCAAGTTGGCAATGTTACCACCGGTCTCAGCGAGATCGATACCAGCGATGACCATGTTGGTGAAGGTGGAGGTGAACAGAAGGAACTGCCAGACGAACAAGAAGAAGAGACCACCACGTTCGGTAACTTGACCATCAGGAACAGCGTTGCGGTACAGACCAATGGGGTAATAGAAGCAGAAGAAGATGATGATACCTCCAAGAGAGTTCCAAGGCAGCTCGACGAGGATGTTGCTCAACATGAAAGCCTTCCAGGAGTATGTCTTGGAAGGGCGCTCGCGAACCTCGTACAAAGCACGCTGTGTAACGAAGTGAGGCATGATCTGTTGCACAAGTTGACCGAAGATGGTAAACAGCATGAAAATGGAGAAGAGCTGGTTCTGGAGACCTTGCTGGGAATTCGGGGCCTTGTAGAACACGAATCCGATGAAAAGAGCCGAGAATGTACACAAAGCGAGCTTTGAGAAGATGTAACTAGGGGTTCTCCAGTACTGGATAAAGACACGCTTGGTGACTTCCATGAACTGAACACCGAAGGGAGCAGCGAATTCGCGGAAGCTGGTTTGGTCGTTGGGGTCGGTCGAAGGTTGAGTTTCCTTGGGAAGCTGAGTGCGGAGTCTCTCGAGCTCAGTCTTAGTCTCGCGGTATTCAGGGCTGTCGCGCCAGGTCTGGTGCCAGTCGATGTCGGAGTGAGAACCGGGAGCTGCACCAATGACTTCGAGCATCCATTCGGCAGGGTTGGCATCAGGAGGGCACTGGTGAGCACCGTTGCGTTCAAAGTAGGAGGTCAGAATGTGCGAACCCTGGCCGACTTCGCCGAAGTAAATAGTCTTACCACCTCTGGCGAGGAAGAGAAGACGATCGAAACGCTGGAACAGCATAGCAGAAGGCTGGTGAATAGTGCAGAGAATGGCCTGGCCGGACTTGGTGAGCTTCTCCATGAGATCACAGATAGCCCAAGAAGTTTGAGAGTCGAGACCGGAGGTGGGCTCATCCAAGAAGAGAAGAAGCTCCGGCTTAGCAGCGAGTTCGACACCGATAGTCAGACGCTTACGTTGCTCGACGTTGAGACCTTCACCGGGCACACCGACGACGGCATCGGCGTATTCTTCCATATCCAAGAGCTTGATAACCTCATCAACATAGTCTAGCTTTTCCTGGCGAGAGACGTGGGCAGGTTGACGGAGAAGAGCACTGAAGTTGAGAGCCTCGCGAACGGTCGAGGTCTGGAGATGAAGATCTTGCTGTTGGACGTAACCAGTCTTTCTCTGGAAGGAATCATCACGTTGGCGACCATCGACGAACATATCACCCGAGATGACACCCATGGTGACACGAGTAGCAAGAACATCGAGCAGAGTAGTTTTTCCTGCACCAGACACACCCATGAGAGCAGTGAGAGTACCGGGCTTGACCCAACCATCGACGTGGTCAAGAATTCTGCGATCTTCCTTCTTGATCTTGATGTCGTAGCAGACATCCTCCCAGTGGAAAACGGCGGTTTGCTTCTTGATGATGTCGGTGGGGTTAGTGTCATGGTGCTGCTTCTCAGCAACAGCTTGAGCAGCACCGGCAGCCTCGAGATCGTCGGGGGTGTTCTTGGTGAGTACAGCAGGTGCGTGACCCCTACGGAACACAAGGACTTCGCCCTTGGACTTCTTGGCAGAGATGAATTCAGTGGCAGCAAGGTAGAAGCACATCAGACCAATCATGAAGGCAATAACAATTCCGAAGTTGCGCCACTTGTGGCTGTGGTAGTATTCGAACGATGAGTTGATGTAGGCGTCTCCATCGACAAAGTTGTTACCGGCGACAGCACCGACAGTGGCGCAGACCTGAGTTAGCTGGTCGTAAGTTCCGTACAACGGAACAGGTGCCGAGCAAGGGAATTGTCTGCCGTGGAACTCGTTGATCATCAAGGCCTCGAAACCATAAGCCACAGGATCGAGGTAGTTGATCCACCTACTCCATCCAAGCATGTAGCGGGTAGGAATGGTGAAACCAGTAAAGATGACGATAGCCAGAATCAAGATAGCGGCAGGAGCCATAGCTTGCGAAAGGGTACGTGAGACCGAGGCGATGGTTCTGAACAACATACTCATGGTCAGGGTGAGGAAGAAAGAGACGAGCAGGAAGAAGAAGAAAGGTCCAGGTTCACGACGGAGGTTGGTCATGAAGTAGAGCGTTGTGTTGAAGATGATGGCGTTCAAAATCTTGTAGGGCATGTCTGTAAGCATAGATGCGAAAGCTTCGGCGGAAGGATGATAGAGAGCGTATCTGGAGTGCTTCTCGACAATGGGTCTTTGGGCGTAGAGGGTCAAAATTTCGAGAGCGGAACCGAAAGCGTTCATGAGGATAGCAAAGAAGAGAAGAGCACCTCTGCTGTAGAAAGAGTCGGTGCCGTTGTCGAGGTTGTAGAAGATGGAACCGATGACGAGAGACATGATGAAGTTACCGAAGAGTTGAGTAAAGGTCAGACTGGGATCTCCCTTCAGACGCTGGAAACCACGCCACAAGCACAACTTGACCTGCTGAGGGTAAGACAAGGTGTAAGGAGAAGCCTCACGCTGTCCCTTTGCCTTCTGAGCCTTGCGCGATGAAGCGAAAGTCTCGTGTGCTTCTCCACCGAAGGGGTACTTGCGGTCAAACTCGTCGATTTCTCTCAGGAGGCGCTCGCGTTGAGGACTGGCCTTCCAACAAGCAGCAAATTCGTCGGGGGTTCTAGGAGCCCTGTTCTCCCAGCCCTTGCGAATGACACGCTCTTGAGCGGAAGTCATGGAGGTAAGGAAATCGGCGTCGGTTTGACGATCAGGGCATTCGAAGCCAAGGTTCTCAAAGTATCCCTTGGCTTCAACGGCACCGCCGAAGAAGATCTGGCGTCCCTCGTAAAGGACAATGACCTTGTCGAAGAGGTCGTAAGCAGCACCGGGAGCTTGGTAGATAGCAACCATGGGAGTGGTGCCGAAGAACTCGGAGGAAAGGCGCAGAGTCTTACAGAACTCAACAGCGTTAGCACTGTCGAGACCACGAGTGGAGTTGTCCCAAGCCTGGAGAGGAGCACCGCTCAAAGCGGCCTCAGCGATCGAAACACGCTTTCTCTGACCACCAGAGACACCACGAATGAAGTCGTTTCCGACCTGAGTGTTGATGGTCTCGGAGATACCGAAAGTGGCCATGATCATGTCTCTGGAAACCTCTGCCCATCTGACCTTGGAAAGGCCGCCAGGAACTTGACGGGGAGCGCGCGCGCGAGCTGCGAAGTACAAGGTATCGCCGACAGACATGTTTGGGAAGTGGACATCTACTTCAGCGGTGTAGATGGCTTCTCCTCTGTACTTGGTGTTGATGTCCTTGGCTTCAATACCCTGGTAGTTAAGGTATGACTTTTCGTCAACATTGAAACCGTGGGTCTCACCGGTCAAAGTTTTGAGGAAAGTAGAGCATCCAGAACCAGGAGGACCGAGAACGACAAGCATCTCACCGGGGTTGACGACACCTTCGAAGTCGCGGAGAATATCAATTCTCCTGGGCTTCTCGAGACCCATCAACTTCTTGATGCCTCCAACCACCTCGAGAGCGACGTTCGAAACAGTCTTCTGGTAATCCGAGTCGGCACCGAAACCGTGAACGCTCAAGTTCTTGAAAGCAATGCCGGCGGTACGTTGTTGCACGCCTTCTCTTTGGTTCAACTTGAACATGGACTTTACCCATTCGCGGGCTTTGAAGTTGGGGCCATTGGGGTTAAGAGGCGAGTCCTCGTCGTATGTGAATGGGTCGTCGGGCGCTTGTGACATGGTACGGCTCAAAGTCTTTGCGAGATCGTGAACCTTCTCTTCTCTTTCGTAGGCGGCTTCGCTCTGAGATGATGATGGTGATTCTGCGGGTTCGAGCTCGACCTTCTCGTCTGATGGCGCAATTCCATCGGGGTAATATGTGCCGTTGTGAATACCATTGTGTGATTGGTCTTGTTGTTCGGTGGTGAAGGTCCGCGATGTCTGGCGGGATGCAGGAATGTGAGAGTGCTCGTGGCGAGAAGGGTTCAAGTGTGTATCCCGGGTCGAGTTGTCGGCCTGTTCGTGGTGCTCGTCATGGTGGAAGGCAGTACCTCCCAGAGCACTGACTCCACTACGCTGGTTTTCACCATCGTAGTTGTTGAAGGTAAAGTTGCCTACAAGCGACATGTTGAATAATGTATTATGTCGTTGAAGCTAATTGGGGTTAAAGTCGAAGGGACAAGCCCTTGTTGCAAGCAGGTGATTGCTGCTGCTGGTCGAGGTATGTGGCGTATGCAACTGAATTTCCAGAGAAACAAAGATGCCGGCAACCAGAGCGAACGGCTTCCCTTAATATTGCCAGAGATGCTGAGGCGTTAGGCCGAAGCAGTGACAAGTTGACAACAAACCACCCGTAGATGACGGCCTCTTCGAGATGCGCTAGGGGCAATTCAAACCGACTCGGACAAACGTTAGCTCCTCTGTAAAAAGGACTTCCGTGCGGGAGGCCCACTTTCCACCCCTCCAAGCACGGAAACGACAACATCCGAACTGGAGAATAGCTGTGAGATATCGTACCATCCGCATCCCTCCGTCAAGGAGAGCACACTTCAGGCTGTCAGATCTGGGCTAACTGCATGCTTCTACTCCTATCGTTTACTGGAAATCCTCCAAGCCTTGAAATGTCCTTCATAGACGACTTGGCATGATTGTATGACGCAGTAATTCTCACCTACATTGCCCATGAACGGTTCTACCACAGACGACAGCCCAGCTTTTTCGCAAACCTTGTAGAGTCACCGGATCAGTGCCATTCCGTGCGGTGTTCAGAAACGGATTTTAGGTGCAGCAAAAGGCAACGCATCTTGAGCAATCTCTCAACAAGCTTAGCAATGTCCTCGGATGGGACCCTATCCGCGCGGGATCGCCGCACTACCTTCACGTGGCGCACCTTCCCCGGCTCTTGAATCGCGTTCTTTTTGACAGGGGCTGACGCTGTACGAATACGAGTCGTCAGATTCTTTGTTTTGCAGCCTGGAGTCCACGGACTCCGCGGTTCCTGACCCAGATGTTTCAGCATTCTGCCAAAATATTGCAGAAAGAAATTGCCGACGCTGCTTCATCGCTTTACAGTGGATGACACGAGAAACGGGGAGATTGCATCTAGAAGCCGCAAATCATCGTCGCGCCGCAATATCAACGCGTGTAAGCCTTGTTGCAGATACAATCGGCCGACAGCCAGCACGCAGCTTATGAATCCCATAAAGTGCTGAGGACGCGATTCTTCGAGGTTTGCGTGAGCTCAGAACCTTATTTGACATGCTCGTACTCGTATAGCCATGGCTCGGATTTCTGAAACCTTCTCTTCTTGGACAACGCTCAGATAAGGCTCCATCTCGTTCGATGCCCTCCACCCTTGAGCTCGCCTAATCTTGTTGACAAGGGGCAACTAATGAACCACTGGCCGGTCACCCTTGACGCTGTGACCAATCTCTTAATGGAGTCATATTCAAACAACAATACAATTGTCGCACAGCCTGATTATGGACTTCGGATTTGCGAATTGTCGGGTTCGATTGACTGGTGCCTGCCTTGGATGCTGGGTTGTCTGCATGATGTTCCTCTGCAGTTCGTATGTCGTATTCGGAGCAATATAGAAAGATCTGTCAAGATTAGGCAAACAGTGTGGGGTTAAGGTATGCGACACAACATGCAAGATTGTCGTGCTTACAAACTAAGCCCGGAAGACACCTACTTCCTAGTTCCGATGGAAGCTTTTCTATCCGTTTTCGAACACCGGATGCCATTTGCATCCGTCAATGGCTCGATGGGTCACCGAAAACCAGGAACAAGTCGACCTTGGTGCTCGTACGATCTTCTGCAAACCCCTCTCAGGCACACGTCAACAAATGGTACGAGGTTCAGCCAGCAATACTGGATTTCAATTCCACGACCTTCCACAGCAGACCATTTTCGGAATGAAACCCATAAACACATCGCTCTGAGCAGGTTCCTGACCAAGGGAGTCTCGAGCACATACCTTGCCTCGAGCATCAAGCCAAAGACATCCGTCAATCAACACATTATTCATCCTTGACTCTGGCTTTGACCACAAGCTTTCTTCCGATAAATCTGAGGCCAGGGCTAGTACTATCGTGCAATGCACTCAGTCAGTTCTCAGGAAACTACATAATGTTATTGAGCCACGGAGTCCAATCAAAACATCAACATCGCTGTCGCACTAGGTAGCACTAAACGATGGCCAACTTGAGGGGGTACTCATGTTTGTAAGTCTTGAGATATAGGCACGACGTCGAGAGCGCGGTCTACGATGTGCGTTGTCCCCGGCGTCTAGTAGGGAGAAACTCGCCACAGTCCTGAGCAACGGCACTTCCCTCTTAGGCACTCGTGATGCGGCGCGTACCTCCTTCAAATCTCCGTCGAGGCTACGAGCGTGTCGAATTTTAGACACGACGTCGGGAGCACTTTCCGCGACGTATGTGGCCGCGGCTTGTATTGGGGAAGAATAAGTCGCCGGACCACAGCACTCAGCCATCTATTGTTATAGTAGTCGGGGATGAAGGAGAAGCGGGAAACGCAGAATAGGAGAAGACTATAGAGATGTAACTCATAATGGAAGAAAACCACAGAGAGTTGGTGAGGTTTATACAACGCTTGCAGGGCGGAGTTAAACCAAAGGATGAGTTGAGCCAAATGTAGGGCACCACGCGATTGCCTCGATCAATTTTGTAGAGCCGGTTCAACTCCTCCTTTGGTTCAATTCGCTCTGCGTACTTTAGGCGTAAAAAAAGCATCTACCTTGCTCGAGAAGGTGTTTTGCATTCCTGTCGTGGTTGTGCTCTTTCCGTCAGGGTCATGCTCCAGACAAGACGTTCGTCGAATCGAAAATCAGCTATACCATAGCCACCCAGCGCATCCCATCTAGTACAGATTCACTAGCTCGTATATGTCCTCTCCAGTCGATTGCATTTTGGTATGAGCACAAGTTGTCGTCGGCTACACACTCCTCTGATTGGTCATTCTCGCCATACTAGCCTTACCGGATAAACTCATGATTGCTGGATAAATGCCGAATGTGGATGGAGCTTCCTCCGCAAAAGTTAAACCCCTCCAACGTCTTCCATGCCACCTTCCAGAATACTTTCTCCTCGTTCTTTCCTCGTTCTTTGTCGTTGACTCCAGAGAAGACGTCGATCATACCAAACTTGTGGAAGGAGCAATATTGAATCCAGAAAAAGCCCGGACTCATACCTAAGCAACAAGACCAACTCGCAAGGACAACTATCAACTGGAGCGCTTTCGCATCAACAAAACTTCTCGTAACAAAAAACAAATGGCCAACCCAACTCTACGACCCCGCGGCGATCTGGCCTCGGAAATCACTCCCATAGTGATGGGCGGAGCAGCGTGGTCACACCAACTCAACCACGACGCAGAAACCCGCCCCGTCATCCCCGTCATCCTCAATGCCTTCGACCACGGCATCCGCACAATCGACACATCACCCTACTACGAACCCTCGGAAAAGATCCTCGGCAAAGCGCTCGCGGACCCGCAAATTTCTGCCATTTACAAAAGAGAGGATTACTTTTTGATGACCAAAGTTGGACGAATCGCCAGTGAGGAGTTTAATTATTCGCCCTCGTGGATCCGCGAATCGGTGGAACGTTCGCTGCGGAGATTTCAAACCGGGTATTTGGATGTGGTGTTTTGCCACGATGTTGAGTTTATCTCTGATGCTGGTGTTGTCGAAGCCGTCAGGACACTATGGGAATTCGTCGAGCAGGGCAAGATCAGATATGTAGGTATCAGTGGCTACCCTATCGATAAACTAGTCAGAGTGGCGAGATTGTGTAAGGAGAAATTGGGAAGACCGTTGGATATCGTGCAGAATTGGGGACAACTGACATTGCAGAATACAAAGTTGAGGACGGAAGGGTTGAGACAGTTGGGGGAGGCTGGAGTGAAGATGGTGTGTTCATCTTCGCCGTTAAATATTGGGTTGTTGAGGGCGCAAGGTGTGCCTATTGGGCAAGTGTTCTCGTTATTTCTTCTTGATCTTCATTGATACTAACAAGCACACAGACGATTAGGCGACTGGCATCCCGCTCCCTCAGATCTCCGTCTCGCCGTCTCAAAAGCAGCAGATCTCGTTTCAGAAAAGGGAGATGATCTCGCCAGCCTAGCTCTGCGCTTCGCCGTCCGCGAAACAGCGAGGAGAGAAAAGGGACTACCTGCCATGGCACTTATCATGGGACCAGGCAGTGTAGCAGAAGTCGAATCCTGTGCCGCTGCAGCTAAAAGCGTACGGAACCAAAACGCTCAAGGGAAATTCGGGGATCTGAGAGACGAGACTGTGTTGGATGAGGAAGGGGTGCAAAGTGATGAATCTCTTGTACAGGGCGTCAGAGAGATTCTTGGAAGGTGGATTGACTTTTCATTCGAGAGCCCACCCAAGGGGTGGGATGTTGAAGCTGGTAAGATGGGCAAAGTCGAGTGAAGGTCGAAAGCCATTACTCAAGGCTATCCTTTACCTGCGGGCTGTATGTATATTCTGCATCTTGATGGCATTCTAGCAGGGTTGCACGGGAGAAAGTTCGTTTGGGATGCAAATAATCGGCGGATGCCTCTGCATTTACGGTATGACAGCAAGTGTAGAACGATATAAGAAAGCTAGTGTAGGTATCATGCTTTGTTCGAAACTCGGCTCGTCTTTCAAAGCAGCGTCCAGCAATTCCCGCCTCTCTATCAATGCTTAACAGACATTCCATGCGCTAGTAGTATTCGTCAAGACATAACCGTCGCTTCTCTGAAGCAATCAATGCTTCTGCAAAACACTCTTGATAATAGCAGGCAACTCAACATGACCCTTGACTGTGATCTCATTGATGCCAGTGCTACCTCCGCTACCAGACTGCAGCCATTTCTTCAACAAATCATTGCTCTCTTTGGGCTTGATGTCAGGGCTGACAGTGCCGACAGTGATGTGAGCAGTTTCGTTGACACTGCGCCAATGTACGCCAACCTGATCCTTCTCGTCAGGGATCATGCGAACGACGAAGCACATCAATCTACCGTCCCAGACAAGACGCTCAAGCAACACCTTGCAGCTACCAAGAATTGGCTCGGGTGCGGCGTTGGGCTTGCTCACGGCGGATGTGTGAGCCTCTACAAGCTGCTCCCAGTACTCCTTGTTCTGAGAAGCAGATGCGCGGTGCATCAAGGTGACGTGGAACTCTGGCTGAACACGATTCTGTGTCTGTAGCACGCGATATGTCTTTGCGGTGTCAACATCTGCGTCGCGGAAGACTGCATCAAGAATGCTCAGGACACGCTTGGGATCCAACGTAGCGCTGAAGTACTCAAGCTTGGGAGCTTTCTGTGCAGGTTGACCATTGGCTCCATTTGGACCACGCTTTAGTGCCTGATTCTTGTACTTGTTGCTTCCACTGATCTCGTGCTTGATGTCGGGCTTGTAGTCGTTCAGAGCTGCTTCGATGGCTCTGTCGAGGTCTTCACCAGAGGGCATAGCACCGAAGAGCTTGGGGAATTCTGCGTTCAGCTGAGCAACGACGGTTTCCAGGTTCTCGCGGGAAGAAGCGGTGACATCAAGATCGATGACATGTTCGAAAGCATCGTCAGGCTCACGCTCAATCCTGACTGGCTCGAAGCGCTGCATGAAGCCGTCCATGATACCAATGATCTCGTGCTGTCCCTTTGAACCGGCCTGAATGGTCTGATGATTGTCTCCCCTGCTCAACACACGCTCTCTTGTTGCCTGCTTAATCTGATCGTAATTTGCGCGGTCGTGAACATAGTGGAGACCAACAAAGTGTACATCAGGAACAGTCTTTGACACATCGTCGAAGATTTGCTTTCTCTCGCGACGCTGGTGGTTGTTCCTGTCGGCAATCATGACTGGGTAATCAACAAGCCCATCGCAAATTGCCTGTGCAAATCTTAGGGGCTTGGGCTTCTGAGTGATGTTGTCGTTCTGAATGTGGCCCCAGCCGAACAGCTTACACAGGGCGAGAGCAACGGTAGTCTTGCCGCAACCAATGGTCGCGATGGGAACAAGCACAACATTGCGATCGATAGCCATGCCGTGCTGGTTGCCCTTTTCCATCTCCTGACGAATTATGTCGGAGCCCTTTAGGCCACGTTCCGCCAAAAAGTCGTCTCTAAGCTTGATGATGCCATGGTTGTTGTTGTAGTCCTTTCCGAGCTTGGGGTCCTCCTTCAGACGTTTGCGAGCGTAGTGAAGGTATTCTTCTGTAATGTCCTTGTGCTTCTTGAACCTGGGCTGTTTCTTAGCAATGACGGCTTTGGTACATTCTCTCCACTGTCTGTACATGAGGTAAGGCTCCTCGAATTTGTACTTGAAGAACCAGTCCTCGAATGGTGTGTCGGGAGTCTCGCGGGCCTGGCATCTGAGAACGAAGCCCTCGGTCTCTCTGCCGTGATAGCTCCCAGTTTCTGCAACCTTGTCGAGGAAGGACTTGACCTTGTTGATGTCGTTCTCGATGATGAACATGGTGTGCTTAAAGCCCCATTCAGATGCGAATCTGTCGACAAGGTGGTGGGGATATGTGGCGAATTCAGGAAGATTGAGGTTGATTCCGTGAAGGTACAGACCAGCAGTCTCCGGGTTGTATGCGAGGACGTGCTCTTCGAATTCATCGTCACACAACTCTCCGACAGCAGTAGCGTTCATGGCGCGAAGCTGGGCGGCCAGATCCTTCTTAGACTTTCCTACAGAAGCGAGATGTCTTTCGACCCACTTCTCACCAGCGATTGCGTGGCTGACTTCTGTATCATCGCGAGGACCAGTCGAATGCTTGCTGCAAACCAGTAGAGTACCATCTTCGAGACCAGAAAGGAAGATGATGCAGCCGTTTTCCTTCACACTAAGTTCGTAAGGGCCTCTTGTATTCTGCTCGATGTTTGTCCATTCTGTCTTCTTGACTTCGCCGTGGTTGAAGAACTTGTCGTATCCTCTTGTGACAATCTCGGGCTGGCCTTTTGAGTTTGTTGTTGTGAAAAGACCTCTGGCGTAAGTAGGAAGATTGGGCTTCTTGTAATCCCAATCCTGCATCTTCCAAGAGTCGACTTTGATGTTTGAGCCGACTACGTCGAAAGTATTCTTTTTGCATGAGAAACCGCCCTTTCCTCCGTTGCCTTTGATATGGCTGTTGAGGCCGCAGATCATCTCGGACACCTCATGGGCATCCTGAGGACGGTATGGAGCCTCATCGCGGTAAGCCATGATTGATGAATTGATTCAAGGCTTGGATGAGGAGTGCAAGAGATGTATTTATGTGTGTGATGGAAAGTCGATGGGTTGTGAGAAAGTGTTTGGAACCCGACTGAAATTTTGAGTCATTAGCGCCTTTGAGATGGCAAGCTGCTTGCAATGCTCCTTCCTGTCTTGGTCACCATTCCTGCGCCGCAATCAATTCACAATCACTTCAAGTTGAGTGGTAAGGAGCAGGTCATTACGTTTGACTCATGTCCAAGTTTCTGAAAAGATAAGTCCTGAATGGAATGGTTTCGATGGTTGCTTGTCAAGAAACAGACACCGAAGCATGACTCGCGCGGTGTCACGAAACGGCAACTTTTCTCGAATGAGGGGCACCAAATCTGACATCAGTCTTCGCCAAATTTCACATGACCGCCCGACGCTCTAGACTTTGTCCAGCAAAACATCCATCGCAAAGAGCCAACACAACTCAGCTTCCACCACCACCTCTCAAAGAATCATTACAATGTTGCCGCAGCAAACCATCGACAAACTCCTCAACCTCGTCGTTGACAAGCCCGACGAAGTGCTCCAACATCTTCAAAGCGCGCCCCAATTAGCAAACCAACAAGACCGCCACGGCTACTCGCTCCTCCACGCCGCCGCATCCTACAACCACCCTCACGTAATCGATCAACTCCTCTCTACCTACAACGTCTCGCCCAACCTCGTAGACGAAGATGGCGAAACTGCTCTATACTCAGTGGAAACGGTAGACATGGCACGCCTGCTGGTCGAACAACACAACCTCGACACCAACCACAGAAACGATGAGGGCCAAACCGCTGCTGAAAAATTCGAGGCTGAGGGCGACTACCCCGAGATTGCTGCATACTTGTCTTCGTTGGTTCCTGGCGGTGCTGCCGCTTCTATCCTGTCGCAAACCGGCAACCCTAGCGCAGAACAAGCAGGTGCTGGCACAGTCGCCCCTGGAGAAGCCACAAATGGTGCTGTTCCTCCTCCACCGCTTCCTCATGGTATGAGCTTGGAGTTGGGCACTATGGCTGAGAGTGAAATGGGCGAGGCTCCGGATCCGGAGTTCAGAAGGAGGATTGAAGAATTGGCTGCTAGACCCGATTTCGAGAGCGAAGAGACACAAAGAGAGTTGAGAGAACTGGTGCAGGATGCGCTGGGCGGTATGGCAGGAGAGAGTAATGTTCGCCAGAGAACTTCATGAGGAAAAGAAGAATGTGTACAAAGACCATACTATACCCCTTCACTCTTCATGCTCTCTGATCATCCCAGACTATCCACAGGATCATTCATTGCTGCGACCTGGAATATCTCAACGCTACCAATGCCTAACCACATGAACAACACCCTCGCCCTCCAATTTCTGCAGCAAAGCTTGCACTTTACTCCTCTTCAACCCCTCTCTGGCTCCAATCTCTTCCATAGCCCTCTTACCATCAAAATGCTTAACCAGTACACCCCAATATTCCTTCGCTTCTGCATCTTTCAGATTCGCTCCTATATGAGCAAGCCATCTACTTTCTTCCGTGCTGGCTTTATGTGGCGATAGGACAAGAGTTTGATCATAGCTTGCAGGTTCGCAGGAAGGCAGGGATGCAGAGGCGATGGTGGAGGAATCGTCATCATGGTTACTGCTGTTTGAAAGAATAGACGGAGGAGAGGGTGCTAAATCTCTAGTGGCTTGAAGATTTGGCGATGTTTCCGCTCGATGGGGTTGAGGTGGTGGTGGTATGGCCGTTCTTCCACTACCATTGCTTCCTGCATCGCTGGCAGATCTTGACAATGTGGGTGACAAGAGCTGCGAACTTGCAATCGATAATCTCGAACTGGCGACTTCGGAGATGGAGTCGAAGTCTTCAGAGGTGCGTCTGTCGTTACTGCCTTGTTGACTCAATTTCGAATTCAGAGCTGCTTGTTTCAGCGCACTCGGTGGTCGTTTCGCCATTTTCTCTTCGAAGTCCGCGCGCATCTTGATTCCCACAGCTGCTTTTACCTCTGCAGACACCTTCACCCAAGCAAATGTCCTGAGTTGTGTCACCCACGCTCCTCTCAACAACCAAGCCAATATCTCCATATAAGCCGGTTTATGATCTTTACTAGGAATCAAAAACCCATACTGAATAGGTTTCCCGCTCAAATTCTGCAACATCTTAGGTAAACTAGGAAGAGCAGAAAACCTCGCAGCATACAATGGCATGGCTTTGGTGAGTTGCCGCATATCGCAATTGGGAGAAACGATGTAAGTGTCTCTGATATGCAGGGGTGGGATAGCTCTAGCTCTGCGCCAATAAATCAGGTGGCGGGCTAAGAATTGTACATCTGAGAGTGGTAGGGATAGGGCGGCGGACAGTTTGGTGAGAGATTTGGTGGGTGTCAATTCGCGGATGAAGAAGGCGAGGGGAGAGGCTGGGTCTTTGCCGTCGCCTTCGACTTCTTTAAGCATGATGTCTTTGTCTTCGAGGAGAAGGAGAGCGGCGTGGGGAGAGAGGGATTGGCCATCGTCTGATAGGCTGTTTGCAGTGGTGAGCCATAAGCCGGGTAATTGTGGCTCTGTGGGCGTAGGAACGTAGGGTGTTGAGATGGCCTGTGGAATCTGGATGCTCGCTTCGAAGCCTTGGCCGATACTAATATGGGCAATCTTGTTGTTTGCAATACTGGTATACAAGATAGCAATTGCCTTTGCTAGCGAGCATTGCGTTATCAAAGTCGGCCACAACACAGACATGGGCGTCTTGTTCTCTTTTGCTTGTGCTTTCAGTGATTGCATCTTCTTCGCATCTTGATAGATGGCGTTTGAGCGAGCTTGTTCATAGCGAAGGGCTTTGGCAAATTTCTTGACGACATTGTCATACATCTCTTGCAGACGAATGTGGTATTCTAGGGCCGGTGGATTCATAACGAAGACGACGTGGAACATGGTCATTTCGTCTTGGTTACTGTTGGCACTGCCAGTCTCGGAAGCAGCCTCAGACATGTTGGCTTCAGATTGGTAACTGTGTGGCAAGTCTGAGGACTGAGGCGGTCGTCGAGGTGTGAGGGGTGACAAGGGTGGACTGAACATGTCACGGCCTTCACCTTCTTCGTCGTCGTCATTCTCATTCTCACTACCGCTGTCATTCGCATCTTCCTCCTCTTGGCCGTCACCGCCTTGACTGCTCTTCCCATCTTGTGTTGTTGCCCTCCTCTTGCTCTTCTTTTTCTTCCAAGTTCCGTCATCGCGTACAAAGATTGGGTATCCGAGAAAGACCAGATCATCCAGCATAACCTCGAAGCGTTTCTTGTGCATGCTTGACGGGGGTGAGAGCATCATCTCAAGGCCCTCTACCGGATATCCTAGCAGTTTCTCCCATTCACAGACATTGCGCTTATCGGTCGTAGTGGTTTCGTGGCGTGCATTATTCGCCGATCGGTCGTGGGTAGTGTTATTGTTCGCCGTGGCTGGTGAAGGCTTGTCGGCAGGAGAAGAGTTCAGATCCAGTACATCGACGTCCAAGTTGTCGATGTCATCGTCGTCCTCGTCATTATCCGGTGCGTCCGAGTGCAGCGTGCGGGTCGTTCTCTTGGAAGAGATGCTTCCTACACCTCGACTCTGCGATACTATACTCGGTCTTGCTGTCTGTCGCGAGGAGGTCGTACTCTCGTCATCAGAGACCACAGTCTGATCATCGTCTGACGAACTGCCAGCATCCTCTGAGTCGCTGTTCGCCGATCCAAAGTGCCATGATGTGTTGCGCTGAATCGCCTCAGGAATCCCCGGGTAATGAAAGACGAGTCGCGGACCAGATCGAGTACGGATGATGAGAATTACAGCCACCAGCGAGGGATTGGGCGGTAGACTAAATGGTCGGATAGGCATTGCTGTTGTATTCCAGACACGGGTCTGTGGTTCATGTACTGTCGCGTGCCATAATAAGGAGTAACCAGCTTACTACCTACATCAACTTGATTTGGTAGAGCAGCTGAAGGTATCTGTCTGTTCAAGACATTGCAGTCAATTGCTCAAGCTGTCTTGCTATCGTACATGCTTGGAAGCTTGAGAGCTCGAATCTCAACTCCGACTTCGGCTTGAGGCTTCCCCGACCACCGGCACCCTGTCCTTCCTTGTAAAGATGTCCGATGTTTCCAGGGCAGTCAATTGTATGAAATGACCACCAAGCCAGCTCCCTACCTTCTTGATTGCGATGAGGACGCTCGACTGGCTGCTAAAAGTAAGATGCTTTTGAAATTGCTATGCCTGTCAACAGAGAGCATGCATAAATGCATCTCCCCCATGGACTTGTTCCCCTATCAATACTCTGACAATAGAGACAAAGTCCGGCCTCTTTGCAACTACGTCTGGCATGTACACCACCAAATCCTATGCTCTACATTCCTGAACAGACTAACCACACTCTGCCCCAATTCGCGATCACCATCGACGAGTCATGCCCCAAATCCTTCCACAACAACATCTCTCCCACTGTCGCACGTATAGCACGTATACCGTTCAGCTCTTCCATCCACAATCAAGCCACACGCTTCCTCTTTCCCTCTCGTCACTTCCTGCCCTCCCGTTCGAGATACCATAGCTCTACGTTCACAGTGGCGGCAAATGGGCTTTCACTGTCGCAGTAGCCGAAACCGCCCTACCAGCACGCAACGTAGAATAGCATTTCCCAAATAGGACACAACCCCGAACTCTAAGCTACACAAACACGCATAACCCGCGGGTCTTATATCACCGCGCAACGCAACCTGTGGAGATCGGTGGGAATGTTGATAGATCTAGACTCAAAGGTTATGAAACCTACGAACCAGCGTACTGTAGAAGATATAACGTTCAAAATGGTGGGATGTTGGATAAAACCCGCATGCCCGCTGGAAACGTTGTGTGATGTCTGTCTGCCACTGACTCGGTGTGCATTAACCGGCTCGGCCGACAAAAACCGTCGTAACACTCTGGTATTTGTTGCTTATTGCGGGTCATGCAATAGGGCAGAGACATGGTTCGAGTCATGAGTTTAGCTGAGGGGCTACGCAAAGGCTGTACGCTGCTGACGGTAGCATGAAATGATGAGAAGGATCGATAGTCCTGTAGTGGCTGTATAAGTTGCAGGTACGTGGATCAGTAGTTCTTGACCAGCTTCAGGGAGTCGTCATCTGCGAGTAATGGGTAATAGTTTAGCACGTATAGGACGAGCTGAAGCTGGAGCTGAGGAATTGAAGGAGGAAATGACTGAATATTAGGTATGTAGATAGTCTAGATCGGTTGGGGGGTATCTCTAAGGATTCTGTTCTGTCGATGCCAGTGTGAAGAGGAAAGGAAAATGCAGGAGTGCTAGAAGACGTCAAGAGTGAAAACAAACAAAGCTTTTGATGCGCTATGCAGAACGAGAGAAAGCCACCAGGGCCATCAGAATGCAAGGACTACACGCGCTCGTAAACAGCAGTGTCATCAGACAAGTAATCCTTGCCATCCTCGATCGATGCACTTGATCTCGACCCTGCATTTCTTTCCTCTGTAGTCGTGACTTGCACACTCTTACTGATACCATGATCCCAAGTCTTGAGCGGCATCATATCCCTGTCACTCTCGCCTGGGAAGATATTTTCCTCGCTGCTGTTGTCGTAGTTGTTTGACAAAGGTCGTGCGCCTGTGACAGTGGTGACGACAGTATGCTGGTTGCGACCTCCGTTTTCTGCGCTGTCCAGGGGGTCGCCCTTGCGGTGTGTACGTCTGCCGAGCTTGGTCGACCATTTGAGGTTGGAGTTTGCGGGACCAGAGGAAGGAGCGTCGGGCAAGAGCTTGGGGAAGAACTTTTGGACGAGAGGGCGAAGAGTGGCCAAACTAGCTGCAGAGATGCCAATGCCGACTTCGACGGTACTCCAAAGTGCAATGTATGTGGATGTGTAGAGGAATTCTGAGAAAATTGTGTTAGTTGTTTGCCATCTCTGTATATGAAACGTGATCGCATTGGCATGCAAGATAAACCATCATCGAGCTCTCGGGTCGCCGACTGAGCACCAAATTCACTGTCAAAAGGCGAGATGATTTCTCCTGTACTGAAGATGTCCGTCGAGAGCGCGAAAGGCTATACGCTCTCAATGGACACGTACTCAGTTACCAAAACCCTCTTGCCTTTTGATAAGTGGTTTGATGCTCGGTTGGCGACCGCAGATCTCAATTCTAGGAGTAACTTCTCTCCCGCTTCGTGCACGTCAGATGCTTGTTCTTACCTCCTTTGTACGTTCCAAGTTGCTTGACATAGGGAAGGCGGACCAGAGTTGAAAGAGATCCGATAGCAGCGAAGCCAAGAATAGCAGCAACCACGATCTTGGTGTTTCTTCTCATGTTGAGATCCTTGACGATGAAGATCGGTAGGATACCAAAGAAGAAATCGGCTGCTCCGTTGAGAACGGATGCAATATAGGAGATGACGACCAAAACCATAGGACTGATACAGTGGCCTTTGGCATTTTCCGAGAAATCCCAGTAGAATGAGATAGGCGTGCACTGGAACAATGCGACGAGGAGGTATATCGTACCGATAAGCATGGTCGCTGCCATCATAATTCGGATGATCAAAATGTGCATCTTGTTTTGGGTGATGCGTTCGAGGAAAAGGCCGACGGCAACCTTCAAAATTGATGCCGAGGCGGTATAGAAGACCTCAGCGAACATCCAGGCAGCGAATCCAATATGTAGGTCCTCATGGGGGATATCCTTGCGGTGTCGTCCAATACCATGTGTTACAGCCGCCGCTTGACATGATAAATATCCCGTGAATAGTAATAGCGCGACAATCATGGCGACATCGTCCCTGCCGAAGGATCTGATCATGACAGCACTGTCAATGTCAGTAACTTGTATCAAGTTGAGTCATGTGGAATATATATACCGGACATATACCCTCAATCCAACGATGACCCATGTGAGGACCCAAAAGGCGATCATGACACCCATTACCTGGGGTCTCAAATCATCGGCACCCATGATGGCAATTGGTCCAATGTACTGTTCAGAAAAGGAGTGTCGAGTAAGTCTCTCCGACCAGAAGACAGAAATCCAGGTACTGTAGTCAAGGGAAAGACCGTGCGGAGGGACAACCCCGAACAAAGAACTTGAGTAAGGAATCCGAAGGAGTTGACACCCAGCATGTCAACGCGGGAGGCGTAGCAAACATATATCAGGAACAAGAACAGCAGTGCAAGGACCCCGGCTAAGTACGGACCCTCTCGTCATGTCTCTGCCCAGAGTACACCATGGCGTACCTGAGTACCTACCACCGCTCATCGCCCTTCACCCACAAAAATCGTAGAACCCGCCGCTACTAACCTAATACCGCTTGTACCCAATGGCCCAATCTGCGGTGCTGGAGCAGCAGCACGAGAAAAAATAGTGTCCAACCGCCAGGTCTATCGAAATAAGGTGCGGTTGGCGGTAAACCCTCCGCGGACGAGCTGCGACCACGTTGGCGAGAAAAGCCAGGTCCAACGGAGGGAAGCGGGCTAGAGCAAACGTCCCAGAGCACGTACCTGGAGCAGGTCCAAAGCACATCTTGGCCACGCAAAAAAGACCAAGCCAACAAGAGGGCGTTGCTTCGAGATCTGAATCTCGAACGAGAAAGAAGCTCCTTAGATCCGTCTCAGGTTTGGAGGTTGTTTTCTCAAGCGGACACAGCGGGTCGGTGATGCCTGACTTTGCCAAACTCTATTCACATCACCACGAGTCATCAAAAGCAGACTCGTTATTCGCAACGGTTGTGCTCGTCAAGCGAATGTTCAACAAATGATTTGAGAGACACAGGCTTGTGGGAGTTTTACTCCGCAAGCAATGGAAAAGCAGTAATAGAACCGATCAAGCGTTGGGCACCAGAGATTGGAATCAGAGTCATAGAGTCATGGAATTGAGGTGTTGGCATCCAGAATATGGAGCTCGATGATTCACACAGAATTCGAGAACATTTTGCACCCTTTGGCTGGAAGGTCATTGAGGTTTGTTGCTTCGGTTATCCCCGGTGTATGCAAGTGGCAGTGGCAGACCGCCCTCTCACATGATCTGAAGGGTTTATCCCCGCGACATGGAAGTCTTGGCGGAGTAGCTTTTTGCCCTCATGCATGCCCCTGCGCATCACTTCTTGACTGCTTTGATGGCGAAAAGGGTACTCCCTACAAATACTTCTTTCCTCGTTCACGCATGTCAAAAAAAAAGGTACGAACTTCTCTCGAAAAGCCAATCCCCAGAATGACAGTGGAGATTCGAGTTGTGATGGTTTGGCTGTGAGAGGCATCTTGATTCATGATTAGTGAGCTTTGTCGTCTGTTTAGCCCTTGATCGATGTTCGTGAAAGCAAAAATCTGGATTCACGAAACACGCGAGATCGATGAGATTTGGATTGCGCGAGGCTTGAACCTTGTTGGAACAGGTGTACCAAAGTCGAACAAAAAGGGGTCGACGGGCTACACGGTGAACCTTGACCGTCCAGAAGCAAAAAGATCCATGACAGACGAACCTGCGGACCTCAGGGTAAAGTAACATCGTCACTCCTTCGCATGTTTCCTTGCCCTTTCGCGTCCGAACATCTCCAAGATATGCACCAAGCAGGAGTCATGAATGTTAGGGCAATGGCTGGGTACTCGTACAAGATGGAGAATTACCTTCGGCCTTTCGAGCCTATCACCCGCAACAAGCAAATGCGACTCAGGAGTCAGGACACATTCGTCAAATGGCTTGGCCTTCATTCGAGGCTCGGAGCTGGAATTGTCAATGGTAATATCGGAAAGGCATACGCCATACATCCGATCGGGGCGCCGGGCTCAATCTTTCGGGAGTCTGGGAGCTCGATTGCCAATCTTCCTTCACTTTCGAGAGTTGCATGAGTCGTGAGTAGTTTGTTCGTTGTTGGTTTTCATACAAGGGGTACTGTATATCCTGAAGACGGTCGAAGACTTTTTCCAAGAAGAAACACCACGCTGCTCGATATTCACAAGCTTCACCTAAACCTCTGCCTTCATCTTTCTGAAGAAGTCCATAACGCCGGTGAAGACGACGAGCAGGATACCACCACCAGGACCCAGTCTCAAGACCTTGGGCAAGAAACCCTTGTACAGAGCGCTGAAACCTTCCTCCTTGTACACCGTGCCGAGGGCAGGCCAGGCCCAGTTGTACTTGGGCACACCTCCAGGCACTCTGGGGGAGTTTTGGATTCTGCTCTTGACAACATCCATGGGAGTGTTCAAGATTGTACCGACAGTTCCACCAACAGCACCAGAAGCCAGATCATTCAAGACTTGAGACTTCTTGTTCTCGGCCTTGGGAAGGAGCTCGCGGACTTGGAAGATACAGCCAAAGTAACCAGCGTTCCACAGAATGTGTCTCCACATTGTGCTCTCAAGACCTTGGTATAGAGTAAGAACACCCTCTTGTTGGACGACCTTGCGTACACAGTCGACCAGACCGTTGTACTTGTGTGATTGTGCCTTGTCTTGCAGACGGATCTTGACCAACTCGAAGGGAACGACGACGAATGACTCGGTAGCACCAGCGGTGGCGCCAGTCAGGACGGAGAGACCCTGGGTCATCTTGGTGACGCCGAAGAGGTTACGGTAGAACTTGCCCCACTCGTCGTTGGCAGCGAACTTGGTAGCTCTGTGTGAGGTTAGGAAGTGTTTGCGCATGTGATAGTAGTGACGACCAACCTCTTGGGAGCTTCCATGAGGATAGGAGCCTCAATACCTCTGTACAGCCTTGAGAAGCCTTCATTGCGGACGATCTTGCGGAAGCAGTCGACCATGCTGTTGTAGGCCTCCTCACCGGTAGCGGTTGAGCTTTGGAGCTGGATTCTTGTCTTGACGACATCCAATGGGTACCTGAAAACGTGTTAGACATAAAGATGGGTGTAAATCAGGCAGGTGGTCGCATGTACATGACAAGAATCTGGATATACGTCAGTCACGAACGGGTGAGGATTCAATGGTTGAGGTGATATACCTCGGACACACCAGCAACGGCACCAGCGATGAACTGGTACACGAAGGGGAGGGGCTTAGGCTCTTGAGACATGATGGGCGACTGGACTGATGTGGAAAGAATGTGGTTGCAAGTCTACAATACAATCAACGAGAGACTGTCGAGCGCGACGGATGATGGAAGTCGCGACGGCTGATTATCTGCGGGTCCGGGCCGACGTCGCTGTTGGAGGAACCTCAGCCCTCGGTTGAAGACCTGCTTGCTCAAACATGGTGATATTCGTGATAGCATTGGAGATAGTACACCAGGAGTGTACAACTTAGCTCTATAACACTATCAGATCCACCTTGCATTCAGATGCCTCTTGTGAGACAACCGTGAATGCACCGGACATGTTTGGCATTACCCCAGCCTGAGCGGTGTCGGCGATTCGTGGTCAGCAAATCCCATGTAAGCTGCGACGAGGACTCGTGGCTGTGACAATACACAAAGTACTGGAGATGGCAATGAAGAGTCCAGTGAGGGCGAGAAGAGACTCGGGTCCTCAGTGGACCCTCGCCGAGTTCTGGATATCATTGTGTCTTCTGATAGCAACTCGAGAAGGTACGGAGCTCGGCAGGAGTCAGACTCCGTCATTGCGTGGACCCTGCACATTCCTGGTGCGGGGAAGAGTCCGTACGGCTCGTCACGGACCCCCTTGGCCGGGACAAATTAGAAGCGGTAGCCTGTAGCCTTTCAGGCTGCTCTGGCCATTGGCAAGTCCCATAACTGCTTCAGACACGCTGCCCGCCGACTGAACATGGCAGCTGCAGACGTAGCAGGTACTTTCTACGCACTCGCGCGCCCGTCCTTCTCGCCCACGCAGCGCTGACACGTTATGCCGACAGAGCGCTCCGCTCACAAGAGGCCCTTTGCTGCCTGGGTCAAGCGTCTGACCAACCTGCATCCAAGCAGCAAAAAGGCAAAGAAGGCCTCGCAGCTCAAGAACAACCCATACCCGCAGTCCGGCCGTGTCCAGCAATGCCGCCACGAATCGACAAGCTCTCATTCCAACTCTGCTTCGGATAATGCCAGCCTGAATGTTCACCACACTCCCAATTCGACTGCTAGCCGGAACTCGTCGCTCTCGGCCCCTCCTGTAAACAGCAACCGCTCGCAAGCGAACACCGTCGCAACCAACCCAGAGACGATCAATTCGGATGGAGGCTATTTCAAGTCGTCAACCAACGGTCGAGGCGGCGCCCTGAGCTCAGTTGACGGTGCAGGCCCGAACAGCACCTTCTCCTCGCCTAGTCAATCCCAGCAGTCGCTCACAACCACTCTTACAACCATCCAGTCGACCACCGCTCACCTCACCCCCAATCCGCCTCTCACGCACTCCTCACAACAGCCTCCATCAGCCATTCCTGCTCATCTCGCTTCCAACACGAACACGAACAACAACCACAACGCTCACAACGACAATGCCTCCATCTTGACCCTGGCTTCCTCGTCCAAGCGTCGTCGTCGTTCTATGGATACAGATGCCTCGGTTCGCGCCATCGCTCCCAAGAGCATGTGGGGAGACAGCAGAGAGTCCCTACCTTTGAGCGTGCTAAGTGCCAACATCGAACACACATCTGCTCGCCCGTCAGTCGGTGGCCTCGTCAGTGCCGAGCGCGCCAGCATCTACTCCTCCCGCGATGTCTCTGCTCCCGCCATTGCGTCTGATCGCAACAGCTACTACGCAGCAAGCCACCGACAAGTTCGAGACCGTGAACGCGACAAGGACGGCCATCGCGATCGTGAGTATGGCGCTGACGGCAGATCCATCAACTTCGATGCCAAGTCGCTCAACTTCGATGGCAGAAGTCTTGGTGGTGATGTTGGTAGTCTGAGGGGCTACGAGGGTAGTATCCGCAGTGGAGCTCTGGGACATGGCCGCAATGATAGTATTCCTAGCGGTGCACCCAGTCCTATGGTCGGTGGCTCTCCTCTACTGAGAAGGCCATCCGGTGCTCTGACTTTCAGTTCTGACATTCGTGATAAGGAGGAGCATGAAGCTACCGATCACAAGACTCATGCTTAGCGGCGGGCTTTCTTACTCATCATCGAATGGGTCTACTAGGGGTTTGCGTACTTGTGCTTTACTGTGGTTTAGGGCGTTTTCGGGATGCGGTCTGCGATTTTCCTCTTTTCTACCTTTGTTATATACCCCGTCTGCAATACTCGCAGTCTCAGATTGGTCAAATCGAGAAACAATTATTATTCGTTTTCCAGGGGTCGTTGACAGCAATGTATCCCTCCGGTTCGGCTCTCACTGGACACAACCCTGATGCGAAAAAAAACATCGTGTATTTCAACAACTAGATGCGTGAATGGATCTAGCCCAGGGAGTGATGTTTCCATATAGAGTGACCGCCATGGTCGCGGTGTCTGTTGTCGATCTTCTGATTCTTCAAACGTCTCTACCTCCTTTCGATCTGTGGCTTCTCTCTCAAATCCATATACTATCATCGCCATCATCGTCTACCCAGCATCAACATCAAACATTAATGCAACAGTCATCTTAAAGCACAACATCATGACAGACGCCTGGTTCCACAACGCAATCGCCACCGACAGCCCCGACGGCGAAGGCTGTCGTCCCGAAGAAGCCCTGGCATTAAAATCATACCTTCACTCCCTTCATCAGCATCGAAGAATGCTCCCGCCAAACTCACCACTCCAACCACTCACTTTCCCTCTCCAGGCGAACCCCTCCTCTATCTCTGAGGTCTTGTCATCGACGCTTTTGATCGAAATCCCCGGCTGCCAGAAATATATCATTGATCTGTTACTCAAGATCCAACAACTACCTGATGTAAACTTGAGCGAGGAGCAGAGGAAATATGCGCTGAGAGATACAACAGAAGTCGTTTGGAGAGATCTACCCGGGTTGGCGCATATGTGGTATGACACACTATGGTGGTATTATTACTCTCAATGGCGTGTAGATATCACCCACATTTGCCCCTCTAAACTCCAACATGTCAAAAATATCGCAGCAGATATCAAAAGATGAGGGAGTTGGAGAAGAGATTAGGGAGCAGCGTAGAGTTTTGTAGCAAATGACAAAGTTCGTGATATGTATGATATGTACAAAAGATCTGATCCTTCACTTTTCCAATATATGGCTGTATACAAAACAGTCTCTTTAAAGCTTGGCCTTAGGACCCTCTTGCTTGAGCATGGCCTCGGCAACCATACGTCTCTGGATCTTGCCAGTAGCAGTCTTGGGCATGATGTCGGTGAAGAAAATCTTCTTGGGGAGCTTGAACTTGGCGACACGCTCGGCCATCCATGACTTCAGATCTGCTGGCTGGAGCTTTTGGTTGTCCTTGAGCACGATGGCGACACCGACGTCTTGACCGTACATGTCATCTGCGATGGCGAAACTGACGGCTTCGGATACGGCAGGATGTTGTGCCATGACATTGTCGAGCTCGATAGGACTGATCTTCTCACCACCCTTGTTGATCAATTCCTTGATTCTGCCGGTGATGATCACATATCCATCCTTGTCCTGCTTGCCCTGATCACCAGTGCGGAAGAAGCCCTCTGCGGTGAATGAAGTCTTGTTTGCTTCGGGGTTGTTGAGGTAGCCGGTGGTCACGTTCTCACCACGAATGCAAATCTCAGCTTCACTACCTTGAGGGACTTCCTTGCCGGCTTGATCGAGGATCTTGACCTCAACACCTTGGCCTACACCAACAGAGCCAGGTTGGCGCTTGCCCTTGTGAGGCAGAGGGTTGGAAGTCATCTGATGTGCGGCTTCTGTCATGGCGTAGGCTTCAAGAACAGGAGCCTTGAAAGTCTTCTCGAGCTCGTGGAAGACCTTAGGAGACAAAGGAGATGAGCAAGAGCGAATGAAGCGAATGTTTGGTAGAGGAGAAGGAGCAGGGCTCTTGAGCAAGATCTGGTGGATGGTGGGTACGGCAGTGTACCAGTTGGCCTTGTGAGTGGTGAAGTCACGCCAGAAGTCGGAGGCCGAGAACTTGGCCGGAACGACAACAGAACCACCGGACAACAAGGGAGCCAAGAAGCCAGCAAGGAGACCGTGAACGTGGAACAAAGGCATGACCAGCATGGTACGATCAGCAGAGGTCAACTCGTAAGTTGCCTTGATGTTTGACATGGTGCGTGTCAAGTTCTTGTGGGAAAGAGGGACAGCCTTGGGACGACCAGTGGTGCCGCTAGTGTGCAGGACGAGGGCAACATCATCAGGCTGAGCGTACTCAATGGACTTGTTGCCCTTGCCCTTCAGCTTTCCCTCATCCTTGATGTCCAGAACCACCTCTTTGCCGTTCCAGTAGCACTCTGCAACGGCGGCGTTGTATTTTTGCGCGGCCTTGACAGCAGGACCGTCTGCCAAACCCCGAGGCACAAGAACAAGAGCAGACTTCAAGTCGTCAATGTAGAACTCGAATTCGGACTGCTTGTATGCAGGGTTGAGAGGGGCGGCAATTCCACGTTGCCATGCGGTTGCCAGAAAAGCGACGATGAAAGGATATGTGTTGGGAAGAGCGATTGAGACGGCCGAGGCAGGAGTGATTCCCAGTTTGGCGAGTTTCAATTGGAAGGAGAGGATGTCGGCTGTGAGTTGCTCGTACGAGACGGTCAAGGCCGGGCTTCCAGGCACGATGATGGCCGTGTCATGAGACGAATGTGAGAAGGCGTTCGTGAGGGTCGTCATTTTGGTAGATGGTTCAATTGAATGTGTCTATTAGATGGTAGCATCAAGAAGCAGGAGGATTACGACAGTAGACAGAAGGAGGAAAAAAGAAAGCAGCGATAAGCAAGTACGCGTACAAGTGCCGCTTGATAATAGTCGGAGATGGCTGTTACTGCGGGTAATCGGGTGGTGGACTTAACGGATGCTGTCATAGTTGTAGATCCGACCTTTCCCCGCTCCCGCAGTTTGAGAACAATCCCTGGCTTGGCGTTGACTTGGACCATCGTCGTCGTCGTCGAGTCGCTGTCTACCTATTCATCGTCGCGTAACTACAAGTCGACATGCCGCCGTCACTTTATGCAAACCTGCTGGATCCAGCTGCAGCCCCTCCAGCAGCCACAATCTCCGGCGCCCCCGTAAAATACTCGTTCAAGAAAGATGATGAAGCTCCGGTCCAAGTAGAAAAGAAAACACCCGATGGTACCTTCGCAGCTCAATAATCAAAAGTCCCGCTGATGCTCAATTCGACGCAGCCTCTCTCCGTTTCCAGCCTGCGATCAAGCGTCCTCAGCCCGTACAGAAGCAAAAGCCCAGGCCAAACTCGAATCCCACCCTCGCAACAAAACCTCCACCACAGCCTGCTCCCCCTGTCGCAACTGGTCCCATTGTCCAGAAATGGCAAGACTCTCAACAAGATGACTTTGATGTTGTCAATGAATACCACAAGTTCCAGGAAGAGCAAAAAGCCCGTCTAAAGGAGGAACGCAAGAGCAAGAAATCAAAAAAGGCTTCACTCCACATCGACGACATTGATTGGTCTGCCCCGTACAATGTCCAGGATGCCTTTACCAAGACCCGCACAAAGTTACGTCTAGATGCCTGGAAACACTCGGATTCAAAGTTCAACGCTCGCTATCAATGGAAGCAGACGCTGCGTTCTTTCAAACGACCTGGCACGCCTCCGCCAGCTAGACATGAGCCCACACTCGCAACAGACGTCTCGTACAAGAACATGCCACCTCCACAAGAACTCTCAGAATCTGTCAAATCCTCTGCTGCTCCTCAACCGCTATCTGCACCACCACCACCTGCTGTTGCTCCAGTCGCATACCCTCCTCCTGCCGCTTCCAACCACTACCCACCTCCTACCTTCGATCAATACCCACCTCCTGACTTCAGCCAATACCCTCCCCCTCCTCCACCTCCACAGTTCTCTGATGTTCCTGCTCTCCCTGGTCTACAGTACTATCCGCCTCCTCCGCCCCAATTTGTGCCCCCTCCGCCGCCTGTTCAGACATACCAGCCCGCTCCTTCGCCCGTTCCAACGCCGCCGGCTCCATCACAACCGTCGGGAACTATCTCACGAGAGCCTGTGCGCTATGAGAAACCAGCACAAACTGAGGACGATGTGGACACTGCGCCTGAATCCATAAACATGGACGTGTCACAGGAACCTGAAGTACGAACATCTGCCCCTGGCCAGAAAGGCTTTGCTCAGCGATACATGGAGAAGATGGGCTGGAAGAAGGGAGAAGGTCTTGGAAGAGAAGCGACTGGTATTACGACAATTCTCCGTCACGAAGCCACGAAACGAAAGCGCAAGGGAGATGCGGAAGGTGGTGGCTGGGCACAGCCTGCTGCAATGGGCCGCATTGTCGGTGGTAAAAAGACAAAGACTGATGTTCCCATAGACGAGAGCAAAGCCTTCAGTCTGGTTGCCAAATTTGAAGGCATGCTTAGGGACATGGACATCGATCAGGCCATCGAGGAGGACAATCTGATGCAACGGATTGGTGAGAAGCTGGAAGACTATGGTCGATCAGAGCGTGTCTTTATCGATCGCGCTACTGGAAGGGTGTTTGTCAAGTTTACAAGCGCCCTGAGTGCTTTCAATGTAAGTTTGACAACTGCTGCACAAATTATTCTATACTAACCTGTATCACAGGCTATCAAAGCAAGCGACGGCACAGACTTCCTAGGCAACGGGCGTATCGTTCAAAGCACTTTTTTCAATGCTGACAAGTTTGAAGAAGGTATCTACGAACAGGCTCAAGCAATGTTGACTAGTAGATAGTTCCGGTATAACACTGGCTTAATGGCCGAACTCTCTAGGGTCATGTGTTTGTGGAACATCATGGGGTCAATTGGTGAATGCCTGTGGATGGGTGTGGTTGATTTAGTTTGTGCTTTGGTTCATGGTGATGAGTTGGAAAGGAGCGAAAGGGGAGAAGCTGATGCTGAACGATTCGTTCACGGACTTCCAGTGGAGAGTTGTTTTGATGGGAAAGAATTACTGCTTTGCGACGCGGTGGAACCTGGGATGATGGTTTTGGCAGTCACGTCCGCCATGACTTCCCTCAGTACGTCCCTCGCTCTCTCTCTTCCTTCATTTGACTACTTCTTTCTCCTTGATGTTCAGCCACGTATCTACTGCTTAGGGACCTGAGTTGATCCTCCCGGTAGTAGCAGTGCCCAGATAGGAAGACCTTACTGTCTGACAACAGCTTTCCACCCCACCAAGTCAGTCTCATCCCTGCACACTCCCCATCCACTTCCCCATCAACTCCTTCGACTTCTCCTTCCACCCCTCATGCCCCTCCTCATCACTCCAATACTCCTCCTCATACTCCGGCGGCTGTTCACCACTCCACCCCTCATCAATCTTCCACTCTGCCAAATTTCTCTGATTCCTCTACCTTATGGCCTTTTCCTGCCAATCATCACATTCATCCTCCAATTTCTGAATCTGCTCTTTGTAAAACACTTCTCTGTCTTTTAGTAGTCCGTACATTTGCATTTTTGTGCCGTGGAGGTCTTCGATCAGTTTGATGTTTTTTAGCTTGCGGAGGTGTCGGTTTGTGGTTTTTATGCGTTCGAGGCGGGTTTGCAGGGTGTAAGTTTTTGCGACCTAGGCGGTTTTTTCTTTGACGAAGAGGTCGAGTCTTGCTTCGAGGTTGGCTAGTTTGCATTTTGTGTTTGCGACATCGGTGGATTGTTTGGCGGATAGTTTGTCACGCTCATCCAGTCTTTTGTGTAGTTCGGTGACGTAGGTGGTTTCCTCTAGTTCGAGGACGTGGATGTCTTCTTGGAGTCTTTTGATCTCTTGGCTTTGACTTGCGTTCAGGGTGTGTAGGATGTCGAGCTGTGCGGAAAGTGATTCGATTTCAGAGTTCTGAGCTTGGAGTTGATCATTGCGGGCCGTATCTGCTGCGATTTGGGAGGCGATTGTTGCTTGGAGATGAGAGACGTCGGTGGACTGGACTATGGACGAAAGGGGAGTGGCGGGTCGAAGGCGATTGTTAGGGATGACTGGATGCTCGGGCAGGATATGGTTGATGTTTTCGCCAGGGTGAATGATTGCGTGGCCAGAGTTGGACTCTTGCTCATCGATTGTGCCTTCCCTGTTGTCTTGAGACAGTTTGAGGCGCTATACATGTCAGTCCAGGCAGTCGATTATGTTGAGAAGTCCAAGTTTGGGAGGGCTGTAATCGTTCAGGACTTACCTTTGCTTCATTGGTCTCTTCTGGTGTAAGAGGTCGTCCTCGGGATGGATCAGGCACGGGTGGATCTTCGTGGACAAATTCAGCACCCTCGTCTTCGTGCAAAAGATTTGTTGAATCCATAGTCTGTCAAATTGCTTGAGTGACGAGGAGCATCGAAGGTCTAGACTTTGAGATGATATATCTTGTATCGTACAGTGTTGGAATTTGCTTCCACCTTCTATTGAATACTGGAATGTCTCGGAACTTGGAGCATACAGCAATCAGACCACGACAATGGAGCTCGAGACACAAAGCAACCTTGTTATGTGTTCTGCCGGTAACATCTAGGTGTCTCACATCGCGCATCTCAACAGCACTGGAGCCCTCTGGAAACGCCCATCGAAATGCAGAATTGAGTTGGATTAGAAGTAGTTGGCCACTAAGAGTCATTATCCCCCAATTGTTTCACACTATATCACAGACATCCCAGCAGTACTGGAGCCCCTTCAAAACACCCATCAAAATGCATAGTTGTATTGGACCAGGCGCGGTTGACCACTAAGAGCGACTATACAGAGTACCCCTTTCAATGGGCATTAGAGATCTCAATGGTCACGGTATCTTTGAAACTGTCCGTCGACATGCAGAGTTGAATTGGGTTTCACGTAGTTGGCCACTGAGAGTCGCTCTCATTCACGCTCTCACTGGACAAAACACTCATGGTACAAAAGGACTGTGCATTTTGACAGGCCTTAAGCAGCCCCTGGCCCGTCCGCGGAGCAAGCAATCGTTTTCATCTAGTATATCTACTGACCCCTTGATGCGAGACGGTCACGAGCCTCAGTAAGCTCGGCCTGCAGCCTGGTCGTCAATTGTGTAAGGAAGTTGTGGTTGCTGACTGCCCTCACGTATGCCCTTATGGCATCGATCCTCATGCTGCGGTTTCTCTGCTGCAGAGTTTCGACTCTAGCCTCGTTCTGGGCGCTTGCGGTGCGGAGCGCGTTGTTCTGCTTCTTGATTGCATGACTCTCGGCCAGGTGCACCTTGCGTTCTTCGTGGTGACGCATCTCTTGAGAGTAGAGCTTCTCCTGGAGCTCACGGAGTTGCTGCTCGAAGTTTGCTTTTTCGAGAGTCGTGAGAGTCGTGCCATGCTTTAGTGCGGCGTCGTACTGTTCTTGGGCGTGTTGGAGCCTGTCGAGGAGGTCTTCGATGGCGTTGTCCTTGAGGAGAGTGAGGTGGATGAGGCGGCCGATCTCCTGATTGCTCTTCATGGCCTGGTTGCGAAGGGTTTCGATCTCGTCGTTCTTCATGATCACCTGATCGAGCAGGTGTTTGGTGAGTTTGTCCTATCAGGTATCCATCAGAATTTGCCTTATTGATATGACAAGAAGCGCTTAACATCAAACTTACATTGCCTTGCGCCTTGTCTTGCGCAGCATTCTGTCTCTGTAAAGCTTTGATGGCTGCTTGGGTATCGTTCTTCTTGCGCTTGAGCGCATTGGTCATCTTAGACCACATGCTTAGGGATGTCGTCGCTTTCGAGATGCTATAAGCTGCTGAGGACGTTGACGAGATGATGCAGTTGTAAGGTCTGAATTTCAGCGAGTAGAGTAAAGTCTAGAATTGCCGGTTGGCAGAAGTTGGTCGGATGATTGGCTCTAGGTAGCACTCCGTCATTCATGCAAGCCTTTGAACGTGCTTGTAGGATTGCGAGAAGTTGTTGATAGTTGGGTACAGGTCCGAAGAGAGCAGTCCGAGACGAGCTGTTCGAAGAGAGGACTTCGAGGAGAGTGTTTCGACTAGAGCACAGTAGACCATCACTCGATCACGATAGAAGTCGTGCTTTTCGATCGCAGTTTTCGAAGTTCCTTGTGGCAGACGGAGGCTTCCCTTCTTCTTTGTGGTACCTACACCTTACTCCTATGTTACTTCTCCGGTTCATGAAGACCTTTCTCATCGTTGTTCTCAATGATCAAATCCACCTTGCCCAAGTGTTCGGTGATGAAAGCATTGTTCTTGCCGTCCGACTCGTCGTATTGCTGGTAACACTTGTCCAGGTCTTTCTCAATACCCTTGTTCTGCCTCCTCTCAGCAACCCTCTTCCTGCTCAATCCAGGCTCAACATGAACGAACCACTTGTCGTCCGCGAGTTCTTGGATCTCTTTCCAGGGCTCAGTATCGGACAGCAGGTAGATTCCCTCGAAGATGAGAACTTGTGTCTCCACGTCCACGATCTCGCCATGCGGGTGAGGATCCATAGCCTCCTCATCGAAATCAGGAGCTCGAATTTGTTTCTCCATCTCAGTTTGATGCCTGCACCTCCTGATGAAGTCTACCATCGCCTTGCCGTCAAATGTCCACTCAGCACCACGTCTAGCATGTGCCTTTTCCGGATCGTCCATCTTATCCAGGTCGGCCTTTGGAAGCATGAAACCTTCAACCGGTACAACACTGCAGCTAAGTTTGTGGTCTTTGCGGATGCGTTCGCTGATGTCTCCGGTGATGGTGGATTTGCCGCTACCCGGGCCACCAGCAAAAGCAACCATGTAGCGATGTTTGTGTTGAGGTCGTTCTTCGACAAGAGAGTCGCGGCCAGTCTTCTGTTTCGAAAGATTGGCGTAGTTGTCTGCTACACGCTGCGCGAGCTTTGTGCATACTTGCTCCATCTGCATTGTGTCGGATGTGGTATGGGAGTGGTCAACTGTTGTTGTTAAATGGTAAGTCAAGACACAGAGAGAAAACCTGCTTTTTAACACTCTCCTCCGCTCGGAGGTTTTGTCAACATTCCATGCTCTTGACGGGATTCAGTGCCAAAAGCAAAGGATTCGAAGGTCATGACAACGTCAGTCTTCGAGCACGCGAGCGACTGAGAAAGCACTAATGCTATCTAATCCTTGTCAATGTGGAGTGTCTCCGCATTTGTTATACACAATTAGGGGAGAGTCTGCTGGGGATCTGCAAGGGACCCATCTTTCTTATGTCGCATGGCCGACGTCAGATCCGATTATTAGGGACATAGTGCCAAAGCGTATGACAAGCCAAAAAATAGCAATTTGTGGTCGGACCTTAGGGAGCTGAAGGAATGATAGACATCGTTTCTGAGTCGAGGAAGATTGGGTATAGTAGAGGAGTACTGCTGGAGAGACCTGTCCGCGTTTGCTACGCGACATACAAAATCATGTCAAAGATACTCTTCGTGACCGAAGCATGGGCGATTGTTTAGCTTGTAAGTCTGGGAGCAAATAAAAAGTCGGTGCATGGCACAAATAGGCAAGTACAGAAAAATCGGGAAGGTTCAAAGGTCCCGTGACGTCAATGCGACGTCGAACTTCACCTCACCTCCTCCTTTGCTCTTTCCAGAAACATTCGTGCATGAACAGAACGACTCGATGACTCGAAAATCTGGGCGAAACGCTCAGCGTAAACACATCTATGCTATTTTATATGGTGCGTTATCGTCGTGTGGCCAGCAAGAGCCGTAGCAATCATGAACCGTGGATGGACTACTCATAGAGTTCCATTTGGAATCCAACTGGAGTTGGAATTGACCCCAGGTTCCCTGGTGCTTCATTTCCATTCGAATGTGCCATGGATTCCAGATGTGGGTGCAGTTTTGTGCAATCCACCAGCTCCGCCACAGCACCGTCCGAGATGGACAAGACTCTCAAACGATGGCTTCTATAAGACCTTCTTCGCCTTTGTCACGGACTTCAATGCTTCAGAGGATAGAAAGATTCTCTCATATTCTGGAACGCTGGCTACTTTTTTGATTCCTCAACATCCAATTCTTCAATATCACAGCTCTTCTGACATCCCAAGTGCATCTCGAAGAAGGTTAGCATTACTGTAGCTTAGCCCTCGATGATAGGGGTGTTGTGCGTTACGTACAGTTGGGACCCCATAACAGCTTGCCGATATACGTCCTCGCCATCTCTCTCGACTACCCTCAACCATGACCGACCTCGAAATTATGTGGCAGCCCAAGAATAGTACTCGTTGGACTGATGATATCAACCAAATAACGGCAGTCATGGTGTGGATTCAATCGCTTCAAAAGATGGATATTCGTTGATGTGTTCGTGACATGGGCTGTTGCAGTTGCGAAAGGAGCTAGCAAGCAATCCAGAATCAATCACCCCGGCGGGTGTCTCTTTCCCGGCTGGCGAAGAAACACAAATTGGCTGGAGAGGACTGTCTTGGTCTGCTCCAGACGCCAAATACGAGCGTAGAAGCGACACATGCCGGCCCAGGCTGTATATATCGCGCAGTACACCTTGGGCACCTCTTGTGGACTTGCATTTCCGACGGCCAGACTGTGGATGGAAAGCTCGGAAGCTGGAGGCTGCGTAAGTCACGCGCCCCGTCGTTTCTGTATCTGCGTAGAAGATCCGATACAACCGAAGGCTCAATGGCAAGTCGCGTATTTGCGCGCGAGCGGAGAGACAAGGACTTCTATGTACACGTCGTTGCCCCAGGGCTAGAAGTTTGAGTCGGCCGTGGCGCAAACACAAACCTCTGGGGGCTGTATAGACATGCAAAGAGTTGAGTCTTCTTTGTAGCGATGTTCACTCCTCAATCATGACTTGCGCATTTCTCGTGGGTGGACACGTCCCTCGAATCTCTGTGGTCCGCGAAGCAGCAAAAGATGAAAATATATGGCTGAAAGCCTTTTTTGCCAAAAGAGCAAATGAAGTTTACGTCGTACGGTGGAGGAGAGCATTAATTACTCTTGTCCACTAGATGTATGGAAGGCCAGCAGCGTTGGTATATACGTTTGTCGTTTCATGAACTCATGGTGGAAGCCCATCCACCTCGATTGGCGAGCAAGAAGCTTTAGTCTTAGTCTTGAGTTTCTGCCATGCGACATGAACCATTCGTTTTCGCACTCGAGCTGGGGAGAGAAACCCCAGGACGCCCATGCAGTTTTCGAGAGGGCAGAGTATATAGGGCTCGTCAAATTCAGCTTTCGTCCAGTATTATAGGGGCTCTGAAGGGTGAGAGAGATTGGCAATGCCTTGCCACGCTCTTTCTGAGGAAATCCTTGATCAAGACTGCGCCGAGCGCTTCAGGATCATGTTGACGTAGGGGCAGTCGGCAGTCAATGGGTAGGCTGTGATCGCTCCACATACGCACTTTCCGCTACATTTCGCTAGTGGATGGTCTGGCCACCATCGAAATGTTCTCAAGCGGTCAGGACCAGCCAAACTGTTGAGCCTGGTGTATACAGACCTTGTCGTATTTGGTCTTTCCTCTCTTGTAGGGTACTCTCTGCTTTTTCTTTTGCTTCTTCTTCTTCTTCTTTTTGCTCCTCTCCTCCATCACCATCGCCAATTCCAGCATCATTGTGGTAGATCGTACCACAGTACCTGGTTTCCACATATCCAGGCATACTCCATGCCATATGCTGTCTTCCTCTGCGACAAGATATAGCTGACGGGCTTCTTTCGCCAGCACAAGATAACGTTGCAGAAGTCGGAGGAAAGACCATGCTGTTGTCCTCAGCTCTGTCGGTATATATATAGCAGCGTATCGTTCGGCAACTGGTATCTTGGGTAGTTGACTTCAGGGGCTCTATGGTTATAGTTGCGGGTGTTGGACTGCGCTTAGACCCATACGTTGATGAGCACCGTCGCGGTGATGGTGTCGTTTCTGAAAGCCAGAGCCAAGTTTTTCTGTGCTTCTTCTTCGTTTGCGAAAAGATGAACAGATGACGCTGTAGCTCAAGATCAATGCGCATGGAGGAGGAATCTTTGATCCGTTCCAAGATGTCTGTAAGCCAATGCATAGGAGTGAGAGCTCGAGTACTGTGGGCAGTTTCGAAGACACCGAGAATGAAAACCCGATATAGATATCGAGGCCAAATGACTGAGGCTCCGAAGTATATACAGCGTGGGTGGTCGTATTTGGTGTGTAGTAATCATCAACGAGAAGGCTCCAAGTGTCAACCGTGAGGACGACGAGGTTGCTCCAGAATGAGGTTGGTATTCGCCGTACTCTGGATATCTGCGCATGTGATGCTTTCCAAAAATGCATTCCGGTCATTACACAGATGATGAATTGAGCACAGGGAGCCAATTTATATCCCCACAGGCGTATTCCGCCTCTAATGGTAGCCAACAAGTACAATAGAACTGAGCTTGAAGTCCTCGTTTGTGACTCCAGTGGACGGAACTGACTGCTTCGGATCACTTCATTGGCTTGCGCCGCGGAATGGGATGAACAGGTATATATCCAGCCAGAGTAGGATCTGCAGTCGCAGTCGTCCGAAGACATGGCTCAGGAGATGCCATAGTTGACACCACATCCCTTATTACATGCATGTCTTGCTGCCACAGGCAAATGAAGGCGTCTTGTCGCTGTCTCACAAACAGACGCGGTGGAAGAGACCTTGCTCAAGCTCTCTTCCTACAAGAACTTAAGATTGTAGGTAGGCTCCGTACTGATAGCTTTGATCCTTCGCATCTGTATCCGGTATATAATGATAGCAGGATCCTTGTGTGTTTTGGAAGGCGTGCACGGCCATCATGGTCATCGTCTTCGTGGAAGTAGATGGTATAGATGTCATCGAAGGGGAAGCGAGCAGGACCGTTCCCAGGTTGATCAAGATTGTGTCAACACTTCTCAGACATGCAAGCGCTGTAAACTGAAACTTTGCTGCCAGAGAGCAATGAAGGCGTCTTGCCGCTGTCTGACCACTCTCAGCCGATATTGACGGAAGACAACTGGGTATGCTTCTCGAGCAAAATCTCAGACAGTGGATGTTGGAGTTGCGGAGGCTGCTCCATACCGCTTATATAACGTGAAAGATAGAAGTGTGGCGAGCGAGCAGGACAGATGTGATCGCTGTTCTTCTTCTCCGCTGTCGAGCGAAGGCATCCAGGTTTGTTCGTTGTAGAAGTAGTGAGTTCGGGTAAGTTGGTCTGTTGCCTTTCCGATCCAGAGAGTCAGAAATCAAAGATTCTGAGTTGACGCAGTCGATGTGCGAACATATCGACTCCGAAGCCAGAAGACCACAGCGAGATCGATACGCTCATCCCATAAGAGTCCATAATATCCTTCGAGCAGACCCAGAATGAGGAAGTCGTGGCTACGTTAGGAGACCATCTCAGGTGACTGCGAGTCTCCTATATAGAAGATTGTTGCCGAAGTGGGAGTCAGAGCATTCTCGACGACATCAGAATGGCTTCCAGCTGCAGAAGGTGTTGATTTCCAGCAGTGCAAAGACACAAGGCAGTACCGAGCAGAACGATCACCGCTCTTAACGAAGACCGAGCGTAGATCCTTCCAGTCTGAGGTACTGGCGACCCCAGCACAGTGAGGGAAGAGAACTTGCGCATAAAGAAATGTTCAGGAATCGAGTTGGTATATAATGATGATGGAAAAGTAGAAATGAATGGGAAGCGGAAGAGACTCTTATGTATCGCTTGCGAAAGCATAACCTGCAACAACAGGAAGCCAGGCTACACTGTTGGAACATGGAAATATCCTGATTCACAAAAGAGTTGCAAGTTTTGCTGTACCTTGTGGTAGGTGACTTTTTAATTCTGTCGTGCTGTTGTTACTAGTTCGAGTAGTATTGAACACTCTTCCCTGCCAATCGCAAGGATGATGTGCTTGGTGAGGGGCGAAAAGTGGGTGTTCATGCATGTGACAAAGCTAGTCTCCGGTTTTCCTGGTTCTGTGATCGTGGAGGTGTTCCAACTGGATCCTTCGGGATCAACTATATAACGGCCACGAGCTCTTCACGTCGACCAACGCATAGCATTGTGCCCATCAGCCAGTAGATGATTGTATGCCAACTCATGGTTCCCTACTCAAGGGCGGAGACCGCATGTGGTTCCACCATGGTCAAGCAGGCGGCGATCTCGTGTCGTCAGTAGTGGCGATGGTCTTGTGGGTGCACATGATAGACTCTGTTCCTGGTTTTGAGTATGGTGGTCATTGGCTGGAAGCGAAGGGAAGAGCTTTACAAGCGAGAGCGGGTTGTTGGTGAAACGATGAGGGTCGGAAGTGGCATTGGTTGGCTCGAAAGAGTACCCATAACAGTTCTGTGCCAGCAGTAATTGACAGAGGCAAGGAAACATAAGCAATGAAAGTGTGGAGTAGGACAGAGAATCGGCAGAGTGTGCTGAGACTGCAAAGGGCGAGGCTCAAGTTGGCATGATCATTCTTGGGAACGGCGGGAACTAGGTAGCGACTACCGGAGGAGCGAAAGTCGACAACATAGTTGGTGGCATCACAGTCAGTTGGAACATGTCATATGAGTTGGAAGCACGAAGGCGTCATTGACCTACTGCACCTCAACATGGTCGAGATGTCTTGCAATTGGATACGAATGTAGCTCAAGCCGCTACTTCGAATACTTTTTGTCCTTAGTACGCTCCCCCGTGACAGCCAGATCTCCCTCAGCAATAAGCTTAGCAGCTGCAGAAGTCAAAACTAAATCGTCCTCCTCTTGTGCGGTACTAGTAACAAAATATGCTGTGGTCTGGACACGAGAACAAGAGCTTAAGGCAAGTTGCCAACTCGAGCGCGCTCAATTACCTAGAATCGTGTCAGCGCTATCGTACAAGGATGAGCAATTATGAATGCTGACCAACCCTCTGACCGTTTGAGCGAGCGGCGACTTCGGAGACGTGGTACATGCAGCGTCTGACCTGACCCCACTGGCTGCGCTCCAAGCGCTGCTCCTTGAATGCCTTGTCATCAATGGCAGCTCTGTACAGGCGCTTGACGAGGTCTGTGATGAAGTCGGGGTGGAATCCTTCTCCAAAGCGTGACTGTCCGTCGATGAGTGCCTCGACATTGTCGTGAGAAAGCACAACGATGTCAGTGATGAGCTTACGAAGAGAAACACCGGAAGGAGTCAGTTCGTACACCTTGTCGATTGTTGCAGCGCGAGGGAAGGCGAATTGGTCGGTGAAAAGTGAGATTATTTCGTTGATGGCGACGTTCTGCAGGCGTGGGATGCCATACTTGTTACCGAAGATGTAAATGTCGACCATCAGGTCCCAGTAGGTCCAGGGATCGATAGAAGGATTGTCAGAGCCGAGGCCGTAGCCACCAACTCTGTGGTCAGTGACCCAGCGCATGAACCTGCAGATCATGTTATCAGCCACAAGATCCATGCTATTACTAGAACCACTTACTCGCGGACGACATCAGGCGAGTCCTCAAACATACGGACAGTGTTGTTCTTTGACTCATCGTAGCAGCTGTATTTGATGGCACCAGCGAAGAAAGGTGAGTGAAAGGAGAGAATCTCGTGGAACCAGGTAAAGTGGGTTTCCTCGGCACCGACAATCAGAGTCATGAGCTTGTCTTTCATGTCTGTACAGGTGGCTGCCTGGAGAAGGATGTTGCTGGGTAAGAGTCAGCAACGTTATGGTCGTATATAAGTTGATCAACGCACCGTGGCCAAGGACCGCCAGCCTCGTTGAAACAGCATTTCCTGTTCGTGGGCTTCTTGGGGGGACGAGCTTTAGTCTTATTGTTCTGCTGGACGTCGGCATCACTGTCTGAGACGTGATCGGGGCCGGCGGCGGCGGCGAAGGCGGCGACAGGAGTCACCGTGGTAGTAGGTGCTGTAGCGGCGTTGGTGTTCAAGGTAGCCATGATGGCGAGTGCGTTGTTTTGGTAGATGGAGCGCGATGGGAAAAAGTGGTTGTGGATAAAGAACAAAAAGAGTGAGAACAAAGTTCACAATGGAAGCATATATCGCGCTTTCCAAAATGAAGAGCAGACACGAAACTCGAACGACACCTTGGCGTGTGTTCAGCTTGTGAAAGACCCAGATGGGGAAAGAACGTTCCGTAACTCTGCGGAAGTGTCAAGTCGCCATCGGCTCTGTGATGAAAGTCTGTCGAATAAGGTAAGAGTGAGCTTCGACCAAAGTAGAGAGATTTTCTTACTCACCCAGGTAGTGTGCTGACGATTGTCTCTGCCTTGGCTCAACATCCACTCTGGCATCACTTCACTGACTCTCGCAAACATGCTGGCACTGCTGATAGAAAACTATGCAGTACATTCATCTTACAAACAGCAAACGCCTCGCATATGCTGATATATCGGACAAACAGCCGCTCTGACACCTCAACTCCTTGAAAGGGTATCTTCTTTGCCCTCAACACCCATAATCGAAACAAGCCAATTAACCTCTACCGAACGCGAAATTATTGCTTCAAGCCGCCTCCTCGACTTCTTCCAACACCCTCTCTCTTGCTTCACGCACCTCACTGTTGGCAACACTGACCTCGGATGTACTGCTGTTATTGCGACTCAAGATGGCCGGTCGCTTGGGTGACCTGTCTATCGCAGTTGGAGAATCTGAACGGCGGCGACTGAGTGATTTTGCCGAGCCTTGACTATGCCAGTTTTGTGTTTGAGGATGCAAAGCATTCTGTGACGAAGACTGTGATGGGGGAAACTTTCCTCCATTGCCTGGACTGCCGCCCATCAACATCAAAGCGTCCATGGCGTCTTGCTCGGCTTGTTGCGTTGGCATTGTTGAGCGTACGGGTGCTGGCCGCGACTTTGGTGTTGAAGGTATGTGCACTGGCGAGGAAGCTGATGGACGTCTGAATGTGTTGCTGCTCTGCGACGAGGCATGCAAGCCTGTTCCCGAATCTGGCAATGACCAAGATACTACGCCTGAGCCAGAACGTCTTTTCGAAGGTGGTGAGCGTATGTCGATTGGAGCACTCGGTGCTGGTGGTGATGCAGCCATGCTCGGATGCAAAGCAGCAGCTAGTTTCTCGACCTCGTTGATGTTGCGATGCTCCCAGCCATGCTGCACCTTGACCATGGCATATGCGAGTCGTGTCTTCAGTTGAGCTGCTACCTGTGGCGGCGCGTCAGTGGACAGACTTCGACATGGACGCGAGAATCTTACCTCGCCAGCCTTGCTACCAGATGAGCTCACGCTCTCGGCCCTCGGTCTTTGTTCACCAGGAGTATCCACGACCTTGAGTAACCCATTGGCAGTTCTCTTATGTCTCGTCGGGCTGCTCATGGAGTCTGTCTGAGATTGCGACCGGTCTTCCGGTGTACGTAGTCGGCTACTGGATTGCGACGCGTCATTCTCGTCATGATCTTGTGAAACCCCAGGAGAAGTGGATTGAGACGTATCGCCAGTAGCTATACCGGTTGGAGCGGCAACTCCTTCGTCCTGAGAAGCCTGCGATTGCTGTCCTTGAGGATGCGATCGTTCCTTATCGACCTGGTTGACTGATGGCGGCGGCGGCATGCGCGTCGCGGGGTTTAAGGCCGAGGCAGATGGGCCTGACGGATGCATTTCGAAATGCTTTCCTACTCCGGGAACAGGTATACTCAAGTCCGACCTTGATGTTGCTGTCAGCGTCTCCATGACTTTACGTGAGAATGCTTTGGTTGTCGAGAACGGGAAAGTAAAAAGATCAATTCAACATGATGATCCAATTGGCAGCAGACGCGACGTGCTGGTGGAGACGCGCACGCGCAAGGACCAACCATCATCGACATGAAGATGCGCACCGTTGAGCCCGCCCGACTTCCGAGCGAGACCCTGCCCGCCTTCACAACCTTACCATCACCTTGGGGCGGAGTGGACTCCTTTCAATTCTGCCGCCGCCGATCATACTGAGCACCTCTCTACTTGTCGGCCTCTGCGGCAGAGCAGTCGCACAGGCTTTAGCGTGTAGCTTGTGAAACCTCAACGCCAGCTCATCAAGGTGCCACCTTGATTAAATCGTCTTGGTTGCATCTAAATCCTGATTGATGTGCTGGACGTTGTTTGAGCTCCAGCGAATACGGAGGCTGATCACTCACGACAGATACGGCATCACTGGCTAACATTACAGCTTCAGTTGTTCTAACATGGTAGATTTATCGCTTTGCATTGGACTGAAATCGCAAGCTACGTTGTTTACTGGAGAGAAGAAAACCAAAGCGCATACCACAGAGAAGCTACCAAGGCTGAATAGCCAGAGTACCAACCTCTAGCCTCCCTATGTGCTGGAGTTTGATGCTATCACGAACCATCAGGCCGACACACCAGACATCCCGCGCACTTGCCCATGACGCAACAATTCCAATGATCCTCTTCATGGATACACCAATGTCCATACCTGTTCAACCCTTGATTCGGATCATGCGCTGCTGGTAGCCACAATGGATATGGCCTTCTCAGAGGGAATCCGGCGAAAGATGTAGGCTCGTAACCATCCGGACATCCTGTATGCCAGGTAGGGATTGCAGCAGGTTTCTCATGAAAAGGCAGAGGCCGGGGCGTTCTGGCGTTGAGCTCTGCCACAGGCTTGAGCTCTTTCGCCCGTTGTTCTGGTGTGAGTTCTACATCGGCGACGATTTCTGCGACTTCTTTGATCGGAGGTAGCCAAGGTCGGGGAGGCTTGGGATTCTTGTTTTCAAACAGGGTCGGATTAGGGGCAGTCGTCGAAGTCGGATAGGGGTTCCAATAGATCTGCTTGGGCGGCCAACCATCTTTGGTCTGCTGTTTGCGATGTCTCATTAGCTTCAGTGAGTACGGGAAGGCAGTAGTTGTGTTGTGTCAAAAGGGGCAATCGTACCGAAGATGTAGGTGATTCTGGAACCAAAGTCTCATTTGGACGTTCTTTGATGCCCTTGAAAGGCGAGTCGATGGGTTCATTGATGCCATCGCCTTCAATCTCGGCGGGTCCTGGCGTTCCACGTGGTTCTTTGTCATCCCCACCATCTTTGGTGACAATGGGTTCTTTCTTTGGCTTGACTGGAGGGCTCCGTGGGATAGGTTTCCACACAATAATGCCTGGTATACCCTTCCCACCACCAGTAGATACAGACTTTCTAGGTCTTTTTCCATCTTTTTTACCTACGGCTTTGACGCCTCCTTTTCGTTGGTCATGTTCTTGACCAGAACGTAACTCAGGCCCACTTCCTCTTCTAGGCTTTTCCACCTTTGAATTGTCACCCTTGTTTCGGAGATGTTCTTGCTCAATCGGACCTCCAGTGCGGCGAGTACCATGACTCTGAGCTCCAGCGCCAGGTGTGATGCCATTTGCTCTGTCTTTGGCGAGAAGCTCTGCGATGAATTCAGGGATGGTCTGACTCAATTCGCGACTACTGAGGGTGAATTGGGGATGTGCAGGATTTGGACAGCGGAAGGTGAAGTTAGCTGGTGGAGGGAAGTTTGTCGTTGCTGGGGCTTGAAGTGGCAGGTTTGTGTTGATTATAGGTAGGGGCGGAGGGTAAGGTTGCTGGATGGGTTGATATTGCTGAGGTGAGCCAGATAGGTAAGGTAAATAATCCGGTAGGGGTGGGCTGTAGAGTTGTAGATTTTGGGTCAAGAGCGATGGAGCTGCTGACTCGTCGTAGACTCGATGAACATTGGAGAAAGGTGGATGAGCTTGTCGGCCGCTTCTTGGCTGAGCAGATGGATAGGGTTGATGACGATGTTGGCGAGGGTTTGGTGATGGCCTCGTCGGTAGGTCGATTGACTTTGGCATTGAGTCGCGACAGAAGTGTGATTAGATTGTTTGTGATGGGGTAGGGAGGAGGGTGTGAACGTTGAAGATATTTGACTTGACTTTGAACAACCGCTTCTGCTCTTAACGTGTTGGAGCAACTACACGAGACATCTCAGGTGTTGGATGTCTTGGAAGCGAGATGTTGTAGAATCTTCGTGATCCATTATAACACTGGAAATGTCTCTTCTGAATTGGGATTAATGTCTCAATTCGCGGCCTCGCTAATTCATCAGCCGTAGATTCATTGCTTCTTTGCTTTGCGCTACTCAAGCATCATCACCAAAAACGAAATTCTTCCAATTCGACGCCAATTGCTTGACTCCCTCTTCCAAGCTCCAGCCTTTGATCTCACACAGCTTCCTGACAATCTCCTCCAGATACCCATCCATTCTCTCGCCTGCAGTGTGTAAGTCGCTCTCAATCATAATCCTATCATTGGGCACGGCCTTGACAGCCTCCTCAGTCTTCTCCACCCCGGCATGTGAGAAGTTAATCACGGAAGAGAAGGAAAAGAAGATTTTGGCTGGGATGCGTGGGTCCAAGTATTGTTTTACTGTTTCTGCTGGTCCGGAGTAGGAGTGGAGACATATGCGTGGGGGATAAGGTGTTGGTTTTCTTTCTTCACCCACTTGCTCGTCCTCATGCTCAGTGGCTTGAGGTTGGGCGTTGGCCTCCTGTTTCCGGCGTTCTCGTTTGCTGGGGACTTTTCTCTCATGTCCTTTCCAGGTTTGTTGCAGGGTATTGAAGACGACTCCATGGGCTTGGACGCCGTGGACGGATGTCGCGCGACCAAGTTCTCCGGCTAGATGCAGTTGGGCGAGCAGGACCTTCTTCTGGTGGTCCATGGAGACGCGGTATGGTGAGAGGGTTCTGCCTTCACGGCCACCTGGTGTCAAGGCTTCATCTCTTTCTGTTTTCTGGCCAGGGAGCCAGGCTTCGGGGATGCGAAATTGTTTGTCCAGGCCTACTTCGCCGATCAGAGCAAGTGGGTACTTCTCGAGATATTTGCGCGTTTCTGACAGGAAGACGGAGAATGGGCGAGGGTCTGGCAAGCGCAAGAGGAAGTCGCGATCCTCGGGCTTGGGCGTCAGAGCGGACTGGTAGTGTTCGACCTTCTGGTCGGGTGTAAGAGTGGTGGTGTCTGGGTAGGTTTCTTCGTCGAACATCTGATGAGAGAACCAAGGGTGCCAGCCGAAGCAGGGTATCACTTTCTGCTCTTTGCTGTTGGGTAGTCAGTAAGTTGGAAGTATGCCGACAATGACGATTAGGGCGGGAGAAGGGCTGAAGTGTACCTTGCTTATCTGTACCTACCTCCAATCTTCTTGCGAGTTGCTTTTAACACCCAGCTTGTCGGCGGTCTCAGCTACTAATTTCTGGTCCTGAGCACGTGTGGCCATGATTGTCAGGATTCTGGCGTGCATGTCCGGGATAGAGCTGATGTTGGCAACAGTGTCTGTCGGGTGACAATGGGCATCAAAAACACCCAAGTCCCACGGGAAGGCTTCACCTTTGTGTTCTCCCATCTTGATGTCTTATTCCGATGATAGAAAGAATCAAGTGCGGTGGTCATGTTCGAAATGTTGCTTTCCCCAGCGATGACGTTCATCGTACGCGAGTCAACCTTGAAAGAGCCGCATCTTCTTTGTGTCGCAAGACCCTTTCTTCACATGCTGAAGAGTTGCACAACATTTTTTTTACGCTGAGGTACGGAGTACAAGATGATTGAAAGCCAGAGTCCATGACGAGTCCATGGTCTGGCCATGTCAGGTCATAGATATATCCACCACCAATCTCCTGTAAAACACTTTGCCCTCAGTGCGCCGGCAGATGCGACCTAAAAGTCATGACCAAGGGGTAAATACGATTTACGGCGGCTAAGGACGCCGGAGATTATCACTGGCAAATCGGAAACGATGGATCCGAGGGGTTCAACGGCCTTGGCGAATATCGTTCGACTTTTTGTTGATGCGTACAATTTAACGCGGCGTAGTCTTGGGTCGCCATCCTATCGTGACTTTCGCCATTGTAATCCTCTAGATTTGCATTGCGGGAGGCGTGTCTTTCATTCCTTCTTTTCAATCGCCGTGCTTTCGTTGAAGAGGATTCGTCTTTCCTTCTTCCTTTATACCCTTTTTGTTCTCTTTCTCCCTTATCTCGTCTCTGGATTGGGATACGGCGACGGTCATTTTACAATGTCTGTCATGAACGCGAGTTATGCCTCGCCCGTCGCGGATGCGGCTTTCGCAAAGATCAATGCGATTGCGCCTGAGGGTTTCGTACAGCGTCTTCTTGCTGGTGTGAATGCATGGACTGTTGTCTTTACTCTGCTCATTGGCGCTGTTCTCTACGATCAGGGTGAGTCCACGCGATCGCGAAATCATGAGATTCCCAGACTGATACAATCGCAGTGTCATATCTCTACCACAAGGGCTCAATCGTGGGCCCCATGTTCAAGATCCCCTTCATTGGACCTTTCCTCGAATCGGTGAACCCAAAGTTCGAAAAGTACAACGCAAAATGGCAGAGTGGTCCCCTGAGCTGTGTTTCCGTCTTCCACAAGTTCGTCGTTATCGCCTCGACACGCGACATGGCCCGCAAGGTCTTCAACTCTCCCACCTACGTCAAGCCCTGCGTCGTTGACATCGCCTACAAACTCCTCCGTCCTACCAACTGGGTCTTCCTCGATGGCAAGGCTCACGTCGACTACCGCAAGGGTCTCAACGGCCTTTTCACCCGCCAGGCTCTCGAGCTTTACTTGCCCGGTCAAGAGGAGGTTTACGACGCATACTTCGCTCGCTTCCTCAAAGTTACCAAAGATGCCGGCAACAAGCCTGTTGCTTTCATGTCTGAGTTCAGAGAATTGCTTTGCGCCGTCTCTTGCAGAACCTTTGTTGGTCACTACATCAGCGACGAGGCCATCAAGAAGATCGCCGACGACTACTACATGATTACCGCTGCTCTCGAGCTTGTCAACTTCCCGATCATCATTCCCTTCACCAAGACCTGGTACGGCAAGAAGGCCGCTGACATGGTTCTCGATGAGTTCGCCAAGTGTGCTGCAAAGGCCAAGGTCCGCATGAACGCTGGTGGCGAGATGCACAGCATTCTCGATGCATGGGTCAAGCAGATGATTGATTCCGAAGCCTACCGCACCAAGCTTGCCAGTGGCGTCAAGATGGACGATTCCGAGAAGCCTGCCATGCTTATCCGTACATTCACCGACTACGAAATCGCCCAGACTCTTTTCACCTTCCTTTTCGCTTCTCAGGATGCCACCAGCAGTGCCGCCACTTGGCTCTTCCAGATCGTTGCTGACCGTCCCGATGTTATGGAGAAGCTGCGCGAGGAGAACATGCGCGTCCGCAAGGGCGACAAGAACGCTCGTTTGACAATGGACATGCTCGAGTCAATGCCTTACACCAGAGCAGTTGTCAAGGAGCAGCTCCGTTACCGTCCTCCCGTCCTGATGGTTCCTTACCTCGTCAAGAAGGACTTCCCCGTCACCGAGACCTACACCGCAAAGAAGGGCTCCATGATCATCCCTACAACATACCCTGCCCTTCACGACCCTGTAGCATACCCCGAACCCGAGACCTTTGACCCCGAGAGATGGATCACTGGTGATGCTGAGAAGCACCCCAAGAACTGGCTTGTGTTCGGCACAGGACCCCACTACTGTCTCGGACAGACATATGCCACACTCAATCTGATGGCCATGATTGGCAAGGCATGTGTTGAGATGGACTGGAAGCACGAAGTTACGCCCTTGTCAGAGGAGATTAAGATTTTCGCCACGATTTTCCCCCAGGTGTGTATTCTTGATGATCCTTATACCACGAAAGTATTCACTAACATAATTCGCAGGATGACTGTCTTCTTACATTCAGCAAGAGGGACTAGAGGAATGAATGTGCTTTGCTTCAAAAGATTACACGCAGAAAGAGAAAGTGTTGTTTGATTTCAGAAGTACAGGAATATTCCCCAACCCTACAAATGATAGACTAATTTTATTTTAATGCTCTTCAACTTTATCTCTTATGACATGTCGTTCATACAAGAATGTGATACCTGTAATGTTGTACGCTGTGTGACAATCTACTTTGCTTGTGATCCGTACTCTGATTTGTAGAGTGGAAATAATGCTGATCAGGGACCTCGGTTTGCGGAGAACAAGACCGACAGTTCGGCGATGATGCAACCTCCAATCGAAATCCAACTTCAACTTCGTTCACGGGTATCTACTTGCTGTCGCACAAAACACAAGTACATCCAACATGTCGGTAAAAAGGATCTCTACTTTTACTACCAGAGCAGTTATCGCATCGGCGCGACCTGCCAGATTCCAGGCTTCGAGTCTCTTGAATACATCACCGAAGCTTCGAACCACCATCCAGCGACCGGCGACGACATGTCACGTACAGCACCGCTTCCACTCGACTGAAGGCAAACCCAACAACAAAGTCTGGGATTTCGATTCTATTAAGCAATTGACCGAACAACCATCCACCGACCGCGTCTTGATTGGTACGTTGTCCACTCTTTCTAGCTGTCTCCTGCCAATCTCTCGGACCCATCTCTTTTCCTCTTTATCATCTAGCTCAGACCTAACTCCCTACCACAGACGTCCGCGAACCCACCGAATTCGAAGCCGGCTACATCCCCACCGCCATCAACATCCCCGTCGGTTCCGCTCCAGACGCCCTTTTCATGCCCGCCCACGAATTTGAAGATAAATTTGGTTTCGAAAAGCCCACCGCAGATCAAGAGCTTGTGTTTTATTGTAAAGCTGGTGTTAGGAGTAGTGCGGCGGCTGAGCTGGCAAGGCAGGTTGGCTATAAGAACGTGGGTGAGTATAGGGGGAGTTGGTTGGAGTGGAGTAAGAAGGGTGGGAGGAGTGAGAGGGACTAAATGTCGAAGACGTGAAGAGGCGGGATAAACATCCATGCATAGAGATAAGTCTTGCAGCGAGTCGTGGTATAGCAGCATATCATCGTGATGACTGCCTCGTCATGAGAGGCTATCTCCAACGATGCTTGAATTGTGCATTTCTACAGCTATACGCGTGACAAAGTTTAGCACATAGTGAAGTGCTTCCGCTACCGACGTGCTCGCACTCGGCCTGTGAAGCGTGTCGCATGCCTCTCACTTTTTTCTCTACATGCAGTACACATACTGTAGAGACAGATAAGTGCGAGTCTCGAGTACCAATTCTGGGCCTTGCCTGTTCGGGAGAAATAATAGAGAAAGCTTATTGTTCGATAAGCAAGACGCGCGGAAACCGACCGCATAAGGCCATTTGATCGCAGAGAAGTTGATAACATATCGTATCTGCAGACTGGAGCACCTTTCTTGGAGCGCAACACAGTCGAAACATTAGACAATGTATGGCAAAGGAGCCCGCGGCCACCCGTCGTGCCCTTCTCTTGCCGTGTGATGGCCCCTCCCATTAGCGGTCCACCCCAGATTGGGCATCTCCATGCGACTTATCTTATCGTTCTCCCGGCTGTACATGCTTAATTGGGTATAGCGCATTTTGACAACAGTACCGCCTCTCATAGCTCCAGTAAATATAAGTAGAGGTGTCTGTCCTTGGTGACACGATTCCTCCTCTGCTCATACCATCCTCACCTTCTCCTCTTTGCCAGTCATGGCTCCCTCTCATCCTCTTTCCATCCTCTCCATCGAGGAGACCAACCTCGCAAGAGAGATTGTTCTCGCTCACCACGACAAGGAAGTCATTGACTTTAGAGAGATCTTCCTCCAAGAGCCTACTAAGGCAGAGCTTGTCAAGTACCTTCAGCTTGAGCACTCTGGTCGCTTGTCTCCTACATCTCCCCGACCTGCTCGTCTCGCTAAATGCCAGTACGATGTCATTGGTTCGGACAGAATTCCTTCCTACCACGAATCTGTGGTAGACATTGGTTCGAAGAAGAGGACCAAGCATGAAGTTATCGGCAAGGAACACCAGGCTGCTTTGACCTTGTAAGTTGTACAAGCACCGTCTTCCTCATAATCACTAACCCCTAGCAGGAAAGAATTTGAGGTTCTTGTCAGTGTCTGCAAGGCTGACCCCAAGTTCAAGCAAGCAATTGCTGAGCTAAACATCCCTGACTACTACGAGATCGTCGTTGAGCCTTGGCCATACGGTGGTCTTGATGAGGAGGATGAGAGCCGTCGCTACTTCCAAGGCCTCATCTTTGCACAGGACACACGCAACAACAATGCCGATTCAAACTTCTACGCTTTCCCCCTACCTTTGATCCCTGTCCTCGACATCCACAAGAAGGAAATTTGCCGCATTGACAAACTTGCCACCGGAGGAAAGAACGACGCTTTGACAGCAAAGACTCATGGCGAAAAGATTCTTGAGCACTGCACTACCGCCGAATACGTTCCTGAGCTTCTGCCTCAAGGCGTTAGACAGGATCTTAAGACTCTGAATGTTCTCCAACCGGATGGTCCCTCATTCAAGGTCAGCGATGAGTCTCTGGTTGAATGGCAGAAGTGGCGTTTCCGTGTCTCTTTCAACCCTCGCGAGGGTGCTGTTATCCACGATGTTCACTACGATGGAAGAAGTGTCGCCTACAGACTTTCCGTCAGCGAGATGACTGTCCCCTACGCAGATGCTCGTCCTCCCTTCCAAAGAAAGCAAGCCTTTGACTTTGGTGATGGTGGCGCCGGAAATTGCGCCAACAATCTTTCTCTCGGATGTGACTGTCTTGGTGTTATTAAGTACTTCGACGCTGTCATTGTCGACGATGATGGTAAGGGTAAAGTCCACCCCAACGTCATCTGCCTGCACGAGCAAGACGAGGGTATCGGCTGGAAGCACACCAACTGGCGCACTGGGCGCGCAGTCGTAACTCGCAGCCGTGTTTTGGTCGTCCAATTCATCATCACTCTGGCCAACTACGAATACGTCTTCGCCTACAAGTTTGACCAATCTGGCGGCATCGACATTGAGACTAGAGCAACCGGTATCGTCAGCTGTGTCAACATCGACCCCGGCAAGACCAGCAACTACGGCAATGTCGTCAACCCTGGTGTACTCGCCCAAAACCATCAACATATCTTTGCTTTCCGCATTGATCCTGCAATCGACGGCCACAGCAATACAGTCATCACAGAAGAATCCCACGCTGTACCCATGAATCCCAAAACCAACCCTCGTGGAAACTACTACGAAGTCCGCAAAACGCCTGTCGAGAAAGCCGCCTGGGCAGATGCTGAACCCCGTCTCAACCGCGTCTTCAAGATCGTCAACGAGAACATCAAAAACCCCATCTCCGGCAATAGTGTAGGCTACAAGCTGGTACCTCCCGCTACACAGCTTCTCCTCGCAGACCCAGCTTCCGTACAAGCTCAACGTGCTCAATTCGCTCAACACCACGTCTGGGTCACTAAATACAAAGACGACGAACTTTTCGCCGGTGGCCGCTTCACCATGCAATCGCGCAAGGAAGTCGACGGTGTTGCGGACGCTGTTGCCCGTGGCGACAACACCAGAGACACTGATGTGGTTGTATGGAGTGTATTCGGTCTCACCCACAACCCTCGCGTTGAAGATTGGCCAGTCATGCCTTGCGAAATCCACCAAGTGCATTTGCGCCCCACGGATTTCTTCACCGCTAATCCCAGTATCGATGTGCCGCCGAGCAGCAACAAGGCTAGTGTGGAGGTGCCGAAGAGTTGTTGTCAACCTGCTCAGGGAAAGCTCTAAGCGACTTTCTTCGAAAAGGGCTTTGAGTTTGAGGAAGATGTGTGGAGTAAGGAATGAGAGGTGTAGGTCCCTCGGATGACTGTAATGACTTTTGATATAGGGATGTGAGTCTCCCGACATGTTCAAGATATTAATGACTTCTAGATCTGGATGCGAGTCTCCATTGTAACGACTTTAGATACCAAATTTTCAAATTTTGTTTTGCTTTTTACTTTATGCTTCTTGTCTCTGCCTTCCATACTGCTGCGTGTGATTTTATAACGTCTTAAAGGATTACACGTCACTAGGGAGTAGTACTTGATGACGTGGCCTAGCGTCTTAAAAAGTCACTGGTCGGGGAAGAGGAAGGAACAACGGCGTCAAAGGAAGGCAATTTCCCACTGCCACGGAAACTACGACTCTGCAAGTGCGAATGAACTCCAGAACAAGCTGCATTGTGCATCTCAAGGAGGCAATCGCGATGCTAGTATCTCGTGACAGGGTCAGCCCCTCAACATCATCCCGCAGCAATATCTTGACCATTTGAATGGGAGATATCCATGTCTCAAGTATACGGAAGCTATCATTTTTCAAGATACAAACTGAATCTTTTGATCGCTTTCGGGACGGGTATCGACCGATGAGGAAAGTTTCACGCTTGGCTAGCGATTGAAGCCTGCCTGCCTGGGTCACATACATACGGAAAATCAAACATGCACGCATCGATCAAAAATAAAGGTCTGACAATTCCAGCAGAACAAAGTGAGCCCTTGTAAACATGTTTTATCATTCTCGATGGCGTATATATCATAAATACCACTTTTGTCCTCCTTGTCATTACACAACCAGTTCATATGTCAATCGTGAAAGCCCATACACTTTCTCTTACATCCCAAAGGAATGTCACGCTTCGCTTGGTCCGCTCTCTGGATACGCTTAGACACAGTGCACGACACCGTCAGCGTGGGTGTGGCATTCCTGTAACTTTGTCAGCGAGGAATCGCGGTCTCTAGGGAAAAGTACTTACAGCAGCAGCGCTCGACGTCTTCGAGGCGGTCTGGGAAGCAGCTTGAGCCGAAGTACTGGTGGCAGCGGCGGTAGTGCTAGCAGAAGCAGAAGACACGGCAGAAGAGGCAGCCGAAGAAGCAGGAGCAGCAACATGTGAATCACCCTCCTCTTCCCCAACTGTACCAGTACAACCCTCCCCAGGCAACGCAACATCCATAGCATAAACATCCAGCGCAAAATACTGCAACGTGTGCGTATTTCTCACGGCTTCAGCAGGGTTCTCTTCAGCCAACTCCAGACACTCGGTGTATGAATCAGCATAATGCTCTGCAGCACCTTCGCCGATCTTTGTGGTGTGGAAGAGTCTGTGCATCAAGTCGGCGGCGAAGTAGTGGTTTAGTTTTCCGGAGGCTACGGTGTAGCCGCCTGAGCAGAGGGCTTCGAGGGGTCGGCGGGTGGAGTAGCTGAGGGGGCAGATTACTGTTTCGTCGGTTGCGTTTTCGCCGCGCCAGTGGCCGCCCCAGCCTGGTTGTTATCGGTAAGCATGGTTCTATAGAATCGGAAAGAAGGGGAAGAGGGGGAGGTGGGACATACCTTCTTGGTGGCAGTTTCCGTCAATGTCGTCGCAGCGGAAGAGAACACCTTCGTGGTCACCGTGGATGAGCTTCTCATACCAGCCGATTACTTCAGCAGTAGGTGCTTGACCGAAGTACTTGGTGTAGAGGGCAGAGTCATTGCCGTGAGCGTAGATGTGCTGAGTGGCTTGTTGGGCAATCTTGATGGTATCACCGAGTGCCTTTTCAAGTTGTCTTCTCTCGGTGCCATTGCAAGATTGGTGGATAGGGAAGCCTTGGATCTCAGAGGCAGGCTGGGGATATGAGGTTGCCGTGCTACCGGAGACGGTCACAGTGGTGACTTCTCTGTTCTTGATGACAGGTGAAGCAGCAGCAGTGACAGCAAGAGCTGCACCGACAAGGAATTGAGTGCGCATGATGATAATGATATAAGAAAGCTTTTGAGGCGTTGGAAGAGGCTGTTGAACTGTTTTGCTTGCTTGATGGTTTCCAACGAACCTGCATGTCGTTGACTCTTTATATACTTACTCTGCTTCTCAAGACATTGAGCCACGGCCATCCACTGACGAAGATTCTGCATACCATTACATCCACATTGGGCGAGTTTACCCGAAATCCCAAATGCCCAGAAACACCCGAGTGGTCGTTATATGCCTCAGCCGTACCAAAACTCGGCCTTCACCGAATGTTGGGCAGGGCAAAATGTCTATACCAAGACAAAAGCATTGCATTGTGGCTTCTCAGAATCACGAATGCATGTTCGCCAAGTGTGCAAACACCAGGAAGGAATGATGCTGAGTGGAGTCTCACCTGCATGCGAAAGGTCGTAAAAACCCATACCTTGGCATTGACCATCAAGGTAGCCAAGCAACACTTTGCTTCTCAACGTAGTGAGGCAGTGTAAGTCTGGATTTGCATCGAGCATGCAGTCAAAGCATGGCTCAACACATGCTGAGGCGTTTTTACCAAGGCTCTTGGGTTGCTCTGAAGGTCTTGGTATAGGGTCTTACCTCCCAAAGATGGCAAGAAGAAGTGGTCATCGCACCTTCTCGCCAAGTTTCCGTGGGTATAGTGGAGCTCTGCTTTGTCTTTGATCATGAAGGAATTTTAGCCGTACGGAAAGTACTGTGTGAAGGTTGAGGTTGGATATAAAGAAGCGTGGGCATCGTGTGGACTGCTTCAGCCGTCAACAATCCGTCAAAATACTCGTCGTCAAGATGCGTGCTTCTCTACCTTTGCTGACATCTGTTGGAGTTGCTGTTGTACAAGCGCAGTCTTTGAGGACATTTTCGCTTACTGCTTGCGCAACACAAAGTGGCGTTGTGTGAGTATATCGTCTTCCTCTTCATGACTTTCTTTGTCTGACCAGATACTAGGAACTGTTTGCGCGATGGTACCGCTGTGCCATGGACGACTTTGAGCAGTCAAGCAACTACAGCACCTTCAGCTACTGTTGCTCCCAGTACCACACAAGCAGAGGCGACTGCCGCCCCTACTGCTATTACTGGTTGCCATATGCATGGCGACACACAGTGAGTTACAAATCAAGACCGGATGTGCTCGCTAATCTTACTGACCACTTGCAGGTTCTGCTTCGCTGGAGACGCAGAGTATGAAGTTTTGACAACCGCCACAGCTACCGAGGAACTTCCTTCAGAATACACCGGATGCCATGCTCATGGAGCAGACTTGTGGGTATAGCAATTCCCGACACTAGGAGGTAATTGTTAACGACATCAGGTTCTGCTTCGACCCGCAAGGCGAAGAGGTCGAGGTCGTCGCCGAAGGTGCTTCCCACGACGAATCAGCTCATGAGGGGCACGCAAGCGCAACGATATCTCCAGCGGTAACTTCAGCCGCCGCTACAGGCGCTGCAGAGTCTGTCAAGGTGACGGCGCTCAGCGATTGTCACATGCACGAGACTCAACAGTTCTGCATGGGACCTAGTGCTACAGAATATCTGATGAAGATTCCTGCTACAGCAACACAAGACTTGCCTACGCAATACACTGGTTGCCATGCTCATGGAGTACAACTGTAGGTTATTTCTATCGATATTAGCAGTACACGTCTGACAAGAACAGTTTCTGCATGTCTCCTGCAGGTGGTGAGGTTCTTGCTCAAGCACAAACGGCTGAAGGTGAAGAGGCGGTAGGCGAGGTATCGGCCGACGGAGTCAGCTGCCATTTCCACGCCGGTGTTGAGTAAGTTTGTCTTCCTCGTTTGGTTCTTACCAGACTAACTTTCGATACAGACACTGCGTTGATGCGAATGGAAACACCGTTGAAGGAACTTGTGAAGCCGTTGATCGCGATTACAACATTCCTCTACGCATTGGGTTGGTGTTCGCTATTCTTGCAACAGCCTCCATTGGTGTCTTTGGTCCTATCTTCCTGTCGCTCGGAAGATTCAAGAGTGGTGGTATAGTCATGTCCATTGTCAAGCAATTTGGAACCGGTGTCATTATCTCGACTGCACTTGTTCACGTAAGTCAAAACCATGGAACATCACCCACCAGATACTGACAATCTGCAGCTTTTCACCCATGCAGAACTCATGTTCGCGAACCACTGTCTGGGCGGCTTGAAGTACGAAGCCACGACTGCTGCGATTGTAATGGCAGGCATCGTCATTTCGTTCGTCCCTGAGTATGTCGGAGCTAGAATCTTCCTTTGGCGTGTATCAAAGCACGAGGCTCCTGCCTCGCCTACGCCTGACCAAAGCCATGATTCCAAAGACGCTGCTACCAACGAGGAGCCTGTTGGACATCATCTCATCCACTCAGGAGATGCTCATGCTCAATCGCCTGCCCTGCAGAAGTTGAAGGTCAATATCATGGAAGCCGGAATCATATTCCACTCTCTCTGTAAGTTGTTCACACCACGATCGCGGTTCAGGGCTGACAGGAAACAGTGATTGGTCTTACTCTTGTCGTTGCCGGAGACTCAGGCTTCATCACCCTTTTCATCGTCATAATATTCCACCAAATGTTCGAAGGACTCGCTCTCGGCAGCAGAATTAGCGATCTCAAAATTCGCATGGTGGAAAAACTCCTCATGGCTACTGCATTCGCTCTTGTAACACCAATTGGTATGGCCATCGGTATTGGCGTTCTCAATCAGTTCAACGGCAATGACCCTTCCACTATCATTGCTATTGGCACTCTTGATGCATTAAGTGCCGGCATCCTGATTTATGTGGGATTGGTCGAGATGTTGGCGCATGACTGGATGCATGGAGAGTTGAGCAGGGCGCCAATGAGACAAGTTATTCCGGCTGCTATCAGTCTGGTGGCAGGATTGGTGTTGATGAGTGTGCTGGGCAAGTGGGCGTAGGGTGGTGGAAGAAAGAGCTGAGAATGAAATTGCGCCATGGATAATGACTATGAATTCCTCTAGACCGGTTTAAAGTTGTGTAGAAAGCGAAGCATGATTTTCACTCGTTTCGACATCGTTTGCGCGGGTTGCAGAAGAGACAACCTCAGATATTGTACAAATAGGTGAATTGGTGTAATAAAAACGATTCGAGTGAGCGGTGGTTTCGGCAGGTGCTTTCTGACAGGCAGGCGCGTTTGTCAAAATACTCTTGCCTTTTGACAAGGTTGACAGTCGTTGCTGCCTCGCCAAGGGAGAACAATATCGGTCAGCCAGTCTGCGGAGGCAATCTCGTAGCAGAATCAGGCGCGGCTTCCCCTCATCAGGCATCAATACAGGCACTCGATCATGGCACGTGATTCTTCCAGGCAGTCACGGTACTTTGAGCAATTTCTGAGCGCACAAAGATATGACTTAACGAGCAGCTCCCGAACTTTCGCACAACATCCTCTGCGCAAAGACAACCACTCCTCGTCATGGATGAAGATGGGGATGTATCTCTTAACGAAGTGAACGAGAGACTACTGGACTGGCTGGAAGCGACAAAACCGCGTCGATCTAGTCGCATACAGAAGCTCCATCCAGTGTCATATACGACTAAAACCCAGAAAAAGAACACGGTTTTGAATCAGGCTCGTAGAGATTTTGCGGTCCAGATGAGCGATGTGAAGTCTTCGATCTCTACAGCTCCGAAATTTGTGCGGGTGCGGTCTCTGTGGATAATCCATTCCCAAGCTTTCGAGATCTGATTGCCACTCTAGACATGATCAACTTGTTTGGTGCCGACATCATACCGGAGCACCTGCGAGAAGCGGTTGGACTGAATCACGACGCGTTTCCTGGGCCATTGAGGAGAGCCGAGCTTCTTTCCACAGTCCCCTTTTCCGCTTTGGACGAGCTAGCCAAACAATCAACCATCCATTATTCACCGTAAAACCAGGGAGACAAAAGCTGGAGGTGTGGTTTGCAAGGTCAGATCCTAGTCTTGCAATCAATCATGCTGATTTAAGGGGCAAGACCGATTATTCAGGCGCCACCAGTGCGGTCGCCCGGGATCCTGAGGTTGCAAGGAACCCACGCTTGACTTTATGTTGCTCTCAAGATTCACAGAAGCACAGATCACAGCGAGAAGAGTCAAGGGGCTGCCCGCTCTCAAGCCGCTGCAAGACATGTGTTCTCCTATGCCTGACTATCATAGGTTCTTTCTCTGTCTGGTAGTAACCAAGGCTGGCTGGGGCAGAAAATTGATCCCTGATCTGGCGAAAGCGGGCTGCCAGACTTCGGAATGACTGAAAGTGACCGCAGACGATGACTACAAGGATGATGTTCTGATGCCAACGATATCTCTGCTGGCAGAAGGCGCAAAGTAGTACTTCGCAATCGCGATCCACGTGAGCGGCAAACATTGTAACATTTACAAGATGTCTGATAGTAATCCTGGCTCGCGTACATCGTTGCTCAAAGTGAATCGCGCGATTCAGAAGCTCCTTGTGTATGGCGATGGGCCTCATCTCGGATGGTTCAGAAGGTCGCATTCTCGAGTGTTAGGAGTACTTGATGCTCAGTCACAGTTGCTAAACAACTGATATGTAGTTTTGCATGCAGACCAGATATACTATTGTCGTACGTAGTAACGTCATCGTCGGCTGTGATGGCGAGTTAAACACAACCTTGAACGCGTTGTTGTCCACCGCGTCTCCCACGTGGCTACGTGGTCGTTGCCTGCTGCCTCCGAAGCGGCGTAATTCCAATGGATTCTGGAATCAGGTGAGAGCTTTCATGAGTTCGTTTGAGTGCAAATCTGCAAACGAGATGATTAGCGCATTCGGGACTGAGAAACTATCCTGATGTTGTTGGATAGAATGATCCATCTCTTTCGAACGTCATCGAGACTTCGGTGACCTATATAAGCTGCAGAATGGTTCATGCTTAGGGTTTTTCACTCCAACATCAATAGAAATGGCGATGCCTTGGCCATCAACTCCGTCTCCTTCGTTTTCAGTCTCGGCCAGCGATGAACGTACACAGCTGGATCGTATGGGTCAGGAAACGGACGCCTTGAAAACACGCAATTCGGAACACTCCATGATAATGTGCGAATCGAACAAAGTCATCCAGTCACTCAGGCAGACGCTCAAACGTGCAGAGCAGCCATCGAATGTGACTCCTGCCGCCGCTTACCGTCGACAACGACTCACCTCGGCCGAACGAGCGTCCGGCTCGATCGATGAACCCACCGACTGCACTCTCGACAGCGACAACGACACCGAACCCACCGACTGCACTATCGACAGCGGCAGCGACGTCGAACCCTCTCACAAGCCCGGCCGAGCACTCGAACGAAGGAGCGCAAATTCTCGGAATCTACAACTTGCAAGTCAGAATATGACTACTCCGCAGAACAGAGTCCACAAGGTCCCAACAAAGCGCTTAAAGTGGACAGAGACAGAGGTACAGGCTTTACTGTCCTATGTCAAGCAGTACGGATTGCGTTACTCCAAGATCAAGAGCATAGATGATGCAGGAGATCGAAAGCTTAGAGATCGTGATGGCGAACAGCTGCGTTCCAAAGTGAGGACTATCGTGGTCAACGTCATGATCAATGACGAGCCTATGCCTCCAGGGCTCGAGCATTGCCCCTTGCGTGACAAGGATCTTGAAGAAATAAAGCGACGAAGGAAAGAGTGAAGACGACTGGCATCGCATGACTGATAGACGAGACAGCAGGAAGCGACGGTGTTTCTTGATGCCGTGGCGCCAGCTTGGTTGCTTGGTGTGGGAGCGCTCCGATCACGAGTCTATTCTGATTTTGACCGGTGGAGGATCGTCTGTTGGTGGATTGGGCAGTACTGATTGGCGCCCTCCTTGGGGCGTGTAGCAATATCAAACCAAAGCAAGAAGAATCGACGTCAGAATTAGAGATTACCCCAAGCATCCATCAGACGCAGACAGGCGACACAACTACGTGCAAAATTGTAAGATGTCCATTTGGTATGAGTTCAAGTTCATTGAGAACGATTTCTCGTTGGTGCTCTCCCTAGTCGATAGCATCGAGATCCAGACCATCTTGTGTTTTGACAGAATACCGGACTTGCAGGGTTCTATGAGTGATTTCCCCGATCCCATTGCGGGTATCCTAACTCAACATTGGTGCGAGTCGTTTCAATCGATGGTTCTAGTCGATTGGAGTTCGCAATCAGACGATTGATGCCGTCGCTTTGTCATATTCACATCGGCCGTCCGATCGTGATGTGCGGCACGTCGCCTGACAAGAACAGCAAGATGAATATATCAAGTCGGAAGGATTGGTGCCAAGTATCTCAAGATCGATAGCATGGACGAGATAGGACCAAACCTTTTCGAGAGGTGGATGATTACCGGCATGCGTGATAGATCAAGACATGAGGGTTAAATGCTTGAAATGAGCACGCGAGTCCCAAGCCTTGAGTCCAAGTCTAATGTGTTCGTATGGCCATGGATAGCCCCTTCCACGAAACCTCGACAAAGTCAAGTTAGCTGCCCCATCCATATGAAAACGTCAAGGCAACATGGGGTGAACTACGTCCAACACCTCAGTCGTCACTTTCGTCTTACTTGAGTCCACTTTTGCTCTGGGTATGGACCAATAGTGGCCATTGACTTGATGCTCTGCTAAGGTGCGACGTTGGGTTGTTATCGTGGTTTCGGGGTCTCATGAACCCATCAATTTTGTTCATCCTCAGTAACGTCTGGCTCAGCCGGCGTAGAGATGGACTCTGTGAAGAAAGCAGGGGGCTCTTTAGGGTACTTTTCGGGCATGCAAAGCTCCGTATCCATAATAAAACAATTGCTGCACATGTACCGACCTACAGCGTCAGGGTTCTCAACAGTGTGATCAGACTTCTCGAAGTCCTTGGTCGAGTCGTCAGGCTTCTCTAACCACCAATGAATTAACCAACGATCCCTTTTGCAGGCTGTGCATTCATGAGCAGCGCGGTCAGGAAATATGACGAGCTGATGGGTTCTCCATGACCACTCGTTGAGGCGTCCAGATTTGTGCCACCACCAAATGAAGCTGTGTAACTTGCGCGGACGATATGTCGCTGTATCAGCGCGATATTGAGCCTTGAGTTCTGATGAATGGATGTCGCGACGTTTTTGCCATGATTTATGGTTGGCCAAGGCTTCTCTCTCACGAAAGTCAGGATCAGTGGCAATGCGATGGCGCCGACGAGCTCTCCGAACAGCATTGCGAGCAGCCTTGATGGGGTCCTGGGACGATACTTGACTTGAGGAATACGTCGTTCTGAGCAGCAAGAAAAGTGGAGAGATATTTGTTATCCAAGTCTGACGCCGGACAGACAGCGATATGTTGGAGAGGGTTGAAAACATTGCGATGGGTGATGTTTATCAAGGGAAGTCTAGCAAGAAGGAGTCTGTCGGGTGTTTCGCGCGCGCGTCGGGTCATGGCGTCAACTTGTTCCATGTCTGGGTCCGGGGAAGCAACAAATTCATGACAACATCAACACCAAGACCAAAGGCAGTCATCAATGGCATGGACGGCGACTATGGCCCGTTCCATGTGCCTGACTTTTGGTGCAAGTCGGCTTACAGTCTGCCGGATGCGCCTGGTCAGACTCTCTTCAGCGACACGCACTTTGGTATGCTTGACACGCTCTACCACCAGAAGCGACCTACTAAGACGACCACAGAACTGCCCTTGATCGATAGCCACTTCGACGCAGAGTTGCGACTCCCAGACATCGACACGTTCCAATTTGGCAAGCTCGACGACCTCACCCTCCCCGAAGAGCCTGAGCAAGAGGCTAGCATCAGCCATCACAAGCCGTCGGAACCAAGCCTCTCGGGCGATGTAGAAGCTCTTTGGAAACTCGATCTCAACACACCAGATAATGTCTCTCTACGTACGTGGGAAGCTTTTGCCAATGAGCATCACGTCGAATCGCGCGTCTCTTGCATCTCCGAAGCTGGTCCACGCGCATTCGATGCTCTACAGTCCCACGACACCGACGTCCTCCAGTCCGCCTTCACCCTGAAGTGCCTGGCCCTCCTAGGTCTCGGAAGGTCTTCAGCTTTGTTCCAGTGGAAGAAGGAAGAGAAGACATTCATCCCCACACTCGCTAACGTACGCCTGACTGGTCTAAGCAGGACTGCTTTTGACAGTATTATTGATCGGCTTTCCACCACCGGCTCTGATTTTGCCGAGCTCAGACAATTTGTGCAGTCTTCATATGCCAACAAGCATCCTCTAGCCGCTCGTGTTGCTCTTGCGACAAGCGTCCAGGCTGTAGTAGAAGCTCTCGACCAGAACTTGTCTGAGTGTGTTCTGCAAGCTCCTTCAACCTTGCAGCTACTGGCTTACTTCGATGGTCCAGCCATGCTGTTGGCTGAGATGAGGAACCTCGTCGATGCTACTTTCCATGCAAAGACTGACACGATCTTTCTGTCTGCGTGTCACGAAGTGATTGACAAATTCACAAACGCATGTTCTTCCTTCCATTCTCTCCACACAGAGATACTGAATCAAGTTTCTCGTCCTTGGTATCAGGCAATCTGCCAGAAAACTGGCCTCACCCGCGAGCGACTGGATTTACCCGATCAAGACGATATCCTGGAAAGCAGCGCTCATATCTCGCCTCAAGACAGTGCGCAGATACATGAAGTCATGACTGGTACAGCAATCTTGGCCGTCTCGGCGCCTAGTCATCCTCTGTTGCATACCGCTTCCTGGGGGATTGAGCAACCTGATCTCGAGACGTCAATGATGAACACAGACATTGATCGTATCACCAAGAAAGCAGACAAGTATCAGCAGGACTTGCTTGCTGCCATCTCTAGATACGAAAGCGGAGATTCTAAGCCGCATGGTGCAGAGACTAAGGAAGACTTTGATGACTTGACATCAGAGCAGCTACCATGGAGCCTTGATCAGGCTCAGCAGATCTACTTCGAGGGCGTGGGGACCCAATTCACCCAGTATCCTCTGAATCAAGCCGACGCCTCTGGAATCCAGCTTCTGGTCGCGAACGTCCTCAAAGACGTAGACGGCAATCAAGATGTCTCGCAGCTTGATCTCCACATCCCCACAACGACAACACTGCGGCGTATCCAACCGTACCTCAACGTCCAAGCTCGGCTTCTGAATGGTACTCTTCTTCGCCTTCTCTTCCGACAATTCTCTCTTCGCAATCATTTGACCTTGAACCATTCGTTTCACCTTCTAGGCAATGGCTTGTTCGTCCAACACCTCACGACCGCACTATTCACATCCGAAGCAAACACACATGGCTTGCGATTAGACAATCGCTCCAAACAATGGCCACCTGCATCTTCGGAACTCAGGTTAGGATTGATGGGTGTCTTGTCTGAAGCCTATGGTTCAAACGACATACCCGGTAATCTTTCTTTCGCCATCCGAGAGCTTGACGATGAAGAGATAGAGAAATGCTTGGACGCCGATAGTATCCACGCGTTGGACTTCTTGAGGCTGAGATATGAGGCTCCTGTGCCCCTAGATGTGATACTCGACGACGCTGCTATGTCGAAATATGACGACTGTTTTCGCGTTCTGCTAGGTGTGCTGAGGATGCTGCATTTTGTCACTCTACTTCGTACTACAGCGCAGCGGAAGGACAGTTCCGCAGCAGCACAGGCGTTTGCACATGAAGCCTGGAGCTGTGTGTCAAGTCTCGCTTCTTACTTCTTCGACATCGGAATTACTGGTCCTTGGCAAGATTTTCAAAAGACGCTTGACGGCATCGAAGCAGATCTCCTGACTGAAGATCAAGAAGATTGTTATGGCGAAAGAGTTCGCATTAGTGTTTCTGGCCTGAGGGACAAGCACAACGATATGTTGGACACGATTCGCTCACGTCTGTTCTTGCGGTCACGGCATAACAAGCTGCGCAGCGCTGTCGAGGACATCTTTGGCTTCATCCTTGGAGTCCAACACACCGATCTTACGACCGACGAAAGCTTGCTCTGGCAACAGAAAAACACGCTCAGGAAGAAGATCGCGGGATTGAGGGATACATTGCATGAGCTCACAAGAAAGGTTGGCAAGAAGAAGGATCTGGCGTCACAGGATAGAGATGATGTATTTGCAGCTGAGGTCTTAGGCTTCAGACTTGGTGATGAGTAGTCATACACGGGTGCACCTATTGCATCGCAAACGTTCAACGACAAGTTCCAAAAGCCACTGTGTATTCTCAGATCCCTTCCGTCGAGACGAGTGGTGGTATAATCATTCTTTCCTGTTGCGCGTATATGTGATTTGACATGGACGTCTGCACGCTACTCCGTCTCCCCCTTGTCCGGTAGACATCTCTGCATCTACGCATCCATACACATCACTGCAAGCTTCCTGCACGAGACCCGATGTTCTCCGATCTGTTCTAAAAGACGACCAGGTTCATAATTCTTCCGCCGTCTCCGACCTCTCTATGAACTCGTGACTCACTGCAGCGACGACGACTTCTCCATCATGCCGGCGACGAAGCGAGGACATTCCAGCAGTATTTTATCGACCCGATTGTCGATCATGGTGTACCGGTGCTTGCGAAAAGAGGTGCTGTCGAGTCAAACGACGAATTTCGGCGAGAGATTCGAGAACGGCCATACCAATACTGTCTAGAGTACGCTAGGAGAAGAGAACAGATGACTGAGCAGAGAAGATTTTGTAGCCGATAGCGGCTCCTGAAAATGAGTAGGTATCATCGTTCGCTGATCCAGCGGTAGGAATGCGCCATGACTTTTGAACATAGACTTGGGCCCGAGGAAAGAGTGCTGGATGCCGCCTCTCTGTGGATGATGTGCTCGGATCAAAAGCATTGTGCATTATGATGATCTATGACTGGAGGTCGTTGCAGCGGGGAGGTTGATACGCGAGGAATCGGCCTATAAAAACGACGGTGATATGTCGAGGTCTTGGAGTTGTAATGTGATTGTGCTGATGTCTGCATCATTCATCATCAAATAATGCTATCGGATGAAGCAATTCTTTCAGCTGATTCGTGTATTCCGCAATCCTGTTTGCATCGTCGGCTTCCTCGCTCAAAGCGATTCTGAGCTGCTTGATTGCATCGACGATCTCTTTGCCAGCCTCGTCTCTTTTGAAGGCTTCTCTGAGAGTATTCACAGCTTCTCCGTACATTTTCCAGAAAGCAGCAGTTTCTGCAATGTAAGTTGTTTCTTCCAGAGGCAGAGCCCAGTCTTCTTGTCTGTTCTCGATCAAGTCCAGCCAATCTGTCATTAGAGGCTCACGATCGCCGAAGAGACCGGGAAGATGGACGATGAAATCTCCCTTTTTGCCCTCGAACGCATGAGGTTCCTCGAATCCGGTAAAGTTTCTCAGTACATCAGTTCGTCCGTCTCTCATGTATCCAGGAAGCTCGTAAGCATTGAAGAGGTTTCTAGGCAGAAAGACAATTCCGCGCTTGAAGCCATAGCCATCTGGACCACCGGAAGATTTGAGCACTGTGCGTGCCATGGCGGCTTGATCGGCGTCGTTGCCCAATTCGACTTTGGGGTTGCAGAGAGGGAAGACCATGCCATCTACAAACATGGAAATTGTCCAGGGGTGTACGCGGACGAAGAAGACACCAGTGTTAAGGCCCTGGATATCTCTCGCTGCGACGATGTTGATGTGGGTGAACTCTTTAGGTGGGAGGAAGATGTGGGCTGGGATGTTTGGGTTGAGGATGATGGAGTCGGCATCGACCCACCTATTAATATATGTTAGCCTGTTATACGGATGGGAGGGGAAAGGTAGAAGCACTCACATCAACCATTCTGCTCGCTCATGCTCTGGCTTTGCGAGTTCTTGGGCGACTTGTTGGATCATGAAGGTTGGCTTGTTCCAGTATCCGCAGTACTCGTTTTGTCGCTTTATATAGGTGGGATAGCCCCATCTTTCTCCATGGCGGGTGTGTGATTCCAGAGCTCGTTCGTATAACGAATTGTTGCCGTATAGCATAGATACTTTGGCAATTTTGTAGGGTCTGTCACCGTATATGAAGGATGGTCGGTGCCATAGTGTTTCGAGAAAAGTAACTACAATGAGAAGGCAGGACATCAAACTGATGAGTCGGTTGTTGAACCACTGTACTCTTGTCAGTGTTGCACCAGGTATTCTCACTTCAGTAGGATACACACCCCCATCGTCAACAGCGGCTTCCGTGGCGAGTGCATGAACATCTCAGAGCTCGTCGTCTCAAACGACCGCTTCGATTCTTCGGCATCCAGTTGACTATATCGTGAATCACTCATGTTGTGTATGTGTACATTCTAGAGAAAAGAGAACGCTCGGAGAGCTCGGGTCGAGCCTTGCAACAAGTATTTGGCCACCATGATGTTTCGACTGTTCTCGAGCGTGACCGTTTTGTTTGTGATCCATACAACCGTTCGAAAGCTCCGGATGTTTGGCCGTTGGATGTGAATTTAGAAAATCTCGGCTAGTTTTGCCATGTGAAATAGGATCTTAGTGGCCGTACACTGATCAGACGTAGAGAGAACCGTGGCGTATGTTCGAGAATGAGAAGCCAGTGGTTCAGAATCTGTATCATGCGACACAATGCTGAGTGGTTCGCAGCAAAGAGTGCCAGAGAATGCCTATACACACCCCTGGCCGAATCGGGTAATCAGCAACGGCCGAATATAAGAACCATAATCTTTGACATATAGAGCCTACATATCACATTAGCAACTTCCCATCTTGAATCGAAGCTTTATTAAATAGCTTTCGTGCAAATAGCCGAGATAAAATCAGTGTGAGGAAAGAGCTTCTCGCGACTGCCAGATATTCTTTACGGTCAAGTCAAGACATATTTACTGTCAATCATCAATACACAGTATGAGGCGGTATCATCAAGTTTTGGTTATCGGGCTCTATGTGTAGAGTTATTTGGTGCCTTGCTGCGTGCTCAAAAATGGTACTAAACAGGAGCGTATGAGTAGCTTGCTTGTTCGTAGAAGCTAGCAATCGCCAAGCCCTCAAAGGCGGTGGCCGTTCTGCCGCTTCCTCCACTCCACTCTCCACTCAAGCACACTTCCTTGTTCGCTCCTCGCCATTGTTGCATACCAAAAGAATTCTCGTTGCGCCTTTCCTGGTTCTTTTCAGCATACCAGACAATGATGGCAAATAAGCCTGTAGAGTCAGATCAACACCACACTCGTAATCATGTTTGCCCAACAGATCCTCCAGATACGACAAGAGCACGATCTGATATGTAACTCCACCAACCTCTGCACAGTGGCAAGAATCAGGGCGCCAATGTATCAGCGGAAGCGAACGACAAGAGAAACTCTCTTCATCCTGGCAGCTTCGGCAGCAGCTCTCTTTTTCTCGCGTTCCTCTTTCAGCTCGTGCATCTTCTTGTGCATCATCGCATTCATCTCCTCGCCTCTGAGCCTCTTCACCGGATGAGGACCACGGAAAGGCTGCATGACACGAATCTTGTTGTAGTCTGGGCTTCCATTGTCCAGCACCCTCATGTCTGGAACCTTCCTCAGCTGTACACGAACTCCGGGGTAAGGCTGGCGCATGCGCAACTCTACCAACACGCGATTGAAGAGCGTCTTGTAGCTGGCACCCTGCTGGATCATTTGCTGCTCACAGGCGTTGCGCATGTCTGTAAGGAAAGCTTCAATCTAGGAGATGTCGCAGCTACCTGGTGAAGGGGGTCCAGGAGGTGGTCCAGTGGTCCAAGCCTGTACACTAGGGTTGAAGACGAAAGTTCCAGGGCTCATTGGGTGAGCAGGATTGACAGGAGTCGTGGCATGGACTGTGATGCGAGGAGCTGCGCCTGCGGCAAACTCGATGCTGAATGCCAACTCGCGGAAGCAGGAGAATTTGATGTATAGCTTGTCCACACGACCAAGCACCTCCTCGATGTTGAGTATCTCGCGAAAATGAGGCCAGAGAGCGTTCTTACCAACGAGGTGGGGCTGCGAAGGGCTGCGAAGAACAGGGGCGGTAGCACTCGTGAAGCTGACTTCCCAGAAGCGATTGTAGGAGGCATGATGGATGTCGAGTTGCAGAGTGATATCGTGGGTCAGCTGGCGTAAAGCAGTACGGCGAGTGTATCTGGACATCTGCAGCAGGGGGCTGGGAATGATTTGGTGAGCTTGGGCGTCAAGGATGTACGCGAGGATCTCGAGCTTGTTCAGCAACGTAAGACCGCGGCGAGTGGCTGCCATGGCCTTTGTCTGATTGAAGGCCGGACTGATGGAGGTTGGTTGAACCATGTTGGAAGTCTCGCGTCTTGAGATCACGTCCACCTGATGAGTGTACTTTGCTAACTACCGGACAGTATAACCAGTATTGTCTACGGGTCTTCCGTCTCCCCGATGTTGTACTCGGCGCTGTACTTTGTTCATCGGCGTGGTGATCAACATGCATGCTCAACAAAGGACCCCGGGATACCTTCACACATGCCTGAGTTACAATTATCGGTAAGCTATGCTGTGGCTTGCTATTGGCCCTCTGTGCCGACAACTCTCGATACTGCAGATCAGTACTGAATCATTAGCCATCAGGATGCTTATTTCTTCCATCCATCACGATTATCAACCGAAAATTTTGGTAACGACAAGAGGATCATTTCACATGCGAATGAAAACAGCTTCTTACGAAATTTCTTCTTGATCCGACGATTGTACGTATTCGATGCCAGTAAGATAGGGTCTGTCACAACGAGCTTCTACCGAGGACGCACCAGAGTATCGAGGCTCGACATCAACCTGCAATTTGCGTCCAGATTCGATCCAGAAAACCACATGCATTACACGTAGTAGACGTTACAAGTCTTCTGCTTTTCCCTGGTTCGGACGTTCACTGCAAGCTTGCAAAGCCTGACAGCAACATACCTAATATGCTCCCGGCGAGAGATCCTAATCTCTCACGCGCGAATCTTTCCCCTTGGCCTCAGCACGCAACTTGATCCAGCTGGCTCTCAGATCATTGACAAATTCGTCAACCCATTTTACAGAACAGTCGGCTTTTCGAGTGCTCCACCTGATCACCGTTGCATCCATCATTCGGTATGCTTCATCAACGGATACGTGAGACCTGAGGTCTGGTTTCTTCCAATGTTTATAAACTGCGATTTCGGGTGGAGAGTCGACTCGGAAATCAATGATGAAGCCCGCGGAAGGGGTTAACCAATGGATGCTGATTCGTTTAGTCCGTGCCATCATCTGCTTGCCAATGCTGCTTTGGCGGAAGACACGCCATTGCGTCCGACCGCGTCCAAGAGTGAACAATGGGGAAGCTCGTGCTTCTTTTTTCTCGGGCTGACGGAAGCGGAAAGTGTGCATGATGCTCCAACTGGTGCGACGAGTGTTGTTGAGCTTCAGGGTAAAGTGAACCTTGGTCCCAAGTATTCGTGCTGCAGCATCCGTTGCTTCTTCTTCCAGTTGCTTGCAGGTTTGCATGAGAGGATGCGGGAGCTTTGGTTTTGCTTCTTCTGCAAAGATGTGTTCGAATATCATGTATCGCATTTCTAGCGGAAGGACTGTTAACAGTGTGCAAGTCTGGACAGGTCTGGCCAGCGCCGTAGCCAGCTGTTGAGCCAGTTCCTTGGTTTGCGATCTGGTCTTGATAGTCGTCATGATGATGAGACAGCGATGTGGTCAAACTAGAGTTGATCGAACGCTACGATTAGAAGCGCAGTTCTGAGTCAATCCTCTTTGTACGGAGGCTAGAGAGATAACAATGTAGGTATGAAGAGTGCTATCAGAGTGGAAGTAAGTCGAATTTGCTTTGAAGTTTCTGACAGGTCACCACGTGGATAACTCGAGCGAATCAACTCTAGTGCCAATGCCTGCTTCTCAGCAGTCTCATCATTCTCCTTACAAGAAAGGAAAGAACGAATCAAGCTGCCAACGGGTTGCGGGAATCATTCGAACCAGCACGTGGCTTGGAGTGGATAAGCAGCCCTTCGCCCTTGCCTGGTTTTTGTTAGACGAATGGGCTATCTCGGCGTCTTTGCCACTCTACCACTCCGTGTCACACCAGCCATTGTAACATGAACCAACTTAGGATTCACTCGATAATCAAGCCTGTACAGTCAACGCGCAAACGTACTGATGCCTGTATCAGCGTTGTTGATCAGCAGGACTTCAATGAAACACAGTTGTAACAATCGGGCATCACTGCAACGACCGAATAAATCTCATTCCGAATCTTCCAACAACGATCTCTCGAGATGTTTTCACCAACATCAGGCGGTGATTTTTAGGTAGGGGCGAGAGTGTACTTCTCGTTCCTACTTCCTGCCATCGCCCTTTCTTGCGTCTACTCGAGTCAATTGTCAAGATCCTTGTGAGTCATTCGATGACTGATGAACGGAAGGCCTTGACATTCTTAACCTCACTCCTCTCCTCCTTCTCGCTCTCTTCTGTACATTTAACATAATCTCAGCTGCAGTCCATCCTTCAACCGTAAAACGATATGGCAGCATCCAAGATGATCGAGTCACAAGCTCCAGAGAACTGCACGAAGTCCAGGGATCAGACCGGTGCCTTCCTAACCAGACTCCCACAGGAGCTCCGCGATCTCATCTACGACGAAGTTTTCGCCTCAAATTCAGAGCAAAAGATCCCTCATCCCTTGATACAGACGTGTCAAAGCGTCGCCCGCGAGTCCACACTTCGTTTACGACGCTACTTTTCCCCTCGAACGACTCTCCAAATCGAATGCAAACATGCTTCGATGCCCACAAGTTGGAACACCAGCTTCTATACATCTGCAGCAAGAGGAGATTATTTGAAACTCCCTGGAACCCCTATGCTGTCACCATACTACTCGAGATGGAGTAACTTCCGCACCTTGGCCGAACGAGAAAACAACCTTCTTGCGAACATAGGATGTGTCTACATCAGGATGGTATGCTATCGCAAGCTGGCGTTGAGCATCCATTTCAACAAGGATGCACCGACCACGATTCGTGTGCATAGGGCCCTCTACTCGTTGCCGATGCCTCTCGAGGGCGACCATACCCGACTCTACCTCAATCCCATCATCAAGAGCACACATGAGGCTCCAAGAACCTGCTCAGTAGCTTGGATCGAGACTTTGATCACCAGCATACGAATGCAATGTGATCAGGTATTCGCAGAGACAAACTACTATCCGTTGCACGAAGTCCTGACTGAAATGCACACGCGAAGACCGCATCAAAGATGCATAGACACACGTGGACTTGGACTTGAACTTCAGCTCAGACCCCAAAGATCCATAGACGCAGGACTTGGTCTTGGACTTAAGCTCAGATCCCTCGGTGATGAAACATCGTATCCACCCAAACGAATCACCATGGGAGAGTTGAATAGATTGCAGAGAGAAAGAGAGATTGAGCTCAAACGATCAGAGGATGAAGAGTGGCGGAAACAGAGAAGGGGGAGTAACAGAGCGGAGCAGGCAACTAGCAAATGAAGATGGGCAAAGGGATAGTAGGAGAGCGAAAAGAATTCGCCTACTTAAAGACTTGTAGATCCACCGGGATGCTGGAATATAGTTTGCCAGACTCCATGTAGCTGACCTACGACAAGTGTTTCTCGTCTATAGAGTATGATAGAAATATACATGATCATACAACCAAAGAAACCCCGACTCATCTCTCGTTCATGTCTTTCGAAAAGTTGCTTGCTAGAGATGACACGTATAGCTGTGAAAAGTGTAATGTGTCTTTACAGATGAAACCAGACAATATTGTCAGAGGCTGCTAAGGGAAGTAGTGATGGCCCTGCATTGTTAGATCATGCCTCCTAGGATCCACGTAGGATTTGCTGCGCGCCTCTATCCACGCATCCCGTATAGCCAGCAAGAGCTCTTCGATCCAGGCAATTGAGCAGGCTGTAAACTGGTCTTCCCATGTTTTGATTCCAGCACGGAATATCCTGTCGGCTCTGCTTTCGAAATGACGACCACGGCAGCATAACCAGTCGGCAGCGATATGAAGCGGCGGATCGCACTCGAAGTCGATGCTCAACAGAATACTACCCACAGGTTTCAGGGCCAGGAAGATTTGCTGCAGACGTGGGACGAATTCATGTGCGAAGTTGCTTCGGCGAAATACGGACCACCTAGAGCACAAATGCGCCTCTCGAGGCCGCCTGTTGATACCGTCTGCGCTTAGAGCTTTCCAGGTGAAGTAGCATCCGATGTTTGTGGGTTGCTTAAGGTCGCAGCCGATGTAGAGGATGGATGAGCGAGCTAGTGCTCTGATGAAAGGAACTCTTGCTTCAGCTCTGAGTTGCTTGGAAGTCCGCATGAGAGGGTGTGGGAGCGATGTTGCACTGTCCCCGAGCAGTTTGGCGTAGTCGATTGAGAAGACGTAGTCGTAGATCATGTCTTTGAGTTCTTGCGGAAGCTCGATCAGGAAGGAGCTGGTCTTGATGGTCGTAGCCATGATTTGACAGTCGATATGTCTAGAAGGAATTTAGCAAAATGCAGTAGGAAAATTTGATATCAAGGGATGGAGAGCTCGTCGAAATGTCTCTTGCATGCCACGCGACGGACCCGGAGTCTTCACGGAGTATTGTGCTCAATGAACGCAAAGGCGAACAGTTTTCGGACAAAGGATCTTGATCAAGATCTCAGTTCACTCTGTGGTGTGTGTTTACTTGCTGGACACAAGATAGAGAATCACATAGCAGGCGATTGGTCGAGATTCGAATTGTGGAAGCAAAAACAGATCTGTTGTTTATCATATCGTGTAGCTTTTTCTGCAGGCCGCCAGGGCTCATTCGTAAATTACCACTTGGCCTCCTTTGTGGCCAAAAAGTCGTTCAATGTCTTGACAATGTTCTCGAGGCTGGTCAACCAAGCACCGAGCTCCTTCTCGACGCGAGCCTGGTCGTCACCGAGCTTGGCGTAGAAGTCCTTTCGGTAAGGGGTGGCGCTCATGGCAGCGCTGAAGACAGGCTTGATGAGGAAGCTGTGGTGCTTGCTGAGGGTGTTGCCGTATGCGGCACGGAATGAGACGCTGACTTCCTCACCACTGTTGCTAAGGTTCTGGCGGAGGGCTTGGGCGGTGAAGTCGAGAGCACTACCACGATTGTCAGAACGGATGTTATGAAAGATACTTGGTGGAGACGTACCGGTTCAGCCAGACAAGACCCTCAGTTGCGACGTGCTTCTTGGTTGCGAGCTCGTTGCGAACGAGGTCTTGGAGGTTCTCTGAGTCGACGGGGGCAGCGAGTTGACGGTCACGGATTTTCTGGGATGCGTGAGATCACGATTGCAATGGGTAGAGCGGCGTGTAGTACCTTGATGTTGCCAGTCATGTCCGACTTGACAGGCTTGAAGGCGGTCGAACCGAGGACATCTGTTCTTATTAGAGCATGACCAGTGGTAGAGATTCAGGAGTTACGCACCGAAGAGAGTGGTCAAGCTCTCAGCAGCCTCGAGGAACTGAGAAGTGGCAATCTTGCCAGACTCGACGGGGACATCGGTGAAGCTACGCTTCAGAGTGTCGAAGAAGGTACCGCCAGGAGGGTAAGCCATTGTGTCTGTGGATGGGTTGGGAGGTAGAGTTGGTTATGATATGGGTCAAGAAGAGCGAAAGAGAGACAAGTTTGAAGAAGGGACGGTGTTTCTCGGGAGGTCTCTACTCTAGATTGGAAGCTACGGCCAGATCTGAATAGATTGAGGGTTCGTTTCAACAGCGGAGCCCGCCCCTGCCTCGTCACCCCTCCATCGGCGGTGTGATGCGGCCTTGGCATATCAATACTGTGGGGTAGCTTCTCTGTTGACATGAGGGGCAAAAAAGACATCATTATTGCATGAAGCGAGCTGCGGATCTGTTGCGGTGAACAGAAGAGATCAGAAGATAGAGTCAAGCTTGAAGAATGGCTCGCTACCATCGGTGATTGCCCTGGAAGTATCGTGAACGCCTCACATCATCGACATTAGAAGAGCTAGCCCATAGTCTACTCGTCCTTTGCGTAGCCCATAGCTTTCCGCCACCAAGCATATACACCACGATCTTGAAGCTGTTTGCCGAAATCGCTCACCGTCTCTGTCTCGTAGAGTCCAGGTCTTACTTCTGAATCTTTCGTCGGCTGATTTTCATGCTGAATGGCAGCAGGACGAGCAACTAGCTGATAATCCTTGTAACGGAGATTCTGCCAGGTGGATCAGACTCATTCCTGAAGAACAGTAGATAAGACGTACATGAACAGTATCAACCCAGTGGCGAACGCCCTTCTCTTCTCCTTCTACATACATAATACCGGGCGAGCTACCACTCCTCAGCAAAGCAAAGACCTGTGTAGCATCGGCGGCCTGCTTCAATTTGGTCACCTTCTTTCGAGAAGTGATATGATGTGTTCGGATCAGAGCATTGAACATGAAGAAGAATGATGTTTGATAATTGGTGTCAAAGAGCGTGAAACGCAGATGTGAAACTCAAGCATGCAATGGGCTGGCTCGGTTAAACTTTCCCACGTTGTCGGGGCGCCAAAGTGAAAGTGCATTCTAGAAGCTCCACCGTCACAGTCACATGCATTACTCTTTAACACTTTCTTCCTCTCTCCCTATCGCAATCACATTCCACACATCCATCCACATAGCAACGTAATCATGGATCAAGCAAAGCTCGGGGCAGAGGCACTTAGTGCAGGCAACTACGCCGAAGCCATCAAGCTATACACAGCCGCCCTTGCAGTCTCACCCACATCACCCGACTACCTCATCAAACGATCTACCGCATACCAGAGAACCTCGCCCGCCGACTATCAGTCAGCCCTTGCTGATGCCGACAAGGCCGTGCTCAGTGCACAAAAGAGAGGCAAGCGCGAGCTCATCGTCCAGGGCCAGTTCCGACGAGCCATAGCACTCTTCGGTTTGGAACGCTACCCCGACTGCCGCTTCCTGCTTGACGTTGTCAAGCGTATGGATCCGAAAGACAAGTCTATTCCTATGTGGGAAAGCAAGGTCAACACAAAAATCTCCGCCATGGAAGGCTCGACCGATGTTACTGTCAAGGAGACACCTGAAGAGAAGGAGGACACTACAGTCGCAAGCCCTCCCAAGAAGGCTGACACAACACCCACAACCACCTCTACTCCCGCACAACCCCCTGCAGTGACTCAGACACCCGCAGACAAGATCCGTCATGACTGGTACCAGAACAACGACAAGGTCTACTTTACCCTCCTCGCAAAGGGCGTCCCCAAGGACAAGGCCATCATCGATATTCGAACTCGCTCTCTGAGCATCTCCTTCCCCCTACAGAGTTCTTCCGACTTCGACTTTTCTCTCGAGCCCCTCTTCGCCGAGATCGACCCTTCAGCATCAACCTTTTCCATCATGTCCACCAAGGTCGAAGTCGTCCTCAAGAAGTCACAACCCGGTCAGAAGTGGTCCGCTCTAGAGAGCAACGAGCCTGTCGCGAACAAGTCGACTACCACCGCATCCGTACCCTCGTCAATTCTCCAGCCTGCCACCACACAAAAGGCACCTTCGTACCCTACCTCATCCCGCAGCGGCCCCAAGAATTGGGACAAGCTGGCATCTGAAGCTCTCGCCAAGCCCAAGACTGGCGATTCCAAGTCAGACGGTAAGATCGAGGAAGAGGAGGAGGACGAGGGCGGTGATGCAGTCAATGGCTTCTTTAAGAAACTCTATGCCGGTGCAGACGCTGATACCCGTCGCGCCATGATGAAATCATTCAGCGAAAGCAACGGTACCGCTTTGAGCACCAACTGGGAGGAAGTCAAGAAGGCCAAGGTCGAGACCAACCCACCTGACGGCTTGGAAGCAAAGAAGTGGTAGTCCACACCTCTTGATGGACTTCTCTTGGTTAGTTTATGGTTATTGATTTACATAGTGCCGTACGGCATAGCATGGTTTTTCTCAAGTAGCAAGGTGCTTTGGAGTTATTCTTATTTGGCCAATACCAGCGCTCCTTTAGAGCCAGGGTAGTTTCGGCACAGTCTAAATCAAAAATCAATTCATATTGACATTGATCTCACGCATCAGAGTTCGTGACATGAATAAACTGTGCATTGCAACAGCTTTCGAGAGTATCCATACAGCACAATGCAAGGTCGCCTCTTGTTGAGAAGGTCCACTTAAGACCAATCAAACCGGATGATCAAATTCCGAACATACGACCTGATGATCATAACCACTACCTCGCACTCCCCACCGCCATCATCCGAATTTAAAAAACAAAACCCTCACCTCCCGACTGCACTCTTCGCAGCAATCCTCGCCAGCGCAACACGATTCGGCAGTTCTATGATCGCCCTGATACCTTGACATACAACATAAAACGCTGTACATTTCAATAGAATAGCGAAAGCGTAAATGAGATTGCGTATTTCGTCATGGTAGCGTTCTTCTTGTGTTGGTGGTGGGCGTGGTTGCCAGCGTGGTCGTTCTTGTTTGGGTTCTTGTTTGGGTTCTTGTGGTGTGGGTGTTGGTTCTTTGGTTGGCGATGACATGGTGATTTGGTGGAGATGGGTGGAAGATTTGAGAGCAGGCGTGTTTTTTTTTTGGTGGTATCGAAGATAGTGGTGTTGGTCTTGATGTTTGAGGGTCGTGGAAATTGGTATGGGCGAAGTTGTCAATAACGTGGATATTTGAGGCTTGGTCGCGAACGACTTTCATACGTATGAGGCTAGGGCAGCAAAGGAGTTGTTGTCATGATCGATTCTTTTGTTTCTGTGATGAAGAAGTGAGAGGGGTATCTATATATGCTACGCTATGCTGGAAAAATACATGAGAAGTGATGGTAGCCTGGAACCTAGAAGAAATCGTCAAAGTCGAAACCACCTCCATCACCACCGCCAGAATCGCTGCCTCCTTGGTTTCCACCTGACCACGGGTCCTGCTCTTGAGGTTGTTGTCCCCAGGGATTCTGCTGCTCACCCCAGGGGTTCTGCTCACCCCAAGCATCTCCTTGCGACTGGCCAACACCGCCGTCATTCTGGAAAGGCTCGACGGGGGCTTGAGGGCTAGCATCGTCGGCAGGCTGGCCACCATATCCACGGTTCATGGCTTCAACACCTGCCATAGTTCCAGCAGCTCCGATGGCGCCTTCAGTGCCAGCAGCACCTCTCGCTGCACCACCCATAGCACCGCCAACGCCCTCTGCAGCACCGACTTCACCTGCAGCTCCCCCAGTCGCTCCACCAACAGCACCTCCCTCAGCAGCACCGCCTCCCATGCCAGGGAACCATAACGGCATGAATCCACCACCACCGCCAACACCACTATGTCTACTGAAGTAATCGAAATCAATAGACACGGCTGTAGCGAGCATGACAGCCCTTTGATCCAACGTCATGGCCGTCTCTTCAACTCCTTCCCCTAGACTGGCAGAATCCATACGTAGAGCATAAACACCAGTATCGGTAAAGATCTCTCTAGCGAAACCAACGAAATTGCGGTTTACACTACCGATCTTGCGTTCTTCGGCATCCTTGAGTGAGAAGTCCCAGGAGAGGAAGGGTTCGTTGACAAAGGCGAATTGCTGCATTCCTGCTTCTATTGCTTGTTCGGATTGTCCTTCCGAAACTGTGAGAGCTTTGGCTTCAGTGTTTGGTGTATCTCCGGAGGTCAGTTTAGGGGAAGAGTCGTTTGCAGGCTCGAGAGAGCGGTAGTTGAACAGGTTGTATTTGCGGCGAAGAGGTGCCCATTGTTGCTGTGCTTCTCCAATGATACGCATATCGGCCAGTGGGAGGGGTGACACTTGGGCTGCTGAGGGTTGGTCCATGGCCGACTGGACCGAGGTGCCTTGAAGCGTGTCTGACTGTGAGTAGCCACCAGGAGCAGTAGGATTGTAGATGCGAATGCGCGATGAGATCCAGGAGAAAGGTCTGTGAATACGCAAGACCTCCCTCTCGTTCTTGTCGAAGATGTGGGAGGTAAAGCTTCGGTGCGTCTTGAACATCTGACGACCCAACATGCTGCCTAATCCGTGATCCTGCTCTGCCATGTATCCAATTGTTTCTCCTCTTCCATTCATGATGACATATCTGTTGGCTTGTTCGAATCCGAGGAAAACGTTCATCATCTCGATTTGTCGCTGAATGACCAGAGAGCTGTTGTTCAAGAGATCCCATGCCGGGTGGTTTGGTGTCAGAACACCATTGGGGTCATCTGGGATTGTGACAGGCGCAACCAGATCTGAGGACTCGTTCTCTGCTAGAGCCGTGGCGACCAGAGCATTCTTGGACGGTCCTTCTGATGTTTGCTGAGGCTGCTCATCTGGCTTGTTCTGCTGGTTTGGCTGCTGCGAAGATTGGTGGCGGCTATTTGCAGCCAAGGGCGAAGCTCGCGATGGACGAGGCGTGATCCGGGAGGGTGTTCGTGGTTTATTGAGGATACTTCGAGGACCTTTTGGACCTCTAGAGGTCGAGACATAGCGTCTAGCTGCTCGCGACAACATCACTGGTGGTCGTAGAGCTGACATGATTGATGGGAGGGTGTGAGAAACAGCTTGGAGGACGGTGGATCTTGGTGGTGAATAAGAATGACGATGGATTATTCGAGACCCGCGCTTAACTCCGCGCTTCGGTCCGCTCTTCCGGCATGTGAAGCTTTGACCATATCAAGAATAATTCGGCAACCATCGTGCATTGCTCACGCTGTCAGTCAATACCAACCTTCTCCGCTACTAACTTTACTCATTGTATATACGTATCTTGGACGTTCATATCTCACTGGGTAAGTCGTCTCGTTTTCTGCCATCTTTTGTCATCATATCGCGAAGCACAGAAAGATCGTTTCAATCTTCAAAGTCCAAAAAAGTAAAAGAGATATCAAACATACATTTGTTAGTCTATCAGTTGTTACTCAACTTCTCAGAGCATGAGAGGATATACGGGAGTACGATTCTTCTCGAGCTCGATTGGTACTACATCAGGCTTTCCAGCTCGATCAGAGCCAAACAACATACATTTCCTTCTTTGCCGTTCTGCCACTCGCGTCGCATTTTCTTTCCTCTTTTGAATAAACTAGAAGCAGTCCTGACGATATCAGCAGCATTTCCACGCGACGAAAAGAACACGAGCAAATATGGCTTCTTCAAATACCGAGGCCAGCGGAAGCTCAAGACTGGACGTAAACCCAATAGCAACAGAAACAGTCAAGGAATCTTCCCCTAAGGATGTGGTCGCACAAGACAAACCCAGGCCAGCCAGGACGCGACCACAGAGACCTAACTACTTCCTGATTCACTCGAAACCTCTGCCTCTGGAGACACACCCTCTTCCTGCATTTGTACCACAGAACCCGCTTTCTCTACTGCGCATCGCATACATCTACCTCTCCCAACTCATTTCAGCGCCTTCTTCTCACCCTAATGTTCTCATCACTGGTATCTTCAGCTCCGAAACAAGGTCTGTTCACATTACAGACCAGAAATCTATCCGCGCTCTCTGGGAGATGGGTTTCTTCGGAAAGGGAACATTGTCACGCAGTGAGCCTAGCTGGCTCGACAGAGAAAAGGCTCGTCTCAAAGCCAGCAAGCACGGCGGTGGTACAGCAGAAGAAAACACCAGAAAGCGAAGAGAGGAGAGAAAACTCTTCAAGCTGGAAAGAGCTAGACTGGAAGCTGAGCAGATCGAAGAAACGCTGAGAAAAGAGAGAGCAGCGCTGGAAGCCAAGAAGGAAGTAAAGGACGAAGAAAAAGCGACAGAGATTGCCATCTCCCACGTCTTCCCCTGGATGCAACAGGAAAACGCAAACGCAGACTTCTCAGAGGAAACCCAAACTGTACCTGCAGAACCCACTGAAACCAAGGAACCTTCTACCAACATCGTCGACGTCCCCATCCTCGAAACCGGCACCACAATCCACACAACCGGCATCCCACCCTCCTCCGTCCCAGCAGAAACCTCACTCTCAACCGACGTCGAAGCCCCCATCACAAACCAAGAACATCTCCAACTCAACCTCGAAGAATCCTTTTTCCTCTGCTACGCTCTAGGCGCCCTGCAGATCCTCGATCCCTCAACTTCCCAACCCATCCCGCCACCCTCCCTTCTAACTCTCTTCCGCCGCCACTCCCATTTCCCCACCGCTTCCCCTTCTTCCCTCCGCCCAGACGACCCATTCCTTCTAAACTACATTGTCTACCACCACTACCGTTCCCTGGGCTGGGTCGTCCGCCCCGGTGTAAAATTCTCCTGCGATTTCCTGCTCTACAACCGTGGACCTGTGTTCTCGCATGCGGAATTCGCATTATTGATATTACCGGAATATGAAGAGGGGAGTGTGGAGGCCGAGCAGGGAAAGGGAAAGATGGGATGGTGGTGGTTGCATTGTGTCAATCGGGTGCAGAGTCAGGTCAAGAAGAGTTTGGTTATCGTGTATGTCAAGGTGCCGAAGGTGTTGCCTGTGGGAGAGGATATTGGGGAGGTGCTTAGGAGTTATGAGGTTAGGGAGTTTGTTATCAGGAGGTGGTTGGCTAATAGAAGCCGTGATTAGATATAGCTATGTGAGAAAGAAACAGGCTGGTGAGACGGCTAATTTTGTTTTGTCGCAGCTATTGGAAGCCATCATTCTTTAGTTTATCGAACTCCAGCTATCGAGCTCCACCTCACGAATGCAAGCTAAATAATGCACTCATATTCTCCTGTCTTTCAATCTCCCTTTCCTTCCGCCTCAATCTCTCCTCGTGCTCATCCAACCTCTGAATCAACGTTACCTGCTCATCAGCAGCCTGTTCCTCGAACTTCCTTAGCACCTCTAGCGCTTTCAATGCCTCTTTCACAGTCACTCTAGCCTGTGCATCTGCCTCTTCTCCAGGTTCATGATCAGCACGAGTCACGAACGCAGGTACTAGCGGGGCGTTCGGAATGTCTTTGTAGTCTTCCTCTCGCGGATCGATGAAATCGTTGATGGTATTGTGTAGACGGATACCTGTCTGTTGGCGCAAACGATCAAGTAAGGTCTGGATCTCTAGCGTGGCTTCTAGGGTTCCTGGTATAACGAACTCTAAGGATGGATCCGGCGTGATCTCGTCCGTGGATGGAATCAGTGTAGAATGTGCCCAGCAAGTATGAATAGCGCTTGCAGATGTCGATTGCCATGCCTGGATGGCCCATCTGACTGCATGTAACACGTTGGTTGTGTTCAATGGGGCTTTACGGATGGCTATCTGATCACACATGTGACGTAGCCACTTCTTGCGGTAATGTGCTTTGAACGTCCTGATAATGCCTTTCGCAGGTGGCTGAAACTTCTCAGGGTGGGACGAGGGTAGGCGGTATACGATGGTGTTTTGAAGCGGTTGCTGGGTTGAGCGGAAGCTTTCGATAACATCCTGGTGGATGTTCAAATCATCAAGGAACAGCAGAACTCGTCGGCCGGCCATTCGTTTGTCAAACCACCGCAGCCAGTCACGCATGATCACAAATTGCAGTTCAGCAGAGTTGTTGGCTCGCCATACGCAATTCAAGGCGTTGATGTTAATGCCAGCCAGATCGAATGCTCGAGGTGACTGATGTGTGCCGATGAGCCAAAGTGGGAGCTTGTCAGTGCCATCGGCGTTGCAGCAGATCATGTTGAGCATCTGAGCTGTTTCTGAGGCCAGCATACGACGATCTGGTGATTGATTCCAGTAGAGCTTTGTCTCATCGCAGATGTATATATCTGCCGGGTTGAATTGGCTGGCAATCTGGCAGGCGCTAGACACTTGTTCCGCGATCTCATCATCGCTGGAAATACGTGGTAGGGCACGACGTGGTTCCGCTTGCAGCGGAGGCTGAACTTGAGGTCGAACCTGAGGTCGGGGCAGAGTTTGGGGTTGCGATTGAGGTTGTTCGAATAGACGACGTGCTGCAGCGACTGCGGGATGAGGCGCTGGAGTATGTTGACTGTTATATTGTGCGATGGAACGCTCAAGCTCAGAAACACTATAGTCAACCTCGGATTGATCCCCAACTCCGTCACTAGGTTGGGCCTCGACATGGATTGGGTCCTCAGGTTCTTGGCCAGATCGGGCCTCTGCCAGGCGTTGCAGACGAACTCCGGCTGGTACTCTGGGTACGATGCCATGATGTTTCTTGTGAGAACGCCTGGTGAGATTGTGACGTCGCTTGAAACCATCAATCCAACCATTACTGAATTGTGGAGGGTTCTGATCTCTATATTGTTCCATCTCATGCCACAATCGAGCAGCCTGCTCAGCGAGCACGGAATAGTTGATGTTCATTGTGCCTTCATTTTGACGATACCATGTGATCAAAGCCTCTTCGAGATCGGGCCAGCTCGAAGGTCTCAACTTGACGGCATCATAGTTGATGTTGACATTTGGGTCATCAAGCCAATCGTATTTCGCTGATAGACTATCCGAAATAGTTCCTTGTGATGGTGTATGGCCAAATCGTTCAAGGAACCAAGAGCACAGGTCCTTTTGTCTACCGTGAGGCGTCAATCGAGCACGATCGCGTAAAGCTTTGCGTTGGCCATTTGTCATGGGAAAGCGTTTTCGCACATAGTCTTCTGGTTTTCCTGCTGGTTGAGGGATTGTGGGTGCCATGATGTTTAATCGTTATGGAATCGTATCGCAGGGCGAGAGTATCGTTGTGCTTGGGAAACGTCGTACCGTGTTAGAGAATTTGATAAAGAACACAAGGGATCTTGTCGTACGACGTATAGATCGGTCTCCAGGGATGGCAAGGAAACCACCAGCGGGATTACCCAAAGTTTTTCAAAGACCAGGAATGAATCGGATTCTCTTTCGGCAACCGCTCTGATCGAACACCTTTGTGTCTTCTTACAGGATCTGATCTGGTAGCTTCTGGTGCTGGACAGTCGAGAACGCTTCGCAAGGAAGCGTCGTGCGTCTCGTATCATGACCCTGGAACATCCATCGGCTTCCATCGTCACCGCCTCCACCCGAACGAACACTCTTTGACTCTTGTGATCTACCAATACATCTCTCACTCCCGAATTCATACCAGATCATACATACAACACAAGCAACATGACCACCTCAGTCGCATCCAAGCGACTATTCCAGGAATACAAGCACCTCACCCAAGACCCCCCGGATGGCATCACTGCTGGCCCTGTAGAAGAGGACGACCTGTTCATCTGGGAGGCTCTGATCGAAGGCCCTGAGGGCACTCCGTACGAAGGCGGCATCTTCCCTGCCGAACTCAAGTTCCCCAAGGACTATCCTCTCATGCCACCAACCATGAAGTTTCTCACAGACCTTTGGCACCCCAATGGTAAGCTTCCTACGTGTCTCGCATTGTCTTGGAGACTTACTAATGGACCTTTTGATAGTCTACCCCAACGGCGTGGTCTGCATCTCCATCCTCCACCCTCCCGGCGACGATCCCAATCACTACGAACACGCGTCCGAACGCTGGTCGCCAATCCAGAGTGTAGAGAAGATCTTGATTAGTGTTATGAGCATGCTGGCCGAGCCCAACGACGAATCACCTGCCAACGTCGACGCTGCAAGAATGTGGAGGGAGAGAAGACCTGAGTTCAACAAGAAGGTCAAGCAGGATGTCAGAAGATCCTTGGGACTGTGAGTGCACGTCGGTACGGGTTGATTACAAGAACAATTGCATAAGCGCGGCGCAACGGACATTGGCGTTTGGGTGACATCAAGAGCACATGGGATACAAGGAGGATATCGAGTTAGCAGGAGACCGCAGAGGTCGCGTCACTATGCTGGTATGTACACACCAATGAAGCATTCCCTACTCAACTTTGTGGTTTATCGTCAAAAGCATTGGGAACACATGGACATTGAGCCAGGAGTTGCTTGGTCGCGTCACTGTTGCCGGACTTGGTGGCTAGTGAAGGATCGCCCACCCTCTACCTTTATATACTCACACCCCGCAACTCCTGCAACATTGCCATCGCTTCCAACAAGCGGTGGTGGCCGGGTGGTAGCGAGTGTTTGTCATTAGGAGGTCTCGCTTCACTGTAGGTCATCTGTTCGATCCTCCTCGAAGACAATGCCAGAGTCTTGACACTCCAATCTTTAGAAACGAAACTGGTTCGCTAGTTGCTTTCCACCTCCGCAAGGGGGCGTTTGTTTTGCTCGTGGCGTGCTTACTTTTAAACCTTTGGCATTGCTTTCGCCTTGTATGTTTCTTCCTCCAGTACTTCTTTTTGCAGTGTGTTGGGTGGCTCTTGATCAGACCTCGTTGCTGTATGATGTAGTTTTACCCTCGTCTGAAGGAGGCGATCAAGGTCTTTTTGGTGCGAGTATGCTCGAGAGACGCGCGCAAGCACTATAAAAGTAATGGTCCAGCCCACCTATTTCACGATAGTCCTCAATCGCCTTGTTCCTGGTCATGGCACTATAAAGAATCGTAACCAGTTGAACGAATTGAGTATCTCGCCGATCGCATAACCCTGTCTGAATCTTGTAGAAGATATTGAACATGTCGATTCGAGGAACGCTGTATTAGATCTCTCCGTCACCTCTGCGCTAGGCTTCTGCTTGTTCACTCGTGGTGTGGCATACCACCCAATCGTGAATTTGGCTCGTGAGGTCCTGATTCTGCTTGGGGAGTTGCTGAAGCACAACCTTAGGCGTCATGTGTAACATCGTTGGCCTTACACAGTCTAGCCTAGAGGCGACATTTATGTGTAGATTGATTGCAGTCTATACTATTTCTTGCCTTTCTTCTTATTACCAGCTTCTGGTTTTGTGGCATCTTTGACGTATCCACCTTTCACGAAGGCGTCTCGGGCAGCAGTATTGATCAACCTAAATCGATCAGGTCCTAGTTGGACACCACCATACCATCTCGTGACAACCACCATGACACCCCAGATATCCATCAACTGCATGAGATGTAATAGCCTGCCACCAGCAGCAGTCTCTCCATCATCATCGCAATCTTGAAATGCCGTCTCATTCGGCCCATGGATCCGCCAAGCAGTAATATTATGCGTAGCTTTGGCGACCTTTTTATCCGTAGCAAGTAAATGCGCCAGATACGATTTGGCTTCCCCAGGCGAACTCACAGCAGCAGCTCTAGCAACAAACACTGATTTCTTTTCCGTAAAGACGTCGGATAGAATCCATGGTGGTTCCCTGTCCAGCAGATCTAACGACTGCATATCGTCAGGATCTGTGTCGTCGTCGGGGCTTTCCTCGTGCTGACCTCTCCTTTGAGCATCTTGTTGCTCTTGATGCCTTTGATTTTGGCTGGCTTCCTCGTGGTGCTGCTGAAGTCTCTGACTGACTTCTTCCACGAGGTCGAATATACATGGTGAACCGGGTTGGTATACTTCAGCGAGGACGGAACGTGCAATGTCGACGGCGTGGGTACCTTGACCTTTTGCAATGTTCTCGCCCACTGATTGCGTACCGAGGATTGAAGGAGGTGCATCTGGATAATCTGTTGGAAACTCGAGGCGTAGTGATATACCGACTTCTCCGGGAAGTTCGAGGGAGCAAATGGTGGGGCTCTGGGAAAGAACGAGTAGAGTGGACTCAGAGTAGATTGCGTTTATTGCTTGACATTCGTCTTCCAGAGCAGAGTCCATTGGAATATTTCGAAAGCCAATCAGAATTATTGCATAAAGTACTCGAGTAGATGGTCGGATATGGTCTGGAAGACACCGATTTGAGATGGCCAATACCGAAAAATCCTGGGACCAAGGATCTATGGAAAACCAGTGTCTGCTAAGGGTATAGAGGAGAGAAACGGTGTATCAAGAAAAAGACAAATCTGAACAATGGTGGTGATGCCTGAAGGTGTGACTTGAAGATATATCAACGCACAGACCATGACTCTCGAACGTCACGGTCCGTGAGTGCAGCTTCAACTTTCTACTTCTTTACACCACTGCATCAATACTGACTTTCCTGGCCTCGCGGAGCTGTACCTATCGCTTTCGATCACAGCTCTCACATTTGCATATTTCCATCATCTAGCGAGTACCCGGACAGGCGCCAGTCACTGGAACGCGCACCGCAAAACCTGTCAAGCTCACACGCTTTCGCTTTTCGCGACCTTCAATCCTCTTTACGAATTGTCCACATCATCACCAGCCATGGCTTTATTCGCGTCTTTACCCAAGCCGAAATACACGGGAGAAGAGGAGGAACAGAAGCAGTCGGTTGGCCCTCGGATCATTGGAGCAGATCAGGCAGCATCACAGCAGTTGCAAATCGCCAAGCGCACTGGCATTCCTCCGTATGGTCAGCGTAACAACTGGAGGCCCCGCGGCAATGAGGACTTTGGAGATGGAGGCGCCTACCCCGAAGTCTCGGTCGCGCAATATCCTCTGGACATGGGCAAAAAGCACACCGGCTCGTCCAACGCGCTGACATTGAGTGTCGACGCTCAAGGCCAGGTCGATTATACTGCTATCGCCAAGCGTGGTCACGCCGAGAACAGAATCGTCCACGCCTCATTCAAGGACCTTATCCCTCTGCGACACCAAGCAAATGCCGGCGAGATCTCACTTGCTCGTCCTGACGAGGAGACCGTGGCAGAAACGAAGAGAAAGACGGAAGCAGCATTGGCAACTCTTGTCGCTGGCGCAAGCGCTGCCCAGCGTCCCAAGAATGTCAAAGGTGTCGAGAAAAGAGAAGCCTCATACGTCCGCTACACACCGGCCAATCAGATGGGCAACGACAACTCCAAAAAGGGCGACCGCATCATGAAAATCATGTCCCGCCAAATCGACCCCATGGAACCACCAAAATTCAAGGCAAAGAAGATTCCTGGCCGCCCTCCATCACCTCCTCCTCCAGTCATGCACTCACCTCCGCGCAAGCTTACCGCCGAAGATCAAGAAGCCTGGCGCATTCCTCCCACCGTCTCGAACTGGAAGAACCCCAAAGGTTACACAGTGCCCCTGGACAAGAGATTGGCAGCAGATGGCCGTGGCCTGCAAGATGTAACCATCAACGACAAATTCGCCTCATTCGCCGAAGCCCTCCAAACAGCCGACCGCCACGCCCGCGAAGAAGTGAAATCAAGAGCACTGATGCAACAACGCCTCGCCGAAAAGGAAAAGGAGCAAAAAGAAGAAAACCTACGTCTGCTCGCTCAAAAAGCCAGAGAAGAAAAAGCCGGTGCTGCCAGAAGACCCGCCGCTCGCGACACTTCTCGTTCAAGAAGCAGAAGCGTGGGCAGCTATTCCTCCCGCTCCTCCCGCTCAAGATCCGCCTCCGAAGATGAAACCGAAACTGACCGCCTCGCCCGCGAAAAACTCCGCGCCGAAAAACGCCGCGACGCACAACGCGAGATGCGCCAGAAAAACATGGGCCACGAACGCCGCATGCAAACCCTCGCGCGCAACTCCAACCGCGACATTTCCGAAAAAGTGGCCCTGGGACTTGCAAAACCAACACAATCCAAAGAAACAATGTACGACAGCAGACTCTTCAACAAAGATGCAGGATTCGCTTCCGCGGGCTTCAATGAAGATCAAGCTTACGACAAACCTCTGTTTGCGGACAGAGAGGCGTTGAATAGTATCTATCGGCCTCAATTGGATGCGGATGATGGAGATGACGGTGGTGAGACTTTGGAGAATATTCAAAAGACTTCGAGGTTTGAGACGTTGGGGAGGGCACCCAAGGAAGGGATGAAGTCTGCTAGGGCTGCTGAGCAGAGGGAGGGGCCTGTGATGTTTGAGCGCGATAATGGGGATCCGTTTGGTGTGGATCAGATGATCAAGGATGCGCAGAAGGGTGGAAGTGAAAAGGTTGGAGGGGCTAGTGTCAGTGGGCAGGGGGTTAAGAGATATGGTCTCAATGAAGGTGGAGCTGAGGAAGAGGAGAGGGGCTCTAAGAGGGCGAGAATTGAAGATGATGATGAGGATTAGGATTCTGATTCTGATCTTCAAGTTATGTAGTCTCTCAGCATCATCAAGTCCAACACTGAATATCACATCTCAACTGAGTTCTTTTACAAGATCTGTCTTGGCTTGCATGTGGCAATGAGCAATAGTAAGAAGAAAAAGAATTTGCAAATCATTACGGACATAAAATATACTGGTGCTGTGCTTGCAGAGCTGCTTCCTGTTGCCAACTCTCCTCTACATCGCATCTTAGCCTTACTGTCATTATTTCCCCGAACCAACGAAAATCAACAAAAGAAAAACTCCTCGCTCCTTCGCTCAAAAAAGATACATCCAACAATAGAAACAGAAAAACGAAAAAATGTCATCAAGCCAAACCAAGCTTGTGCTCGTGATGGTGCGATACTGACAAGCAAGATCAAGCGACCACGGGCATGGTGAAGCGGCTACGGTCATCGGCGACCTTGCGCTTGAACATGCCTAGGTCCTTCATCAGCTCATCGATATCAGCCTGCCACTCTGCATGCTGAGAAGCGTATCCTTCGTCATCACTCTCGTCCTCCTCTTCCTCTTCCTCTTCCTCATCACTGTACACCTCAATCTCATGTACATCGGCGGCCTTCTCTTCAGCAGGAGGAAGCACGATAGGGTTCTTGAGTTCGCCTACAGCAAGCGCAAGATGACGTCTCAAAGAAGAGACCTCGTTTCTCAAGCGATCATTGATGGGACGAAGTTCTTCCAGCTCAGCATTGAGAGCACGAATCTTGACGTCGGCGACAGCACGAGATTCTTCCATGGCTCTCTGCATCTTGGTGACCTGGCGTTGGTAGTCTTCGAGCTCTTGGCCGGCACGATCGACTTCGTCGCGCTTGCGTGTGGTTGATGCGTTGACAGAGAGTTGAAGTTGGCGAATTGTCTCGGCCATCTCCTTGATCTGGGCGTCTCTTTCGGCGGCAGACACGGCATCTTGATTGACAGTGGCGCGTGTGCGGATGCGCTTGGCTTGATCGGCGTAGCGAAGGGTCGAGAGGGTCTCCTCATAGTCGGTGGGTGAGATACAGGCAACCATAGCTGTCTTGGAGTTGCCGCCCAGACTGTCCTTTAACAACCAGGTGAGGACCGAGTCACGGTAGGGAACCACGTCTGCACGGCGTTTGGTCTGGTTTGGACGAGCATTGGGGCGTTGACGCTTGGGGTCTGCGAGAGCAGCAATGACACGCCCGAGGGTGGTAAGAGACTGGTTGATGTTTCCTCCTTCACGCAGACGTTGGCCGGTTGCTTCAGTTCTGTTCGCTCTTTCTGAACCAGCCAGATCGACAAGACGCATGCGGGCTGTGCGTTCAATGGTGCTATCAGTGGCAATGTCATGCTGGATCTGCTTGAGTGTGAGGGTGAAGACGGCGTGTGAACGGGATGAAGTGTCGTTCATCTTTGTTGCGGCGACTGTACGGTTCAAGTCGCCTGTGTGCATGAGTCTCTGAATGTCGGCGAAAGTCTTGACGGGGCTGTCGGTCAAGTTCTGGACGTAGACGCCATCTGACTTGCTCTCGCGGATCTTGAGGTGGGTCGGCGGGTTGGTACGAGGGGTGAGAAGGTCGCGGACGTGCTCGTTGTAGATTTCAAAGTACGAGACGTGGACGTTGTATGTGATGTTGCCATTCTGCTCTTGCTCGATTCGCTGGAAAAGGTTCTCGCAGGTTCGTGGTATGAGACCTGGCTGTTCCTTTGTGCCCATCATGGTGTATGATTTACCAGAACCAGTCTGACCGTAGGCGAAGATGCAAGTGTGGTAGCCGTCGAAGTTGTGGTCCAAAAAGTCCTCACCGAACGAGGCGTAGACATCTTGCTGGTGCGCAAAGTGTGGCATGGATTCATCATGGGAGTAGAAGGACTTGTCAAAGACGAAGCTCTTTTCTTCGTAGACTTTGCGCGATTTGGCATCGAGGGAAGCTGCAGGAGGAGGGTGAATGGTCGTCTTCTGGGTGTTGGGGTCCATCTCGATTAGACATGGCGCTTGTCGTTCCAGCTCTGTTTTGACTTTGTTAGCCATGTGTTCACCATGTGGCAAGTGTTCTGCGCATACCTCGTGGCAAGAACTTGCGCACTCTGACCACAACCTTGACATTGCCCTGTCCCTCTTCACCTGCCAGATAAGAGGGTCTCGGAGGAGGCATGCTTGCTGCCGAATCTCTGGCGCGTAATGATGGAGCCGACGCTGTTGATGCGTAAGGAATATCAGGCGCGGATACTGTGTGAGGGATGTCCATGTTGATTTCTCCCTCGTCTAATTGCTGTTGGAGTAATATCAAAAGTTCGACAACCGTTGTCTGGAAACGGAGTCGATTGTGGGTGAACATCTGTCAGTCCGTCCAAGCTTGTGCCTTCCTCCGCAAGAAAGTCCACCAAAAGTCAACACTCGGCTGTTGCCACGACAATGTTTGCGGCCCGGCGCGCCGATCTTTCGAGATCCTGTTGCAACTCCGATCACACCTTGCACACCTGTATCATCTCGGAGCAGCTTGTTCGTCTGAAGATCATGACTGATTCACGATAGCTCGACAGAATTTTCTGTGTATTCAGTCGTCTTGAACATTCCGGTAGCCACCCACGCCGAGGAATGTTTAGAAACATCAGCCCCCAAGGCTCGAAAGACAAGATCCCCGTGTCTGGAATATGTCACGCGTGAGCTGTTGGGACGCAGAATGTTTCTCGGAAGGAGAGTTAGGCTCAAAGAGAGAATTCTGAACCATTGCTCATTTGTAAATCATGTGCTTTGCTCACGAGTATCACGCATCTTGACAGGTGGAAATGAGCATCGCTGTGACAAGAAGGTTAAGGTGACGGAGTTTAGCATATGGAAAGGCATCATATACCAATCATTGCAAGTCGAGGAGCGCCCTATCCGAGCTGATCTATGAAGCTCCTAGACAACTCATATTGATCCGAGCGGTGTGTTGCTGGCATGTGGGTCGCCGTAGGATCAAACTAGTTCCTTTATGTTGCTGCCTGGAGAAGTGCGACTTTGGTGATTAGTATTGTCGTCAACTCACCTTTGAGCTCACCGACCAAGCTTCTTCCTATATCGCAATCATACGACATTGGCCTTATCCAAACTGGAATCATCGCACGTGCAGTTGCACCATCAGCATGCCTCCTAGCACCAGACGTTTGAGCCGCAAGTCACGATCTCTCGAAGCCCCTCACAACAACGCAAGCACCGTACTCAGCAAGCCATTCCCTTTTCTCGAACTTCCTGATCCAGTTCGACAACGCATCTATGAGCTTCAACTCGAATCACAGCGTGGTTTCGTCCGCTTCTATAGCAAGGCAGGGCCACAACGTTGCAAAGTGACTCCTGCCAAGCTCAAGCTCAACATCATGCTCACCTGCCGTCAAATATACCAGGAAGCTATGCCCGTACTCTATCGTGTCAACAACTTCTGCATGATTCCCATCACCACCGAGCCTGAGCAGGACACATGGTCTGAGGAAGACCTTTTTACTCTCCAGAACGACAAGTGGATCCGCTGCATGCCTCTCAAAGGACGAAATCTTATCAGGACACTTGAATTGTCCATACCTCTTCCACCAAAATCCGATAGCCATTATGATTACAAGAACATGCGCGATCTATTTCCTGGTCTAAAGAGTTTGACACTATTTTTGGACTTCGCCGGTCAGTCTTACTATGGCTGGTGGTCTTTGCCAGAGCCCGAAGAGTACCGATCTTTCTATCAAAAACTCAAAGAACATATGCCACAAGCGAGAGATGTCTTTCTGGATGCAAGAATGCTCGAAGCTCCAGAATGGCATCAACTCATCGAAACCGTCTTACAAGTGTGGAACGCCGCTCCAGGCAGAAGTGCCTTCATCACACAAGATCTGCACCATGCAGCTCTGTACGACACCTACAAGAAGACCTTGGAAAAGGCACTGGTCGACAGACTTGGCCAGAGAGGCATGAACTATCAGCGTCTCAGCTACTGGGACATCCGAGTAAACCAAGTCAACAATCGAGAGGATTACCCAACTGACGATGACACCGACGACGAGATTGAGTGCTTTGATAAGTTCGATGCTGAGAAGATTGTCACGAGGACAAAGAAGCACTTTGACAATCTGGAACATGGCCAATTCTGGTCTATGCCCGATCAACCAGAAGAAGATACACATGACTGGTCCTATACTGATGACTGGTCGTATTGGTAGCTCTTGTAGAGACAAACTCGCCCATAAGCCGTACCATGCCTGTTTCCTCTCACGCTGCATCGCATCAATCCGATTCTCGGTGTATCTTCGTCGGGTTCGTGATTTACTTTATTTGTCGATCTGCTTGTATGTTGCTTCTGCCGTTCTCAGCACAGGTCGATTCCTCCAACAGATCTGCGTGTGAAAGTCGCTTCTACGACGTTGAGAGTGATGATCTTTCTTTTGTGCGGCCGATTGACGGGTCGTCAGAGGCGGTAGAGATCGATGTTCATTGTACCCAGCATCTGTCCCGAAATGGTCAATGCAATTGAGATCTGAAACTTGACACATGCCAGGGATGCTTTCCTGTCAGACCATGGGGAGGACACTCGAGAGTTGAGGTTTTTATCAAAGCGACCATGTTCCTTTAGCTGTGATACTCAATTAATCGATTACTATGAGAAGCTCTGCCGCGGAGTGTCCACTTCAACGGGGGATGATCAGCAGGAGGATTGTCGAGGTCGGAAGTCTCTCCGAGGGCTCCGTTCAGGGTTCCAAAAATTGTGATCTAGACCGACAGTTTTCTGATGCCGAAGTTACCCCGAATCGAATATCCAATTTTTGTTTGATGGGCCTGAAAGATAGAGTGAATATATGCAGACACGTCGCGGCGTTCTGAGTCGCTGCTATACACGTTCATCTACTATTCCAGGGCGTCGTTTGCGTTCTTTCAAGACAATGGTCGCTCCTTCCGTGTCAGTACACTCGACGCTGGCGGATATCTTCCTTAGCAGAATTTCGGAAAGCGAGCGCTTCACTGCCGTCCGCGACCTTGCCTCCAACATTGACAGCAACACACTGGGCCTCGTCGCTGCTCTTGCTGATAGTTGTCCGGATGAAGAAGCAAATGTATATCTGAACCAATACTTGATCAGATCGATTGAACAGGATGATGCTGCTTCAGCTGCAGCTCTCTGCGTTCAATATCCTCGCATCCGAAATGCTTTACTGCACTGGACTGATCGCGAGCTTCACATCTGTTTCTCACAACTACTCAGACAACCAGAAAACTCTGAGTTTGTCGTACCTGTTGAGAAGGTTTTGATTGTTGATCCATTCGTATCACACTATGATCCCGAGCTTGGTGTCGATCGCCATCTGGATGAACTTGTCAAGACGACCATCCTGTACTTGAGCTTCGCCAAACAGCTTTTCAGAAGTCCAATCCTTGACAAATCGTTCGTTGTCTCAAGCCCAATCGTGTGTGCCATCTTCGGCTTCCTCGCTTCATCGAACGCAGGCATCGCAGCAGCCGCCAAAGACACCTTACTCGCTTTCTTGGCATCATTCAAAGCAGGCACATTCACCTTCTCACACTACAAGACCGATCCAGACGAGCTAGATAGACATCTCTGGCAATGCATTCGCAACCTCATCGATTACAGTGGGAAAAGCTCGTATAAGACCACTGCGTACACGATCTGGCTACGATGGCTCGATCTGGACAGTCATGGCTACTCCCGTCAAGTGGCTCTGCAGAAAGATCCCTACTGGAAGTATTTATTGGCAACACTCGGCCAGTCATCTCAAGGTGATACCGAGCAAAGAAAGATCTGCCTTCATGTTTTGAAGAAGTCAATCTCTATCTCTCGCAACAACATCCGCGCCAATGACATGGAGTTGACTTTGGATCAAGAAGATAGACCAGGTAAGCATCCACAAGCTGTCACCGTCTCTGAGCATACACATTGCACTCTTGCTCTACCGGACATTATGATGGCGTAAGAATATTCACACGAGTCCAAAGTACTGACCGCAGAGCAGGATCTGTTATCACCGAATCTCAGTATGCCAGATTCTGCACTGTGTACGAAACAATTGTCATTGGCAGATACCTCAACCAAGCCTTAGAGTGTGTACAGGATCTGGACCATCTGGCTTCTGCAGAGACCATGGTGCAGAAGTCATGGCTATTTGCGCTTCTTGAGTCGTCTCTGTCACCAGTCACACAAGACAGCATGCGCAAAATGCTGGGAAACTGGCTCATGAGCACCGATATCAGGCTGTTCAGCCATGCTGAAGAGTTTGCGACACTGTTGCAGAAGTCGTTCTTGCCTTGGGCAACTCAAGGTACCCTCTTCACCGGCAGTGTGCAAGGAAAGACTAGAGATATGAGATGTGCTCATGGTACGAGATTATCGAACTTCCTCGAAAGACTGCTACAGGCCCATCTTGGCAGAGACGACATCTACTCTAGAAAATGCATCGTCAATGCCGTCCTCACATATCTGGATGCCAACAAGAACAGGATCGTCCCGATCGCTGTCATCTATCTCCTCCAAGGTCTGGCGAAGGGCTTACAGGCAGAATCTACAGCTTGCATGGAAGGCGATTCATTGGAGTTGATCCTCAATCTATCAAGAACGACTGGCTATCCCGAGGTTGCTCGCGATGCCATGCTGGTACAGTGCTACAGACTTTCGCAACAAGTCAGCCAGGATGCAGAGACCTACGGTGAACATGGCACAGAAAAACTGACCGCATCTGATGCCAAGCTCGAGGTTCTCTCCAAGCAGATCGAAGCGTTCAAGATTAGCGCAGCCTCGCGATTTGAATCTGACGCCAGCCGCTCGTCCAGATGGCAATCACTTGATCAGTTCTTGACCGAGCTAGACACCTCGCGTCATACTAGCATCCAGGGCGATGGGTTGCTGATGGCCATTGAGTCGTTGACATCCATTCTGGATAAAGCCGGCGTCCAGAGTGTAGATGCTCAAAAGTTGGACCGCGCATTTGACGGCGTCTGGAATGAGGTCGAGAGACAAGATTATCCCAGAGATGTTCTCATGTTCTTGCCACGCATGGCACTACACCCTACTTGCGTCAGCCTATGCTTCGAGGACGATACTTTGTCTGCCACGGTCCTAGAAATATTCACCCAGCTTCAGCGATTACAGAAAGGCAGAATCTACCTCTGGACACCAATCATGAAAGCTTACAGGACAGCCATGGTCAGCTGCCCCGCCGCAGCGGAGAAATTCGGCTTGGACGAATTCATCATTCAGACCGCGAACAACCTACCAGCTGCAAGACTCGAATTCAAGTTGGAAGCTGCAGCCATTCAGTTGTTGTCTGAGAGCGAAGAGATTCATCGCAGCTACAGCGACTATTACGGCGAATACGAGGAGGTTGGACATGCCGCCTTCTTTGATCTCGTCAATCGTCTCAGCGAGATCAATCATGAGATGGTCAGTGAAATCTACGACCGTCTTCTCAGGCCATGGACCAAGCAGAGAGCTCCCATCCCAATCATTAGCCGATGGAAAGCCACTACACAGCTTCAGGTCCTGCTCATACTTTCCGAACAGCGTCTTAGAGTGATCTCAACCGAGGAAGCGCAAGAGCAGCTTCGTGTATTGCTAAAAGTTGTCGCCATCGAACCGCTCCCTAGATATCGTTTCCTGCAGGAGTGGATCATTGCTCGAATTGTATTGAACCATCCTTCTACTGGCGACGTCGTACTTGATACGCTCTCATCCAAGGACCACCACTCGAACCCTAAATATCTTGGTACTCTCGTCAAGATTGCTCTGATGATTGCTTGTCAAGACACCTGCTCTCGCGATTTTGCAGCAAGAACAGCATACCGTCTGGTGGCTCTCGCATCCAGTGCCAAGATCATCATTCGTCATGAAGCACAATGGTCCTTCCCCATCTTGTGGGATTATGCCGAAAGCAGAGGCTGGACCGAGATCAAGTCGAACCTCGCCTGCGCTGCTTTGAATGAGTACATCCGCAGTCTCGAGCGATTCGCAGAACCGCCAGCAGCAAGAGAGCTGGAACGCCTCGACCCTGCTGCTGACAACACACTCACAAACTTGCTCCAAGGCAGATACCTACGTGTAGAGCCACCTGGCGAAGAGTCTATCGTATCTGGCGACTTCCAACGCTTGTGGGAACAAGACACAGTTAAACGCTCAACAACAGAAGCTCTCCCTCTCGGCCAATCTGAAGAGCCTGCTAAAAACACTGCCCTCCCCGCCCAACCAACTCAACAACAATCGAAAGAATCCGCCCGCACAGAAGCCTTCGCCGCCCTCCAAACAAAGGGCACAGCATACCTTTCCGCCTCCGATGCCTCTGACTCCACCTCAGACATCACGGCCACCCGTCCAACCCCTCTCCTTGTCGTCGGCTCCCTGGTCGACAATGCATACAACCTCGGCGGTCTCTCTCGCATCTCCGAGATCTTCGGCGCCCAAGCCCTCTATATCCAGTCCCCACACTCCGCCCTCGCGAATAGAGATTTCATCTCCGTGGCCGTGGCATCACAGAATCATCTCCCCATCATCGACCTCCACAGCGACAATCTCTCTGCTTTCCTCACAGAGAAGAAAATGGAGGGTTATACTGTAGTTGGCGTTGAACAAACTGACCGCAGCGTCCTGCTTGGCTCTGAAGCATGTAAACTGCCGGAAAAGACATTGCTTGTTATGGGAAGGGAGAAAGAAGGTGTCCCTGCTAATGTGCTCGGGGAGTGTGATCTTTTAGTCGAGATCCCGCAAAGAGGTGTCACTAGGAGTATGAATGTGCAGACTGCGGCTGGTGTGGTGTTGTTTGAATACGCCAGACAGCATCAAGGTTAGGACGAGTATATAGACGAGTGTTCAATGAAATACGTGCATGTTCCACGGTAGCAGTGCTGTTTTTGTGAATTTGTGGGTTTTCTTCATTTGAAAATTAAGCTATGTTCGTCGTTGACTCTTTCCTTTGTTCAACCTCGGTGCTGAAAAGCATCTTCGCTCCTTCTCTGTCCATCAATCTGGATCATTCTTTGGGAAACGCGTTTGACGCCCGTGAAATGCAAAACCTTTCTCCACTTGGTCCGCTCTTCCATCGAGCCCGCTTCCTTGACCTTTTCCTTGGGCAATCTCCATTGTCCGAAAATAATCTTGCATTCCCACAACCCCGATCAAGCTGCTTATTCGTTTTCAGACTGTTCAAAAATCTTCATCCTTGACCATATCCTCGTCCTTAATCTGATCGTCCTCGTCCTCCACAGAAGCAAACTCGACTGTCTCGTGGTTTGAGGGAGCAACCGGCACAGACTCGATTGTCTCATAGTTTGAGAAGGCAAAGCCCGGAGCTGCTGGTTCGGTCAAAATAACCGGTTGCTCGGGGACCGTCTCGATGGAGGGTCCAGATACGTAATCAAACTCAGACGTCGACCATGTGAAGAACTCTTCAATGGGGATCTGGAAGGTGAATTCTCGGAAGCTCTGGTTGTCTTTGTGAATGACACGAGACTTTGTGGGTGCAGTGGGAGCGGCAACCAGGTTGTCGCCCAACTCCACGTCTTGTACCGAATGGATTTGGCTGCCTTGGTCGAAAGCCAAGTCTCTATCCTCGCTTGCTTGCTGGATATCGACATGCGAGACTGCTTGACCAGACGGTTCGGTTCTGTGGGTAGAAGGTGTCATGTCGTCCTCGATGCTGGGCTTTGGCCTGGGACGCGGCTTCCTTAGTGCGGCAACCTGAGCAGGTTTCGACATACGCGAGATGGCGGTGCGGGCGCGGGTATTGTATCCCTTGACTGGCTGAGTAGGTAAAGATCCGGTCTCTCTTCTGCTTTCTTCGCCTCGACCACCGGTCTCGTCATCAGCGCGATCGAAGTATCTGGATCGGGCCATGTTCGGCCTACTCGAAGCAGTTTGTGGGGCCAATTTGCGTGCCTTCGAAGGAAGAGATGTCAAACCATCATCGTCGGTATCATACGAACCCAACCCATCCACTGCTTTGTGGTTGGAAGAACGACGCGGGTTTGCGCCGAGTTTTTGCTCCAACAACACCAAGTCCGAGGGGACGTTCAGGTTGTCAGTCGCGCTGTATGTGCCTGCTCGCCTGTCCCCAGCCTGAGGATATGACTGTGATGTTATGTTCGTTTCAGACTCGCGCGAGTCCGCCCGGAGATGTGACTCTGACGTACGCAAGCCACGAGGGGGGTTAGAAGCAACGATATTGCCATCTTGGCCTGATTTCCTTTCTGTGCTGTGGCGATTGGCCTTCGGAGAGGATGCCGCTTGATGCTCGCGTGACTTGGCGCGGGAGTTGAGATGCATTAATAGTGGACGAGACAACATACTGGAACGAGCGTGATTTTCATGTTGGCCTGGTCGTTCTTCTGTAGTCTGGGTAGTCGAAGCATCCCGCTGCAACGAAGACGTCTCCAGTGCGCGCAATTTGGCGCGGTAGTCCATTTGCATTGACACTATGCCAGAGTAGGAGTTTGAACGATCTTCGTTGACATACGAGCCTGCTCGCTCCTCCTTGATGTACTTGTTTCCACGCTGCTCCTTAGACATTTCGTTTCTTTCTCCTTCGAGGCTAGTTTCATATTCTTCATGTTCGATCTCGTTCGAATTGTCGGACTTGTCTTGCATGAACTTATGATCATCATTGAACGGATGTTCTGATATTCCAGTCTCGCGGAATGCACTTTGAACGTCTCTCGATTGTCCTTTCAAAGTTTTGTAGCGAAGGTTAGGGAACTTCTTCAGAATGAGATAGACACCAGTGAAGAACTCATGCGATCGGTCTAATCCTTGTTTGTCGATGTCAAATACGTCAACCCACGATTGCCAGTACCTTGTGACGGTTTGTTTGCCTCTGAAGTTCTCTTGAGCTGAGTTGTAGTAGCAGCCTCTTGCTATTCCTCCTTCGGCTGGGTGAGCCTTGTACCAGACGCTGTCGTTTGCTTCGTTGTATCCGAGAAGAAGCATATCTTGGACCCAGATGAAAGGGTAAAACTGGACGAATGCGAGCGGAAGCAGCTCACTTGATTGGAGTCGTGGTCCAGAAAGGCTTAGTAGATCGGCCAGCTTGTCGCGCACCTTTTCTGACGGTGTCCAATTGTGGAGAGTGCATAGTCGATTGAAGTTGGCCTTATGACTTCTCTTAACGGTGGGTGTTGATGTTGTACGAATGCGCGTCACAGCAGAGGGTGGTCTGGTTGGCGCATCCAGGGAGTGTTTGGGAGGCATTTTTGTGGTATTGAATGGAAGAACCAGCAGACAAAGCGACGATAGCGCTGCGCCCTGGATCGTAGACAAGGAATAAGCAGGAAAGAGATGTCTAGTAGTCGTGAGAGTGCACGGACCTCTCGTGCTTGCCGAATGTGAGTGAAAGAAGAGAGTGAATCGGAAGGAGGAACCAACAACCTTCAACGGACAACTAAATGATTGGAGAAGCGCTGCGCCGTGAGTCGCGCTGGAGAGCAACGAGCGGAGGACAGGCAAGAACTGGGAGTAGTCGCAAACGTGCACGGGCCTCTTGCACCTGTCTGGTGTGAGTGAAAATAGGGAGTGAATCGGAGGAAGGACTGATTTACTCTCAGCGGATCATTGAGCAATTGATAAACGCGCTCCGCCTTTTCACGCGCGGCTAAGCAGTGTGTGAGTGCTCGACTGAGACAAGTTCGAGTGCGTGGTAGCCTGAGCGATCTTCCTCTTATCCTTTACACTCTCGGTGTCAATGAGGGGCTTGAATTCACCTGTCAAAAGGCACAGATATTTTCAAGACGTCCGGTTTGACCATTGAGAGCTGATACTTGCCGACACTTGGGAATGTTTCGTCGTCGGCATCGCGATTTGAAATAGCTTTTCGCTTTCATGCAGCGAGCATTTGACTATAGCCCGGTACGGGAGCTGCTAATTACCTCTTAGGATGACATGTTGTTGTCGTCTGCAATCCTGGTGAGGTGGTTGTGACATGGATGCTGATATTGCCATCAACAATGGTCTGAAATGGTGTGTTTGGTCCAATCCAGTCCAGTTCAGGAAGTTCCAATCGTCTGGTGTCCAGAGTCCACGTCCAGTATATCAAATGGCTATACAACGCGTCCTCCCAGAAACGGCATGAGGTTGGAGCGGTGATCCTTTTCTGCGGCGAATGCCGGCGGCGGCAAGAGGACTCCATCTTGTGCCATAGCGTTTATTAAACTATCAGACGAACTTACTTGTCTGTCACATAAATGCCAGTCCTTTGAAGATTGTAGAGCAAAGCGATGTTGAGCTGATAGTGTGGAGTGCTGTCTGAGCATGTGACACAAAACGTGGTCGCCGGAAGTTTCACCCTTCTTCGGGTCCGACGCGACAAACAAACGTCCTTTCTTTGTCAAAGACCAGTGCTGACCAGACCTCTTCATTGCACAAGAACTTTCTGTATCGAGCATACCCACTCTTTATCAGATCAGTCTTACATACCGAATCGTACTGTTCTCTAATCCGGATAGAATGCCTTTACAGAAACATGTTGCGGAACATTCAGTTAAGGCCTACTCATTTTGCGAATCATCGGCTAGAGAGGAATTGATTATATAGCATACAAGATCCCGATTCGAAGTATGTGGCCTTCATTTTGTTATCTAACCACAAACGGTGAGCCCAATCATAACTTGCTCGACTCGGGCGTGAGTCACGAGCTCTGTTCTCGTCCATTTCCCTCCTTCGTTGGCTCGTCACTAAGAAAATATCCATCAAAGTCATCACAAACATGACATTCACATACACAAACGACCAAGGCTTTCCTCATCACGTCTGCGATATTCACGGCATCTGCGTATCGCAGCTGCCAAAAGAAAGTAATCTAAGCATCATCCAGGACACAACAAACGCAACAAACACCACCCAACCTCCATCATCCACCATCAGAGAATGGCGATCTCTCGGCAAAGGCAATTGCGGCAGTGTCTGGACGGCAGGCAACGCAAACTGGGTAATAAAGCGCGAAGACTGCAGTCAAACCCGCTTCCTCTGGAAAGAATACTATATCCAAAACCGTATTCGCTCCGCTCTGTCCGACATACCCAATGCCATCCTCATACCTCAATCTTTCTGGTACACTTCTCCTCCAGATACATTGCATCTCCCAGAACTCGAGATGGAAGCTTGTAACACTATATGCTCTGAACGAATACCACCACTTTCGAGATCATTCAGAGACAGATTGATCGACCATGCTATTCCCAAGCATGCAGAGTCCGCGAAACAATTGGAAACAGATTGTATAGCTCGTGTTTATCTGGGCAAATACCGGACAGGAGGTAATGCAGCTCACTACTCGCTCAAGAATCTGCCATTATGGTTGAACGTGCTGCAAGAGCTACAAATGCCGACGAACGAGTATGCGGCAACGATGGGACAAACTCTTGCACTGCTCCATTGGGCTGCAGAAATCGATGCAAACGATGTGGAGTTTGTCTTAGGCTCACCTCGACAGCTTTCTGAGCCAGGGTTAATGTCAAAAGTGGAGACGATAGCGAGATTGAGATATAACACATCCACTCGTCTGGGCTATGGAATGCAACAAGAACCATCGCAAGATCTCGTCATCGATGAAGGAAGCCAAATATCTTCTCTCTGGATCTTGGACTTTGACTGCTGCGATGCAATCACCATGGATGTCACCGGTGCAGAGAAAGCAGCCGTCGCCGTTGTAAGGAACGATCCTTATACGCCGAAACCATGCCAGCTTGGAGATCATGACTACGAGTTATGGAAAGCGTTTAAAGACGCATATCTCGCGAAGGGGGCACAAGTCGTCGAGTTGAGAAGACTAGACAAGGACTTGCCAGAGGTGTTCATCCAGCGCTTGGAACTGTTTTTTCAAATGAAGAAGGAAGGAAAAGAACTACCGAAGTTTCACAGAGGTCCGTTCTGTGCACCTCTTTCTCAATAGGCCAAGCAATTGCAAAACATCGATATATCGTACATTCTTATATCTACAGCCAAATATATACAAATCACTCTCAAACTGATGAACTAATCTACACATCCTACTTGCTCTCCTCTTGTTTAACTTCCTCCTCCTTACTCTCAACTTCCTTTTCAAACCCTCCAGCATGGAAAAACGCCATCTCCACCCTCTCCTTCCCCTTCTCATCAACACCAGCCCCTCTATCCTGCATCCTCTGCAAAACATCCCAACACCTATCATCCCTCCTCTCCGCCAAACTCTTGGCCAACAATTCCGTCGTCCTAGGTCTAGGCAAAAATCCCAATTCCTCCATCTCGTCAAAATAGCGATATGCGATATCCAGTTTTTGATCTTGAATGCATACGACGATGAGACGATCATAAACGAGATAATCAGGACGGATGTTCAAAGCCAGCATTTCAGAGACCAGGAACATGGCTAGTGAGTAAGCTTGTTGGGCGATGGGTTTCGCGGCACCGCGGAGGAGGATGTTGAAGGTTTCGAGGGTGGAGAAGGGGCGAGAGCGGCGGATGGGATTGCCGCTTTTGTCGGTGGAGAGGCGTTCGAAGAGGTGCATGTGTTTGTAGGCGACTAGGGCTTGTTCGAGTTGGTTGGTTTCCACATAGCCTTCAATGAGGACGTTTAATGCGGCGACGGGGAGTTCTCTGCCGCTTTCGTGGAGGGAGGTTAGGATGTCGAAGACTGTTGTGCAGTCGGAAGGGTAGCGGCGGAGGTGTGTGAGGATAGGGCGGGTAGAGACGGCGGTGGGAGGAATCTTGACGCTTGCCATGATTGTGAGGACGGTGAAGGCGGCGCGAAGGTCGGGTGGTGAGGTGGACATGTATGTTGTGAGGAGTTGATCGTAATGGATCTGTTTGAAGGTTGTGCTGCGTTTGCCTAGAACGTGGAAGACGGAGGTTGCGAGGGCGGCATCACCGTTTCGGGCGGCTGTGGTGAGGACATTCAGACATGTGCCTGAGGAGGGGATCAGGTAGCCCGGGATGACTTGGCTATTCCAGACATAGACAGTGCTGGAATAGTGGAAGGCTGCCGCTGATCGATCGATCATGTGCGTCCAGAGGTTTCTGCTGATGGTCCAGTCATCTGCGGCAATTCGATCTTTGACTAGGACCAAGGCTTCGTCGAACTCGTTCGTCTCGAGCATTGAGTACATGGCTATGTCGTAGAGCCATGTTTGTATAGGTATATTATCTCTTCGCATCGACTCGAGGTGGGTCAAACCTAGTTCGAGTTGACCTTCGCGGAACAAGGCAGCGCCAACCCAGTGATGGCCGTCATTGTTCAGTTGCAGCCATTGCCGTCGCATGTATTGTAATATGTCGATGCGCAATAGATAATCCATGTGCACGCTGAGTACACGCAGTACATCATGGCAGATCTGTACATTCATCTGTAGTCCTTCTTCCTCCATCTCTTGTAACAATCCAGCCACCCTCCTTGCAGAGCCTTCCGAGGGGTGGACATTGGCGAGGATGGATATTGAGTATAGACGAAGGTTGGGTGTTTCTCGGCGGTCGCGCACCAGGTATTCGACCATCGATTGTACTTCACGACTATTTCCCTTGGCTGCTGCAGCATGAGCCAGCTCATACAGCTCGGGCGTACTGAGGTTGGGATAGTCTGCCTTCTTTACTGTCGTCTTCTGCCGAATTGTTGTCCTAAGAGCAGTTTCTCGAGGCATGGATTGTTTCTTTTCATCCAGCGGAACCCACGCGTTCATGATCGGGAGGTCGCTGCGTGGCAGATCTGGCGATACGTCTACATTGCCCCTAAGTTTGACAGATGGTGCAGTTGAGTTGTGGCGCACTGCTGCTGGTGGTGGTATTCTAGTAGCGGCGCATTGTAGCGCTGGTCGGCGACGGCGGATCAAGGCATTTCGGGTGGTTGATAGCGGCGCAGAGCTATACAAGGGACAGAGGCAATGCCAAAGCCCATCGGCGACAAGTTTGGGTGTGGTCGAGGACATGTGCTGCTGCGACGACCTGGGAATTTCTGATGGACATTTTGAAGCCGCATGTACGGGCTACTTCCCCGGTTTCGACTTCATACAGCTTGGTCGTGGAGAATCAAGACGAGTCTACAATCATCCAATATCATTCTTAATTCGCAACAGTTCTACCACATTTCAATGGTTTGATCAAGCATGGAGTTCGAATTCAAGTCATAAACTCAGTTTGATGTCGTGATGTTATTCTGGTTACACGGCTTTTCCGCAAGCCATGCTATGGGTATCTGATCCCCTTGTTCGTTCGCGTACGCCGATCCTGCGCTCATTACGCGGTCGCACGTATTCGCGCGTATGCCTCAATACCAGATGCCCTCCATTCTCGTCATGACTGGACTCGGCTTGAGCTGTTTGTGTCTCTCTCTTGTTCCTCAAGTCTGCTTGTTCAACCACCACGACCGCCTCTGCCACCACGACCACGACCACCGCGACCTCCTCTACCACCACGATCACCGCGTCCACTGTGGTCACCTCTGCCTCCTTGACCACCTCCACGGCCACCTCTGGCGGCTTGTTGGCTGGCTTGTTGATCCTTGACGAGATCCACGATTTCGTCTTCCATTCTCAGGTATTTGATCTGTTGCAAGTCGTATCAGCATCTTCTTCTCTGTGATGCTTCCATTGGTTGTGTATCAAGAACGTACGTTATTGCCGCGGACGTAGCATTCGGGTAGTCTGAAGAAGCGATCGCCTTCGGGACTCGTTTGAATGACCTCCTTCAGGGTGAGGTTCATGTATGTGTCGCAGCTGACCAAATGTCCGTTGAGAGTTTCGCCATTCTTGAGTTCGACAAGCATAGGGTGGCCTTGAGCGGCTGTGAGAAGTCCTAGAGGGAGCTATATTGCGACAATCAATCGTTAGTCGCCTGACTTGTGAGCAGGAGGGCTCTGTAGATGGTCAATGTCTTGTTCACTCACCATGATGTATGCGACAACGCTATTATCGTCAATGTGTAATGAGTGGTTATGGATATGATGTTTGCGCCTGTAGCTGTTCGCGCATTCGGTATCGACAACGACGTCAATCGAGAAGTGCGGGAGTTGCCGAGCTCTCGCTCTCACAGCACAAACATGAGTCGATCGTGTCAAGTTGCTCCGAAAGCCGCCTCCGATCTCCGTCCTTCATGCACCTCGCGGGTGCGCCTTCCTTCGAAATCCTTCGCTCAGCCTCTCTCCTTCCAAGCCTTCCTCGTCTCATAAACTGCTGCCTACGGGCTCTTTTCCACAACTTGTTCCACTTTCAAGTTGCACCTCACCGTCACGCCGACGGGTCTTTTTCGACGAAACATTTCGGCCTGGATAGGCCCATGTAGATATTTCGATTTTGCAATTATATCCTTTCGACAATGTGTTCTATCAGCCTACTTTTGTTTGCTCTTGCCTTTACATGGACCCTCGTCTCTGCCGCTCCTTATCCCATCTTACCCTCGCTCACTTCCTTTTCAAAAGTCGCAAAGCAGAGTATATCTGGTACAATTCTTCCATTCCGCTTCCATCGATGCCATCTACTTATCCACACGTCTAGACAGAATCGAAACAATAAACTTTAGAGTCCCGTGTACTCGCTGCCCTTCGCTATTCCAAGATGACGTGGCCCTGGTATGTATATGTCTTTGCCAAGCTCTCGTATTCCTCTTTGGATGAGTACGCGTATGCTATATAGTTCCGTGTCTGACATGTGCCTCAGGACTTTGAGCTTCAATACCCTCGTCTTTCCTCTTCGACAAACCTTTGCGATGTTCCATTCGCGCTGAACGGACAGCCTGTCACTGTTGACCAGAGGAACTTGGGTCAGGTATCAACTCTCCACCTACCTGCTGGCAACGCACACGACAAGTGGGAGGTAGACATCGTCGTCCAAGGTCTTTGTGATTCAACCAAGGGGGATTCCTTCATTGCCCAACGCGCCTTCTTCTTCAACGTCACTAGTGTCGCTCAACAACCTCTCAACACTCCCGACTCCGTCACACTCGTTGTTGGCAAATCTGAGACAGCTCAGTTACTCATCGACTCTGAAATCACCGAACAAGCTGACTGTGCTGCTGATCTCAAGAGTGTCATCAACGAGACATCTTCAATTTTTACTGAAATCGAGGCTATCCCCACCGACAATGATATCGAGTCGAAATCGGATATTGATCTTGTGGAACATATCCTTCGCCGACGTCTCTACGATCAGGCGACAAGGCTTCAAAAGCTGAACCAGGACTGCCGCAAGAACACCGTCGAGAATCTTGCTGACTGCCACCACGACCTTTCTTGTATGGCCAGAGTGATGTGTCAACGCATCCACGACACTACTTTGACAAAGATCAAGGAGATCCAAGCATCACTAGAAGGCTCTGTCATGATTAGCAATGGCCGAAACATGGTTCAACAGGCAATGCCAATTGTCGATGATGGCAGTGACTCGGACTGGGATGCGACCTCTGTGGATGGTCTTCTCGCTGGAATCAACCAGGCAAAGGATCAAAAGAACGACAAGAACGATCACGAATCGCAACATCCAGTAGTACTGGCTCTGGAAATCCTCGCAGCAGCATTAGGTCTCACTGCTCTATGCGCATTCCTTCGCCGCCGTTTCTGTTCCCTTCGCTGTCGCGTTGAACGTCTGGCTGATAAGGAAGAGCGACGACGTGCTCGCCATTTCCGCCGTCTCGCCAGAAAGGAGGCTCTCCGCAAGAAGTGGGTTTCCTTCAAACAAGTCTTCAAGCGCTCGCCCCGAAACGGCGACTACGAAGAGAAGCGCGCTCTCGTCATCGAAGCCGCCGGAGGTGTAATCGATGATTACGCCGAAGAAGCATACAACAACAGCAACGACCCAGAAATGGGCAATGCCCTAGGCGGTCTTCGCAGCGCTCATGACTTCGTGGCTGGTCTCGTCAGAGCACGAAAGAACTCCAACGCTGGTTCAGGAACCACAACTCTACCCGAATATTCATCAGAGAAATTACCCGACTACACATCCACACCTGAAGACTGCAGTTACGCGCCTTCAGTTGCTAGCAGAGAGTCGGTGAATACTCGTATGACACCTGACAGCAGTATTATCATGACACCCAGATGCAGTCGCGAGACCCTCCGCACTGGAACCGATTTCAGCAATGAATAAGCCTCTTGCACTGAACTATTTTCTTCTTTTCTTTGTAATTTTATGGGTGGGGAACACACACCGACAGACACGGGTTTTCCGGGAGGTGGGAGGAGGGAGGAGTTTTGTTTCTTGCTGGACAAGGAGTTTGACTCATTCGGTGGGATGGATTTTGGGAAGGGAGGATGTGATGGTACATATAATGGTTTGGGAGGAAGGAGAGCCGCTAGATTTGCAGGCTAGGAAGGGTATACAGATGAAGACATCTGAACAATGACAACTTGAATCATCATATTTTTTACAATATTGTTCCTGGAATTCGCTGTATCGCTTCTTCTGTGATGTACAAAGGCCTTTGGATGAGTGTTCCTTCCCAGTCTTGCTCCTGCAATTTGCCTGGTAGCTCACTCGGCACCTTTGCTCCTTCCTAACATTATGCCTTCTCTTTCCAAATCAATGACGCTATAAACCCTCATCTTAGAAAATTACCCTTTCGATTTCCATCCCGAAATCCACATTGTCGCCATACAGTACTCCTCTCTTCCTATTTCTTCATGAACTCAAACTCCCAAACCCACTACTCCCATCACTTCCCTTGCCATCCCCATCGCCCCAGATATCCCTACTCTGCATTTCCACCTCCCTCATGGCATCAGCCACTCCATCTAACTTCCTGACCACTTCCGCAACTCCTGATTTAACAGCCGCAAAGTATTTATCACTCGTTTCTCTGCGTTTAGCTGCCGACGTCAAGTCCAAAGTCGTAGTGGACAATTTCCTCTGCGCTTGTTCCGACATTTCCTTCTCATTCTTGTCGTGTTTATTCTGCGGTGGATTAGATTTCCCATCCGTGTTGTCTTTCTCCTTTTTCGACTCTTTACTATTCCTCTTATCTTTCGTCTCCGTAATGTCCGTATCCGCAGCATCCGTCTGGCCCCAAGCTCTCGCCAATTCCACCTGCGCTTGTCGTAATTCTTCCAGTGCTTTTGCGTGGCCTTCGCCAAACACATGTGCTGAGCTTCCTGCCGATAACTCGATATCAGAAAGTGTGGATTGCAGGGCCGCCCAATGCGCATCTAGAACTGCGGTGCCTCGGCGTGGTCGTTGGCGTTTTACTTCTTCGCTTATGGTGGTGTTTGATAAACCCACTGGTCCTGTGGTTCCTTCTTCTTGTTGGTTGTTTTGTGCTGCTTCTCCTCCATTTCCTCCTCCTCCTCGTACGGATAGATTTGTATTTGAGCGTGATAGTTGGTCGCGTGTGTTTTGGCGGGATAGTTGATCTCGTGTTCCTTGTCGAGAGAGGTTTGTATTCGTTCGTGAGAGGTTGCCTTGGTTTAGAGATGGAGAGGCGGGACCGGGGATTTGAGAGGATGGGACGGCGGGTTTGGAGGTTTGCGATGTGTCGGTGTTTGCGCGGGTGAGGGAGGCGCTGCTGGCATTGTGAGAGGGTGGGCCTACGAATAGAGAAGGTGCTGGTAGGCGTTGTGAGAATTGTTTCGACATGATTGCGATATGGGGGTGTGAGATGGAGAAGGAAGGTGGGACTGTGAAGTTGTGGTGGTGCTAATTTGGGAATGTATGGGGGAAGACCCTGGTGCTTTGCATGTGAATATGACGTCGTTGAGATCGATCGCTGGCAACGACGACGAGGGCAAGTATGAAGAACATGATGACACTCAGCTGAGAAGGAGCAAACTGTGACTATTCTGAAGCAACTTTGGCGCGCTACGAGTGTTTTCGAGTTCTATGAGGAAGGAACAAATATTCAACTTGATCGTTTTCAAAATCCTCTAGCAATCGACTTCTTGCATGATCTTGCGAATGGAAGTTTCAGGCGCGACTAATCAATCATCAAATACATTCACCGTTGGCAAATGCGTAACTTGGGGAGAGATCTGAGTCAATTGAATATGTGAACTGTATTGCATCGGCGACTCTGTCGCACGTAGAAAAAGCTATGTGATATAATATGTACAAGCAAAGCGCTCTCAAAGTCGTTTGATGTCATGAGTAAAATCGATCCCACACCTAATAAACCATCCCCTGTTTTGCCTATTTAGATCCAGCCCAGAAAGCAAATATGACCGACCTGAAGAGAATATACCAATAACGCCGCGCATAGAAGGGAAAACGAAACTAAAATGCTTTAGAGGTAGATGGCAAATATAAGGGGAGAAATGAGAAGAGCGACAGTCATGAGACTGGCCTTTGTGGAGAGCTCGAATATTGATGCTGCTCCTGATGTGCCAGTTGCAGTCGCTGAGCTCTGTGTACCTTGGTTCTGCTGTGCAGTTCTTGTTGAGCTGATCGGACCTCTGTTGCTCGTAGTGTCGGATCCAGATCCAGACCCAGACCCAAACCCAGACCCAGATGCAGCAGATGTTTCGGCATCCTCGTCTGAAGATCCAGAGACAGTTGTGAATGCAGAAACAGGCACTGTAGTCGAGCCTTGCTGCACCACTAACCCATCAGAACCCATGCTGACAACTTCGCCACCGGACAAAGTCACAGGAGCGCCGCCTCGTGAGACGACAGTGCCATCGATAGTTGCAACACTGGAAGCATCAGCAGCTCGGTATGCTGTCACGGGTGTGCCATTGACAGTGAAGACTACCGCAGACGCTGGTGTAGCAATAGCAGCAGCGGATGTACCGTCTACAACAATGGTACCACCTGATGCAAGACTGACTCGCGAGCCATCTGCCAAGGTCTGGACAGCTCCGCCAGCAGTGATTGTTACTGTTCCGATAACAGCTTGATTGGTTGATCCAGGAGGGCAAGATGCAGTGACAGTCTTTGTGCCGACGATGAAGACGATAACATCAGGGCCTGCTGAAGCTGCAGGTGCGACGGTCGAGTATCTGACAACGGTGGAGCCGACCTTAACACCATTACTCTCAGCACTGACGACAGAGCCATCATCGAGAGTAGCTGCTGAGCCGCCAGGAGTGAGTTTTGATGATCCGATATGGACCACACCTGAAGAATCAGCAGAAACTGTTTGAACCTTGGTTCCGACAGTGACAACCACAGCCTTAGTGAAGACTGGAAGTGCTGTGACTGCGGATGCACGGTTTGTGACGGCAGCGGCTTGAGTGCTGATGATCAGTCCAGATGTTCCCGCGCTAATCACGCAGTCAACAGGAAGTGTGACGGCAGGTCCGCCGACAGATACTGTGTCCGTGCCACAGACGTAGACCGTGTTCGTCTTTGTAGCAGTGTAAGTATACGTTCCAGCAGTGAAGACGTAAATCTGAGGTTTGACAGGAGCTTGCGAGTTGCCGGCAGATGATCCACCTTGTGCTTGGGAGCCCTGAGTGTTCTGAGCTCCATTTGCAGTGTTGGCGCCCTGATTGTTCTGGCCTCCTTGGGTGTTTTGTCCAATGGCCTGTGTAGGGTTCCAGTGCTCGCCTTGACCAGCATTTTGGGTTTGAGCACCTTGTCCGCTCTGCCCAGCCTGAGTGTTTTGAGCTCCACTCTGAGTCTGTCTAGCTTGAGTGTTCTGACCGCCACTCTGGTTCTGTCCGGCCTGAGTGTTGTGATCTCCATTCTGCGTCGGGCCTCCTTGTGTATTTTGACCTCCATTTTGTGTCTGCGCTTCTTGACCGTTCTGACCACCCTGGCTGTTTTGAGCCTGAGTGTTTTGACCTCCTTGGTTCTGGCCCTGAGTGTTTTGTCCTGCTTGGTTGGTTTGTCCAGCCTGTGTATTCTGGCCGTTACCGTTGTTTCCACCCTGAGTGTTTTGCCCAGCTTGAGTATTTTGGCCATTGTTGTTATTATTGTTATTGCCGTTGTTGTTATTACCTCCATTATTCTGGTTTCCACCTTGCGTATTCTGAGCTGCTTGAGTGTTCTGTCCTCCAGTTTGAGATTGCGCGACCTGAGTATCCTGGTTGTGGCCTTGAGTCGGTGCGGGCTGTGTAGTCTCAGCCTCGGCCTCCTTTGTGCTGGTAAATCGCTCAGTTGTGTGATCCGCAAGAGCAGTGGCTGTGGCAGTTGTAGGAGCAACGGTCGAAGCTTCTGCAGCGGAAGTGGTCATTGGCGGCTTTGCGAATGGAACAGTAGGTGTTGCAACAGCAGTTCCTGGCTTCAAGGCATACGGCGGATCGTACAGACCTCCATACCACATCTGACAACCTTCCCATTCCGGATTGAGTTTTCTGATACCGGGCGGCATCGCCAATTGAGGGTTGTAGTCGTGCTCATAGATGACGTTACATTTGTAGTCGGCTGCTCCAGGGAACTCGCATCTGGCCTGTCCGTTCCAAGCACTGTATGGAACAGGGCTGTTGAGATCCGCAAAGTTGAATGGGTATCCAGTCACCTTGTTAGTTGTGGCAAAGTACTGGAAGTGATCTTGTGAGTAACGAAGACTCAACAAACGGTCCGAAGGGAGTGCAAGAATGGCATCAGAAACTGTTGTACCAATATGACTGCTGCATCGGTTGAGGGCCCAGACTTTTTTAATCGAAATGTAGGCTGTTCCGGATGTGAATGTATGTGTACCAACAACCGCAGTCTCTGGGGCGATGCCAAATCCGTTCCAGGAAGCTGAGAGGTCAGCACCAGTATAAGGCGTGCCGTCGTCTTTGCCATATGCAGTCAGTTTAGCGGATGGAGTGGTTGCACACATGTCGCGTGAGACGGTGGTAGGCTCAGGGAAGTAAACCAGTTGAACCTCGTTACCAAAAATTGTGCAAAGTCCACAACCATAGAAACTCTTAGAGAAGGCTTCGTTGGAGGCGGATTGACTAGAGTTGATGCAGGGGGGCATGGAAGGCGATGGTGTGATGGTTGGGAAGACAGCATCAACTGCATGAGTAGCGTTTGCAGCGACAGCCCATTTAGATGATGCGGTTGTGTAGGCTTTCCACAATCCATCACAATCAGAGGGGTTGATACTGCAAACAGGTGAGGAGATTGGAAACATCCATCCCATAGAGGCCGTGCCCACAGATTTGGAGGGAGCTGTTCCAACAGTGGTTATGGTGGTAGAAGACGTTGCAATGGCAGGCGAGTAGTTCACTCGTGCATGTCCATCGCAGAGTGTCGTGGCATTGGCATAGTATGTGACCGGGATCCATGACGTGCCTCCAATGACGTCGGTGTAGTTGCTGGTATAACTGTGTTTGTTGACCCAGGAGTTGGAAGCCGAGTTGTATTCAGAGCTGACACTAGAGCATGATGTCGCGTATGCAGCACCTACACCAGTCGACGCGATGGATGGCTTCGTGTAGTAGACATCGGTCCAGCATTTATTTGGGTTGTTGTCATAGCATATGGTACTACGCGTTGAGCTGCTGGTCACCTCTGATGAGCCATTGGAAGTGGAAGTAGCGTTGAGTGCAGCAGTAGCCGTCGTCGTATTGGTGTATGTGGGTGTTTGCCCTAGAGCGGCGAGAATATATGCACCTAAGCCTGGGGCAACAGTGGTCGATGTGATCCTAGGAGTGAGGTTGGTAGCCGAATAGTTGCCATTTGTTGCTGAGAGGGCGTGTTAGAAAAGGATCAAGACATAACAGAGTGCAGCCACCACTTACAAGCTTCGCATTTTACGAGGAAGGATATTAAGACAGCGAGGAAAACGGCACGGGAACTCATGTTGGCTTCAGGTCTTGACAGGCCGAACGAGAAATTTCTACAGATGCGTCTCTCTCATGACAGCACAGGAGTTGTAGGACCAGGAGATTTCGGGAAACAGGATCCAAAGGGTGCGACGGGAAACACTGGGGGAGTGGTCGGAGTATGAAGGAAAAGAGAAGGGAAGTGGCTGTCGCGGGTTGACGAATTGGTGGCTCGGTCGCCCGTAGCGGCCGTGTAAACTAAAAAGATGGGCGACGATTCACCGTGCATCACCCAAGCCAACTTTAAAGCGCCTTTGATCCTTGAAGGCTTTCGATTTTGATCGTCTTTCTGCCCACCAGCACTGAAACGCAAAATCTCGACTTCAAATTAGGGGCAAGCGGGCGAGGCCATGCTTGAGGACCGTGAGGCCCCAGCCTGCCCATAACCCACGTCATGCACTAACGCCCGGAGAGTCTCAACGGTTGGAGAAAAAGTCTAAGGTTTAATAGGCGCGGTGCAAAAAACACAAATCGTCTACGCCATAAACACGTTACAACGAGGAGAGGGCAGAGAACGTGTCTCATCGGTATCTCCATGGGGTGCATGAGGCCTGAGATGGTATGGACATGTGTACCATGGGATGGCATGAGTTTGTGGTTTCCATGTGATGTTGTCGAGGCTGCGGTCGTGGTGATAACCCTAAGGACTTGGGACTATTTTAAGAATGATCGACGGGCCTGTTCCGAGGAGTGAGTCTTGGCTATGGGATCACTGGCAGTTGTCCTAGCCGCAATCGCAGTGCCAATTCTGGTCAAATACCGACCCTTCGAATCGATTCGTGGATGTGAGCAGCTACATATGGTCGAGTGTTTGGTTGTGGAGGATAGAAGAACTCAGTTTCGATTACTGGGAATCGGTGCAATTGTGATGGATCTCCAAGAGATTCGTGTCTCAGATAATCACAATCACAATCGACTTGTCTTGACTGACACGGGGCATACGCGGCCAACCTCATGCAATGCATCGTTTCTACGAGATGGATACATTACGTAGGACAAGCATTCAGCGAATACGAGAATACTTGTAGCTAAGTTGGCAGCGCAGCAGCAATAGAGGTCAACGATATTTGGTAGGTTTTGATCAGTCATCAATTGTAGCCAAGAGAGGTGATACCAAGCGCAGAGGGTCTGAACCAATGTTTGCCAAATTGAGTCTTGATCAGGAAGACCATCAATAATGTAGATTGTTATCAGGGCATAGAGTCGAGCTTTGAGGAGTGTTTATTTGAAGCTTGGATGTTGTCACTGGTCGCTGAAAGCAGTTTGACATTTGCTGCCACTCCACTGGGCATGTCAGAGATCATACGCACCCGATACTCAAGTTGCGCGAATGTCCAATGAATGGTCTTGACTGGAACAAGTGATGGTTGTCGGATGCCGGAAGATGTGGCTGTGGCATGTGAATGGCGGAGTCGGGAAACAAGCTTACTCAGCTTGGGAATATGGAGAACAGGTGGCGGTAGTTGACCCTGAAACTTGAACATTCAAGCTGCTGCCATCTTCTTGTTGAACAGTCACAGCAACATATCGCAAACATGAGATTCGGATTGATCGCATCTCTCGCCCTGGCTGGCACTTCTGCCGCCTCGGCCGTCATCGACCTCATCCCCAAGAACTTTGACGACATTGTTCTCAAGTCTGGAAAGCCCTCTCTTGTCGAGTTCTTTGCTCCCTGGTGTGGCCACTGCAAGACTCTTGCTCCCGTCTATGAGGAGCTTGCTTCTTCCTTCGAGTTTGCCAAGGACAAGGTCAACATTGCAAAGGTCGATGCCGATGCCAACAAGGAATTGGGCCGTAGATTCGGTGTCCAAGGCTTCCCTACCCTCAAGTGGTTCGATGGAAAGAGCGATACTCCCCAGGACTACAACAGCGGCAGAGACCTCGAGAGTCTCTCTGCCTTCATCTCCGAGAAGACTGGCCTGAAGCAGAAGAAGAAGGCCGTCGCTCCCAGCAACGTCGAGATGTTGAACGACCAGACTTTCAAGACCGAGATTGGTGGTGACAAGGATGTCATTGTTGCCTTCACCGCCCCTTGGTGTGGACGTAAGCAGCGAATGCCGCTCTCAGAGCAAGGCAAATATGCTGACTTTTTTGCAGACTGCAAGACTCTTGCTCCTATCTGGGAGAAGCTCGCCAACACCTTCGCCAACGAACCCAATGTCCTCATCGCCAAGGTTGACGCCGAAGCCGAGAACGCAAAGGCCACTGCTCAGAACCAGGGCATCAAGGGCTACCCTACCATCAAGTTCTTCCCCAAGGGTTCCAAGGAGCCTATCACCTATGAGAGTGCTCGTTCCGAGGAGGCCCTTGTCAAGTACCTCAACGAGAAGGCCGGTACTCACCGTACCGTTGGTGGTGGTCTTGACATCACTGCTGGCACTATTGCCGCTCTCGACAGCTTCGTCTCCAAGTACACCAGCGGTGGTGCTCTTGAGACCATTCAGAAGGAGATTTTGGCCGCTTCCGAGAACATCAAGGACACCTACGCTCAGTACTACGTCAAGGTCTTCAACAAGCTTGCCGAGAACCCTGGATATGTTGAGAAGGAGTCCAAGAGACTCAACAACCTGCTCAAGAAGGGTGGCCTCGCACCTGAGAAGATTGACGACCTGACCAAGCGCAGCAACATTCTCAGCAAGTTTGTTGCCAAGGTCCAAAGCGTCAAGGAGGAGCTTTAAATGATCAAGCAAGTTATATCACGATAAAAGGACATGCAAATAGATGATGCAGGGTATCAAAATATGTTTATTCTAGTCATGGTGCTTTCCGTTCTCCACTATCCTATGCTGGTGGTGATGACGAGTTTCTGCGACGTTGTTGTTCTGCGGAAGGGGATGCTTGTCTCTTAGCTGAGATGCGTCTGTGGTCTCCCTGGCCCTCAGGATGGTCCTTTTCCCATTGCGCCAACAAGCCTGTGAGCTTGGGTCCCCAAACGTCCTCGCCCTTTTCCAGATCCTCAAACTCGAGAACGTTTCCGCCAAGCTCGAATTCACCCTGTCGTGATCTTTCTAACGCGGCCATGAGGCCGAGCGAACCGACTGCCGCACCTAGATCGTGACACAAGCTGCGGACGTAGAAGCCGGATGAGACGGTCATTCTTAGACGAGCTGCTGGTGCCGGACATGGCCCTCTGTCTTCCTTAGGAGCATCTGCGTCGACTGTAGGTGCTTGATCTGCGGCTTCTGCTCCTTCACTCTTTATCTTCTTGGCTTCCGGTCCATCTGAGCCTTCTCTCTTTCTCTTCAAGTCTTCTGTGTCGGGTTGTGCCTCTTGTCCAGCAGTAGCCTGGGTATCCTCAGGAAGTTGAGGCAAGAGCTTGTCAGCTACCTTCTTCTCCTCCTCTTCAGCCTCCTTCTCAGGCCAATGGTATTTGTGTGTGCCAGGCTCCAACCATTCTACGCAGTCCAATTGCGAGACTGTGACAGGTCGCTCTTGAATCTCAATAGGAACCTCCTTGCCTTCTCTTGCGTATTCGTACAGTCTCTTGCCCTGCACTCTCAAAGCTGAGAAGATCGGAGGTTTCTGCATGATCTCGCCGCGAAACTTCTTGAGCGCTTCCTCGACCATATCCTTGGTGACATGTTGGTATGGTGCTCTCTTGACGACCTTGCCCTCGGTGTCGTAGGTGTCACTTGCTGCGCCAAAGACGACAACAGTCTCGTACACTTTCGTGCAATCCAGGAATCCTTGCAGCTTCTTAGTTCCGCTACCGACTCCTACGACGAGCACACCAGTAGCCAGAGGATCCAGTGTACCGCCATGGCCGAGCTTGACTTGAACGGCTTGTTTCTGCTTGCGTGTTCTGCGTTTTCCATTGCCTGCGTCGGCATCACGCTTAGCCTTTTCGGCCGCGATCCAGGGAGAGAATGTTTTGGAGGGGTTCAAGTAGCCTTGCAAGTCGCGGAGAGCTTGAGCGGAGGATGTTGCGATTGGCTTGTGAACGGCTGGGAAGTGGATGGTCAGTGTTTTCTCATGACATTAGCTGGAAATGATCATAACATACCGAATACCCCTTCGAGGACGGGAGAAGCTTCACTCATAATTTTGACTGATCTCCAGATGAAACTCTTTGCCATTTGTATACAGCGAATGACAAGAGGGACGAATAAATTATTCTCGAAAGCGCTCCGCAAGCTCTCTCCTCCATCAAAGTCGGGCTTGGCGGCGATAAGAAGACTCACGATAAGGATTCTCGGCTATAATGGAGGCACGCTTCGACGCGGTCCCGCGTCTTTCGCGAGTGAGAGGCTTCAAGGAAGTCGCTCTCAAGCCTGTTGTCACCGTCGCATCGAGTGCCTCCCTATTATTCGCTGTTAAGGTCAGCGAAGATGCCTCTCACCTCAACCATCAACACATTGATACAATCATGAGCAAAGAGAGCTCCATACTACGTCCGCGCGACCCGTCGCAACTCAACTCAGATGAATGGCCCGAGTTCGGTTTGAAGAACGTCTTCATCTTTGATCCGGAAGATCCAAACAAGGAGCCTGTGAGCTTGTTACATGCTGGACACTACCGACCACTGTCCATCATTGCAAGACTCGATCCACCAAACACACGGAACCATTCGTCCTGGCTAGACACTTCCCTACATCGTAGGGTCGACATTGAACTTACCGACATCAAAGAGTTCTCCTATGGCGAATATGGCGATGGCTCGTTGGACATATGGGCAGCTGGAAAGGCTGGCTGGTTCACCATCAGGCCGAGCCCAGAATACAAACGGACCTACAGCGACATGATCCAAGCCCTCAAGCTATTATACTTCATGGCCGACAGCTACAGGGCTCTGAAGAAGTACGCTGACTTATCAGCTCCTTATTTCTTCCAGAAGGTGAGAATGATGATCTGCTCACTCGAAAACGATGCTGACTTATAGTTGCAGTGCAGTAGGGCTCGTCTTGAGAAATGCAAGACTGTAACAGACACGGCCGCAATGTTTACAAAACATCGCCATTTTCTAATCGCATCCATGTTGACATACAAAGAGGGCTTGCAGTGGACTCGAACACCCCTGTTCACGTGGTTCCAGGACACCTTTCCCGTGAGTCAGACTTACCCCTCTCTTCCGCGATTTTAGCTGACCCAAGTCCAAGAGTGAAGTCCAATTAGTACGGCAAAGAATCAAACCTCCAAGACCGAAATCATCATCGCAAAAGAGTGGAACCCAATCACCGGCTCCCTCGACTGCCAGTTCAAGGAGAAAAAAAGCAGAAGCCAAACAACAGGGCGCGACTCCAAAATCGACCGTCTCCATACGATCAGCTCGTTCTACTAGATCAACCCGGTCTCAGTCTAATGCGACGGTCGACTCTATGCCTATGATCATGGACAACACTCCAATCCCAGAGGCCCTACCTGAGGTCATGTCAACACCCGACCAGGCAAGGATTCGAGCAGACATGTCCTCTAGTGACGATGATATTCCTGGGACTGGAGGCAAGGGTAAGGGCACATCCGCTCTGAGACCTAGACCCAGCAAGTACATCCCCACAGGAACGAACAACCCTCACAAGGAATCTTCAGCTGCTCTCCACGGCAAGCAAGCGGAACCTATAGACCAGCAGATAGAATCAGATGCCATCATGATCGACAGTCCTGAGCTCGAGACCGAAGAGTCGAGCGACAAGCAGACTGAAGAAGTTACGGAAGACTCAAACGAGGATGAGGACGACTCAGAAACACCAACCGTCGACTTACCGCTTCATTCCCAAGGTCCAGAAAACGAAGGGGATATTTGGCATTGTCCTGTTGATGGATGCAATCACAAGACATACGCGGCCTCGGAACCCAGCTCTCAGATTCTTATCAAAGCACATGCACAGACTCATGATTTCGACCACGACGAGAGGGTGCAGCTCGTGCGTCGTATGGAGGCGCCATATCTGCCAGTGAACAGGCTGATGGACAGAGTCCGAGGGATGGCTGCGACAAGCAAGTTTCCACCTCCCATCACCCAACGATATTGACAGATCGGGACTTGTACTTTTAGACTTGCTATTCTATTGGCGTTACTCAGGGCAGGAATTTTGATGCTTATGATACCACGAGAGGAGGAAGGCAGAAACTTGGGATTGGGGGGAGAGGCACTCTTCTAGATTTCTAGAACGATACGAGGAAAGACATGGCCATTTAATCAGCATCTCATTGCAAGCCTGATGACAGACGAAAGGGGTATAATATAGCTCTTAGAGAAACAAATCATCATCATTTGGACTCCTCATTTTGAGATCTTGCTGATGCTTGGATTGAGGATTCGAGGTTGTCGAGACGTCTTGACATCTCATCCACTGTGATATGCTTTAGTGATCCTTCATTCTTGTGGGCATGTCAGACTCACTCTTTGTCAGAAGTTCTGATGAGATTGTTGTGAACTTGTTCGATAGTTGATTCAACAGATCGTCCACTACGGTGGCTAGGTCGTCCGAACCAGATTCGGGTCCCTGTTGTCGCGGGTCAGTACTCGTCCTAGTGAACAAATCCATGATGGCGTACATTAGAGGCATCGGCAGACGTATCGTGATCCTTGTTGATGTTCAGATCAGCCATACTGAGATTGACGTCTTTTGCTTCTTGTGATTGAGACATTGCGATAAAGTATTGTGATGCTGTTGATGGCCGCCAACAAACATCAGGGTGTTGGAGATGGCTTGCATGTACATCACCTTCCAAATTTATGCACGGACAGGTTTGAGCAATGCAAGCACAAAAAAAGCACGAGGTTCCCTAGCCTCCGCATTTTGCGCTGCGGCGTTTTGCCCTGCTGCGCTCCGAACTTTGAGACTTTCCAAAGAAAAAAGTTGAAGAAGTTGACCAACTTATCTTTCGCGACACAATATATACAACACACAACCTCAACAATGGCAAAGGGAAGCAAATTGTTGTCCGCTCTGGATAACTACAAGGGTGTCAACCACAAGCTCGAACACCAGAAGAAACAGCAAAAGGCCGCCGAAAAGAGGAAGAGATCGAGAGCAGAGGATCAAGAAGATGAGGCTGTTCTTGAGGATGCGATAAAGGAGGCTGAGAAGACTGTGTTGGCTTCTGGCAAGAAGGACAAGAAGGGCGCTAAGCGCGCAAAGGTTGAGGCAGAGGAGAGTGATGAGGAAGAGTCTGGTGCTGAGGAGTGGGAGACTGATGATGAAGATAAGACGCATGCCGTATGTTGCTCACTACTTGATGAATGGCGCGCGGCTATACTAACTCTAATCTCAGAGAAACATTGCAAGACTGGTCGAGGACGACTCCGAAGACGAATCCGACTCTGACGACGACGACGACATCAACGGAGGCGCCGAGCTGGACGACGAGGATGAGGAGGACGATGAAGATGAAGATGAAGAGGATGTACCGCTCTCAGACTTGGAATCCGTCGCATCAGAGGACAAGGGCGACATCATCCCGCATCAACGCCTTACCATCAACAACACTGCCGCCCTCCTACGCGCCGTGAAGTCCTTCGCCCTCTCTTCCAAGCTCCCCTTCTCTGAGAACCAAGTCATCATCAGCGACGCCCCCACCGATATTCCCGACATTGACGACGACCTGAACCGCGAACTTGCCTTTTACAAGCAATCTCTGGATGCCGTTACCAAGGCTCGCGGTCTGCTCAAGAAGGAGGGTGTACCATTCTCCCGTCCCGCAGATTACTTTGCCGAAATGGTCAAGAGTGACGAGCACATGGGCAAGATCAAGTCAAAGTTGGTCGACGAAGCAGCAAGCAAAAAGGCCTCCGCCGAAGCAAGAAGACAGAGAGATCTGAAGAAGTTCGGAAAGCAAGTCCAAGTCGCCAAACTGCAAGAGAGAAGTCGCGAGAAGAAGGATACCATGGACAAGATCCAACTTCTCAAGAGAAGTATGTTGATATTCTACATCTTCCACATCTCACAGAAAACACATGCTAATAATGTTTCACAGAGAGAAAGGGCGAGGATATCGGCAACGCAAACGAAGACGACATGTTCGACGTCGCCCTCGAGGATGCTGCAGAGACGGAACGCAAGGACAAGGCTGCTCGCAAGAGCGGCGGTTCCTCAGATGCCCGCGGCGGCAAGAGCGGCTTCAAGCGTGTGAAGCGTGACGAAAAGTACGGTTTCGGAGGCAAGAAGCGCTTCTCCAAGAGCAACGATGCCAAGTCGAGCAGCGATATGAGCGGCTACTCGTCAAAGAAGATGAAGGGTGGAAAGAAGGCTTCAAGACCTGGAAAGAGCAGGCGCGCAAACAAGGCTTAAGAGGTCTTGTAAAAAGTAGTTTTTATTTCTGTGATATCACTGCATTGGGTTGGCTTGTATCGATAGCCATGAAGGCGTTCTTTTCTTCTTTTTCGAGAACCAATCCATCTGATATAATGCCTTCCTTTAAATGTGTACCTCTTCTCTCTGTGAGATCAATCCTTCATACGACAATATTGCCATGCACTGCCTCAAAAGTTGATCGATGTATATGGAGAAAGGGCTGATTTCGGAGAAGATGAAAAGATGGAGAAAACAATGATGGCATTCATAAACCCAGCGCCACCACCAAGAATAGTTGTACAAGGGAGGAGAAAAAGGGCATTTTTAATACATGAGCAAGCGGGGATGCAAAAAGAGGTCAGACAATGTAATCTTTTTACAGAGCGGGCTTGGCCTGCGACTGTTGCTGTTGAGTGAGGAGCTGTGAGATATTAAAGTTAGCATTATACTCCTTCGACACAGGTTCTTCCTCATCTTCCAAAACTCACCTCGTTGGCACTCTGCTGCATCTTCATCTCTCTCTCCATCTCGGCCATCTGTTGCTCCTCTGCAAAGGCCAATGCCCATGGTACACCGAGAAGCAAAACACTGGTGCTCACAACCCAAAGAGTCTTTCCGCCGTAGTTCAAAGTGGTCGACAACCAGGATGAGGTTGTGGAAACGGTGTTAGAGAGGTGCTTGCGGTATGTGGGAGGGACAATGTCCTTGAGTGCGGCGAGTCTGTCGGCAAAGGTTTCGTCGGGCATGTATTCCTCCTCATCCTCTGATGCTTCGGACTCTGCGTGATGATCGTGTCAGTGTTGCGATTCTTTCTTTCTTGTTTCCGGCGCAGTGGCAGGTGTTGGGTGGAAGATCATGTACCATCGCTGGTGTCCCATTCGTCCTCGACCTGGGGGCCAGACTGTTCTCTGTTGAACTCCTCGTCGAGAACTTCTTCAAGCTTGACCATTTCGGCGAGTGGGTGTGTGTAAAGTGGGTAATGTAGTAGGGATGGCGGTGGATAGTTGATTGGAATCGTTTGCTGACTTGAATTGCGGCGCGCTTCTCTTTCGCGGCGTTGCAAGATTTCTAGACGTCGAGCGTCATCCGGAGGAATCTCTAACACGTGACGCCCCGACTCGGAGGTGCTGTCTGAACACGACTACCATCTCACCACCACCTTAAAGATTGACGATGGAACACCCCGACCTAGTTAATATTACAGAGTCACTCACTTCGAGACTGACTAGCATACTCTTTCCTAATCATCACAATCGCGTAGCTGTCCTTAGACACAACGGCATGGTCCAGACTGCACGTGACCCATAGTTGGTCAATCTGTCTCGCCCCCGACATGATCAATCTCTAGACAGTCATACTGATAAGGGTTATCTTTTGCTACTACATATCTCAGACCCTTGCCCTCGGCCTTTCTCTCAACATTGCACATTGACCGTCAAGTAATTAAGGTTTATAGCACAAGAGGAGCTTCTGAGCCGCTTGGCATCTCTGATTTGGTCATTCTGCATTCATCGCGGTTTTCTTCTTTTTCCTTTCGGATCATCTCCCTCGGAATCGCGTCCGGTATCTTGTAACTCCTCTGCGAAGAAGTCCTCCCAGCAAACTCGACGCGAAATTCATTCCCATCTCATCGATATTACTCGGTCTTGGTCGTTCCGGACGCTTTGCGGGTGGCGGGGTATTCGCTCGAGTTGATTCAGCCGACACAAAGCGCGGTTTGCCGTCTTCCTGGCGTGCAACTATGGATCCGATGGATGGAGGTGACGGTGTCGACAACAAACATAGTAGGACGTATCAGGCATGTATACCATGTCGGCGTCGTAAGGTAGATATACACAACGTATCGTACATATCTCAACTCAGTCGTTGACTAGCATCAGGTCCGATGCGATCTTGGTCCAGTAGATAACCCCCATGATCCACCATGCGTACGCTGTCGTCGCGAAGCAAAAGAATGTTTCTTCTCGGCCACGAGGAGGAAGAAGAGAGCTGCCGATTCTGGCACAACTGGCGATGAAGTCGACCCGAATGATTATGAGATTAGAGGAGGGCGTAAGAGGTTGAAGGAAGGTGTTGCTGAATCGGTCGACTCGGATACTCGCAGTGTGCATTCGCCTGTACCTGTCGCTGCAGCGTATATACCCCGACCCTTGACGCCTGGAGGTTCTATGGGCAGGCAACAGCCTTTACGCCGACCTCATTCAACATCACAGACGCCATATCCGCATGATGAAGCCGATGATCATGTCAACAGCCATACGGCAGCTCTTCTGCAAACCGCCGAACTGCACAACGGACATGATGCATTGAACGTGCTGATCGAAGCTGCCACAACCCACCACCGCACCGGAAGTGCCAGCGATGTCAACAAGTATGCTTCATCACTACCTAGTCCTGCAGTTCTACCAGCCCCCATGACTTCCAAACCACCGCCTCCCGATTCCTCGATCGATCCTGCTATTATGCAGCAACCGCCTTCCACAGCTCGACCTTCTTCTTCAGCCGACTATGCTTCAGCGTATGCCGCCTGGGCACGCTTCCGGTTTGTTCGCAATGGCTGGTTTACGACCAAGGAAGGAATGGAGTACATTGAGTACTTTTACACATATATGTCTCCTCTGACACCGATCGCTCTTCCGGATTACCGTGGACCTGATAAACATGCCGCGCTGCTGGAGAATGAACCCATGCTTGCCGTCACCATGCTCATGATTGCATCGCGGTACATGACATTGTCTGGACCTGGTGCTCAAAGCCGTTCACACGCCATCCATTCCCGACTCTGGCCATTCGTACAACGCATGATTGATCGAATTGTTTGGGGTCGCGAATTATCTGGAACCACACTCCATCCTGATGAGACTCAACCTGGTTGTGATGTGAATCCTTTGTCGAGAAAAGGTCTTCTTACTTTAGGTACAGTCGAAAGTCTGCTGCTATTGACGGAGTGGCATCCAAGGATGATGCACTTCCCTGCAGATGAGGACGATACCCAACTCATGGCTCCTGTGGATCCAATGGCATCAATCAATGAGAGCACATCAAGCCCGGATAAGGGACAAGGAGGTCATGCATTAACTTCATGGCTCGAACCAGTCTTCAGAAGCGACCGCATGTGTTGGGTGCTTCTGAACATGGCAATGACAATAGCTTCTCAGATCGGTGTTTTTGATGCAGACTGCTCGAGACATCTTCAAGCTGTATCTCCAGTTGAACAGGAAATCTATCAGCGAAGACGGCTCCACATCAAGAGCGTCATTCTTGGATACATTACACAAACGAGTGGACGTATGGGTGTTACGGCTATGCTTCCTCAAGGGTACGCGGAACCTTCGCTGAGTGAATTGTATAACCCGAAGAGGTCGAGCTTCAAGGATACCAAGGACATTGTACTGCATTTCTGGTTACGTCTTGCGACATTGGTCAAGATCAACAATGAAGAGCTATATGCCAATCGACAACAAACTCGCGATATCATCAAGACTGGAAAGTATAGGGAATTGCTACAGCGCATCAAGCCTTCATTAGTGCAATGGCGAAGGGAGTTTGAAGCTTACAGAAACAGTGAGTTGCTTGATTCAAGTAAGACGAAACGCTGGCTAACACATCTTCCAGTTCCCATCCTCCTCCGTCATGTCCTTATAATTGAGTATGAACACACTCGCGTAATCCTCCACCAACTAGCCCTTCAAGCTGTTGTAGAGAGATGCGCAAATAACAACACCGGAGCTGCTGGCAAGATCATCCCACCCAACGTCCTCGATCAATGGTTCGGCAGCGATAGACAGCATGTCGATGAAGTAATGCAGGCATGTCGTAACGTCCTCCGCGTCGTAGTCGATGGCCTTGCACCAGGTGGCTATCTCAAACACGCACCCGTACGTACATTCTTCCGGATTGTGTCTGTGACATTGGTGCTCGTCAAGGTAATTTTCCTCCCGTCACCGCTTCAAAGTATAATATTGACCACCATCCCAGACCTTTGCATTCGGCGCCTTCGAGAATGAAATGGCACTATCTCTAAACCTCATGGATCGCACAGTAGAAGTAATGCGCAACTGCGTCGTCGACGACGTACACCTCAGCAACCGCTTCTCCAACTTCCTAGAAGTGATAACGAACCGCCTCCGCCCCATGATCATACGCATGTCCAGAACCAATGGCTCGACCTCGAATCATGCGGTCTCTAGGGTTTCGTCCAGACCAGCTAGTCCAGGGCAAGGTCAGCAGAATAGGACTACGGAACATATGCCTGCTTATCCCTTAAACCCGTACGATAATACCGCAGGTGGTAATGGGAATGGGAATGGGGGTAGAGAGGGTGAGCAACATCAACAGCAACATAATAACCCAGCTCTGTACGGTATCAGCACACAATCCTACGATCTCACCGACAACCCTGGAAACTTTTCAATCATGCCGCCGCCGGGCTATCCGCCTGGAAACACTTCTACAACCCAACCTTCCCCATCTATGCATCATGCTTCTCTGCATCAGCAAAATATCGGATCTGATGATTATGGGTATCATGCGTTTGGTGAGGGCTTCGGCGCTGATGATGGGAGTTATGATTGGTTGGCTTTGCCGCTTGATCCTATTTTACAGGCTGGAGGGGGAGACGTCACGGCGAATTGTTTCGGGCCGGGGATTGGTGAGTTTGACATGTTGGAGGTTTTGCTCGGCGGTGGCGGGCAAGGGCAAGGACAAGGAAATGGACATCAAGGGCAGCATTAGAAGATTTGAATAAAGATGGCATGTCCTGGAATTCACTTGTGGTTGTTGAGAGTGATGTTTTCATTGCGTTGATGAGTGTAAAGGTGGGAGAACAGATGGATGGGATCTGTTTGGAGGTTGAAGGGGCATTCATGGTGGGAGATGAATGGAGGGGCATTCATGGTGGGAGATGAATGGAGGGACAGATGATTGAGATCTGTCTGTTGTCAAGGGAGGCATATTCATGATGAGAGATGAATGAGGGGAACAGATGAGTTAGATCTGCTTCAAGGATGGGCAGTTGTACACATCAATCCATGTCGACGTCTTCATCATCCTCGTCATCGTTCTCGGGCATGTTAACTTCCATGTCCACGTCCTCATTGTCCTTGTCGTTGTCCTTTTTCTTTTCCTCCTCTTGTTCACTTTCGCTCTCACTGTCATAGATCATTTGAGTAAATTGAGGCACTTCGTTGGCTGCACCCACGCCTCGGATGAAATTCTGAACAGACTCAATCATCTTCTGCGTCTCTCTATCCTTATTGTCGATGTATTTCTTCATAGCATCGAGCTCATCCGAGCAATACTGAGCCTGTTCCTGAGTCGCGGTGTCCGAGTTGAGATCTGTGAATAATCGATCAAGCTGTTCTCTGGCGGCTTTCAGGGCTGCCAATCTCCGACTGATATCTAGCTTGCTCTTTCAATAATCATTAGCTTTGAAACGATTGTACGAGGAGATGCAGAGGGGATGTGATATCTTACCTGATAACCTTCGATCATTCCATTGATGCGTTTAATCATGCGGATGAGGTTGTCTTCCATGACTTCACGAGTTTCCACATTCTCGCGTGCCATCTTTCTCCACTTGGTATGTCCCAGCTTCTTTGCGCTCTCAATCTGCATTCCTGCTTGAGTGTAGTTGAGACCGCCATAAGCCGGATAACCTCCAACCAAATGAGTTGCAATACCTTCCCCATACTCAACATGCTCGACGCTAAAGGCCCGGAAACAATAAAATGAGTGTAGTGTGAAGCCCCTGGTGGGCCAAAGAGCATTGAGAACACAGCGTGCGAGGCGGAAGAAGTTGGCTGATCCTTCCAGCTTGTCGTGTTTATAACATCTCTTGTGGACGTTTGTAGACATTCCCGCCTCGCCCATGAGTCGGATTTCTGTGGCGTTCTGAGCTTTGGCGGCCGCGATGAGGTCCTTTTGAGATTGCTTGAAGGTCTTGAGATTTGCCGCACAGCTTTTCCTCATATCGGGTATCTCGGACACGGCCTTCTTGGTATAAGTGAAGAACCACTGGGTGGCCGCGTCGTCGATATCGAAATTGTTGCGATTGCCTCCCCTCATGCGTCGATTCTCGATGCAAGCAATTATACCTTCCACGAAGGTCTCATAGGCTGGGACTGTGAGACCTATACCTTTTGGATCCAGCAAGTAGTTGAGGTAGATGCCGCAAGCTACGGTGCCATCAGATCGCTTGTTCATGTCAATCTGGTACCGCGGGTCGGGGGGAAGCTTTTTGCTCTTGAGATCCTCGATAAGCGTATTACCCAGTATGCTTTTCAGAAGCGCGTTGTGTTGACCTAGCAGCATGACTGAATGATTGAAGTATTGCGTCTGGTCGACGATTCTCGACTGTGTGACTTTGCGAGAGAAATCTCGCTCCATCTGGATGACTTCGTTGCTGAGTCCAGCGTGCCCGAAAGTTTTGGCCGTATCAAGCATCTGCTGCTGCTGAGCACTCACGTACACCTTGTACGGCAAATTTGTCGCCATGCTGATTACACGAGTATGTTGAGGTTGACAAGATTGAAACAAGGTGTGACGCGATGCAAGTGGCAGCTTTGGAAGTATGAGTTGCGGTGAATGATGGTGACAGCAAACGCCTGAGACATGCAACAAAGAAACAGGCCATGCACAAGACGCATAAGATCAAAGACAGGGAGCTGGATTAATCCCAGTATACTTGTTTGTGGGCGGCAGCGTTCATAGCAGCGTCTCTCGTGACATGATGCCATGACGGGATCCAGCATGACGCCTAATCAGCGAAGATGAACGCAATGCGAGATGCCAGGGCAGTGATGACCTTCTCGGATATGGAGGATTAGAATTCGTGATCGAGATGCCAGACTTGCAGCATTGATTTTAGAACAAAGTCGAAAGAAAGCCCAGATCGACTGTCAAGCTGTTTAGTGAGTCGTATGGGAGTTCCAACCGACGCATGCCAAGCATGCACTGTTCTCTACGGGCTTCTGTCTGCTTTGAGCGTGGAATCTCTTTTAGTCACATTCATGGCAATATCCGGTTCAGAGGACGCTTAATAACACGATTGAACGAGAATTGTTTGCGAATATCGTTCCAAAGATCGAATTCAAGTGTCTCAAGCTAGCATTATAATTGTAATGGCTGCGCATGTGTACGAGTGGTTGCCGGCTTGACACAGTTGATGGAAGTGGTCATTCTGTGTAATAGTTGCGCATGTTCGGTGTTAACTTGCTTCATATATCGCCTATCCATTATATCATTCATGTACGTTTGCAATCTGTTGTATCCAACCCGCTTCCTATCACCCGAATAACGCCTGCTTTTCCAAGCTCAATAATCTAGCAAGGACCCATGAAGCTAGCCAACTTGGCCATGTCAGCCTCTCCAGCTCTCTGCTCAACGGAAGTTCCTTCTTCTTCCAACAGTTCGTCAATCTTCTTGACACTCTTGATCTTCCAGAAGTCATTGACTGCATCCACGAAGCGGTGGCTGATGGGTTCAATCTCCTTCTCGTCGCAAGCGGCAAAGCAGAGACGGAAGAATTTGTAGCCGTCCTTGTTACGAATCTCGTCGGTAGGTGAGAAGATGAGACCAGGAGAGACGAGGACGAGGTAAGGCTTGATGGTCCAGAAGATCCAAAGCGCACGCGAGAGGCGGGCACCGGGAACCTTGTTGATCAAGGGGTGAGTCTCGAAGTGCATCTTCACCCAGACGAACATGCCACCGACAGGCCAGTCGAAGGAGTAGGCTGTTGTGGTCTGGACGACAGCCCACTCGTCGTCAGAGTCGAGCGAGAGGTTGCTGAGGGAGCTGCGGCGGCCAACCTTGACGAGCTCACGACCAGTATCCAAAACACGGCACATGTCGTTCATACGACGCTCATAGTTACCGCGAAGGCCCTCGAGCCAGCGGACCCATCCAGCAGTACTCCAACCCTTGCCGTTGGAAGGACCCTTGCCCGGATCAACATCATCAGCCTGAGGACCAATGATCAGTTCAGCAATCATGGACTGCACGAAACCGGAGGGTTGTTGAGTGCTTGTCTCGGTAAGACGTAGGATACGCTCAATCAGGTCAGGCTGTCCGGTAATCCAACCAAGACGGCAACCAGGAGCCACAGTCTTCGAGAACGTGTCAAGACGAAGGACACGACCGTCAGTATCGATATTGATGTATGAAGGAACCAACGAGTCGAGGAAGTCGTAACCCGAGGACTTCCACTTGGATGATTGCGGAGTAAAGACTCTCTCGGAGTTGGTTGACGAAGGGAACTGCAGGTACCAGTATGGGTCGTCCTCTACAATGATAACATCATACTTGGAGCAAAGAGCATAGAGCTCACGACGACGCTGGAGGGAGAGGACACCAGATGTGGGATTCTGTCCCATGGTGACAGTGTACATGAGGTGAGGTCTCTTTCCCTTCTTGTAGTCCCAGTTCTCGAGAACGTCGCGAAGACCACCAGGGCCCTCAGCGAGCATACCCTCGTCATCAATCTTGACAGGGGCGATGTTGAGACCTCTAGGTCTGGCGGCTTGGATGGCGTTCATGTAGCAAAACTCCTCGACAAGCAGACCTTGACGGTCGCGAACCCAATCCTTCTCTTCACTCCATTCGTTTGACAAGGCGGCGAGAGCCTTGGAGAAACCATCGGTGCTTCCGCAGGTAAGGACGACTTCAGGACCACCCTTGTAAGGACAGTTGGGGTGGAGGTTCTCTTGGGTGAATTGGCGGATGAAGTAGTAAAGTGGTGGGTATCCCTGAGCCTGACCATATTGCAAAGCAGAAGCCAGGTCAATCTTCTTGAGTGGGTTCTGCTCGTGAGATGTGTGAGGGACCTTCAATGCTGATTGGGCTTGGTGAAGAGGGCTTCCATTCTTGAGGGATGAGGTGGCGGCTGACGGAGGGTCAACTGGCTTGTTGTCGGTTGGCTTCCATCTCTCAGGCAGGGCGACCTTTGCCTCTAGTGTGTCGAATGGGAAGTAGTATTGATTTGGTAGACCACCAGCTAATTGACCGATTCCTGGGATCTGAAAGTACTTGTAGAACTGCTTGATTGAGCTAGGCTGTCTACTCTTGGCATTGCGGGAAAGATGATGCGACAAGTCTTTGGGCGGAGGGCGCGTATCCTTGGGGTTGGTGCTCGACATGATGATATGGTATAGGTTGAGCAAGTATGGAGAAGTAAAGACTCGAGATGAATGGTAGAGCTCGGACTAGGGACGAACAGATAGGCCGGCGGATAGAGGCATCTTTCTCGATAAACGGCGTTAACCGGTATTAATAGATACCGATTTTGTCATCATCATTATCGATACATCGCACCTGCCTAATAGGTCCTTTGTATGCAAGGGCAGCTTATTGCGCAAGTCACTTTTGCTGTTGCGATATTACGAACATCAAGGTAAAATCTTATCCTATACCCGCCAGCCATTCCTTGAGTAGACTGAAGGTAGGTAATTACTCGAGTGTATCTCATCAAAGTCGATCGTGCGTCATGACCAAGATGGACAAAGCGGAACCGAAGTTCCCGCAAATCCGAACGTTTGTCCATCCTGTCAAGTCCATAGCACACTGGCCATGAATCTTCCGACTTGGCATAGTGAGTTCTTGAATCATTCTTCTATCCTTCCTGTATATCCATATCCGCCTTGAAGACGTATACAGCAGGACAACATCGCTAAGAGGAGGGCCCAAAAGTGGAGTTAGACCATATCGATCCAGCAGTCATGCGTGACGAGGGCGACCAGCTTGAGAGCTACCACGATGAGACACCACTCGCTGCTTCCGATGATGATACATTATTACGGTCGACATCAATCGATGATCCGGTAGACGATGACACTCCTCGACAATACCCATGGATGCAAAGAGTCAGCGACAACATACCATCACCATTAAAACGCATATCGAGCGCCGTCGTTACATGGGCCAAGGGGCCTCAACCTCCGAGGATATATAAAATTGAGCCTTTTTTCCCAAGCATACAACATGCGCCCCTCGCCCTGTTGGACCGCTATGCTCCGAAGAAGATGCAACGATTCTGGCTTCTGTTCGTCTTCTACATCTGCTGGATCCTCTCATTCGCCTTGATCCTACACAAATCCTCCTTCGCCGCCGACGTTCAAGATTATGGTTCGCCAATAAGATTGGGATGTACAGCAAGATATTGGAATGACGGCAACGGCTGTGGCATCAATGGTGACCAATGCCGTCCATTCTCCAATGCTTCTCTTCCATTCCGCTGTCCAGCAGGTTGCATTAAGACCCAAGTCCTATTCCCTCACGCGGTTGGAGATCAGGAAGTCGTATACAAGCCTTTGGTCGTTGGAGGCCCTACAAACAAGAGTGACCCTATTTCAAGTACCGTCTATCGAGGCGACAGCTTTATATGTGGTTCTGCCATCCATGCAGGCTTCATCAAAAGCGAGCAAGGTGGATGTGGTGTCCTCAAACTTACAGGAGATCGACACTTCTTTCCCAGCGTAAAGCAACACGGTATCGACAGCATCGGTTTCGAGTCATACTTTCCGCAGTCTTTCCAGTTCGTCGAGGGTACCCAGTCGCAGTGTAAAGATCTGAGATGGCCTTTACTCGCCGTGTCTGTATTCTTTACAGCTATGCTATCCATCTTTACCACTTCTCCGGCCGTATTCTTTTGGTCCATCTTTGTTGGATTGTTCTTCCAAACTGGACTGGCTTCCGATCCACCAAACTTGACAGACTATTACTCCCTCATCTCGACAGCGCTGGGCCGCTTTCTTCCTGCCGCTTTCGTCATGGCAATCATTTATCGCTATGCTGTGCGCTACTCTCTCACAGGCTTGACAGCACAATTTGAAAAGACAATACTTTGGCTCGGCGCAGCATGGGTGGGTGCATTGAACAACTACACCTTCGACCGCATTCCCATTCAACGTCTCACACCCCATGATATCAAAGCCCAGCCTGGCGCCATACCAGCACTCATCTCCATCGTCCTCATCATCTTCTTCATCGCTCTCGGCCAAGCATACGCTTTCCGCGTAGAGGGCAGAATGCCACGTTACCTCGTCGTCTATGGTCTTTTCGTTGGTGGCATGCTTCTCCTTGTCGCAGTTCCCGGTATGAGTCTACGAATTCACCACTACATCCTTGCGATCCTGTTGCTGCCAGGAACGTCTTTCCAAAATCGCCCAAGTTTGCTTTATCAAGGTTTACTTTGTGGTTTGTTTATTAATGGTATTGCACGATGGGGATTCGATTCTATCTTGCAGACGCCTGGAGAATTACTTTCCGACGCGCCGCAGAATACTATGCTTCCACCTGTTCTGCCTCCAGTGGTTGGCGCCAATAACATTACCTTCACGCTTGGTCCTGTTCCTCCAGCACACCCGAAAAAGAATACGCCAACCTACGATGGCATCTCTATACTGGTCAATGATGTAGAAAGATTTCGAGGGTATGCTGACTACGATGCGGAAGGGCTTTGGGAATCTGATGGGACTAGGCAGTGGACTTGGCAAAGGCATGATGGAGAGCTACCTGAATATTTCAGATTTGCTTACATGGCTGGTAATGGTGTGGGAGATTATACTAAAGCAGGAAGCTGGTTGACCAATGGGACTTGGATTTCTATGAAAGGTGGTCCATCGTAGGTGTTTTCTGAATTATAGCGAATGATATCTAAACAATTCCCCCATACGTCTTCACGATGGTGGTTTTGAGCTCTGCTAGGTATAGAGTATCAGTAATGGCATCTCGCGTCTTGCCATCTATCATTGACGCACATATGCTTCCAACAAGGTGAAACAGGCTTCGCACTCGCCTACTACTGCCTTGCCGCAATCTACATCACCACCCGCGGTCATACCACCACCCTCGGACGCCCCCTTTGTGATCGCAGACCACACAAATGTCGACACCGTCTTCATCAACATTCGAGCATGGGACGGATCGGCAATCTTCCCCATGGATGATCTGGACCAAGAGATTATTGAAAAGCTCAGGGCTCAAATCAAGACAATTATCTGCCCCATTCCCGCGACTAAGGCTCATCAATCCCTTACTGTTAATTGTCACGAACCTGGCATGGTCTGTCTTTGGCAGAGATGCATGAGGGACTCTCCAAAGCATCCTAACGGTTACAACGCCTGCTACGAGTGTCTCAAAGCAAGAAGATTGTGTTTGCTGCGTATCAAGGACCCGTCAGGTCAGGGTGTTCCAAGAACGAGATCTCACTTGGCCCTCTACCATAAGCCCCTTCGTCTTAGTACACCCCGTGAAAGCCCTTTAAAGCTGCCTGTTCTAAAGCAAAAACACAACTAGATGTCATATGTGTTTAATTAGAGCCTAAAGAGTCTTGCCCCATGTATGAATCTCAAGGGTTGCGTGCCATGCTTGGATTAGGCATGTTTCTGCATTTCTATAGTTCAACATTTGCTAAGGTGCCGGAGCGGAGATGCAGGTTTTTGATAAATCTCACATTGTGTTTATGCACAATTATGAAAATACCAAAGCCATGGTTGAGAGGACAAACGCAAGCAAGCCAGAGCTTTTGGCACCACATTTCAATCTTTCTTATTTTCCATTCCTCTCTTGCGAAAGACACTGATACTCGTCATGGCTTCAGCAGAAGAAAAGAAAAAGATGGACCAAGCTACAAAACCAACCGATTCATCATCCACTCAATCTCAAAAGACTCAAGGTATGTTTTGCATGATATTTGCATGCTTTAGTCGAGGCTTGTTCTGATACTATCCCCCTCAAGTGGCGGCCTTTTGCGAGAGCTGGGCAGACGACGAACATCAATATACTATTGAGGAGTTGCTAAGCATGCCTGCAGACATCACATCAAAGACTAATACGCCCATGTCAACCACCAAGACTGACGACAAGAAGGACGAAAGGAGGAATGACAGGAAGACTGCAAGTTTGAACCTCAAGACACCTGAGAGAATGTGGAGACATTTGCTGACAAAACTACAGAAGAAGAACAAGCCTGTGTCGACTGAGCCTACGGGAGAGGATGAAGAGGCCTTCGTCTGTATACCACAATCTCACTCATTTCACTTTTACTAACTCTTTCTTCGAAATAGAACATACTCGATAGCATAGAAGCCGCATTCTCAGATCTACCGGCCCAATCCGATAGCGAACAAGCCTCAGAGACAACCAATTCAACCCCCGATGGGTGGACTGCAGTAAGAATTCAAGAGTAAAATACAACATGCACCTTCCTACAAAGGTCGACAACACAAAGATAGATCGTCGTAAGAATGTGACCGCTCATCCATTCAATCTGGACGATGATCTCCCTCCTGAAGCGCCGTCTCTACATTTGGGTTATCCTGCCATTGGAAATGCTACACGCCAGTCAAACAACTCGACGAACGACACGAGGTCTACGACGATGCTCCCGATTCCTGGTGGTGATCACTTGCTTGGACGCGTTCCTTCGCCTGGTTCTACTCCTGCATCTGGCTCTACTCCTGTATCTGGCTCTACTCCTGCATCTGGCTCTACTCCTGCATCTGGCTCTACTCCTGCATCTGGCTCTACTTCTACATCTGGCTCCACTCCTGAGCTCACTTCTAAGCCTCTTGAATCCGGTACTCATTCTGCCTTCCCCTCTGCTCGCGCATCCGACCGTCCTCTTATGTCTGGCCTTGACCCTACACATCCTCCTACGCCTATTCCTGGCACCACCACACCATCCGCTTCCCTTCCTGCGTGGGGACAAGATAATCTCATTACAGAGTTGTCCGGTAGCTTGAAATGCCTCAAGAAGGAGCTGCAAGATCATTTGACACTCTACGCAAAGAACCAGGAGCAGCAAGGTTTATTGAATCAATCGACCATCAATCTAGGCGGCTCTATCCTTGTTGGTATGAAGGCTTCACAGGAAAAGATCAAGGTCTTGGAAGAAGAACAACCTCACATACTCGCTCTGAAGAACACTGTGGACCAGGCCCTTGCAAACCAGGTTACTCGCATACAAAGCTTGGAGCAAGTCACTGGCTCGAAGACTGCAGAGCAGGAAGTTCAGAAGCAAGAAGTCCGATCATTGCAGAAAAGGGTCAGTGAATTGGAAGAGAAATTGGAAGCATCCCAAAAGGAGACCAAGGACTTGAGCAAGGAGCATGCTCAAATGGAGAAGAGTATGATTCAGAAGTATGACGATCTATTCGCCCTCGTTCAAAACAAGTTGAAGGAGTTTGTCAAGGATCAAGATACCGCCGAGGAGAGTTACAACGCCCTCAGAGTTCGACTCAACCATCTTGAACTCGGCAATGACCGTGGATACGACCGTCAACACGACCGTGGACATGAGCGCGGACATGAAATTCGCTCGGATCAGGGACCTGACCACCGACTTGAACGTGGACATGACCCTTATGAGAGACCGAACAGATTTTACAGCCCTGCTCCGCCACCACATCCTCTGACTTATCGTAATGGTTATCACAACGAGCTAGGGTACTACGAGTATGGTCGTCGCTGATGCTGTTGTCTCATCTGTCGCATAATTCTGTCTCGTCTGTTCATTGCTACTCCCTCCATCGAGCAGTCACAATAGTTGTCTTGTCCTGAATGATGATCTTATGTATGCTACTCCCTCCATCGAGTAGTCAAGTATCCCAAGTTACGGTATTGATTAGAAAATGAATGATTCCTTGTTTCGTGCAATTCATGATGCTACCATTGTGCGTGATCTTAGTTAGTCTGCACCAGTACGGCATGATTCGCTCCCGACATCGGAGAGCTCATGACAGACAAAGGAACAAACGAGGTGACCAAGGTCATGGGAAGTGCGCGAAGAAGCTTGATACTTTCCTGGTAGCTATTACCACTCCTTCCCAGACAGACAGTCTCCATATCTTCCATGCCAATCAACAATCATGGCACAATCCAAGAACAACAAGACCGGAGAGTCAACAGCCAGTATCGAGCCTGAGAACTCCTCGGTATGTATAGCTACCGTCTTTCTGCTAGATGAGACTAACAGTCCAAAGCAACAGGACAACAACGCCTCCACGGAGATGCCCACTCATAACATCACTCTTGAACAACTTCATACACTCCAGAATCAGGTCTCAGCCCTTTTCTCCATCCACCAAGAGTTGCAAGAGACCACGGATCTCATCACAGAGGCGGTCAATCAGATCATTGATGATCCTGAGCGAGTTGCAATGTCCTTTGAAGAAATTCTGGTACTCATCAAAGATGTGATCGACCGTAGTGACGAATACTCCGAGCACATCAAAAGATCTCTGAAAGAGATTGCCAGACCATTGCGCCATGTAGCCTCACTTGACATGGCTTTGGACCAAGGACTTGGACACGTTCTGAGCAACGAAGTACTCCTGGAGCAGCTTCGCTTGATTTGTCGTGATTATTGAATGAGCTTGAAGAAGGAAGAGAGATTCAAAGGGCTTTTGGGTTGGATGAAATACGACATTATTTGATGCAGTTCATTTGAGGGAAGTTTGTTGTGCCATACTAATCTGGATGGTATCTTGGAGGGAATATGGTGAGGAAGTCAGTGGAGGCTGATGCCAGAATCGTCTTGTTTTTGTCCGAACAAACCCATTCGGACCTCATCATTTGTTCTCAGTATCAATCAAAGAGAAATCTTGTCGACAATCGAATCTGGCAGGTTCTATCCGGCTTGAAGTGAAACTCGATGGTCGTGTGAATAGAAGCTTCCGGTACGAGACGGCAGCCCCTTCGTCGTCAGCAAACTTTTCATAAATTAGGCCACCGGAGCTGCTTCAATCTTCCCATCTTTCCAACAACTTACCTCCCAACCGAGAACTACCAACAAATTCAGTCCAACAGACGAACTCATCAACCACTCACTACCAATATGGAGGTTCGTCGCTTGCTAAAGTATGTCTTTTCCAACGCTGACCGGTCCATGTAGCTCCTCAGACAGGAGCTTGAACAGGCCTCCAAAGCCCTCGAGGAGTTAAAGAAGGGCATTACTGCTTTCAAAGCCCAGATCTCAAAGAAGAACAAGGAAGACGCAGAAAGAAAGACCACTGCTCTTGAGAACAAGATTACTGCCCTCGAAGCTCATACCGAAAAGCAGGACAAGATGATCGTTGCTCTCCTGGATCTTGCACGCACTGTCGTCGAGAAGAGCCGCGACGTTGAGTCACTCGCAAACAGACTCAGAGAACTCTCCGAGTAGTCCAACTACCATCGCCGGAAGTGGTGTCTTGGGTCATGATTCTATGCACTGATCAAACAAGGACCCACGACTTCTGTGGGAGACACTCGTCTGCATGGTGTGTCGTCAGAACCTTCACCAACGAGCATGATTGATGGCGGCTTCTCGCTAAACAAATAACAAACATGTTCAAAACAACTGTTTCCCTTGAATGTCTATTCCTCTTGTAGTGTGACCATCAATGAATCGACGAGATGCCTTACAGACCCGTGCTGTCAAGAAGCACCGATCTCGGCTTCTTTTACGTTTCCATGATACTGATATACTAATCAACTTTTTCGAATATCATTTGTGCGAGTCTCTGTTGAGACCCTGCTTCACTTACTGATACTCACTTCCTTGACACGACGGTCAATGGCGGAATATTCAGAATGTATCGTGCTTGAGTTGTTTGCTTCTGTGCTTTCATTCTTGCTCCATCCGACGTTGCATTCTTTGTCCCATCATCTTCTCCGTCCAAAGGTCAACAGTGCAAGAAACCCACATCTGCTCATCAGCCTCGTTAGCATTATCAACATCATCACAACTACCACCACTATCGCTAAACTCATCAACATGGAGGTAGGTTATGCATTCTTTTGACTGGCTCTCGGAATTCTGTTCAATCACTAACGACTTACTACAGTACATGGAGGTGTTTGAGAAGATCTGCTCAGAGCTCGAAGCAGCACGCAAGGAAATCACCCGCCTCGACCTCGAAAACCAGGCCAAGCAGACCAAGATTCACGAACTCTCTGCCGAAAGCACCAGAAACATGAACATGTGGCAGTTCCAGAAGAATCTCGTGCATGAATTCGTGAAAGAGGCCGGGATCATTGAGCTCAAGGAGACCGTGAGCAAGCAGGAGATCAGGGAACTGGAAAACGACTTGGTCGTCAAGAATGAAGAGCTCAGGTTGATCCGTGGCCGTGAGCGCGAAGGTGTCCAAAAGATCAAGGAGCTCGAGCAGGTTGTCAAGAGTTTGGAGATGCAAAACAGCAGACTAGAGGAAGACATTGAAGCTCAGAGTTGCCATACTGAGTAGTTTCTGATTGGTGGAGTAAGCTCTTTCCAGCAGGAGAGATATTCCTCGATGGCGTCCAGGCTATCGCTGTCGCGATTTGAGGAAACGGGATGAGGATGGTCGACATGTTACCAGACAAATCAAAAAACGAGATATCGAAACTTGTTCTCATTTCAAACATCTCACCATCCTTGTGTATAACTTTGACATGTGATACTCGAATGACGTCCTCTTCAAAGCGTGTATCTAAATCCCTTGTTGTCGAGCTCGGTCTGATCATGCATACCTTGCTCAATGGCCAATCTCTCCTCCTCTGCTGAAACAACACCAGCTTCTCGGTCTCTTTTCTTGTTGACCATGAACATGTAGATGTACAATACAACAACCATGGCAAGCTTGACCATGTACCCGACCAGCATAGCGATGTAAGCACTGTGATAACCAGGGGCCTCGCTGTCTTTGAACGTTTGTGGTCCTGCGAATAAATCAGTAAGAGAAGAGTAAGGAAGAGGTGTAAAACTGACCAATGATGTTGCCAACGCAGTATCCCACGAACAGAATGGTACCTGTACACTGCTTTTTGGTGTATCCCGCCACATTACTCGATACCATGGTCAAACTCATACTAAAGCCAAGTCCTTGAAAGTAGCACAACCATAATGCTACAAGGCGTCCCCATTTGTTGTCATCGGGGAGTCCCACGAGCAAAGCGGCACCGAGGATACAAATACAGTTGGCTGTGATCATGGCGATGCACCGGGAATTGGGAAAATGTGAGCAGATGAAGCCACCGCCGAGAAGAGCTGCGAACTGTATAAAACCACCGGGGATCTGAAGATATTGTGTTCCGAGAGTATCGAAACCGAATGATTTGACGATGATTGAGGTAAACTGTCTTCACATCAGTATTGCATGCGTCAGAACTCTACAAGAAGGCTTACACTCGTAATAGCAGAGTTTGGTACTTGTGCTCCAACAGCCATGATGAACAAAATCCACGTCTTGGGATCTTGCAAGGTCTGGATCAGTTGATAGCGCTTGAAACGGCTATTCTTGACACCTTGTCTGTTACTGGCAACTCTTTCAACAGCTACGTATCTTTCTCTTTCTGTCAAGAATTTTGCAGTCGATGGCAGATCGGGGAGGAAGATTAAAACAACGATGCCCCAGACTATGCTAACGCTACCAAAGATGATAAAGACGTACATCCAGCGTTCGAGAGAGCCCGAAGTGATATGACCGATTGCGTAACCAAGGAGGCCTCCGACCATTGTTGCTATACCGTTGGTGCAGTACCAAGCTTCAAGGCGTAGTGGTTGTTCGGCGGACGTGTACCACATGCCCATGATTAGGACGAATCCAGGGTTGACTACTGCTTCGAAAGTACCGAGGAGGAAACGATTTGTCGCGATGCCGGCGAAATTCGTACATGCGGGTGTGGTGATGAGGATGATGCCCCAGACTTTTTGATGTGTCAGTACGTGCGCTATATGGATTGGAATGGTATGATTACTTACCGATGGTAGTCACACCGAGGAACTTCGCAATAGGCAATTTCTGCAAGAGCCAACCACCAGGGAACTGTGCCCATAGGTAACCAAAGTAGAAGATCGAGCCCAGCCACGAGTACTGTTGTCCATGCAAATGCGTTCCATCTTTCAATCCATACGCAGAAGCAAAATTCAAGGAGTTTTTGTCGAGGTATTGGAGTAGGTAGACAACGAAGAGGATTGGCACGATACGCACGTCAATCTTCCGTAGGACTCTCTTCGCTTCCGCTGGGTCGATGGGCTCTCCCTCATGACTTTTGAATGCTTGGTAGCTGTCGTCTAGATCTGCAGTTGTTGCTGGAGATATCCTTTCTGTGGCATAGGGATCCGGTTGGATCTTCTTGTCGAATTCTGACATGGTTGCATATGATGTCCGGGAACTGTGACTATGTACACGCGACAACAAAGAAACGAAGAGGATGCAAGAAAGATATCAAGGACCTACACATATTTTCAAGCAAATCCTCATACCCGGTACTTGCGACATGTGGTCGCGTTGAATTAAGGCGTGCGGGTCCATTTACGTATTCAGCCGGCATTGCAACAGTGTTTCTAACAAGCAATTGATGAACTTGGTACATGATGCTTGAGTCGAGGCATGACATTATTGGTCGTAGTGCACTTCCGAGGGTGACGAGGAAAGTATAGATGGGTGATCACGACATCGAGGGATGGATGACGCGACGTTGGCAACACCATGATATCTGGGGACTTCAATATACTCCGCTCATGGAATCGCTCAACAAACGTGGTGATCGATCAACTGCCGAATTGCTTAATATGCTGGTTTCTAGGTGATTCCTTTGGAAGATGTCGGTGGTGTTTCAAGTTTGTAACGGGCTGCGGACGACAAAGTGGATGGTGCTATGGTTCGTGAACGAAGTTTGCTTTGGCTGATCAGTAACGTCAATTTTCGGCAACATCACCGCCAAACCTCGTAGAGACCACTCAAACATCGGAAGTGTGATTTATAGATATCTTTTCGAACCACCGAATATGCACATGACATAGCACCGCTTCGTTAAGATATAAGATGTCGTTTTTGGTGCTCGAGATGGTAGTTGTGGACGGTACCCTGACCTTCGGGTCATCATTGCACCGAAGCTTTGCTATTAAGCTGACAGCTCAACACTGCCCTCCGGAACACCTGCAGAGCTCTTGAGACGGCGAGCAAAGAACTGCATGATAGGATACATCTCATCGCGGCTTTTGGGCATCGTATCTCCAGATCTTCGGTATCGATTGAATTGGACAGATTCGAACACAGCCTTGAGTTTGTTTTCTGCTGATGAAGTGACCCACGGACTGTCACTTCCAGAGCAGACCAGAATTGGTGTCTTGCGCTTTGGAGATAAGGAGGCAGCAGCTTCGCTAGGGAGAGGACCGCCGACACTGATCACACCGCCTAGCTCCTTCTCCATACTTACTGAGATATGTGTCAAGGGTGTCCGAGTATAGTGCGTGATTGAGAGGACCTACCAGCAATGCTGAGAACTACCATACCACCTTGGCCGAAGCCAAAGAGCATCAACTCGCGAGGTTGGTAACCACACTTCTTGATCAATGTGTCTTCAATGATCTCCTTGACAAGTCTTGGGACTACTTTCTTGAAGCCACCATCAGGGTCAATAGTGCCGACAGTGTTATCAAAGATGACATCGTCACCCCAGTGGAAGGATGAAGCCTCGAACGGAAGTGGCTCCGGAGCTTTGATAGAGATGCATGCTGTCTCTGGGAGATTCATCTGCGTGCCCAGCTGAGCAAAGGGAAGATGGGCATCACCTAAGCCATGGAGAAGAATGAGAATGTTTGTTGGTCGTTGCGAGCTCGGAGCTGATAGAGAGTCAGTTTTCGGCTGGGAAGGATCTCATGTGATGTAGACATGGTCCGTGGCGCCGCTACAAGATGAAGCGGTGAATGGACGGTTCAGGGTGTGGATATCATCATCACGCCAGGAGGGCAAGGTACGAAACTTACGAGGAGACACCGTCAAGGTCCAGCTGGATGAAAAGTCGGACGTTGTTGGTAGTCTTTTGCTGGCCGACATGTTAAGGAGTTGTGATGTTGATGTGTTTACAGCAAGTATTTGTTGATACGGACTGGTAGGTTCTCCGTGGCGCTCTACTCTCTTTCAGCTCGCTTGCGTTGATCTCAAATCTTGATGCCCTGTGGCTCAGTTCCGTCTCTTCCGTGTGGCTGAAGGGCCGGGAGCCACAGAAACGCCGATCTCTGAAGTCATCTTTGGCTCGAGAGACAGGCTTGGCCTGATGCTTGGTCCGGCTTGTTTACGCCAATCCGCCTTGGCCCTGGGGATTTGACCCTGATGGACCTCGTCTCCTTCGACGGACGCGGGAGAATCAGATTGGAAACGGTTCAGGTACATGAAAACACGTATGATGACGACAATTCTTGACGCTGCTTCACTGCAGTTCCTGTTTACCCTTGAGCAACAACCCAGGGTCTGCCTTGAGATTGGCTGGGGGTATTCTTAGCAGCATGAACAGCCCCGCTTCGCGATTGGCTTTGGTTACGACAAGTCTAGACTACTCGTTTCACCTTGCAAGCTCTAGGAGGAATCCGCGTCATCAAGTAGCTCGGAAATAGAAGCCACATCATGGAAGCTTGTAGAGCTGTGAGCGAATAGGTGGGGCAAGTGTGTACGAGGCTTCCTTCCCAAGTGATAGCTCCTGTGTATAAAGTTCGACAACAGCCCCTCTCGTTCCTTCCTTCCTTCTTCTCATCAACTCAAGCTTCATTGCAACACTTACCTCTTACACAAAACCAAAACCTTTCACATCACATCAATCAAAATGTTCGGCTGGGGTATGCATCACTTGGAGCCTCCTATTCAACAACCACCAGTACTGACAGCATCCAGGTGAATCTTCCGACGCCTACGACCAGGCTTACAACGACAACCACGAGGGTAAGCTCTCTCACGAGATCCTTGCTGGTGGTGCCTCTTTCGCTGCCATGCACGCCTTTGAGGAGAGACAGCGCAAGGAGGGCAAGCCCGTCAACCACGAGTTCGCCAAGGAGCTCATTGCTTCCTTCGCCGGTGCTGAGGTCGACAAGCTCGTCGAGACCAAGGGCCTTGACTACGTCGACAAAGAGAAGGCCAAGCACCAGGCCAAGCAGAACGCCGAGCGTCTCTACGACGAGCAAGTAAGCTTCATTAATCCTGCTCCCTTTTAACGAAACTTGTACTGATTCAATTTCTAGTACGGCCAGTACGACCAGTACGACCCTCAGCAGCAGGGCCCTCCTGAGCACCTCCAGCGCCAGTTCGGTGGTTACGACAACTACTGAACAACTCAACTCGACCTCTTGAAGAGCTCGGGAACGACTGATGAACAAACATCCATGACGCAGATCATGAGAATCAACGGTTGCAGCTAGGCAATACGAATGAAAACAATTATGAAACAACTACACTTGCATCTTTCTTCTGTTGTGAATCTGATATCTGCATGAACATGTGAAAGTGTATAAGATATGAAGGGAGTGATTGGCCAATGGCAGGCTGAAACGCCGTCACGATGCCGTCAGCGGGGAAATTGGAAGTGGCTGTTGCTGCGGCCAAAAGCCCAGCGCCAAGAGGTTGAATGCTCAATCGAATCAAGGAAAAAACACAAAGAGCGGAAGATAAGTAAATTCCTACGCGACTCTGTGCGACTCGGAGATGACATTGCTAGGAAGTTGGGGTGAAGCACACGAGCAATCATGAAGTTTGCTAAGTACGATGCTTGAATGAGCGCGCGCAATAAACAACACGAACTGACGAATCGGTAGAGAATTGGAGGCTGACTTGGTACCCGAATGGCGGGCCAAATATCTGGATTACAAGGTTTGCGCTTCCACAACCAACGCGGAGAGTGACACGAGGACTGAATTGACACATCTCGTAGCAAGGAAAGAAGAAGCTCAAGGCAGTTGCGCGCGCTCTGCAAAAGGTTGAGCGTACGACACAAGGAGACGGCCGCCGCGACTCTTCGCCGTTAGCGACATTCGGACGAGCACCCTTCTATGCTTTTCTCAACAGGACTTCGACTAGAGTGAATGAAAGAAGAGCGAGCAGTGGCGACCTAGGAGCTGTGCCTCCCACACCCCGTAACGCAGAGGACGAACGACATGGGTCTACGAGTTCGGCAGTGCCTATCCCTGGCGCAGCAGAGGCTGCAGAAAGAACACCTCTTCAGGTGCATGGAGATGGGAGACACATGACACGCTATGGTAGTATCCTCGGCACACCTCCAGATCTCGCAAGTCCTCCCAAGGCTACGCGCCAGAGCGAGGACTCGAGCAGATCTTTGAGACTGCCTGGTCCCGCTTTGGGTACTCCAGCTCGTCGTGGTCCTAGACGTCAGGAATCTTCTGGCAGTGCATACCAAGTTGGTGAGAACACGCCAAAGCATGCCAGCTTCGCTCTTCCTTCCAGATACAGGAGCGTCTTCCAACCGAAACGAGTCAATTCCATGCCTGGTGTTCAAGACGCCCAGCCCACCAGACCACCCACTAGACGAATGTTCAGTGGCTTCCGCAGCAGTAGTCCCTCCCAAGACGACATCGCCCTTGATGCTTACCGAGAGATCGACGTTCGCCAAACACAATTCTTCCTGTTTCTGGACAAGGAGATGGTCAAGATTGAGGACTTCTACAAGGCGAAAGAGGATGAAGCCACCGAGCGACTCAAGGTGCTCCGAGAACAACTCCACGTCATGCGTGACCAGCGTATGGAGGAGATTCTGTATGCCACTACCAAGACTAAGCGTCCATCGCAAAGTACCGAGCTTTTGTCCAATGGCATGGGTTCCAGGAATAGCACTCTTGGTGGTGAAGAATCACAGCTCATCAAGAAGAATGCAAACAAGAAGAACGGCTGGGCCAAGGCTGTCAATGGCATACCTGGTAGAAAGAGAGGTCCACAAGCAGGCAAGACTTTCGAAGCCATGAAACAACTGAGCACCCCTAGTGGTCCCCGTCCGATGGATGACACCAGAGACTACACTCGCAGGGGTGGCCATCCAGATGTGCCTTATCGGACTGCTAAGCGCAAGCTGAAGATTGCTCTGGCCGAGTACTACAGAGGTCTGGAACTACTAAAGTCATACGCTCTTTTGAACAGAACCGCCTATCGCAAGATCAACAAGAAATTCGACAAGACCGTCAACGCTCGACCATCAGGCAGATACATGAGCGAAAAAGTCAATGACGCATACTTTGTCAACAGTACCGTCATCGATGGACATATTCAAGCCGTCGAGGACATGTACGCTCGCTACTTCGAGCGTGGTAATCACAAGATTGCAGTAGGTAAACTGCGTGCCAAAGTCGCAAGAGCTGGAGACTACACTGGTAGTGTGTTCCGTAATGGTATCCTCCTGGCTACTGGTACCGTCTTTGGTATCGAGGGTCTGGTATATGGAACCGAGCTCCTATGGAGTTCCGATCCGAACATCGCCTCCCATACTGCTTTCCTACTTCAGGTATATGGTGGATACTTCTTGATGTGGTTCCTTGCGCTACTCTTCTGCGGCGCATGTCGTGTCTGGTCCAGAGCCAAAGTCAACTACTCTTTCATCTTCGAGTTCGATTCTAGGCATCATGTTGACTGGCGACAACTTTCAGAGGTCAGTTTTGTACACTCATCGCGTTCACCACTTCTAACCTTTTCAGATCCCTTCTCTTCTAGGCTTCTGCCTTGGTCTTACTATGTGGCTAAACTTCAAGCGCTTCGCTGATGATTCGTTCTATATTTGGTGGCCTGTCGTCCTCGTCGCCGTCTCAGGTGTTATCCTCTTCAATCCTTTTCCGATATTCTACCACCGCAGTCGTTGGTGGTTTGCTTATTCTAATGTAAGTGACCTGTATTCAATATCTCATGCAACATCTAATATAAGCAGTGGCGTCTTCTTCTTGCTGGACTTTTTCCCGTCGAGTTCAGGGACTTTTTCTTGGGTGACATGTTCTGTTCGCAGACGTACGCTCTTGGTGTAAGTATCACGAATCACACTCGAGGAACGACATGCTAATTCAGGACAGAACATCGAGCTTTTCTTCTGCCTCTACGCTAATGATTGGAACAACCCTACCCAATGCAACTCATCGCATTCTAGACTTCTCGGATTCTTCACCACATTACCTGGAATCTGGCGTGCCGCCCAATGTCTTCGCAGATATGCCGATACAAGGAGTCTCTTCCCTCACATGGCTAATTTTGGAAAGTACCTATGCACCATTCTCTACTATATGAGCTTGAGTTTGTGGCGTCATAACAAGAGTCAGAAATTGCGGATTCTGTTCATCTTTTGGGCAACCATCAACGCCGTTTACGTTAGTGTCTGGGATATTGTCATGGACTGGAGTTTGATGGACCCTTACGCAAAACATCCTTTCCTGCGAAACACATTGGGCTTCAAATATGCTTGGTGGTATTATGCCGCCATAGTGATCGATCCTATCATCCGTTTCAACTGGATCTTCTACGCCATCTATGGACATGACGTGCAGCACTCAACGATTGTAGCTTTCATGGTTGCATTTACTGAAGTGCTTCGACGTGGCATTTGGCAACTGTTCAGGGTTGAGAACGAACATTGCACAAAGTATGTTACACGGACCTACAAATGTGATCAGTCTTTTACTAAAAATTCACAGCGTCAGCCGTTACCGCGCCTCGCGAGATGTGCCACTTCCATACGAACTCGGCAAGACTGAGACCGAAGCAGAGGCTACAGAGGAGGTCGAAGACAGACACTCATCATCAGATTTGGAAGCACAACACCCGCCACAGCTTCCTCCTGGTGTGCCACCAATGACAGCGACTGGAGCCGATCCGGGCCGCAGACAATCCAACGCCGACCCACCATCAGGATCTATTCGCCAACGCAGAAAAGCTGGATCTCACGAAGCATCACCAATGGTCAGAGCAATCACCAGAGTCGGTACATTGTTGCGCGCATCACACGCTCAAGATTTCGAACGTCGCAGAAAGTCCGAGGTGCCCAACACGCTCGAGGGCGATGAAGACGACGACGACGATACTGATGAAGATAATGGTGCTACAATTGATGAGGATGAAATGGACGGAAGTGTTCATCGAGCACAAAATAAGAAGGATAGCAACGGCAATGGTAAAGCTCCTAAGCAAACAGAAGATGATGATGATGATGACGACGACGACGAGGTTGATGGTGATGAGGAAGCTGTTGGATCAGGATCAGGATCAGGCGGGGAAGGCGGAGCAAGCAGTGCATCCGACGACCAGGAAATTGCCAGAGCAAGAGTGTTGCGTCAAGGAAGCAAGTAGTAACAAACAAGAGCTTGGTAGAGCGTCGTGGAACAAGATAATCCATAACATTACCTATTATAATTCCTGCCTTTTGGCGTTCGTGTTTCAAACGTGTCGGAGAATTATCTTGTCAAGGTTTGAGGGACGGATAGGCGGGCTCGGCAGGGACCCTGCACGTTGTCTCAGGCTGACACTTCCAGCACCGAGGTGCGGGGAGGTTTCACGAGGAATGAAAAGCAGACGGATTCAGGGGCGCGTATCGGCATTTCCAAGGTGGTCGCACCTTCTCGTGGCCCGTGACTGCGCTCTTTGTATCCGAGAGAGATGTGTTTCTGTGGACGCGCTCCTTCCTAAACCTTTCAATCAACTCCAGGCTACGCGAATTAGCCAGCAATCATGGGCTTCTTCAAGCATCTTCGCGCGAAATCACATAACAAGAGCAATGAAAGCAGCAGCAACAGTCCTCGACGGTCTCCAATCGCTATCAGACCTGGACGTGACTTTGCTGCCAAACTTCCCAATGACATCCTCACAAAGATCATGGTGCAAGTCGCGCCGCATACACAAGATGCAACATTCGAGCCTAGTGAGAGATCAACCATCGGCGAGGGTTGTATGCTATGCGACTTGAGAGATCTGGCCAAGGCAGGTCAAGTATGCCGACGCTGGTACAATGCTGCTGCTACTGTCTTGTGAGTCTGAGTAGCTAAAGATGTGCTGCAAGTACAGGGCTAACACATTCTCTAGGTACAGTAGCGTCCGTATCGATGCCGTCCACTACTGCGAACTGGAAGAGATCCTGGCCGAAAGAAGACAGAAAAAGACATTCCTCAAGGCGCCAATCGAGTCTGGCGATGTCCCTACAATCAGACTGGCCCTCTTCAGCCGTACCGTACGAGAGAACCCGAACCTGGCACATGGCGTGACAATGCTTAAGCTACCATACATGACGCGAGAAACCGCAAAGGCCGACCTTGCCCGTACCGTATCCGTCCTACCAAACCTGAAATACGTCGACCTGCCAGATGGTGCTTTTACTGGCGATCCGAATTGCATGCCTCTGGTACATGAGCTACAAGCGCGTTGCCCGGACATTCGCAAGATGAGTTACCGTCAAGGCTCCGAAGGATCGTTCGAGCAACTCGCTCGTCGTAGCTGGCAGTCGCTTGAAATCATCGAGATCTCGGGCATTCATGTTGAGCCCAGCACATTGCGCATTGTGCTCGGTTCACTGCCCGCCCTGCGTGAGCTCACAATGACTGACCTGCCATGGCTTGACGACACCATCTTCTACCAATCTCCTATGCTTCCTGACTTCCCTGCTTTGCACACCCTAGCATTGGAGAATACACCGAGAGTAACAGCCGAGGGCATGGTTGTCTACTTTGACAAGCCTCTAAACCGCAACACCTTGAAGGACCTCTCGCTTGACGGTACCGGCATCGACCCAATCGAGCTCTACAGGTTCTTGTTCGACGCTTCCGCCCTACACTCTCTTTCTATCGTCGAGACCGTCTCCAAGTCGCTCGCTCTTTCGCTCAACGACCTGCCACCACTCGAATCCATCTCCCTCAAGGTCCTCCACTTTGAACTCACAGACTCGGAAGATGCCCATGGTCTACAAAAACCCGCCGCCTCATACTATGCATACCTCGCGCAATCACTACACGCGAACGGCCTCCCTGCGCTCTCACAGCTCTACGTACGCGATCCCGATTTCGCTGAGATTATGCTTCTACCAGCTCCTCCAACACCATTCATGGACGGAGGGGGCAACCAACGACAGAGTGTAGTAGGAGCCATGAACCCGCCGCGCGGTCTGCATCAGCCTCTGGAGGTCTTTTCCAAGGGTCTGGATGAGTTGGAGTGGGCGTTCACAGCATACCAACCACCTGCCGCTTCACAAGGACGACATGGCTCTGGCAGCAGTGGACGTCCTCTGAGTTCATACAGCGCTGCTCGTGGTCTTGGTCCTCAATGGGCACAAGGCGGCTTTGGCGGAGATGCACGCAAGAGTGTCATCGTCGGAAATGGCTATGGTGGCTTCCTCGCTGTACCACAGGAAGAAGCAGCGCGACCAAGATCGTCTGCTGGTCACGAGTCTCGCAGCTGGGGAAGCAACAGCAGCCCTGGTAACGGAGGTGGCGCTCTTGCTGCTCTTGCTTCCATGGGTACCAGTGTTGGCAGCAGTGCTAGCGGTATCGGTAGCCGTGGAAGCTGGCTCAAACCTCCACCAAAGATTCCTGGATCCGAAGGTCATGGCCATAAGCGAGCTGGCAGTCGACAAGACTTGTGGCGATAGGCTTCTTCTTCCCACTCCTCTTTTCATCATCACGCTTTTCGCTTGGTCACGTCTTTGAGAATCTGTACTTCGATCTCCGAGAGTGAACTTTTTTCATACTTGTTCCGCGTGTTTATCGGCATTGTTACCCATGATAATGTCTTGGGTCTGGGCGTTTTACTTCTTGGAATGGGTGTTAATCTTTCTCATACCATTTGTCCCGCCGAAAACTTCAATATACCCGAAAGAGTTAGCAAATTCAATTATTAACATTCTTGCGTCCGAATTCAAGTTTGACACCTCCAATGCATCTCTGGACTATCTCCGAATTTGTGTCACAGCTGCATCTCAAACAGAATTTGACTTTCAACGACGAATCCAGTGTCAGACCAATGAACTGAACATATGCACAACCATTGATTGATCTGAGAGCATTTTTTGGAACGCAAGATCGATAAGGATTCCATCGAGCCCCGGCGCATATATCAAATGCCGACTTGCCTTTTATCTCTCTCCCAAAGAAACTGATCGGGCACCGAACTCCCTCTCGCCTGTAAGGCCTTGCAACATTGGCTGTAAAAAGGCAGGATGCTTTTGATGATGAAGCACATGTCCATTAAGAGCGATGCTGCCCCTTGATCTCTTCGGACCTACATTAAAAATCAAAAATCATTGTGCCTTTCGACTGCTATGTTGTAAGGAGCCTTTGCTCGGCTGAGAGCTCGGTTCTGGTGCAATTCCTATGCCCTTACATCTGCGTTAGATCTCGCAACTACTTCATCGTAGCAAGTATACCGTAGGTGCAACACTGTTGCAATGGGCTTGAACCAGCACTCGGCGATGATGGGGGGCATTATAGCGAAACTTCTTGTATCTCCCCCCACTTCGTTCCCTCGAGCGGATGTGTAGTCAACAACGCTGTCGGAACGTTAGAAGTGACTAGTAGGTGATGCCGCCGGAAAAATCGTAGTCGTCGGATCGGACTTCACACCGAGTTGTGATGATTCAACCGAAGGATCAATTTTGACGAATCGGCAAAGCCGCTTTCTGTGGAGTATGCTGTCCTGCCGTGGTCGCAGTTCTCTGTTTGGTGCGATCTGCTCTGTCCCTGAGTGTCCAATTGGCTGAGAACGTCCCACATGGCGGCATCACGTATCAGAATCCGAGGAGTAAAAAGATTGACGGCTCGGAAAGTGCGGAAATGGAAAATCCTTCTCCAGAAAGTCTTGAAATCCGATAGACCTTGTCAGCACAAACCTCGCCTGCTAAGCTTGATCGCCAAGCATGATCAGTTCTTAAGAGGCTTGTTACCCCACGCACCCCAGATCTGCTCCGCACTACTTCAACTCTCTCCACGATTCTCCAGACTCCAAACGATACACCATCTCTGAGCACAGTGATCAACCCGGCACCATGGCAGCAACCGAGAAGATGGAGAAAATGGTCGATGCAGACCAAGTCGAGGACATCGATCAACTCAAGGCAGAAAGAGGTTCGATGCTACTGGATGATGACGCTCAGAAGGCTATGGCGAGGAAGGTGTTGTGGAAACTGGACACAAGGTTTGCAGAGCCTCTTCTTTATTCGAAGTAAACGAATCTCTGATGCTAAGCTCTGCCCAGAATTCTACCCGTGCTCGCTCTTCTTTTCTTGTGTTCTTTCCTCGATCGCACCAATGTTGGCAATGCCAAGATCCTGGGCCTGGAGAAGAGCATTGGCGTCAACGACCATCAGTACGCTAGCGGACTCGCCATCTTCTTCGCTTTCTACATTGCCAGTGAACTACCTAGTAACTTGGTGCTGAAGAAGATATCGCCCCGTATATGGTTGCCATGTCTAACCTTTGCGTGGGGCATTGTTGGAATGTGCCTTGGCTTCGTTCAGAATTATGCTGGATTCCTTGTTGTACGTGCCTTCCTCGGTATCACTGAGGGTGGTCTACTTCCCGGTATGGTGCTTTATCTATCGAGCATGTATACGCGTGGAGAACTGGCACTCAGGATTGGTCTTTTCTACACCACTGCAAGTTTGAGCGGCGCTTTCGGAGGCCTTCTTGCTCGAGGACTTTCCTCTATCGGTGCTACTGCTGGCATCGACGCAGGCTGGAGATGGATCATGATCGTTGAGGGACTACTGACAGCTGTAGTGGGAGCCTCAGCGTACTTCCTTCTTCCGAATGATGTGTCAACAGCAAGATTCCTTACAGAGGAAGAGCGCGAGTTCGCTTTGTACCGCTTGAGCCGCGATTATTCATATGGTCTTCCTTCTCAGCGAACAATTGAGCCAGAACGCTTCTCCTGGTCTGAAGTCCGCCGTGGAGTGCTGGATCCCTCGCTCTGGTTTTCGGCATCTGCATATTTTGCAATTCTCTGTGGTCTTTATTCTTTCGGTCTTTTTCTTCCCACCATCATTACCGGCCTTGGCTACACTGCCAATGAAGCGCAGCTGTGGTCTGTCATTCCGTACGCCGTCGCTTCGTGCCTGACCATTGTCGCCGCCTTCTTGTCTGATCGCCTCCGTCTTCGTGGGCCGATTATGCTGTGCACTCTTCCGCTTGCTATCATTGGATACGCCGTCATTGCAAATGTCACCAATCCTCATGTCAAGTTTGGTATGACATTCATGATGGCAACGGGCTTGTACGCCAGTGTACCCCCTGTCCTGGTCTGGATTTCCAACAATTCCGCGGGTCATTACAAGAGAGCCACAGCTACCGGTCTCCAGCTCGCCATCGCCAACTGCGGCGGATTTGTTTCTGGTGAGTTGTGCATGTGCTACTATCATTTTCCAGAAAAATCATACTGATCGATGGTTCAACAGCCTTCACGTACAGCAAGGTTGAAAAACCGCAATACCACAAGTCACACACGATTGTGCTTGGACTGCTTGTCTTTGCGTGGTTCATGTATGTATAGGAGCTTGATGACTCGAGAAGGCTTTCACTGATCATCACAGGGTACTCGCCAACATCTTGTGGTGTCACAAGGTCAATAAAGACAAGGCCGCCGGGAAATACGACAAATACATCGGCTGCGGAGATGATCGAGAGCCGGAGTTTAAGCTGATGTTGTAGTATATCTACGAAAGAGCCTGGTAACTATAGTCGGACTGGATGTTTGCATCACTCTTACAGCAGAGGGCAGACGTGTCAATCTCAATCGTAAAGAATCATTAAAGCCGCCATAACATTACCATCTCTTCCTTCTCAGCTCTTAGCAAACCTACACCTAAACTTCTGACTCCTCTCCTCTCCTTTAATGAGATCGAATCTTCACAAACTTCAGTGAGGTAGCGCGCAATCGTTTGATCACCACGACCAGGAGATAGCGAATCCAATATTTAGCAACCATGCTCCTTCAACACACCCTCAGTCCATTCCAAAAGCTTCGCAGCCAAACCCTCATCCTCTGACCATCGACTGTGTTTCCCAACCTCACCAACAGGCTCATAAAACCCCCCACTGACCATATCCTCCCTCTTAACCGTAGCAGCCCAAATCCCATTCTTCACTCCCTCCTCCTCACTAACCATCTTACCAATATTAGTAGCATAAACAATCATCCTATCCGTCCAACCCAACCCCTCCACCAGATCCGTAGCAATAACCCCCGGATGCACAACCACCGTCGTCAACTCTGGATACTTTTCCGCCAGCGTCCTCGTATAAACCAACAATGCCAATTTACTCTGTCCATATCTAGTCCAATTGCTTCCGAACCCATAATTTTGCGTCGTTGTCAAGTCGTCGAAAATGATACCTTGATCCTTGGGGGCGACGTGGAAACCGGTGGAGGTGACAGAGACTACCCTCGCATCTCCATATTCAGCAGAAGTAGAGAGCAGAATTGGAAGTAGTTTTCTGATCAACAAAGCATGACCCAGAAAATTGGTCGCGAATTGGATTTCAAAGCCATTTTTACTGGTTCCAGGACCCGTAGCCATGATTCCTGCATTAGCGATCAAAATATCCAGTCGCTTATTCTCCGCCAGGAAGGTGTCCGCGGCAGTAGCGATTGTATCCAGATCAGCCAGATCCATCTGCAAAAAAGTCACCTTGACGGAAGGAGCGAGTAATTGCAGGTCTTGGACCACGAGATTTGCTTTTTGGGTGTTGCGGCCACTTATGTAGATGTGAGCAGGTGAGCATTTTGTAGCGAGGATTTTCGCCGTGAGATGACCTAGTCCGGATGTACCTGTGGAAAGAGAAGGATATAGTTAGGTTTCTGTTGGTCGATCTCAAGGTGCGGTTTGAAGCCTTACCGCCGGTGATGAGGATGACTTTGCCGGTGAGCTCTGGGAGGTCTGTGAATTGGAAGTCGGAGTGCTTCATCGTCGTGTTTAAGAGAGATTTCCGGGTCGCAAATGATTATGATGGTGGGTGGTGTAGAGTTACGAGTGCTTTTGCAAACGGAGATGTGGGAAGAAGAATGTAGTGAACATGGGCTGGCAGGCATGCGTATATACGTACGAACAACCAGAGCGGGACGTAAGGGGTGATTTCCTAGACTCGCTCATGCATAAGCAGATCATTTTTTGCCAATCAAGTATTTATTCTGCTGCCTGTTGAGGAGGATCAAATGCATCTGGGCGCCATTTGTGATATGTCCGGAGATAGAGTTGCACGAAAAGTCCGCGATGAAAAGCGCTACTTTCGCTCCTTCTTACCACTTGCATTCTCGAGGAGGCGTACTCGCGGTAATTGCGACTTCGTTTTCTATTGTACTTTGCTCCTGCATTGGGAAGGCAGAGATGTTTAATCTCAGTCATAAAAAAAATCATTAAAGCCGCCATAACATTACCACCTCTTCCTTCTCAGCTCTTAGCAAACCTATACCTAAACTTCTGACTCCTCTCTTCTCCTTTCCCATTCTCCCTCTCCACATCATCCACAAAATCAAACCCATCATCACCACCAAATTCCTCTCGTCCCCAGAATCCCATCAAAGCTTTTACCATTCCCTTCCTCTCCTCTTCCAATTTCGAGATCTGCATGTCCTTTGTGGCAAGCTCGGATTTCAATAGCTTCAATTTGGCACGCCATGAATCTTCTCTCTTTTTAAGTGTAGAAGATAGTTTGGTGTCGAAATCGAGGTTCAGTGCGTGGAGATCTGAAAGTTCTTGTGTTGTTTCTTCGAGCTTCTCAGTCGTTTCTTGCAGAGTACACTCCAAAGTGGTTTTTGCCGAAGTCAAGTCTTCGAGCTCTGTTGTCTTTGCGGCGAGGTCGGCTTCCATGAGAGTGAGTGAATTTTGCGTGGTTTGAAGGTCGGAGGCCGTGGTTGCGAGATTGTCCTCAAGCTCATTGACGCGAAGGGAGAGTGTATCGCGGGAAGTGCGGAGGCTAGCCATTCCTTCCTCGATGAGATCGATTGTGCGTCGGTGTTCTGCTCGTACTGCTTGCATTGATGAAGTGTCAGATGATGATGGAGAGGTCCAAGATTCACGGAGTCGCTCTATTTCTTCGTGGTGTTGTTTCTGCTGAGATTCGAGTTGTGCTCGCAATGCTTGGAGATCTTTGCGGAGGGAGTCTGCGAGGTATTGGGCCGATTGGTCCTTGAGTGGAGGAGACCGCTTGTCTTCCATACGATTGAAGTGCTGGAGCATGTCTAGCTCTTCGCGTAGAGATCTGGCTTCTTCAATTGCATTTCTTCGGGCCTCTTGTTCCTTCTTCAGTTGATCGTAGACACTGGCTTGAGATTGTTGAGCTTCGCTGTCTGCCTTTGCCCAAGCCTCTTTATCGGATGTGTGTCGCTGAAGGACTGAATTAAGTTCGTCTCTCGCCTTCTGCAGCTGTGCCTCGAGTTGGGTCAATGTGGAATCTGCCTTGGTGGACTCCTTGTCACTCTCATAAGCTGCAAGTCGTTGATTTGCTTGTTGCAATTGTTGTGCGAGTCCTCGTGTCATGTCTGCCGCCTTGGTATCGGCATCTTCGTGAGCAGATTGAACAGCCTTCTCCTTTGCTGCGAGCGCGTCTTGAGCCTGTTGCAATTGAGTCTTCAAGTTCTCACTCGACAAGTCATCCTTAATCTGAGTCTTGAGGTCTGCAATCAGCTTGTCCTTGATTTCCACTGCCTTGCGCATATTTTCGAGTTGCGTTTGGAGGCTCGCAATCTGTCTTTCGAGTTCTTCCACCCTTTCAGATGCAGCAGGTCCAGCATCTACATCGACCTTTGAATGGTTGACAGCAACATCTTCATCCTGATCATCCTTTGCTTGCTGAGCTTCTTTCCTTGCATCAGACAACTCCTGCTGCACTCTCTGCAACTCATCGCTTTTGGCCTTGCGCTGATCATCATTCCATGTCTTCAAGTCTTGCATGTCATTCTCAGTCTCGCGGAGGTTATCCTGCGATTGCTTCAACTGACCGCGCAACTCGGCAAGGAGACCATCTTTCGTCTTCAGTTCATCCTTGACTTTATCAAGCGCATTGTGTGTCTGGCGTTCGGCATCACGAGCTTGACCAAGTTGAACATGAAGGTTGTGTATCTCGGCATCCTCGCTATCATGCATTTGGTCCAACTCTTTTGCGCGATCATCTGCAAGCTTCAATGCATCCTTCTCGGCATCTTTGGATTGGTCTAAGTCGGATTGGAGTTCTTGCAGTCGTTGTTGGTAGTCTTGCGATTCCTCGCGCATACGATCCAGCTCATTCCTCAATGACTCCACCTCGTTCCCATCCTCAGAGCGACCTCTGCTGTATGATCGGTCTGATCGCTGGTATTGACGTGTCGCGCGCTCATTGTCGAGTTGTGTTTGTAGTTGTTCGTTGACCTCGCGCAACTTTTGCAATTCCTGGTATAGACTGTGCGGCTTTTGATTAGGCGTACTGTCGAAGTTCTGCATGGGCGATCGCATCGATGAGATGGTGGGAGGACTTGAAGGTCTTTGATTCTGGGATTGGCGCAATCGCGATGTCGAGTATGATCGTCTTTGAGCGGGTTCAGAAGGGAGTTGAATGGAAGCAGGGCGACCGGGTGTGAGTTCGGAATAATAATCCTCGACGGTGGGTTGTAGCATGTTCTTCCTTGGATCTTCAAACTCGGCTTGATCAGGTCGAGGAGTGGAGTCGTCGGCACCGGGCTCGCTCTGGGTAGTACGATCATGTCTGGGAGAACCATTGATGGACGAGTTTGTCATCAAATCAGAAGCCTCATTGAAGTCTTGCTGCTCTTCCCATGCTGGTAGTGGCTGCTTCCTAGGCGTTCCCTTGAAATACTTGGCCAGGTTCAGAGTGAAGTCGGTAGGTCCATCGATATCATCGCTGTGGATCTTATCAACAATGCGATGCACACTGGGCGAGTCGAGTCCACTAGGTTCGTCATCGAGGTTCAAAGCATCCAAATCCAGAGAATATTGGGTTTGATCGTGTTCATCATCTCGAGGGGTTCGATGCGGCGGCGGCGCTGGAGGGGGTGGTGAAGACAGCATTGTAAACTCTGTCTGATATTCTAGCAATTCAAACGCCGTCTAGGAATATCTTGTCGAGTCGTGTTGGTGTAGAAACATGTTGCGTAGAACTTGTCGCGACTGTTTGTTGTTGTCTGTGCGCCACATGTCGCACAATCGTGAATGCGGGGTCGGCCATTGCAGACCTAAACTCCGTGAAATGCATGTGATATTGTGCAAGGTCATTCACGAACTGATTAACTCTCGACCAGAATCACATAAGACGTGAGAGAGACTGTATGGAAAGCTGTTTAATGTAGCACATGGCAGGCGGGAACGCGGTAGAACATCCTATCACTAGACCGCCTCGACAACTTTGACAAGGGGACGCCTTATTCCTGAAACCACCATCATTGTCTTTGCAAGTTTGGGATCACATTGTCGTACTAGCGATGTAGAGGCAGCACATATTGCTCATGTTATCATCTCCATCTGTATATCGTGGAACTGTTTGTCGACATGATTAACTAGCCTAGTCAAAGTTCTTCATAAGATCATCAACAGCTCGAGCAGCATACTTCTTGCGCTCATTCTCTGGCATACCAGCGGTCGTTTCTGTAATCCAGTTAGCAATGTTCATCATGTCCAGAACTCCTAGACTTGCCTTTGATAGCCATCAATTGACTCATCATCTGCTCCATACCCTCAATCTCAAGAGCACTTTCCTCTGCCTCATCACCTTCATTATCTGGATCAAGCAAAGAAGCCTTCAGACCCCAGAGCTCAGCATTCATCTGTGCCTGCTCATCATCAATACCTCCAACATTATCCTCATCATCGTCATCGTCAGCCGATGAAGCAGACCACTCATTTGCTTCCAATGCCTCTTTCGCCCTCTCCAGTCCTAGATTCTCTCCATATTCATTCTTCCCCGTTGCATCGATATGGATATACTCGAATCCAAGATCCAAGCATATCTCTTCTGCATTGATTGTAGACCTACCCTTATTCGCAGGTGTAAGGTCAACAGCAAGTCTCGTCCCATCCCACATCATCCCACAAGCTTTTTCCACAACCTCGGCGACCGCCTTCATAGTAGCTTCCACATGCTCTGACATCGTGACTTCTGCATCATCATCTGCTGACTCTTTCTTGATATCGCTGCTGTTGAAACAGTATATCCAAGCCCCCACTGCTTGTACGACTTCTTTGGCTTCGGTGTTCAGGAATTCGGATTTCCAGGCTGTGGTGTCGGTGATCTCGTCGATCCAGATGGGGATTGTGGCCGTGTAATATGCGGTTTTTACATTCCATTCGTGTGTTATGCCCGCGAGGAAGCCGGTGGAGGCATCGGGTGTGGGTGCTGAGCCGGTGATTTCTGTTGCGATGGTGAGCCCATGCTGTGACGACGATGCGGATGCGCGGAGAAGCAGGTCCCACCTTTGACGACGCGAGAGATGTCACTGTCTGGTTTGCCTATCACGAGGATTCGACGGGGGTGTTTGATTTCCATGATTGTTTCTGGTAGGTGCATGTTTGTCACAAAGGTTGCAAGATGATGAGGAAGTCAAGATGGAAGATGGAGGAGCTTGGAATTATTTGTTCATTCGCCAACCACATGACTTATACCTAAGGTAGAGTCGTCGTCCTTTGCCCTTGTATGTATGTCTGTCGCAAAGTGACTGCAAGGCCATGTATGAGGGTTGTCCTGCTCTGACGTCTTTTGCGCCGCGCCTTGTGGCCTTCTGCCGCGCGACTTCTAGCCGACCCCATTGTCCAGGGTATGTGTTGGGCGCGAATGTTCTGCTGACATGTCACTTTTGCCATCCTCCTTTTCCTGTATTCGTAATCAAGACGTAATGCTTGTTGCTTCCATTTAACCACGGGGTCCACCTCTTTGGCCTCTGGCTCTGTTGACAGTAGCACGACCTCTTGCCAGACCAACACCTCTTCCACGAGCGTTTCTTGCCCTGAACATGGGTGCGTTCCTGTGATGTTTCTGTCAGCATTTCTCCTGCTGGATCTATTCGATCATCCTCACCTCAACATGTCCGGGACGATAAAGTATCGGACGTGCGATCCTCTGATGTAAACCTGATCCAAATGTGATACGCGACCATCTCTTGCGGTGACGGTGATGTCTCTAAGTTGGCAGTTCATGTTGTCCTCGGCTGTGAACAATCTGTCAGCTCCTTGTCCTTCCTCTTCAATGCCCTTTCAGGCTTGGGGTTGTTGGCGCAACGCACCTTCAAGCAGCTTTCCACGGTAGACATTTCCAGATGTGATTTCGACGGTAACGATGTGGCCCTGTAGGTATGCGCATCAGCACAAGCTCTTTTCAATGCGACGAAGGATGAATATGCGCGTACGGTTGCCTCGTTGAGTAGTTTGATCGGGATTCCGATCGTCGAAGTCATGTTAGGCATTTTGAAGTTGGAGTCGCGGGATGCGAAAGTCGTCTGAAAGGGCGAGAGAGTGGTGAGATGAATGCGCTGGAATGGTATGTCAAGGGATTATAGATCAAGAGCAAGTCGTCACTTGCGAAAGACGGCCATGCGCGCGAATCTCCAGAGCTTCTGGCGGACAGACAGCCTTGGCGTTGTTCTCTTCTTGGCGGGAAACTTGAGACGACCTTGACCTTTAATCAATTCCCATATTTCTCTATCTCTTCCAATTACGATCATCAGAATGAACGTATCAGGCACTTTGAGCTTCTTCAGGCTCTTCAGGGATCCATCTCTCTGCTTGCCACACCATACCGTCTCAACTTTCAATCACCTTCCAATCCCTCTTTCTCGAGCATTCAACAAAGCCGATGGCGAGAAGAAGGTAGATATCAGAGCTGTTGTCTTGGACAAAGATAATTGCTTTGCTGTTCCCAAAGAGAATGAGGTCTACAAGCCGTATACTGTGAGCTCAGCTTTCCATGTCCACAAAACCATCAATTTCTGACATTATCCAAGGAACGATTTGAAGAACTTCGTAAAGCATACCCTGGATCGCGGTTGTTGATTGTCTCAAATTCTGCTGGAACTCTCTCGGATCCGACAGGAGCAGAAGCAGATCTCCTTGAAAAGAACACCGGCGTCAAAGTCCTCCGGCATAACACAAAGGTATGCAGGATGATTTCCCTAAACATGCCTTTCCTGACATTACTCAGAAACCTGGATGCCACCCAGATGTGTTATCATACCTTCGTAACGCCCCGGATACTGGCGTCACTCATGCCTCTCAAGTCGCGATTGTAGGAGATCGACTATTCACAGATGTCATGATGGCAAACATGATGGGTTCATACGGCTTCTGGATCAAAGATGGCGTTGTAGAAGAAAAAGGACTCGTAAGTTGATTTCATGACGTTTCGTGATAAACTCCGCTAAATATCGTACAGTTCGTCAAGCTAGAAAGAAGTCTTGCAGGCTTCCTCACTCGTAGAGGTTATTCTCCGCCATTTCCTCAAAGCCACTTCGAGTAGAGACTCTTCAATGCCACAATCGATCTTCAAGCGATCTTCCTCCGATACTGCTGAAGTGACAAGCTCCCGATGATACCTTCTCATGAGCAGGAACCAATCCATCAGGGAATGGGACTGTGATCACAGATGTGTACTGCTCGGAAGGGTACTCTGTGATGTGGCCACTTCCGGTCATATCAGTCGCGATCAAGATTCCCTGGTTTCCGCCAATAAACCATGCCTCGTCCTTCGAAGATGGCAGCGAGATGTGCGCCAGGCCGGATGTATACACCACGAGCTGTCAGACAGTCAGCAGGGCACGCGATCAATGCCGACAAGTCACAAACCTGAGGAGTGGGATCGTTATGTCTGCCACCATTGAATCTGGGAGGGATGATGGTGTATGAAGCGCTACTGGCGTTAAAGTTGAATCTCAAGCTACCAGCAATACCAGGCTCGGACGAGTCCACTAGTGGTGTCGAGAGTCGCCAACACTCCAACGCGGATTGATTTGCAGCATTTGTGACTAGAGCGGTAGCTGTGAGGTAGTCGTATGCTTGAGCGCCTGCGCACAACAGTGAGAAGATAGTGGTTGTTAGATAGTAATGCATTGTCATGGCTTAATGTGAGAAGAATAGGAATGATGTTGATGTTGAGCAGAGGTAGCAGCGAGGCAGTAAGATGTTTATAGTAAGAGGTGGAGCTCGTGTGAAGTGAAGTCATACCGCATGACCTACTTCTGCACCAGTTCGTCCCACCACTCATGCGTTGGAGCTTGCGGCTTGCAGTGAATGCTACCGCAGCACTACCGTTATTTAGCGGATCTTCTCTGACATTCACTTTATATTCCTGATTTTGCTCGTGAAGTCTGTAGCACAAGACTGATGTCATCAGAGAATACCGCGGCCCCTTTTAACCTCTCAACGTGATTGCACACGCAACGCGACAAGCTCGTGAGCATCGAAGGAAACGGCGATCATACAGCAGCTACCCTGTCCGTCGTAGCCGCATGCAGAGTGCGGCTCGGCCCGCTCCCACAATTTCCATCTCCGGCTTCTCTTTCCCTATGCAACTTTCCTTCCGAAACATTTCCATCTCTTCGAGTAAACATCACAAATATCACACCTTTACAACACGATGGCTGCAGGAGAGAAGCCAACGATGGATGTACCTCTACGTACCGCACAAGGTGTCTCTCGCTTTTTTCTCTTTGAGGCTCTGCGCACTGGATACGATGAACTCCAAACCCAACACGGTGAAGTACAATCTGCGCGTGACAAAGCGGAAGGCTTGTTGGTCAAGGAAAACCCCAAGGACTTCCAATCTTTGCTTCAAGACGTGAGCTACTCTTCTCTGTAGACTGTACGAGCGCTTTACTGATACGCATCTCACAGATTCTCAAATCATGCGCAAAGAGTTTGCAGACTCACGCTTCTATTGTTGAAGCCATTGCCGAGACATTGAGTGCTGAGGCCGATGAGAGTCTCGATGATGGCGGTGTCAAGGCTTCTAATAAGTACTCGTTGCTTGTTGGACAGATCAAGGATGCTGCTGCTGGTGTTGATCAGCTGAGGAACATCATCGTAAGTCATCAATTCTTTTCCAGTATGTACTGTTATTATCTCTGCTCTCTTGCATGCTGCTCTGAGGATGAAGAAGCAAACAGTGTTCATGGACCTCGGTGTCTCGAATCGCTAGCTTGAAATGATCGTCCTCATAGCCTCGCTTCTTACACCCGCCTCCCAAAGAGCTTGACCTCACATACTTCCTCACGACGACTAACGAGTCGACAGGTCAAGAAAGAAAAGTCGCCAACACCTCCAAGTGAGAATGACGCAGCACCAGAAGTTCAATCAACAAAGAAGCCGAATGCCAGAGACCCAGAAGAACCAACTCCACGCAAGAAGGCCAAGACCAAGCACGCCTCTAATACTTCAGCCCCAGTCACGGAAGCACCTTTATCTGACTCAATTGACGAGACGACTATGAAGGGTAAAGGAAAGAAGCTCGGCAAGCCTCCTAAGCCATCGAAGGCAAACAAGACTCCCTCATCAAGAGTTTCTCCCGAATCAGGCTCGCCATCGTCGAATACTCCAGGTTCAACCGAGAAGGCAGAGCAGCGTACCAAAAATCCAGCTTCCACCGCAGCCGCTCCTCCAGAGACTCCTGTCCCAGCAACAGCCAACCGACGTAACTCTGTCGAAGACATCACTTCAGAGGTCGATGCCCGTCTTGCAGCCAAGGAACTCAAGCGTGCTCGCAAGAAGGAATCGAAGAAACGCAAGCGGGACTCTCTGGCCTCAGAAATCTTCTCTCCAGACCCCAAGGCTACTCCCGAGCAATCTGCTGCCTTACCACCCAAGAAGAAGATCCGCGTTGACACAGCTAAGAGCGACAGCAAGGGCAAGCGTCAAAATGTCGATGACGTACCTGGTGGAACGAGCAAGGGCAAGGCGAAGAAGCAGAAGACGGAGACTGCTAAGAAGATGAACGTAAAGTTTGATTCAGAGGAACTGCTCGATGCCGGAGACTACAGCAAAGCCGATGTGGAGCTCTTGATGAGCAATCTCAACGAGGGCAAGCCACCGGGACAACTGAGCGATTCTGAGAAGAAGGCGAACAAAGCTAAGCGTAGACGTTCGTCTAACCTCACTGAGACATCGACACCCACTGCTACACAGGAAGCTGCTCCCGAAGCAAACCACCGTAAGAAGCGCAGAATTGGCTTTTAGTTGAAGGTCTGAGAGATAGACGGCGAAACATGAGTCCTGTCATCATGGACGAAACGGAATTGCATTTGCTATGGCTTGTGAAAGAATGAGCCCCTGTATGAGCGAGAAGAGATAGCTTCACACGGAACACATCGCTAGAGAGAGCATTGCTGTATTTATTGCTACACACCACAATCAAACACAACATACACTATTTAGATCTTGCTCGATTGTCTCGCTCTGGAAGAAGAAGACGGGCTATCACGAACCATAGCTCGAATTAGCCATCACATTCTAATCATATGAGAACATCGCCAACAGAAACACGCATACTCGTCCCCTTTGCACTTTCAAAGAGAGAGATCAAAACTCACTTCCAAGCCGCCTTGACAAATCCCTCCACATCTCCCCAAAGCACCTCAGGCTTCTCCATGGCAGCGAAATGTCCACCTTCCTCATGACTAGCCGTATGCACAAAGTTTCCAGTCTCCTTGACCCAAGAAACCGGCGTGGGAGAGATTTCCTTTGGGAAATAACTATATCCTTGCGGTTTGGAAGAAGGATGAGCAAATCTCGGTTTTGCTGCTCCACCACCAAACATCTGTACAACACCAAAATCAGCATTTCCGCATCTAAGCAGGCAACAGACGGGGCAAAGCAGGGGGCAAAAACAAGCAAAAAGATACTCACAGTCCTGTATGGATAAATACATCTAGCATAAGTATCGGTCAACCAATACAAGGATACCGAATCCAATATCTCGTCCAGTGTTGGATCCGCATCCGTCCATTCCAGGAATTTCTCGCCGATCCAAGTTAACAGGGCTAGAGGGGAAGAAGATAATACGAGACCGATTGTTGCGGTGCGGGTGCCGTGTTCGCGGGCATAGGCGGAGCCGGTTTCCGTAAATGCTTTTGCGCGGTCGAGACCGAGTTTTTCGGTTTGAGAGATTGGGAGGGAGGAGGCGTTGGAGGGGGCGGGGAGTTGGTAGAGGTTTACTGTGAGGCATGAGATCAGTAAGGTGTTTTGAGAGACCCTTGATTATTCGGTTTGGTGAGAGTGGTTGCTTACGGTGAAATGCTATAAACACCAAGTTAGCCTTTTGTCTTTTTTTGATTTGATATGGATGGATTGCAAACATACCTTTACATTCTTCATTTTCCACACCCAATTGTCTGGCGATGAAACTTCCGAGATCACCTCCTTGAGCGATATATCCACTTCCAAAGCCCAGTGCAACCATCAGAGCATTCATAACAGGCGCCATGTCATCCGCCTTGAAGTCGCGATCAATCGGCGGAGAAGAGGAGAACGCATATCCAGGCAACGAAGGGACGATGATGTGATAAGGTAGGTCTTCGGGGTTGGGGTATTGCTTCTTGATCACTGTGAGCATGCCCAAGAATTCGAGGATGCTTCCGGGCCAGCCGTGGAGGAAGATGAGAGGAATCGCATCTGATTTCTTCGAGAAGAGAGCGAGGAAGTGGATTGTGAAATCTGAGCCCTTGTCGTCGGTCACGGGGATCGTGAAGTTGGGGAACGAGTTGATGTTTTTCTCGCATCTTCTCCTGCATTGGAAGGTCTTGTTAGCAAATAAAATTTTGGTTGTTGATGGAAGAGTCCGTACCAATCGTATTCGGTCTCCCAATGCTTCTTAGCATTGATGAGCCAGTCACGGTTCATACCAAACCGACGGTCTGTTTGTTGATTCTCATAGGTAGCAGGACCAATTTTTGAATGAGCGAGCAAATGCTTCATAGAAGAGATATCATTTGCATCAATCTCAACCTTGTAAGGTTTAGGCTGAACCTTTGCAGTGGGTGGGATGGTAGAATAATCAGCCATGATGGAATAATGTGCTTCTTGGATGTATGATTTCGATAGAATGTGTGAAGAACAATGGAAGGAAAAAGTAAGAGACCTACATCTCCGGGCCTAGGCAAGGGGGTATATATGTAATGTTTACTTGTTCCTTCATCGATGATCACTGTGCATTTGTAATTCATACCGATGATGTAGTTGCTCCCCGCTTGAGGAAGCTTATCCTCGGGATACGTCGTTCCGCCAAAAAGTGGCTGGTTATCATGGTCTGATTCAATGATTTGCAGCAAGATACCATGTGTGAATAGATGAAGTACTATACGGCAGTCGAGTGTTGAAAGATCCGAAAGAGATCGGATGAGCAAGCTTCCGTAGTGAATGTGGTGTGACAGGGTGACTGCCATGTGGGAAGGTGTGAGGTCTTGGCATGTTTCTTCTCTCTTTCCCCGCAAAGTCCGCGGTTTCCCTCGATAAATTTATCGACGAAGCTGTTTTTGTTGCTCCAGGCGCATTCGACATTACTCATTACAACAAGCTTCCTGTCGCTACTTGTTCAATCAAATAGCTCTGCAATACCTAGACCTCATCAAGTGACAGCACACACCACCACTCCACCCACGAGTAAGAGTACAAAGCCGACAAGATGGCACCCAGAGGTGGAACGGCCAGAGCTCGAGGAACGGGCTCAAGAGGAGGAAGAGGTGGTAGGGGAGGACGAGGAGGTGCAGCAGCTGCTACAACAGTCGACTCTACACCAACGGAACAATCGTCAACCGACGCACCAGCAGTTTCCGAATCATCAACACCAGCACCAGTCGCTCAAATGACAGCAGCCCCCGTCGCAAATATGGCACCCGAGGCCTCTGCCTCTTCCTCGACCCCAGCACCTGTGCCAGCAGCCCCTACAGCAGCGCCAATCAAACGTGTCGCTTCAGTCCGCCGTGGAGGTGCTTCAGCTTCACCCGCACCCTCAGCATCCCGCGGAAAGAAACCAGTCGTCCCTGCACCAAAGGCCGTCAGAAGAAGCAAAGAAGACAGAGAAGCCATTGCAAAAGAAGTGAATGCCAAAAAAGCAGAGGAAGCAAGAGCTGCACTCAGGGAAGCCAAGAGAGCTGGACGAGGAAGAGGTGATCGTGGAAGAGGCAGAGGTGGTGGTAAAGCAAGAGGTGGTTTCATGGGTGATAGCGAGAGGACTATCAGAGACGTCGTTGCCAGTGGTCCTTTCTCTGCCGGCCAAGTTGCTGCTGATGCTGGATACCGCGGAGGAGCAAGACGAGGATTTGGAGGCGGCGGTGGAGGAGGAGGAGGTGGTGGTGGTGGTTACGGAGGAGGAAGCGGCGGAGGTGGCGGTGGCGGCGGCAGTGGAGGTGGTCCTCGCATCAAGAGTGAGGGAGGTCCATCATACGGCGGTGTTACAGTTGAGGACGGCGGCTACATTTCCTCGGACCTGGATGAAGCAGACGAAGGACCTCGCAAAGACATCGATTTCATCAACCTTGCCGACGACGATGATGAGGATACGTCAGCCACAAACGCCAACATGGCACCTATCCGTGTCAACCGTGTTGAACATCGCGAACGAGAGAAGCCTGTGGCCTCAGACGCAACAAAATCAAAAGCAGCCATCGAACGAAAAGCCTCTATTGTTGAGGCCCAAGCAGAAGGCGATATCACAATGACAGACCGTCCAGCATCACCAGAAGTCACCCGAGGCAAACAACGCGCAAAGGAAGTCCAAGTCGTTCGCACAGAACGCAAATGGAAGGGAGCCTGGGAAGACAGCTCCGATGACGACCTAGAAATTAAACCCGAACCTACAGACGACTCCTCCATAACAGCCGCTCCCATCACCACGGAAGACGGCACCGTTATCAAAGAATCGGCTTCTCCAGAGACAAGACGTAAGAGTAAAGGAAAAGCCGTGGCCAGAAAACATGGTCTACCCACTGAAGCACCAGCCCTTCAAACACAAGAAGAAAGACGCGAGTGGGAACGTCACCACTTGGATCTGGAAATCTTACGCCAGGAATTGGGTGAAATTACTCTCCCTTCTTCCACTCCCGCCGTGGTAGCACCTGCCCAAACAGACGTCGAAGGCGATGTAAAAATGGCAGAAGAGGCAGATCTAACAGAAGGCGCAGAAGCTTCTTCATCCCTCCCCACAGCCCCTCAAACATCAACCCAACCACCACCGGACCGCCGCACTGATCGCGTCTACCTCTTCCAATTCCCACCTATCCTCCCTGCTCTAACGCCAGAGACTGTAAAACCCGAACCAGTATCGCCAACCCTGTCGAAGAAAACACCTGTATCCACACAAGCGACGGCCATAGACGTGGACGCCACTTCCTCGAAACAAAAACCTGCAACGGCGATCCCGGAATCGGCGGGGCAACTCCATACACCTTTCCCAACAGGTCTTGTCGGTAAACTCCGCGTTCACGCTTCCGGCCGCACAACTCTAGACTGGGGAGGTACTTCTTTGCAAGTGGGAATGGGCACGGATGTGCAGTTCCTTCAAGATGCAGTTGTTGCGAAATTCAATGATAAACCTGATGTGGAGGGTAAAGGCAAGGGTAAGGAAGAGGAGCACGACGAGGGCAAGTTTGGTGGTGAGGTTATGGGATTGGGTCAGGTCAGGGGTAAGTTTGTCGTCACGCCTGATTGGGAGGAGATTGTGGGTGTGAGGATTTGATGAGGCGTGTTGAAGATGAAGAAGAGGCAAGAGAGTATTCATAGACTTGCCCGTAAGAAAGAAATAGTCACGCTGTCAAATGAGCAGTCAGCTTGAACAGGGAAGAAACTGTGCTCTCAGTCTCCCATGCAATCCCTTGAATTGACTAGAAACGCATGGAGTTCTTCAAATACCAGTCATGTCCAGTGAGAGCTTGATGAGGTACATGATATTCATTGTTAACGTTAATTAAGCTAGTAGCAGCGCTCACCGCGCTCAGCCAATCTTACTCTTTTCAGAGCCGGCTCACCGCGAGCATGCCTGAGCGTGATACGAAACGCCGAAAGGTCGCCATCAAATGTCGGCGAGCGCCGGCCAGTGCCGCCCTTTTTCTCTGAGACAAGCCGCTTTTTGGGGATTTTGACCGGCACCTAGTGGTCCTTCTCCTTGAGCTCCTCCTCTGCGCTCTTCACAATAGTGGCCATCTCCTTCTTGGCCCACTCCCAGTAGTCATTCCACACGCGCGCGTGCTCTGCAGTCGTCTCGGTAGGGAAAGTCTTGTTGATAACCACACTGAACTTAGCAATAGCCTTGTTGTGTTCACCAAGCTTCTCAAGCTCCTGCTTGACGGCAGTATCCTTGGGCTTGAAGGCAAGGACCGCTCTGAATGCGGTTGCCAAGGACTCGAGTCGGCGGACGGTCTCCTCAGGTGCAAGAACGGCGAGCTTCGTCAGCATCAAACAGCATAGGATCTTGATTTCGTGCTCATCAGCGACACCGGCTTGTACACGGTCGTAGAAGGCAGAGATGGGGATGCGCGCGAAAGCAGTCTCCATCAAAGCGTACAAAGTCTCGTAAGCAGACTTGCGTAATTCGAGACCATCGTCGACCTTGTGCTTGAAAGGACCCATGGACACTTCACGAATAAGATCCGTGTTGATGATAGTCTCCTTCAAAGCAAGTGGCAGCAGGGTGTCGAGATGAGGCAGGATCAGGTCGGGCTTGTTGTGCGCAGCAGAATTGAAGGTGGTCAATGCGAGGCGACGGTTGTTAAGGTCCTCCTCGTTGAGCATGGTAGTGAGCATGGGCACAATGCTGGGTTGCAGGTAGACATCGTAAGATGGGTCGGTGTCGGAGAAGGTGTAGCGAAGAGCCTGTGAGATATAAGTTAGCATGATGTTTAAATTGGCTTAATCCTTGACTGCTGCAATTCAGAAACCCTTTGCAGAAACCCTTTGCAGAAAGTGAACGGGTCCAGTGAGAGCGTCAACATAGAGGCCTTCCAGTGGACACATACAGCTCCACAAATCTTCTTGCATTTCGAAAGGTCGAAATAAGACTGATTTAGGGAGTGGGGATGACTTACCGAGATGACCATGCCGCGAACGGTAGGCTTAGGGTCGCTCAAATACGCCTGCAATTGAGGCAAGTATGCAGCAGGATCAATGGTGGCCAATCTTCCAATACACTCAGCACCGACAACCCTGTTATCCTCAACTTGAGACGCTGTGATGATGTTGTCCCAGAGCTGCTTCGAGTACTTGATGACCTCGGTCTCGGCAGCAGTGTGTTGCAGGAGCTCCTTGATTGTGTGAAGAAGCAGATACTGCTTGCCCTGACCCATACTTGTCTGAATCTGAGGCAGGTAGCTTGAAACGTTACCAGCAGCAGCACGTCCAAGAGCAACCGCAGCAGCAAGGTTGACCTTTTCAGAGTTGGTTGAGAAGAACGAGCTGAACATACTAGGTCCGTACGGAAATTTCGAACCCATGCGCAAGCCAGCTTCTCCAAGGATGTAAAGAGCCAGACATCTGCGCTTCTCATCTGCAGTAGTCTTCAGCTCGGCTTCGAAGTCGGCAAGGCTCACGCCGACGGATGCACCGCCAGCCACAAGCAAGATACCGATGACTTGACCAACTAGCTCCGGGTTACCGTTAATACCCACGTCGCTGAGCAGTGCTTTCATCAGGCTCTTTCCAGCTCCCTTTTGACCGATGATTTCGAGAGAGGCAAGCAGAGCGTCGAGCGAAGCGCCAGTAAGGTCCATCTTAGCCACGAAGCAGTAGGCACGGATGACATCGGCGTCCAAAACAAGTTGAGGTCTCTCATTGGCGAACGAACCGATGATAACGAGAGCAGGGCCAATCAGATGGAGATCAACGTCAACAAGGATCAGAGGCAGAAGAAGTTGAACAATCTTTTGCACAGTCTCGTCATCCATGTTTTCGCGGCATACAGGGTTGGCAGCGACCCTCTTGAGAGCAGTCAGACTGGCTCCGCGCAAGATTCTGCTGGATTTGCGTAACTGAGCGCCCAACTCAAGTGAAACTTCACGAACCCACTCAGGAGTGAACTCCTTGGAGCTCTGTGCCAATACAGCAATAGTCTCGATAGCTCTGACCGAGGCTAGACGAGTAAGCTCGTTGCGGAGTCTGTCGTTGATGAGCTGAAGACCGGATAGTCTGCTCTGCTGACTGAGAAGTGCCGATCCCTGAGGACCAGATGTACGGCCAATCAACAGACCTAGAGACTGCACGGCCTTCTGACGAACCTCGGTATCAGTGTCAGAAGCAGAGATACGCTGGATGACTGTGTCATAGATTTGTTGCAGGTAGGTAGCGTTCTGCTGCTTGGAACCGGCGGAACGAGGAGGAGTAAGAGCCTTGATGTAGACTTGAATAGTGTCAAAGGCTTCGGAGGAAACCTTGCTGAACTTCTCCTTGGATACAGCAGTCAAGGCTGGCATGATTTTACTGAGGTATGGGTCAATGACCTTTGACGAATGCATGTCTGCGACGGCACGAAGCAGACGAAGCGACTCAATGCGGACAGCATTGTTGGTCACCGAGGAACCACCTGAAGTGCTGCCTGTAGCCTTCATAGCGTCGAGAACAGGGTCGATTACCTGGTCAATACGTTGCGACAAACCGCCGCGCTGAGCAGTGACCATATCGGTCAAAAGGCAGATGACAGCATGTTTGGTAGGAACAGTGCTTGATTTGAGCAACTTGGCAGATCCTTGCACAATCTGAGGATTCAGGGCGGACAGGCTGACCTGAGGACCGCCTTGCGGAGGAGGTGTCGAGGGCGAGGCATAGCCGTTGGACATAGAGAGTGACGGACGCTCGCTAGAGAAGCTGCTATCGCGGCGGCGCTTGCGGCTAACAGGAGCACCAGTCGCTGAAGACAATCGGCGAAGGCTGGGAGTCGAGGTGGCCTCACCTGTCTTCCTGATGAGGAAGGCAAGGGTAGAAAGGACTTCCAAACGAACGCTCTCTTCACGTTCTTGGAATCGGGAGAGCAAGGCAGGAGCGATCTTCTCGTATAGGATACCAGTTTCGAGCAGGTCGCCGCTTCCTCTTGTGGCTATGAGGGTGTGAATCAGTTTAGCAGCACCACGACGCACCTTCCAGCTGACGTCGTCCTCATCGTCGAACCCAGTCTCCTCTTCAAAGTCCTCGTCAAGGTCGAAATCATCATCTTGATCGCTTTCAGCCCCTTCCATGTCGTCATCCTCATCGGCAGCGTAATTGGGGTCGTACTTTGCAAAGCGGAGGCATGAGTCGATCACATCACCGACGTACGGAGTCATATCTTGACTACATGATGCAAGGCACGAGTCTAGAGCCAGTAGAGCAGCCTCGCGCACCTCTTCCACCTGAGGATCACGACCTTCATCTGATTCCGCGGCTTCCTCATTCTGTTGGTCGAGTTCTTCTTCGCTCAATGGAGAAAGAATGAAGGGCGCCAGGGTTCTGAGGTAAGGGCCAAATTTGCGAGGGATAGACTTGGCCATCGAAGCGAAGATGGTCAGGTATAGACGGCGTTGTGCAGGTGTGAGGTGTGATTGGCGGAGGCTCTCGATCGCATGAGATACGACTGAAGCAAGCAGAGCGTCGGAGAAGTAGGGCGACAAGACAGATAGCGCAGTAACAGCCTTCTTCTTCATGACAGTACTGCATCGAGGGTTTTCGAGCACCTCGGTTGTGATCTTTTGGAGCGCCTCCACCTCGACATCTTGTAGCATGGGGCCAAAGCATCGACCTACCTCAACCAGGACGTCCAAAGCGTTGCTGTCAATACCATTTTCCATCTCAACCTGAATCATGCCCTTGGGGGGTGCTGGCAAGCTCTTGCCAGTGGAGATGACAGTGTAACCCACGAGACGCGGAATCAGCGCGCGACTGACTGCTGAGTATGCTTCTTGGACCTTTGCCGTGCGAGGAATAGCGGGAGCGGGACGAGGAAGTGCAACAACCATGGCTCTGACGGCTAGAGCAGGTACTGAGCTGTCGACAGCGTTGTCGGTACGGAGGTTCGACACCTTGTCGAAGGTGGGGCAAAGGATGCTTTCCGGAGCCTTGTTGACGAATGGACCCAGGCATTTGATAGCCATGTTTTGTACGTCGCCATTTTGATCGTTCAGGGTGTGTAGAAGGCCTTCGACCACGCGTGCGCAGCAGCTGTAGTCGTGTGAGATGAAGGTGGGGTGGCCAATTGTTAGCATCTGGTTCAGGTCGTTCAAGGACATGTATCGAATGTCAGGGTCGACGTCCTGTAGCTTTGGCAGTAGAGCGGCGACATGATGCGCCGACGGGTTGACGGGTATGGCTGGTGTTTGGGTAGCCATTATATCGGTGGATCAATCAATAGTTGGGTGTCGTTGCAGAACGAGAGCTGAGTGGTGGGGGGAAGAATTAAAGCTCGCTCATACACGGTGCACTGCGGGAAGGTGAGAATCGGCGAGGTGGTATTGCGATTCGCAGGAGGAAAGATGGTTTGTTGAATTTGGAAGGAGCAAATGTCTTTTTCTTCACTTTCACAGCGACTGACTGAGTGACAACTGCGTGTTTGTCTCGTGTTGCGCTGTTCGGTGCCTGGGGTGCACGGACTCTCGCAGTCACAGCTTCCTACAATCTCGCTGTAGAAATGCACAAACTTATTCAGAATCAAGAACTGTCCAGCGAGATCATGATGTTTTCAGACTCTCAGTGGAGGCTCATTCTTTTGCAAGCAGAAATTAGTGTATTTTGACAGCTACTTTCTCAACCTCCAGTCTCATGAAGAACGACTGATCTATCGTGGGCTCGGCTATACTATGACGGAGCTCGAAAGGACGAAGTTATGACGGAAGCTCGAAGAAGGAAGCTGCAATTCTTGGCAATCATCCGACCCGAGCACTTTCTAACGACGCTTCGACCGGCCTCTTCTCGAGCGCGTCACGCATTGTCAATTGGTCAATTACCACACACCTCTCCGCTCAACACACCCATTCATAAACACAATGGTCCTCCCTCGCTCCGCTATGCGCGGCTTCTCAGCTGCCCGTCTTCTCCGCTCTTCGGTCCGCCCTGCTACCCGTACTGTTGCTCGCAGAGGTTACGCCAGCGGCCACGGTCACTCGGCTCCCAGCAGTGATGTGCCATGGTAAACCTCTCCACCAGACCAGCAACCCATTGGACCGCCATTGACTTGTTTTGAACACAGGATTCTCGGCTCTGCCGGTATCACTATCCCCGGCGCTTGGTACCTCTGGCCCGACTCATCCAACGGTGATGCCCACGGTCCTGGTGATGCCCACGCCAAGCAGGTCGAGGAGCACCCCGAGATTGAGCAGCCCGAAGAGGAGGAGGAGAAGTCCGAGGACAAGTCTGAGGAGCAACCCCAAGAAGAGTCCAAGGAGGAGTCCAAGGATGATGAGTCCAAGGATGACGAGTCCAAGGATGAGCCCAAGGAGGAGTCCAAGGGTGGTGCCTTGAAGGACGGCAAGGGTGAGGCTACTCAGGAGCAGCCCCAGTCTGGCAAGGAGCCCGCCGAGGGAGAGTCCAAGTCCAAGCGCACCACCGACGGTGCCAACATGCCCGAGAACAAGGGCGATGTTGAGGGTGTCAGCTTCAAGGGCCCCACCAGCGAGGGTGACTCTGACAACAAGATGCCCGACGAGCGCAAGCGTGAGCCTGACGGCAAGGGTGCCTTTAAGAAGCGCATCGATTCCGGCTACGGCAAGAACCTCGGCGAGGGTCCCACCCACAGATCTGACGGCTCTACCAGCGTATGTTGACATGATGTGATCTTTTTGCCAATTTCTAACATTTTTCCAGGCTGCCACCTCAAAGACCGAGACTCCCGACGACCAGGGTGATATTCAGAAGAAGCAGGCTGGTCTCTCAACCACTAACACAAGACATTCGACCGACATCACCAAGGACCCTGAGATGTCCAAGAAGGGTGAGGGCTCTCCCGACACTGCCAAATCTTCCGGAACAATTTCAGTCAACCGTCCCACACCCGAGGCCCAGAAGAAGCAGGAGAAGGGCGAGGACAAGGAGAACACTCCTAGAGAATCCAAGGACGAGTAAAAAGCACCATTATAGCTTTTAGAACTGTTTTCCTTTTTCTCTCCTAATCTTTTTCATACCACGAAGGTAACGAATACACCACGTTTGCGTATGTTTGTACATATCGAAAAATGTAACATTACCGCCGATGGGCATGAGTCTGCCTCGCCTTGAAAGATGAAGTGTAGCCGTAAGGAATCCAATATAGCTGGCTTGAAATATGATATTGAAGCTTGGAAGAAAAAAAGAAAAAAGGTGCAAAATATCCAATGTCGAGCGGGCAACCCGGCTCACAATTTCCATCTCCAAAATATTGCAAGAAAAGAACCCAAAGATGTTACCACTCCATTGCTCCAAACCCTGTGATATCCCCAGCGATGAATTCTTCCAATGTCCATCGTTCCTCCACTCCAGTCTCGTTGGAAATCCAAGCCCAAGCAGAAATCTGTTGGCGTCTCCCTCTGCTGTCTTCGATTTCCACATGCGCTTTCTTCATCTCGCATTTCCCATGAACTTGATAAAGATCATTGATGATGTCTGAAATTGAAACCGGCACAGCAGTGCTCTTCGAAAAGGACGGAAAAAACAACAACCCTTGAACTTCACGATACGCCGACATCATCCCCACCTCCACCAAAGAAGGCAGCAAACTTTGCGTATCCACAGTTGTGGTATGTTCCAGCAAGACAGCAGGAGTCAGACGTCTGAGGATGGAAGGGAGGCGGATACCCAAGATGTGGGAAAGTGTTGATGGTAGTTGAAGGGTTCCGTGGAGGAAAAATGGTGTTGCGGCGGTGAGATGGTGGGATATTTTCGAGGGGGAGAGGTGGCGAGGTGGGAGTGGAAGGGGAGGTAGGTTGACGTCAATCTGTTTGGAGATGGGAGAGGTGGGTGTGAGGGTGAGATTGTTGGTAGGGCGGTGGTGGTATCGTCTTCTATCTCTTCGTGGCAGGTGTGGAATGAATGAGTATCTGAGTCTTCGGTGTCGTTTTCGGTTCCATTGATCCAATCTTGAACGTCTTTCGCATTGGGACCGTCATTTTCGACGTCTTCTTCCTCTGTTGAAGAACCCCGGTTTTGCATAATCATGCCGCCCTGAGCGTTGTCTTCATCTTGCTCTTCTGCACCGGCGCTGACCTGAGCTTCTCCACGCTCGAACGATCTCATATTGGCCGCCGGTGTCTCAAGATTGAGGCTTTGTCGTAGCTCAGAAGCAAAAACAGGGAGCAGTCGCCCACACGCACATCTCGAAGTGTCCAGTGAGTTGTCCACCGGAGGCGTACATTCTTGTGCGAATACAGGAGCCGTTGGACGATTCTCCGGACTTATTTTGGCTTTGGTCGCACCCAACGATTTGCTTCTCTGCCTTCTCGCAAGTATGGGAGGAGCAGGGTCGGTCATGACTGTGATGGCCGTCGATTAGCTAATTTCTCAGAACTGGTGCAGGAACTTGTAATGGGAATCAAGAGAAAACATCTACAGAGTAGTAAATATCATCCACTCTGTCCACTCGGAGCAACTACCCCTTTGTGCTCTCCTTGAAAACATTCATACTAACTTTAACGACATCTTGCGATATCAGCCCGCATGCAAGAGCAAAGAGGCTTGCTGGAGAGCAACTGACACGGATGAAAAGGGGGCAAGACATACTTTGTGACGAAATGTGGTGTACGGTGCAGAGTGCAGAGTCGTCGATGTAATAGGAAAGAAGACCTACTGGATCGCTATTCTTGTAGGAAGATCCTTACGTGATTGCTATAAGTATGTGTGAATGCACATTGTGACAAGGTCGAGTGAACGGTATTGCGTCGTTCGATGTTGTCGTCGATGTGCTGCAAACATTGAACTTACCTTCATTCGAGGGTACAATCAAGTTTCATACCGTGTTGAGACACAGTAGATATCGACGTTCTTTTCATGAAAGCGAATTTTTCGATTGCTCTAAGGGTGTGGAAAGACATGTGCAGAGTCTTTCATGTTCGACGCTGTTTTTAAACGGTGCAACGAAGGTCAATGTTCCTCATTCGACCCGACCTTGTTACATCCAGAGATGCAGATTGCAGGCAGAACGAATTTGGAGACTGGATAGGATCGCGAATAGCTTGAAAATGGCCAAGACGTAGCAAGCATTAGACTGCTCCTCACCCGGGTCTCATGGAGAACAGCAACATCGAATTGCATCCGAGAACGTACATGTGAGATGTAGGACATCAGATAATTCAATCTCTGATCTGAGTGAGGCGGAACCGACAGCAGTGTCTCACTACATTCTTGAAATAGGCTCACGAACACGCTCATCACAGGTGGCGGGCGTGTTCTGGACGAATAGTCTCAAAAGGGCGTATCTACTGTAGGCAGCAGTAGATGTGCTCTGTACAACATGGGCGTATTGGCGTAGATAGGAGTAAGTATTGATGAGTCCATCAGCTTCCATGGAATTCTCTTGGGTGGCGTAGATGATTAAGTGATGGTGGTCAAAGTGAAAGCTGGCGTTTGGTGTGGAGTTCCTCCGAGATTCACAGCTTGGTGACTTGGTCCGAGCGAGCTCTGAGTCTCAAGTTCGCAAGCGTCATAACGGGCCCTCTCACTTCGCCGACCTACAACTTGCCCTCCACCTTCCGCCATCAACATACAACACTCTGTCCATCAAAAATCCATCCGCCCTTCCTCCTGTTCATATCTTGAACATCTCCTTTTCTTTATCACATACATCACAGATCTACCGCCATCATGTCTGGGGAGCCGGACCACGTCGAGACCAAGAACAAGGTCAAGCTCGAGCAGTACGATCATCACACGCCCCATCTTGGAGGCAACGCGCATACTGACTTTTCTGTAGTGACCCTTCAGGTGCTGAGCAAAAGCATGTGAGTCGACAGCTGAACAGCGCCTTCCATCAAGAACACACAACTGACTTGCCTCCTCAGGTCGAGAACGATGTATCAACGGCTATCCTCAAGAAGAAGAAGAAGCCCAACTCTTTGATGTACGCGCCGCCACCATTTCACAACTCCCGAACCACAGCTAATCCGTCCTCAGTGTCACTGACGCCACCAACGATGACAACTCAATCATCGCCCTTTCCAACAACACCATGGAGACCCTCCAGCTCTTCCGTGGCGACACCGTCTTGGTCAAGGGAAAGAAGCGCAAGGACACTGTCCTGATTGTTCTCGCCGATGACGATCTCGAGGATGGTCAAGCCCGTATCAACCGCGTCGTCCGCCACAACCTCCGCGTCAAGCACGGCGACATCATCACCGTCCACCCCTGCCCTGACATCAAATACGTGAGTCGCCCGAAGAAACTCTCACACAAGCCCGATGCTAACAAACACAACAGGCCAAGCGTATTGCAGTCCTCCCCATCGCCGACACAATTGAGGGTATCACCGGCTCCCTCTTCGACGTCTTCCTCGCACCCTACTTCCGTGAGGCATACAGACCCGTTCGCCAAGGCGACCTCTTCACAGTCAGAGGTGGCATGAGACAAGTCGAGTTCAAGGTTGTTGAGGTGGATCCCCCAGAGTTCGGCATTGTCGCACAAGACACTGTCATCCACTGCGAAGGTGAGCCCATCCAGCGCGAGGACGAGGAGGGTAACCTCAACGAGGTCGGCTACGACGACATTGGTGGTGTTCGCAAGCAGATGGCACAAGTCCGTGAGCTTGTTGAGCTGCCCTTGAGACATCCTCAACTCTTCAAGTCGATCGGTATCAAGCCTCCTCGTGGTATCCTCATGTACGGTCCTCCCGGTACTGGTAAGACTCTGATGGCAAGAGCTGTTGCCAACGAGACCGGTGCCTTCTTCTTCCTCATCAACGGTCCCGAGATCATGTCAAAGATGGCCGGTGAATCAGAGTCCAACCTCCGCAAGGCTTTCGAAGAAGCCGAGAAGAACTCCCCCGCCATCATCTTCATCGACGAGATCGACTCCATCGCCCCCAAGCGTGACAAGACCAACGGTGAAGTCGAGCGCCGCGTTGTTTCGCAACTCCTCACCCTCATGGACGGCATGAAGGCCCGTTCCAATATTGTTGTTATGGCCGCCACCAACCGTCCCAACTCGATCGATCCTGCCCTTCGTCGTTTCGGCCGCTTCGATCGTGAAGTCGACATTGGTATCCCCGACCCAACTGGCCGTCTGGAGATTCTCCAAATCCACACCAAGAACATGAAGCTCGGTGACGAGGTCGACCTTGAGAGCATCGCTGCTGAGACTCACGGTTACGTCGGTTCAGATATTGCAGCTCTCTGTTCAGAAGCTGCCATGCAGCAGATTCGTGAAAAGATGGATCTCATCGACTTGGACGAGGACACAATTGATGCCGAGGTGCTCGACTCACTGGGCGTCACCATGGACAACTTCAGATTTGCTCTTGGTGTCTCCAACCCTTCGGCTCTCCGCGAGGTTGCCGTTGTCGAGGTTCCCAACGTTCGCTGGGAGGACATTGGTGGTCTCGAAGAGGTCAAGCGCGAACTCATCGAGTCTGTTCAATACCCCGTCGACCACCCCGAGAAGTTCCTCAAGTTCGGTCTGTCACCATCAAAGGGTGTTCTCTTCTACGGACCCCCTGGTACTGGTAAGACTCTTCTTGCCAAGGCCGTCGCCAACGAGTGTGCTGCCAACTTCATCTCCGTCAAGGGCCCCGAGCTTCTCTCCATGTGGTTCGGTGAGTCTGAGAGCAACATCCGTGACATCTTCGACAAGGCTCGTGCTGCCGCACCTTGCGTTGTCTTCCTCGATGAGTTGGATTCCATTGCCAAGTCTCGTGGCGGTAGCGGCGCTGGCGGTGATGCTGGCGGTGCTTCCGACCGTGTCGTCAACCAGCTTCTGACTGAGATGGATGGTATGACCTCGAAGAAGAACGTCTTCGTCATTGGTGCTACCAACCGTCCCGAGCAGCTCGACAACGCTCTCTGCCGTCCTGGACGTCTTGACACTCTCGTCTACGTTCCTCTTCCCGACGAGTCATCTCGTGAGGGTATTCTCAGAGCCCAGCTCCGCAAGACCCCTGTCGCTCCCGACGTCGACATTGCCTACATTGCTTCCAAGACCAACGGCTTCTCCGGTGCTGATCTTGGTTTCATCACCCAGCGTGCTGTCAAGCTTGCCATCAAGGAGGCCATCTCAACCGACATCGAGCGTACCAAGGCTCGTGAGGCTGCTGGTGAGGATGCTATGGAGGAGGATGCCGAGGACCCTGTCCCCGAGCTCACCCGTGCTCACTTCGAGGAGGCCATGCAGAGCGCCCGTAGATCCGTCACCGATGTTGAGATCAGAAGATACGAGAGCTTCGCCCAGCAGATGAAGCAGTCAAGTGGCAGCAACTTCTTCCGCTTCCCTGACGCCACTACTGGTGGCGAGAACGGTGGTCAAGACAACTTCGGCGAGGCCGGTGGTGATGACGACCTCTACAACTAAGGGATGTTGAGAGAAGCATATACCATGGCGGAAGAACTTTGATAGAAGCAACGGAAGTTCAAGCAGGAGTTTTTCTAATGGGAAGCCGCGATGGCACCAATTACTATGATGAATTGACGGCGTGACATGGCTTGTCTTTTTTCTAGCTATTTACATAGTTTATGCAGAAATGTATTTCCGAACAACCTGAACCTGCATTCGTCTGTGATTGTGATTGTCTATTCTAATGATAAGTCCCAATCCTTAAAGCAAAAGTGGTATCATTGATGTGTGTGCCCCGAACGCTGTACGGATGCGGTCAGTCAATGGCTTTGTTCTCGGAAGTCATGATATTGGCGTACCCATTGAATGTAAGAGAGAAACAGTAGAGAGGTTGAGAGAGAAAGGTCAAAGAGGCACTCAAGCAGTCTCGACTTGACAGATCTTGTCCAACTCCTTCTTGACAATCTTGACAGCTTGAGTGATTGCCTGATCGGGAATAGCCAAAGAAGGATGATCGCCGTCCTTTGCAGCATCGGCTTCCCCAAGAGCCTCTTCCAGAATACGATCCATCAAGTCATCGTACTTTGTGCATTCGCCCGAGCGCATGAGTTGAGTGACATGGTTCTTGAGATTGGTCGACCAGCCTGAAGCCTGGAGTTCGTGCAAGAGGGCGTTTTGAATGACTGGGATTGAACCGTGATCGACGAGGGCGGTGGTGAGTTGTGTTTGAGTTGCTGGTTGGGTTGAGAAGCTTGTCGACTCATTGACGGCGAGCTTTTGTGACATTTTGATGTTTTTTGTGGTGGTAATTCGAGACGCAAGATTGGGTTGATATCGAGATGGGGAAGTTCTTGGTGTTGTGGAGTTCGACCGAGTCAAGCAAATCAAGGTCGGGGTTGGTAGGGGCTTGGCATATGCTTTCAGGCTATGAACGACGACGGCAGGTGTACAAGAGGGGACACGATGACTTTCACGATCAAATAGACAATCACAGTCGTTCTCGCTCGGTATAGATATCTCCAACAGACAGCTCTCTCCGTCAAGACGCCCCTCAGCCGCCACGTTTTTCACTGCAACGGTCACCCCGGTAAGCGCCGCGTCCACGCCAGGGCGCGCGCAGTGGAATGTCAATGGCGGGTTACAAGACCTCGCAATACCACCATGATTCAGACCCGGAAGACGACTATCTCCATCCGTCATATCACTCGCCCACTGTGCCGCGATCTCAACTTCAGGACGACGATCTTGACGACGACGACATGACGACCAGTGCTGAGCACACGCCCACGACCTTCAGCCACTCACTTTCGCACTCTCTCAACCCAAGTCCGACCGGTCTTATCACTCAATGGACTGCTGAGCAAGTCGCCGACTGGGTCGCTGCTCTGGGCTTGACGCAGTATGCAGATGCCTTTGTCGACGAGGCCATCACCGGACTTGCTCTCGTCGAGATGCAGCACCACGACTTCAAAGAGATGGGCATTATGAGTGTCGGACACCGCTTGTCTCTGCTTAGAGGCGTATACGACATCAAGATCAAGCAGAATGTACCTTTGGACCCGGACCATTACGTGCCTTTGTGTCAGTCTGGTCTATCCTGAACCATTCCCTCCTCTCACTAACACACATGTGCAGCTGCCGGAGACAACGCCTCGGACATGACGGCTACGCAAGACGACATCGCACGTATCATCGAGTCTATCCGTATCCGCGACTCACGTATTCTATCAGCCGAGATTGAGCTCCGAACTCTGCGTGATCACTTTGACCGCATTTCAGAAGAGAACAGGAAGTTGCGCGAGGATACTCTGCCCGTGATTCGCATGGTCAAGGACCGCTCTCAGCTACCACCCACTCCAGCAGACGGACTTGGCACCCCTCCAGCAGACATCAAGCCCGAGAAGAGCAGCGGCTTGTCACGCAAATTCTCGACCAAGAAGCTATTCCTTGGAGGTGCACCCAAGAATCCTTCGCCTACAATTCACGAATCGTCTACTTTGGATCCTTCAGCTGCTGCAATGGCTGCAACATCTCACCTGAATCCCTCGCTCGGCCAGAACTCGCCCAATCAACTGCTCCCACAACCATCACCCACATCTCCTGCATACACCTCTTCCGCACAAGCAATGTCTGCTGGCAACCGCTCGTTCCCACGCGACGTACCGCCCTCAGCTCGTCCCTCCTACATCGAAGACCCACGCCAATCTCACGTTTCGCACGCCCCTTCGACAACAGCACCATCAAGCCGTAGACCAGCAGCAACATCAGCACCGGCGCAGGAAGATCCACCAAACAGTGCTCCACTCCCACGCTCAGCTCGAGAGAAAGACAATCCACAAGTGGAAATATTCAAGTCCTTCCGTGTCAGCATCGAAGATCCCTGCCACAAAGTCCTACCCGTAGCTCTCCAACGCTATAACATCAACGACGATTGGCGCCAATATTCCCTTTACATTGTCTACGGCGATCAAGAACGCTGTCTAGGTCTGGAAGAAAAACCACTCATGCTGTTCAAACAACTCGAACGCGAAGGCGGGAAACCAATGTTCATGCTTCGCAAACACGCCGCGCCCGTAGGTGAAGGCTGGTCTGCCAATCGCACCGTCCCTGCCTCCGAAATGCAAAACCTAGGTCCCAGCCGTGAGAGCGTCAGGAGAGAAAACGCTGATGGTGGACGAGCGTTACCTGGAGGCGTGCTTTAGGCGAGTACACCTCTTTCTAGGTTGATGCAGGATTTTGTCGGTTTCCATCATGGTGGTGCGAAGGTCTCGGGCAGGAAATTGTGGTATTATACTACGCAGCAGATTTCTGAACATGCTTTGAAACATGGTGTGGAGCTTGATCTAGACGAGTTGATGGGGAGGAAGAAGAAGCAGAAGAAGGCGCTGTTGGAGAGAAGAGGATTGCTTGAGATGGACGTCAGAATCCCAAGATAGGGCTTTCCTCTTTTTCTTCGTCGAGTCGGTTGTGTTTCTTTTTCATGTTGGAAGTAGATGTGAGAATGTTCTCGGTCTCCTGTTCCTTGTACTCCGGGCGTTACCCTAAATGGCCATACTGGGCTTTGCGGCATGTAGTGTGGCAGAAATGGTCTGTCTGAAGTGTTTATGATATCGATCTTGGTTAATCTCTTAAGTTTTGATCTCTGTTCCTCTTTTTAATCTCGTATATATGTTCGTATTTGTGCGAGGCACCTACCAGTTTCTGGATCCATGGTTCTTTCCTCAGCACAGCTTTTGCTACCCATGTCTATCGAATCTCATGCGACCTCCGTCCGACAGTACTCAGGCGAGATCAACCTAATTCGAGACTGCGAACGTATCGCCATGTCCAAAGAGGTGGCAGTGACATTCCGTCTAGGGCGCTCAAATCCATGCTCATTCGGCCTTTTGTTGTCTTTTTGTTCTTGCGTGATATTGCGTGCTTTCACTTGGCCTTTGATTGTCGAAGTCGACGACCTGTGGTTGCTACACGGTGACATATCATGCTGTTCGGCCGCATGGACCGTGCACCAGCACTCTTGACTTCACATTATCAAAAGCCACCCTCACCATCTTTCATCATCATTGTCAATTTCTATCAACCACACTTACCGTCTTCGAATTTAGGACTCAACTATCTGAGCTTCAATCTCAAACCTCGAAACGTCTTGGTCCTCACTTGTGGAACAAATCCTATCCTCCAACCCGAAACTTCTACCAATATTTCACAATCCCATCAACATCAACAAAAATGTCCTCAATCACTATCGTCGACATCCCTCGCATCAGCCGCGAATCCCTCGCCGGCTTGATAAAAGACAAACACCCCTCGATGGCGGTCATCGACGTCCGCGACTCCGATTACATAGGCGGCCACATCGCCGGCGGCACAAACATCCCCAGCAATACTCACGACTACAAGATGCCCGAATTGGTCAGAACGCTGAAAGATAAAAACACAGTAGTGTTTCATTGCGCGTTGAGTCAGCAACGAGGTCCTTCGGCGGCATTAAGGTATTTGAGGGAGAGGGAGAGGCTGAGTCCTGCAAAGGAAGGGGAGGTTAAGATGGTGGAGGAAGTGGAGGGAGAGAAGGCGCCGGAGTCTAAGGGGCAGACTGTTTATGTGCTTGATGGTGGGTTTGTGAAGTGGCAGGAATTGTGAGTTCATTTTTTTGCAGAGAAAAGATCGGAGGGGAAAGGTTTGCTGACGTGATTATAGGTATGGAGAAGACAAGGAGCTTACGGAAGGCTATCAGAAGGATATTTGGGAATTCGGCTATTAGGATGTAGGTAGAAACTACTACTTTGCGTCTTCTCAGCGGCCAACCCAAATCCCTTGGTACCAGAGCGACTGTTCCTCTAGCGATAAGATCATATTCACGACTTCAGCTTGGACTCTTTACACACAAGGACAGAAAGACAATCTGATCCACACTCTATCGAGGCGAAATGCTTTTTTTTTTCTGGCTGAAAGAGCTCAGGCCCACAGTAATGTGGCATGGCCAGCTCTTGACAAAGTGCTATTGGCGGTATTCGAAACGTTATGCTATGCAGTCGTGACGTTCGCAGGCATCGTATCGTTCCTCCACTCCGAATCGGTATTGGCTGCCGGTATCGTCTTATTTGTCGAGTTGACACCTGTGCCGACCAACAGCTTCTCGGAAGTCAAAGGGCGGGGCCTGACAGAAACAGTAAGCATCTTACCATGTAGCAATCTGAGGCAAGGACATTGTGGCACTTTAAGGTAGCAGGCCTTGCTTATATGCGGCCCGTGCGCAACCTGAGACGACACCATGAGTCGCAGGTCCAGCTGACAACTTCCAGAACCAATACTGCATAGATGCATATGCTCATCTCTTTAACTCACTTTCTCTAACGCTTGCAGGGGGGAGTTGAGACAGAGAAAGAGTTGAGACAATTGCATGGCAGCACGTGATTCCTTCTAGTCAAGTTGTAGGGCTGTCTCAACTCCTCCTTTGTCTCAACTCCCCCCTGCGCGCGTTATCGTTACGTCTGTTGTGTGCTGTGTAATGCCATGCACGCTGCGTCATACATTTAAGTCATGTCAACCATAGGATATTACCCAATCTTCTAAGTTCTGCACTCTTCCGCAGTTCCCTGTGGAGGTCCGTTCGACAAATTACTGTTGGCAAACTAGACGCGACTGACACATCGTACAGTTAAACAGCAAGCTTATTACGGAGACCAAGGACGTCGACGGTGAAATCCAGAACTGCTTGGTCCTTGTGCTCTCGTCGGACCAGCAGGAGTTTCATCGAGGCCTGACACCATTTTCAGAAACAGCAGCCTCAGAGTTCGCTGGCGCTGATATACAGCATATTGGAAATCTCTCAACGCAGCTCTTCGAGTATTTCCCCTTCGACAATCGGATGGACAAAGTCTACGAGGACATATTCGTAATTGTCGACGAGCGAACTCTACAAGACAACACCGTCCGGGTGGTTCAGAATGATGTTGGGTTTGTCTATAATGAAGACAGAGACATAATATCAGAAGAAGTTGTGGAACGGCTGGAGACTGTGAGATGCGAGATCTCGACCTTGGGATGGCTTTTGGCGTTGCTGGACCAGGACGGAATGATTCAGGTGAAAATCAATCAAGAAGTTGTGTTGGGAGATGGTGATGTTGTGGATTTGTGATGGTGTTCTGTTTAGGAAGAGGTACGGTAGAATGTTTACCGCCTTCGTGGCGTTTTGAGCGGCAAAGTCTCGGCTGGTCGCGCTTTCTATTCTCAACATCGCGCGGTCGTGTCCTTGTCGCCTTGATATGCTATCAGAGCCAGAAGCTACTCGACAAATGTGTGGAAGCAAGCAGCTCATCTGAAGCTCGCGTTACGCCGTCTTCTTCGACCGCAGGAGTGGACAAGACTGAACGCCTAGACGCGCATGAGTAGGTAGGGATCTCGACAATGACCTGCTATCCGTGGAACGTCAACGCTGGGATCGCGCATTACATCCTTCGTCCTGACCCGTCTCGGGGTCTTCATTTTCATCTGCTTCTGCTGGTGAGACGATATCTGGTTTGATGAGTTGCCTGACGTGAGCTAAGCCTCAATCCTTAAATGTAACACGGGCGATAAAACCCCGTATAAGTGCGTTTACCCCGGATACATTATAGAGTGCAAACAACCCTGCCCCTGCTTGACCGAAGGACTGGAAAGACGAATGGTTACAAGTGCAGAGTCTCCGAACATGGTTGCTTCAATCTTAACCTCGTCCTTCAAGTCGCCGACGACCAGAAATGTCTAACACCACTGTCGTAACTCGTGGACTAGCTCCTTTCGACCTCTACCCGTACAACCCATCTGCAACGGCAGCATGGACCTTCCTGGTACTCTTCGCGATAGTTGGAGTGGTTCATATAGTCTCCATGTTCATCCTCCGTGCCTGGTTTGCGATGCCGCTTATCCTGGGATGCGTTGGTGAGTTACAATCTTGGAAAAATTGGAGCCTAGCAACTGATAAGTGATTCAGGTGAAGCATTCGGCTACTACGGACGCGCTCAGTCTCACGACAACGTCCGCAATGGCGGCATGTACCTCATCCAATTGATGCTCCTCCTCGCCGCACCACCCTTCCTCGCCGCTACAATCTACATGTCACTGGGTCGAATCATTCGCAGTCTCGAAGGCGAGCGTCACGCCATGATACGTGTCACTTGGGTCACGAAGATCTACGTTGTGGTAGATATAGCCTGCTTTGTCTGTCAGATGGCAGGATCTGCTATGCAGTCCAGCGGTGATCCGGCAGGCACTAAGCTGGGTATCAACATCGTTCTCGGCGGTCTCGGCTTCCAGATCTTCGCTTTTGTCATTTTCGTCCTCATGGCTTGCCGCTTCCACTACAGACTGAACAGAGAGCCAACTTGGATCTCCAGAGAGCCCTCAATCAGATGGAGGCGCTGCATGTGGGTTCTCTACGCCACAAGTTTGCTGGTCTTGATCAGAAACTTCTATCGAATTGTTGAGTTCGGAGCTGGCAGTGACAGTGCGGTCTACAAGAGCGAGGTCTATTTGTATGTTCTTGATGGAAGCTTGATGTGGCTCTTGGTTTTGTTCCTCATCATTGTTCATCCTGGAGCTCTGTTCCGCGCTGCAAGGCGGCTAAAGAAGCTCGGTGGCATGTCTTCCGAGGAAGACGAAGAAGCAATCTCATTGACCGACCGGAAGTGAGTGAAGGGCAACTTTCTTGTGGTCACCGGGAGTCATTTAGGATTTGGATACGGCGGAGGTCTTGAAAGCCAAGAATAGAAGTAGGATTTGCTGAACAATGAGCACCTTCAATTCGGATCGGCATCTCCGCCCACAATGTGACGACAGACATAAACACAAGCGCTGGGCCTTTTAGATCACTCAGAGCATAAGATGATGCCACACAATTAATTGTGTTCAGGTGATCATCCGGGACAGTACCATACGCAAACGTATGTCGAATACGGTACCATACGGGCTGACGTATGCGGACAATCGATCATCCAATGCCAACCCACCTTGCTTCACAGCAGTGCGAGTTAAATAGGCACATGGGTCTCAAATCCCAGTCGGTACTCACTGTTATCATTCTGGGTCACTTTCACGATGTGGCTTGCAAGTATCATCACCCTTGTCTTGAGTACAGGTCTGGGCGTAAAACCCCATGCCGTAGCCAACACAAAAAACGCCACTTATACCAATCCCATTCTCCCTGGATTCTTCCCTGATCCGAGTTGTATATTCGTACCAGAGTTGAACAACACATTTATCTGCGCCTCGTCAAGCTTCCTCGCCTTTCCTGGCATTCCGTTACACGCCAGCAAAGACCTCATTCACTGGAAACTGGTCAGCCATGTTTTCAATCGCCGCGAACAGTATCCAAGCTTTGGGAATATCTCGAACAACCAATTTGGAGTTTATGCTCCAACTATCCGATTCCACGAAAACACGTTCTACATCTCGGTGACGATGTTTGGAAGCTCTGAATACCCTTACCTTGAGAATTTGGTATTCAATGCCAGTGATCCTTTCGATGATCGCGGTTGGGGCATACCAACCAGTACTCAAGGTCAAGCTTACGATACCTCTTTATTCTGGGAGGACGATGGGACAATTTACGATCAAGGTGCTGCTGGTCTGGGCATTGTCCAATGGAAGGTCGACCTTCAATCTGGAAACATCACCGATCAACGATATATCTGGAATGGAACTGGTGGTGTGGCACCTGAAGGACCGCATGTTTATAAGAAAGACGGCTATTACTATCTGATGATAGCGGAGGGTGGATCTGGTGATGCTGAGGGTACAGCTGCGACTAAGCATCATGAGTCGATTGCTAGATCGAGGAACATCACTGGCCCCTATGAGTCCAACCCAGCGAACCCTATCCTGTCGAATGTGAACACCACACAATACTTCACTGGTACCGGTCATGTTGATCTCTTCAAGGATGCTCGAGGTAATTGGTGGGGTGTCGCTCTTGCTACACGAGGTGGTCCCAAATCAGCTGCTTGTCCCATGGGACGTGAGACTGTCTTATTTCCAGTATCATGGGAGGCTGGAGAGTGGCCTGTCTTTGACCAAGTAAGGGGTATCATGTCAGGCCCTCTTCCTCCTACCGATCTTGATATTAATGCCCACGGCCGGTTCATAGGAGGCCCGGACGTCGTCGACTTCAGCCCGGGATCTGACATTCCCATACACTTCACCTACTGGCGGTTCCCGATCTCTGGCGCTTACACAGTCTCGCCAGCCAAACATCCGCACACACTGCGCCTCGTACCTTCGGCATTGAATTTGACTGGCAGCCCCAATCATGCACTGTCAGATGGCCAAACGTTCATCTCCCGAAGACAGACTGATACTCTATTCACATATTCAGTTGACATCAACTTCCTCGCCGCTGCTGAGAACGAAGAAGTCGGCGTCTCTGTATTCCTGACGCAAGACCAACACCTCGATCTCGGCCTGACGAAACTCAACAACGTAACATACCTACGCTTCAGAGGTCGTAGCAGCAAAGAAATCCCACCAGCAGAAATATTACACCGAGTAGACTCCACCTGGCTATCAGAGAAAGTGCGTTTCCAGATTTATGCTTTCAATGCTACACACTATCGTTTCCTCGCCGGAAAAGTGGAGGAAGATGTTGATAGAGTTCCGCTGAGAGAGATAGCTGTCGCACCTGCCTCGCTGGTCAGTGGAGGGTATACTGGCACATTGGTGGGAGTTTATGCTACTACTAATGGTGGAAATGGTAGTACTTCTGCTTATGTCAGTCGTTGGAGATATCTTCCTCGAGGACAAGCTGTTGATTATGATACGTGGGTTTATCCGGACGAGTATTGTTGAGCAGAAAGACTGGAGGTCAGAAGCAGGGTGTATTCGAGGCAAGAGCATAGCAAGACAAATGAGAAGTACAAAGTCACACTCTTAGAGGTAAAACACAAGTTCTGGGGGTTGTTTTCTTTCGCATTGACAATATCTCGAACCTGTCGAAGAAGTACTGCTATGCTACTTTAATATCAGAAAGATAGAAACCCAGAAGATCCGATCCGCCAAAAGCTTTCAACCACTCAAAATTCTTTCCCCAAACAAAAAACATACCACGAAGGCTAAAATTCATGCACTGGGCAAGTTTATTTCTTGACGGGGTTCTTGAGGGTAAGAAGACCAGGGCGGTAAGGGAGCTTGTCATAGGTGGCAGTAGACTTGGCATCACGACCCTGGTAAAGGAACTGGAGGTTGCAAGAGTCGATGGTGAAAGTCTGATCAGCGTTGGTGCGGACAAGATCACCGTGGGAGATGTCGTTGGTCCAGGTGGCACCACTGTTGGCCTTGCCGGCGAAAGGAGCGCTCTCGGAAGTAGCGTGAGGAGTCCAGCTACCGCCAAGGTTGGTGGAGGTGAAGGAGCGGAAGTAGCGACCGCCGGAACCTTGGGCCTCAACAATCATGAGGTACTTGTTCTGACCCTTGAGGGTGTAGACCTGGACAGCCTCGAACAGGTTGTTGGTGGTGTCGCTCATGACAACGGTGGAAGCAGTTCCGAAGTTGCCGGGGAAAGAGCCAATGGCCATCTGACTGCGGTAGATCTTACCGTTGTCACCGGCGAAGAACAAGTACATGTTCTTGCTGTCACCGATAACGGTCTGGTCAATGGCTCCGGTGGAAGATCCGGTGATCTTGCCAGAGAACAAAGGCTGAGGAGCAGACCAGCCGTTAGCATTGCTGGGGTCCTGAGAAGTGCGGTACGAGAAGGTGGTAGGTCCCCACTGGTGAGCAAGGATCCAGACATTCTTGGGAGCGAAGTGGAAGAGAGTAGGGGCAACAGCGGACGAGGACATGGCGTTCTGAGGAGCAGAGGCCATCTGGGACCAGTCACTGAAGAGACCGAAGTTCATGGCACCGTAGTTGCTGTTGTCATGGTAAGAGGCGTAGACAAGGTGCTTGCCGTTGAAGAAGGTGGTGGTGAAATCCTTGATGGCGACCCATCCGCTCTTGGGCTGAGCAAGAGCAGTGGTGGAGGACCATTGAGGCTTAGCGGGAAGGTCGCAAGTCTGAGCAGATACGGAGCCGAGAAGCATGGTGGCCGACACCAGGCCGGCCTGAGCAATGGAGAACTTCGTCTTGAAGAGTTGGTGAAAAAGATAGTGAGTGAATAGAAAGTGGTTGGATGGCGGATGGATTGTGTCAAGCAGTGGTGGTATTCATGCTTTATATCTTTCCATCAGCGCGTGAGTACGGGTGAGTGTAGAATATCATGTCCATTGTTGATCATTAGATCCTTTGCTGGTTTCAGGCTGAGTGGTGGCTCGAATATTCTTGACAAAATAGTTCTGTATAGCCGAACGAAACGTGGAGTGCTTTCAGAGTGTGGGGTAAAAGACAGCTTAATGTCGACATGATGCTTAAATTTGACCTTGTTCGAATTAGCAAGAACGGTGATTGGTTCGTCAAGTCCGAAAGTCATCTGGCTAAAGTCGTGATGAAACCATACTTTGAGTCGAGGCGAACTTAGCGCATGGTACCTTCCCGTCCTAGTAAGAGATCTCCACACGTTTGAAACGCGAGGCTCGGCTTCGAGAACTAGTGACATGCCGTCTATACACGGCGTGGCTGTGAATAGTCCTATAACGTGTGGCTTACTCCTAGATTGAGGTGCTTGCTGGTTTTTAGCCTGAGATTGCAACTATATAGACGTTGATGCTACCTGGAGTAGTCAATATACCTGAACTTTTACGAGATACAGACGAGACAGCGGCAGAATATCCACCGGAGGTTCATCTACCTATGAACATTTGGTGACAGAGACGGACCGAAACCGTGAGGTTGTACAGGGTCTACACGCGAGACTGCTGAAACAACGAAGCGGCAGTCTCGAATGGACGTAATCTGGGGGAATTTGCTCGCCTTGATGGTTCATGAACCATCTCATCCCATGGTCGTTCGCGGCTTCTAGCAGGAGAGTCAAGCAGTCTCGTCCGTGAGTATATGCCCGAGCTCAGAAGGAAGATTGGAGGTAAAGCAGAAGGTGATTTCTCGCTTCGGGCTCGCCGCTTGAGCAGGACTGCGACGAAGCTTCTGATGGTGCATCGTTTCCACAACCGAGACCCCTGGCGTTGACTACTAACAATCCCCTCGGTCAGAATGCTCTTTGAAGGCCTGTCAGAGGTCTAGAGCGCTACTGTAGATCAGCAGCTCTATCAAGTCCTTAAAAAGCCAGCTGACATCCTTAGTGGCTGTTCAGATGCGGTGAGATCATCTTTCGTATACAACATTGTGCTTATTTGCAACTGGTGCAGGAGAACCTTCGGAGGTTTCCATCCACTGTCACAAAGTCGTATGTAATTTGGAAATTGAGTGGCTTCTTCAAGATCTCTGTCGTCTTCGCCATCTTACTGTCCCATCAGCTCCTGAACCACGATCTGGTCCATATGAACTGGAATACCCTTGTCGAGCAATTCCAGCCTCTTCGAAATATATGCAGGAATCAAACTGACAGACGTCAATTCTGGAACGACTGTTCTTTGTCCAACAACTTGAGCATCATCCAAGAAATGACCCAAGAGCAAAGCAACACACCTTATGCGCTGACTTTGCCACAAGCGGCGGTCTCAAGCAGGACCGAGCGAGTGTTGACGGAGGCGATTTGTTTGCATGCCGGCTAAGACGGTGCGCCTTTCATACTGATTAATGAACTTTGTAGCGTCTTCACCATTTCGAACAATCGCAATTTATTCGAAGAGCGTCATCTGCAAGGCGACAAACTCGTCAAATTATGGAGATCAACCTCGTTTCCGCCTGCTGCACCGTTGGCGAGCGTCATCACCATATCATTGGTGGAAGTATCCCCTTCGATGAGATACAATTGTAGATTCATCGGCTGCAGTTGAAAGCAGACACTGTAGCGTGCCTGGTGTGACAGGGGCGTTGGTTCAAATTATACCCAGATTGGTGGCCATGTCTGGGTGGATCATGCTTGAGCCCTTGGTGATACCAGCTAATTTGCAAGATGCGGTCGAGTTCGGGGGAGTAAAGTTGTGTGAAGCCATTTTTGGAAGCATGTCGGTTGACAACAGGGCTTTGACAGCATCCGCGCCATGATCATGTGGGTTGCCTTTGTTCTCGCGTAGTTTTGGTGTGCTTCGCATAACTTGTCTACGCAGGTCGAGAGTCTGGACATTTTCAGATGGTATGACTGTCCATACATTGACAGAGTTACCGTTGACCGCCTGCGCCTGCGACCATAGCGATGACTGAGGCTTCGATCGTCCGTCAAGCGCAGTACGTAGCTGCTGCGTCTACCATGATAATCGTGCCTTTAGACCAGGCTGTCAAGTGAAAAGTTGCGCGCAGCCTGCAGCCTGCAACATCTCTGTGACTCTGCTGTCTGTATCGGATTCGACTTTTGCTATGTGTTATTGGCAGAAACATCGGGCCCCCTTGTATCTTTGTACCTCATATCAAGACATCTCGACGCGGGCAACAACGAGCCAGCTCTTGCTCTTGGAACAAAATCTCACCGGCTTGACGTTGATGTGGTTGCGGTCCGGAACCCGACGAATTTCGGAAGGAGCACCCGAGGCCGGTGCAAGCGAGGGTCTTGGCAAGGCTGTTCCCCAGGGTCGATCTTTAACACCTTCGTCTCTCTACCATTGAGTCTCATCGGTTTCCTGACTGGACCTACCTCACAGCTTCACCATTCAGCCGTCATCTTTGAATGACAGCTTAGCTCGTGGCATGAGCCAGCGCCCGTGTTTCAAACGTCGGTGTGTCCTTCTTTCGGCTCTCCGGCAGGCTCCTTTGAACAGGTCGCAAAGAGAAGTCCTTGTTCCTCGTGCTTAGCTTCCATCACATGTATTCGCGCTCATCATGAGAGACGGTTCTGTCTCGTGAATTGACAAGGATTACAGTCTTTTTAACAACGCGGATGAACAGGTCGAATTCCACAGCTTGAGTCGAATACTGCCGACCTGCCATCCGACAGACAGCAGCGTCTTTCAATCATCAACAATTATGTCTTCTGAGGTTTTATGGTCCAAAAACGCTGTGGAAAAGCGTTCTGACGCGTGACACACTGCTTGGAATCCTTGTCGCAGTCCCACAGACGTCAATCGTCGCGCCGCGCTCCAAGAGCCAAGCCAGCCGAAAGACAAGCCACTGAACAGGCGCTCGTTGGAAACTCTACATCGCATCTAAAGAACACTTCAGTCGTCATTGAAGTCAACAAGATCCTGTGTCTCGGTACGTTTGCCTACTACTGGACACACAACGAAGCGCTATCCTGCCCTGGCGCAACCAAACATCCGGGGGAGCCGGGTATGAAAGCTCAAGCCATCATCAGCACCTTGTGTATGCATGGTCCTGTCAACAAGCCATCGGCCTGATTTCGTGTCCAACACCAAGCCTGTGCATCTAATACCATCTCGCTGGTTCTTGCCAGCTGCTCTGCTACTGCCCCAAGACACCGAACAACTCGCTCTTGGAGACACTGAGACTTTGAAAAGCGGAAGTGATGGGGGCGAGATTGGTCAACCACCGATTGCAGTACTTACCCATAGGCGAGCTTGCAATCGCGAAGTTACTGCCATGCCTCCTATACCCTGGCAGACAGGCACACTGGAATATTGACAGCCCGTTGGATTTAGGCTTTACCCTGTTGATGCATATGACAGCCCTTTTATACTAATCACTTGGCATGCCCTAATGATCCTTCCCCCCAAGGTCACTGCTATAAAGATTGTGTATTTATCGTCCACTACGTGCGAAAGCACGAGGTGATTATAGGCGAGGAACTCATATCCGCTCCAACTCGACTGGATGCGGCTTGAACTACGTTATAGTTACCTTTGTCTATGGGGTCATCTTTCTATACGCCCCCAAATCAAGAAGGCCAAGTACCAGTTTTCGAAAGGCTATTTACTAGGTGCCGAGGATGAAGATGACATACTTGAGCTCGGAGCCACCATTGATTACGTCCGGCAGTAACTGATTTGCATAAAGAGAAGCGCTGTCTCCAGTCATCATGTCTCTAGCCATATCTTCTACCCTAATTAGACATCATGCGATCTCTTGCCATCCTTGCTCCTCTTTGTGGCCTCGGCCTTGCTGCTCCAGCTGCCGAGATCACTCCCACTCCGGTGCCTACCAATGTCAACAATAGCCTTCTAGGAGGTGTGGTCTCGAACCTCAGCAATGTCCTCGCCGGTGTAGGCAATGGTGACATTGCTGGCCAGGATGCCTGGTCTTCAATCTCATCTGCCGTACAAACAGTCACCGCGACCACTACACCAGTAGCTGCAGCTTCAGCTATCGAGTCTCTAGCATCAATCTATTCGGCTCGTCCATCTGCGAACGCATTTGAATATGCAGCAAGCTTGGTTGCCGAAGGTCTGACCTCCTCTGACATGTCGAGTGTTTTGGGATCGATTGACGGCAACAGTACCGCTGATGTGTAAGTTAAGAAAGTTTATGTTTGAAAGCATACATCTGACCCAAAACAGCAACAAGCGTGGTCTCTTTGACTTGGACATGACCGCCAACAGCATGAACAATAAGTGAGTTGGACTCGTTCGTGTGTAATTTTCTAAAGCTTATCATATTCGCATAAATCCTAAAAATCCCAGTCGCTCTGTCTATCCCCAGAAAGCATGCGGAGATGCACCTTACACCGTTGACGAAGCAACTCTCAGAGCAGCTATTCACATTCCCTCAGGCTTCACATACGGTGCTAAACCTCCCGTCATTCTTATGCCCGGTACTGGAAACACTGGATTCGAGACTTTCCACGGAAACTTCATCCCCGCCCTCAAAGGTCAATCGTACGCAGATGCCGTTTGGCTCAATGTCCCTGGATCTCTTCTTGATGATTCGCAGACCAACTCTGAATATATTGCCTATGCAATCAACTACATTAGTGGCATTGCCTCTCGTAATGTCTCAGTGATCGCTTGGTCTCAAGGCAACATCAACACTCAATGGGCTTTCAAATACTGGCCATCCGCTCGTCAAGTCACTACAAATCACATTGCTATCTCACCCGACTATGCTGGTACTACTATGGTCCCCCTTATCTGCCCCGAGGGGCTGCCTTGCCCTCTCAGTGTCCTTCAGCAGCGGTACCTTGGGGCCTCGGATTTCATTACGACATTGCGATCCGAGAACGGCGACTCGGCTTATGTTCCTACCACGACTCTCTATAGCTCCAACTTTGACTTGATTGTTCAGCCCCAGCAAGGCACTGGCGCGTCTGCATTTCTTCTTGACGCTCGCAATGTGGGAGTCACCAACAATGAGGTTCAGACAATTTGTGCCGGAACTGTAGCTGGCGGCTTCTGGACTCACGAGAGTATGCTCATCAACTCGCTCACATTTGCTTTGGCCAAGGATGCTCTCATCAACGGAGGCCCCGGAAGAGTTTCTCGCATTGATCTCAAGACTGTCTGCAACCAACCTTTGACACCTGGTCTCGGTCTTGCAGAGCTACTTCTCACCGAAAATTCACTCCTCATCGGTCTTGCCAAAATCATCACGACATCTTTGAAGGCCACTACAGAACCAGCTACCAGAGCCTACGTCAACGCAATGCCTGCTTGTGACGCTTAATAACTCCATGACTGTTACACGGAGGGAGCAACGAGGGATCATATACTTTGGAGGAAAGTTCTGACTACTCATTGTAGCACTGAGTTGAAGATTGCAATGTATCATGTCATCTCGTGGAGGTTCGCGGACAGGGCCACTCCGACGACATGTATTTCCAGTATGAGTTTCGATTTGCTCTTCCACCGTCGTGTTAATCCGTGTTTTATATTCACCCAGGTGTTTTGAAGGTGAAGTGTTCCATGCTTGGAGACTTACAGACATCTACTCCACTAAGGCGCGGTGAGTATTCTGGACGCGCTTGCCGAAGGTCGCTTCGCCCCACTTGAAAAAGTCCTCATAGGACTTCTAATGCCCACTCATCACACTCAATCTTTCCTACGTGTCCCCAATATGATGCACAAAATACAAGATCATGATGACAAGCTTCAGCAGTGGTTTCCAAGTATCGATGTTGCACTGCTGCGTTGCTGAGTCAGCGGTTCGGCGGCAAAAGAGGGGCTGAGCTCAGCTTGCAGTCGCTCAATCCTACTTCTCTGCAAGCTACTCAGGCGACCAAAACGCAATTGGAATACGCAAGAATTGAAGAGACATTTGAATCTCTGAGCATCTCACGACCACAGCAATACGCAGATGTAAGGATACAAGACATATCTGACGCAGGATAGCTCTCACCACTATCACAAAACCAGCCAAACGATGGCGAATGCTGATACTGATCATGTCGCGAACGAGACGATTAAAAGATTCGCCCAGTGTCTAAAATTATCGGAGCGAGCTTCTTTTAAGTCAGCATGCCAGTCCAGAGATACCCGCACGCTCGACATAACAGCGCAGCAGTTCTTCTCAACCTGGACGACTAGTCTTATAGGCGATGATCTTCAGCGTCTAAAAGAATTAGCCGTACAACCATATATCAGCAATCATGTCAAGACTCTTTGCGTCGAGGATGACACAAGAAAGTACGACCCATGGAACGTGTCAGAACCACCGGCACCTGGTTCAACAAACCTCTGGCCACGGGATGATCTGGGAATCGTCAATTTAGCACTTCCTGGACTGAAAGTTCTCAGAAATATGCTATTAGAGCACAAGTTGAAGCCCACAATCATCAAGATTCAAGACTATTCCATATCCGATGCTAATTCATTGGTTTTTCCTGGTGCTCTCAGTCATCATCGTACCGGAGCCATTCAAACTATCACTGCGTTTGCACGAAACATACTCGAAGACACAAACCTTACTATCATCTCGTTGATATTGGATAAGAAAAATGTTGACTTGTCGCCTGATTCGTGGGTGTTCTTGCCGCGCGATGAACCAGTAGCCATCTCCAATCCTGACGCCAGGGAAATGATACTCGAGCTCTCGCTGCAAGACAAATACAAAGGTCTTGACTTCTCCGAACTGCGCACTGTGAGATTAAGTTACATTGTCGACCCTTGGTGGCTGGAACAAATCTTCAGCCAGGCTGTGATGCTCGAGGAACTGGAGCTCGTCAGTTCCAACGCTTTGGATACGGTTGTGCCTACGACATGCGCCATCTCACAGCTCAAGAAGCTCAACCTGTCCCATCTTTCTGTTCGCGCAGAAACCATTCTCAGATTGATTGCGACCTGCAAGAACCAGCTGGTTACGATTAGCTTCCGATGCATCACTCTGACAAATGAATCGACTTGGAGTTTACTACTATCTGCTCTTGGGGATGAATGCCGAAATCTCACGTCCTTGCAGATTACAGTGCCGAGGGAGGAGGGGAATGGAAGCGCATCCGGCAACGCCGTTAATTTCTTCGGGATGATGAAAGATGCGGTGGCGGAACAGGAGAGAGAGCGGCTCAAAATCGAAGAGAGAGGTTCAGCTGAGAACAGAAGATGCAACAGGGTGTACTATGATGGTCCGCATGCTGCGAAAGTATTGCAATGTCTTGCCACTTATTGATTCTGGAATGGCGACTGGTCTCTTCTTGTGAACCAGTGACACGTATGTCGATGTGACCTACTGCATGTTACCACCCTAGTCCAGAAGTACCAAAGTAACCAGCACTGTCTCTACGAGTTTGTATGTGATCGTTATGCCGGCGCATTATGCTAGCTACCACTTCCGATGCCATATGCTTTGTTTCAACACAGGCTGCCTGTTGGGATGAAACAGCCTTGTAACCAAGCAGTCGTGAGAAAAAGTGTGCGATTAGAGTCAACGAACAAAGTAACAATAGCAATGGAGCTAGAAGAACGATGAAACTGAAGAAAGAAACCCTCTGTTGTTTCTGAACCATTATATAGCGTCAGATTCCATCTCTTTTGTTCGAATCTCTGCTAAATCTTTCTTTTTGCAGTTCAAAAACAGCCAATATCCCGAATCTCACATGGCAACCCTGGAAACAGCTAGTCTTCTTTTGCTATTTCAAGATAACGCCAAGATTTTTCAACACACTGTTAGAATTAAGTGCGCATATCAAGTTTCCTTCAAACATTACCAAACTACTAATCTTCCTTTCTTCCAGGGGCGATGTCATCCCTTCAAAGCGAAGAGTTTGACACCCCTCCCACCCAGTCTATTGATCAAACGTTTGTGTGGCTCAGGCGAGATCTGGTCATTACTGTGCTGAATCAAATCGCAAACCATGGACGCATCGACAAAACCGACTTGATCCACGCTCTGAAAACCATGCCTTCCTTGATCGTTAGTGCTATATACGCAAATAGTTCTTGACCAATCACTGACTTGATCGTAGACTATCAGTCGAGATACAGCTCCTTCTGACGCTGCTCCCATACCCACAACATACCCCATTGTTGCCACCGCCCCTTCGAATGTCAGCTCCCTCAATCACCACGATGCTCAATCTCTTGCTCTAGTCAAACACCATGATACTGCTAGAACTGGAGTTACTGCTGCTCCTGACTGTCAAGGCTACAGTAGCCAACGCTCTACGAGCTCGAGCTCCAACAATTTTTGCGCCGCCTCAACTATACAAGAACAACATCAGAGCGTTCATGGAGCAAGTGATCAAGCGACATCCCTGAGCAAGGATTTGGAAGATGCTCCCGTCGATTGAGGCCATCAATCCAAAACACTGATCACAATCTCTTCGGAACTGTTACAGGACAAGATCAGAAAGCTCACAAAAATCGACCATAGAACAACTCACGGCAAAGGCGTCGGCCCCAGAGACAAACCAATGCCAGCAACAAACCTCCGCAAAAATTCCCGTGTCACGCCAAACAACTATACCAAGTTCTCAAACGCACCATCTATGGAAGAGGTACAAAATGCCCATGCTATCTGCATCACCTGCTGGCTTCTGGACCTGGAGTGTAACCACAAATCTCCATGTTCTTGCTGCAAGGCCGCAAAGTTCAGGCAATGCTACTATATACGTTGCCCTTCCAACGGCTGCAAATTATCCAACAAGTGTCCCGCCTACCACACCACCAAAGAGACATCCATCGCCACTTTCAACTCTTTGCACCTTCTCGCACTCGTCAAGATTCCTTGCAGTCAACTGTCCCGAGAGCCTCAAGGCATTGCGCGCTACGCTTGACACGCAGAATGTACAGTGGCTGTTTGGCCAAATGCGCGAGAAGCTGGAGTCTCCACCTCCGGGCGTTCAGATCGACGAGGACTATATCAAGACACTGATTGTTGGCGTACTGCCTGCACGGTCCATTACTCAAGAAAGCCTCGACAAAGATGCCAGATTCATCATGAACTTTGTGGACGAGACCAGGTATGCCAACATCTATGGAATGATGTTTCAAAGAACTGACACAACTGCTAGTATTGGGCCTTTCTATGAGCTCTGGATGCGCGAAGAGAAGATTCAGAAGAGAAGTGACAAGTTTGCGTCTCTTGGTTCTTCTGCTTGATCATAGTCAATGCTTGGATAAACAAGACTTGTCCCAATACTTTGTTCATGCGCGATTGTTAGGATGTTCCAGAAGTCTCAAGCGACTTTGTTTCTTGTTTCTCTCATCTTTGTTTATGCTCAACTTTGACGCAGGGTTCAGACGAGGTCGGATTTCCTTGCACCGATACATAGAATGTACATAATGTTTCCTGTTAAGTGCGACATCAATATGTGCAACAAAGCTCGAAAGTTAACCAGTTCTTCCGAAACGTCGACCCACTCCAAACTTGAAAAAGGCATCGGCAATATCGCTATGCTGCTCATGAGCAACCGTCCTCATCGCAGCCTCTTTGACCTCAAAAGGTTTCTCATCGACCGCACAAGTCGTGTTGACCGGTGGCAGCTTGCCAGTATGGAAGTACTGCCTCACATACTTTGCAGTACACTCACTGTACGCACTCAATGAACAGTGTCCCGCAGAATCTTGGATCAAAGTCACACTACCAGCCATACGGTCAGACATTCTCAAAGCATCGTTGAGGGGTGTGACAGGATCTGCGGTGTTGCCGATTAGAAGGATTGGATGCGCAGTTGTGGCTTCCCAAGGACCTGTGAATCGATGGACAGCACGCAATGGATAATGAATACAACTCATTCGGATAGATGCCCAGATATCGCCGATAGTTGGTGAGACTTCCGCAAGCTCGTCAACGAAACTTGCGAATGTTGTTTTGTTCATCTTGGTCTGATCGTCGCCGTCAGTACATGCGATTCCGATCTCTGCATCGGGTGAATTAGGCAGATCGTTGGTTGAAGTCGCTTTACAATCCATGGCGTGATGAGGTCGTAACATTTGTGCGGCATTGGTTCCGTTGCCAGACTCCAATTCGGCAAGGGTATTGGCGAGGACGGGAAACTCTGTCATGGGCTTGTACAGACTCCGGAAGATCAACATGCGTATGTCGTTCGAGGTGATGACTTCAGGGTTCGGACCTATGACTGCCAGTGGATTCTCGTGGAGGTTTTGTATGATGTCGAAAGTTCGTTGCTTGACTTCTTCGGGCCTTGTCTTTCCATGAGATTTTGCCAGTGCGCAGGCAGGGTAGCCTGCTTCAGCGCAGAAGCGATAAAATGAATCCATCGTCTTTTCCGTATCTACCAGGTTGGTGGCCCATGCTGCTTGTTGATAGTCGACAACATCGACAACACCATCTAGTACGAGACGCTTAACTCGTTCGGAAAACATGGCAGCAAATACTGAACCGAGGTATGTGCCATAGGAGAATCCCCAATACTGCAGGTTTGCCGTTCCGGGTTGGTATTCGAAGTGATGAGCATCAATCGCCTCGTGGTGTTGAGATGCTGACAGTCGTCTCGCTTCTTGAGCTCGCCAAGCATCATGCTTCTCAACGATCTCTAGCATATCTCGGGCGACATAGGCCGTGGTGACATATCTCTTGATGCCAGGCTCTTCAGAGGTAATAGCACAACTCTCTACTCTTGCTTTGGACATGGCCCAGAGTCGACCAAATGCAATGTCAGAGGCATTGAAAGATCCTTCCTCCCACTCACGAACAAGCCAGGCTTGTTCAAGAATTGTATTGCCTTGGAAACACGAAAGTCTGGGTGTGGACAAACCCACTCCTCTCGGATCGAAGGAGATCAGGTCGAATTGTTTGCCATCATCACCATCGTCGCCAGGGAAGTTGAGTAGGCTGCTGAGTTGCTCTCCAACTCTGAGGATAAATCCGACACCATGACCACCAGGACCGCCGGGATTCATCAGGATAACGCCGCCGTATCGAGGATCAGTGACAGGTACAGCAGCTGGCTTTTTGACCAAGGCAAGAGTCACCATGGCGTCCGTTGTGCCGTTCCAATAGTCCATGGGGAGTTCGAGCTTCGCGCATTGATAGCCTTCATAGCAGGGAGAGTATTCCAGTGATGCCGAGGGCTCTACAGTGTCCCAACTGAATGTCTTGTTCTCCGCTGGGCTCTGCTGTTCGTCTTGGCCGACGGGTGGGAGGAGGTAACTTGCCCCGCCTAGCCAATGAAATACTGTCGAGCACATCGCGAAGATCATGAGCGAATGGCGCAAGCGAGGTCGATATGAGCTGGTTGGTGCAGTGTCCACTCTAGCAAAAGAGCTATGCTCTTCCATCTCTGCCTTCTCATATGACATGATGATAGGAGCAAAGAGTACACACAATGGCAGCGGTAGTGACAGTGAAGTCTGATTTTCCCCAAGCCGTGTGTCGAATTCCAGCAATGATTGTCTTCAAAGTGCTGGTGAAAAGCACATTCAGGATTGGTGTCGCAGGTGGTGCTTTTGAAGCATGATGATGAAGTCGCAATCAGATTGCTGCCTGAGCGTACTATTTACACTACCGAACCTCATGAGCCAATCACAAGAAGACGCCCAGATGCGATCCTTCGGCACCTCCATAATAGGAAGCTGTTACGATAGCTGATAAGCGAAATCGACTGAGAAGCGGATTCTGAAAGAAGAGGGGTTAGCCGAGTGGTCTGTGCAGCTTTAGCCGAGGAGCCGAAAAATCGCCTCACGTTGTCAACGAAAGTGCATAGATGCATGAGAACACGAGGGTTAAACAGCAGCGACGATAATTGAACATTCCTATCGAGACTTATGTGGACACTCAGGAGCTAAAACTTGAAAGATTCCGATGCTTGGGCGCTTCACACCTTCTCAACCTCTACCAGCTGCACCGTTCCTTTCTCAACACCCCCCTCCTCAAGGAAGCTTGTCTTTGCAGCCAGGTAGTTGACATCAACCTCCACACTAGGCTGCCATGTACTTCCGGGTACAATCCACGCACTATTGGAAAACAAATCATCCATCACTTCCAAAGTCAACCCCTTGGTCTCTGGCAAAAACAGGTAAAAGAATACCGCATTTCCAACATCACAAACAATGAACAGGATGTAGAATTTCCAGCCTATAGCTGCCAGGGCGATGGGTGTGACTTGACCGATCATAGTGTTGAATGCGAATGACAACATAGTCGCCAGCGAAACACCCTTTGTTCTTGTAGCCGTGTTGAAGATCTCGGCGGGAATGATCCAAGACATTGTGCCTGAAGCACAAAAGCAGAAATTGAAGAGCCATGTACTGGCAGCGATGAAGGCCCAATGTGCGGCATTGTTCGTGGTGGAAGGTGGATATTCCACCAACAGAGCAGCTCCGATAATGAATGCGACTGCGCAAGCAAGATTTCCTCCGATCTGGAGTGGGCGACGGCCAACACGGTCGATGAGGAAGAAAAAGATGAATTGAGCAAGCTCGCCGATGATTGAGTTGATGCCTTGGTACAGAAGCGTGTTTCCAGCGGAGATACCAATCTGTGCAAAGATGGCAGGAGAGAAGTATTGGATCGCCGAGACACCTGTCATCTGGGTAGACACCTGACATGCGCAAGCCAAGATAATTCTTCGGGTGTTCGAGCGATTGCGGAAGAGCTCTCTGTACGATTTTGCGGCGTGTTCATGCTCTTCACTGATTTGAGCTTGCATGATCTCGAATTCGGCGCGGACGTAGGCATCGTTGATGTCACCGTTAGAATGCAGTCTGGCAAGGTTACGAAGCCCTTCTTCTGGTCTGCCGTGGTCGATAAGCCAGCGTGGGCTTTCGGGAAAGGTGTAAATGAACGCGACAAGTCCAATGGCTGGAACCATTTGGAGGCCGAGACTGCATTGCGTCAGTACTTGATGTCAAGCACGAGTCTTGGAGTGCTTACGGGATTCGCCATTGAGCGGAGTTGCCGGTATTTGCCCAGTGAGTGAAACAGCCATATCCAATCCACGAAGCACAAAGAGCTCCAATGCCGAGCATGGTTTGCTGCAGAGAAGTCAAGATACCTCTGATACTTGCATGAGCGATCTCGGCTTGAAACAGTGGAATGATCATGACCAAGATGCCAATACCAAATCCGGCGATCAGACGACCAATGTAAAGCATCTCCACAGCTTTAGCAGCAGTTTGAAGAACGCCGCCGACCAGGAACAAACATCCGCCGAGTGCAAGGGTACCACGACGACCGAGAGGATCACAGAAACCGGCAACGAAAGAACCAAAGAAGGCGCCAGCAGTAAAGAGAGAAACAATGGTGCCACTTCTGGTAGTAGCATTGGTGTGGAGGAATTCATCTTCGAAAGAGTCGGAAGCTACGACTGAAGCAATAACTGCAAGGTCAAATCCGTATAGAAAACTACCAAAGGCAGCAAAAAGAGCCAGAAAGAATTGATAGACCTTGGGTTTCATGTTTGCTGTCAACCGATCTTGTAGAGCGGCGTATCTCCACAATTCATTCGGATCAGATCCGAGTTATATATTGTTAATCGGTGAGACGTACATTTTCATCACCCTCCGGAGCAGTACCTTGCCGTATCGTCAACTCGGTTCAAACCTGGGGCCCCGCAGGAAGAATGATCGCTCCTTCCACCAATGATGGTGGTATACCCCACCTCACGTCTTGCATTGGTTTAGGGCTCGCATCCTTCCCGCTGGGATCTACCCGGTTTGTGGGACTGCCAATGCTGCTTATCATACCTCTACCTGCTTCACACGACCTTGAACTCAACCGAGGCCAGATATTCGAAGGATCTATTTGACATCGGTAGAATTGAAAGGCTGATTGTCTGCTTGTTTACGCTGCATCGGAGAAGCTAGGCCGAGGGTATGTTTCGAGGACGCAACACAGGCAAAGACATGGGTCTGACGGTAGACAGAGCTGGTGTTATGCCAGACGTGCTTGGGATTCTTGACCGGCTTCTGAAATATGACAAGAAGGAAGTTCAGTCAGTTCGTCATCAATTTTCAGGTCAAGGCCGCAGGTCCGAAGATTATCCGCATGTACGGCATCATTTGACACGCTTTCTTGCCGCTATCTTTCTGGGTCACTTGAACATGGAACGCAATTTTCTCGGACAGAATCGATTATGTGATGTCTCTCATACCGCAAGAAGCTTCATCTCTGATTACTTAAGCAACGGTGGCAATCGACACAAGACTAACACCATTCACGGTGGTGCACAAATCTTGGCAGGCCGCTTACACCGATATGCGTTGCAAGGCTACGTCTATGCGGAGATTCTGTGGCAGTTCTTTGGGAAGCTTTGGTGACAATGATTACATACTCAGGAGGGATAAGAGCCTCTGGACCAGGATGCAACAACCAGTTGATGACAGATAGGGACTATTGAAAGGATTCGAAGATCACTGAGTCCTTGCTTGGCGCCAACGGTGGAGTCTTGCCAAGCACAGTCCGTACGAGATAGAACCTCCCCATGTGCTCAGTGGTTCTCATATCAGTCATAACAGAGTCGTTCGTACCATTGAGAGCCCGTCAGCGGGCTTATCTCTCTGGGATGTTGCATCTCAAGAATATCCTGCCCCTCTACAGCTTTGACATCACAAAAAATGATTGCTGGAGAAGCGTGGTGTAACAAAATGTTGCACACGGGGAGGAATCAAATTCAGGGAGATCAGGGACGCTGACGTCTGAGGTCGAATACTTACGCCCGTACGTCGCCAGGGTGGATAGCTCTGATGTAACCAGGAGATGCCTGCCGAGCGTACAGTATGAAAATGTTCAACTAACACACGTCGCATCTCTTCTCCATCTTGCTTTGTGAATTCCTTGCTCAATCCAGCCAAGTCGTTCTCCAGAATCCCAGACCCAGCAGCATGTCGCTTAAACTCTCCCTGGTCGGTGTCTACTTTCTCATGCCTCTCGCGGCCCTGGCTACAAACATATTCGAAAACCGTGCAACCTGCTCCACCTTCGACACCGACGGAAGATCCTACACTCGTCCAGGCCCTTCGCCATTCACAATCAGTGCTGGCATAGTCTGTACCGGTCGCTCGCCATGTGACATCCCTGTGGGCGGCTTTGTCACCGTAGACAGGTCTTTGAATATCTCGAGCCTTGACGACGGCACCGTCTCCGACATATTTGCTTTGATCAGCTCTTCAGACACCCCTGTCACTTTCGAGGAATCCATGACCAACAACATCTCATCTACAACCCAGAGATTCGAGAACGGCACCGCGGGATACGTAATCTTCACACCAACTCTTCGTTGCATTTCAGGCACTCTTGGAGGTTGTCCCAGCGGCAATTCAGCAGTGACGGACGGGACCATAGTTGAAGCTTGCACGCCCACTGGATCTCCTCAGGATCCTGATGATATTGTGGGGAGTATCAATATAGTGAAGGCAGATGAAGCCACGGCTGAAGCTTTGACTTGTAACCCGGCCAATGTGAGCAGCGCGGCTGAGGCACCGAACATGGCTTGCAGAGGTCAGAAGGGAGGTGAAACAAGCGGAGCTATTCGAGTATCCGAGGTTGGAAGTGCTTTCATGACGGTATCATTGATTGGAATTTTCGCTCTTGTTGCAGGCTATATTGATTTTTGCAAGTAGAGCTAGGCCCAAGGAGAAGACCTACAAGTGTTACTCTCTGTGGACGATAAGCTATTGCTCAACATCATCGTGCATTCTGACGCGTAAAACCATGCGCGTCGCTGCAGTTTGAGGGTTGGAGTGATACAGTCTAGCGTACACCGAGCGACAGGAGAGCAGTAATATTAGTTATGAACTCAAACAGAAGCAGGATCTTATCCTTACTAGCCAGGAGTCATGAACACAACCACACACGCGGAACAACGTCCAAGCAGGAGCACATGCCGTGAAGACATGCGTTTTTTCGGATCGACTGTCGCTTATCTTCGAAGAGAGAGAGTCGATCTGTCCAGGTGCAAGTGCTGTGTGCAGACAAACTTTTGCGGACTACGGATGATGAATTTCTTCTTGAGGAACAGCACAATGTTTTCCAATTCACCATCGAAGGCCAACGAGCGTAGAATCTTTTTGACAAAAGGGCCAGAATGTCTTGCAGTCGTTGTGGTTGGACTTTGAGAAGGAGCAAACAACAAACTTTTCCAACCAGGGAAGCCGCGATTGTTGGAGCCCTCCGCGTTCTTTCTTTGGCAATCTTCCCTCAATCTTCTACATACACACAACAAGCAGCAGCAACATGTTCTCGACACTCAACATCGCAGTAGCGCCAAGTACCGCTGGAGATAGAGCATGTGATCTCTGCAGACAGAAAAAGGTACGCTGCGACATGGGCAATCCTTGCAAGAGTTGCACAAGTCGAAATCTGGTTTGCACTTTCGACACGATACTCAAGAAGAGAGGTCCTCCTTCTGGCCGGTCCGCAAAGACGCAACGACGCCAGTCCAAGACGAGCCCTGGAGAGAATGTTCTGCAACTTGGCGAGGACACAAGATCCATGCCAAATACGCATGCTGCAACCAGAGTTGCACCCGACTGTGCCCGTCTTGAGCCGGACGATGATCTACCAAGAAATGCATCTCCAGACACATCATCACGACCCACAGTTCGGCGCAATGCTGCTCGCACTCTGCGCTTTCGCCATGACGCAGCCCGTGCAAAGCCATGAGGAAGTGTCAACACCGTCACGATCCATCCAAGCTCGAATGTTCCTGGAAGAGTCACTGAAAATGCGGATGACGGTCGACTTTGGAGAGATCCCGAACATCTACATGGTCTTGACCAGTTTCTTCATCTTTGCTTTCCTCTTCGGCAGCGGCCAACACAGAGCAGCGAATCACCGCTTGAGAGAAGCCGATGATCTTGCGTTGTCCATGGATATGGACAAACCTCAGGCATACGACAGTCTCGACCCAGAGACAAGAGACCAGTGGTTACGAACATATCTGGTATTGTCTGTTACGGAGAGGTAAGCTTTCCCAACTTTATTTCTTCCTGATCGTATTTTTCCCTTCCTCCCCGTATGCTCAGTTCTGTCACTTCTACCCATCTCCCACGGCCGTGTCTTGGGTTATCTGGTCTGTAGAAATGCACAATATTTCCGATATTGCTCAGGTCGTCCGCAGAGAGGCGCTAACTGTCACGTTCTCAACGGGGGCTACCTCTGAAACTATTACAATCGTGCAGCTCTACAGCTATACGTATGACAGATATTAGCACATGGGGAGGTTCTATCAACAATTCACTGACTCTCTTCACAGAACATTCGCACTCCAGAAGCGCTACACCATCAAATCTCGAGGTAGCCCCACCGCCAACGCCTGTTTCATTCGCGCCTTTGGTTCTTTCACTTCCTATTCCGCACATCGCGACAAGACAGACAGCATGGGCATGATCAGTCTACTCTACCTAATGGAAGCCTACAACGCCATCGACGAAAGTGTTGTGGGATGCTGGGCTGGATATTGCAAGTACAGCTACGGACATTGCGAAGACTTTGACCGAAGACTGGCACTTCGTATGTTCAGAGCTCAAGAGCGTGCTCGAGAAGACTGGCTCGCTGGAAGCATCTCATCTGAACCTTCCACTCCGCTTCCGTCGGTCCATCAATTGCTTGAAAGCCAACAAGTAGACATTGTGGTTACTCACTTCTGGCTCCTGAACAAGATATGGGGACTCTGCATGTCGCATGGCCTTCTTCGCGACGACTCTGAGCATAGAGAGCTGCGCCTGGATTTTGCATACCATGTGGCCTACAAGTTTGGCACTTCTTGTCATGCGATGAACCTACACGCACTGGAATTTCACGGCGTTGGGATAGTCGAAAAGATAGTCGATATCACTATGGGCCTGATCAAAGCCCTCAACTCTTCGACCCAACTGTCTTTGGAATTTAGCCTGACCGACTACGATCCCCTCACCGACAAAACTACCGTTCCTGGCCCTTCAGTCAGACTGGTATTGGGAAATCTTCATCAGATTGTTCAGAATCTCCGCGGAGGTAGCCACGACTACGTGTCTCGACTTACGATGGCTCTAGAGGCAGTACCCGGGTACAGTGGCGCGGCAGAACCTCATCACTCAGTCGCTTGAAACCAAAAAGCCAATGCGAGAGTGCTCCAACGCCCAAAGCCAAACCCCAACAATTGGGGTATCTGCTTACCTGAACTTTTGTGACAAAGCAACCACGAAGACAAGGCGAGAAAAGTCCAGCAATCTTCCGCTGTCTCTCACGCGTATATATACCACAACTCCAGACAAACAAGCAAATACAAAGCGCAAAGATCATCATCATCATCATCATCTTCATCATCATCATCATCATCTTCATCATCATCATCTTCATCATCATCATGTCACAATCATCCACCAAGACTGCCATTTTCCCTGCTTCTGGAGGACTTGGGGGAAGCACTTCAAAGCACTTGCTTGACAATCTGCCAGCAACAGAAATCGTTCTCATCGCTCGTAATCCTCAGAAGATCTCCAAGGCCTGGACCGATGCTGGTGTCGAGACCCGCTACGCAGACTACGACAAAGAGGAGACACTTAAAGATGTCTTTGTTGGAATCAAACATCTAAATCTTATCTCGTATGCGAGCATTGAGCACGAGCATAGGTTCAAGGTACGTCATGCTTCCGCAGTCTTGATATGCGGCGTCGCTGATACAGAACTAGGTTCACAAACTTGCCATTGACGAAGCCATCCGCAACGGGGTCAGCCATATCACCTACAGTTCTCTCGCGTTTGGTGGCGACGGCAACCCAACCTCACTGGCATATGTCATGCAGGCTCATCTCGACACTGAGAAATACCTTGCGAGTATTGCCAAGGAACATTCGGCCTTTACCTACACCATAGTTCGACAGGGACTCTACTCCGAAAGCTTCCCTCTATACACCGCATTTTTCGACCTCAAGAACCCGACCAAGGAGATCTATATTCCTCATGATGGCAAAGGTGCTGGTATTGCTTGGGCCAAACAGGATGAGCTTGGTGAAGCTACTGCGAAGATTATTGCTCAGCATGTTCAGAGCGGGCACAGATCCCTCTACGTCAATCGTACTCTTTTACTCTCCGGTCCCAAAGATTGGTCGCTTGAACAGTCTGTCGCTGTTCTCGGTGAAGCTGCTAAGGTGGACGTCAAGATCAAGCCTGTGACCAAGGAGGAATATGCCTCGCAACCCTCCATCAATGGCGCTTCTGGTTATGGTTCTGGCGAAGCTGGTATCAGGTGGGCGACTGCATTTGATGCCATTAGGGAAGGAGAGGCATGTGTCACGCGTATCCTTCTCGGAGACCTGCTAGGCCGGGAGCCGGAGTCTTTTGATCGTACCATCTTTGAGATGGCGAAGGTGTCTTCTTGAATTGATGCAGGAATGAGGGATGTGCATGGACCTTAGACTAAAAGTATCTACAAAGAACGCGGATAGCTCAGGAACACCAACGTTTTTCCTCGTGCAATTGGTTCAGAAACATCAAGTAGAGCCATGTCGTTTCCACATCTGCTACAACTTGTGAGACCCGAGCGTTCGAGCTTGCTCTCGCAAGAGATTCTTCAAGATCTTTCCGCTAGCATTTCTTGGAATCTGGTCAACAAACCTTACTCCTCCGGTAAGCCATTTATATTTCGCCAATCTTTCCGCGGACCATGCTTTGAGTCCGCTTTCGCTGAGGGTATTGTCTTTGCGTATGACGTACGCCCGAGGTAGCTCGCCATCTTCACCACCATCTACGCCAATCACCGCGACATCCTGAACCAAGGGATGCGAGACCAGCGCTGCCTCGATTTCTGCCGGAGAGACCTGGAAGCCGCGGACTTTGATCAACTCTTTCTTCCTGTCGACAACGTACCAAAGTTCCGTTGATTGGTCTTGGTACACGATATCGCCAGTATGAAAATAGCCATCTTGATCCCAGTCTCGAGCGCGAGCTTCTGGATTGTTGACGTAGCCTCGAGTTATCGTTGGGCCACGGACGCACAATTCTCCCCGCATACCGTCAGGAACTTCCGATCCGGACTCATCGACCACTTTCGCATCTATGCCTGGTAAGAAACGCCCCACTGAGCCAGTGTTTTCGAACTCTGGCCAGTACGTGCATGAAGCTATGCAGCTTGTCTCGCTCATAGCCCAGACTTGAGTGATCGGACTTTGCCCGGGGAGAAGTGTTTGCATTCTCGCTTGTGTTTCTTTGCTCAATGGTGCTGCTCCAACAATCACACTTCGCACGGACTGAAGGGTTTGTCTAACTTGGGCTCGAAGACCTGGTCCTGACGAAGAATAGGCGATTACTGCTGTGACCATTGGAGGGACCATCATGAGGCTCGTGATACCGAAGCGTTCGATAGAACTCAGGTAGAGGGAAAGCTCGAATCGCCTCATGACGAAGACCGGGTAGCCAGCTCGAAGACTCGACAGATGGGTGTAAGGAGCTGCAGCCGCGTGGAACATGGGTAGAGACATTATCCTGGACACTGGATACCTCTCCGGGTGTTGTGGGTTCTCATGCACCAAAATATGCTGAGCGACAAGATTGTAGTGCGAGATTTGAGTAGCTTTGGGAAGACCGGTTGTGCCGCTGCTGAAGCTATCGGGTGCAAGAAAGGTATTAGCTCTGAACACAACTTGAGATTCCTTGACACGTACAGTAGCATAGCATTTGTAGTCTTCGATGTTTCTTCGTCGTCGAATTGTGACCAATCTTCTTTGCCATGCTCCAATAACGTACGCCAGGGTCTCATCGTACTCTGCACATTTGTATCTCCGTGGTTCGTGAGGAAGATACACTCCCCAGGTATTCCCAGAGCAACTGCAGGCTGTTTGATGTTTCGAAGCAGCTCCGGCTCAGTGATGATAAACTTGGCCAACGAAGTCTCAAGGGCATGACGAAGCTCTGTGGGCGTGTAAGCAGGATTCGTACCCACAAAGACTCCGCCAGCACCGATGATGGCTTGCACAAGAATCGGATAATGAATCTGGAGCTGATTAGGAATTTTCGAGCAGATGAGAATACGCGGCATTTACGAAATTGAATGTGTGTATGCAGACACAATCGCCGGCTTTCAGACCTGCATGTCGAAAGCCAGCGATAAGAGTGCGGACTAATTTCCAAGCTTCTCTTGAAGATATGCTCTGTGTTGGATTGCGACAATCGATATAAATCTAGGTCATTGTCAACAGTCGCTCGTAGTCCAGGCTTGGTAAACCTCACAGGCTCATCCTGATCTATTTTGGACTGTGTTTCCGAGCAAAAGGAAAGCACATCTTTGAAGGGTACATCGAGTTGGTATCGCGACAGCCGAGGCATGATAGAAAATGGTGATCCTGATAGCCCACACGACAAGGAGTTCGATCGGAAAGAATGGGAGTGACATGTTCTCTTATACCAGGATCTAGAGAAAGTCACAATGAGCTCACTGAGCCAGGATCATTCCTTCAGAATACGGTCTAGCTCGAAAAAGGGCTGACCATTGTACAAATGAGGCTTGCTGCGTCAGTCAGCTTACTCAGCGCGGCAGGCAAGAAATCCTGGCTATATTTCCGCGCTCAACACCCGCTCACAATTCGAATTCAGCCTTCGAATTTTTCTTTCCGTATCCTTCATGCCTTTGAAACATGGGCGACATGAGTCGCATGATGGGATCTGTGTTTGGACTTCGAAGCTGGAAGCAAGCTCGAATATCCTGGGGCTTGGCACGGTGTTCAAAAGCGCGGGCAATCCTTCCTCGGACTAAAGTTCCTCCGCTGTTTACCAATCAGCGATGCTGCGAGGACAACCCTGGTCTCATTCCAACAGCTGGGAACCATGGATATTTCGCACCTTCTCGGTGTTTTTGTCACTACTTGCTGCACTCTAAACGATCTAAGGACCTCTTTCTAGACTTTTTGTCTGTGTTCTACAGTCTTCGGTGTCTTAGAGTCTCAAACCTGTTCTGCCGTCCCACAACTCCATCACCTTGGTCTTTCTCCCGTAGTTGCTCTCCGAAAACTTAGAGCCTGTAGACATGCACAATGTTTTTGACTTTTAAGATCCGTCCATATAGATGAGTTGCTCGATAGGCTTTCCCCGGATCACAACTCTTGTTCGAGGTCTACCGTGCTTTCTGACGGCTACACGCACGACCAAGTTGAGCACAAGGGGAGGGTTGATGACGTGGATTGAAGACTAGTAGGTTGCAACGTTCCATCCAAGATGAGGTTACAATTATGTTCACTTTACAAGTTTCCAAATTCGAGCACTTTGCAAGTCCGAGATGGTCTCTCAAGCTTAGGTCGAAACACGTTTCCTGATTGTCGACAGAGTCTTGATGCGCAGATTCACGTCAACGACGGGATTGAAGGTGTTGACCATCTCAGCAAAAGCTATACATCAACCATCCTTCATCATAAACTCCCTGACATCCTCGTCCTTGATTTTCGGCTGCACATCTCTCCCATCAAGTAATCCTAAATACCAACTTAAATCGCGACCATCACTCTCACGACTCGCGAACCCATCAGCGAGATAGGCAAACCGATTCTTCTCCAGACGAGTGAGATGATAATCCTCCCAACGCACTGTCGTCATGGTCTCGAAAAAGTGAATGCGTGAACCAGGCCACATCATCGGCTCACCATCAACAGTGCCTTGTTTGAACCAAGAACGACAAGGTGATGTCCAAGCAGTGCGAGGCAAAAATGCGCGTCTGTGCTCTGCAAAGTCATCCACAGCGTCTTGGGTCGGAGCGAACGAAGATACGCGCTCTTCGGACATTTTCCTAAGCATTTGCATAAAGTGCTTTGCAATGGTTTCGGTGATGGCGATGTAACTTCCGTGGCCATATGGTCCAAACGGTCCGTTGAATACTGATCCGTGTCAGTGAAGGAATGTGCGAAGATGGAGATGCTAGGTACTCACTGAGGTAATTCGGAAAGTCAGGTACTGTGATTGAGAGGTAGGTGCTGGGAATATGTTCCCACTCTTTCGCGAGATCCTTGCCATGACGGCCAATAGTCGGATACGCAGGACGGCAACTGACGTCGAAGCCCGTTGCACAGATGATGATGTCGACTTCGTGATTGACGCCGTCAGCTGTTTCAATGCCTGTAGCTGTGATTTTGGTGATGGAGGCGCTGACAACTTCGACATTGTCTTTGCAAAGCGCCTCCAAATAACCGTTTCCAGGGGTAGGTCTTCGACATCCGACAGCGAAGTCTTTGGGAATCAACACATCGCTAATCTCGGGCTTCGAAACCAGCTTATTGCGCATATCAGCTTCCACGAGCTGTGATACGTCAGTATGCGCGTTACAAGATCAAAGGCAAAGTTGTTTACCTTGTGGACTGCTGCTTGTTCGGGAGAACCATTAAGGATGAATTTGAAGCGAACATTCATCTCCGATTCAATAATCTTCCGGTATTTCAAATATTTCACCGGATCATTCTGCAAGATCTCCTTTTGCTCGTCAGAATAGTTGAAGTTGCCACCATCTTTGCTAGCGAATCGCTGACCAACGTTTCCAGTGATCCAAGATGTACTACGAAGAAAGCATTCCATGGATTTGACGATGGGCTTTATGTTGGGAACAATCTGGACAGCGGAAGATCCACCACCGATCACGGCGACTCTCTTACCCGTGAGGTCGACAGAGTCATCCCAATTGGCGGTATGCAGCATTGAACCTTGGAAGTGCTCTCTCCCTTCAATTTTGGGCCACTTCCATTTGTTCAAGACACCGGAAGCGTTGATCAAAACGTTGCAGTCGTCCTGAAATACATGCCCTGTAGTAAGATCTTCGACCTGGACCAACCAATCCCGAGTATCTTCATTCCAAGTCGCACCCACAATCCTGTGATTTAGACGGATGTATTTGCGTAGATCGTAGTCGTCCGCCACCTTCTTAAGATAGGCCAAAATATCAGAAGCGGAGGAATAATACGATTTCCACACTGCAGGTGCCCACGAATATTGATAATTGACCGAAGGGATGTCGCAAGCGCAGCCTGGATATCTATTCTCGAACCAGGTTCCGCCTATTTCGGGATTCTTCTCATAACAAATGAGCTCAATATCCAGGTCGCTCGTACTAACTTCATGGGCAAAGTTGATAGCGCTGATTCCGGCGCCGATGGTGATGACTTTGAGAGGGCGTTTGCTCCTGCTGGGTATCTCGAGGATCTCATGTGTATCGTGCTTCGCATCGAGATTGAAGAGCTGGTCATCATTCCTCGTCGTTGTTTTGGGGAGAACTTCACATTCAGGGACGCGGGTAGATATGGCTTCGGGCATTTGGTAAGGAGTAGCCATGTGCTAACTTTTCGGCACGTCTCCACGCTGGTGAGGAAAGAACAGCGTGTCCGCCTATGGTGGAACCAGCTCCTTTTTTATTCTCACCGAAGGAATCCAGCACGTGAAAGGAAGCTCAGCGCTGTTGTTTGATCTACGACGAACGAGTGCCAACATAGGCGATCCGCCAGACGTCCAAGCTTTGCGCAGTGGTGAACTCGGCCGACCTTTGAACCTTATTCCATCTTGGATTCTTGACGTCTTGGAAGATGGAAGACCTCATTTCACTGTATGAGAGAAGCTCTCTTGTCGAATATATGGGTTCGTGTTTCGGACTTCATTGACATTTGAACTTGATCTCCGAACAAGCCCTCTGCCATTACGATTCTTGTCGGTCGATATGAGAAAACAAGGTTATCTTGATTGTACGTTGCGGGTGTGGTCCATGTATCTGCTCGTGAACCCTTGGCTGGATGTATGGGTTTCATCTCGAACCACGCTGCAAGGCTTCTGCTTCCATCAATATATCAGCTTCGGGCGACACAACTTCTGCATCCCACCACTCCTTACTATCGCTCCCAGATTGACTTCCAGAACCAGTGGACTTGACTTGTACCACTTCTTTCTCGAACCCCTTCTCGGAGTCAGGAAGGCTAGCTTCGTTGCTGACAACTCCACTCCTCGATTTTCTGCTCCAATTCTTGCCCAAGTTTACTTTCTTCAACAGTGGTCGAAGCGTCGCTGCAGAAGAAGCAATGATACCAGCGCCAATCTCTATCGTAGACCACATCATTCCTTTGCGAAAGCCAGACAGTGTTCCTTTGACAAGCGCAGGCCAATATACAGCTCTCAGGATAGCAGCCACAGACCCGGCGACCGCCAAAGCGAAGATACCGGCGACGATGGCTTTCTCTCGCTTGATCATTTGCGTCTTGAGTACCACGAAGATGGGAAGAGTTGCGAACAGCCAATCGGTGGCTGCATTGAGAACGCCTTGGAGGATGTTTGCTGCATTGAGAGCAGGATTGGTACCCGTGCATTGCCCCATAATAGTCTTCATGGCGTATTTGGTTGGATCAGAGCACCAGAAAAGAACCAGGAAGATCGAAGAGACACTGTTGGCGATGAAGATGGCGAGGAAAACATAGATAAGAACGCGCTGCCATCGCTCAACGACGAAGCGGAGGAAGAAGAACGCCAGTGCGAGTTTGAGTGCGATGGACGCGCAGAGGTAGATGACTACGTCGGAGATGACAATCTATATACTTCCAGTCAGCAATGGGTTCACCAAGCGATTTCAGGTGTTGCAAGACTGACATTGATGATCTTTTCATAGACTTCCAGACTAGGCTTCGGCGTGGCCAGTGACGCCTCAATACCGAAAAGCAGTCCTGCATGAGCGGAGAAGAAGATCAAGGTCAGTACGCAAAGCCAGTCCTCAATAAGGAATGAACGCAGTAGGCCGATTCGTACGTATACACGCAACCCTACACAACAGATAGCAAAAGAAAGGAAAATTGCAGGTACAATCAAGGCCGTCGTACTGACTGTAAAGTTGGCAGTAGGCGCAGACATGATAATATTGCGAAAGGTTGAGGGGTGCGACCAGAACAGAGCTTGATGAATTGGGCGTTGCGAGAAATAAGAAGACGCGATCTTGACGACTTTCTGAGGTGAAACAGCTGATGAATAGGCTTCGCAACGTAAACAGTTGTATCGAAGTGTTGTTCTCTCCGAATGTTTCGCCGCGGAGAGCATAACCTTGTGCGACATTTAGGCGCAGAAAGCCGTTTTGAACACCTCCGCTGGTTCGGCCGTTGATAAGGCTTTCCGACACAACTAATCCCTCTTTGCCAACGGGTAATCCTTCCTCTTTCTAACTTCTCGTCTCCCAGAAGTGAATGCAGGCTCGTATACATGTGGCGTAATGTCCGGTGTTTCCCTTGATGTGAATGTTCGCTCCGACATGTTTCCTTCATCCGCACAATTTCTCGAGCTCCAGGCTCGCAAGAATAAAGGCGCTGGTACCGATCAGACTGTTGTTGGCCGTCGGCCTGTCAAAGTAGTACTGCGAAAATGAGTCAACATTTCCTATTGGCAGAATTGGAAAGTTCAGTTCGTATCTCACCTTTGCATTGACAATCTGCGGACTCAAACTGGCGATAGAGCTTGTTCCGCTCAGGTCCAGGGTGCCGTTCGCATTGCGGGTAATGTGTGTCTCAAAGATATTTTCCCAGAGTCCGACTCCTGCCTTGATGGCTTTGGTCCGAAGCTTTGTGTCTTCCAGAATGTTGAGGCGGACAGACTTGAGAAGGGAATATGCTGTCATCAAGCTCGCACTTGTCTCGATGAAGTTCCGAGAACCATTGATGGAGGCACCCGGGAGATCCACGACTTGCCAGACACCGTACTTTCCGTTGATCTGCAAAGCACGCTCGAGAGCAACGATCTGGGCTTTGATCAGACTGTTGAACAGAAGCTTCATGTTGCTGTACGTAATCTTGACGTCCAGAGTCATGGCAGGAGAAGTCGCGGATTGTAGGGCTTCAAGAGCTTCGAGAACACCAAGGGTATACCATGCCTGCGATCTGCCCCACACAGAAGGACTTGCGCCAGTCTCGGGGTCAGCCCAACCATGTGCCTTCAAAGCGTCATATCCGTGCACAAGCAGACCTGTACCATCATCGCAGATGGCGGCCAGTATCTCGAGTTGCTTCAGCACCGCCGCAGGTCCAACAGCGTCAGACTGCCGAGTGCCATTTCCTGCACTCAGGATTGCGAAAGTCGGATACGAATACATGCCGTCGGTGTATGACAAGTTGCGGTAGGCGGTCAAGTTGTTCCGGTTGTCGTAGTACCAGAGGCCACCGTTCGTGTTTCGAGGCTGATGTGCGAGCGAGTCTTGCAACGTAGAGATGGCAGACAAGAGAGACGCGCTCTGTGTTTCGTGCGATTGACGCATCATCTCGGTGCCAATTGAGAAGCGATCAAGAGGTAATCCGATGGCAGAAGTAGCGTTCGTGAAGAGGGGAATAGCCGTTGCAGTACTGGTGTGTAGGTATGCCGTCCATGCTTGCTTGTCGGCCGTGTTGTTTGTCGCGGCGATGCTCTCTCGTAATGCTTGATAGAAGATGCCGAGTTCAATCAACCCCGTCCCGGAAGAGCTTGCGGCTGCTCCTTGACTTCTTGCGAAATTGCTTGCCATCATTTGAGACGCTTGTCCATGGACGTTTGGCGGGCATTGCAATGTCTGCGCTACAGCAGCAGTTGCAGCAAACAGTGACAATAGCTTAGGAGTCATGTTGGAAGTCACTCGTCAATTGGGAATCTCCCTCATGGAAAGTGCGTCGGAAGAGACAGAGGCGGTCGTGTTAGTCCTGAGGTGTGACGGTCTGTGCCGATCTTCAATGACGTCATGGACCCTGTTTGCAAACTTTGAACTTTTCTGGTATGCCACCCCGTCAACCACTCGGAGACGGTGTCTGTTAATTTATCCTCATGGGTGCAAGAGTAATGTAACTTTTATAAAGGAAAAGCTACATATAGCACATTACATAGACGGCGATGGAGTATGCTTTAGAAGCGTTTCCTGGTAGCATATAGCATACATACTGCGTGTCTTGTAGCCACCAAGTACAAACAAGCTAGTACTGAGTGCCTCTGGGATGAAACTCAGAAGGATTTTCGCCGTCAACGAACTGGCAAATGCTGGGCTAGTCAGAAGAAATGCGATGATGCCGTAGACGAGTCTCATGCCGATAAATGGTAGGGCAATTGCAGCAGTACGTAAAAGCTATCGACAATCAGCGGCGAAATCAGAGAAGCAGAGACATAACTTACTACAGTTCCATCAATGAAAGTGTCATTCCTCAGTCTAGCCGGATCGCGTAGCGAGATGGTCGTCCACGCAAGAAGAATGAGATATGACACCACCAACATCGCCAGTCCAGCCTTGATCAGGCCAGAGTCTTGAGTAGTGGAAAGCCCCTTGACAACATTGACAATCCCGATTACCACCAGTATGATGGCCGTCGTAATGATGCTGTGAAAGCCAACCACAAGCGTCCGCTCAACTCTTGGTTCCAGTCGCAAAAGACAAGCATTGCGTGCCTCGTGCAAGACTCCAAGTTCAGCAAGGAGGAGCGGGGAAATGGCCAAACTGTTGACGACGGTTGCGCTGGTCTCAATCTTGGGATTGTGCCTTGCAACCATGGAAAGCGCACCGCCAGCGATGCGAATGGCGCAGAACGAAAAGACGAAATTGTAGGCCAAGAAGCCAGCTCTGCCGTGGCGGCGCCAGATATAGAAGGTTGGGACGATGAGGCAGGAGTAGAGGACGACAGTCGCGATATAAAGACCCGCAGGGAACGCCGCAGATGAAATTCCAGGTGAGGACATGGTTTAGGACTGAACGTTTGGATGAGATGCATACTGAGGGCAGGACTCTGAACTTATGTACTTTGCAATATTCATGGTGTATAGCATTAAAACAATCTCGATGTTGAAGACGGACCCGGCAATACGGTCAAGCTGACATACATGCTGACAGAGTGACAGGTCAGAATGACCCTGGAACGTCGCTTTATGTCCGTCAAAGTGGCTGCGAAGATTGGATACGGAAGAGACTCCGTCAAAAGATCCCCGGGTCTTCAAGATCTATGCGTGGATCCAAGGAAGATCGCCAGTGCTAAGGATCCTTCTCACGGCGGCTGTGCGACGTGGTGGGCGTGTCACGAAAAGGGAACGTCGCGCTTCGCGCCCGTCCGAGTACCAGCGTGCTAGAGAACGACCAGGTACTGATGGCTCAATTCAGGGCGCACAAGACTGTTTGCGTATAGGCAACTTGTTGCATAAAATGGTAGTTTTCTGTGATTGAACGACATCAGAATCGCCAGGCAGACTGTCGCATTCCCTTGTGAAACCAATATCGTGTTCAAGGTGGATCTTGGCTGACGTCAAAAACGTCGCCTTGTCAAATTTGCTGTGTACCAAACAAAACAAACATGTACACAGGGTCCAACTAGACCACGCCACAACCTGTCACTCCATGTCACGGAGGACATCAGATAATGTCAGTCCTACTACACCATGACTCCAATTCTGACTCGAACGAAACCCCCCGAACGCCATTTATCTCCAGCTCGCTCCATCTCAATTCCAGACCCAATGCAAGAACAAACAACCTCCTCATCTTCTCTTTGCCCATGCTTTCGTCTTGGTCTTCCTGTTCAGACCTCGGATCAGAGCAACCAGCCTGTCAAGATCCGCTTTGCTTCCAGGAATGTTGTGACCACCATCAAACTCAAGCACATCCGATGAAGTGGCATGATAGATATTGGTGTGGAGCATTCTCGCGTGCTCCAAGAAGGGATCTTGCAGACCATGCAAATGCACGCATGGCAATTGCAACTTCTTGCCCATAAACGCAGTCACGACACCATCACTGCAGGACCCTGACAGCAACGCTCCGAACCGCAGACCGGCCCATGGCACCGCGGCCAGACTGACATCCATCGATGCCCATTCAACAACGTGGTATTGAGCCAAGCCCAACAGCATGGAAGCCACGATAGTCCCCTGGGAGAAGCCCATGACGGCCGTGATGCTCGAAGGTTGAATGTCGCGTGCTAACAAGGTCTTGATAATGTGTTCGTTGCAGGTGACAAATTCTCTAGCTACACATTCCATCGAGTCATTTGCTGAGGGGGAAAACCAGCTGTAGAAGGGCCCTGAATCGACGTATGCGGGAGCGACACCAGGGCCTGGTGCTGAGGGGTGGGGTGCGTCGATGAAGACGAACTTGAATTGTGATTGTAGGGCAGCCCGCAGTTTTCGTGTTTGTGCCGCAAAGATGCTGGCCGATGTGCCCGTGCCATGCAGACAGAGGATTGTGGGGAGGAATGAAGACATGATCGACCGGAGTGCTGTTCCGCTTTGGGTTGCTTGACTCGATAGTGCTGATGATGGTTGACTGATGGTATGACCTATGATGAGTACACCTTACGCTTTATAGTTGTCCTCAATGAGTACATCTGACTGTGGTTTACTCTACTTGACTGGGTCGGAGCAATCCATCTGTGAAGCCTGCCTGTCAGCTGTGAATTTTCTGTCATCTACTCCGACCGACAGACTGTCCAGTGTCATCAAGTCGGAACGCGCCTTCCAGTCTCCCCGAGCTGACCGCAACACCACGGACCACAATGTCAGACCTGTTGTCATGCCCAAGAGACGCACCGCTTCGGGCTGTCAGATTTCGGATGGGGTTATGGGGCAGAGAAGTCAGCATTGGCACTCTTCACCTCTACTCTGTCATCTTCACGCCATCTTTCCATCTGCTGAGATCTCATATCATATTCTCTGCCCTCCAGCTCGAAGTCCCTACTTGATTTTTTTCTACAATTTTCCCATCTCCTTTGCCCATCAGAGCTTCTCCATCCCCATCTCTCCTTGGGAATCCACCATGTCCTCCAACATCGATTATGAAAAAGTAGTCCCAGCGATGCTCGAGCTCACAGACTCGATCATAAAACTCCTCGATAACACAAGCCACCGCGAAATCCACGTCAAGAGCATAATCAACGGGCTGAGAGCCCTGATAATCCGCGAACGCAAGACCATCCATCGCCAAGGCAAAGTGATCATCGAGTTGAAGAAGCAATTGGCAGAAGTCGAGGAGCAACTCAATGTCCTACAAAGCCGTTTACGGAACAGAGTTGATACGGATTGGCATTCTGGAGATAGTATCCGTATCAAGGATGAAGATGTTGATTACCATGTCAATGATGATTCGAGTCCAGAAGAGGACGTGAGTTTTCCAAGCTGTATTGACATTACGTGAATTTTTGCTGAACAGAAACTCAGGATGATGTGGGATCACCGGATTCAGCTGCAGAGGTGACAACGGCAACATTGTACGGCTTGCAGAGCATTTACATCCAGATAGCAGAGCGCTATGCATCAGGCCTCAAGGTGGATGATAAGATGAAGTCTGAATGTTCGGAGGATACATGATGCATGATTGATGATTTATCGATATGGCAGGCTTCACGAGGTTGCATGAGACATATTGTTCTGGGAGGATATTCCCGTAGTTAGCTTGGGATGTCTTGCATTGGATGGGAACCTAATTTCGTAAGCGATGGAGTTATGTGGGCACACGCAGTGGTTATGATACCAAAAAGCAACCTAGCAGCATATTGCGGGACTTTCTTCGGCCGTGCGTATTGGGTTCGCGGAGCTCATCCCTTCTACGGATAATCAGCCTCAAGCAAATGCTCATTATAGCGCTAAACACAGATCCAACCAACAGCACAAAGAATATGGCAAAGGAACAACGGACACAAACGTACTGAGCGAGCTCAAACAACTTCAAGCAGTTAATACAGTGATTACTGGCAATTTCAATTCACCCGCAAATCAGAGTTCCAATATCTCGGTCATCTTCTCGAAAGCGACCTGCCGGCCAGGGTGCTCTTGAAAGGGAATCGCAATGCTCTTGGCCTTGATCACCATCCCAGCAGACTCTCGCCCATCGACCACTTTGAGAAAGGCTGTTCCAAGTTCCGATGCTCCAACATACGGTGCAGCAACACGATTACCCCACACGCCTATACCAAGATACTCGACTCGGATGGCAAAATCGTATGTATCAATCCAAACAGGCAGGACGACTTGTGGAACTCCAGCACTATTTCATATCAGCTCAGCTTCAAGCAAGAAGGGCAAGAAACATACTATATAGCCTCATGGTACGAATTAGATCCACCGTGGTGGACAGTGCAGACAACAGTGTTAGTCATCAAGATTGCGAGGGGGTGGGCGGGCAGCCAAGACTCGATCCAAACTCGCTTGGTTTTGATCTCTTCGGCAATCACATGCAGAGCATCATCCACATTGACCTTGGTCTTCAACTTCCACAAGATCTGTACATCAGGTCGACGGTCGAGTAGAGTTTTGACGGCAGCCGCGAATTCGGCGGTGAGATGCTGGTCGACGACAACATGGGATCCGAGATTGATCAAGACAGTTGGACCTTGTTGTAACCAAGCGCTCAGCTTTGGATCAGTCTCGGCAAGAGGTTCAAAGGGGGGTATGATGGGGCCGCAAGGAGTTACGTGTGAAGGTATGGAGAAGTCATAGTCGATAGTCGATGTCGAAGGGAGCAGGATATGAGCATCGCCAAATCCCTCAAACATGGACGGAATCTTGGCTGGGAGACCACAAGCTTGACGATATCGCGACAGTTGAAGAAGTCTCTCGTTTTGACGGCGCGAGCGTAAGAAGCGATAGATGAGGTATATGTTCGCCGGAATGTACGACCAAGGGACAGGGTAGGGAAAACCTGATGCCATGCTCGAGACTGTCAGCATCATGGTTGGAAATGTCCGAGAGCACTCACGCTGGAAACTTCCACAAAGCTCCTCCGCTAGGCTGTCGGTCCAGTACAAGCTCCTTGAAGGTGTTCGGGCTGAGGATCATGCACTTCTGGCCTATCGCATTGCAAGCATCAACGGCTTGACTAAATAACGGATCGACAACAACCAATCTGGGAGCAACATGGTTGATGATTTCGATGGTGCTGCTGTAACCGATCATGTACTCGACTCCGTGCCACGGAGCAAAAGTTGCGGGGAGCACATTGTCGTAAGCAAACAGAGCTCCCTTGATGCCCGGAGGATGTAGGTCGAGGAACTCGGTACCAGGAGGTGCGGCCTCCTTCATCGACTTTCCAGACAGATGGTGGAATGTGATGGCGCTGCATGTCCCATTGCTAAGGCGGAAAGCTGTGTCGTTGAGATGATCAATGCTGCTCTGGAGAGCGGGGAAGGAGGCGATATGCACATCATACTCCCGCCGTACGAGAAACTCATATGCGACAGCGAGGATGACGCCGGCCTGGCCCAGCTCACTGTTCGTCACGAAGAGAAGAGTGCGTTGCTTTTCCATGTGGATTGTGGACGGAAAGTTGCTGGATTGTCTTCATGATGCATCGATTTTCCAACCGCCTTTTGAACTTTACTTCTCGCACGGCGGTTGTCTCCTTGCTCAAGTCATCATCTGGTCATGGTGTACTCGTACACTGTAGAGAATCAAACAGAAGTGGTGAAGATGATGACGCTTCAAAAGTCAGACCAGTCCGTGCGCAGGCCGTGGCTGAGTCATTGCAGTCATGCACCAAATCCTCTTTCAACATGTTTCCCGGTCAGCAATTCCTCACTCATCCGCTCGAAGATGACTCTCGAGACGAAGCCATGACCTCGCAAGAGCCGCCAATCGGCAAATGCGAAGATCAAGGCTGATACATAAGTTGTATACAACATGTGCCACGCGATTCCCGAACCCAGCAATCGCTCCAACGTCAAACAAAGACAACCGGCCATGTCTGGCACAATACCCGATGACGCAGGTCCTCGCGCTTCAAGCCCTCAATCCCAAGCAAGCATTGACTCGGCTTCAGTCTCTGTAAAGTCCCGAAAAGATGGCAGAAAGACCACTTCTTATGGCGAAGAAGAGAAGGATCTGGGATTACCTGTTCTGGAAGGCTGGCCGCTTGGTTCGACTGTGTTTGCGTGAGTTCTTCCGAAGACTCATCTGGAATGATTCCTTACACGTGATTAGGCTATGCTTAGCTCTGCTCCTTGCAACATTAGATACTACCATCATCTCGACCTCGTTGATCACCATCGCTTCCGACTTTGGCCATTTTGATCAAGCAAGCTGGATTATAGTGTCCTATTTGCTCACTTATTCTGGTTTCCTTCTCATATTTACTAGATTGAGCGATGTCTTGGGCAGAAAACCTGTCTTGATGTTTTCAATTCTCATGTTTCTTGTCTGGTCAATCGGATGCGGCTTCTCACAAACACTCAAGCAGCTGTAGGTCTCGCATTGTCATAACTATCAGGACCTGGCTAAAACTTCGTTTAGTATCGTCTTTCGGGCTTTACAAGGTATAGGCGGTGCTGGAATCTATGCGCTTGCCTATGCATCTGTTTTGGACGTGGTACCATTCAGGCTCGTTAGCGCAGCATCAGGAGCTATCTCAATGAGCACCGCTTGTGCGAGTCTCTTGGGACCTGTCCTTGGCGGAGTTATTACCTCGAATACCACTTGGAGGGTAGTTTCCCAAGATGCAATCATTGACTTCCGCTAACATTCACAGTGGGTCTTTTGGATCAACATTCCCTGTGGAGTTCTGGTCACTGTCTGCGTCGCTTTCCTGTTTCCAAATGAAACACAGTCAAGGAGACTTGGAAAGCCGGCGTTGCAACAGATTGACTGGCCTGGGATACTTCTCTCGCTCACTGGATCCTCACTGTTGGTCATCTCTCTGGAAGAAGGAGGTGTTCACTTCTCCTGGCGAAGCTTGTTTGTGGTGTTGATGCTTGTGGGATCAGTCATCTGTTTTCTAGCCTTCGGCATATGGGAGCATGTTCTGACACCCAGAGAAGCAAGCATGAAGATGCTGCCTCTCTTCCCGACAAGACTCATATCTAGCAGGGTCGTTGCAGCGACTCTTGGGTATGTTTGGCGACGCAGTAGCACAACTTCAACACAAAAGCTAACACTTGTAGAACTGTATTCTTCACTGGCTTTCCCTTTGTAGTCACCATCATGGCCCTACCACAACGCCTTCAAATTGTCAATGGCGACAGTCCCGAGAACGCGGGTCTTCACATGCTCCCACTCATTGGTTCGACCGCTTTGGGCGCGATTCTGACTGGCACGATCACTGGCAAATTCAATATCGCCTGGCACTTATTGGTGTTTTCGAACGTACTCATGACAGTTGGTTGTGGACTCATGTCGACCTTACCCACAGACAGTGAGATCGCCAATCTCTGTTATCTTTATCAAATCATTCTCGGCTTCGGTTTTGGTCTTACCATGGCCAGTTCGATGGTTGTCATTCGCACAGAAGTGGCTATGAAAGATAACAGTAAGTCTTTCTGGTCCCTTGAACATCTCGTGGGTAACTGACCGGACTAGCTGTATCTTTGGGCGCCGTTACTCAACTACGACAACTTGGCGGTGTTATCGGTCTTGCTGTGACGCAAGCCATCCTAAATGGCGATTTCAGATCGCAACTTGCCAAGTTTTTGTCCGACGAAGAGCTGAGATCGGTCATGCTGTCAACAGCTAACATCGCAAACCTTAGTGATTCACATAGAGACTTGACTTGCCGTGCGTATGGAAGATCTTCTAACGCCCAGATGCGAGTCGTTACCGCGTTCGCGGGTGCGGCCATCTTGATGAGTATGTTTGCTCGACAGAATGCTCCACGAGACCGCAAAGCTCTCGAGGCGGAGCGTGTCGCATTCCACACTGGTCGAACCACGTCAGTCGAGCTGCATAGTGGCTCTGTCACACGCATCAACCTGGTACATGCACGACTGGTCAACAAGATTGAGACGTCTAGTGCCCCGTATCTCGTCGATTCTGGCGGTTTGATTGAGACGACACCTCGCGAAGAGAGTCTAGCCACTCGCTTCTGATTAACAGTCGTACAGCTTGATTACCACATTGAAGTTGTGTTTCTGCTTCTCAGATTATGGACGAGTCAAGGCAGTCAACCACTGGTTCAGATAGAAAAGTGAATCTAATGATTCGCGTAAAAATCATCTGAGCATATTCACAATCTTCACGTTCAGTCCAGTCAAGTCAAGCACTTTGTGTTGTAGATCCGGACAGCTCTCTTTTCAACACTATACCACTGGCTGATTAAACTCGCGTCCAGAGATGTGCACTCTTCTCCCGGCCGAATATGAAATGATAGTGAAGCCTGGTTTGCGTCAATCAACAAAGTCGGGGATGACCTTGAGTTGGACGTCAGCCCTCCCATAACTTTCCCGGACGATGCTGACGAGGGCTCTAGATAGGAAACCGAGTTTTGTCAGACGGAACTACGCGTTACTCATGATTGCTGACATGGGATGTCATCTGTCAGCCAATGGTCAGACTAGCATGTCTGACATGCCTACTATGGTTCTCTTCTTAAAATCTAGCTTGACCACTCGCAAGACCTCTCACACTCATCAAACTTTTGATTCCTACATCTCATCTTCACCATACCAGCTTGGTACTGATCTCTCTATGCCTGGAGCCGTCGACAACACATGGTCACCATGGCCACAGCTCACTCTTGCCACAGCAAAGGGATTGCAGGCAGGAACCAATGAATACACCGAAGCTATCTACTCCAAGTATGGCGCCGAAGCTTTGAAGTCAAGCTGGGTTCAGGTTTGCAAGAGACTGGAATCTATCACGGAGAACATCGCTTCGCAAGGCAACTCTGTTATTCCAGAGCTTGATTTAGAAGACTTCCTCTCTGCCGACCCGGAGACAAAGCATAAGCTAAAAGATATTGGATGCTTCATTGTGCGGCATGTTGTTTCTGAAGAGCAGGCGACTGATTGGTACAATGAGCTGAAGAACTATGTCAAAGACAACCAGGCTCAAATCACAGGTAATCAACACCATCCTTTGTCAAGTTTTTATCTCTAACCTCATCGTGTCTATCAAAGGCATGCCAGCCGATACCCCTTTCATGTTCGACGTCTACCACTCGCCAGTACAGCAAGCGGCTCGCTCGCACCCCAACAGCCTAGCGGTCCAACGAGCAATCAATGCTCTGTGGCACGACAAGAGTGAGAACCAGACCACTATCCAAGAGCCACTCTCATATGCCGATGGTTTCCGGATTCGGCCTGAGAATACCATCTTCAACGCGCTACCTCCACACATTGGTATGTTGTTCTCTTCCTTGTATCAATCCGATCATGTCTCACGACTGATAATCTGCAGATGGCGGCAGTCTCTCACGCTGGGCAGATGATACTTATCGTGAGGTATACTCAGCCATCTGGTCGGGTAATCCCGACGCTTTCGATCCTTACGACCTCTCGATCCGCAAGGATGCAAAGCCAGGCCTCTTTCCCGGCACTGCTTCTCAAGTTCTACGCGCCTTTCAAGGATGGACTGCATTGACGTCCGCAGGCGCCAACGAAGGTTCTCTCTTACTATATCCGGATGTCAAGACCGCAATGGCATATGTGATTCTGCGCCCCTTGTTTGACGCTCCCGAAGATGAATGCGATATCATGGATGCGACAAAGTGGACATTGAATGCTGAGCGAGGCTGGTTCCCGGGTACTTGGAGACAGCTGCCGCAAATCGTCAGTCCGGCATCACATCCGCATCTGAGACTTGAAAAGTGTTTGGTGAATATCCCGACCATGCGACCGGGGGATACGGTGTGGTGGCACGCCGATGTAAGATCTCTCTCTCTTTCTTGGTTCACGTAAGGTCTTGGAGGCTAATGTATGTTTGTCAAATGTAGATGATTCACGGTGTAAATGTGCAACATACCGGCGACCACGACTCGGCGGTCCTGTACATTGCCGCTGTTCCTACCACGGAGGCTAATACAAGATATATGCGTCAGCAAGTGGTCAACTTCAAGGCCGGTGTCCCGCCGGAAGATTTTGCAAGGAATGGCACGGACGAGACAATCTTCAGAGGCTATAAGGGTGAGGAGGGTATCTTGAATGGACAAGCTGGTAGAAAGGCTGCTGGTCTGTACCTTTGATGACTTCCGGCAGTCAAATCTCCTATATTCAGTGTTTTCCTTGACTTCTTGGAACGTGTACAATTATCACATGTCCATGCAATGTGGAAAGTTCGGGATGATAAAGAGATTTCATGAACTGGTGATCTGAGCTTCGGTTTGCCGGCTAAGAAATACCTGGAATCTAGAACCCAGCGCAATGGTTTCTACCACTTATGGTCAGGACCTGCAACTACACGTTCTCTTCATCCGCTCAGCTCTGTCGCGCATGCAGTGGTGACCTACACGATACTTCCAGAGTACAGTACTGTATATTATTATGGCGCTTGAGTATCTGACTGTGAGTGTGAGAGAAGTGGAAGGTGGAAACACATCCTGTCCGAGCAGGATAGACAGGATATCTGATATGTAAAAGGCAGAAGATGGAAGGCATGAGTTTGTGTGCCATCAGACAAAAGTGTTGAACGATAAATATTCATTGTAAACGCCTGGCTGCCTCGCGACCCTGGTTCCAATGTGCAAAGCGCCAAATGCAAGATCGATATGAAAGATAGATGCTTCTCCAAAGGCAAACACAAGAAAGTTACACTTCCATGATTGAACTCCAATCAAACCCATCGTCCATGGGAGCAGCGACTCCGACCTTCACCTGCGAGTCAACACCGCTTGCTAACATCAATCTGACTACATCTTCGTGGCCTGCCGATACAGCAGCGTGCAGTGCTGTCTCACCGCAGTGATTTTTCGCATTGAGACCCACGGAACGCTGGAGTAATGATTCTACCAGACTCACATCACCAATGCGAGCGGCAAGATGCAGTGATGTATCTCCACTTGAAGTCCTTCCCGAAACGTCAGCGCCCAAGCCCAAAAGGTATTGCGCAGTGGTGATGTTGGCAGAGGTGATCGCAATCTGGAGAGCAGTCATTTGTAAATTGTTGGATGAGTTGATGTCGGTGCCTGTCTCCACCAGAAGGCGGATGATGGAGTGATGACGGTCACGAGCTGCGATATGCAAAGCGGTGTTGCCATGGTCGTTATTATTGAGGGAGAAGACGTCACTTGCTCCATTCATGTTGTAGGCGTCATTTCTTTGCTGCAGCCCTGAGTCACTCCTGGATGCTGCTGAATCTGTTGTCAGAGTATGTACTATCTGTAGACGAAGGAATAGTATCTTACAAGGTCTTGAAGAAACACTAACCGGTGGCGTCATCAGAGGTCCGAACATTGGAGTTTTTTGTCCAGCGCTATTGTTTGTCATTGCCATACCACCGAAGTAGTCCGTCGAAATGCCAATCGGGTCAGGGGATTTGATATCTGGAGTAGGCATTTGATCAAGACCCTTGAACAATTCATCCAGGTCATTTTCGTCCAGGCTTTGAATCAAACAGGGGTCCCAGATGTTGATATCTGCAGCAGGAGCTTCCGGCACGACCTTTGTTGGCTTGGAAAGATACTCTTGTAGACGAATTTTGGTTTGGTCGATATGGTTTAACAAATCTTCGATATCACGAAAAGACCTTGGGGGCTCTGGGCTTTTGGATTCTGCGGCTGGTGTCCCACGCTGGCTGTCCCGCCTCTCGAGCAGTCTCAATTTCTTCCCTGAATGGACTATTAGTCTTGGCAACTTCACAAATCTTTACCATGCCACATACTACGACTTCGCTGTGCGAGACGATTTTGTACCCGTCGCCTCTCATTGATGTCGGATAGTTTGGTCCAATCTTCGGAGTCAGAAACTTGCTCGGCATCAGTCTTCACGGGCGGAGACATGTTTGTGAAATGTTCGATGATCGATCCAGGAGAGAAGCGCGCGGTCGAGTTGCTCTATAAATCCGGAGAGTCCACAAGCTAGACAATCTAGATTTGGGCAATCAAATATGCAGGGCCTTGCACCAACGCGGTGGGTGCAATTCCGCGAAGGGTAGAAGAAGCTGACAGCCGTATGAGGCTCGATCTGCAGTCATTGTCATGGTCATCAGTGACTGATAGACCGGTTAATCTGTTGGCGTCGAAGGATTGCGGCGTTTAACAATCCTTCCTTCGAAGAATCATCCTTCGCGTGAGTTTTGAGGTGCCGGAAAATAGTGCTATAGGGAGATAGGGTCAGTGAACGTCTAGGAGAGATAGCAACAAATTAATTGTTGCTGCAGGCTATTCCTGTGCAGATGCCAACTCCTTTGAACCGGGAGTGTTATATGGGTCTGTCAGATGTCCAGGCCTGAGAGAAAAGGCTGAGGGTGGCGTAGACAGCGCGGCTCCCTGCAAAATGCCATGTCGAGCAATATCGGATGGGTCCAGGGGGCCCACGCTCGTCAACCTCGTGAAATGCTACGCGTTGCGGCAAGATCTACGCTCTGGAACAGACATTCCTGAGCGGTGGGGGATGCATGCCTGTCGTGCAGAGCAAATTGATTGGAGGCAATGGTTAAAGCCGAAACGCGTTGATTCACGATTCAACGAGCGACGTGCGTAAAGAGTCTAAGAACGCTGCAGATCCCCTCGTGAAGCCTTTAGGCGGCATTGGCACGCTCGTTAAGCACTTGCCAGCACGGCAGGCGGCGGGTTAACCTTTTCTCCTTGAAGCTTGGTCGTGCTTGGTGGGGTTGCCGTCGGTCCGACACCACATCGTTCCGAAATTCAGGGCTCGTCTAAAGCTTCTTACGTGCTGTCGAGATTCTGGCACGCATGTAGATGTTTCAGGCTCAATACTTCCCGAGATGCCCTCAATCTTGACGCGAGTTTCCGAACTCTACGGACAAATCAGATCATCCGAGAACTATCACGCTCTGCAACTGGGTCTTATCTATCTATTCAACATCTCAGCCGGGTCTCGTGTTTGACCCCGCCTCGGCGCTAATAAGCTTCGAAGTGACACAGGGACATGACCTTGATGGTTTTGACCCAGTGGACCCTTTTTCATAACAGCGTACGCAGGAATGTCAGGGTCAACCCTGTGATTCAGATACGAGATTGTAAGTTCGACTAATGCAACACTCCTCAGCTGTGAGTTGCGGCCCTAGCTGTTGCCATTTCTTCCTCCGATGGCATATTTACGACCATCAAATACAGTACGTTCTGTTCGTGGATCAGCAGGGTGACGGTGCGTGCGAGTGTCTGTACCTACCTTTGCCAACAGCTTCTTGTATGTGCGAATAGGATTCGGAATAATCCCACGCTTCTCCTGCCTTTGGGCGTTTTGTCTCTGCCCGACTGCATATGATTCCCACTCTGAGCCTTGCTTCTCTCCTCGAGCGGCTTGTCTGATGACTGAAGCAAAGCCTCCTATCAGGCCTCGCGAGTTGGGTCCGGGAATGAGCTTACCTCCCGAAACGAACGATATCAGCGATCCGCTGGCTGCCGCATGATTGGGGTCGGCATATCTCGAGCTGAACTCGCCTTGGGGAACCTGTGCTAGGACGCTATCCGGATTCTGCATGGACTAGAGTTGGGTCAATACCACGTGTTGAGAATCGAGAGGGGAAGACTTACATATTCTGCTGTTGCTCTCTTGTCCCAATAATTAGCAACAAAAGTCATGCCTTTTGCTACGCTACTCTTTTTCTCTGCTGCCTTTTGCCCAGTTTGCGCTGCCAGCTCATCCAGGGTGGGGAAGGTGAGCGGTGCCACTTCAGGGAATGCCATTTCTCCATATGTGGTCCCATCAGATGATCTGAACTTTTTCTGGACACCTGTAACACCATGCGGTACGTTGCTAAGGTCTGTAACAGTGTCGTTGATGTTGACCTGCTCCACCATGTTACTCGATTCTGGATTCCATACCATGATTAGGCAGTAAAGTCCCCGAGGCTGGAAGAACTCTTCGTTGAGTTTGCGCAAAGCTGTAGCAGTCCTAACAATCGTCAGAAAAAAAGAAGCTATGGAAGTGATGTCGGCAAGATACCTGAATCGGGCTTGCATCTCGATAGCAATATTGGTGGCCTGTTGGATGGCGTATGATACAGCAATGCCGATAACGTGTGGCATGAACATGGTGCCAATAGAAGCCATGTTGATGGCATTCAGCCAAGGATCCGCAGCGCTCGACTTTTGCAGTGTATCAAGAAAGTCGAGCCAGGTCGTCTGGTCGATGCTCACATCTTGTAGCATCGGCGCGTAAGCTCGAATGAACCCACGCGAACGGTCTCTTGGGCGTCGCTGAGGAAGAACGACAGGCAGCGCGAGCTGTCCGGTCGATAGCTGATCAGTCTTTTGACAATACTTTTCGAAAAAGGTGAGCTTGGGTTCTGCGTCAACGGCAGTTCGAGTCTGTCCCTCGGCAATCTGGTCCTGAGCGTCGTCCAGATTCCACTCATTCTCAAGGTCCCCTCCGGCTTCATCTGCTTGTGATGTCGATAACGATTCGCTAACTGCATGAGCGCTTTCCGATCGCGGCGCTGTCGGACGTTCACCTTGAGGGCTTTGGCGTTCTGTTTTGCGTGATTTGATGCTCTCAGATGCCAAGCCGACGGCTCCAGAGACACTCCTTATTCCTGCTCGTACAAACCCGCCTTTGCGACCCCCGTTTTCGACATCGTGACGAACCATAGCAGATTGATTTTGGAAAAAAACTCGTTTGACTGTCTTCTCTTTGGGTTTCGTGATGGAGGGCGAGCTGGAGCAGGAGGATCCACATAAGTACAAACACAGGGTCCACCAAGCTTCTCCCGAACCAATCTAAGCCTTGGTCGAACCGCCCGTCGAACCGGATATTGTGGCTTGCACCTGACTCAAGCCATGTCAGCCTCTTACTTTCGGGTCATGTCAAAACGCTAGCTTGATGAGTTGTCCCGAACTTTGATTACGAGGATGTTGGCCGCCCCGCAGCTAATCAGCGCCACAATCGTTCGTCGCAATCCCCAGCTGCGATTTTTCCTCGCTGTGCTGATCTCTCTCACTCTACACTCGTCCCCATGATGATACAAAAGCATTATAAGACGTGGCAAGACACAGTTTGTTCTTTCATGTTCTTGGGACCAGAGACCTTCTCGCAGAATTCGATGAGACGACGCATGTCAGCTAAGTATGCTCGATCCTTCGACTTATCGTGCCTTGACACAGCTACAAGCGCGATAGACTTCGGCTAGGATCCTTCCAAGCTGTCTCTCATTCTTCTTTCCTGACCTTCTACACATGCTGACAGGTCAGCTTTGTGTTGTCAGACTGACATTTTATCCTTCTCGCGCTCTGATGCACCGTGACCATGTCTGTCTATACAGACGCCGTGGAATGCTCGCCTTCTATATAGGAAGCATTGGCAGACTGTTCGGCTGATCTGCGTCGGTAGCCATGGCTTTCTTCACTATCCTGTTGTCCCTCTGTGGACTCTCCACTCTCTATCTGGTTGGAGCACTCATTCTTCGCAAGTTTTCCGATTCGCGATTCAAGTCATTGCACGGATGTCTCGACCCGCCTGCGTTGGTTCAGCGTGAGCGGATCATCGGACTTGATCTGCTGAAAGACGGCGCTGCGGCCGTCAAAGCCAAGACAAGCTTGGAAGGCGCTGTCCGTCGCATCGCATCCACTGGCAATACTTTTTCCAACACCGTCGTCGGCCTCAACATCATAACTACCATCGATCCTGCCAATATCCAGACCGTCCTTGCTCACAAATTCAACGACTATGACCTGGGAGGCAGGATTTATGCATGGGGTCCGCTTGTCGGCAAGGGTGTATTCACATCTGACGGTCCTGAGTGGGCCCACAGGCGTGCAGTCCTTCGACCAAACTTCAACAGACAACAAATCTCTAGCCTGGACATGTTCGAGCGGCATTTCAGTCATCTCTTGGCCTTATTACCTCAGGATGCATCGACTATCGACCTACAAAAGCTGTTCTTTAGCATGACCCTTGACTCGGCCACGGAGTTTCTATTTGGACAAAGCGTCGGTGCTCAAGGGGCAGGTCAAGGAAGTGAAGCTGATCGCTTCCAAACTGCTTTCGACTACGCCCAACATCAGATGCCCGACCGCAATCGCCTTGGTATCATGAACCTGCTCGTCCCAAACGCCAAGTTTAACGCTGCCTGTAAAGTCGTGCACGCATGGGCCGACACATACATCGAGCAATGGCTCAAAGATAGAAACCACGACAAAAAGGAAAACTCCTCGAATAAAGCCACGAAATATTTCTGTCTCGAGCAAATTGCCGACGAGATCCAAGATCCGATGCAGCTTCGTGACGAAATGCTCAACGTGCTACTTGCCGGAAGAGACACGACCGCAGGACTGCTCTCCAACACATTTCATGTCTTGTCGCGACATCCTGATGTCTGGACGAAGTTGAAGGCGGAAGTCGACATTCTGCAGGGTAAACCCCCCACTTACGAAGACCTGAAAAGTCTGAAGTACCTCAAATGTGTCCTGAATGAAGGTAAGCTCCCCGTACTCTTCGCCGTCACGATCCTCCCGCCTAATGATTGTAGTTCTTCGTCTGTATCCTCCCGTGCCAACTAATGCACGCTATTCCAAAGTCGATACCGTTCTGCCCACTGGGGGTGGTCCGACTCGCACATCGCCTGTCTTCGTTTCCGCGGGTTCAATCGTCGTTTTCTCAATCTACGCTTTGCATCGACGTCACGACATATATGGCCCTACAGCTGAAGCCTTCGATCCCGAACGATGGGCTGCGGATTCGCCCGACGGCCCTCTCAGGCCGGGATGGGGCTTTATTCCCTTCAGTGGCGGCCCAAGAATTTGTGTTGGCCAGCAGTATGCTTTGACGGAAGCTAGCTATACGGTCATCAGGATGTGTCAAATCTTCAAGGAAGTGCAGTCCAGAGATGACGGTCCTTGGAGAGAAGGTCTTGGATTGACCTTGTGCAGTGGTGAAGGTACCAAGGTTGGATTGGTCCCAGTGTGAAATGTGGGTTTACATAAGAAGCGGGGAACAAGAGGATGTGCCTGATTGCATGTATTCTATAAACACTTGCTCTGTTATTCGCTTGTTTCGCGCTCTCCTCCCGTAATTATCTGCCCGAGTGACCTGTCTGGATGCAAGATTTTCCCCCAAAGCAAGGTCACTGCTCAGAAGAGCCTGTCAAATGATGGCTTTCGATATACATCCGCTGAACAAAGAATACTGAGTCACACTAAAGCTATTGCTCATCTTGGGGATTGAGAGACTGTCTTTAGGCTTCTCGTCCACACTAATCGGATCAGCGCAGTCCGGCGTTCTAGGCGACGTAAAGGTGGACAGGTGCACCTGTTTCCAGTCTCCAATGCAGCATTGCTTTCCAGTATTAAGAGAGCGACATCATTCACAACAACACGCTACTACGCATTCAACAGGCAGTAGGCCAGTAGCGATATCTGTTCGTCCTCGTTCACGTTTTCAAGGGTTTTTAGAGTGTGGTTTGCAGGAGCACCCTGGTCTGTGCCAAGAAATATGGACCCGCTGCAAAACTGCCATTTCCACACGTTGACGAGTGTCAGATCCTTCTAGCGTTTTGCCATCTAACTCTATTTCGCCATAATCGCGAAGCGAATTTGATTTGTATGAAGGCACAGTTGTTGTCTGGAGCGATAAAAGAGCTTAGGAGACACATCCCTTCATCTCTTAGAGCATACTGTACACGGCTTCACCTATGACAAAGTTGAGCAAACGAAGAGAGCGCGTTTGCAAACGTAACTATCGCAGAATCAAGTACCAAAAGCTATATACTCGTATTATGGGTCCCAGATACGGAAAGGTTGCGCAAAACACACACGGAATTTAGACTTCAGTAGTAGCGCCGAGAAATGGAATACGACAATCGATGCGACGGAAAATATAAGAGAGCAACGCCTGCCTCACTGATCTCTGAACAAATGCCTTCTTCCCCAGGCGGACCCATTTCATCAGCAAGATCACTTTTCCGAGATGGTCGTGTACACCAGTTTCTCTGCGCTGATCTCCTTGCGACGCAGAAGATCAACGCCGCCAATGACCGCTTCGAGCCCGCCGCCGCTGACCTTTGCGGGATGAGTCTTTATCTGGCCATCGGCAAGCAACTTCTCCACAGAGTCGAAGAACGGAATTGCAGATTCAGACAACTCTGGATCTGCGTCGCTGGTGAAAGGTGCAGGCCAGTTGCAAGGCATTCCCGTGATGCGGAATGCAACAACCCAGTCTGACTTGACAATCTTACGAGTGGCTGCGACGTGCGCGGGGAAAGGGTCCATGCCAATATAACGGCCACCAGCGCGCCCGATGGCCGCGTAACAGATCTTCATGCTCGACTCTTCGGTAATGCAGTCAATAGCATATCCCAGGCCGTTCTTGGTGTACTTTTTGATGTCTGCCCCACATGAGGGCGAGCGGTAGTCAAAGACGGCCTCGGCGCCGAAGGATTTGACAAAGTCGAAGTTCTTAGGCGAGCATGTCGTGATAGGTCTGAGACCGGCTCTTCCCAAAAAGTCAGCTTCATCGGGTCTGTAGGCTAAGAGTGTTCACGTACCTCTTGAGCATCTGGATCACCATTGTGCCCACAGAAGTACTGCCTCCGTAAACAAGGATAGGGAAAGACTTCTCGGCAGGCTTATCAATCAAAGACATGGGAATGTTCATGGACCAGAACACTGCAAGGACGGTAGTGTTGAGAGCGGTTGGAAGCGTGGCGGCATCCTCGAACGACATGTAATCAGGAATGCGAAGGGCCAATTCGCCAGGCAGTGCCGTGTATTCGGCAAAAGCACCGCCTGAAGGTCGCTCTGGATCCATGCCGCATGCGCTGCCGCATACTCGCTCTCCAATCACCCAGCGCTTGCGCACGGCTGAGCCCACGGCCACGACCGTGCCGGCGCAATCAAACCCGAAAATCGCTCCAGGCGTAACAAAATCCCCGGTCAGTTTGGTGTCCACGGGGTTTAGTGCGACAGCGTGTACTTTGACTAGGATTGCATTGGGAGCGAGGTCAATGACAGGCGCATCGTGTACGACTGTGAAATTTCTGTCGGGTCCGGCAATGATTGCCTTTTGGGTCAGAGGAATGTCAATCGTGCGTGCAATCATCTTGATAGTCGAGTTTGGTAGGGGACGAAAGCAGAATGTCAAGCGAGGTAGGAAGGGAAGATGTCTATGCGATGCGCAAGAGTAGAGATGACGAGGAGATGTGTTTGTGGGTATTGCTAGACCTATCGCACGAATGTTATTATATATCCGCGATGTTTTATGAGATGACAGTCTGACTGTACAGAGTATTCTTGCTGACGTCTTCTGGTATACTCGAGTAGGCCAGAAGGACGTGACTTGCCCCACAGTCTGACAGACAAGAGCCGCAAGCAGACCCAAGACAAGCCGCAAAGGTTGGCAGTGCTTGACCAAAGGACGTAACTCTCGCTTATTTGCATCTGTATGCAGGCTGAATTATAGCTTGTCATGTTTTTTCCCCGTGTGCTAAACTTTGTCACTCGAGTCCCTGCGGAGGCGGTTAAGCTGTCAAGCACAGTGCATTGAGCGGGTTATCGGTCTATGAAGAGTGGCTCAATACTGTACACTTGCTTCCAGAGCTCCATTGAGATAGGGTGATTAGTACTGTGCATGTCTACAAGCGAAAGCGGAGCGTCTGCGGGTGGCTTGACGCGTCGCGCAGCCGCCCCTGATACTCCAAATTGGTGCTCAGAAACCATGCCTAGAGATTCAAAACCCGCCACGCCAAGTTTACCCCAGATTTCAATGGAACCTTGAATACGAGAATAGAGGCGTGCTGAGTTTGGCTCGCGTATCTTCCGGGATTCACCGTACCATTTTGAAAGCGAAAAACCCTCTGCAGGGTTGTTAATTGAGATACTCTGGGTAAAGGTGGCCAGATAGAAAGACGCTGTGCATTACCACAGAGGCTCGGACACCTGGTGCCAACGAGGACAAGCGGAAATGACAAAGCTCACATCGATCCCAATATCCGTGCGCAGCTCGGTTGGCAGCGTGCGGCTCGTGTCGAAGCCTGGGCTTGCGCTGTCGCATCCTTCTCAACTTCCTTCCTGCAATCCTGCAATCCTGAGCCTCTGTCCAGACTGTCAGCGGTAGTCAGATTACTGTCATGTCACGAAGCTGCTCCAAAAGTGACGGGGTCATCATGTATACCACGAACATGAAAAAATCTATCAACATGCGACAATATATAGATGGTCATCTACCGCTGTCAGTCTCATCTCCATCATCATCACCACCATCACCACTGCCCAGCAGCCCAGCACTCCAGACACCATCTCAGAAGCCGAACGAACTCTGTCGCAGATATTCTCCAATCATCAGACTCTTCTGATCTCAATCGCTAATCAATCATCTCTCTCAAACCCGTGTGACACCAACAACCTACAATGTCTGGATACAAGAACGAGCCTATCGCCATCATTGGCAGCTCTTGCCGCTTCGCCGGCTCGGCCACTTCTCCCTCCAAGCTCTGGGATCTGCTCAAAGAGCCTACCGATGTCTTGACCAAGATTGATCGCTTCGATGCGGATCACTTCTACCACCCTGATGGCCATCATCACGGTACCAGTAATGTCAGGCACGCCTACATGCTTGAGCAGGATGCAAAGGCATTCGATGCTACCTTCTTCAACATCCAGGCCGGTGAGGCTGAATCCATCGACCCTCAACAGCGTCTCATGCTGGAGACCATCTACGAGGGTCTTGAGTCCGCTGGTATTGCCCTTGACGATCTGCAAGGTTCGGACACCGCCATGTTCTCCGCTGTCATGTGCGAGGATGCTTCTGGCATCGCTTTCCACGACAACGAGTCAATCCCCAAGTACGCTGCCACTGGAACCGCTCGTAGCATGCTGGCGAACCGTATGTCCTACTTCTTCAACTGGAACGGTCCTTCCATGACCATCGACACTGCTTGTTCCTCGTCCCTGGTTGCCGTCCACCAGGCCGTTCTTTCGCTGAGAGCTGGAGAGTCGCGTGTCGCCGTCGCAGCCGGTACCAACATCATCCTATCTCCTCGTAACTTCATCGCCGAGAGCAATCTCAACATGCTTTCGCCCGACGGCAGATCCCGCATGTGGGATGCCAATGCCAATGGATATGCTCGTGGCGAAGGTGTTGCCTCTGTCATATTGAAGACCTTGACCCGAGCCCTTGCTGACGGTGACACTATCGAATGCATCATCCGCGAGACAGGAGTCAACCAGGACGGCCGCACCCCTGGTATCACTATGCCTAGCTCCAAGGCTCAGGGCGATCTGATCCGCTCAACTTACCGCAAAGCTGGTCTCGATCTGACCAAGAGCTCCGACCGCTGCCAGTTCTTCGAGGCCCACGGTACTGGTACCAAGGCTGGTGACCCTCAAGAGGCTGGAGCGATCTACCGGGCATTCTTCAAAGATACTGGGATCACGGACGAGATACTCCATGTCGGATCCATCAAGACTGTCGTGGGTCATACTGAGGGTACTGCCGGTATCGCTGGTCTCATCAAGGCCTCGCTGGCCATCCAAAACAGTACCATCCCTCCTAACCTGCTCTTCGAGACGCTCAATCCTGATCTGGAGACCTACGCCCAGAACCTGAAGGTTCCAACCAAGGCCTTGCCATGGCCCGAACTGCCCGTCGGAACACCTCGTAGAGCGAGTGTCAACAGCTTTGGATTCGGCGGTACCAACGCCCATGCCATCATTGAGGCATATGAGCCAGTCGGTAGCTCAGTGACCAAAGCTGTCGCGCTCCCTTTCACCTTTTCCGCACCTTCCGAGAAGGCGCTCGGGATGCAGCTCGACACTATGCTTTCCTTCATTCGCAAAAACCAGGATGTCAATCTTTCACAGATGGCACTTACGCTCGCACAGCGCTCAACTCTCACCATCAGAACTGCCATATCTGCTCTTACCGTCGAGTCTCTTGCGGAGACGATTGAAGCCAAACTTGAGGGCAGAAAGTCAAACAACACACCTCTTGGTAACAGAGCCGCAAAGGACTCCACCAACATTCTCGGTGTCTTCACTGGCCAAGGTGCCCAGTGGGCTGCCATGGCTCGCGAATTGATTCTGTCCTCACCTTTCGTAGAGAGTATTGTCAATGATCTCGAGCAGTCTCTCGCTCAGCTACCCGAAGCAAGCCGTCCTGATTGGTCGCTCAAGAGTGAGATGCTGAAGCAAGGCAAGGAGTCACGCATTGGTGAAGGCCTGATGTCGCAACCTATTTGTACCGCTGTTCAGATCATCCTGGTCAACCTCCTCACCAAAGCTGGTATCTCATTCAATGCAGTTGTCGGTCATTCCAGTGGAGAAATCGGCGCTGCATATGCCGCTGGCTTCATCTCTGCTCACGATGCAATTCGCATTGCCTACTACAGAGGATACTACGCCAAGTACGCTAAAGGAGCCAACGGTGAAAAGGGATCCATGGTTGCTGTTGGAACTTCGATGGAGGATGCCGAAGAGCTGTGCGCGCTCCCCAGTCTCGAGGGCCGTATTCAGATCGCAGCATCAAACTCCTCTTCCAGTCTTACTCTTTCCGGAGACGAGGATGCTATCGTAGAGGCCCTCGAAATCCTCAAGGACGAGAACAAATTCGCCAGGCAACTCAAGGTGGATACGGCATATCACTCTCACCACATGATCCCTGCCTCTGACAGGTATATCAAGTCATTGGAAGAGTGCGATGTCCAGATCTTGACTCCACCTGAGAATGCTCCAAGATGGTTCTCAAGCGTCTACGGCGGCGACCAGATGTCAGAGGATAACGATGATCTCACCGGCCAGTACTGGGCCGACAACATGCTGCAGCCCGTACTCTTTTCGCAGGCTCTGACAGCTGCCTTGGACGAGGCTGGTACGCCCGCTTTCGCAATGGAGGTCGGCCCTCACCCCGCGCTCAAGGGACCCGCCAGCGCTACGATTGAGGAGGTAACCGGTGGCAGCATTCCCTACACCGGTACTCTCTCACGCAACGCCAACGATATCAAGTCTCTTGCCGAATCCCTTGGCTTCATCTGGACCTATCTTGGTGCCCAGACTCCCAACTTCAAAGCGTACAATGCTTTGTTCGGCAACTCTAGACAGGAGGTCCTCAAGAATCTACCTCAGTACACTTGGGACCACGACCGCACCTATTGGTACGAATCTCGTGTCTCACGTCTCTTCCGTGCGCAGCGCCCTCAGGCCACCCATGAGATTCTGGGTGTTCGCATGGACTCTGAACTTGAAGGCGAGTACCGCTGGCACAACTTCCTCAAGCCAAGCGAAATCTCTTGGCTGCGCGGCCATACTGTGCAAGGGCAAGTTCTCTTCCCGGCTGCTGGATTCGTTGCTTTGGCTGTCGAAGGCTCCAAGACTTTCACTGCTGATGAAACGGTCGCGCTCATCGAGCTGCATGACTTTAGCATCCACAACGCTCTTGCGATCGCCGACGAGAGCTACGGTGCAGAGATCATCACTTCGATCAAGAGCATTGTCAGAGAGAACGACACTATTACTGCACAATTCAGCTGCGATGCTTGCACGAACAGAGATACTGGCAGCATGTCCAGCATGTCCACGGGCAAACTTGTGATCAGACTTGGGGAACAGTCCGAGTCGGCTCTCCCCATCAGACCTACTCCCAAGCATGAGTTGAGAAAGGTCAACGTCGAGAATCAATATGCTAGTTTCAATGACATCGGCTACAACTACAATGGTGTCTTCAAAGCCATCACTTCGCTCAAGAGAACCACCAACCTGGCCATGGGCAAGATCCTCGTACCCGAAGACGCCACAGGCTCTGATGCTTCATTCACTGTCCATCCCGCTGTTCTTGATGTTGGTCTTCAGGTTACTCTGTGTGCCATCGGTGCACCCTTCGATAGCCGCCTATGGACTCTGCATGTTCCCACTGTCATCAGAAGAATCAAAATCAATCCTATGGTCTGCCCAGCTGAGGGTGGTCGTGGATCTGAAGTTCTTGCCAACTCGGTACTTGCAAAGCAGGAAGCTGGCGATCACGGTTTCACTGGTGACCTTTCTATCTATGATCCTACAGGCGCCAACTGCTTCGTCCAGCTTGAAGGTGTCAGAGTCGAGGCTCTTGCTCGTCCCAACAAGGCGAGTGACCGTCACATGTTCGCAGAGTCTGCCTGGTCGGTTCTTGAGCCGAACGCTGCTACCTGCTTCAAGGAGACTCGCGAGACAGATGATCAGAGGAACCTATCCATGTTGGTTGAGCGTGCCTGTTTCTTCTATTTGAAGCAGCTCCATGAGACCATCACTCTCGAAGAGCGCGAAGGATGTGACGCTGACCGCTTAGCCATCTTGAACTGGGCTAAGCATCTCGTCGAGACTACTGCCGAGGGTTCGCACCCTCATCTGCAATCCGAGTGGCTGGCCGATACCGAATCCTCGCTCAAGCCTCTTCTCCTGTCAGCCGCTGAGACCTCTGACGACATGCACAAAGTGATGTTCGCTGGTGAGATATTGATCCCATTCGTCCGCGATGAAGCCAACATGCTCGAGGAGTTCAAGAACCACAGCCTGCTGGACTGGTTCTACAAGTCTTCGACTGTGATTGCCGACTACAACGCATGCATGGGTGCTGTTGTCAAACAGCTGGCTCATCGTTTCCCTTACATGAAGATATTAGAGATCGGTGCTGGCACCGGAAGCGCCACTCAAAGTATCGTGGAACAGATTGGCGAGAGTTACTCTTCATACACTTACACCGACATCTCCGCTGGCTTCTTCAGCGACGCTGCTCAACTTTTCAAAGAACATGGTCACGGCTTTACCTACAAGGTCCTCGATATCGAGCAAGATGTCGTTGAGCAAGGATTCACCGAAGGCACATACGACTGTGTAGTCGCTAGCAACGTTCTCCACGCCACCAAGTCGCTTGATCAGACCTTGAGCAATGCTCGCAAACTTTTGAAGCCTGGTGGTTACCTCGTCATGCTTGAGATTACCCAAATTGAATGGCTACGTACTGGTCTCTTCTTCTCTTGCATTCCCGGATGGTGGGCAGGTGTTGAGGATGGCCGTCCTTACACTCCCTTGGCCACCGAAACTCAATGGGACTCTGCGTTCCGTCGCACAGGCTTCTCGGGCATCGACACTGCCACTCCCTCGGACAAGACAATCATGGGACCTTACTCTGTGATGGTCACGCAGGCACTCGATACTCGTATGGAAATCATGAGAACCCCGCTCAAGTCTGTACCTGAGAAGCATCTTTGCGATAAGCTTCTTATTGTTGGAGGCAAGAAGGCATCCACTCTCCAGATCGCTCGCGAAGTTGAAGAGCTCGTCAAGCCATACTACGGCTCTGTCGCCATCGTCACAACTTTGCAGGATGTTGGCAAGCACAACTTTTCATCCAAGGATGCTCTCATGTCTCTGACTGAGCTCGATGAGCCCCTCTTCAAGTCGTTCAGCGAGAAGATGTACAAGGCAATGCAGTTCGTCCTTGACGAAGCTCGCAATGTCCTCTGGACTGTGCAAGGATCCAGAACACAGGATCCTTACGCAAGAATGATGATGGCTGTTGCCCGATGCTTGGCCGGTGAACGTAGAGATGCCCTCTACATGCAAACCATTGACTCCAACATTGATGAGTTGCCCAAGGCTCAACTCCTCGCTGAGACCATGCTGAGAATGCACCTCGCTGAGCAGTGGAGAAATGCATCAACCCCTTACGAGCCGCTCTGGTGTCTTGAGCGTGAGCTGCATGTCAACAACGGTGTCCTGGAGATTGAGCGCTTCATCCCCAGCGAAGAACTTGACAGCCGTTACAACTCTGACAAGCGTGAGATCAAGAAGGGCATGCCGCTGAGCACCACAACCGTTGCAGTCAGCCAAGCCAAGTCCGCTTACCAGCTTAAGGAAGTCTTCAATATGCCCTTCCACAAGGAAGTCGTCAGTGCCGCCGACATGGTGACCATCAACGTCCGCAAGTCGTCCATCAGTGCTGTCAAGATCAAGTCAGTCGGTACCCTGTTTGTCGTCCTTGGAACTCAGGTCGGTACTGGGAAGAAGCTGTTGGCTTTCTCGCAATGTCTGCAATCCTCAGTGGCTGTGCCCCAAGACTGGACAGTGGAGTGCGACGTTGCAGACGAGTTTGAGAGCAGCATCATTTGGGCAGCTGCAACTCACAGTGCTGCTGACGCGATCATTGGCAAGGTGAATTCCAAATCTTCCTGTCTGGTTCACGAAGCCACTCCATCCCTTGCGAGAACTCTGCTCAATGTCGCTGGCGAGAAGAAGTTACCTCTGCTTCTCACTTCGTCAAAGTCGACCAATGCCATATATCACTACATACATCCTTCGACTTCTCAGGCACTGATTGATTCACACCTTCCTCAGAATGTCTCAGTCTTCGCCGATTTGTCCGGTAGCTCCGTCGAACACGATGGTGTTGGAAGTCGCATCGCTCGCGCCCTTCCCACTGCATGCAAGCGCAGAGATGTTTCTGGTATCTTTGGGAGCGATGGCTTCGTTCATTCCGAGAACAATGTCTCTAAGGCTCTTCGAGGATACCACAGCCGCGCAATTGTGGATCTTGCATCCTTCCAGGACCCCGTAACCATCGCTCTCGCGAGCTTGCCTGACAACACAGTCGAAAGTGACAGCTTCAAGATCATCGATTGGGCTGCTGATGAGTCGGTGCCGGTCTCGACTTCATTGGTCAATGAGCAGCTTCGCTTCCGCTCTGATGGTACTTACTGGATGGTTGGTGCAACCGGTGAGCTTGGTCTCTCCACTTGCCAGTGGATGGTCAACCGTGGAGCCAAGTACTTCGCCCTGACCAGCAGAAATCCAAAGGTTGAGCAAGCTTGGATGGATACTATGACTGCCCAAGGTGTGACTGTCAAGATCCTTGCGATGGACGTCACAAGCAGAGACTCGGTCCGTGCTGGCTACAAAGACATTTGTGACACTATGCCTCGTATCGCAGGTGTCACCAACGCCGCCATGGTGCTCGATGACAATCTGCTCACCAATATGCCTTACGAGTCTTTTGTCAAGACGCTCAAGCCCAAGGTTGATGGCACTCTGTTCCTCGACGAGTTGTTCCCTGAAAACAATCTCGACTTCTTCATCGTGTATTCTTCCCTTGCTTACGTTGCTGGCAACCACGGTCAATCTCCCTATGCCGCAGCAAATGGATTCATGACGGCTCTAGCAGCTAACCGTAGAGAAAGAGGTCTGGCTGGTAGTGCCATGAGCTTCGGCGCCATCTCTGGTGTCGGCTACGTCGAGCGCCGTAGCGTGGACATCAACCTCAGCCAGATGATGAGCAATCTCGGCTACGCACCCGTCTCCGAATGGGACTATCACCAATTCTTCGCCGAAGCCGTCCTCGCATCTCCTCCGGATTCTGGCAGAAACTTCGAGATTTCGAGTGGTTGCAAGGTCTTTGATGTCGCCAAGGAGTCCAACCTCCCTTACTGGCTTGACCTGCCCAAATTCGCTTACTACCGTCGTGTCAAGGCACATGCCTTTGCCGAGCAAAGTGATAAGCGCCAGGTCTCTGTCCGTGCCCAACTCAAGGCACAAACAACCGAGGAAGGTGTGCAGAAGGTTCTCCTGGACCGCTTCATCTCCGGCTTGTGCACTATGCTGCACATATCTGAGGAAGACAACAGGATCACACCCGAGACCGGCTTGACCGAACTTGGTATTGACTCTTTGGTTGCTGTTGAGATCCGCTCATGGTTCCAGAGCGAAATTGATCTTGATATGCCTGTGCTCAAGATCCTAAGCGGTGCTAGCATTGAGAAGATGGTAGAAGACGCATTCGAGAGACTTTCGCATGACTTGACGCCGGAGGTCAAGAGAGAAGTCAAGGTTGAGGATACGCAAGAAAAGGTTTCGCAAGAAAAGGTCCCAAGTGAGGATAGTTACCAGAGTGAGGCCCTCATGTCTTCAGCTGATGTTTCGGACAACTCGAGTGCAGATGGAGAGGCATAGCCCCAGTGGATTTTAAGTTAGGAGTTTAGGGTTAGGTGACTCTTCAATCAAATTTGGCTTTTACTAAGTTCTTACTGTGTATGTTTGGTCCATTTTAACAGATAATGTTTTTAGGGTATTGCCTCTCAGGGTATTACTATGTTTGAAGAACCGAACAAAGTGGAAGCGAACGCCCTCTTCGGCTTCAATTTGTCGTGATGAAGGCAGTAATGATAGTTCACACCCCAGTTCCAAACTCACTCTCCTTTCATCAACCAACGACGGCAAACACCTTCCCACAGTATATCTGCCCCGTCCGGCCCTTCTTCTTCAGCCAAGTTCAGCAATTCTCCCAGTCTTCCCTCCAATACAGAACTAAGTGTCGTCTCTCTCGCCATTCCTTCGTTGGGTAAGATAATGATCGCTTCCTTTGCACTCTTGTCGAATTTCGCCCATGGAGCTTCACCATCAACCATGTACCGAATGTATCTTTCTCTCCACTCTCTGATCTTCTTCACATAGTCTTCAGGCAGCCTACCTTCGTATGCTCCTAGTAAAGCCACAATGTCCCAAGTATGTGATGCAAACTTCTGCTGTTCAAGAGGACCCCGGAAAGGGTTTCCGAGATCAAACAGTTGGAAGTACGTGGTTGTTTTGTCGGCTGTTCCTTTGACCATGGACAACGCTGCCGAAAAGAAACCAATATCAGACTCGAATTGGCAGATCTTCTCAAGCGCTTCTTCATCGCCAGTGCTCTCGTCAATCTCGTAGATCTTGAGCAGTAGTTCCGGGTTGTTGAGCACTTCTTTGGCAATCTTGATGAAGCTTTTGGCGTGGTTTTTACGTTTGTCATCTCCTCGCATCATGATATTCGATATGCTGCCGTCGTAGGTGCAAGAGCTGATGATTTGAGATTCCAACCAGTCAACTTGATCGACTTTTCCAGCAGCGATGGATTTTTGATTCGCATGGTCTTTGTGCGGAATGATCTCACTGTCGACGCATGGCTGGCCGACATAACTCAGATCTCGTATTTTGGAGATATCACAAGCGATCATCTTTTCAGCAATTTGCTTGCTAGTGAGGCTGTCGGTGTTGATCCCCAGCTTCTTTGCCTGAGCGATGAAGTTGTCCTGATGTTCTGACGGAGTCTTGTCGGGCATCGTCAACGGTGTGCCGGAAAACATGATTGAACGCTTGTAAAGAGGATCTTTTCTTCCGCTGAGATTGTGCAGACTCAAGCTCTCTCCACCAGCTGATTGACCAATAGCAGTGATATTATCCTTGTCACCGCCGAATCCATCAATGTTCGTGCGAAGCCATTCGAATGCAGTGATCTGATCATGCAACCCATTGTTCGGAGGGATCAAGCCCTCGGACTTGGGAGAGTGGAAGAACCCCAGAGCTCCAAGGCGGTAATTGACAGATACAAAAACCAGAGGTTTGTCCATGGCTAAAGCTTGTTTGCAGAAGGTGAGTGGGTCGTAGTATCTCCGCTGTCCAGATCCAATAAAGAAAGCTCCACCATGTAAGAACACGACCACCGGCAGTTTTGACGAAGGCGTCACATTCTCCGGAGTTGTGATTGTAAGTCGCAAGCAATTTTCATCATCTTCCTGTTCTGCTACATCATCCGGCAGCTGGTTCGATTTTGCATCCATGTGAGCGGACTTCAAAGGCTGGATGCTTTGAGGCCCCTGTCTTGTCGCATCGTATGGTTCTTTCGGAAGTGGATGAGCCAGATTCTTCCTCCTTGGGACGTCGTTGAGCACTTCAGATCTGGCGAAACGCTGTTTTATAGAACCATAAGGTATGGCACGAAATTGTGTGAATCGCTCCGAGACAAAGACACCTTGGATTGGACCCAACAATGGGTGTTCAAGCAGACTGTTTGCCATTTTCAATGCTTTCATCTATAGGCTATGATGATGGAGCACAAGTCAAGGGATGTTAATTTGGAAAGATGGTGGTCGGTGGTCGGTGGTCGCGATGTGGGGGTCATCGCGAAATCAAGACGTCACTGATCTCAAAGCACGTGTCATGCTTCACCGTTGCGACTTTCATTCTAGAACAACGTTATTGTACATCAGATGGTTCGCAAATGTTGTGAGATGTAATTCGAAGCAGCAGAGTATAATAATTCCTGCCATGTATACCCTGACTGCAAAAGTAGGGCTTACTCATATATTGAGCCCTACTTCACGACGCCAATTAACTTCCGCTTTGGGTCTAGTCGTATATATGAACCACCGTGTGTAAACAGATGTGTGAAGGATTCGGACAGATATACCATGACTCGGAAAAGAACATACTGATAGCGAGCGAAGGGCTGTTTCTATCTTCGGAATAGGGTTGAATACGAGAATGTGTGTTTGGTTAATGAATATGGCTGCCTCACGATCGGATTTGCTCAGGCGGCTTGCTATCGATGCGAGCCATTGCATATTGGGGTTGGTTGATGTTCAGTGAAGGAAGCCCTCGTCCTGAATTAAGCGATGTGGCTATCTCGTCTGCGCCGCTGCATCCTACGAGCACTGTGCGAGACAGTGAACTCTTCTGCTGATTTATCTTCTTGCTGCTTCCAGTCCAGAAACAATGACAAGGCACGCATACATGGAATTGGCCAGAAGAGATTCTGTTGCTTCTGAGGAAGCAGCATTCGACCATCTTTCGGACACGAAACTGGAACAGAAATCTCGTCTTTCAGCCGAAGCACATACGCCTCGACCGAACAGTCACAAAGTCTTACAATTGCTACGATCAAGAGCTCGTCTTTTGCAAAATCCTCTTGTTGTCATCATTCTGGTTCTTTCCACGCTGTGAGTGACATGTCACTTCTTCTTGTGGAACGAACTGACTGATACTTTCATTCCAGATGTCTGAGTCTCAGTGTATGGATAGCGTACTTGTCTGAGGGATTACATCGTATACCAGGAGACGGCCTTGATGATTTATTCGGTCTTCACATTACAAGAGAAAGCCCTTCCATATGGGATTACGAACATCAGTCCCTCATCCACAAGGCGTATCCAGTCGCTGTACATTCGCACAACGACTATTCGCAACGAATCCCCCTCTTCCAAGCTCTGGGCTCAGGCTGCATCAGTGTCGAAGCCGACGTACATCTCCGCAACTCAGATCTCCTCGTCGGCCATCACAAGTCCCAGCTGCATCCTAGCAAAACTCTACAAACCATGTACTTGGATCCCCTGGAACGCATCATAAGAGCTCGGAACCCCCATACAATCACCGGCGACTGGCGGGGTATCTTTGAGCTTGCAAGCAATCAAACTCTGGTTCTTCTCGTCGACCTGAAGACCGAAGGGACAAAGGCACTCACTATGCTGGTTTCACAATTACAGCCATTGCGCGAACTCGGCTACCTCACACACTGGAACGGCACTGCAAGGGTGATGCGCCCATTGACAGTCGTCGGAACCGGCAACACTCCCTTCCTCAGCGAAAACACCTATCGGGACGTCTTTTGGGATGCTGAGCTCAGTCAGCTTGTCTCCGAACAAGACACGGATAACTCCTTCGTCTACAACATTTCGAATTCGTACTATGCCTCTACTCAGTGGAACAAAGCACTGTCCCGAGACGCCAAAACAAAATCTCAGAGCAATATTGCTTTGCAAATTGAGCGTGCAAAAGAGCGAGGCCTGTTAGCACGGTACTGGGACACACCAGCACAACCGCCGAATATGAGGGAGCTGGTGTGGCGGAGGTTGATCCAGAACGACGTAGGTGTGCTGAACATGGACAACATGGGCATAGTGAGAGACAGAGCGCAAGGCTGGGGAAGATTGATAAGGTGACAAAGCATCACTGCTTCTGTCAAGGCGTTGCTGCATTCTAAGTTTTCGTTTATATGCATGTCGAATAGAATCATCCTGATTGCTTTCTTCCAACAAAGGCTTCAGACTTGTTTCTCAAAACTCATCCTGCTAGGCCACATCCTGTCAAAGAAGGTCATCAATAGCTCGTCGATGCGGTCGCGAAGTTTGCCAGTATCCTTCACATCGTCATTGAGACACAAGAATGCGAGCGGTCCTCTGGACCATCCCAATCGAGATCTCCAATCTTCGTACGTATGATCCTCCGACTTGGGATAGCTTGATCCAATAGTATCCAACTCCTCTTCTATCTTGAGCTCCACTTCGTCCAATTTGGTCTCCAACGTGTTGGCTCTTTCTACCTTGTAGAAATCGCTTTCGACCGAGCCGAGGACGTAGGAATATCTCTGAATGAGTCGGGTACACCAGGTTCGAAGAGTCATGCCAGTTTTAAGAGAGCCCTTTGGTATGGCGTTTGTCATGGAGAACTCCGTTGTCGCCCAGTCGGAGGTTAGAGGCAAATGCGGAGGGAGGGTGAGAGCGTCCGCATGGAGTCCAGGATCTATCTTAGCCTGGTGATGCGGCAAGAACTTGTCAATGCCAGATATCCCACTCGCACCGATCAGGGCAGTGATAATGCAATCGCCACATTCGGGTTTCTCAAAAGCTATGCGCTTGAAAAAGTTGTTGGCGGTCTCGTTCTGCGTATAGGATTCAAAGCAGGTTGAGCGCTTGATCACACATGCTCTAGCGGGGATGAAGCTGGGGTCTCTGAGGATCTTGGACCCGTCGGCTGTCTGGTTGTTCTCAAGAAGGCCTCTTGTGAGATCTGGGTAGCCATGCCTGGGTCGGTTCCAAGGCCAAGTTGAGTCAACATATGCTAGCGCATATCCGTCTTTGCTTGAGAAAGAGTACTCTGTCGAAGTAGGCATACTCACATTCGCAGCATGGAAGACATCGCGATCTTTGACCGGAGCCCGCACAGGCATGGGGATGCTCAGACGAGAAGTTGACGGTGATTCCTCATTGGCCAAGTCATTCCACATGCGATCTTTCAGCGTTGAGGACAGTGTACCGCTTCTTCCTCCCCATTTCGCTATGGTCCATGTCCATAGCAATGCTTCACGGTGTCTTTCTACAACATACCATGATCCCAAGAACACGGCCTGAACGGATGCTGGAACATCTTCTTGCGCACGGAATCTTGACAGTGCTGTATCGGTGAAGGCCTCAGGGAAGGTCTGAGCAGCTTCTCGAAGTAGCGGAAGCCAAAGAGTCCGAGGATGATGGGTGATGTAGTAGTAAGGGCGTAACGAGAAGCGCATACCAAGAACCCACGCAGCACGTTTGATACCCGGCTCTTCGCCTGCTGGATTGATGGTTCGCCAAAATGTATCTTTCGCTGGCAAGTACATGCTCGTCAATCTCGTGAGCGTTTTGATGACCGGTCCGTACAAAGGAGTCGTGAAGTCGGCTACGGAGAGTTTTCGCAGCGTGAAAAAGTCGTCATTGTAGTAGACAAGCTGGTCAGAGGATGTATCTTCAATGTTCTGAATTTGTGATTCCACGGCGAGTGAATTGAAGGTGGGAATGGCGGCTTCCTTCCATTCTCCTCTTTCCCATGATGTAAAATTGGTTCCAGGCTTTTCGATTAGTTTGAAGTAGTCTGCGTCATGGTGCAGCACAATGCGAGTTTTATTGGTGAGTGCCTTGTGACTTTCCAGCCAGCAAGGAATTTGCCCAGCCATAACCTCATCACTGCCATTTGAGTGAGGGTACGCGCTGGCAAGGATGTGCAGTCTCCGCATCGTGTCGCCGCCTAGGGATGTAAGGGCGGAGCGCATGGAGTAGAGCAATTCATTGTGCTCAACATATCTGTGAGCAGCGTCCATCTTCATGGCTTTATCGGGCTTATAGCGTTGTCGTGTCGCTATCTGCAACGGATCTGAGCCATTTACCCAAGCCCACACTCCGTCAATCGAGAGTCCTGCGCTGAGATCCGTTCCAGTGCATGCGGGGCCCCATTGATGATGCGCAACCCATTCTTCCACGCACTCGTCACTCATAGAGTTGTAAGCCCGAATGAACAAAGGTGTGCGACTTGTCGGACCTCGATCTATGTTCCGCAAGATGTGATGCGTGTCGTCCTCTTGTATTTGAGGTGGTCTTTCATCCAGGCTTGTGTACGGGTGTGGTTCAGCGACGAAATAGTACTTGCGGATGAGGAGCACCCAGAAGAAGATCGAAGTGGCCATGATAGTCGCCTTGATAAAGGAGGATTTTCGTCTTGGAAGCCATGTCGATGGGAATGTGAGTCGAGTCCGAGCCTGTCGTAAGATTCCTGAGGGTGCTTGAGTTGAGTCCAGCATGCCGGCTTGCGTCCATTGGTCCTGCGACGGGATCGCAAGCCACCCTCGATTCCACCTTGGCATATCAATGTGTTGATCTCGTGCGCAAAATGAAGCTGCTTGAAAGTGTTCCGCGTAGTGATGAGTGATTTGTGTCCTAAAAGCTGACAATTGCTTCAAAGGAAATTTTCTGTTCGTGAATTGTCATGTTAACGGAATGGTATTGAAAAGAAGGTGAGACAAGTTTGTGTTTCGGTGGTCGCGTGATCTCATGCCCTATTGTGAAATTGATCGCATATTCGATGTCTGATCTGGCTCTGCAGGGCGTTTGACATAGCGTGTGTGCGTGAAGGTAGATTAAATGCGGAGTACAAGGGGGATCCCAACTACGGGTTGTTCGCCCTAGTCCCACTCGTTTGTTTGGACCAGTTTGACGAACAATTTCCTCTCCGGGTTTAGAGCGCACTGTCATTTCTCGCATACCGCTGTTCGCTTCCACTCCTGCTGCGGCTGTGCAATCATTTTTCGGCGCATCTGTAGCGCCAGGGCGTCATGGCTCCAGATTCCATGTTCCAGGGTTCATGCCGACCCGCGTGGGATTGCTCGCGTGCTCAACGGTTTCTCCAAAGCCAGCATGAGTCCTGACTCAAGCCAGTCGTATTTGCCATGGCTGCACGAATCGCGTTCACCAGAGAGCGCCGGTAGAAATCTCGAAGGCTGCAAGTTTCGAGCAAACACTGCGAGTCGTCACAAGTGAATTGAGTAAGACTGGTCGGAGTTTGATCAAAGGTTGTCGCTATTCGTGTTCTGGCAGCTGCCTATCGATGCAGGAGTCTCTTCCTTCTCGTATCGATGCGGCGATCTTCCAACAGGCAGATGAATTGAGGCACGGTAACCACGATACGAGGTGTAGGAATCTGGCTGCCTAGCCATATCAATTTTGCGAATGCCAGCCCCTTTGGTGGAGGATCGGGCGCGCCAAGTGGCGTGCGACGTGGATGGGCTTATCGTGCACTGAATGAGGTGGACGTTGCAACCCTCGCTGTTCCGTATTACAGTATTGGTCCAAGGTCTTATGCTGCATTGAATAATTAGGAAGTTCGGCGAATAGTCTTGTTCAATACACGAGCCGAAGGGATCCTGTAGGTAACGCCTGCGAGATCTTGCGTGGTTCTTGTTTGCGATGAGTCGGACGAAGCTTCCCCAGATTCAAAGCTGCACTCACAAAACCGTAATGCGGCTTCCTCGATCGCGGACAGTGGCAATCGTTGATGTATGTAGGGATGGTTCTTGCAGGACTCCAGGTAGCGTGCGTGGGCGAGTCTCGTTGCCCTAGTCGTCGAGGCGAGGCATCATTTTGGAATCAAGGCTTTCCCGCAGTCTGATCCTTCCCGGAAGGAAGCCGTGGGGCAGGCATGCTCCAGAGCCACGACGGACTTGCTTTGAAACATACAGAACACCGATGAAATTTGGGAGCGAGTCTTCTGGTATCGAGCCGAGAGAGAAAGAAGTCAGGAAAGAAGGGCAACGAGGTTCCGAGCAAGTTCTCATGAGCAGCAGCGAACCTCGGAAGCCCCGGCTAGATCACTGAGCAAAGGTTAAATCCCGGTCGTACGACGCGCTGAAATACTTCTACAGAGGGAGCAGCGGCTCTTCTTCAAGGTATACACGTATGAAACAATGATATGCTATCCCCAGAAAGCCTTGCCCTTCTTCCCCATCATCCAAGGCCCAGACTCTTCAGCCCTGCTCTCCAAAACAACCATCCCAAGCCTCTTCTCATAAGCCTCTCGACTCTTTCCCTGCGACGTCCTCAGCATCGCCCACCGCAGATACGGTCTAGCTTCGAGATATTCATCGATGCAGTCAATCAGCCAACCTCCCAACCCAGTGCCTTGATATTCAGGAAGGACGTATAAATCTGTCACGTAGGCGAAAGTAGTGTTGTCTGTGATGAGGCGGACGAAGCCAATTTGTGTGCTGTTATTGGTGTTGTATAGGCCCAAACAGAACGATCCTTGGATGGCTTGTTGCAGTATCTCTTCTGGGGCGCGAGTTGTCCAATATATCCAATCTTGGTCAAAGGCGTTGTTGATGGCGGTGAGATCGAGTAGAGACTTGTCGGAAGTGATGTGGTATTGGCCCCGCGTCCATGTTTGGGGTTTCGACGCCGGATTCGAAGCCATTGTTGATGCAGAGAAGGAGCGACAAGGATATGGCGTTTTTTCAGTAAGCAGAAGATCGTTTCCAAAGTCTTATGATTGATGGTGTCAATTCAAGAGGTGATCTGCTCGCTATATAGATCTTCCAAATTGATTCGAGCATGAGTCACAGTATGCTGCCAGAAACAAAAGAGTCATTCAGTCATCAAGCGCTCGCTAAGGTTCAGCGTTGCGACTCGCAATCTCAGACAAATTGTTGCCATAGCATAGAGATCTTTGGTCAAGGTGTGCTGCGAAGCATGACAGATATAATTGACTGGAAGAACGAATGAAGTTGGTTGCAAAATTAAATACTACATGATCACTGCAATTCCAAGACAAACAAGACCGATGACTTTAGGAAGGATGCTTGCCTGCAGTACTGAAGCCGAACCTGTGTACAATGCGAGGGTAGCAGGATTGTGAACGATTGAGGACGTGATGTTACTCCTTGTCGTGGGAGAAGCTGAGGGAATCGTGTTCGTGTGCGGTGAGATCGTGGTGACAACGACGCGAGAACTCGTTGCATCAGTCTTGACATAGGGAATAGAAGCGTCCAAGTGGCCAGAGGTTCGAGCTTCAACACTTTGAGACCATGAGGAGGCAGCGTCTTGACTGACAACAGTGGTCGAGGTGGAAGACGAGACAAGGACCACAGGCGATACGAGAGTGCTTGTTCTCATCTTTCCATCCACAGTGTAAAGTGGTATTGCGCTGGAAACGGAGGCAGCGGCGGTATTCGATGCTACAAAAACCTTCGAATCATACATTGAACCGACTTGCGACATGGCAGAAGTGGACATGGAGGCCGATCGGGATGATGAAATAGCGATGATTGCGGAGCTGGAATCTGTGCTGATGGCGGAGATCGAGCGATCTGATGAGGCCGCTGGATAGATCGAAGCGACTTCTGTAGCGAAAGCCAAAACAGGACAGATGGTCGTGTATGTCTTCACAACATCATTGAAGTAAACAGTCTTCTCCGAAGCAGGGCAGTCCTTCACGCCCGAAATACAAGCGGTGATGGTCTGAGTAGATGTGCTGTACAGAGTTGAGGTGGTGTAGGAGATCTTGCGAGATGGAGGTTTCGATGCGGAATTGAGGCTCATGTCGGAATAGCTGGCCGACTGAGCAGCGTGAGTGACGGTAGCAGCACCGCTGATAGCTGCGGCGGAAACAGGGCAAATTGTGGTGTAGGCCAGGACAACATCGGTGTAGTATGTGGTCTTCTCCGAAGCCGGGCAGCTCACGACGCCTAGTGGGCAGGCGGTCACGGTCTGGACAGAAGTGCTGTACACTGTCGACGTGGTGTATCTTATTTCTTGACCTCCGTACTCGGTAGTGGAGCTCGAGGGTGGCGTAGGAGCTGCAGTCTGGGCAATCGAGTACTCAGCGATGGTCTGCGCAGTGAGGAAAGTCGCCTTTTGCGAAGCAGGACAGTCCTCGACGGTGGGAGGACAAGCAGTGGCGCTGAAGACTGCGGCAGTCTGGTCTGTCGATGGGATGGGCTTGTTCGAGGAAGAGCTCGTGCTTGAGCTGGAAAGGTCGTCCGTGCTGGTCGGAAAGGCAATGGCGACGGGAGCACTACTCGTAGAAGCGGTGAGGTCATTTTGTGGCAGGCTGGAAGTGTTCTGGAACACAGGTGAAGAAGACGTGGCTGTGGGGAGGTTCGAGTTGAAGGTTGTGTTCAAGTAGATTGAAGAAGATCTTGTAATGTCTGCGAAGGTGGCGGAAGCTGTGTTCGATATGGAAGCGAGGCTAGCGCCTCTTGGATTGCCTGATTCCAATGAGGACGAAGATGGTGTGCCTGTATAGTTGGTAGATGGCGTAGCTGTGGCGCTCGTGTGGTTGTATGATGTTACGGCAGTTACGGTCGAGTTGCTAAACGAAGATGCAGAAGTAAATGAGGAAATGATGGTACTGTTTGCAATCACTGCAATGGGGATGATGGTGACGGTGGTTGAATTCAAGAAGGGGACAAGGGTCGGTAGGGTGGTGTTGCTCGTTGCGTTTGCGGCCGGGAGGATGGCACAAGTTGATGTGACATTGGCAAGGACAGGAGGGAGTGTGACAGCAGGTGCGCTGGTAGTGGTATCCAAATGAATTGAGAACGATGTGCTTGTATTCGAAGCAATCGATGTGGTCGGGTCGGGAAGCAAAACAGTGATAGTCTCCAGGTAGCTTGTCTCATATGTTGATGTGTAAAAAGCGGCCACAGTTTCGATGACAGGATAGAGACTAGTTATTGTGGCTGTCACAATGCCCTCGCAAGGATTAGTCGTGTATTTCTCGATGACCCCAAAATTCGCAGCTGCAGACTCAAGAGCCAGATCCCCGTTCACCAGGTAGTATTGAGTCATGTAACCGTTCGAGTAGACATTGATTCCAGCACAAGGTGTGCCGTAGCTCGGAAGCATGCTGCATGCCATCACGGCAAGACTCAGAGGCGCGCCAATGCCTTGATTGTTGGCATAAGCGCGAATAGTTGTGCCTCCGCTCAGGCTGGAGCCAGAGCATTTGCGATTCCAGTAGACTGAGTCGGATCCAAAGATAGTGCTAGTGCAGGCCGATGCTGATGCAAGCAAGAATGGCATGGGGATAGCTTGATCGATCGGAGTGGCAGTCCCGACATGACATGTCGTGACGGTGGACGTGAGATCGGAGAAGCTGGTTATGGTGGATGTCGCAGTCTGAAATGAGGTCGCTGTAATGGTGGCTGTGGAAAGGCCAATTCGGGTGCTGAGAGTAGAAAGTGCGCTTGCCGATTGCGCCGAGACAGCAAACAGAGCTGCAATAGAAACGCTGTACTTCATGATTAAAGAATGCCGAATCTGGAGATTCGTGGTAGAATTAGAAGGGGATAGAAGAATGAATGAGAGGCTGAAGGAATGGACAAAGAAAGATGCAGGAAGAACTCAAGCTATTACACGAGGCATTGAACTGCGATTGAAAGGCAGAAGATGAAGCGGCAGGAAGGGAAGTTGTTCTCCGCCACAGCCGAGATACAACTTCCACTTTTGGCTTTGTGAGGCATACCTACAAAATAGTTGCTCACGAATGGGAAAGTGCGCGGTGTATGACTCCCGCAGTGTCGATAGCGGACGCCACCAAGGCTCGAGGCTCAGAACATCTCACGGTATATCTTGCACTTGTGCATTTCTGCAGTGACAGAGATCAACCGAGGGAAGGTCGCTGGAGACTTAGAATTATCAGGAAACGCAGCGAGTACTTCTTCCAATTTCGATCCGTTCAAGCGAACATGTCCATAGTATACAAGAAGTGTTGAGACGAGAGAGCGAAGTTTTGGTGTCGCAAAAAGCTTTGACGTCGCTCATCTCCGCCCTCAGCCACGAGCTGTCAAGATCATCTCCACTGTCCTCTAGTAGCAGGGCAATCATCATGCGTTATGGTCGCTTCAGCGGGACTACAAGAAGTCACGAGATTCAGTGGGTATGAGAGCTTGCGTCGGAAACAAGGTCGAAAGATGCTACCTCGTACTCTATCGACGGCGAGAGATTGTGAGCTGCCCGTCGAGCCGAAGAAAATCCGATCTTGACTCGTCGTGCGGGCCACCCTGAGTGTGAATATCGTATCTCAAGTCCTTTTGCCATCAACTTTAACTGACCGTCGTCAAGTGAAGGTAGTGCACTCTGGCTTTTCACGATATTATGGGCGGATCGAGTTGATGAAAGGCATGCTCTCATGGCGATTCGAGTCAACTGTTATTTCGGTTAATAAAATTCCTCAATCGGCTTGATCACACGTTCCTCGACAACACCAACATTGCCAGACGCTTTTGAGGCCTTCTCCAAACCGAAGGATATCACGTCTGTTCTCCATCGCATATGATTGTAACCGTAACGTGATACCTCCAAAGAAGGATGCGAGGGATTCAAAGAAGTGGGGCTACCATGCAACCGCAACATCTTGTCAATCACCCCATCTCTCCAACCCCCAGTCATCTCTCTTCGTCCACACATGAGACAACCCAACATGTCCACCTCTACCGAAAAAAATCTCTGGCCAGAATCAGAAGAAGAAATCCACTCCATCCTCACATCCCCCTCATCCTCTCAAACCTTCACCCTTCCCTCTGGACGTCAAATCGGCTATGCAACCTTTGGCTCCCTCTCTCCCTCTGCACCAACGGTCTTTTATCTCCATGGATTTCCTGGATCTCGTCTTTCCGGCATATTCTTCCACTTTCCAGCCAAGGCGTTGGGGATAAAAGTTATCGCCATCGATCGTCCTGGAATAGGACTTTCTTCTCCACTTCAGGAGAGGACAGTGCGAGATCATGTAAAAGATATCAGGAATCTAGCTGGACATTTAGGAGTGCAGAGATATGCAGTTTTGGGTGTTTCGGGGGGAGGGATATATGCACTTGCTTGTGCTACTGCCATTCCTGGACATGAGTTATCTGCCATTGCAGTGGTTGCTGGTATAGGGACGGCTGACATCCCACTCGCGGGAATGGGATGGGGTAATTGGTGCATTTTCCAGGGATTCAAGTATTGTCCTTGGTTGATCAGGTTGTTGCAAGAAAAAGCTCTTGCGGCGATGACATCTATACCAAAAGAGAAAATCGTGGCAATGACGATCCAGAAAGCGGGAAATAGTACTTGGTTGGGAGGTGCACATCTTAATGACCTACCGCTGTTGCAGGATCAGGCTTTTGTGGCATTGATGCTAGAGATCCAACAGGAACATTTTGTTCAAGGTGTTGAGGGGTTTATGCGGGAAGGAAAGCTTTATACTTCTGATTCTGGATTCAGGATTGATCATATTGCTGAAGAGGTGCAGGTGGATCTGTGGTATGGAGAGGAAGATACGAATGTTCCGATGAGTATGGGGGAGGAGATTTATAGAAGAATGGGTGGAGGCAAGGATGGCAAGAAGAGGTTTTTTGGTGTCGAGGGGACGCATTTGGGTGTAATATCGGGGTACAGGAGGAGGATATTGGAGAGATTGGTTGAGAGGATGTAAATTTTGGTATCGTTTGGGCCAGCGTAGAAGAAAAGAAGAGCTTCAAATGTTCAACTTCGTTCCTTCTCCAAGGTTGATTTGGTCTTCGACATTCTCGGTGGCTCCGAATGCATTGGGCTTGCTGTTCCGTGGTATCTTTGGTTAATACATCGCTGCTCATTTGTTCTTCTTCCAAAAGCGTCGCTCTCAAGGTCCAAAGCTAGATCAAGCCACGACGTTCGAATGCGTACATCGATTCGCCGCAAATGTCGTGGAGCGCGTAAGCATCGTGAAGCATACGTGCGTATCGGCAAGGACGCGGCTGAGAAAGACTGCCTGTGGCGCTCAGCGGACACCGCACAAGATGGACAAGAGAAAGGTTGAAATGATTTGAAAAGGAAACGTTACATTCATTCATATAGACTAAGCATTCATTTTACTTTGAGGTATTGTTGTGTATCATCATATCACATATCCATCTAAAGGCGAGCCTGCAACTTCTGCTCCTTGGCAAGGTCGAAACGGTCCAACTCCATAACCTTGACCCAAGCAGCGACAAAGTCCTTGACAAGTCTGTCTTGACCGCTGGATGCGGCGTAGACCTCGGAAATGGCACGAAGCTCGGGGTGAGAGCCGAAGACGAGGTCGTGGCGGGTGGCTTGCCACTTCTTCTCACCAGTCTTGCGGTCTTGGCCAAAGTAGATCTCGTCGGCGCCCTTCTGCCACTCGGTCTGGGTGTCGAGAAGGTTGACGAAGAAGTCATTGGTGAGCTGGCCGGGGCGCTTGGTGAGGACACCGTATGCTGAGCCGTCGTAGTTGGCGTTGAGGGCACGGAGACCACCAACGAGGACGGTCATCTGGGGGGCGGAGAGGGTCAACAAATGAGCCTTGTCAACCAAGAACTGCTCAGTGCGGACACGCTGGGTACCCTTGCCGTAGTTGCGGAAACCATCGACGACAGGCTCGAGGTGGTCGAAAGTCTTTGCGTCAGTCTGCTCCTCGGTGGCGTCGACACGACCGGGAGAGAAGGGAACGGTAATACCAGCAGCCTTCTCGACAGCGGCACTTCCACCAAGAACGATGAGATCGGCGAGCGAGACCTTCTTGCCACCCTTTGCAGAGCTGTTGAACTTCTCCTGGACCTTCTCGAGCGAGGCGAGGACAGACTTGAGCTGAGCAGGGTTGTTGGCCTTCCAGTTGTTCTGGGGGGCGAGGCGAATACGAGCACCGTTGGCACCACCACGCTTGTCACCACCACGGAAGGTAGATGCTGAAGCCCAGGCAGTGGTGATGAGCTGGGTAGGGTCGACAGCGGAGAGAAGCTCCTTCTTGAGCGCAGCGATGTCCTGCTCGTCAATGACGGGGTGGTCGAGCTCAGGAAGAGGGTCCTCCCAGATGGAGACCTCCTTGGGGATCTCAGGGCCCAACCAGCGAGAGCGAGGACCCATGTCACGGTGCAGCAGCTTGAACCAAGCACGACGGAAGGCCTCAGCGAGCTCTTCAGGGTTCTCAGCAAAGCGCTTGGAGATCTTCTCGTAAGCGGGGTCGAATCTCAGAGCGAGATCAGAGGTCAACATGCGAGGCTTGTGCTTGACGTTGGGGTCGTAGGCATCAGGAATGATGGCCTCAGAGTCCTTGGCAACCCACTGGTGAGCACCAGCGGGGGACTTCTCCTGCTCCCACTCGTACTTGAACATGTACTCGAGGTAGTGGTTGCTCCACTTGACGGGAGTCTTGGTCCAGATGACCTCGAGACCGGATGTGATGGTGTCAGGACCCTTGCCCGACTTGTACTTGTTGTTCCAACCGAAGCCCTGCTCTTCAATGGTTGCGCCCATGGGCTCGTCGCTGACGTTCTCGGTGGGACCGGCACCGTGGGTCTTGCCGAAAGCGTGACCACCGGCAATGAGGGCGACAGTCTCTTCGTCGTTCATGGCCATGCGGCCGAAGGTGGTACGGATGTCTCTGGCAGAGGCGACGGGGTCGGGGATACCGTCGGGACCTTCAGGGTTGACGTAGATCAGACCCATGTGTGCAGCGGCCAGAGGCTCTTCCAACTCGCGAGAGTGAATGTCTGTGTGCTCCTTCTTGGACTCGTCACCGTCGATGACACCGGGCTTGTCGGGACCGGGCTGGCCAGAGGCGTAACGGACCTCGTTTCCGAGCCATGTTGATTCACCACCCCAGTAGACCGACTCATCAGCCTCGAATGTGTCGGGACGGCCACCAGCGAAACCGAAAGTGGGCAGACCCATCGACTCAATGGCGACGTTACCAGTGAGGAGGAAGAGGTCGGCCCATGAGATCTTGTCACCATACTTTTGCTTGATGGGCCACAACAGGCGGCGAGCCTTGTCGAGGGAGGCGTTGTCGGGCCATGAGTTGAGGGGAGCGAAACGTTGTTGACCGTCACCGCCACCACCACGTCCATCGAAGACGCGGTAGGTACCGGCGCTGTGCCATGCCATACGGACAAACAGACCACCGTAGTGACCGAAATCTGCGGGCCACCAGTCCTGAGAGTCAGTCATCAAGGTGGTGAGGTCCTTCTTCAGACCCTCATAGTCAAGGCTCTTGAATGCCTCGGCATAGTTGAATTGGTTGTTGTAGGGGTTTGAGACGCCAGTGTGTTGACGGAGGATGTTGAGCTTCAAGTCATTGGGCCACCAGTCCTTGTTTCTGGTGCCGCCGCCGCCAGTGTTGACGAGCTTGGAGTTGGAGTGGACAGGACATCCGCTGGGAGGAGGAGACATGATGTCGGAGTGTGCGGGGGATGTGAGGATAGGAAAAAGGAGTTTACGTGAAAGAAAAGAAGCAGGGGGCAGAGGGCGAGGGTCGTCTTGTATGTGTTGAACTATCGAGGGCCAAAGGCATGGCCGACTCGGAGGAGCTACCCCGCCCGCACCTGATGGAACTCCCCGCCGCCTCGGTTTAGACTTCGAATCTTTACCAACGGCAACCACCTCGACGGCTGTTTCCATGTGCTGACCATCGCGTCAATCTCATTACTCAAGACGTGCTACTAAATATCATGCCGAACCGTTCATCAGACTCATATATTGCTTGGAAACTACACATAGAGCTCACTGACACCTAACATACCTCTTTACCACCAGCCGCGAAGACTTACTATATCCGGCAGTCGAATGATGCGCCTGGAGAAGTGGAGAGAGGAAACGGTAAGCAGTCCTCCGAGAAGCGCCCTCGGCCAACCACCGTTAATCGATTTGTCTGGGCTCCACGGCTTCCTCCGTCGAGCTTCGACACCAAAGCCCGATAAGGTGATCTCGTTCAACTCATCATGGAACTCTTAACGAGATGAGGACATCCGTCAGCGATGCGGCATATCCCGTCGTCTCGCTGACCGCGCAACCAGTTTCATATCGGGAGATGCGACGCGAGAAATCTTGGTGGACGACCCTGATGGCTGGTGTTGGCATCGTGGAAACTGTCATCCGTGTCGGCAAGTGGAGGACCTGAGGGAAAGCAGCTTGCAGACCTCGGCGACTTCGGTGCTGTTTGTGTTTATACAACGGTACTTGACATGCTCCGAAACATCTATTTCCAATCCATGTCTCTCGTTCAAGCACGTTCCGTGAAGCCTTCGTAATTTGATCTGAATGAGACGATGCAGTTTTGATATTCCCAACATGTTCAAATCTCTCTACACCATCTTCCCATGACTGGCCCCAACTCGACTCCATCAACCTCTTCGATTTCCTCCAACCTGACGTCGACCCTCACATTGACATTTCCTTTGCCGCCCTCAGGCAATACCAATTCTTTCCTCACCAATCCTTCCCAAGCACCTCTGGCGACTTCCTTACCCCAGACCCTTCCAATCCCAGCACCATGCGCCAATGCACCCGCAGCTGATGCCGCAATCTTTGCTTTCGACGCCAAAGAAACGTATTCGGCATAGCAAAGAGCGAAAGAAACGATATCAGTGTCGTGAATAATAGTAAGTCTGGCGGCAGAGATGAGAAGGGCGAGTTGAAGACTTGATAGCGAGGCCAGTGAAGCTAATTTTGCATCTGGTGGCGTAAGTGATGTCAAAGACCCTGGCTCTGATAGATGTGCAAGTAAGTCCGATGATGAGATTTCGGAGGAGGAAAGAGGTAATGTGCAGATGGCCATGAGCATGGATGTGTGGAACGCGGGTACGGATTTGAAGAGATAGTAGAGATGGCGGAGGTGGGTGTTGAATGTGTCGAGGGTGAAGAGTTCATTGAGGATGGCGTTCCATGCTTGCAGTCCTTGCTCGGTGATGTTGTCAGTTGAGACAGGTGTTAATGCGATCTGGCAGATGTGGCGGAAGGATGAAAGATCCTTTGCGAGAGACAGATGTACATGTCGATGACTGAATCGACTCTTGACTCTCTTCTCCAGTTGCTCGGCCACATCGATGCGTGTAGTCAGCCCGAGCACAGCAATTGGTGCTTTGCGACTTTGTGCAATGTCGAATAAATTGTACAGCAAAGTCTGTCTCGGATGTGTTGCGAACAAGTCAAACTCGTCCAGAACAAACACCACACTCTTCGTGACTTGATCAGCAGATCTTCCGAGCTCTTCCGGATGAGATAACAAAGCCAGTAAGGTTGTCAGTGTATCGGCGTAATTCTTGGATGCGGCATCTTCCTCAAGGTCCATCTCTCGGCCTAATTGTCTCCAGATATCTCGTAGGGCTATCTTGTCGTCCGTATGGATGAAGCCGTTGAGACGTACGACATGGAAAAGGTCCGAGTTTTTGACGGCTTGTTCGTGTAGGATTGATTCGACGACCGAGGTCTTGCCTGTGCCTCTTGCACCTATGACGAGCATGCTGTTGCTCTCTCCTGCGACGATAGTCTGGTCGATTAAACTGGCAATCTTTGCGTATTCATCGTCCAGACCCACAAACGCGGTGTGTGTTCGGCCTTGTAGTTGTTCCAGTACAGCTGCCTGGATAGCTTGCAGGTCTTCGGAGGAAATGCTGAGGTCGGCGGAAGCGTTCGTCTGTAAAGGCTTGACATCGAGATCAATCATAGTTTTTGGTCGTGGCTTGAGAGGGCTACCAACAGCTTTCCTTGGTGTAAACTGAGGCTGCCGTGTACCATTCATATCCACAAGCATAGGACTCATAGCACGATTCTGTAATTTCCTGGCCGAGGCAAACTTGGAAGGACTGATAGGACCATCTTCATCTCCAGCTGTGTCCAGAACTGTGATCTGCTCTTGTACAATCTTCCTCGGTCGACCTGGCTTCCTCTTCTCTGTGGTTGGCGGCGGTTGAACTTTGACTGGTGATGCAGTGACACTCCTTTGACCTTGGACCTCTTTCCGACTGGCGTCTTGTATATCTCTCATCTGATCTTCCAGTGTCCTCTTGGGTTTCCTCTTCGCCGCTCTTTCCAATTGCTCTTGCTCGAAAGTATCTCTCATCTTTTGTGTCAACGTCTTGACCTTCCCACTCTTCTCCAACTCTGCCAACTCCGGCTTCTGGGCGGAAGTGCCATTTGTGCCATTCTTGACTGGGGACTTTTGCGGTGATTGTTGTTCGGCGATTCTTGCATTCAAGCGGGCCATGAGACCACCAATGTTGTTACCCTTGGTTGCTGACGATGGCGCAGGTCGTGGTGTCGGTTTCGAAGGAGTGAGATTGAGTGACGAAGGTGTAGCCACACTGGCAACTCTGATAGTGTCGCGCGCATCGTCTTTGTCTGCTGTTGTGCTTGTCGTCTTTCTCTTCGAGGCGGGAGCTGTTGTTTTTGAGGGGGCGCGAGTACTCTGTGGGCTTTCGGGTATCGTCTCGAGCTTTCTGCGCTTTGCTGATCGTGGCGACTCCATTGTTGCTTGAGTTTGTGATGTTGGTTACGACATTTGGTCGAGTCGAATTCTTGTGTTGATTTGTTGTCAAGAAAGTCCGTCATCCCTCGTCGAAGCCGCGGAGCTTTGTCCAAGCTCGCCGCAACACCATTTCACATGATCAATCTACACACGTTTATACATGGAAAGGTACCTCAGTTTGATTGAATAGCATGGTCAGATCTAGTGTTTGGACTCTTTATCCTCTCGAACTGCGCGGTGGTACAAAAAACAGCTTCAGACTCCCAATGCAATGCAGTTCCCCAGCAACGCCATTGAACCATGCTCCAGATATGCTAATACCTTGATGAATCCCGGCGATTGGCATCGCTCAGTCTCGCAAATCTCTCCGTCAATCCTCCCTCTTCAGTCACAGTCCTCTTCAACGGACTTCCTTGTGGTCTACCATCCGGTCTGAGTAGCTGCTGTCGACTTGCACTCTTGCGCAGTGGACTTGCAGCATGGCTGTACACTCCCAAGCTTCCTCCATCTCCTGGTCTCTTCATCTGACTTCCTGGCCTCTCGCGTACCAACGGCCGTGTCTTACCCGGCGTGTTGAAGACGTCTGTCGGTTCGTGTGTCGCTCCGAATGAGGATGTCGCATTCGTGTTGAAGGACGAAACTGTGCTATAGCTTCCGAACGTAGGCTGAAGTAGTGGAGTCGTGGCGCTTCTCGGCAGATTCTTAGTCGGCGAAGTGGCGTACAAGGCTCGAGGGTCGTCTGTGAGATGACTGGCGTAGCTTGGGTTGGGATTGACCTTGAATCCCTTGTTGATGATGGTGTGTGGTGTGTAGACATCGACTTCTCTTGTTCTGTGTCTCAACCCTCCAGGGCTTGTGGCCGTGTCTCTTGTTTGTGTACCGACGTCTCGAACTGGGCGGTTCATGTTGGGATGCACGAATTTGGTGTCATACTCGTTCATGACTTCCTTGTGGATGAGCATCGAGTCTTTTGCCTGCTGGACGAAGAACTTCTTGAAGAAGAGCAGTTGGGCGCTCAACAGAACCGCGAGGGCAATGGTCGTGACGAGGGTGACGGAAGGACGAGGATTGCCGACGCTGGTGGGTAGGAAGAGCCAGTAGACGAAAGCGTGGCCTGGCGAGAAGAGGGCGAACAATTCAAGATTGAAGGCCTTGGGGTCCCAGACGCTGACCTCCCAGACATCATTGTGCTGATCGGGGTGTCGTCGCGAAAAGACGTTGTTCGAGGTGATCATAGAGGAGAAGTATGCGAGCGGTGATGCCGATGGCGACGAGTCGACACGAACTCTGCGAGCAGAAGGTGTTGAAGGTGCCTGGTCGATGGAGCTCTCGAAGAGGCGGTACTTGCGCGTGCGCGTAAAGGTATAGAAGGCGTTCAACAGCGATGCGGTTGCGAGAACATAGACGATGGTGGAGACCTGGACACACAGTCAAATTAGCAGGCGCATGAGATAGAGGCAGACTTGTCGCAAGACTCACAAACCAATGAAACCAGCCACTCTTGCCCTCGAGCTCTCCGAAGATGTCATCGTCGTAGTTACTGTTCTTGGAGCTCCATCTTGCGCATGCGAAAACCACATTGGCACCAACTCCAATGGGCATTCCCCAGTCGCGTAGAGCTTCATCGAGAGCGCTTTCGTGTAGTTCCTCGGCGATCCAAAGGAGAAGATCGTACGGGTTGAGGTAGGCTTTGATGCGCTCCGACAGAGGAGCTCGGCGGATGATGGGCGGCATATTTGCTCGTCCTTGTTCACATTGCTGGTGGGGGTCAAGGGCGGTGTTTATTTTACGACTTTCGACTTCGCTCTTTCCGCAAACAGTGACGTCGTCCCGAGGTTCAGCCACTTGAGCCGCAAGTCGACCGCCATACAGCGACACCAACATTCCTCGTGCTGAAGAAACAACAATCATGGCTCTTCCACAATCCGCATACAAGGACCGTCAGTTCCTGGCTGTTATCGGCGATGAGGTGAGCAACACTTACTGCCAGAAATCCAACCCTGCTAACACGCATCTTCCAGGACTCGGTGACTGGAGTCTTGCTCGCCGGTGTTGGTGTATGCACTGCCACCACGCATTCTCGTGGATATCTCTGACCTCTCTGAACAGCACGTTACCGACCCTCCGGACTCACAAAAGAACTACTTGGTCGTGGACCACAAGACCGAGACTTCAGCCATTGAGGAGGCCTTTGACAGCTTCACCCAGGAGCGCAAGGACATTGCCATTCTTCTCATCAACCAGCATGTACGAAGATACTCAACCTGGAACTGTTGCCAAAATCTTGTACTCACACCGGACATAGATCGCCGACAAGATCCGCAGCCGCGTCGACGCATACACCCAAGCATTCCCTTCCCTCCTCGAGATCCCCTCAAAGGACCACCCCTACGACCCGGAGAAGGACAGCGTAATGAAGCGCGTCAAGAAGTTGTTTGGAGAGTAATTCAATTGTTTCATCCCGTTCACGATACCCCGAATTCAAAGAAGAGTTTCAAATCACAGTTCAAAAAGAGTCCATGATATTACTATTGTGTATAATACTGCAATGCGATATGCGCTTCAACGCGACGGTCCATGATACAATGATGCAACCTTCATCCTTCCTTCGTGTCTCGTGCTTGGACATGCTTGTGGTTGAGTCGTGTTGTTTAGGCAACGACCTCGAAAGCACCACCTCTTCTGAAGACAATGGAAGCGGTCAAGCAGGTGACCTTCTCGTTGTCCTTGGTGTAGACGTCGGCGAGGACGGTGTACTTACCCTGAAGGCGATAGTCAGCAGGTGTGTCAGTGTATCTCGCGACAGAGCAAGACGTACCGGAGGAATCTCCTTGGGAAGATCAACGTCCTTGGTCAAGTCGATGGGACCCTTCTTCAGAGGGCACTCAAGGTCGACGTTCTTCAGGTTCTCGCAGAGGTCGGCCTCCTGGTTGATGATGCGGATCAAACCGTACTTGACTTGAAGGTGAACCTTGGCACCCTCTTCAATGTCCTGCGACAAGACACCGGATGCCTTGATCGAGAGGGTGACGCCACTGCGATGCGTGATAAGCTTGAGTACAGACAGAACACCAGACAGTTCCAAGACTCACGCTGAGGGAGGGTTGGGAGAAAGATCAACTCTCTCAATCTCGAGAAGGTTGTCCTTGGGAGCGGCGCAGAAGAGCAGAGGGTTGTCGCCAGGAACGGGGAACTCTTCTTCGAGCGCGTGTTGCTCGCTGCCCATGAAGCTGAGACTACGCGCCGATGCGCTGGCCGAGAGAAGGGCGACGCTGAAGATGCTGAGGAGCTTCATTTTGGTGATATGGATTGGTATGTGTTGGTTGTGGAGGGAGTGGGCAGGGAAGACGGTTCTCGTTGATCAAGGTCGGACGATTGTCTCGATGGCGCTCAGCTGTTGCGCGGTGACGATGCGTACACGTGCCAAGTTGTGGCGCAAACGCCTCCCCGCTTTCGTCCCCAGCTTTGCTTTTCTCCGATTTGACAGCTTGACACGTCAGGAACATGTTCTTCTGAGTATCACTTTACTGATCAGTGGAGAGGAGATTGGTAGGTTTTGCTCTCGAGTAAAGTTGATTTTAGACAGCTCTTCAAACAGATATGCTAGAGACTCTCGATGACTTGATCGATATTATCCATATTCTCCAACCACGCCTCATTCTCTTTCTTCACCACTTCCTGATTCTCCTTCACATCATCAGTCCATCGATAAACATACACAGTCTTCATTCCTACAGCTTTCGCTCCACGCAAATCATACGCATGTGCAGCAACGATGACACACTCAGAAGCATCTCTCTGCAACAACTTCAACACTTTCAGATAATTCCCCTTCGCAGGCTTGTATGCCCCGAGCAGTTGTGACGAAAACAATGCGTCGAACTGCAAGCCAGAGGAGCGACACAAGTCAAGCTGTAAGCGTGTGGTGCCATTCGCATGAACCACGACCTCGTAGCCTTCATCACGCAAACGCTGTAGTGCAGGAGCGACGTCTGGCCATGCTTGTTGCGAATGCCAGGCAGTTATGCATCTATCTTTGACCCTGACTGTCTGAAGTTGTGGCAGGTAGTTCGCGAAAGAATCTCTTGTCAGCATCTGATCCCATGTCTTGGAGTGGGTAACGTCGATGTTTTCGGTTGGCAAGTCATCGGTTATGCGTTGGATATTGGCGTCGAAGTAGGTCTGTCGCCATTGAAGAGCAAAAGATGAACGGTCTTGTTCTGGTATGTCTTGAGGCAGAGCTGCGATGATGCTGGAGTGCCAGTCGAGGCAGGCCCCCATGAAGTCAAAGAGGACGGTCTGATCGACATGATGTCTTGAGCTTTGCAGAAGGGATGAGGGGTGGGTCTTGGTCACTTTACCGCTTCAGCCAAGAATATCAGAAAATCGTCAAATGACAATTATGTCCTTGACTTGCGCATCTTGCCACCGAGTCTCCCGAGCAGGCATCTATCATCGGCCCATGTCAGCACGTCACGCCCTGTCGGAGATGAAGCGGGGTGATTCATGTCAAGACGGTTGCGTGCTATCAGCACTTGCGTAGTACTTGTCCTACCTGTGTTTTAGAGTCAAATATGAACACCAGCTCCAGGGATAGGTGATCCGACGACAAATGCTTTTGAACAGCAGGATGTGCTTCTGCTCTGGACAAAACAGCAGGTTGGCGGAGTAACCCTGTGCACCGTGCGTTTGGAACAATCCGTGAGGTTGAGAACAGCTGATCTTCGACCGAGAGAAATCGGTGGAAGGCTTCGTTCAAGTTTCATTGATGTGCATATTCCAGCACCTGCTAATCACGACGTACAGGTTCATCATCATACAGTCCTTGAAGTATCATCCTACTTGTCGGCAGGATCAAGAGGACGCTGACCCTTCTCCTCGACATTCTTTCTCTTCTCGCTGGCGGGAGCGTTGGGATCCTGCTTGAAGGCCTGCTGTGTGCTGCTGTCTTCTCCCTGCTGTCCAGTGGCTGCACCCTTGGGGTTGCTGACGGGGGTCTACACACTGGCGGTATCGGGCGAACCGGTACGGGCATCGGTGGCGCGCGACTGGTTGATCTTGTTCGACTCTGGGCTTGAGCTGACGGGGTTGCCGACGTTGGAGGCGGTGCCGGGGCTGCTCTGGCCTTGATTTGCGTCCATGTTCTGCTTGTTGGCATAGCTGCGAATGCCTGGGAAATGGTCAGTAATTGGGTCGGTCACAGTTGGAGCTCGTCTCTGACTTACGGGTTGTTGAACGCAGAGGTTGCGAAACAGCGGTGCGGCTGCTGCGCATGATGGAGCTTCTCATGATTGACATTTTGTTTCTGCGATTGAATTGATTGCGATTTGGTTAGAGAAGAGATTTGGTTTAGAATGCGCCGGCCTGCAGGTACGTCTTGCTCTCTTTAGTACCCCGATGGTCATGACGTTTACATGATGTCGCGCTTGCTCATCCGCCTTCTCGACTTCGACATGCAGCCTGCATTTCCAGATTTCAAGACTCAAATCCTGAACGTTTGCGATAGCTTTCACCGATTCCTTTACTGGCTCAGTGCTGATATATTGACATAATCATGCTCGGAAGGCACTGAAGCCTCAAGATAGGTGTCTCTTTCTCTAAGTGTCGGCAGCTATCTTCTACCGGGTGAATGGTCACGGAAGTCGCTGTCCCGCGTCTGGAACGCCCTTGTTGCTTGCCTCCGTCGCGCTCTGCAAGTCGTCTCGGCCACTACTTGGAGTTGATCTTCATTCATTGTGTGCTTTCTTTCATAATTACTATCCGACGCTCAAACATCTTCCTGTTCCGGTACCTCTGGCTAACGACAAGCTTCACTGCTCACAATGTCCAATCGAACCAACTCCACAACCTCGCCAGCCCTCATCACTCGAGTGGCGCTGTTTCACCTTATGGCTCTGGCACGCGATATCTCTTTATCTGACGATGAGATCCGTGCTGTTGCACACTGCGTGAATCACCGGAATATCAATGAGGTCGTCGATTCCTTTCGTGTCGTCCATTCCATCAAGTCTTCTTTTGCACAGTCAAACTCTCGAGCCTCTTCAGAGATGGGCGCCGTGTTGTGTGCTGAGACGTTCTACAGTCTCTGCGAAGAGGATCGCGTCAAATTACGGGAACTCAGTCTTTTCTGTCCCTTTACTCTGGCATACAAGTCATGCGTGCATGGAAATAGGTGTCAGCTAAAGGACATATGTCGTTGGGTATGTGACAGACACTATTTGTATGGTGTTTCGGCCAAGTGTTGACCCCTTGTCCAGAGAACCTGCAAGCGACACAACTGCTAGAAGTCACACGATGTTCGCGGCACTTGCTATTCCGTTTTCAAAGGCCAACGCTGCAAGTGGAAGAGTCGCGACAAGGACAACAACAAGCAGCCATGTCCAAGCAATCACGATATCAAGGCACGTCTGTTCATGGGAGCAATGCGAGAACCCCATCGACTTGGCTTCTACGGTGTGAAAACTGCTACTTCGGTGACTCGGAAACCAGAAGCTTCTGTTGAACGTTCGTCCACAGGAGGTGCCATGATAGATCCCGTCGATATGCCCGTGGCTAGATGGGTCGAGCATCCAGGCGCTGATCTCGAAGAACCAGAAGCTTTCTTTGAATGTTTCTCCACAGGAGGTGCCGCGATAGATCCCGTCGATAATCCCATGGCTACACAGACCGAGCAGCAAGGCGCTGATCTCGATAATCACGACGCTATATCTCGCAGCGCTAGCAAATTATCCAACTCCGACTCGATCAAGCTCGGTTGAAGCTGCTGCCCAGCCTCGTACGGATTGTCAAGCTCGGATACCTCGGAAACTGTCTCAAATGTGCTTTCTTGCCACCGAGCTTCCCGCCGCACACTGGTTCATTCACATCTACGTTCAACCTTTATAACCAAAGAAAATCCTTCCTTGCCAACAAGTCAGAAAAGCCGTGATGGTGTAGTGGTTGCATACCTGGTTGGGTTTGGGCACGTGGTCATTCGCTTAACGTGGTCCCGCGATATCAGGAGGTGGCAGGTTCGAATCCTGCTCATGGTACTATCTTTTTGTTTTTGCCCGGCATATTTCTGCCCATTGTTTTTGTTTTGCCAGATTGTTGATAGCTGGTATTCTTTCGAGACACTGTCACTGTCCAGCTGTTTATTTCTCTTCCTAGGATTGTGTCGATGTTTGTTCTCTCAATCGTTACCAAAACTCAGAGCTCATCTGTCTTCGGTCGTGCAAAAGTTCGGCGTTGGACTGAGGGCTCGCCTGTATGTTCTTTCTTGTTCATTATCTGGAGTTTCAGAGGTTTCTTTTGCTTCATAAGCTCGGCAATTCTCAGACAGGAAGCGACGATCAGCGTCGGTGCATGAACTAACTATCAGTCGACATCTGGCCATTCCCTTGTTGATCATCAGCCTCTTCGCGCAATCACCCATTATTTCCACCAGCATCAGTATCAAGCATCTTCAATTCCGCTTATCGCCATCGCCCTCACCTCCAATAACAACATGGCGAACACTAGACCGCCAGACCTCGCGACGTGCGAAATGCTCCGTAAACTCATGAAATCTGCTCGAGACGATCACCTCACGGACCCCCAGATACACTTCCTGAGCGGAACCGTCACTTCTGCCAACGTTGAGCACAACATCAAGACGCTTCACAAGGTCAACAAGGCCAACAAAGACAAAGCCAACAAAGACAAAGCTCAGCCAAGGAATCCACGCCCTACTGTCGCTCAACATGGTTCGGCAATCAAACGTCAAGAACATTCCGCTCTATACAAGCACACGTTACCAGTCCCCGCTGAGGAAGGCGCTGTGATCTGTGCAGACACATTCGAACGACTGAATGCTGAAGATATCAGAGCACTCCACAAACTCATCAACGTCTGCCCATTCCATCTGGCTTCTCAATCGTGTGTCCACGCAAGAGAATGCTATCTCCTACGCATATGTTATGTAAGTATGCGCGTACATTCCAGGTTTACCCTCTTCTGACCCTGTTCCTCCCAGAATGACGGTTGCACATACGGTGATCGGTGCAGGGGCTCACACGACTTCAAAACTACCTGCCAATCGGTCCTGGAGAGCAAACAATGCAACCACGAAGCTGAGCACGGAAACAAGTGCCCGAAAAACCACGATTACAAAGCTCGCCTCTTCATGAGTGCAATGCGCAAACCCCACGAGCTTGGCTTCTATAGTGCGAAAGTCCAGACTCTTGCTTTTGCACTTGGGTCTGCCGAGCAGATGGAAACCAGGTCCGAGGTCACGATAATCAACGGGAATGTCCAGGACTTCTAGGAAAAGTTCCGTCAGCAGATGCAAGAGAGGCTTCTGGATATATCGGAGGCTGCGGAGGCTGCGGTCGACAATGGCGATTCAACGGATCCAAATGATGTCGATGACAGTGGCGTAGATCTCGAGGAGCTTTCTCTTGACTCATAAGTATGATTGAGATGGTTGGGGTGGTCAACTCCTCATGGTATGATCGAGACGAGGCTACTCCGCGCTGTCACTACTAAACAAGAAGCTCTCATTTCACTCATCTGTGCAGAATAGCGCTTCTAATACACATTCATGTCACCTTGCTTTTTGATCACTGTCTTTTCAGCCATAGAAACCATGTTGTCAGAAACATCACCATGATCGAGTATCTTATCTGATTCGCTGTGAGTCATCAAAGCTCTCCCCACCTTTCCACCAACCACACCTCCGCTCAAGTATTCACATCAACCATGATCTCCATTCTTTGATCCTACCAACTTTTACCACTTTATCATATCCTTTGACTTATTATCTCTACACATTCAATCTCACCGCTTCATCTCTCCGTATCTGGAAACTATCATGACGTCTACAAATCGAGAAAAGTCATCCTTCTCCATTCAACCAGCCACAACTGCAAAAGACCTTCTCGAAATCACAAATCTCTTTACGGCTTACGCGGAATCTCTGAACATCGATCTCTCATTCCAAGACTTCTTCGCGGAGTTGGCAAATCTTCCTGGAAAATACTCGACACCAACCGGAGTGCTCTTGCTCGCTAGAAACGCAGAGGATGGAGGGATCGGCTGTGTTGGTCTGCGACCTCTGGATGACAAGGGGGTATGCGAGATGAAGAGATTGTACGTGACTCCTGAAGGTCGTGGCACAGGACTTGGGAAAGCGTTGGTGAAGGAGGTTATTCAGAGGGCGAAGGGAATGGGACATCAAGTTATGCGACTCGATACATTAGCGAGTATGAGTGCCGCCAAAGCACTGTATATGCAATTAGGGTTTGTGGAGAGAGAGGCTTATTACGATACACCTATTGAGGGGACTGCATTCTTTGAGCTTGATTTGAAGTCTGTTTAACTCTTCATAGATGTATGGCAAGTAAACATCATGGATTCAATTGTCTCTTCACGTCTCATTTCTCAGATAGATCTTCATCTCTTGAGCCGATCTTGCCTGTTGCTCACTCGGCAAAAGAGTTGGCGATTATGTCAGTCCAGAATGCACACCGAGTCTGCTGAGCTGCAGGTACATCCTCGTAAGTCACACCAGAGTTACGAACAACAATCCTTTGCTTGCCCCCATTCTTGTTGTAAGTCTGCCAGTCCGGAGCAAACACACTCTTGTAAGTATTGGGATCCTGAGTCCTGACGAAAGAAATAGCGTAATTCATCATTATGGGAACCACATTCGCGTTCTCGCCAGCAAAGGATGAGAAGACCAAGCCATTCTCTACGATGCCCAAAAGTCCTGCCATTGGACCGGCATTGGGGCCGAAGATTGCACCGGTATCGAAGGCGTGGAGTACGCCGTATCCAGCAAGTCTCAGGGCCAGTGAGCTCTGATCGAAACGGTAGTTCCAAACCTGATTCGAAGCACCAACAGCGCTTGAGATGGTGAGGCCTGGACAGATGAATGTTGCTTCACCAAATGCTGCGGCTGCTGATGGAAAATAAGCTTTGTGAAATGGTTGTTGTGCGGCCATGAGTGGATAGAACTGGTTGATTGTCGTCAAGTTGGCTTCAGTGAGACTTGGGACATTGGCTTGAATGAACTCCGACACCTCTCCAGGAGAGCCGGCATTTGCGGCAAAGAGCGTGCCCTCATTCGTGGCATCTCCAACGATCATGGGAACATTGACGTAATGGCCAGTCTGAAAGAGGCGAAGTGGTATGTCCTGTACGAATGTGCCATCGATGACGGGATTGAAGGTGAATTGTGCTGGGATATCGGTGTAGTTGCCGACGACATTTGCTTTCTGGATGTTCGCGATGTCGGCTTGTCGAAGGCAAGATAGCTTGTCTGCTACGGAACCACATCCAGTAATGGTCGCGAATTTGTTGAACTGAAATTGCGAATATGAATTGCTATTGACTTCTGAGTAAGCAGGCGCATCGACGTAAGCTCCTGCGAATAGTCCGTCATCTCTGCCGCCGTAAGCAGTCATCTGAAGTCCGACTGATCCAGCGCCAGCAGAGCCTCCGAATATGGTAACGCGATTTGGATCTCCACCAAACTGTTCACGTCAGTAAGTTGAACGATGGGAGAGAATCAAGTAGTGATCTAACTTGTGAGATATACTTGCGAACCCACTGCAGTGCCTTTCGTTGGTCGAGCAGACCCGCGTTCAACGCGCCCCCGGATCTCACCTCTTCGCCGGCGAGGAAGCCAAGAGCACCAACTCTGTAATTGATCTGAACAGCGACGATGTTATTCCCAGAAGTCTTGACGAAGTCGGTGAAATCCAAGTTGGGGTCCGCGAGCTGGGCGAAGCCACCGCCAGGAATGTGGAACAGGACGGGTAGATGGCTCGTGTTTGTTGCACTAGATGGAGTGATGACGCTGATGTAGAGACAGTCTTCGCCGTAGTTGAAACCGCCGACAGGCCCAGTTCCCACTGTCTGTTTGACTCCAATGCAAACGTCCTTGAACTGTACAAGATTCAGCATGTGAGTCTGGTTCAGCGATGGCATACGAACTTACTTTTGCGGCAGACTGGACTGCTGTGGCCTGAGCAGGATCTTGAGGAGCCTTCCATCTCAGATCACCAACAGGAGGAGCGGCGTATTGCATACCCAAGAAGCGGGTTATTCCATCAGAACCAGGTGTTCCTTCATATGTTGCATAGTCCAGAGAGATCTTCGAAGACAACGCAGAGACACAAGATACCGAAGCAGAAGCAAGGGCCAGAAAAATAGTTGCCTTCATCCTTGGTTGTAGTGTTCCGGTCGACTAAAGACTTGAAAGATTGTGCGACATTCTGGGACCAGACGTGACCGTGTTTTATGTTCATAATCAGAATACCTCGGCCTGGTAGAGCATGCATTGCCGCGGAAGCCAATTGACATTGCAGTCACGAGGGGAGATGTAGAGATCCAGCTTGTGGTGTTCTTGCACCAAATCGAGTTGATCAAGGTTCTTGTTTTCTCCGGTAGTTTCGCCGTTGGCTTTTGCTGCCGGACATGGTATAGATGAGCGCGACCGGCCGGCCGGCTTGGCGGTGACTTCAGGATCGGCAGTCGGCCGGCTTGAAGGGCGTCGTCTTCATGAAGAGTTCTAGGCCTTTGCTTGTCATTGACTCATCTCCGTGTTTGAGTCGCGGTGTTGTCCTCCAGTGTTCATTTTGGATGGCCACCAACGAACAAGAGGCGACCATGGATGCATTCGCGGAAAAAATGAGGAACTTCGTTGCGCCAAACCCTTCTCCTCGAAACCCACGCGTCAGCAGAGACTCCAGCCATGCAGACCTAATCGAGGAAGGCTATCAAGCCGACGGCCATAAAACATGGGGCTATGTGATCTACCGCACGACATATGAGAGCGATGCAGACTGGGCCGAGTTTATGCGGCGCCTACGATGGTGGAAGACAGACGCTATGGACTTCTTCAACGGTCAGGATGTCCTGGACCGCATGACATGGACTGTCTTTGACGACCGCGAGCGCTTTGACGGCGCAGACACGGCGGCCATTCGTCGCCACTTCCGCGCGTGGGCCGAGATTGCTGTCCAAAGTGAGCAGCAGTCTGACACGGCCGATGCTCCTCCGGTCAGTGAGGGCCGCTCTCCACGCTACAGATACTGTATACAAGTCGATGCAGAAGCGCTCAATTCCTGCGTGCACGATGGTCCGCCGCCACCTGACTGTAGACTTGAGCAAGCGGGCTGGGTGAAAGTCATTGACAAAAACTGGATCCCGCGCCATGAGAATCCGATATTTGCTGGGAAACGGCCGCATCCTCACGCGTACGACTATGAGCCCATCAATGGCGTGAAAGAAGAGCACATTGGCTGGCTCAAATGTCCGTTGTCTGCCGTCATGACTGAGTACTACCATCTATTTCGCGATCCCAGTGGATGGATGATTGTGTACCGACGACCGCCGAAGGTAGTCGGGTATGGATGGGACTGACAGCGCTTTCTACTGGTTGCAAACATGCGATGGACGACAGTTTAACATTCTAAGACGTTGTCAAAAGCGCTTTTATCAACGCGGGGCTCTGTTCTCTGTACCCCTCGCACAGCTTGCAAAAAACACACCTCGAAGTGCTCTCACTTGACCGGAGCCGCTTGCTTCATTGAATACCTATTGCGTCGACAGATCGGCAGACTGAGGATATGTTTCATGAAGAAGTAGGTGAGTCGTCGATTTGCGCTATGCGTTACTCTGGCATGTGAAAAGAAATCTCATACCATTTTGTGTGGTGAGTGGCATTGGTGACAGTGAATCAAGCCCTCCTATCTGCTTCATGGCCTTGGCGAAGTATAAGCCTCGGGCAAGGCTTCACTTTGCGAGTCTCACACTTTCACCACATCATCAGCGAAGCCATCTTCTGACCCCTCTCCCTCTTCAAGATCTCCATCGTCATCACTACTCCAATATACCCTTCCTACACAACATCCGAAAATCTAACACCAGATCACCACCATGCTTCCCATCCAAGAACCTCCAGAGCATGACCTTCTCGATCAACTCGACCGCACCCGCCTCCCAGAACTCCAATACCTCAGTACATACTGCCCCTTCACCCTCAACGCAAAATGCTGCCCCCACGGCTCAAAATGCCTACTCAAGAAAGTGTGCTACGTACGTAATCCCCATCTTACACACCGCTGCTCTGAAACACTGACGATGTCAAAAGGTCCTCTGTGCTTTCCGCACCACTGGAAGTTACTGTGATGGTGATCATCACGTTTCTGCTCTTTGTCAGCAATTCTTGACGGACAAGGGGTGTCGTTATCGTAAGGAGGATGATCATCCGTTCCTGGGCAGGAGTCATGATGTTGAGTTGAGGAGGTGTATGGATGTTATGTTGAAGCCTCATCAATTGGGTCTTTATGGTGTGGAACATTTTTGATCGTGGAGAGATGGAAGTCAAAAGCTTCCGTTCTCTGGCAAGCTTGGAGGGCGCAACATACAGTCTACCTGGACCTGGAAGTTTCGCGGACACAAGGCTTTCATGGCGATTGCACGGGCTTAAAACGATGGATTGAAGCCTGCGTACGAAGGACGTAACCTTTCAGCCGAGCAGTTTCGCAACGATGTCTTCCGCGGTTTCATCCTTCACGCCCAGCAGCTCCGCATCTGCCTCTTCCCTCGAGGGAGCAACCATACCTCTTCCCTGCCCAACATCGTACAGATGCGACACGGCCAGCTTCAACACCCATCCACCAATACCAGCTTTATTCTCCTCCTTGCCCTTTTCAATCAACTCTTTACTCGTCATCCTTGATACCTTCCACTTCTCTCCCGTAATCTTTTCGAAAGCGTCAAGCAATTCGTTTTGACATGTCTGGATGCTCTGGACTTTCAGAAAGCGGTTGGCTGTTTCTTCCGGGTGCTGTAATGTCCCCACTACGGCTTGGCCGATGCCTTCGAGTGTCGTACCGGTGAATCTCTCTTTTCCTTGGTCGTAGATGATTACTTCATGTTTGCTGACGTCGAGGCCCATGAGAGGGAATTTCTTCATTGCCTGGTTTGTTGTCAGTCGTTTACTCTCACACTCAGGAGCCAGCAAGCTTGCTTACCCAATCAATAGGATTGCCAGTTGTGAGCCCAGTCCATGTGAAATTCTTGTTGTCTTTTGCTTTCTTTGCAGCGTAATCCCAGCCTTCGCGTCTGATTGCATGGATGGCGTCGAATTCGGGGAAGCCGCGGGCATCAGGGCCCCATCCAAAGTCATCGATGATGAAGCGTTGTACCCCAGCAGCTTCTGCGGCATCGACAAAAGTCTTTTGGAGTGGGACGCCGCCTGGTCCAACGACACAGACAACGGCGTCTTGGTTGTTGAGGGCTTTCGTCAAAGCTTCAAGCGTGTACTCTGTCCGGACTGTGCTGATGTCTGCCGGATGAACTGTTGTTGATGTTTCGCGAGTGATGATTGTGACTTTGAAGCCAGAAGCTTGTAGAGCCTGGGTGATGGGAGTGCCGAGATTACCAGATGCCTTTGAGAGTCAGTGTGGAGAATGCCGAAGGGTTGATTGTTTGCTCACGCCAATGACGGCGACATTTTTGATTGGTGACATGTTTCCAAAGACTCGTCTTTGTTGTCTTGTCTTGAGAATGGAAGAGTGGTATACCCCAAATTCAGGGTCTCGACCATGAACTTAAGTGTTTCTGAGGTGGGGCTCAACGGAGATGGTTCCGGCTGGTTTCCTGGACAACAGGCTTTGTCCGCATCCTTCGAGGCAGCAATCGTGCGGTGTCCAGAAGCGATATTCTGTAGATCCACAACATGTCTAGACGTGCAGCGTCAAGATGAAGAGAGCATCTACCGATCATCTGAATCATGGCGAATTATGTCGTGGAGTGCAAGATGGAGGGGTCCAGAGCTGACCAGGAGAAGAAGCGGGCGGATTGTGGAGAGTCGATGAGAGACAGACAGCGGACGAGAGAGGAAGTGGCATTGCAGGCTGGAAAAGGCAGAGAGCAGTCACGACCACAATCTGGCGGACCCTCCACATCCGCCACCATCGAGTGCGGCGAAGAAGCAGCGAAACACTTCGCTTTCGAACGTGGCTACATCAATCTCAATCATGGCGAGTTTTGTCTGCTCCCACAAAACACATGGCCGTCACTAACAATCACACGCAGGATCATACGGCACTCATCCCATCGACGTCGCCGAAGTGCGTCGCAAATATCTGGACCGAGCAGAAGCAAGACCAGACACTTTTGTCCGCTACGAATACCGCTCACATCTCCTCAACCAAGCACGACAAGCAATCGCCGACTATGTCCATGCTCCTCTCGAGACCTGCGTCCTGATTCCGAACGCTACTACCGGCATCGACACTGTCTTGCGCAACCTGAACTTCGCCACCAATGATGCCGTCATCTGTTTCTCTACGACCTATCCAGCCTTCTTGAACACTCTGGACTATCTCGAAGAAAGAAACAACCTTGACTTCTGGATCATACAGCATTCTCTACCCGTCACGGATCATGACATCTGCAGCTACTTCGAACAAATCCTGGAACAGGTCCGGAAGGCACACCAGAAACCCAAGCTCGCCATTTTCGACACCATTTCCTCTCAGCCCGGCATTCGTTGGCCGTTCGAACGATTGACCGACGTATGCCGCAAGGAAGGGATCCTCTCTTGTATTGATGGAGCCCATGGTGTTGGCCAAATCCCTCTCGACGTCCCCAGACTCAATCCAGACTTCTTCGTCAGCAATTGCCACAAATGGCTGCACACTCCTCGAGGTTGCGCACTCCTCTACGTTCCAGTCCGCAATCAACATCTGATCCGCAGCACCCTCCCAACCGGCTTTGGTTTCGTCAAGAAGGGACCCTCGGACAAAACAAACAACTTCGTCGCCAACTTCGCAGCGGTGGCGACAAGTGATGACACACCATACCTCTGCATTCCTGCTGCTCTTGCCTGGCGCAAACGTTTGACTTACAACGAGCAGACTGGAGAAGACGCAATCATGAGCTACAACAAAGATCTGGCGAGAAGAGGGGGAAAGCTGGTTGCAGATATCTTGGGTACAGAAGTCATGGACAACGCTCAAGGCACGCTTGGAGATTGCGCAATGGTCAATGTAAGACTACCCATCGACTTGGAAAACGTCACAAAAGAAAAGCCCAATCATGGAGACGATATCGCCAGCTGGGTCAACAAGACCATGAACCTGCAGTTCAACATTGCCGTAAATGCTTTCGTCTACGCGGATGAGCTATGGGTGAGATTGAGCGCACAGGTTTACCTGGAGATGAAGCACTTCGAGGCTGCCGGAAATGCTCTCAACAGAGTTTGTCGTCGAGTCAGACTCGGGAGAGTTGCACGAATGGACGCCGATGCGAGTTGTAGGTGGGATTGAGGACAAGTCGTGCTCCGCCACGAAGAGACTGCATCCGAGTAAGACTTTGCCGTTTCAGCCGAAGTTCGAGTGCCTATCGGATAGCCTTCACACTTTGATAAATGACAATAAGCTTTATGAATTTCGTCCATCCGAAAGAAAAGACTACAAATTACCCTCTGCATCACTCAAGGGTCCGTATAAATGTCCATATACCTCCCAAATACCTCACTCCAAACAGATCTATGAGCAGCCACCCTGCGGAATCTACGACGCGTTGCTACCTGACTAGCCGTATTGGCACAAGTCGCCTCGTAGGGAACGCAAATATTGCCCGCACAGGTGTCCGTGATGCAGACTTGATCTTTAGGACAGCCCGCAGAGACCTGACAGTCGCTGATGGTATATACTGACGCTGTACTGCAGAACCCTTCTGTGGATGAACCCTCGAATTGCACACAATAGCAGTCGCTGCTGGAAGAACAACCAACAAGAGGACGGTCACCGCTACATGTCCATGGATTAGAGCACGCATAAGGGACAACGGTCTGAGTGGCGGTCGCTGTAACTTCCTCCGTCGTCGTTGTCGTTGCCGTGATTGTAGTTACGATGACGGTGATGGTATCCGTTTCGGTGGTTTGCAAAGTCACAATTGGAGGTGTGATGGTTACTTGACCGTTGAAGATTGGTGTAATGGTTGTTGTGCTTGTAGCCGTTTGCGTATTGGTGATTGAAATGGTTGCCGGTGTTTGTAGGCAGGAGCACACTAGTGCGATATCAGAGGATGGTCGAGCCAGGATGCTCGAAAAGATGCTGGATTGTGCGGTCGACATCGCTTGCCTCTTTTTGACAAAAGTTGTACCGTCGGTTACGGTTGCAGTTGTAGTTCTGTAGCCACAGATTAGTGTATGAACACATGAAGGTCACAGTGGGCAGGCTTACGTTGAGATTGTCTCTGTGACTGTAAGCTCGGATGAGGAGTAGGAGGTATCGGTGACCGTCTCCTCGTTGGTCTGCACAGTCGTCTGGGTGGTCAAAGTGACATTGCTGTATATCGTAGTTGCAGGAGCCGACACCGTTATGGTACCTGTAGTTGTGGTATCATACAAGCTGGTAGATGCAGCCAAAGGGAATGCGGAAGAACAATAAGACATAGCAGGAGGATATCCCGAGATATCGCTTGCCACTGCACAGACGGTGAAGGGGGCAACAGATGAAGTGCTTGCAGATGAAGTGAGTGCAGATGAAGTGCTTGCAGATGAAGTGCTTGCAGATGAAGTGCTTGCAGATGAAGTGAGTGCAGATGAAGTGCTTGCAGATGTAGTGAGTGCAGATGAAGTGCTTGCAGATGAGACTGAAGTGCTTGTGAATGATGCTGAAGTTGTAGAAACTGTTGAATTGTTGACCGCATCTGACCTACTGCTCGAAACGGATGTGCTGCCCAACGTAGAAGAGATGATCGGAGTTGTATCGGGGCTCGAAGTGGTGAGGATGGAAGTAGAATTGAGTGTGCTCAAAACTGGTGTGCTGCTGGATGATGAGATTGCAGACATGGTCGAAGAGTCTGTGATGGAGACAAATGTACTCAGACTTGAACTGGAATCCGGTCTCGTGAGAATGCTTGACGGAACGGCAATAGGAAGGGGAGCACTTGAGCTGGATCTGCGGTCCAGAATCGAGGTCGACGATACAATCGAGGAGTTGGAAACCGGGAATAGAGCACTCTTCGAGTTCAATCCGCTGCTTGATCCTGGGACAGGGCTCATGCGTGTAGTTCCACTAGTTGCTGGGCTGATGGGTGTCTTGTTGACAATCGAGCTAGTAGATATCGTCGAGCTGATCGAAATGGAAGACCTTGTCGACGATGGAACACCTGAAGAGCTTATCGATGTCGAAGGGGTAGTCAACGCTGCTGGCCTAAAGATGACCATCGCAAAAGTATTGCCATTGGCGGTTCTTCGGCTCTCTGCGTTATAACGAACCAAAGGGCTACATGAGGAGGTGCTTTCATCCAGTGAAGTAGCCACACAGTCTACTTGCTCGGCACATTGAGAAAGGCAACCATTGAGCGCGGGAGAGATGCCAGACAAGCTACTGGTCTGGCGTTTGCGAAGATTTCCAGCAGCAACGCCATCGTATGATGTATCATACTCCAACAGGAAGGTAACACTGTCAAGTGTGACCATTGTAGGTCGAGGATCGCTCGTAGTCGTGGTCGTAGTCCCCACTGCGACTGTCTCTGTCTGAATAGTCGTGAGGGTGTTGGTGGCTGTCGCCGTAATGGTTGTTGAAACTTGTTCCACAACAGACTCGATGAGGTAGACATAGATTATCTTGACGATGTAGTTGGTGGAAGGCACAAGAGCGGTCGGAACAGCGCCTACGCCAGTCGCAGTCACTTCGAGGATAGTCGACTGCACCGTGCAGGGACAGTTGGTAAGAAGGACATCATCACCATCGATAGTGGTAACTCCAGTCTGGCATGTGACCACTTGACCACCGGTGCCGGTCATGGATGTTGGGTATACAACATCAGTGAGACTCACGGCGGCGGTGTAAACGTTATCGATGGCTGAATTTGGAACAACTACCAGATCGCTGATGGTCTTATACAAAGTCAATGTAGTTGCTTGCGCAAGAGTGGTGATCGCACCGCCAATGTTGAGGACTTGTCCGGCCTGGTATTCGGATATTGTCTGGTAGATAATATCTGCCTTGTTGGCAATGATGGAAGACGGATTGATGCCCTGAGCGTTGTACAAAGTGACAGTCGATGGTGCAGGGCACGGGATCGTCGAGATGATGGTTGACCAGGAAGTTTGAGTGACTGTGACAGTGATGGCCGTGCTGTTGTTTGCTAATGCTGTCGTAGTCGACAGCATTGAGGCCGCAGCCAAGCCAAAGAAAGCGCGCATGACGTTGTTTGCGAGTAATCAGAGGTCAGACAGAGGAGTACAATTGAAGAGTAGAATACCCTCCAGGAAGAAGGACCTGACAGATATTTATACAGTAGTTGTCACTTGCCTAGGGGCCATTGTCTGCGAAGGATTATTTCTCGCCGTTACATGCCAACTTCTAGAACACATGAGCTACTGCCACATTGAGTCCCCTATTATCTGCTGAGAAATGAGATATGCAGTCAGGGCGGGATCCCTTCTCCGCGTGTCACGCTCAATAATGCTGTTACTAGAGACAATCATGTCCTTGATCTGTCTGTAAACGGACCAAATTTGAAACAAGAACGCTAGAGCCGCATCCTTCACTACCAAGCGCATTCAGTAATCAGTTCTGCTTATACTGCTCACAGGTCATATCATCACACACGGCTTTGCTTAATGGCTCCTCCAGTGTATGGCAAAGTGATCAATCGGGACCTGCCTTTCAATAACGAGATTCCTTGGCTCCAGTTGTCTGTATATGTGATTCCTAGTCATGCTGATACAACAGGGATTGATGAGCTTTGTCAATCTCGTTTTGCGACGGAGAGTCGATTCGCCCCACGCTATACAGTATGTACTTCGCAACGGCTTTCAGCTCTCAACGTCTTTTCAGCTCGCGACCTCCGAGCGTTGTGATTCAGGTCGCAAGTTTGACTCCTGCAAGATGGGAAAAAAACAATAGTTCCTGACACGAATTACTGCAAGTGGTGTACTCAAGTATATCTCAGTTGTTGTCGATCAACTTCTTCAATTCGGGCCTCCACACCTTGCCAGACTGTAACCGAGGCACTTTTTCCACAAACACGATCCCACCACTCAACTGCTTGTGCTCCGAGACACGTTGTTTGACAAACTCTTTGATGTCCTCCGCAGTCTTTGGAGTCGATTCGACTTTTGGGCGGAGGGTGACGAAGGCGCGTGGGACTTCTGTGTCGTCGACTGCGACTCCCGCAACAGCTACATCCGCGACAAGAGGGTGTTCGGTAAGGATAGCTTCGAGCTCGGCGGGTGCAATCTTGAGGCCGTTGTAGTTGATGATTTCCTGCAGATTTGAGTGATTAGATATAGCCCGAGAGGATCAAAGGATGATCAGGGTAGTCTTACCTTTGTGCGTCCAACAACATAGAGAAGCTCGCCATTTTGTTCAAACTGCATCACGTCGCCTGTACGGTACCAGCCATCCTTGGTGAAGCCTGCAGCGTTTGCTCCGGGGTTGTTGTGGTAGCCTTGAGAGATGACTAGACCCTTGAGTAATGCTTCTCCAGGCTGACCGAGAGGAACATCATTGTCGTTGTCGTCGACCAATCTAATAGTATAGGGTCAGTGGGGACAAGATAAAGGAGCCTTGAGAGACTCACCGCATCGTCATGCTTGGGAGCAAAGCTCCCACACTGCCGGAAGTGTCCCTTCTGTTGGGCGGCATATGAGTAACAGCACCAGTAGTCTCGCTTGCTCCCCAAGTCTGGCTGAGCAATGTCCTCTCCTCTCCCTCGCTTCCAAACTTCGTACAATGGTAGACCTCTTTGTTTAACGGTGTAGCTCCAGAGTAGGCGATGCGGAGTGACTTCAGCTGATCAGTCACAGCGGGATGTCTGGCAAGAACCAGATATATCTTCGGTAGAGTGAAGAATGTCGTGATCTTGTGCTGAGCATTGTACTTCAGGAAAGCGCCGAAGTCAAAAATCGGCATCCAGTAGACGATACCACCATCGTAGAAGGCGTTGACGAAGTAACCTTGTACACCCGAGACGTGTGCTGTTGGAAGATGGGCGAGGGTGCGTATCTCGAACGGCTTTCCTTCTGCAGCCCAGTCTTTCCAAATGGGTCGATTGATGTACGCAGGTAAGAAAGCTTCTGCTACCATGTTTGTGTGAGATACGATCACGCCTTTGGGTAGTCCAGTGGTTCCAGAAGAGTAAAGCATGCAGATACAGCTCTGCTCCAGCTCATCAGGATTGGTGATGGTTCTCCATTGCAACTCGCGGTCGAAGGCACAGCGCACACTTCCGTCGGCGCTTTCGAGCTTGATCTGAGGCGTGGACTCGAACACGAGAACGTTGCGTTTCGGCAAAGCGACAACTTTTGCGGCTGCCTCTGCAAGAGGTTTGAGATTGGCGCTGCAGACGACTATCTTCGCAGGTCCATCCCGAAGTTGGCGAACAAGTTCCTCAACAGTGGCTCCTGGACTGGCGGCTGAATAAACACCCTCAGCGGCAACGACACCGTAGAAGACGCAAGGAAGCGCGAATTGACCAGTCGATACAGCAGCCACGACATCCTTGCCTGGGCCGTTTTGACCGATACCATACTCGTGGCGAAGGAAATGCGCAATCTGGCGAGTGAGAATTCGTGCTTGCGACTTGGTGATGACTTTCGAGGGGTCATCTGCTTCGGCGTGCAAGGGTGTGTCTTCTTTGGCGGTGCAATGCTCGGACTCTGTCGATGATTGTTGGTCTCACACCTTGATGGTCAATGCGAGAGGAAGCTCACCAAACAGAAAAGTCAAAAGATCCAAGCTCGGGATGTCAGCTTTGTTGTCTTTGTTGTAAATCATCATGATGTGGTGGATATAATTCTTTGATTTCGTCCGACGATGATGCAGATGGATGGCAGTCTTTGAGCATATGAGCCTTCATGTTGCAATCGCGGGCTTCTGCAAGCCTGACTTCGATAACGGTAGCTCCTTCCGCTTCTCAACCCATTGTCTTGCTTTCTACTTTTGCTTCATCTACAACACGTTCGAAGTGGGTATTTTCTTGGCAAGAGCATATTGCTGCCGGAGACGGACTTCTCTATGAGGGTATAGTTCATATCGCTTGGACCTTTCGAGCATGAGTGTAAACAAGGAAGAGAATGAACGGCTCGTGGCATGCTGGACCGAACCAAATCACATCCAACCAGGATAACGGAGGGGAGGTCAATATATGACAAAAGCTAAGACCACAAAATGATCTGCAGGGTGTCGTTGGAAAGAGGAAGAGCTCATTGGTGCCCTTGCAATTTGAACTCGGCCGACCTCCACCCAAGCTTTCGGAAGAACCCTGCTGCCCGGACCATACCCTTGTTTTGGAAAGCATCTTATATCGACGTAGATCTCTTTAACTCCCAACAAGAAGAGAAGGCAAACATAGACGAAGCTGTATAACAAGTCTTTGGCTACTCATTCAAGTGAACGTGGCTGTGAAACGAAACACTCAACATCCTTGTCTGTCGCGAGTCATTGACGTGCCGTCAAACGCCGATTGAGCTGTCGCATTGTAACTCGCGTTCACATGTTAAAACAATAGCGACGTCGGTAATCACCATGATATAACAAAGAGGAAGAACAGAAGAGTGGACACGACAAATTGTCTTCAACATACAAGTAGAAAAGGTATTAGACTAAGGCTCAACATTACTGGCGGAGAACGGCCAACCAAATTACTGGCTTTCGATAAATCCCATCACATCAAGTTCCCTCAACAATTTGTGAGGAAGCAGCTGAATTGATGATCACTTCGGCAGCCTTCTCACTGACCATGTAAATGGGCAAAGCGATGTACATTCCTGGAATCTTGGGGAAGATAGAAGCATCAACAACACGAAGCCCATCAACTCCACGGACACGGAACTCGCTGTCAAGGACAGCCATCGGATCGTCATCAGCACCGATGGGAGCAGTGCACGAAGCGTGATGTCCCCAAGCCTCGTCCTTGATGAACTGCTTCAGGTCCTCCTCAGAGGTCATCTCAGGTGGAGGCCAGACGCGGTCAAACTTGCCATCAAGAGGAATGAGATCCTTGAAAGCCTTGATACCATGTTGAACGCCTTCATAGACGGCTTGTAAATCTTTGTCGCCACCAACGCCCTCACCGAGAGAGCGGAAGACGATCTTCGGGGTGTCACGAGGGTTTGATGAAGTGAGGTTGACAGTACCAGCATTATTGCGAGAGTGAGTCTTGAGAGTAAGCCATGTCCAGATGCTCAAATCTTGGGTGGCGTGGACAGAGTAACCAGGGAAGTAGCCGTTGAAGTAGGCAGGGACACCGCCCAGGAAAAGATCAGGATCGCTCTCCGAGACGGACGAGTGGTGAAGGAAACCGAAGGCAATACCATTGGTAGTGTAGCCACCCTTGAGAGCTCCGACATTGTTCTTCCAGTTTTCATAGCAAGGGTCGGTGCCGTTCAGGAACTTGCACTTCTTGAGCAATGAGAACTCGGAAGGTGCCTTGCCGACAACACCAACCTCGTATCTGTCCTGCATGTTGCCACCGACACCAGGAAGATCCTTGACTACAGGAATTCCGTGAGAGTGAAGTTCTTGAGCTGGGCCAACACCGCTAAGCTTGAGGATCTGGGGAGTGTTGAAAGCACCACCGGAGACGATGACTTCACGGCTGGCATGAACAGTTCCGGCTTCACCGCCGTCATCAGTACCAGCGCGAGGGTCGGCGCGGTACAAGCTTTGACCGAAGAGGTAGTCAACGCCAGTTGCCTTGGGCTTGGTGTTGGAGGTATCGAAGTTGACCTTGGTAACGAGAGTGTTGAGAGCGACATCGAGCTTGTACTTCTTGGACCCATCCTTGTTAGTAGCTCCAGCGACTTGGAGAACAAAGTCACGAGGAGAGCTGCGAACGTAGTCGCCGTCCATGGAAAGAGGAATCTGGTAGATGAGCTCGGCACTGTCGCGAGACTTGGTAGGGTTGTTGATGTCGAGCGTCAGGATCTGCAGATTTGATTAGCGATGGATGAGTGATTACTATGACTGCAAGATGTACCTCAGCAAGGCCAGTGACGGTATGTAAGAGTCCTCCAATGAGACCCTTGCCCATAGCGGTGGCTGCAGCAGTGACAAGTGACAAGACCTTGAGATCCTCAGCGATGAGAAGAACGGGAGTGACACGAGTTTCGAGCCAACCGCTGAAGCCATGTCCGACAAAACTGCTGGGTACATAGCGGTTACGTTCGAGTCTCTCGAAATACTTGCGCATGTTCTTGGCCATCCATGAGTCATCTCCAGTCAGGGTGGCGATGTTGTTCCAGTCGTTCTCAGTAGGAAGTATCATAGTTAGGGCATTGTGTTGAGCGCAGCCACCAAGCGCACCAGTTCTGGGGTAGAGGACACCCTTTCTCACCGAGCCTTCGGGTGGGTTGAGTCCAGAGTAGTACTCTCCCGACGGAGTAAGGTATGACATCTTGGAGTCGCGCTTGGCTTGCTCTTCGTCGGCGTAGTGATCTACAAAGAAGTCCCATCGGATTGGGTTGTACTCGCTGGCGTAAGGATGAAGAGCTGGCACCTGTACTTGTCTGTCTGTCCCGTGATCCTCGCCTGCATCGATGAGTAAGACACTGTGTCCAGCAAGAGCTAGACGAGCTGCCAAAGGAGAACCTCCAGGACCAGATCCGACGACGATGTACTCGTAAGTTGAATTGTTCACAGGTCCCTTGGTGGGCATGTTGTATCCATTGGGAGGATAGATGGGCTCGTCGGAGACCTTTGGCCATGTCCACTCAAACCTGCATAGCTTGTGAGTGGATGAATCGGATGAACGATGGAATCCTCACTTACGCATTGGCAGAGGCCGCACAAACAGCAATGGTGCTGAGAACCTTCATGATGATAAATCAAAGCCGTATAGTAAGATGGGAATATGTCAGGGGAAGTAGGAGGCCTTCGATAGGGCGGCGGAAAAAGAGCGGGCTTGAGGAACTCAATGAGTGAGAGCTGAATGAATGACTGTGAGTGGTCCTCGTCGGGAGAGGCTGTAAGAAGGCGAACAGCGAAGAGGAGTGCCTCCAGATATAGAGGAGATCAGAGAGGATGTGGCGACTGAGATTGAGGTCAGACCGCGACGGCGGAATCGGCATGCCCATTCGGTCCATGATGGTTCCGAGCGAATTGCTGATCAAAACTTTGGTTGATCTCAATGGCGAATAGGAGTGAATGTACACACTTAAAAACAAAAGTTGATGAGGTCAATGGGAAAAAGGAATGGATTCGGTATAGGCAAAATATAATTGATGATAGAAGTGATATATTGAGTGGGGTTCCTTGCTAGCCTCCACATCACTGCCGGTCGTCTGCCGACCCTGTTCTCGGCTCGACTTGATCTTCCAAAAAGGTCACCTTGGTCAAAGCGCAGTCCCGCAACGGTCAAACCACGTCTGTGTTCCATCAGAAACGCTCGCGCTCCGACTTTGTCAAGTTTTCTGACTCGACACCATCAACGACTGCTGGCAGCCTGACCGACTTATTGTGTACCAGCTAGAGACAGTGCCACCGCAGTGGATTGCCCAGCCGGCTGAGCCCCCAAGACACCCATCACTGGTGCCGACCATGGCCTCTGGTCTTCAAGCTTTCGAGATTGCGGAAGATGGGTTGAGATCACTATATACACCCAGACATTGATCCCAATATGAAGGGAGATGATGCAGTTGGGACATTGGATATCACAATAAATTAAACATACCACGATGCCTGGCGCGCAAACAGCTTTCCAACGGTTAGTTTAGCACTATGCTTATACCAGTAGGAAGACTGATCATACGTCATCTGGTCAATCTTTTCGACCTCCTCTTGAGCTCCAGCGAACCGTTAGGCGTGATGCGGCGACAAGCTTCTCGAGTGCATCAAAGTTTGGGATAGCCACATAGACGGCCTACTTGCGATTCACACCTTGACCACCGGTGCGATGCTGAGAGTACAATTTGACGTCGAGCTTCTGGAAAGACTTTAGAAAGTAGGTTTGTAGAGCTGCTCTGTCATTCCGCGGCGGCGTCGGGTCTCTTTGTCTACCCATCGTGTACACAGATGTTGTGGATCTCGTTTTCTTGCATGTGCAGAGTCCAAGGCAGCGGTCCGAGTCAGTCTTTGCTGTTTCCAAGATCGACTAGTGGAATGAAATCCTCCTCATCGCCATGCTTGGGTACAGCAATCGGCTTCTCCTTGATCAATGTGCCATTCTTGCTGCCACCATGCGAACTGCTTCCCAAGCCAGAGTTGTTGGATGCGCCGTAGCCTGTTGCTCTGGAGGCAGCCCGGGTAGTGCCGAGCGAGGAGGCGCCGAGAGAAACGAAGAGTGCTCGGACTGAAGGCAGACAGGCGCAGATAATACCGACATGGATCTCGACGGTACTCCACCAAGCAGCGTCGTTATAGTCCCCTGGAGTTACGATTGTCAGCTCTGTGCAAAGCCGTAGGATAAGGGAGGATAAGATTCACAAGTAATGTTTTGGGAGTTGGCAAAGACAATCAAAGAGTGAAGTCGAACAACACTGACAAAGGTGACACTTGCGGCGTAGTTAGCTCTGCCGTCTCGATTACAAGTTCCTAGGCACTTACAAGATACCGAGGGAGAACATGACCATAACCATGAGCTTCTTCTTCAAGCTGGTTTGGAGAGCGTAGAGTTCCTTGAGTGGAAGTATGAGGATGATGAGATCGATGATGATGTTGAAGATTGCACTCATCCATCCTTGAAGGTGGATGTTGTTGCAGGATCCCTGGTAAGTGCTGTCCAGTTGCTTCCAGGAATAGGGAACAGGGTTGCATTGAAAGGTCGTGGCCAAAACAAAAGAAAGTCCATAGGCGACACAGATCCCGATCACGCCGTAAATGATCTTGCGGAATTGCTGCTGTGGAAAGACACGTAGGAAAAAGGCAAGAATTGAGATCTTGGTAGCAGTGAGAGAAGCAAAATAGAAGATCTCGCCTAGATAATAATACTGCAGCATGTCAGAATTTGTTTCAAAATGTGATAGCTGTCCATCACGCACAAAGAGAACACTTTCGATGTTTGGTAACGGGAGAGTCCACATATCTTTTCCGAGGCCGTTCTTTGATACTGGAATGCTTGTGTTAGCTTTGATCGTGGCTTCAAATAACAATCTTCAAGACTTACAAAGCACGGAGAAGACAGTCGGGGGTGTTCCAAGGGCAACGGCAATACAAATTGTGTAGTCGTCCCATCCCAAAGGACGACCGCCAACAGGTAGTCCAGCACACATCCTCAAGATGAACACCAGCAAAGCTAGCCCGCCGCCGATGACTCCAACAAGAAGAGGCTTCAACGTCTGATTTCGTACCGGAGCTCCACACATCTTGGAGGAAACATTCTTGGTCACTGGTGAATGAACGTTGTCAGTAATGCAATCGTACCAATGGTGCACGAGAAAGTTGTTCACTTACTCAAGCCTTCGTAGGTAGTGCATGATTCCAAGACGCACACCGTCAAATTGGAGTTAAGTGGAACGTTAGTACAGAGACACTCCACGTCCGTTAAAGTGCAAGGTGACAGTGGAATAAGTTTCGCCAGGCATCCAAGCTGAGATGGCATGATGTTAGCTATGATTGTTTCACTCCCTGACAGTAGGTGTTATACTGACTGTACACTTTGGGTAGGACGCCTGCGCCATTTCCAACGCGGAAGGCTGATCTGGAGCCGCATACGTGAAAGTTGTCAGAGCGACTAGCACTGCCAATGCACTTGTGTGCAATCTCATCTTGACTGAGCTGCTGTCCTGTCGCCGAGGAAAGGAGGTGCGGAAAGAACCCACAAAGAACGAGAGAACTGGTGACAGGACGAACAGTTTGACTGGAAGACGAAAGATGGTTCCCTTATCACGAAGAACTTCGGATTGAGTGCTGTAGGAGTACTGAGAGTTCAGAAACTCTAAAACCCAAGGGTCCTACGCAGAAAGTCCGGCGAGAACTGACTGACTCAGTACAGTCGAGATGAGAGTCAACTAGCTCGGAGAACATGGTTGGTATTTCCTTATGTACATCAAATACCTTTCGACGATGGACTCGTTGTCCAGGATAGACGTGCTGGCTGTGTTGAGAAACTGTTGTAGCAAGCCGTGACGAGGGCCAAGAACTGGTCCCGACGAGCAGGATGCAGCACCCTTACCCCGCTTTACCTATTTCGATGATGATAGCCTGGCACGTGCCTGGCGCGCAAAACAGATCAGCTCTGCATGTACTTTCCTTGAAACTTCTTGCCTCTAAGCACCAGTCAACAAATCAACAGTCTTGTTGAAAAGGCCGTTCTTCATCGGCATATGTTTGATTTGATATCAGTCACCCTGGCTGACTCACTGCGATAGCGCGTGAGCTTTCACTGGATGACGCATTCTTCGAAGGTGATATATGCTATACTTGTTGCCGGGTCGGGTTTCGGACCCTCCTCAGAGTTTCGCTGAACGACAGGTGTCAGAGCGTTAGACAGGGCACGGATGTCTCGAATGTCTTCATGACTTGACACGACCGCCCGCGAGTCAAGCCTTTCTCTCCACTTGCGCCCATGCAGCCACGGAGATGATACTCGGCCACATTGTGTACCATGCTGTGCACACTCTTGAGCCTCAATGTGAGCACCGACACCAACCGGCTTCAATGCCTGCAGCGACGCCATCTCCATCCCAACATAGCTCTCCTGAAACTTTGCACACTTTCTCTTGCGTTGCCACGACCGGACGATCCCAATCATGGTAGTGACTCCGTAGCTGGGAGATGACCTTAATCAACCTTCTCCTTGTGGCAATAGAGTTCACGGCTGACCTACTATTTCCAGCGTGAGTCAACCCAGCTACACGCCCCTGAATCATCGTAATGCTCTCTCTCGCCTGATCCCGATCGCATACTGTCAATTTCAGAACCATCTTCTTCCGAGGCGTGGTTGAAGGCTTTTCCCCCGTCGCAGCTGTCTCTTGACCGTACAAGGCTCGGTCCTGCAGGCCTTCACCACGAACACCATGAAGGCGTCCATTCTTTCGTCGAGCTTCTTTGCACTTTGTTTACTCTCTGGTTTGGTACACTCTTTTCCGACCGCCCAGAACTTCGCAAAACTCGCCCGCTATGATATAAGCGCGAATCATGACATGCATGAGAGTCTCCTTCGCTTGAAACACAAACGTCTGCTCTTCGACCCTATGACTGAGTCTGTTGATGGTGCGTCCCTGAATGGAGAAGAGAAGAGTGTGGACTGGACTAACATGCTCAAGTCACCGGGTTACACGCTTTTCAGCCGCCCAACTTCGACAACGGAGACCAAAGAGGACCTTGTCCCGGACTTAATGCACTTGCTAATCATGGTTATATTTCCCGTGATGGCATTGCTGGCGTAAGCAGGTTTATCTCATCTCTCTCAATACAAATTGCTGAATAAATCTTTTGCAACAGTTCTTCGAGGTGATTCATGCGGTCAACCATGGTAAGCTGCACAACGTCGAATCATTGAAACACGCGGCTCTGACATTACTCAGTATACGGTATGGGAGTGGACTTGATTACTGTGCTTGCAGTCATGGGTACTGTGGGTGTCGGAAATCCGCTCTCACTCAATCCTGGCTTTTCAATCGGCGGCAAGAGTCGCAAAGCCAATAACGTACTCGGTAACCTCTTTGGACTTCTCGGTACGTCTGCCCTCTCTTGTTCTGGACCCGAGCTGACTTTGCGCTTCCTTAGGAACACCTCAAGGGTTGGACCACGCTCACAACTGGATTGAGTCGGACTCATCCAACACGCGCGACGATCTCTACGTTACTGGAGACGCATCTACGATGAATATGACTCTCTTCCTGGAAGCATACAACTCGTCGGAAGATTACGTTTTGACCATGGATGACATCGGTGCGCGTGCGGCCAAGAGATTTGAAGAGAGTATCTCAATCAATCCCAATTTCTACTATGGCCCGTACACTGGAATGATTGCACGAAATTTGGGCTATGCTTTTACTGGACGTATTCTGAGCAACCATACGATGGAATATCCTTTTGGAGGGCATTTGAGTGAGTCTGCGATGTATAATGTTCTCAAGATCAGCCTGACTAATCAATTCGCAGCTAAGGATGTTTTCTCCAGCTTCTACGCTGTTTACGAGGAGGATGGAAAGCTGGTCTACAGAAAGGGCCACGAGCAGATCCCAGCAAACTGGTACAGGATCGGTATGGACTACGGTTTGGTGCAATTGAACTTGGACCTTGTCGAATGGTTCATGAAGTATCCTATCCTGGCCAGTATCGGGGGAAACCTTGGGAAAGTCGACAACTTCGCCGGACTGGATCTCGAAGACATTACCGGTGGAGTCTTGAATGCGACATCGCTGTTGGAAGGCAACAATCTTGTGTGCTTTGTGTTGGAAGTCGTCAAGACATTCACGCCAAACTCTCTCTCGTCCCTGTTCAAGACACTCGAAGCTCCGCTGAAGCTTGTCAACGACGCTGTCTTGGATCCTTTGATGGATCTGAGCTGTCCGGCGTTCAAAGACATGGCACTGGATGGCACTGACCTTCTAACTGGTCTGCTCAACAGATATCCCGGTGCAAACAAAAGTGGCTTTGCTTTCTGAGTGCTGGAATCAACGACTGTCGAAGATGCAATGATGGATGCTGATTCTGTTCTCATCTCCCACGATCTGAGGATGTGTCAGGTTCGAGAAATGGCAGAGTGCGTTGTTACTGTACTGACCCTGGCATAGTGGTCAAAGCACACGGCGTTTGAAATCTGGCCAATCACAGCCGACTTCTATAACAATTAATTACTCTCTTGCAAACAATTTACTTCGCGAAAAAAATTGCTGAACAGTCTTTGAAATCCCTTGTCATCCTCAGCGTACCTCATCCTCCAGATAGTCAGTACTTCCTTTCTTCGATTCTTATGTTCCTCTTCCTCAGATGCTTCTACTTATAGCTGTCGAAAGGCAAGAGGTTTTGGGAGAGAAGCACCACTCCCAGAGAGAGTATCTTCAATTCCACTCTCACTGAACCTTACGCTGCTCTCGAACACTTCGTGCCTTTTGACAAACATAGATCTTCGTCAGGTGAACACTGTTACCGAAGACTGATGGACAGAGTGGTCAGAGAATAGCCCAGTGACACGATTGAATCTATACCAAACTTGCATGGAGCATTTGGGTATCTACTGGGCTCAAAAGAGCTGGAAGTGGTGTGCTCATTGTGGAGTTATTTCATCTGGTCGGATAAACCATCTTCGCCATCTGGAACAGAACTTGGCCATTCGAATCCTTGATAAGAATAGCTTCGCCGACCGTGCCAAAGCCCCAACGAGCATAAAGATCCATGCCCATGACACCTGCCTCCAAGTACGCGTTCAATCCGCTCTTGACAGCACATTCCATACCCCATTGAACGAGCATCTTTCCAACTCCTCGTCCTCGCTGTTCCGGCAAAGTGACAAGATGAGTCAAGATCCAGCAAGGTGATTTCGCGGGCAACATCCATAACTCTCTTGATTGATCGCGCAACTCCAGGATGCGGTCATGCAGTTCCCAGTTCCAAGCAGTGGTATCAACACTGTTGTCCCAATTTGACTTCTCCCAATGACCATGTGTTTCAAACGAGTATCCTTCTGGATAGTAGTGCCAACGAGCGATGCCAGCTATGTTAAAGTTGTCGTCGGTGTCCACCACCTTCAGATAGAAAGCTGTTTTGTCTTGGAGGAATCGTTCACGTTGTCGTTCGAGATGCCATTTTGCTCGCGCGTGGGCGCTTTCTTGATCTTTCACTGGCCAGCAAGTCGGAACGGGGTTGGCGACAAGGTCATTGCCTACGGGGGCGGTTCGTGTCTGTGCAATAATCTCGTCAAAGTCTGAAAAGACCATCGGTAGCAGAAGGAGAGGCATCGGAGCGTGGGATTTGCAGACCGCTCAAGGTAATGGAAGAGAATGTGCCAGTGTCGCTCGTCTCAACCGCGAGATGGGGGTTATCATGTGGGTTCGGATGATATGCTCTTGGTGAGTCATACGGTGTGGTCTTCGGACTCCAGCTCCGGTGTGTCGAGGGTATGACTCTGTTTCTGGATCAATCCGTGCTGCTCAAGCCTTTTTGCGGCTCTTTTAAAACCACGAAGCCGCTTGAGGCGTGACGGTCTCTGCTATGCCTGCACGCGTTGGATTGGGTTGTGTCTCTTCTCCGGATTGGCTATCGTTTGGCCAGCTGAGCGCCGGCGTAAAGGTTTATCATGTCGCCTGTACGGTCACTGGGAACAGCAGATACGTTTGATGGCCCATTATCATCTTCTAAGTTGATCGCTGAAGGAATAAAAAGAAATCGAGAGTTTGTTCGGCGTCAACAGTGACGAGACGGGCTGAAAGCGCGCCAAAACAAGCGGCTGGACCTCGGCAGATTTGGCATCTGCTTCTTGCACAAAAGCAGATTTTGTCTTGCATGCTTTCGAGTGCTATCTGCTTTGATCATTCGAGGCAATCATGAGCTGCGACTTGTGAAGACGCAAGTTATCCAAGTTGATGCGAACAGATTGTGAAGGGCCGGATGCAAAATAGATCCGTTCAGAATCGATGAGCAAGCAGCCGAGCAAACACAACCACAGTCGGCGACATTACATTCTCCGCGATTCCTTCTCTCGCTGCATGAGCGGACATAACAACGTGTTATCCTCCGAGGCCAGTCCTTGTAGCACGATCTTACTGGTCGGATACACGACGAGCTTCATTCCTCCTCGTGTAAGCACAAATCTGCTTGGTCATCTTTGATCCTTCCGCTCCGACATCTCGAGAATCACGTGCGATGGTTGATATATAGATAAAGACGGGGTTGTCGCTCCGCCGCTTTTCTGGAAAACCTAGCACATCCAGCACTCTATCAAACTCGGCAAATCGATCAGCCAGGATTTAATCATGACTTACAACATCCTCATCTCTGGAACGACCAAGGGGCTCGGTCGCGCTCTTGTGGAAAAGTATCTTGGTCGTCCGAATACCCTCGTCGTAGCTACCGTCCGCGACCCTTCCACCTCCGAGGCAACGTCACTCCAAGACCTTCCCAAAGCCGAGGGAAGCGACCTCATCGTTGTCAAAATAGAAGCACGCTCCGATACCGACGCTCTCGAAGCAGTCAACACCATCTCCAGCAAACTCTCACACCTTGATCTCGTCATCGCAAATTCAGGCTTCTACACTGTTCCCGCAGCACCTCAGATCGCTAAGATTGCTCCTTCAGATCTTCTGGACCATGTCAATGTCAACACTGCAGGCACCATTCGTCTATTCCAGGCCACTCTGCCACTCTTGCAGAAAGCGAAGGAGCCTATCTTCGCATACATCTCCTCAATGGCTGGCAGTATCGCCTTGACCGGAGACTTACCATTCCCCACCGGCATCTACGGAGCTTCCAAAGCAGCAATGAACTTCTTGGTCCGCAGAATCCATCAGGAACATCCTGAACTGATCAGTGTAGCATTGCACCCTGGGTAAGTCCATATTTGCGCAATGAAACTTGATTCGTTGGCATGGAATATTACACTAACGATGGGTCTCTCAGAGCTGTCATGACACCAGGAGGTACTGTGGTCTCGAAGGATTTGGGTATGGATAATCCTGATTTCGCCGGCTTCTACACCACGCTGGAGAAGAGTATTGATGGCATGGTTGGGAAGGTGAGTTTTGACATGCCAAAAGAACCCTTTGATTGAAATAAAAATCATGCTAATATCATCTTTTCAGCTCGACAACGCAAGCCGTGAGGAGACATCAGGCAAATTCTTGTCTTTTGATGACGAGCGCTTGGAGTGGTGATCATTGCCTTTGCGTTCGAAATTGACCTTCGACCACAGACAGACTGCGGTGATGTCAGACAGCAGACGTTGATAATACTTCAGGGCCTATTGCCCCCCATCTATCATTGCAAGATTGCAGCTTGGACTCCTTGTGCTGAAACCTGCTGTCCCTTACCAGACTTCAAATGACATGTCGTGTCCTGCAATACCACGCCCACGCACCCTTCAACTTGATCGCAATACACAACGCAATCAGCAATCTTCCCACTCTTCTCTTCCACAGTCTTGATGTCACTTCCTGTGTATCTCATGTCACAACCCACAGTGTAGCTACGATTTGCGCGACTGGTGTAGGTGGTTGCGTTCGCTTCTGAACACATCGGAGTATCGTAGGTAATGGGGTAGTCGAAATACACTTCGTTGATGTGGAGTTTAGAGCCCGTCCAGGTTTTGCCTCCGTCGGTGGTTTTCAGTGTGCCCGTTGAACCGCCATTTCCGAAGGTCTCGGAGTAGTTGGGTTGAGCTTTTTCCAGTTCTAGAACCACGTCGACCCAGTCTGATGATCTTGAGTCAGCTGTGGTAGATAGCTGAGGGAAGGAACATGAGTTTACCGTGTGCTGGGATAAGACCGCAAGGATAATCAGGTTGACATTCTTCAGCTGTGCCCCAGCCAAGTGCTTTTCCTCCTTTGGCTGAGATACAGTGTCAGTTGCTGCTCTGACCAGGTGTGAAGAAGATGCTCACAAGATGTATAGTTGGAAGTCTGTACGCCATTGACATACACGTATTGATCATATGCGTCGGTGCGATCGTTGTACATATCTGCAATTTATCAGTGACATCAATCCAAGACGCTGTTGAGCAATACTTACAACTCAAAGTAACATGATCTCCAGGTTTCGTCTTGATCTGTCTTCCTCCCAATTGTTCTTTGCACAACTCGTCAGCGAAAGATCTTGTCTTATATCAGTACTTGGAAATTAATATACCTTGATCACATCCGACAATTTCCAACACACTGGCATAAGTGCACCAATCCCCATGCACAAGACCGCATTCTCCATCGCTGTAATCAACTTAGCCTACTCCCTTTCCTTCCTGCCTTCCAATGCTCCACAAAGATGATCATGAAACTTACGCAACACCATCATAACTTTCCACAAGCGCTTGGATGAGATCTCCATCACTCATTCCCATTCCGGTCCACAGCGATAACAGTCCCACCTGTGGGACTGGGGCTTCAGGAACAACTAGAGTGGAATTGGCGAGACGGATGAAGTTGCCATCCGCGGTTGGACCAGAACTGAATGCGTTGCCCATAGCTGCGTCTGCACCGGCGGCGACTAGAGCGAGGGCGAAAGCGGTAGCGATTTGTGAAGGCGGCATTGATTATGAATGATTGCAATGGATGGGCGGGTCCAGTCAAGTCAAGAAGAGAAAATTGGGTTGATTTGTTGATCGTGGGATAAATGCAATTGTTATTGGAGAGCCGTTGTGGTGGTTCAGAGTTTAGACGCAAAGTAGACGGTTTTGTACGAAGGCGTTCAGCAACGGCTATACAACCCAGACAGGTTATTTCTACGGACGGGTCAACCTTATTCGCCTCTAACAGAAAAAGAACACCAGCGTGCTCGATTGCGAAGTATATGCCCGGCAGCCCGGTGACAATCTGGTCAAGAAAAGGTTGTCGCGCCAATGACCCTGCTCCGGACGGCCGGCCAATCACAACCGACATCCATTACATTCGCCCCACTTTTTCCAGACGCCTGGCCACGTCCTCTTGCCGAAATCATTTCCTAACCTATCAACATCAATGAAGCAGATCTATGATGTCGCTACGCCTGATTTCATCCCAACATAGACCACAGATTGTTCTGAAATGACCTTCACGTTTCTGTCTAACTCGAGCACATTCCCTTCAACAAGACAAGCAAGCCATATGCGCCAGGATCAGGCACACCTCTTGTCGCACTCTCGTCCAAGTAGGTGCTCCTCCCAAGCTTCGCCTCGAGATTCTTGGTGCTCTCGACGCCCTTCTCAGCCTCTTCCAGCGCCTTGGATACGTCTCCGCCAGACTTGAGCACCTCAACGAACGGAATCAAGCAGTCCAACATGGTCCTATCGCCCAGTCTCGCCCGCGTATAATTCAGCAACTGCTCCAGCGCAACCGCCAACGCCGCCGCCGCCGAATCCGTCGCAGCAAGAGAAGAAGACAAGGATGTCAGGAAAATACAATACAAGGCGCCAGACGTGCCTCCCATGTTGACCTCCAAGTCGTGCACCAGCTCGCTGAGTGTTTGAGGCAGCTCAGAGAGGTCTCTGTTTGCGATGAACTTGAGCACCTGCTTTGCGCCGTCTCGCAGAGTGTACCCGCAGTCGCCGTCGCCGACAATCTCGTCGTACCGTGTGATGGTTGCCTCCTCCTTGATCACCGCGTCGCAGCCGTTCTCGATGCGACTTCGGACTGCCTGGTCGGTGAATTTCATGTATCGCGAGTCGACTTTGGTCAGTTTGCTGCCTTCAGTCGCCTCATCCGCCAGAGGATTCGTGGGTTCAGCCTGTGCTTCAAGATACTGCTTGGACACGGGACAGACCGAGATTGAGAAACCTCTGGCAAGATCCGCGTGCTGCAAGAGCGTCGAGGTCGACAAGCGGTACGACAAACCGGCATTTCCTGTTAATGGTCAGGTCTTGTCTCTGCTGCAACCACGATAGACTTACTCAGATACGTGGCAATCTCGAGCCCTAGGATGTAGTTCTCCAACCGCGACAGACCATTGACGTCCGAGTAATGCAAAGAGTATGTCATTCCTTCATTCTGGTCAACATGGGGGCGCAAAATATGTTCCAGGGCTTTCTCGATAGCCTCTCGGGCTTCGTCATATCCACTGGGCTTTCCCTCAGCATGCAATATCGCTGCCTGTCCGTTCTCTTTCCCTGTTCGAAACGTCGACGTCGCTTTTGTTGAGGTTTCGAGGAATACTTCTAGAACTTCACGTGCGCTCTCTATGGACGACCTTACAGACTGTTAGTGGTGGCCTGCACAGTAGGAGTAGATTGCTCAATTACCTTGTTGAGTCTGTCGCAGCACCAAGAAGATGGATCAGATGGTCTACCTCCAGATCTCCCTTGACCACGACCTCCAACAAGTCCTCCTCGATCTTGCTCATGCTCCTCTGCTTGCCAGATCTCAAGACAACTATGCCGGCATGTTGCTGGTGGCCGGCTTCATTGATCGCTTTCGCAATCTCTTTGCTCGATAGGGTTTGATTGCTTCCAGCCTCGGTGACGATCGCAGTGATATGTGTGTCCGAGAACAGCTTGCTCGAGAAGTTCCCAGCTCTTCCGACCACTGCCACCCTGACATACTTGTCATTTGCTAGAGATTGATCAACAAGCACTGTCTGCCCTGTGGTTGTCTCGACTGCGTTGATGGAAGGCCTGATCAAAGGGTAGAGTGTGTTCCATCTTGTAGAATTCTCGGCATCCAGTTGTTCGCTCGCGAAAGGGATCGTCTGTTCGACAACAACCGCCATGGTGACTTGTGGGGTAAAATGCGGGGTCGGTATACGGCTTGGAAGAGTTGCTTTCTTGTTCTTGGGTGGGAACGTCGTTTTCTTGAGAAGGGAATGGGATCAAATATTGTCACAACCGACAAATCGGGACCACTTCTGCTCTTGTTGTTCTCCTCAATTCCTCAGCCGACATCGACACCTCCGAAAGCCGTTTCGTCTGCTCAGAGAGTACGTCCACGAACCCCGCCAATCCAAGCCGTCGGACTTCCTGATTGAGCATACCGACCCCGCATTTTTCGGCGATCACGCCGATTGTTGTCGCGCTTTTCGGCGGACTCGATATCATGCACCGAGAGCTGACTGGACGAGGATGGAATGCGTTGTTTGGGCAAGTCCGAGGCTGACGTCTTGGTGGTTCCGATATGTGTACATGATGAGCTTGTCTCGCACCTTCCGTTTCTTGTCTACACCAGCGCCTACATCACCTCAACTTGCGCGCATTTTACCAAAGACAGCACGACTTCCAATCCTCATAAAGATTATCCTACAACATGGCTGCGGTAGAACTCCAACAAGCCACCAAAGAAACATTTCACTTCATCAACAAGCCAGAAGGTACAGTTCGAAGTCCTCTTTTCTTGGCACACAATTTGCTGACACAAAATTAGATGCCATCAACGAAGCATTGAGCGGCTTGACCCACATTCATCCGAACCTCTCCTATAACCCACCCTACAAGATCCTCTACCGCTCCGACCTAGGCACCTTCCGCAACAACCATGTCACAACCATCGGCTTCAGCGGCGGCGGCCACGAACCCATGTTCGGAGGCTTCGTAGGGTCCAAATACCTCTCCGCCTACGTGAGCGGCAACATTTTCGCCTCTCCCACCGCAGCACAAATCTACGAGGCCATCAGGATGTGTCAGCCGACTGATGGGTCTGAGAGCAAAGGCACACTGGTTGTTTGCGGCAATTACACTGGCGATATCCTCAATGCTGGATTGGCGATCACAAGAGCACAGGCTAGTGGGTATAAAGTCAGGTTCGTGCCTGTGGGTGATGATGTCGCTGTAGGAAGGAAGAAGGGAGGAAAGGTTGGGCGAAGAGGGTTGAGTGGTCATCTCATTGCTCTCAAGAGCGCCTGTGCACTTGCTGCCAAGGGTGAGAGCCTTGATCGCGTGACTGAAGTTATGGAATATATCGCTGCCAATGTTGGAACTGTGGGTGTTGCATTTGATCGGTATTTCTTGAGGCCCACACCTTATTTGTTCTTGGCTCACCTACTACAGTGTCGCGCTTCCCAACGCCACATTGACAGACTTACAATCTCTGCCACCGGCGACCATCGAACTTGGCATGGGTGCACACGGCGAACCAGGTCTACGTCAACTCAACCCCGTCCCCACTCCCGAGGCCCTCACGTCGCAAATGCTAGACCTCCTTCTCGACATCTCCGACTCTGATCGCGCATTCATCCCCTTCTCCGCCTCTTCCTTCAAAGACAACACTTTCCCATCCGGCGCCAAAGATAATGAGGTTGTCATCTTACTCAATTCTCTCGGCAGCACGAGTGATGAAGTTCTTGCGAGGTTCGCGGAGCTTGCGATCAAGGACTTGGAGCAAAGAGGCTTTGTTGTCAAGAGACTGACACTTGGTCCATTGGTGACAAGTCTAAAGATGAGTGGGTTTGGTATCACGGTTTGGCGGTTACCGCCTGTGGGTGGTGAAGCTTTGACGAGGGAAGAAGCTCTGCAGCTGTGGGATGAGAAGGTTGATGTTGCTGCTTGGAGACAGTGATCTTGCGCCGTGTGTACTATGGCGACTGTCGCTGATTGACATGTTGTACAAGATCTTTGGGTGACGAAGCCATCTTGGTAGCAGGCACGACTCTGCTCGGGACAACTACCTTCAATCCAAACCATTGCAAGCACATAGCTCAAGGGTTCTATGCAAGCATACAAACATCTGCAACTATGCACGATGCAATTCTAGAGTTCACGCTGGCCACAGAGAGTCAGCCATCTCAGACGTTTCATCGGACAGGGTTTGGATCTCAACCCCTTCGTGCCTTTTGGCAGAATAATGTAATTGATCAAGCAAACCCCGGCCCACGAAATGAATCTACAGCTTACCCCTGTGCTGAATATGATCACGCGCATGCTGTGGAAATGCACAATGTTTTTGACATCAGTGAAGCCCTCCAGTGAGAGGCGCCGACTTTCACACTCTCAGTGGAGGGCTGCACCGGTGTTCAAAGCATCGTGCATTTCTTCAGTTAGGATAATCTTTCGTGAGACGGAGCGGTTGCAGTCGTGGCTGCGGATGACGTTCATACTCTTTGAAAATATGGAAGGAAGTATCGAACCGTGGGGGAGTTTCTGTTTCTCGATTCCGCTCAAACTTGAACTCCTTTCTTTCGGCCACGACAAACTACTGTATGGTGTCCTATCTCACTTGCAATTCGAAGGAGGGGCAATGATAGTGGCAGAGGCGACAGCATCGACAGGGCTTGGTTCTTCTATACGATATTGAATCAGTACACTGACAATCAACAGACAGGATGTATTCGACATACCTCTTTGACGGCGAGGAGCCGGAGGGTCTGCATCAACTGATGCTTTACGCTTCAACCCAATGGGCCGAGAGGCTTCTTGTTCTTGTTCTTCTTCTTCTTCTTCTTCCTTCTCCACGTTCAGACCGTTCAGCCATTGCTGAATAGTAGCCAATGCGTCAATGGTAACGGGTAGAGCTCCCCGGGCCTTTCTGGCTGCCAAATCAAGAGGATCTTCACACCAGATTGGCATGGGTTCGTCGTCGTCGAGCACACGAGAGGTGCATATGCCGTCCTTGACGGACCAGAAGATTCGAGGGCTGAAGCCAAGGATTGCGGCAGTGTTGGCCGTGGTTTGAAGTTCGTGACATGAAGAGCCAGGATGGCTGAGAGATTCGACAAACATGGGATGAGGCATGATGGCGGTCGTCGTCAAAAAAGACAAGTCAAAGTCAAAGCCGAAAGAGAAGTGGTATACAAGATTGGTTTGTTTACATGAATGAGCGTCGTTGCTCTTGCCTGCTTGCTATCGAATCTGACAACAGCTCCTTCTATCTTCCAGCCTTTCCCACGATCAAGTTTAATGATTCAACAATTCAACGGATGAGATACTTGCAGGAGCGACTATGTTTTTGTTTGTTACGACTTCTCAAACAAGGGTCCTTTGTTCCAATGGAGAAGGGTGCACCAGGAAACACCTCGTCCATGCCGGTCTGGTGGAAGATATCTGCAGAATGGAAAGGAATCGAACATGCAAGAGCAATGGTGTTCTCCCAAAAAGAATTCACGTCTTTGGAAAGAGTGAATGGAGTGTTGGGAGTGATTGCTGACTAAAGTGTGAAAGTCAGGTCGTGTTGGAAGACTCCGAGCGGAAAGTGCTTCATCTTCCCTTCCATCTGCACCTTCCTCTCTTTTTCTCATCCGAACTTTTCTTCAAGAATTATCTCCCAAACTTCAACTCATCCACAATGGCTCAAGACGAAGACATCCTCAACATCCTGCGCTGCCAGCACTGTGAGCAGCTCAACATTAAGTGCGACAAGCTCTACAACCTCATGCATTCCACCGCCTTTTGCACTCGCTGCACCACCGGCGGCTACGCCTGTCAAGATGGCGACAACATCACTAAGATCTCCGTCTTCCGCAAGACCGCTGTCGACGATCGGGTTCCCTCCAATGTCCGCCCCGACTTCATCAAGATCTTCGATGATACCGCCATCCACAACCCTCTCCTCCTGCTCGTCGCAGTCGCCTTTGTCTCCGCCAGTCCTACCTACAACGACATGAACCAAGTCGCCACTATCTACAAGATCATCCTCGACCGCCGTCCCAAATGGATCATTGGCAAGACCAACTCTGAACGCGAAGCCCGTCTTGTCTTCAACATAATCATGGGTCCTCTTGCTCTCCACTACGCCCACCATGTCGGTCAAGCTAGCAACAGCCTCCACGAGCAAATCAACAGTGCCGCCTTCATGTTGTCATCTTGTTGGGCCATGACAACCAGCTGGGACGCCTACTTTGAATCATCCACCAATGGCGCTCCTCTCTACCTCACAGTCATGCACTCAGTCGACGTCAGCCAAGTCGCCACTCTTCCTCCTGTCAAGCATTTCGAGATTCTCATAAACTCTCTCACGCTCGACGACGAAACCAAGAATGAGCTCAAGTCTGCTGTCGAGGACTGCTACAAGATTGCCATCAATATCACCGCCGATGAGAACAACACCTCAACCAACAACTCCAACATCACCATCTTTCGTTGGTTGAGCCTTTCCACTTACGAGCCCGATTCCGAAGCTACAGTTCAAGAACAACTTATCTGGAACTTGATCCTCTGTCATTGGGCCATGCTTTGTCAACGCAGAAAGCACACTTGGTACTTCGAGGACATCGCAGCACCTCTCTTCAACGAGTTCCTCGCTGATCTCCGTGAAGCTGGGATTCTCGACGACGATACCACTTGGCCTATTTGGAGAGAGGGATTGAGATACCTTGCCAATACCGCTGCTCTGAGCTTGGAGGACGGGATCTTCATACCGGGTTCTATAGATGACAACCAGTGATTGGGTGGGCTATCTTCTCACTCATTATATCAATACATGGATTGAGCCTTTGTAGTCGTGGATAATCGAAGAGAATCGCTTTGATCTTGCGCTTTAATTCCAACGTATACTTCCAACCTCCCATCGCGACCTCTTACATCTACCTACTATTCCAATACGTACACCATCATCCACCAAGAAGAACAAGCACCACTCTACATGCGGGTGGAAATCCATGAAAATACCGTGTGCTAAAATCTGCCACTCTAGCCATCTCCCGCTGCCACGTCTGGAGTCGTCTAGCCTGTAAGAATGCACAATCGTTTTTAGATCGGTAGAGGCGTCCGCAGAGAGGCTCTAGCTACCACGCTCTCAGTGGAAGCTACCCTGACAATGCTGAAACCGTGCTGTTCTACAGTTGTACGCGTGACAAAGTTTAGCACACGGGGGGGTTGAACGTCAGATGCAAGAATCAAGCAGACTCCAGAGGGTGCCGGTCGCGGTGGAAGAGGTATTGATTTAACGGTTCAGTCCGCCATAATATCCCGGCCGACGAACAAGGATCAAAGTACCGAAGCAAAAAGAGAGTGGCGCTGAAGAAATATGGGGAAAACACCTTGATGGCCGAAGCTTCACAGCGGACTCTGATTCGCGAACATCTGTAATAAACGATTTATTCTCATGGACTCCCCACAGAAGCCGACGAGCTCAAGACCACTGTCCATGCCGAAGTAGATTAATATAGCCTTTCCCCTTGTCACGCTGTAGCTCTCGTGATCTATAAAATCTTCTTTCCCGTGAAGAGTTTTCGGTTAGAGAAGTCCTCTTCGACAACGCTCTGCTCTGCGTGTTTCTTCCGCAACCTGATCTCGGCACTTGTTTGATTCTACGGTCTGATTCCCGAGAGTGATTCTCGTGCTCAGGAGTGTCGACCCGGCCATTTCTCTTGGATGAGGTCGCTGTCCTCGGTCTACCCTAAGCCCTACTTGGATGATAGAAAAGCGTTGAAGACTGGTATACTCACGGAAGGTGCTACAAGAGTTTTTAGGGGTTAGGGTTAGGGTTAGGGTTAGGGTTAGGGTTAGGGTTAGGGTTAGGGTTAGG